>OKWL01000012.1_pt1 | contig 430918 bp, 390 predicted proteins | sample 1607171 | NCBI WGS metagenome assembly OKWL01 (sample SAMN07501049, study PRJEB24779) | human gut metagenome
GCCGGTCTGTCTAACTTCCTTGCGCCGGCGATTGCCGTGGTGCTGCTGCCCTGGTTCAGCACGCTCGGCGTGGTCATCGCCTATACGGTGCTTTATCTGCTGGCTTTTGTTCTGTGTGCCTTTATCCGCGTCACGCAGCCGGGTTTAAAAAAAGCAAATAGCAGCAAGAGAGGGATGGCGGGTCTGCTGAATACTCCTCATCCTGAAACGCTGAAGGAGTAAGCGAGAGAACTTTCCTGCCGGGTCACGCTTATCCCGGCAGGAAGATGCGTGCGATTAGGCAATCGTCACTTTATTGTCCAGATAGACATCCTGAACCGCATTAATCAGCTTCACGCCGTCGGCCATGGATTTTTTAAACGCTTTGCGGCCCAGGATCAGCCCCATTCCGCCGGCGCGTTTGTTAATCACCGCCGTGCGCACCGCGTCGGTCAGATCGGTTTCACCGCCTGCTGCACCGCCGGAGTTAATCAGCCCGGCGCGGCCCATGTAGCAGTTAGCCAGCTGGTAGCGCACCAGATCGATAGGGTTGTCGCTGGTCAGCTTGCTGTAGACGCGGTCGTCGGTATAGCCAAAGTTCACCGCTTTATACCCGCCGTTATTCTCGGCCATTTTCTGTTTCACGATGTCCGCGCCGATGGTTGCCGCCAGGTGATTTGCCTGACCGGTCAGATCCGCTGATACGTGGTAATCCACTCCGTCTTTCTTAAACGCGTTGTTACGCAGATAGGCCCACAATACGGTCACCATCCCCAGCTCGTGCGCGCGCTCAAACGCGGCAGAGATCTCTTCTATCTGCCGACGCGACTGCTCAGAGCCAAAATAGATAGTCGCCCCGACCGCTACCGCACCCATGTTGAAAGCCTGTTCGACGCTGGCGTACAGTGTCTGGTCGTATTCGGTTGGGTAGCTCAGGGTTTCGTTGTGATTCAGCTTGACGAGGAACGGAATGCGGTGAGCATAGCGGCGGGAAACGGAGGCCAGCACGCCATACGTCGATGCCACACAGTTACAGCCCGCTTCAATCGCCAGCTCGACAATGTTTTTCGGGTCAAAGTAGAGCGGGTTAGCAGCAAACGACGCTCCCGCCGAGTGCTCTACGCCCTGGTCAACGGGCAGAATGGAGAGATACCCGGTCCCGCCCAGACGACCGGTATTGTAAAGCGTCTGCATGTTTCGCAGTACGGCAGGCGGACGGTTGTTGTCGACCATGACGCGGTCTACGTAATCATGGCCTGGCAGATAAAGCTGATCGGCTGGAATGGTCATACAACGATGCTGTAAAAGGCTGTCGGCGTCTTTGCCAAGCAGTTGCGCAATATCAGTCATAGTGATGCTCCCGTAAGTCCGACATGATGTCGGAGCGTGTGATCCAAGCCCACGTTTTTGCAGGCAGACTAAGCCTGGTACCGACTTAACCTATTTTCCACCATTTGCAACTTTTTTAAGCACAATCTGCTGGCTCGTTTCGTGTACAACATTTTTGTTACACTGATCAAACAATCGCCTTAAAGGTATTTAAAAGGTATTATCACATGGTATGTTACATGCGTACCTCTGACATGCAGGATTAAAAAATGAAAACGAAAGTCCAACTGTCATTCATGATGTTCGTTGAATGGTTTATCTGGGGCGCATGGTTTGTGCCGCTGTGGCTGTGGCTGAGTAAGAGCGGGTTTACCGCCGGGGAAATTGGCTGGTCGTACGCCTGTACCGCGATTGCCGCGATCCTCTCTCCCATCCTTGTCGGCTCGCTGACGGACCGTTTCTTCGCCGCCCAGAAAGTGCTGGCCGTGCTGATGTTCGCTGGCGCGATTCTGATGTATTTCGCAGCACAGCAAACCCAGTTCAGCACCTTCTTCCCGCTGCTGCTGGCCTACTCCCTGACCTATATGCCGACCATCGCGCTGACCAACAGCATCGCCTTTGCGAACGTCGATGACGTGGAGGCTGATTTCCCGCGCATCCGCGTGATGGGCACCATCGGCTGGATTGCCTCCGGCCTGGCGTGCGGCTTCCTGCCGCAGATGATGGGCTATAGCGACATCTCTGACACCAATATCCCGCTGCTGATGACCGCTGCCAGCTCCCTTCTGCTTGGCGTCTTCGCGTTGTTCCTGCCGAATACCCCGCCGAAGAGTACCGGCAAGCTGGATTTCAAAGTGATGCTGGGGCTGGATGCGCTGATCCTGCTGCGCGATAAAAACTTCCTGGTGTTCTTCTTCTGCTCGTTCCTGTTCGCCATGCCGCTGGCCTTCTACTATATCTTTGCCAACGGCTATCTCACCGAAGTGGGGATGAAAAACGCCACCGGCTGGATGACCCTCGGCCAGTTCTCTGAAATCTTCTTCATGCTCGCTCTGCCATTCTTTACCAAACGCTTTGGTATTAAGAAGGTCTTGCTGCTGGGCCTGATCACCGCCGCCATTCGCTACGGTTTCTTTGTTTACGGCGGCGCCGAGCAATACTTCACCTACGCCCTGCTGTTCCTCGGCATTCTGCTGCACGGCGTAAGCTATGACTTCTATTACGTCACCGCGTACATCTACGTGGATAAAAAAGCGCCCGTGCACATGCGCAACGCGGCGCAGGGCTTGATCACGCTGTGCTGTCAGGGCTTTGGTAGCCTGCTGGGTTACCGTCTCGGCGGCGTGATGATGGAAAAAATGTTCGCATATAAAGAGCCGGTGAATGGGCTGACCTTCAACTGGGCCGGAATGTGGACGTTTGGTGCAATCATGATTGTGGTGATTGCCGTGCTGTTTATGCTGTTTTTCCGCGAATCGGATAAAGAGATCACCGCAATTGAGGTGGTTGATGGCGATACCGCGCTGACACGAGGGGAAGTTAAATGAAACAAGACCGTATTCTCGGTGCTCTTTACGGGCAGGCGTTAGGGGATGCGATGGGGATGCCGTCGGAGCTGTGGCCGCGCAAGCGGGTGAAAGCGCACTTCGGCTGGATCGACCGTTTCTTACCCGGCCCGGCTGAGAATAATGCCGCCTGTTACTTTAAGCAGGCCGAATTTACGGATGATACGTCGATGGCGCTGTGCCTGGCCGACGCGATTATCGAATGCGACGGGGAAATTAACCCTGACGTTATCGGTAAGCATATTCTGGACTGGGCGCTGGATTTTGACGCGTTCAATAAGAATGTGCTCGGCCCGACCTCCAAAATTGCCCTGAACGCCATCCGTGACGGCAAGCCGGTGAGCCAGCTGGAGAACAACGGCGTCACCAACGGGGCGGCGATGCGCGCCTCCCCGCTGGGATGCCTGCTGCCAGCCACGCGTCTGGCGCACTTTGTGGAACAGGTTGCGTTAGCCTCCAGCCCGACCCATAAATCGGATCTCGCCATCGCCGGTGCGGTGGTGATCGCCTGGGCGGTTTCACGCGCTATCGACGGCGAGCGCTGGCATCACATCGCCGATGCCCTGCCGGGTATTGCCCGTGCGGCGCAGGAGGCGAACACGACCACCTTCAGCGCATCGCTTTCCGCTCGTATTGAGCTGGCCCTGAAAACCGTGCGCGAAGCCAACGGTACCGAGTCCGCCAGCGAGCAGATCTATCAGCTTATTGGCGCGGGCACGAGCACCCTTGAGTCCGTTCCGGCGGCGATTGCGATGGTCGAACTCGCGGGTACCGATCCGAACCGCTGCGCGGTGTTATGCGCCAACCTGGGCGGTGATACTGACACTATCGGCGCGATGGCAACGGCCATCTGCGGCGCGCTGCACGGTGTACAGGCCATTGATCCGGCACTCAAAAACGAACTTGATGCCGTAAACCGGCTCGATTTCGGCCACTACTGCGAAAAACTGCTGCACTTCCGGGAGCAAAGGGAGGGCGTATGAGTGCTTTTGCCCGCCGTCTCGAAACCCTTCACGCCACGCGCCCCGTAACGGTACTCGGCGCGGCGGTCATCGACGTGATTGCCGACGCCTACGCCCTGCCCTGGCGCGGGTGTGATATCGAGCTGAAGCAACAGGGAGTGAATATTGGCGGCTGCGCGCTGAATATCGCCATCGCCCTGAAGCGGCTCGGCATTGCTGCGCAAAACGCCCTTCCCGTCGGCCACGGCGTGTGGGCCGATATTATCCGTAACGCCATGGCGAAGCAGGATCTGCACAGCGCCGTGGAAGCGGAAACGGGCGATAACGGCTGGTGCCTGGCGCTGGTGGAGCCTGACGGTGAACGGACCTTTATGTCGTTTAGCGGCGTGGAGAACCAGTGGCAGCAGCGCTGGCTGGACGGGTTAAGCGTGCCGGCAGGGAGCCTGATCTCTTTGTCCGGCTACCAGCTGGCGTCCCCCAGCGGTGAGCTGCTGACGGCCTGGCTGGAAAGTCTTCAGGATGCGACGCTCTTTATCGATTTCGGTCCGCGCATCGCGGATATTCCCGACCCGCTGATGGCGCGGATCATGGCCTGCAAACCAATCGTCTCGCTCAATCGTCAGGAGGCGGAACTTGCCGCCGAATGGCTTGGCGTAAACGTGGAAGAGCTCGGCACACGGTGGCAGCAGAGGTTTGGCGCTGCGCTGATCGTACGCCATGATAAAGACGGGGCGGTCTGGTACGACGGTGACGCTTCCGGACACGTTCCGGCGTTTCCTGCTACCGTGGTCGATACCATCGGCGCGGGTGACAGCCATGCGGGAGGTACCCTTGCCGGGCTGGCCGCGGGATGGTCACTGCCAGAGGCGGTGCAGCTTGGCAATGCCGTAGCCGCCTGGGTAGTCAGCCATCGCGGTGGCGACTGCGCCCCCACGCGCGAGGCCCTACTCCTCGCACACAAAGACGTATAGGTCGCTGCGGCAGTAGCTGATGCTGTACTCAATTGGCCGGTGCTGTTGATCGAGCGCGACTTGCTTGATCACCAGCACCGGTATCTTATCGTCCATCTTGATATGCGCCTGAAACTCGCTGTCCGGCATCCGGGCGCTGACGCGGGAACGGGTGCGCTGCGGAAAGATATTCTGGCTGCGGAAGTAATCATAAAGCGAGACGCCGATGTCGTCCGGATTGGGGATTAACCCTACCGGTACCCAGGACTCCTCTATTGATACCGCATCGTCATCCACGTAGCGGATGCGCTTAAGCAGAAATACATCGCTGTCCGGCGCAAGGGAAAGGTGGCGGGCGATCTCCTCCGGACATTTCACGACGCGTTTATTAACCCACAGCGTGTTGGGCGTTTTGCCCCGCAGCACCACCTGCTGAGAAAACCCGCGCGCCTCTTTTAGCGAATATTCAAAGATATTGTTGATTTGCGTACCGTATCCACGCGCGCGGGTGACGACGCCGGCCTCTTCCAGCGCCTGCATCGCTTTACGCACCGTAATGCGCGACACACCGGCCAGCTGGCTCAGATCGCGCTCGCCCGGCAAAATATTACCGTGCGCGAGCACGCCGCTGCGTACCGCGTTTTTAACCGTTTCGGCAAATTTCAGGTACAACGGCGTGTTGTCCGGTGCGGCAATTCGTTCCTTGAGTTGAGCAATTAACCGGGTATGCGCTTGTTCCATCTCTGTTTTTCTCTGGCATAAGGTTTTATGCCAGTATACGGCTTACCACCATGCATGAAAATGGTGAACCGGCCCAATACCGTGACCCACTTCCAGAGAATCGGCTTTTGCCAGCGCGCACGAGAGCCAGATCTTCGCCTCCTGCACCGTATCCGCCCAGTTCGCGTTTCGGGGACGCAGCGCCGCCAGCGCCGCCGAGAGCGTACATCCCGTGCCGTGGGTGTTTTTGGTCTGTACCCGCGGGGCAGTGAAACGTTGCGCGCCATCGCGGGTGAAGAGCCAGTCCGGGCTTTCTGCATCATCAAGATGACCGCCTTTCATCAGCACCGCGCTGCATCCCATCGCCAGCAGCGCATTGCCCTGCTCTTTCATCTCACGTTCGTTTTGCGCGTGTGACGCATCCAGCAGCGCGGCGGCTTCAGGGAGGTTTGGCGTGATCAGCGCCACCTGCGGCAGCAGCTTTTTACGCAGGGTGTCGATGGCAGAGGCGGAGAGCAACGGATCGCCGCTTTTGGCCAGCATCACGGTATCGAGCACCACGTTTTTTATCTGATAACGTTTGAGACGTTCAGCGACCGCTTCAACAATGTCCGCCTCTGCAAGCATGCCGATTTTGGTGGTGTCGATGCGTACATCGCTGAATACCGAATCCAGCTGTGCGGCGACAAAATCCGGCTCAATACGATATACCGACTGTACACCGCGCGTGTTTTGCGCCACCAGCGCGGTGATAACCGAGCATCCGTAAGCGCCGAGCGCAGAGAAGGTTTTCAGGTCTGCCTGGATCCCCGCTCCGCCGCTGGGATCGGTTCCCGCAATAGTCAAGGCATTAATGCGTGTCATACCAGCTCCTCCAGCGCGTAAAGCGCATCCAGAAACGCCGGGGCAAAGCTGCCGGGGCCCCGGCTGTGAGTCAGTGCAGCTGACCCTGCGCGCTTCATAAAGCCGCAGGCTGCCGTCGCATTATCAAGCCTGTCGCCAGGCAGCGAACAGCAGGCGGCGACGACCGCCGAGAGCGCACAGCCTGTTCCCACCACGCGGGTCATCAGCGGGTCGCCGCCCGCGACCGTACGGGTTCGCTGACCATCAGTGATGTGATCCACTTCTCCTGTGACGACCACAACGGCATGGGTCTGACGGGCGAGCGTCTGCGCAGCGGTCAACGCGCTCGCCGCCGTATCGGTGGAATCAACCCCGCGCCCGCCCGCACTCATTCCGGCAAGGGCGAGGATTTCGGAGGCGTTTCCACGAATGGCCGCAGGTTTAAGGGACAATATTTGCTGGCAAAATCGGGTGCGGTACGCAAGCGCGCCAACCGCAACCGGATCCAGAACCCAGGGCGTACCCGCGGCTACCGCGCTCTCAATGGCCCGACGCATCGACTGGGCGCGCGGCGCGGTGAGTGTTCCCACGTTGATGAGCAGAGCATCGGCAAGCGCGGCAAACTGTTCCGCTTCCTCGGCTTCGATCACCATTGCCGGGGAAGCACCCAGCGCGAGCAAAACGTTGGCGGTGAAGGTCTGCACAACATCGTTGGTCATACAGTGCGTGAGCGGGGAACGGGTTCGGAATTGATGTAAAACGTGTGAGTCGAGCAGGTCAGGCTGCATGGTTTCGCTCCTGCCGTGCGTGAAGAAGCGATGACCGGGTAGGCATCTGACTTCCCTACGCTGGCATTATCCAGATCAGGTAATACGGGTATTTCTCAGCCTTCACAAAGAAGGGCACCCCGAGTCAAATTACTTATAAAACAGCTACTTACGAAATAGCAATTCGTAGTCATGTAGTGTAACCGGGGGGTAACCCGGGTGCAAGGGGTTTTGGGCTGTCCGTTAATCCCCTGTAACGAACAATAAACGACAAGATATTAACTACCCTCTATATGTATACATTATTGTTCAGTTAATTATCCCGCCAGATTTGTTAAGAACACATGAAAAATATTATTTACTCACTGTGCTGAGAAATATTATTTTTATCCATAATGACGCACCGGGAGTGCTTTTATAAGACAGCCCACCTTCTTTCGTATGAAATAAACCCACATATTAATGTAAACATTTATTTTGCAGAATTTTATCTCTGTCAAACACTTAATTTAACTCTCTCATTTACCACCTCATTTTCACCTTAATGTTTACATTAATAACAACCGCAAAATGACTTTTACGCCGTCGGAACTATTCATAATATTTATGACTTAGATCAACATCATTGGTTTGCGTTTAATTGATAGTTTACTCGCGTTACTAAATAAGATTTAGACAACGTTCACCCGTTTTTTAAATCCACAAAACAAAGCGATTCAGCTTCAGTATTTTTCGACAATTAATGATGTGAGCTTTTCAAATGAAATCTATGAATAAAACCTTTATTGCTATTTTTGTAATGGGCGTTGTCTTAGCGGGTACAATGAGCCAGGCTGAAGCCGCGAATACGGTTTGGGACGATCGGCAAATCACTAATATTGTAAATGACCATCAGGATCAGATTACACAAAACAACGCTGATAGCATTAACCGTGATATCGCAACGGATAGCCGCTTAACGCAGGTTAATGACGACCTTCAGTCCACAAAACCAGGCGTGTTAGTCGTGGATAAAATGGCTAACGACGCACATCAGAAAGCGTTGCTTGTCGATACCGCCAGTCTGAAAAGTGAGACGGCCCTACAGGGTGTAGCGACTAACGGCACAGCCATTATCAACCTTCAACACGTCGATAATATTCAGGATAGCCGCCTTACTGCTCTCGAAAATGCACCTAAACCCATCAACGGTACAGATGGAGCGAAAGGTGATAAAGGGTGATACTGGCGCACAAGGCATTGCGGGAAGAAATGGGCGCGACGGTGTAGACGGTCATAACGGTAAAGATGGTGTGACAACCACCATAACACAACGATAGCTGGATACGGCTACCCAGGCGAAGGTCGCTAAAAATAGCCTGGCTGTTACCGCCGCCACGCAGGATCTGCAAGCCACCAGGCAGACATTACTGGCAATGAATACTAACACCAGCCAGCAATTTAAATCTCTGCGTGATGAAGTGGACAATAATAAGAAGCAGGCCAATGCCGGTATTTCAGGGGCGATGGCGGGTTTGCCACAAGTGCAAACCAATCAACGCGTCATGTTCTCTGCTGGCGGCGCGACTTACAACGGCGAGAGCGCGCTTGCTGTCGGTGCATCCGTTAACTTTAATTCCCATGTCATCGCGAAAGTGAGCTTCTCAGATGATACCGCGAATAATATGGGCGCTTCGGTTGGGATTGGAATGGGCTTTTAAAGCGTAAAACAATCATCGGGACAAATATAAAGCCTCATTTTAGCGGATGAGCATTTCGTTGATACAAAAAGATGTCTAAATATATTTTTATTTCGGTAGCCCTGTATCTGATGCTGATTTCGGTCGGGATCTGGATCGGCGTGATGTATGTCTCCTGGTATTTGTGTCGTTTTTAAGGCGGTAAAATGAAAAAAGTAATGATGTTCGTTATAGGTACTGCGGTGCTTGCAGGTTGTGTCTCGCCTGCGCACGCCATAAACGCCCATTATCGCGCTCAATTAGAGCGTTCGGGATGCACGCAAATGAGCGCTGGCGATGGCTCTTGTGATATCAGCAAAACCAAAGCGGAAAACGCGGCACAACACGAACCAGCGACATCCATTCACGATCCCCTGCGTGAAGCCTCGTTCTCGTCGGACACGGTTAACGCCACGCTTTCTAACGGCTTTTTTAGCGCCACCGTTAACGGCAAGAAAGCCAGCGTTAAACGCCTGAATGCGAATTTCTATGAGATCCGTGGTAATGGTTTTGTGATATCGCTAAGCCTGGATGAAAACGGTATTACGGACGCGTCGTGGAATAAAACGAAGGGACGCGAACACGGTATTTTACGCGTTAGCCAGAAATAAACAGCGTAAGGAGGCTCACTGCCTCCTTTTCACCTGACAATCGCACGATTTGTCACACTCTTTTGTCTGATTTTACAATGCGGATAAATCATACGTAAGCTACTGTTTTTATTTAGCATAAAGTGCAATCTCCCCCATACAAACGGCGTTCTTCCCTGCCCTGTGCCCTGTGTCACAAAACAGTAAGCAAATTAACCATTGAGCCCGGTGACAAAAGGCTCTATATTGGCGGCGTTTTTTTCAGGCCCCATCTGTTTTTTAACTTTTTATTCAATCGTTGCTCATAACGAAGCGGCGGTTGTAGGAGTGATATGATGACGGATAAAGTCCGTATTGACACCGTAGATGCCCACAAAAGCAACGAAACCTATCTGGCCCGTCAGGCCGAATTTGAATCTAACGTCAGGAGTTATCCGCGCAAATTGCCTTTAGCGATTACGAAAGCAGAAGGCGTGTGGATCACCGATGCAGATAATAAAGAATACCTTGACTGTTTAGCAGGCGCAGGCACCCTCGCGCTTGGACACAATCATCCTGATGTGCTGAAAAGCATCCAAAATGTCATTACCAGCGGCTTGCCGTTACATACCCTGGATCTGACCACGCCGTTGAAAGACGCGTTTTCAGAATACCTGCTCTCTCTGTTGCCTGGTCAGGGCAAAGAGTACTGCCTGCAATTCACTGGCCCGTCCGGGGCTGACGCCGTTGAAGCGGCGCTGAAGCTGGCGAAAAAAGTGACCGGTCGTAGCGGTATCATCAGTTTCTCTGGTGGTTACCACGGTATGACCCACGGCGCACTGTCCGTCACCGGCAACCTGTCTCCGAAAGAAGCGGTTGACGGTATGATGCCAGAAGTCCAGTTCATGCCTTACCCACACGAGTACCGTTGCCCACTGGGTATCGGTGGTGAAGCGGGCGTGAAGGCGCTGACCTACTACTTCGAAAATCTGATTAACGACGTCGAAAGCGGCGTGCGTAAACCTGCCGCGGTGATCCTCGAAGCCGTTCAGGGTGAAGGTGGCGTGAACCCGGCGCCTGTTGAGTGGTTGCAGCGCATCCGTAAAGTCACTCAGGAACACGGTATCCTGCTGATCCTCGACGAAGTCCAGGCTGGCTTTGCCCGTACCGGTAAATTCTTTGCCTTCGAACACGCTGGCATTGAGCCAGACATCATCGTGATGTCTAAAGCAGTCGGTGGCGGTCTGCCGCTGGCCGTGCTCGGTATCAAAAAGCAGTTCGATGCATGGGCGCCAGGTCACCATACCGGTACTTTCCGCGGCAACCAGCTGGCGATGGCAACCGGTCTGACCACGCTGAAGATCCTGAAAGACCAGAACATCGCGGGCAAAGTAGCTGCACAGGGCGAATGGCTGAAAGGCCAGCTGAAAGAGATGGCGAAACGCTATCCGGTGATCGGCCACGTTCGCGGTCTGGGCATGATGATCGGTATTGAAATCGTTAAGCCACATGAAGCCGCCGATCACATGGGTTGCTTCCCGGGCGATGGCGAGCTGTCTGCCCTGATCCAGAAGAAATGCTTCGAAGCCGGCCTGATTCTGGAGCGTGGCGGCCGTAACGGTATCGTTCTGCGTCTGCTGCCTTCTCTGCTGATCAGCGATGACGAGCTGAAAGTCTTCCTGGATAAATTCGAGCAGGCACTGCTTGCTGCGGGCGTTAGCCCGGCGTAACCGGAGTTGTTGAATACGATGTCTGATTCAAACCCAATTTTGTTCTCCTCTGCGCAGAGCATTGAAGCTTACCAGCAGGCGATTGAACAAAGCACTCAGGCTGTGATGCAGTGGCTGAAACAGCCTGAGATGTACCAGGGCAAAACGGTCGCGGAGCTGCGCGACCGTATTAAGCTGGATTTCAACCCGAAAGGGCTGGGCAACGAAGCGGCGATCGAACGCGCCGTGGAGTTCTTCCTGAAAGACAGTTTGTCCGTTCATCACCCGCAGTGTGTGGCGCACCTGCACTGCCCAAGCCTGGTGGTTAGCCAGGCGGCGGAAGTGCTGATCAACGCCACTAACCAGAGTATGGACTCCTGGGATCAAAGCCCGTCCGCAACCATCATTGAGATCAAACTGATCGAATGGCTGCGTACCCGCGTGGGTTATCAGGCTGGCGACGCAGGCGTCTTCACCAGCGGCGGCACCCAGAGTAACCTGATGGGGCTGATGCTGGCGCGTGACGCGTTCTTTGCGCGTCAGGGCCACTCGGTTCAGCAGGACGGTCTGACAGGCGATCTGCGTAAGATCCGCGTGCTGTGTTCGGAAAATGCCCACTTCTCCGTGCAGAAAAACATGGCGCTGATGGGTCTGGGCTACCAGTCCGTGGTGCAGGTGAAAACTGACGAATTCTCCCGCATGGATCTCACCGATCTGGCGGCGAAAATCGAACAGTGCAACGCGAACGGCGAGCAGATCCTGGCGATTGTGGCCACGGCCGGTACGACCGATGCGGGTGCTATCGATCCGCTGCGTGCTATTGCTGAGCTGGCTGCGAAACAGAATATCTGGGTGCACGTTGATGCGGCCTGGGGCGGCGCGCTGCTGATGTCTGAGCAGTATCGTCACTACCTGGACGGTATCGAGCTGGTGGATTCCGTCACCCTGGACTTCCACAAGCAGTTCTTCCAGACCATCAGCTGCGGTGCGTTCCTGCTGAAAGAAGCGCGTCACTATGAACTGATGCGCTATCAGGCGGCCTATCTGAACTCTGAGTTCGATGAAGAAGCGGGTGTACCTAACCTGGTCTCCAAATCTCTGCAAACCACGCGCCGTTTCGACGCGCTGAAACTGTGGATGAGCCTGGAAGCGCTGGGTCAGGAGCAATACGCGGCAATCATCGATCACGGCGTGACGCTGGCACAGCAGGTTGCGGCTTACGTGAAAGAGCAGTCTGCTCTGGAACTGGTGATGCAACCCCAGCTGGCAAGCGTGCTGTTCCGATTCCGTCCGCAGGCGCAGATGGATGACGCCGGTATTGCCCTGCTGAACCAGAAAATTGGCGATGCGCTGCTGGAGTCTGGCCGTGCAAACGTCGGTGTGACCGAGCATAACGGTATCACCTGCCTGAAGCTGACCCTGCTGAACCCAACCGTGACGCTGGAGGACGTAAAAATCCTGCTGTCCCTGGTTGAGCGTACCGCGCAGGAAGTGATGGCGAAGTAATACTTATCCCTCTCCCACCCGGGAGAGGGATTGTTTTTCCCGCGCTAACGCCTTTCCCCTTTTTTCCTCGAAGCATAACCGTATTCATACTGGCTGTACCCCGAGCTGTAATACAGCGCTGCGGATTTAACAATATCGTTGAGGATTGTGCCGCTGACCTTCACGCCAACGTGCTGTAACCGTTTAACGGTATTCTCCATCTCTTTCACGCTGGTTTTATCGAAACGGGCAACCATTAGCGTTGTTCCGGCTGCTCTGGCGACCAGCGCGGCATCGGTGACGGCCAGGACCGGCGGAGTATCAATGATGACAATGTCATATTGCTCGTTAACCCAGGACATGACGGAAAGGAATCTTTCGCTTAACAGCAATTCTAACGGGCGCAGGGGGTCCGGGCCGCAGGTGATGACGTCAATTCCCCCTTTTTCAGCATGCTGAATGACCTCCGCTAAGTCGCGTTTTCCTTCGAGCAGGCAGGACAATCCGTGGCGGTTCTCCAGACCAAAAATATTATGAACATAGCCCTGGCGCATATCCGCATCAATAAACAGCACCCGCTGACCGCTCTGCCCGGCGATGGCCGCCAGATTCGTCGCCACCAGCGTTTTTCCGCAGTCCTGCGTGGGGCCAGAAATCATCACAATGCGGTTCTCAGCCTCCATCATGGTGAAATGCAGACTGGTCCGCAGCCCGCGTACTGCTTCAACAAACATATCAGCAGGGCGATCGACGGGCAGGAAAGGCACATCCGAGGTTTTGTGTTTCCAGCGACGAGAAAACGGATTTTTTCTGCGCAACTGCGTTTTACTCCACAGCCACTGTGAACGTGGCAACGTAGCCAGAACCGGCATCCCCTGCGCTTCCAGCTGTTCGGAAAGCGTGATCCCACGTTTGAACGCCTGACGTACCAGCACGGTCCCCATTGAGAGCATTAGCCCGAACAGCGCGCCAAGAACGATGATTAACGCTTTACGCGGCTTTATCGGGTCCGGCAGCGTAACAGCCTCATCAATGATCCTCACGTTTCCGACAGCGCTGGAGCGGGAAATATTCAGCTCCTGCTGGCGCGTCAATAGCTGTAAATAAATCGTGCGACCCGACTCAACATCGCGGCTCAGGCGTAAAATCTCCTGCTGCGTGGAGGGCATAGCTGACACACGGTTATTGAGACGCTCCCGTTCCCGCTCAAGGGTCTGTCTCTTTTCATGCAATGCACGATAGGTAGGGTGACTTTTTTTAAAGAGCTGGGAGATCTCTGCCTCCCGGAACGTCAGCTCATTTAGCTGATTCTCAACGTTAACAACCTGATCCAGGACAGATTTTGCCTCCAGAGACAGGTCCACCGAGTCTCGCTGCGCCCGGTAGGCATTCAGCCGCGCTTCTGCCTGATCAAGGTCCGCGCTGATTTTCGGCAACTGCGCCTGTAAAAAATCCAGACTACGAGAATCCTGAGCCTCCTGGCGCGCGATATTTTGCTGGAGATAATTTTCAGCAATTGCATTCAGCACCCGGGCGATGCTGTCAGGATCTTCGCCCGTCAGGGTTAAGGTCACGATACCGCTCTGTTTCTCCGATTCCGCAACCGTGAGACGTTTCTTCAGCGCGTTGATCGTCTCAAGCCGCGTCAACGACTTAAGCGAAAATTGCGTGCCTGGCTCAGCCTCAATCGACGTCACCAGCAGAACGATCCCTTGCGTAACCAGCGTTTTCCCAACCTGGCCGTCGGCCTCAATGTTTTCGCCCGTCAGGTGATATTTTCCCGCTTCCTGTACGGTCAGCATGAGCTCTTGCGCTTTGCCTTCCACCTGCGGGATCTGGAGTTCGCCTAACGTGATTTTGCCCTGCTCACGCCCTTGCAGACGCTGCCAGAGACGCCCCACCACAGGCAAAACGCGCTGCTTTGCCTGCTGTGTCAGAGCTAATTTGTCAACGGTCTCGCCGAGGATCATGCGGGATTTCAGCAGTAAAATTTCAGGGGCAACATCCGGCGACACATCGGTGCCCAGCTGGCTCAAACCTTTGAGCAGGTTGTTATCGTGTTTGTTTTCAATTTGCACCATGGCATCCGCCTGATAAACAGGTGGCGCAATCCAGGCATAGAGACCGGCGCACAGGATGAACAGGAACGTCACGCACAGAATCATCGTGCGGTGGTCGATCATCTCGACGAGCAAACGAACGAGATCGACTTCATGTTGTTGGGGTGCCGCTGCACCATAATTGTCTGTTGTGTAAGACGACATTAATGCTTCATTCCTTTCTGACCTAAACGACGTGCCCATTCCTGACTGGCTTTACCCAATAACCCAAACACATATTCAAACGCTTCCCGGCTTTGACGGTAGGGATCGGGGATCTCCTGCGGCTCCAGCCATTGCCCAAAAAGCAGCGACTTTCCTCGAATCTCCGGCGCCATGGCCGCAATGAAGCGAAGATGTTCCGGCTCCATAACCAGGATAAGATCGGATCCCTGCATCAAATTGCGTGTCAGCCTGCGCGCCACATGACCGTCGAGGGAAATCCCATGCCGCCAGGCTACGTCCTGGGCGCTGTCATCCGCCGGGCACCCTTCAAGCCCGAATATGCCCGCCGAGGCGATATATCTGTCGGGCAGGTGCTGGCGCAAAAGCCGCTCCCCAATCGGAGAACGGCAGACATTTCCGGTGCAAACCACGAGTATTGATTTGAACATTATTGCGGCCACGATCTGATGTAACGAACCGTTTCGGTAAGGTCATGCATCCCGCTGATGGTCGGAACAAGCTGTGATATCACACGATTCCAGCGGGACAGTGGTGCAGTGGTGACATAGACAATGTCATAGGGCTCAAGCTGAAACTCGGTGCCTAACACCATGGCTGATGCGTCCTGAGCATTGAGCTGGTAGAGGTTGGCAATTTTTTCTGAACGCTCGCTTTTCGGCAGCGAACGAATGACAAAAATTCCGGTGGCATCGGCCATATTCTGGTTCAGCCCACCGGCATTGCCCAGCGCTTCGGCCAGGGTCATGCCGCTGCGATCCATTTTCAGCGTGCTCTGTTTAACGACCTCGCCCATGACGAACACTTTCAGCGCATCGTTACGGGGGACAAACAGAATATCGCCGGGATAGAGCAGCTTATTTTGCGTGAGATCGCCATGCTGCATCAGCGCATATAGCGAGAGGCGCGTGTCCTTCCCATTATGCGTCAGCACGACATTGCGCCAGTCCGCGTCGGCAGAGAGCCCCCCAGCGGCGTTTACGGCATCCATGACCGTTAACGGGATATTGGTAATAGCCTGCTGCCCTGACTTCACCACCTCGCCCGTCACATAGGCTTTTTGTGAGCGAAAAGAGGCGACGCTGACATCCACCTGCGGGCTTTCAATAACATTGTTCAGCCGGGCCGTGATCTCCTCGCGTACCCGTGCGACCGTTTTGCCAGCCACCGGCAATTTACCGACATAGGGATAGAAAAGCGTGCCGTCGGCATTGACCCAGTTACCGGTGTCACTGGCGCTACGATACTGCCCTGCCGGGGTTGTCAGTTCAGGGTGATCCCAGACGGTGACGGTTAGAATATCCCCAATGCCGATACGGTATTCCCAGTTTTTGACCTGTTCATCCAGATTAGGATTTGCCTGAGATTTCAAAACCGATGGCCGCAATTTTTCAATTAACGAAGGCGTAAGAGGATAAACATCAATCCGTTTCTCAAGACGATCATTTGCATCTTCTGCGGCAATTATCTTTTTCCCAGCGAGATCGAGATGCTGGCCAGGATAAAATACGCAGCCAGATAAGGGGGTAATAATTAAAAATAATATCGATACAACTGTTGTGTTTTTCATTTATTACATAATATCTTTTATAGTAGTGATTATCGTATACAGGATAAAACATTAACATTTCACTCAAGCACAACTTGCTGTTATTCAATGAATTAACAGAAATACAAAGAGTATTTATAAAACCACACGACATTCCTTTGGGCAGACTTTACAGCCCTGCATTGTCTTAATCAGGCTTTCGGAAAGAGGGTTTCAGGCAATCTTAAATGTTCTATTTGTTGAATGCATGCCTGAATCTTAGTAAATTTGCCTTGAAAATGTTTTTTCAGAATTAATTAATAAACCAATAATTATGTTATCTGTATAAGCTCATATTTATTCGTCGAAGTAATAATTAATGACGGTTGCGACTACACAAAACCGTGCACTTTTGTTACATTTTTTGCAAACTCACCCTGTGAGGATACTTAAAATGAACTGTCTGCCATCCGTTAGCGGATCTGCACACAAAAAGTATCAGTAACGATATGACTGGAGAAAAAATGGCTAAGCGTAAATTGTTGCTTCTGGGTGTATTACTGTCACTGGCGGGGGCCGCGCACGCTGCACCGCAAACATCGACAGCGCCTTCCGGCATCAAGGCCTATGAAGAGCAAGAGTTTATTGCCGATTTTACGAAGTTTAAAATCGGCGACACCGCGCCCGCGCAGTATCAGACGCCTGAGTACACCATCAAACAGTACCAGCTGCGTAACCTTCCCGCGCCCGATGCCGGCACACACTGGACCTACATGGGTGAGAATTATGTTCTGATTGGCGATGCCGATGGTAAAATCTACAAAGCCTATAACGGAGATATTTTCTATCACCGCTGATACGATCCTAATCCGTCCGTGGCAGGAGAGCGATCGCCCTTTCCTGCGCACGCTCTTCCTCCACGCCCGACGTGAAGCCTGGCCGTGGCTGGACAGTTCTGCGTGGCAGCTTGAAGATTTTGACGCGGCAACCCTGGACGAAGGGATTTGGGTGGCGGAGCAGGATGGGCACCGACTTGGCTTTGCCTCAGTCTGGACGAACGATAATTTTCTGCACAACCTGTTTGTCGATCCGAACTATCAGAGCCTGGGCGTCGGACATGTGTTGCTTGAACACGTACAGAAGACCTTTACCAGCACGGGTTCACTCAAGTGTCTGGTGAAGAATGAGCGGGCGGTTGCGTTTTACCAGCGCCACGGCTGGCACATTGAGGCGACGGGAGATTCTCCGGACGGAGAGTATTATTTGATGCACTATCGGCTTGGGTAAAGTCAGGTGGCGCTACGCTTACCTGACCTACAAAATCGAGCCAGGCCGGGTAAGGCGAAGCCGCCACCCGGCACTAACGCGCAGAGGCGTTACACCGCGCGGAAGGCGATTTCACCCGGAATGACTTCGCCCTGCCAGTAAAGCTGCGCCGCAACGCGCCCCGCCAGCTGACGATAGATTTCCGTGAATTCGCTATCCGGACGGCTGACCACCGTCGGCTTACCGCTATCCAGATCTTCACGCAGTGTGATATGCAGCGGCAGTTGCCCCAGCAGTTGCGTGTGGTATTGCGCCGCCAGCTTTTCGGCGCCACCGGTACCAAAGATAGGCTCATGGTGCCCGCAGTTGCTGCAAATATGCATGCTCATGTTCTCGACGATACCCAGTACCGGCACCTCCACCTTCTCGAACATGACGATGCCTTTTTTGGCGTCGATCAGCGCGATATCCTGCGGCGTGGTGACCACGACGGCGCCGGTAACCGGAATGTTCTGCGCCAGCGTCAGCTGGATATCACCGGTGCCCGGCGGCATGTCCAGTACCAGATAATCGAGGTCAGGCCACATTGTCTCCTGCAACATTTGCAGCAGCGCCTTGCTGGCCATCGGGCCACGCCAGACCATTGCGTTATCGTCCGTGACCAGGTAACCAATGGAGTTGGACGCCAGACCGTGCGCCACGATTGGCGCCATGTGGGTGCCGTCCGGCGAAGTTGGACGCTGGTTTTCCGCCCCCAGCATGTTTGGAATGGACGGGCCGTAGATATCCGCATCCAGAATGCCGACTTTCGCCCCTTCAGCCGCCAGCGCAAGCGCCAGGTTCACGGCGGTCGACGATTTACCCACCCCGCCCTTGCCCGAGCTGACGGCGATGATGTTCTTCACGCCGTTAACGCCCGGCTGATTTTTCACGCGCTTGAGCGTGGCGATGCTGTGGCTTAGCTTCCAGTCAATTGCATTTGCGCCGGTAATGCGCAGCAGCTCAGAGCTGGTTTGCTCTTTCAGGGCATCAAAGGCGCTGGTCCAGACGAACGGCATCTGTAGCTCAATGTGCAGCGTATCGTCCAGCCATGCGACGTGATGAAGCGCTTTCAACGTCGTGAGATTGTGCTTCAGGGTTGGATGCTGAAAATTAGCCAGCGTCCCGGCGACCATTGCTCGTAAGGCTTCCGGTGATTTGGCCTGGGATTGAGAACTCATCCCGACTCCTTTGTTCTTGTGAATAAGACCTTAGACAAACAAGTTTACCTGAAAGGCCGCGGTTTGTGCTTACTTAATAATGCCCCTTTTGGTAATATCGAAAACCCTTTTCACAGTTAAAAGAAGTAATGCCTACTATGACTCAAGTCGCGAAAAAAATTCTGGTAACGTGCGCCCTGCCGTACGCCAACGGCTCAATCCACCTCGGCCACATGCTGGAGCATATCCAGGCTGATGTCTGGGTCCGTTACCAGCGAATGCGCGGCCACGAGGTGAACTTCATCTGTGCGGACGATGCCCACGGCACGCCGATCATGCTGAAAGCGCAGCAGCTGGGCATTTCCCCGGAACAGATGATCGCCGAAATGAGTCAGGAGCATCAGACCGATTTTGCTGGCTTTGACATCAGCTATGACAACTATCACTCCACGCACAGCGACGAAAACCGCGAGCTGTCAGAGCTGATCTACTCCCGTCTGAAAGAGAACGGTTTCATTAAAAACCGCACCATCTCTCAGCTGTACGATCCGGAAAAAGGCATGTTCCTGCCGGACCGTTTCGTCAAAGGCACCTGTCCGAAATGTAAATCCCCGGACCAGTACGGCGATAACTGCGAAGTGTGCGGCGCAACCTACAGCCCGACCGAGCTTATCGAACCGAAGTCCGTGGTCTCCGGCGCGACGCCGGTGATGCGTGACTCCGAGCACTTCTTCTTCGACCTGCCGTCGTTCAGCGAAATGCTGAAGGCGTGGACCCGCAGCGGTGCGTTGCAGGAGCAGGTCGCGAACAAAATGCAGGAGTGGTTCGAATCCGGTCTGCAACAGTGGGATATCTCCCGCGATGCGCCCTACTTTGGCTTCGAAATCCCGAACGCGCCGGGCAAATATTTTTACGTCTGGCTGGATGCGCCGATTGGCTACATGGGGTCGTTCAAGAATTTGTGTGACAAGCGCGGCGACACCGTAAGCTTCGACGAATACTGGAAGAAAGATTCCGATGCCGAGCTGTATCACTTCATCGGTAAAGACATCGTTTACTTCCACAGCCTGTTCTGGCCAGCAATGCTGGAAGGCAGCAACTTCCGCAAGCCGACCAACCTGTTCGTACATGGCTACGTAACGGTGAACGGCGCGAAGATGTCTAAATCTCGCGGGACGTTTATTAAGGCCAGCACCTGGCTGAACCACTTTGACGCGGACAGCCTGCGCTACTACTACACCGCGAAGCTCTCTTCCCGCATCGACGATATCGACCTGAATCTGGAAGATTTCGTGCAGCGCGTGAACGCGGACATCGTCAACAAGGTGGTGAACCTGGCGTCCCGTAACGCAGGTTTTATCGCCAAACGCTTTGACGGCGTGCTTTCTGCCGAACTGGCCGATCCTGAGCTGTATAAAACCTTCACCGACGCCGCCGCTGCGGTTGGCGAAGCCTGGGAAAGCCGTGAATTCGGTAAAGCCATTCGCGAAATCATGGCGCTGGCAGACGTGGCCAACCGCTATGTGGACGAGCAGGCGCCGTGGGTGGTGGCGAAACAGGAAGGCCGCGACGCCGACTTGCAGGCGATCTGCACCATGGGTCTGAACATGTTCCGCGTGCTGATGACCTGGCTGAAGCCGGTTCTGCCGCAGCTGGCAGCCCGCGCGGAAGCATTCCTGAACACCGAACTGACCTGGGATGCCATCCAGCAGCCGCTGCTCGGCCACAAGGTGAACACCTTCAAGGCGCTGTATAACCGCATCGAGATGAAGCAGGTTGACGCGCTGGTGGAAGCATCCAAAGAAGAGGTGAAAGCGGCTGCCGCACCGGTGATCGGCCCGCTGGCGGACGATCCGATTCAGGAGACCATCACCTTTGATGATTTCGCCAAAGTCGACCTGCGCGTGGCGCTGATCGAAAACGCGGAGTTCGTGGAAGGTTCTGACAAACTGCTGCGTCTGACCCTGGATCTGGGCGGCGAGAAGCGTAACGTCTTCTCCGGCATTCGTTCCGCGTATCCCGATCCGCAGGTGCTGATTGGTCGTCAGACCGTGATGGTGGCAAACCTGGCGCCGCGCAAAATGCGCTTCGGCATCTCTGAGGGGATGGTGATGGCCGCAGGCCCGGGCGGGAAAGATATCTTCCTGTTAAGCCCTGACGAAGGCGCGAAGCCGGGTCAGCAGGTGAAGTAATAAAAAAGCCGGATAAGAATCCGGCTTTTTTTTTGCCCGGCGGCGCTACGCTTGCACGTGCCTACGGGTTTTGTAGGCCGGGTCAGGCGAAGCCGCCACCCGGCTAAAATGACCCCTTCTGGTTATGCACCCGCTGCGTCAACCCACGCAGGAAATAACGCAGAAACTGATCCCCACACTCGCGGTAATTCTTATGATCCGGGGCGCGCATCATGGCGGTGATTTCCGGCATCGACACGCGAAATTTCTGCTCGGTCATGATCGCCAGAATGTCGTCAGTTTTCAGGGAGAAAGCAATACGCAGCTTTTTCAGCACCGTGTTGTTATTCACCCGACGCTCCAGCGCCAGCTCAGGCGCAGATTCATCTTTGCCGCGCTTGTCGTAGATCAGGCCATTCAGAAAGCCCGACAGAATAATGTCCGGGCAGCGAACAAAACCCTCTTCATCTTCTTTAGTCATCCAGGTGTCGAACCCGGCGGACGTGGATTCCATGTCGGAGAGCGCAAGAATGCGCACCATGTCATTATTGTTCGCTTTCAGGGTGTAGCGCAGGCTACGAAGAATATCGTTACTTAGCATAGAGCCTTCGAATGTCGATGATGCAATGGCGCGCAGTGTACCAGTTTTACAGCCCTATCGCCTCTTTCAAACTTTTCAGGTAGCGACGACTGACGGGAACGGTTTGCCCGGCACGTAACACCAGCTCGGCCTGGCCGTTATCTTCCAGACGGATCTCCTTCAGGTGCGCCATGTTCACCAGATACTGACGATGGCAGCGGATTAGCGGCGTGCGGCTCTCCAGCGTGCGCAGGGTCAGCTCGGTAAAGCCTTCGTTACCTTCAGCGCTGGTGACGTATACCCCGCTCAGACGGCTGCTGACAAAGGCAACGTCGTCCATTTGCAGGAGGTAAATCCGGCTGTGCCCGGTACAGGGTATAAACTTCAGGGGCTGCTGATGCTCCGGCAGCAGCGTCACGTCCTGCACGGTACGCTCCTGATGCAGGCGGGTCAGGGTCTTTTCAAGGCGTTTCTCTTCAATCGGCTTCAGCAGATAATCAAATGCGTGCTCTTCAAACGCCTTTACCGCGTACTCATCAAAGGCCGTCAGAAAGACGATATAGGGACGGTGCTCCGGGTCGAGCATGCCGACCATCTCCAGCCCGCTAATGCGCGGCATCTGAATATCGAGGAACAGCACGTCCGGGCGCAGTTTATGCACCGCACCGATGCCTTCAATCGCATTGGCACATTCCCCCACAACCTCAATATCACTCTGCTCCTGCAACAGGACACGCAGGTTTTCCCGTGCTAACGGCTCATCATCGACAATCAGCACTCTTAACATGCGTTCTCCTCCAGCGGCAATCGTAAGGTAATTCGGGTATAGCGGTCTGGCTCACAGGCGACGGTGATACCGCAGTCGTCACCAAAATGGGCGCGCAGGCGTTTATCCACCAGGCTCATGCCCAGACCGCCTGACGCGGAAGCTTCATACAGCCCCGCGTTGTCTTCAATATCCAGCACCAGATGGTGGTTAAAACGGGAAGCGGAAATCATAATCTCTCCACTTCCCAGCAGCTGCGACGTCCCATGCTTAATGGCATTTTCTACAATCGGTTGCAGGGTAAAGGCCGGAAGATGCTGATACGCCAGATCGTCCGGGACGGATAACGACACCTGTAAACGTGACTGGAAGCGCGCTTTTTCAATTTGCAGATAGGCGTTTACATGCTCAATCTCGTCCGCGAGGGTGACGATCTCCGAGGGTCGCTTCAGATTTTTGCGGAAAAAGGTCGAGAGAAATTGCACCAGCTGCGCGGCCTGATCGCTGTCGCGGCGGATCACCGCCTTCAGCGTGTTGAGCGCGTTAAACAGGAAATGCGGGTTCACCTGAGCGTGCAGGAGCTTAATTTCTGACTGCGTCAGCAGCGCTTTTTGCCGTTCATACTGCCCCGCCAGGATTTGCGCCGAAAGCAGCTGGGCGATCCCCTCCCCCAGCGTGCGGTTGATGGAGCTGAACAGGCGGTTTTTGGCTTCGTAAAGCTTAATAGTGCCCATGACGCGCTGGTTTTCGCCCCGCAGGGGAATGACCAGCGTAGAGCCGAGTTTGCACTGCGGATGCAGGGAACAGCGGTACGGCACTTCATTTCCGTCGGCATACACCACTTCACCCGTTTCAATAGCGCGCAGGGTATAGGCCGAGGAGATCGGTTTGCCCGGCAGATGGTGGTCGTCGCCGGTACCGGTGAACGCCAGCAGCTTCTCGCGATCGGTAATCGCCACGGCTCCGATATCCAGCTCTTTATACAGCACCTGCGCCACCTTCATACTGTTCTCCTCGTTGAATCCCTGCCGCAGGATCCCTTCCGTCGACGCCGCAACTTTTAAGGCGGTGGCAGAAAATGCCGAGGTGTATTTTTCGAACATGGCGCGTTTGTCGAGCAGAATGCGCATAAACAGCGCCGCACCTACGGTATTGGTAACCATCATCGGTGCGGCAATACTGCTGACCAGATGTAACGCATCGTCAAACGGGCGCGCGATCAGCAGGATGATCGCCATCTGCGCCATTTCCGCCACGAAGGTAATCGCCCCTGCGGTAAAGGGACTGAACACTTTATCCGGGCGACCGCGCTTAATCATATAGCTGTGGACGAGACCACCGAGCAGCCCTTCGACAATGGTGGAGATCATGCAGCTCAGCGCCGTCATACCGCCCATCGAATAGCGGTGCAGGCCGCCGGTTAACCCCACCAGACCGCCGACAACCGGGCCTCCGAGCAGCCCGCCCATTACCGCGCCGATGGCGCGCGTATTGGCGATGGAATCTTCGATATGGAGACCAAACCAGGTCCCCATAATGCAGAATATGGAAAATACGACGTAGCAGAGGAATTTGTGCGGCAGACGGACGGTGACCTGCATCAGCGGGATAAACAGGCGCGTTTTGCTCATCAACCAGGCGATGACAAGGAACACGCACATCTGCTGAAGCAACAGCAGCACCAGATTAAACTCGTACATACTCACAAACCGCACATTCTAAAAACGCGTAACATACACTGATAGCGGTTAACTTTCTTTGAAACGTGCCAAAAAAGCGATAAATCGTGTCCGCCATCACACCTTTTGCCGAAGATAACCTGTCTTTCGTATAATTTGTACAAAAAAGAATCAAATCTTCCTGGTTCCGCAAAGTGGGTCTACAGTTAAGCTGGGGACGCGCAAGCCTGGGGGCGAAAATGGCGCTTTACACAATAGGTGAAGTGGCACTCCTGTGTGATATCAATCCCGTTACGCTACGGGCGTGGCAGCGACGGTATGGATTGCTTAAGCCGCAAAGAACGGACGGCGGGCACCGCCTGTTTAACGATGCGGATATTGACCGGATCCGCGAGATCAAAAGCTGGATCGACAACGGCGTACAGGTCGGCAAGGTAAAATCGCTTCTGAGCCAGGACGATCCCGATACGCAGCTTCTCTGGCGCGAGCAGCAGGAAACGCTGCTGAGGCTGTTGCAGAGTGGCAATTTGCAGCGTCTGCGCGGCTGGATCAAAGAACAGGGTCGAGACTACCCGGCGCAAACCCTGATCACCCATCTTTTTATTCCCCTACGGCGTCGGCTTCAGTGTCAGCAAACCACCTTACAGGCACTGCTCAGCATGCTTGATGGCGTGCTGATTAACTATATTTCCGTCTGTCTTGCCTCAGCGCGGAATAAAAACAGCAAAGATGCGCTGGTGATCGGCTGGAACGTACACGATACCACCCGACTGTGGCTCGAAGCCTGGATTGCCACCCAGCAGGGCTGGCGCGTTGACGTGCTTGCCCACTCCCTGGCCCAGCTCAGGCCGGAACTGTTTGAGGGACAGACGCTGCTGGTCTGGTGCGGCGAAGTCCCCTCCGCTTCCCAGCAGCAGCTCCTGACGGAATGGCGCGAACATGGTTATCCCGTTTACTCGCTGGGGCCAAATGCGTCGTAACGGCATTTAATGGTTCATTAACAGCTGCGCTTCACCGTATAATTGTTCCGTTAACAACAGGAGCACATGATGAAGGCAACGAAACTGGCCGTAATTACCCTCTTTGCACTGATGGCCATCAGCGGTATCGGTGGCGTTATGCTTGCAGGTTATTCATTTATTGTTCGCGGCGGTGTTGGCTGAGGTATCCGGCCAGGCGTTCAAACAGGCGATCCACCACAATCGCCGCCAGCGCAACCAGAACCGCCCCCTGAATAATGTAAGCCGTATTAAACCCGCTTAACCCGATAATGATCGGCGTTCCCAGCGTATTGGCTCCGACCGTCGAGGCGATGGTTGCCGTACCAATGTTGATAATCACGGACGTTCGCACGCCAGCGATAATCACCGGTGCGGCCAGCGGCAGTTCGACCTTCACCAGCCGCTGCCAGGCGCTCATCCCCATCCCTTCCGCTACGCTCAGCACCGATGCAGGCACCGCCGCAATCCCCGCCAGCGTCCCTTGCAGAATGGGCAACACGCCGTACAAAATCAGCGCAATGATGGCAGGCTCCTGCCCAAAACCAATCGCCGGCACGGCAATCGCCAGCACGGCCACCGGCGGGAAGGTCTGCCCCGTTGCGGCGATGGTCTCCACCAGCGGACGAAACTCCCTGCCCGCGGGTCTCGTCACCGCAATCCCGGCGCCTGTGCCCAGCACGATGGCAATCACGCTTGACACCGCCACCAGCCAGAAGTGCGCCAGGGTGAGATTAACAAAGCTCTCCTGCTGGTACACCGGGCGCGGCAGCCCGGGGATAAGCGCATTAAACAGCGCCGCGCTGTGCGGCATCAGGTAGAGTAAGGCGATAAACAGCCCTGTCAGCCAGAGTAACGGATCACGGACCCACTTCACGCGTCACCTCCCCCGCCAGCAGATCGCGAAAATGGATCGTCCCACATGGCGTCCCCTGCCCGTCCGCAACGGGTAACACCTCGCACTGCCGGGCGACAAACGCCGACAGGGCATCGCGCAGGCTCATCCCATCGTGCAGCGGTTCACCACCGATTTGCGCATCCTGCGGACGCAGATAGTCCCTGACGGTGCGTAGCGAGAGCAGCCTGACGCCCAGCTCGCTGCGGCCAAAAAATTCACGCACAAAATCATTCGCCGGCGAGGTTAACAGCTCAAGCGGCGTACCCTGCTGGACGACTTCGCCGTGATCCATCAGTATCAGACGATCGGCCAGCCGCAGCGCTTCGTCGATATCATGCGTCACCAGCACGATGGTGCGCCCTAGAATACGGTGGATGCGACTCATCTCCGCCTGAAGTGCGCCGCGGGTGACCGGATCCAGCGCGCCGAAGGGCTCATCCATCAGCAGCACCTGCGGGTTAGCGGCCAGCGCGCGCGCCACCCCGACCCGCTGCTGCTGTCCGCCGGAAAGCTGGTGCGGATAGCGGTCGCGAAGCGACGCGTCCAGGCCCAGCAGCGCCATCAGCTCGTCGACACGCTCATTGATCTTCCCCCGGGACCATTTTTCCAGCTGTAGCACGGTGGCAATGTTCTGGGCCACCGTCCAGTGGGGAAACAGGCCGATGGACTGAATGGCGTAGCCCATACGCCGCCGCAGTTCCAGCACCGGCAGGCTGCGGATCTCCTCTCCGGCAAAGCGAATCGTCCCGCTGTCATGTTCCACCAGCCGGTTGATCATCTTCAGCGTCGTCGATTTTCCCGACCCCGACGTCCCGATCAATACCGAGAACGCCCCCTCGGCAAAATGCAGATTGAGGTGACTTGCCGCCGGACGGCCCGCAAAGATTTTACTCACATCATGAAATTCAATCATTGGCTCTTCTCCTGAGCAGCGCGAGCCACAGGGCAAACAGGGCATCCAGTACGACCGCCAGCGCAATCGTGGGCACAACGCCCAGCAGCACCAGATCCAGCGCGCTGCTCAGCAGCCCCTGGAACACCAGTGCCCCAAAGCCGCCCGCCCCGATCAGCGCGGCAATCACCGCCATCCCCACGGTTTGCACCGTCACCACCCGCAGGCTGCGAACCAGCAGCGGAAGCGCAAGCGGCAGCTGTATTTTCCAGAAACACTGCCGCGCACTCATCCCCATCGCATGGGCGCTTTCCAGCACGTCAGGCGGAACCTGGCTTAACCCCGCCACCACGCCGCGCACCAGCGGCAGCAGCGCATACAGCACAAGGGCGATAAGGGCAGGCGTCAGCCCGGTTCCGGCAATGCCTGCCGCGGCCAACGCAGGGAAGGATTTCACCAGACCGGCCAGGGGGGCAATCAGCAGGCCAAACAGCGCAACGGAGGGGATGGTCTGAATAACGTTGAGCACGGTAAAGACGGCACCCTGGCGGCTGGGATGCCGGTAGCACCCGATGCCCAGCGGCACGCCCAGCAGCAGCGCCGGGATCAGCGTCCCGAACAGGATCGTCAGATGTTGCGCCAGCGCGTTGTCAAATACCTCCTGGCGGTTGGCGTACTCTTTTAACAGCGAGAGTTGATTCAGATCGCCGCTGAAGAGGATCAGCAGAGGGATGACCCAGAATTGCGCGTTCAGCAGCCAGCGCCAGACGGGTAGCGGCGTGAGACGGCGAATGGCATCGCTACAGACCAGCAGACAAAGTGCCAGCCACAGCCACAGCCCGCTGCCAATCGACGTGCGCGCCAGCGGGCTTTCAACCGAGGCCATCTGCGTTGCCGCCTGTCCCGCGCTCCAGAACAGCACGATAAACAGTGCTTCGCTGAGCAGAAGCGTCAGCCAAAGGGCGGCTCGCCCTGGCCAGAAGGCTAAGGCTACAGTACTCGCCAGCGCCGCGCCCAGCAGTAGCGGCGTAAATGACCAGATCTGCCAGAGCGCGCGCGGTTCGCCCGACACCAGACGGTTTGGCGCGACATTTACAAAGGGTAACGCGACCGCCGCAATGGCCACACAGGCCAACAGCAGCAGGACGCGGTTATGACATTTTATTGGCACAGCCTTGTCCCGTTACTTCACAAGCCCTTGTTGTTTCAGGAAGTCGGCAGCCACCTTTTTGGCATCCAGCCCCTCAACGGCAATGCTGGCATTCAGCTGTTGCAGCGTTTTCGCATCCAGTTTTTCAAACACCGGTTTGAGCCATTCCGCAATATCCGGGTAGGCTTTCAGCACCGCCTCGCGCACGACCGGGGTTGGGGCGTAAATGGGCTGAACGCCTTTCGGGTCGGTCAGGGTTTGCAGACCAAGCGCCGCGACCGGGCCGTCGGTGCCGTAGGCCATCGCCGCGTTGACGCCGGAGGTTTGCTGCGCCGCCGCCTTAATGGTCACCGCCGTGTCGCCGCCCGCCAGCGAGAGCAACTGGGACTGATCGAGCTTGAAATCATAGGCTTTTTCAAACGCTGGCAGGGCATCAGCGCGTTCGATAAACTCTGCCGAGGCCGCGAGCTTAAACTCGCCCTTCTCTTTCAGGTAGCGGCTGAGATCGTCAAGCGAGGTGAGCTTGCCTTTCTCGGCAATATCTTTACGCACCGCGATGGTCCAGGTGTTGTTGGCCGGTGCCGGCGTAAGCCAGACCAGCTTATTTTTTTCCGCGTCCAGCTTTTTGACTTTTTCGTACCCGGCTTTGGCATTTTTCCAGGCCGGATCGTTTTCATCCTTGAAGAAGAATGCCCCGTTGCCGGTGTATTCCGGGTAGATATCCAGCTCGCCGGACGTGATGGCACCGCGTACGACAGGTGTGGTGCCAAGCTGTACTTTATTGACCGTTTTCACGCCGTGGCTTTCGAGTACCTGCAAAATGATATTGCCGAGCAACGCGCCCTCGGTATCAATTTTGGAACCCACCTTCACCGGCTCTGCGGCCTGTAGCGGCAGGCTTAGCGCCGCCAGAAGCACCGCCGATCCTGTTATCCCCTTAATAATCGTCATTCTGCTTTCCTCATTATTTTGTGGCCTTTTTCATAGGCTTGAGACAAAAGCGTAGCTTAAAACAGCGAATTTAACCGTTTTTCGTACAAGATGAGAGGCATCCCCCGCCAGGCGGGGGATGGGGAGGAAGGTAAGATTATTGCAGTTCGAATTCGGCTTTGTTCACGCGGGCGGAATCCACGCCAATGAAGACGTTGAATTTGCCAGGCTCGGCATCGTATTTCATCTGCTGGTTCCAGAACTTCAGCGCATTCACGTCAATCGGGAAGCTGACCGTTCTGGTTTCGCCCGGTTTCAGGTTGACCTTCTCGAAGCCGCGCAGCTGTTTCACCGGACGGCTCATGGAGGCCGTGACATCCTGAATGTACATCTGGATCACCGTCGCGCCTTCGCGTTTGCCGCTGTTGGTCACCTCCACGCTGGCGGTCACTTTGCCGTCATGCTTCATCGTAGGCGCTGACATTTTCACGTCAGAGACCTTAAAGGTGGTGTAGCTCAGGCCATAGCCAAACGGATACAGCGGGCCGTTCGCCTCATCGAAATAACGAGACGTGTACTTGTTCGGCTTGTCGGCGTTATACGGACGACCGGTGTTCAGGTGGCTGTAGTAAACCGGGATGTGCCCGACGGAGCGCGGGAAGGACATCGGCAGCTTGCCGGACGGGTTGTAATCGCCAAACAGCACGTCGGCAATGGCGTTACCGCCTTCGGTACCGGCGAACCAGGTTTCCAGAATGGCGTCAGCCTGCTGGTCTTCTTTCACCAGCGCCAGCGGACGCCCGTTCATCAGCACCAGCACCAGCGGCTTGCCGGTGGCTTTCAGGGCCGCGATCAGATCGCGCTGGCTTTGCGGGATGGTAATGTCGGTACGGCTGGAGGCTTCGTGCGCCATCCCCTGCGCTTCACCCACCACCGCGACCACCACGTCGGACTGCTTCGCGGCGTTCACCGCTTCGTCGATCATCTCTTTCGGCGTGCGCGGATCCACCTTCACCGCTTCCTCGTACTGGTTGAGGAAGGTCACGATGTCTTTATCGTTGGTGACGTTCGCGCCTTTGGCGTAAACCACTTTTGCATTATCACCCACGGCGCTCTTAATGCCGGTCAGCACGGTAACGGACTGATCCGCCACGCCTGCGGCGGACCAGCTGCCCATGACGTCGCGCTTGCTGTCGGCCAGCGGACCAACCACGGCAATGGTGCCGGATTTTTTCAGCGGCAGCGTGTCGAGACGGTTTTTCAGCAGCACCAGGCTTTCGCGCGCTACTTCCCGGGCTTCCTTACGGTGCAGACGGCTTTCGGCGTTAGTGTCCGCCGGGTCTGAATCCTTCGGCCCCAGATGGCTGTAAGGATCGTTAAACAGCCCCATGTCATATTTCACGTTCAGCACGTGGCGAGCGGCGTCGTCCAGCTCTGCCATCGTCACTTTGCCGCTCTTCACCAGCCCCGGCAGGTATTTGCTGTAGTACTCGTCGCTCATGCTCATGTTGATGCCGGACTTGAGCGCCACGCGTACCGCGTCTTCCGGATCGGACGCCGTGCCGTGTTTAATCAGCTCTTTAATCGCGCCGTGGTCAGAGACGGTAATGCCCTTAAAGCCCCACTGGTCGCGCAACACGTCTTTCAGCAGCCACGAATCGGAGGTGGCAGGCGTGCCGTTGAGAGAGTTCAGCGCTACCATCACCGCGCCGCTCCCCGCGTCCAGCCCTGCCTTGTATGGCGGCATGTAGTCGTTAAACAGGCGCTGTGGGCTCATGTCGACGGTGTTGTACTCTTTACCGCCCTCCACCGCGCCATAGGCGGCGAAGTGCTTGACGCTGGTCATCACCGAGTAACGATCTGCCGGGCTTTTGCCCTGCATCGCTTCCACCATGGTTTTGCCCATCGTGGCGGTTAAATACGTGTCTTCACCGAAGCCCTCCGAAGCGCGGCCCCAGCGCGGATCGCGGGAGACGTCAACCATCGGCGCCCAGGTCATATTCAGGCCGTCGTCTGCGGCTTCATATGCCGAAACGCGCCCGACGGTTTTCACCGCATCAAGATTAAAAGAGGAGGCTAAGCCGAGGCTAATCGGGAAGACGGTACGCTGGCCGTGCACCACGTCATAAGCGAAGAACAGTGGAATTTTCAGGCGGCTCAGCTCCATCACCTGATCCTGCATCTTGCGGATATCCTGGCGGGTAACGGTGTTAAAAATGGCCCCTACCTGCCCGTCTTTGATCATCTCGCGAATGGCTTCCTTCGGGTTATCCGGACCGACGCTGATCAGGCGCAGCTGGCCGATTTTCTCATCGACCGTCATCTTTTTGAGTAAATCCGTGACAAAGGCGTCGCGGGCTTCGGGCGTGAGCGGGTGATTACCAAACAAATCCTCTGCCAGCGCAGGTTGCAGCGCCAGGCTGACGGCAACACCTACAGAACATAGCCATTTCATGTTGTTATTCTCTCTCATCAATAACCGCGGGAAGCACCCGGCCAGACCGTGCGAAAAGCGCAGTGTGCCATAAAGCCTGAAAACCTTGCAGGGTTATTCTCTGATTTTTCTCATGAATACCCGACCGCTCAACGGCTAATCGCGCTATGCTTTACAGCGAGAAATTTGCCCCACCACAAGGAGTGGAAGATGTCTTCTGTTCGAACTGACGATAACACTACATTTATTAACGAACTGTCTCGCCTGGTTGGTCACTCTCACCTGCTTACCGACCCGGCCAAAACCGCCCGCTATCGTAAGGGCTTTCGCTCCGGCCAGGGCGACGCGCTGGCGGTAGTCTTCCCCGGTACGTTGCTCGAACTGTGGCGCGTGCTCAGCGCCTGCGTTGCGGCAGACAAGATTATTTTAATGCAGGCTGCGAATACCGGCCTGACCGAAGGCTCCACGCCGAACGGCAACGATTACGATCGTGACATCGTGATTATCAGCACCCTGCGCCTCGACAAACTGCACCTGCTGGACAAGGGCGAACAGGTGCTCGCCTTCCCCGGCACCACGCTTTACTCGCTGGAAAAAGCGCTTAAGCCGCTGGGACGCGAACCGCACTCGGTGATCGGCTCATCGTGCATTGGCGCCTCGGTGATCGGCGGGATCTGCAATAACTCCGGCGGCTCGCTGGTGCAGCGCGGCCCGGCTTACACGGAAATGTCGCTGTTCGCCCGTATCGATGAAAACGGCAAGCTGACGCTGGTTAACCATCTGGGGATCGATCTGGGCGTAACGCCAGAGCAGATCCTCAGCAAACTCGACGATGACCGCGTAAAGGACGAAGACGTTCAGCACGATGGCCGTCACGCGCATGACCACGATTACATCACCCGCGTGCGCGATATCAATGCCGATACGCCGGCGCGCTATAACGCCGATCCGGATCGCCTGTTTGAATCCTCCGGCTGCGCGGGCAAGCTGGCCGTTTTTGCGGTGCGCCTCGATACCTTCCCGGCAGAGAAAAAGCAGCAGGTGTTTTACATCGGCACCAATCAGCCGGAGGTGCTGACGGAGATCCGTCGTCATATTCTGGCCGAGTTCACTCACCTGCCGGTGGCGGGCGAGTATATGCACCGGGACATTTACGACATCGCCGAGCGCTACGGCAAAGATACCTTCCTGATGATCGACAAGCTCGGCACCGACAAAATGCCGTTCTTCTTCACTATGAAGGGCCGCACCGACGCGATGCTGGAGAAAGTATCGTTGTTCAAACCGCACTTCACCGACCGCTTTATGCAGAAGCTGGGCAACGTCTTCCCGGCGCATTTACCGGAGCGGATGAAGACCTGGCGCGACAAGTATGAGCACCATCTGCTGCTGAAAATGGCCGGGGACGGCATTGCCGAAGCGCAGAGCTGGCTCACCGAATTCTTCAAAACCGCCGACGGGGATTTCTTTGCCTGTACGCCGGAAGAAGGCAGCAAAGCCTTCCTGCACCGCTTCGCCGCGGCGGGTGCTGCCATCCGTTATCAGGCGGTGCATTCCGAAGAGGTGGAGGATATTCTGGCGCTGGATATCGCCCTACGTCGCAACGATACCGAGTGGTTTGAACATCTGCCGCCGGAGATCGACAGCAAGCTGGTGCATAAGCTCTATTACGGCCACTTTATGTGCTATGTCTTCCATCAGGATTACATCGTCAAAAAAGGGGTTGATGCACACGCGCTGAAAGAACAGATGCTGGCGCTGCTGCACGAGCGTGGCGCGCAATATCCTGCCGAGCACAACGTAGGACACCTGTACAAAGCGCCGGAGACGCTTAAACAGTTTTATCGCAAAAATGACCCTACAAACAGTATGAACCCGGGCATTGGTAAGACAACGCGGAAGAAATACTGGAAAGAGAGTGCCGAAACAGAGGAACACAATACGCAAGCCTCTGATGAACTCTTATAGCCAAATTTAAGAGATTGTTAAGCCCTCCTCAAACGTACTAGAGTATCTGCCTGTTGCCAGAGAAACGTTTCTCTGGCTTTCCAAACAAGGAGCGGGCAGAACATGTCGGCTGTAGAAATTTTCCCCGAAACTGAAATCGAGGTGCGCGACGCCCTTCCTGACGATGCGCATGCCATCTCGGCGATATACGCCTGGCATGTGCTTCATGGCCGTGCGTCCTTCGAGGAAATTCCTCCCACCGTCGATGAGATGCGTCAGCGGATGAAGAGCGTGACCGACAGCGGTTTACCGTGGCTGGTTGCGCTGTATCGCGGCATTGTTGTCGGCTACTGCTACGCCACGTTTTATCGTCCACGCCAGGCCTACCGGTACACCCTTGAGGAATCCATCTATGTGGATGCCAGCACTACCGGGCGCGGGTTTGGCTCGGCCTTACTCCAGGCACTGATCGCCCGTTGTGAACAAGGACCCTGGCGGCAGATGATTGCCGTGGTTGGTGACGGAAACAATAATGCGGGATCGTTACGGCTGCATAAAAAACATGGCTTCGAGGTTGTCGGTCAACTGCGCAGCGTGGGGTATAAGAAGGGCGACTGGCGGGATACGTTGATCATGCAGCGTCCACTCAACGATGGTGACTGGACGCTGCCGGAGTAGGCGCTTTCGCCCGGTGGCGCTTCGCTTACCGGGCCTACGTATCGGGGCCGCTTTAGGGCCGTAGGCCGGGTAAGGCGAAGCCGCCACCCGGCACAGACAGGCGGCTCAGTCGTTCTGCGCCGTCGCCATCTGTTCCGCTTTCTGCTTTTTATACGCCAGCGCTGAAGCCGGCACCGGCTGCACTTTCCCGGTTTCAATCCAGGTGCGCAGGCGGCTGGCATCCGCGAAGTGGGTATATTTACCAAAGGCATCCATCACCACCAGCGCCACTGGCTTACCGTTAAATACGGTGCGCATCACCAGGCAGTGCCCTGCCGCATTAGTGAATCCGGTCTTGGTTAACTGAATATTCCAGTTATCGCGATACACCAGATGGTTAGTGTTGCGGAACGGCAGCGTATACGCCGGGTTCGAGAATGTCGCCATCTCCTCACGCGTGGTGCTGAGCTGACCGATCAGCGGGTATTGCTTACTGGCGATCAGCAGCTTGGTTAAATCACGCGCCGTCGAGACGTTATGAATCGACAGACCGGTTGGCTCTACGAAATGGGTATTTTTCATCCCCAGCGCTTTGGCTTTGGCGTTCATCGCGCGGATAAACGCGTCGTAACCACCAGGATAATGGTGGGCAAGGCTTGCCGCCGCGCGGTTCTCAGAGGACATCAGCGCCAGCAGCAGCATATTTTTACGGCTGATTTCACTGTTCAGACGCACGCGAGAGTAGATCCCTTTCATCTCTGACGTGTGGCTGATATCCACCTTCAGCTTTTCGTCCAGCGGCAGTCGTGCATCAAGCACCACCATCGCGGTCATGACTTTGGTTATGGAAGCGATCGGGCGCACCAGATCCGGATGACTGGCGTAGATCACCTTGTTGGTATTCAGGTCAACGATCATCGCGCTGCCGGACGCAATCTGGGGTTGCGCAGCAGCGGTGGTGACTGCGGTCGTTTTGGCGATGGCTGGCGCGGTAGCGGAGACGCCCAGCAGCAGCGCAAGACTAAGGAGTGACACTCGAAATTTCAGCATGATGAGACTTCTGATAATGATTCACGCACGTTATGACGTACACCGCCTGCGTCAACGGATAAACACAGGCTGGCTTCGGCATCATAGCGATCACCGTGCGTTGTCGCCAGCGGAGAATCATAACCAGATGCTGCATTGCTGGCATTTACGCCAGCAATGCAGGGAACTTAAAAGAGACGGTATCCATAACCCCAAAGAATAACTGTCAGGGCCAGTAGCGCCTCAAGGACCAGTACGCCGATGGCAAGCGTAGAGCTGGAGAAGCTCAGGCCCTCTTCTTTATTGATATTGAGGAAGGTTGGCACCCCTACATACAGCAGATAACCGGTGTAAAAGAGGGCAACCGTACCGATCAGCGCGCACAGCCAGACCAGTGGATAGAGCGCGACAATACCGCTTAAAAACAGCGGGGTCGCGACGTATCCGGCGAAGACCATACAGTGTGCCAGCGACGGGCGCTGCGGATAGTTGCGCGCCATCCAGTGGATGACCCGCCCCATCACCGCCACCCCGGCCAGCATCAGGCCATAAAACAGAATGGCCAGGTACAGTCCGGTAAACCAGGAAAGCTGAACCACGGTGCCGTCACCAAAGTTCCAGCCTATCTGCGTAGTACCAATAAACGCGCAGACCACTGGCACCGCTGCCATCAGCAGGACATGGTGGGTATAGTGATGCGCGACCGTTTCGTTCTCGTTACGGATCACCTGCATTTCACGATCGGGATGGGAGAAAAGTCCCCAGACATGGTTCATAACGCCCCCTTGTTGTCGGCCCGTCAGCGATAGCTTAAGTATAATGCAGGCTTTAGATTATTTTATGTACAGTGGGAAATTTCCGTTGATTGCCGCGCGGTTGATGGATGGGGTATATGATTAACGCAGGCACAGTAAGGGAGATGACGTTTACGTAATGGATATCAACGGTCTTATTGAACAATATGGATACGCCGCGCTGGTGATCGGCAGCGTCGCGGAAGGCGAAACCATCACGCTGCTGGGCGGGGTGGCCGCACATCAGGGATTGCTGAAATTCTCGCTGGTGGTCGCCGCCGTCGCGTTGGGCGGTATGATTGGCGATCAGCTGCTCTACTTTCTGGGGCTGCGCTTTGGCCCGACGCTTTTGCAACGTTTTGCTAAGCATCAAAAGAAAATTCGCCGTGCTCAGCGGCTTATCCAGCGACGTCCCTGGCTGTTTGTGATTGGTACCCGCTTTATGTACGGCTTTCGCATCATCGGGCCAATACTGATTGGCGCGAGCCGCTTACCGCCGAAAATCTTCCTGCCGCTGAACATTCTCGGGGCGATTGCCTGGGCGCTGATTTTCACCACGCTTGGCTACGTGGGTGGCGAAGTAATAGGTCCGTGGCTGCATAATCTCGATCAGCATCTTAAACACTGGGCCTGGTTGATCCTGGTTGTTGCGGTGGTGATTGTGGTACGGCTGTGGCTGCGGCACAGAGAGAAGAGGCGGGATCAGGAGTGAGTGCGGCCTGATGCCCTCACCCCGGCCCTCTCCCACAGGGAGAGGGGGTTTTTAGTTCCCTCTCCCACAGGGAGAGGGTTAGGGTGAGGGGAACCTATCCCTCCGGCTTAAACTGCGGATTCGCCAGCATAAAACCGCCGTCGACGATAAACGACTGCCCGGTGGTGTAGCTGGCGTCGCTGTCACACAGCCACGCCACCAGGCTGGCAATTTCTTTGGTATGCCCTGGCCGTGCCAGCGGGATTTCCGGCATTGCGCCTTCTTTCACTTCGCTGTCGTCCATATCATTCATCGGCGTGGCGATCGCTCCGGGCGCAACGGCGTTCACCAGAATCTTATGTTTAACCAACTCCAGCGCCATCGACTTTGTTAACCCGCCCAGCGCATGTTTGGCCGCCGTATAGGCGCTGGCGTCCGGCAATGGCGTATGTTCATGCACCGAGGTGATATTCACGATCCGCCCCCCTTCCCCCTGCTTCACCATCTGACGCGCCGCGATTTGCGAGCAGAGAAACGCGCCGTCCACGTCAACGGTGAATATGTGCCGCCAGTCGTCAAACGACAGGTCCAGAAATGGCGCTTTATTCATCGCCCCGGCATTGTTAACCAGCACATCCAGCCGCCCGAAACGCGTAATCAGGGTTTCAATGGCCTTTGCGCCTTCCGGCAAATTGCTTAAGTCGAGATGAATGGCCTCGGCACGCTGCCCGCGCGCTTCAATTTCACGGCAGGTTGCCAGCGCCCCTTTCTCATCTGAATGCCAGGTTACTCCGACATCAAACCCGCGTTCGGCCAGCATCAGGGCCGTCGTTTTGCCAATTCCTGAATCCGATGCGGTAACAATTGCGACTCGCGTCATACTCACCTCCTGATAATCTGCAAAGAGGTAAGTATAGATAATACGCAATGTTAGCCGTGATGATATCCGCCACCCAGCGCGGAGGTGAGCTGGAGCGTGGCATCCACGTATTGACCTTTCAGCATCAACCCGGCAATACGCTCTTTGAGCGCCGGAATTTTTGCTTCACTCACCCGGGAGCCGGCAATGATCCCGGCGCTGAAACGCGCCTGTGCCAGCGCAACGACGCGCGCCGCATCTTTTTCGATCTGCTGCTGGTGCTGATTTTTGGCGGTCAGCGTATCCACTTCGCTGGCCGTCCGGGCAACCTGGTTTACGGCATCTACCACGGCCTTGTTGTAGTTCGCCACGGAGAGGTTGTTTTGCGCCTGGGCGATATCCAGGTTCGCATTCAACCGACCGCTGTCAAAAATTGGCAGCGTCAGCCCGGCGGTTACGCCCATTTGCTGCGCAGATGAGCGGAACAGGTCACTCAGGTGCAATGCATCCTGCTGCAAGAATGCCATCAAATTGATGTCAGGGTAGAACGCGGCTCTGGCGGCATCCACTTCGCTCATGGATGCTTCGATATACCAGTGCGCCTCCTGCAAATCCGGGCGCCGAGCCAGCAGTTCATAACCGAGCGTTGATGGCAACGACGCCTCTGCGTCAGGTAAGGCATGCCGGGCGAGCGTGACTGAAGGGGTATGGGTCAACGCATTCAGACGCGCCTCAATGACCTTCATTTTGCCTTGCACGTCAGCGAGCTGTTCATCGGTTTTGCTGGCATTAATATCCGTTTCAACGCCTTCCACCGAGGAGGTAATGCCGTGCTGATAAAGCTCGATCGGCACCGATGATATTTTCCTGCTCCCGTTTGATTTGCGCGAGTACGTCACCCACCGCGGCCTCGGTCTGCCAGTCCCAGTACAGCCGCGCGACGCTGCTGGCGAGCAGCTGGCGGGTCTGCTCCAGCTCCGCTTTTTGCGCATTCACCTGACCGATGCGGGCCTCAATTTGGGCGCGGTTTTTACCCCATAAATCCAGATCCCAACCCGCCGTCAGACCAAAGGTGCCGTTGGTGTACCAGGGGCCGGTTGTCCCCGCCGCCGGGTCGGTCAGCGCAAATGGCCCCATCAGCCCCTCTGCCGACATTTTTTGCCGTTCAACATCTGCGGAAAAATCCAGCTGTGGACCCTCAGCAGCGACAGCGGCTTTCGCCTGTGCTTCCGCCAGGGTAATACGCTGACGGGCAATTTGCATATCCGGCGCATCCGCCAGCGCTTTGTCGATCAGCGCGTTGAGCTGGGGGTCGTTAAAGTCTTTCCACCATTCGCTTTTTGGCCAGTCGGCATGACGCAGTTGGGTATTTACAGCTGCGGCGGCGGCTTGCGTTTTTACTGGAGACACCGTGGCATGTTCCGGCGCGCAGGCGGCCAGCATAAAAACAAGAGGAGCACTCAGAGATAAAGTAAGAGAACGTTTCATTACGCCATGAACTCAAAAAAATAAAGGCGCAACTTACGCTTACTGACGTTCCGTTTTTTAGTAACGCGTGGCAATCCGCATATTGTTATACATTTTCATATCCGGAAATTTATTCCCCAAGACAATGATTTAATTTCATGTATTCATGCTAATTATGAATTGGCTGCTACACTTACTTCGACAGACATACGCAGGAGAGGCGAATGAAAATATTATTGTGGGTTATTTTGATTATATTTCTGATAGGGCTGCTGGTGGTAACCGGCGTATTCAAGATGATTTTCTGATTCTGTTGCCCGGCTCCGCGCCGGGCAAGCTCTTCACACTTCGCTCAGGATTTTGACTGGATCACCCGGGCAATATCCGCAGACGTCTGTAGCGTACGGATCTCCTGAAATAATCCCAGCGCGTCGTCGTACTCTTTACGCAAATAACTCAGCCACTGCTTAATGCGCGCGACGTGATACAAGCCGGTATCGCCTTGCTTTTCCAGCCGCGTGTATTTTTGCAGTAGTTTCACCACATCCGCCCACGGCATCCGCGGCTCATTATATTTCACCACCCGGCTGAGGTTCGGCACGTTCAGCGCACCGCGGCCAATCATCACGGCATTACAGCCGGTCTCTTTGAGGCAGGCCTGCGCGCTCTCATAATCCCAGATTTCGCCGTTGGCAATCACCGGGATCGTAAGCCGTTTGCGGATCTCGCCAATCGCCTGCCAGTTAATGCGCTCGGCTTTATAACCATCCTCTTTGGTTCGCCCGTGCACCACCAGCTCGGTGGCGCCCGCCTGCTGCACCGCGTCAGCAATTTCAAACTGCTTGTCGTCGCTGTCCCATCCCAGACGCACTTTGACCGTCACCGGCAGGTGCGATGGCACCGCCTCACGCATGGCCTTTGCGCCGCGATAAATCAGCTCCGGATCTTTAAGTAGCGTCGCCCCCCCGCCGCTGCCGTTGACCAGCTTTGACGGACAGCCGCAGTTAAGATCGACGCCGTACGAACCAAGCGCTACCGCGCGGGCGGCGTTTTCAGCCAGCCACTCCGGATACTGGCCGAGCAGCTGGACGCGCACCAGCGTACCGGACGGAGTGCGGCTCTGACGATGCAGTTCCGGGCAGAGACGATAAAATGATTTTTCTGGCAGCAACATATCGACCACGCGCAGAAACTCCGTCACGCAGAGATCGTAATCGTTCACCTCGGTAAGCAGCTCGCGCACGAGAGAGTCGAGCACACCTTCCATCGGGGCCAGTAAAACACGCATTCTGAGTACCTGTGAAAAAAGACGCGCTATAGTAGCTGCTCTCTATGTATGTTGAAAGCCCGGCGTTCCATTGCGGAATGTCTGGTATGCCCAAAATTCATGATGTGATCCGTGGCACATTTTCAGGTTTAATTGTATGATGAATACGTCTCAGCAAGGACTTTCACCATGAGCAAATCACTGAATACTATCTGGCAATACCTTCGCGCCTTCGTCCTCATTTATGCCTGCCTGTACGCCGGCATTTTTATCGCTTCGCTGCTGCCGATTACGATACCCGGCAGCATTATCGGCATGCTGATCCTGTTTGTGCTACTGGCATTACAGGTGCTGCCCGCGAAATGGGTTAATCCGGGGTGCTTCGTTCTCATTCGCTATATGGCCCTGCTTTTTGTGCCTATCGGCGTTGGGGTGATGCAGTATTACGATGTGCTTAAAGCGCAGTTCGGCCCGATTGTGGTCTCCTGCGCCATCAGTACGCTGGTGGTATTCCTGGTCGTCAGCTGGAGTTCACACATTGTGCATGGCGAACGCAAGGTCGTCGGGGAGAGAACAAAAAAATGATGGCGAATATCTGGTGGTCCCTGCCGTTAACCCTGGTGGTGTTCTTTGCTGCGCGTAAGCTTGCGGTGCGTTTCAAAATGCCGTTGCTCAACCCGCTGCTGGTCGCCATGGTGGTGATTATTCCTTTTCTGCTGCTCACCGGCATTCCTTACGAGCGTTACTTCGCCGGGAGCAAGATCCTCAACGATTTGTTGCAGCCTGCCGTGGTGGCGCTGGCGTTTCCTTTATATGAGCAACTGCATCAGATCCGCGCGCGCTGGAAATCCATCATTACCATCTGCTTTGTGGGTAGCCTTGTTGCGATGATCACCGGTACCTCGGTGGCCTTATTGATGGGCGCGTCGCCGCAGATCGCCGCCTCTATCCTGCCTAAATCCGTCACCACACCGATTGCCATGGCCGTGGGCGGCAGCATCGGGGGCATTCCGGCCATCAGCGCCGTGTGCGTGATTTTCGTCGGTATCCTGGGCGCGGTGTTTGGTCATACGCTGCTGAATATCATGAAAATTCGGACCAAAGCGGCACGCGGTCTGGCGATGGGTACCGCCTCGCACGCGCTGGGCACCGCACGCTGCGCGGAACTGGATTATCAGGAAGGGGCATTCAGCTCGCTGGCGCTGGTGATCTGCGGGATTATCACTTCCCTGGTCGCGCCGTTTATCTTCCCGATTATTCTGGCAGTCATGGGCTAAAATTTGCGATGCGTCGCGCAAATTTCATTTTCATTTCATAAGTTGCACACATAATGAGATTTGGATCACATATAAAGGCCGTACGGCTCCGTACACTACCGATCCATTAAACTTGATGAGGCAACGTCATGCATCCACGTTTTCAAGCTGCTTTCTCTCAGCTTGCAGAGAATTTGCAATCAGCCCTGGCTCCGGTTCTGGCGGATGCGCATTTCCCGGCCCTGCTGACGGCAGATCAGGTCACGGCCCTTAAACAGGCAACGGGGCTGGACGAAGACGCGCTGGCTTTCGCCCTGCTGCCCCTTGCGGCTGCCTGCGCCCGCGCTGACCTTTCCCATTTTAACGTAGGCGCAATTGCGCGCGGCGTGAGCGGAACCTGGTACTTCGGCGGAAACATGGAGTTTCTTGGTGCGACCATGCAGCAAACCGTCCACGCGGAGCAGAGCGCCATCAGTCACGCCTGGCTGCGCGGCGAAAAAGCCCTGCGCGCCATCACCGTCAACTATACCCCTTGCGGCCACTGCCGCCAGTTTATGAATGAGCTGAACAGCGGTCTTGAACTGCGTATCAACCTGCCGGGACGCGCACCGCATACGCTGGGTGATTACCTGCCGGATGCTTTCGGCCCGAAAGATCTTGAGATCAAAACCCTGCTGATGGACGAGCAGGACCACGATTATGCGCTCTCGGGAGATGAGCTGAGCGAAGCGGCCATTGCCGCCGCCAATAAAAGCCACACGCCCTACAGCAAATCTCCAAGCGGCGTCGCCCTTCAGTGCCGCGACGGCCGCATCTTCACCGGCAGCTATGCAGAGAACGCCGCATTTAACCCGACGCTGCCTCCGCTCCAGGGTGCCCTGAACCTGCTTAGCCTGAACGGGTATGACTACCCGGATATTCAGCGCGCAATCCTGGCTGAAAAGGCCGATGCGCCGCTGATCCAGTGGGACGCGACCGCAGCCACGCTGAAAGCGCTGGGCTGTTCAACCATCGACCGCGTGCTGCTGGCATAATCTGTTCGGCGGGCAGAGTTGCCCGCCAGTCTGACGAAAAACCCCTCAGTTGAATCGCTGTTTCTTGCGCTAACCAGGCGGGTACAGTAGCCTGAGGGAAATTTCATCATCGGTACGAGCCATCTGCATGTTAAAGCGCGTGTTTTACAGCCTGTCTGTCCTGGTCGGCATACTGCTGTTGATCGTGCTGGGCCTCGACCGCTGGATGAGCTGGAAAACAGCCCCCTACATTTTTGATGACCTACAGGATCTCCCCTACCGTCAGGTTGGTGTGGTGCTTGGCACCGCCAAGTATTACCGCACTGGCGTCATAAATCAGTATTACCGGTATCGTATTCAGGGCGCGCTGAACGCCTATAACAGCGGCAAGGTGAACTATCTGCTGCTGAGCGGCGATAACGCGCTGCAAAGCTATAACGAGCCGGTGACGATGCGCAAAGATCTGATTGCCGCAGGCGTCGACCCGGCCGATATCGTGCTCGACTACGCCGGATTCCGCACGCTTGATTCCATCGTGCGTACCCGCAAGGTGTTCGACACCAATGATTTCATCATCATTACCCAGCGTTTCCACTGCGAGCGGGCGCTGTTTATCGCCCTGCATATGGGCATTCAGGCGCAGTGTTATGCGGTGCCATCGCCAAAGGATATGCTGAGCGTGCGCGTACGTGAGTTTGGCGCTCGTTTTGGCGCGCTGGCTGACCTGTACTTATTCAAACGTGAACCGCGCTTTTTAGGCCCGCTGGTGCCGATCCCAACGATGCACGAAGTGCCGGAGAATGCACAGGGTTACCCGGCGGTAACGCCAGAGCAGTTGCTGGAAATTCAGAAGAAGTAATAACTTTTGTCGGGTGGCGGCTTCGCCTTACCCGACCTACGATCGCGATTTTGTAGGCCCGGTAAGCGTCGCGCCACCAGGCAAAAAAAGGCCCGCTACGTGAGCGGGCCTTTTCATTCTGAAGATCTTACTTCTTACGCGCGTACTTCAGTGAATCCAGCGCAACCGCGAAGATGATGATGGCGCCCTTGATGATGTACTGCCAGTAGGGGTTCACGCCGATGTAGGTCAGGCCGTAGTTGATAACGGTGAAGATGATCACACCGGTCACCACGCCCAGCACGGTCCCCACGCCGCCGCTGAAGGAGACGCCGCCAACCACGCAGGCTGCAATCGCATCCAGTTCGTACATAAAGCCGAGGTTGTTGGTTGCAGAGCCGATACGGCCCGCTTCCAGCATCCCGCCGAAGGCGTAGAAGACCCCGGACAGGGCGTAAATCATCAGCAGGTTCAGAGCCACGTTGACCCCGGACACTTTCGCCGCTTCAGGGTTACCGCCGATAGCAAAGATGTTTTTACCGAAGCGGGTTTTGTTCCACAGGATCCAGACGAACGCCACCGCAATCAGCGCATAGAAGGTGATGTAGGAGAGACGGAAGCTGCCCAGCGCAACAAACCCCTGCGTGAAGGTCGAGAAGCCGCTGTCGAAGCCAGAGATTGGAGACGCGCCGACGAAATCGTAGTACAGGGAGTTGATACCATAAACGATGATCATCGTGCCAAGCGTGGTGATGAATGGCGTCACGTTCAGGTAAGCAATGATGATGCCGTTAATCAGGCCAATTACCGCGCCGATGGCGCACACGATCAGGATCACCACGAAAATCGGCATGGTCGCCATCTCCGGGAACACCTTGTTGGCGTTTTCCATCGACTGCAACAGGGTTGCCGCAATGACCGCCGCCAGACCCACCTGGCGCCCTGCCGAAAGGTCAGTCCCTTGGGTAACGATAAGCCCCGCCACGCCAAGCGCGATAATAATACGTACGGAAGACTGGGTCAGAATGTTACTCAAGTTCAGCAGACTTAAGAACGTAGGGTCCTGGAAAATAATAATCGCCAGCAAGACTAAAAGAACAACGTAAATACCGCCTTCTTTCAGATAAGTGAGAAAACTTTTTTTATTTAACGCACTCATGAGGAGCCCCTGATCTTAAAGGTGCAAAGACGCAAGACGCAAAATTTCGTTTTGCGTTGTCGTTTTGGTTTCAACAATACCGGCAACGAGACCATTGCTCATAACCAGAATACGGTCTGTGATCCCTAACAATTCCGGCATTTCGGAAGAAATAATAATGATCCCTTTATCTTTTTTCGCCAGCTCGGCGATCAGCTGGTAAATCTCAAATTTTGCACCCACGTCGATACCGCGCGTAGGTTCATCCAGCATCAGAATTTCAGGCTGGGTTAATAGCCAGCGACCAATAATGACTTTCTGCTGGTTCCCTCCCGAGAGTGAGCCAATTTGCGTGCGGTGGCCCGGCGTTTTCACGCGCATGGAGTCAATCACCCACTGGGTATCGCTCTTCATGCGGGAATTATCCAGCAGCCCGACTTTATTTTTATAATTGCGAATATTAGAAATTAACGAGTTAAAGTTAATATCCAGATAAGCGTAAATACCGGTGGAACGACGCTCTTCCGTCACCAGCGCAAAGCCATTATTAATGGCTTCGTTGGCGTTGTGGTTGTTGATCTTCTTACCGTGCAGCGTAATGGTGCCTTCGGCTTTCTCACGGATACCAAACAGGGTTTCCACGATATCGGTGCGCTTAGCGCCCACCAGCCCTGCGATGCCAAGGATCTCCCCCTTGTGCAGATCGAAAGAGACATCGCGGATAGACGGCTGACGCAGCGAGGTCAGGTTACGCACCTCCAGAATCACTTCGCCTGGCTTGTTTTCTTTATCCGGGAAACGCTGGTTCAGAGAACGGCCAACCATCATGGCGATGATCTTGTCCATATCCAGCCCTTCCAGCGGCTGGGTGGCGATCCACTGGCCGTCGCGCAGGATGGTGATTTCATCGCACAGCTGGAAAATCTCTTCCATTTTATGTGAGATATAGACAATGCCGCAGCCGCGATCTTTCAGCTTACGAATAATGGTAAAAAGGTGGTTAACCTCTTTTTCCGTTAATGACGATGTCGGTTCATCCATGATCACGATTTTCGCATCATAGGAGAACGCTTTGGCAATTTCGATCATCTGCATCTGGGAAACGGATAATGTCCCGACGCGTGCGCGCGGGTCGATATCAATATCCAGCTCATCAAAAATGGCTTTGGTGTCGCGATACATTTTATCCTGATCGACAAAGACACCTTTGGTTGGATAACGACCCAACCACATATTATCCATAACTGAACGTTGCAGAACCAGGTTTAATTCCTGGTGTACCATCGAGATACCGTTCTCCAGCGCTTCTTTCGCTGAATGGAAGTCGATCTCTTTTCCCTGAAAAAGAATGCTGCCAGAATCTTTTTGATAGATCCCAAAGAGGCATTTTAATAATGTTGATTTACCCGCACCGTTTTCACCCATTAACGCATGAATAGAGTGTGGACGAACTTTTAAATTAACATTATCGAGCGCCTTAACACCGGGGAATGACTTGTTGACACCGGTCATTTCCAACAAGTATTCACCGGACGACTGAGTAGTTGTGCTGACCATAATTATACCTTGTTGGCCTCGCATATCGCGTTATAAAAGGGCGCAACGAATTGCGCCCAGTGAAGACAATGCAGATAACTTATTTACCGATAAACTCAGCCAGGTTGGACTGGTCTACGCCCACGTAAGGAACGCGAACGATTTTGTTGTCAATTTTCCAGTTAGTCCCGTCAGCGGCGCCTTTACCGTCGGCCAGGTTTTTCGCCAGATCGAAGGTGGCTTTCGCCTGGTTGTTGGCATCGTTCAGCACGGTACCGGCCATAGCGCCAGATTTCACCAGCGCCAGCGCTTCTGGCAGGGCATCCACACCGAATACAGGAATGGCGGATTTGTTGTGGGCTTTCAGCGCTTCTACCGCACCCATTGCCATCGCATCGTTGTTGGCGATAACCACTTCGATTTTGTTAGCGTTCGGGCCAGACAGCCACGCGTCCATCTTATCTTTCGCCTGAGCGGTATCCCACATTGCGGTATCTAACGCCAGCTGCTGAGTTTTCAGGCCTTTGTCGTTCAGTTCTTTGATAACGTAAGTGGTACGTGCTTCAGCATCCGGATGGCCCGGTTCGCCTTTCAGCAGAACGAACTGAATCTGACCATCTTTGTTCAGATCCCAGTTCGGGTTCGCCGCCCAGTGTTTCGCAATCAGATCGCCCTGGATAATCCCGGACTCTTTGGAGTCGGTACCCACGTAATACGCTTTATCGTAGCTGTCTAACGCCTTACGGGAAGGTTCTTTGTTGAAGAAGACAATTGGCACGTTCTGGCCGCGCGCTTTCTCGATCACCGTGCCTGCCGCAGCCGGGTCAACCAGGTTAATAGCCAGCGCTTTCACGCCTTTTGCCAGAAGAACGTCAATCTGATCGTTCTGTTTGGACTGGTCATTCTGGGAGTCATTCATCAGCAGCTGCACGTCTGGCGCTGATTTAGCATCTTTTTCAATTGCTTTACGCACAACGGACATGAAGTTGTCGTCGTATTTATAGATAGTCACGCCAATACGGGTATCCGCTGCGTGCGCTGCTGCGCCAAAAAGCATGCTTGCCATGACAGCAGACAGAGTCAACACCTTCTTATTCATGGTATCTCCGGTTTTTTTTATGCAGGGTAGTTCTTGTGAAAAACGGTCGGCGGGCAGAAGTTAATAAAACGTTACTGATCGCCGAAGTTCACTTATAAAATGTCCAGCTTCCGTGTTCGGTAACGCTCCAGAAATGCGTTTTATTCGTTGTTTGAGGCATGCTGGTAACGGTAAAAGTGAATAATCACCGTTACATTGTGTTTCAGCCCCTAAAACGCTGACATCATAGACAGCGGCTTGTTAAGATACTGTGAATTTACTCACAGATTGAAAACGGTTACATCACGTGATGTTATCAGTTAGTGATCGGAGCCACAGTTTGTCGGATAGCGACCGAATGGCGGCGTACTAAAGTCGGCATAAAACAATGCGTTGCGTCAGGATCTAACAGCCCTGCCGCCCCCTGTAACGCCAGCTCTGTCGCCAGTTTCGCCATCGACGCAATGGGGTAACGCACCGTTGTCAGCTGCGGATCGGTGTAACGGGCAATCGGGATATCGTCAAAGCCGATCAGCGATAAATGCTGCGGCACCGCAATGCCGTTGTCTTTCAGCGCGGTAAGCGCACCTGCCGCCATGCTGTCGTTATAGGCAAACACGGCCGTCAGCTGAAGATTACGCCCCAGCAGTTCCACCATTGCCGCTTCACCGCCCTGCATGTCCGGCGAACCGGTACCTACCCAGCTTTCCAGCGGCGCAATGCCCTGCTCTTTCAGGGCGTTTTGCCAGCCCTCGCGGCGCATCATGTCGTCTTCAATACCGTGGCTGGAGGCCAGATAACCAACGCGCTGATGGCCGTTGCTGATGAGCATCCGCGTCGCCATCATCGCGCCGCTGATGTTATCCAGACCGACGCAGCGGTGCGCGTAGCCGGGGACGATACGATTGATCAGCACCATGCCGGGGATTTGCTCCATAAACCCGGCCAGCTCTTCATCGCTCAGGGCTTTAGAGTGCACAATCAGGGCGTTACAGCGCTGGCGGATCAGTACCTCAATGGCATAACGCTCTTTTTCAGCCTCGTGATAGCTGTTGCCAATCAACACATATTTCTGGTGCTGCTGGGCAACGACGTCCACCGCTTTGACCAGCGCGCCGAAGAAGGGGTCCGACACGTCCATCACCACTACGCCAATGGTATCGCTGACCTGCGTCGCCAGCGCCTGGGCATTAGCGTTTGGCCGGTACCCCAGCTGGGTCACGGCTTTCATTACGGTTTCACGCGTTTCAGGGCTGACCAGCGCACTGTTGTTCAGCACGCGGGAGACAGTAGCAACAGAAACACCCGCCTGGCGGGCGACGTCACGAATGGTGATCATATTCACCACCCTTTAAAGGATTGCAGCAACTCACAGACACCCCCTGTGTTTAGCAAGGTGGCTATTCTGGCAGCGAGAGAGAGGAGACTACGTGAAGAAGCTCACACAGATGAAAACGCTTACATCCGTTTTGTTAATGATTGTGATCCAGATCGTTATCTGGATGTATTACGCAATGACACGCCCGAAGCACGGGCGGTTAACCGTCGCCATGCCCATTCCAGCGGGCCCTGGCGGAAAAAACGCAGCCAGACAACCGAAAACACCACGTTAACAATCCAGACCGGAATAACAAACGCCAGCAGCGTCAGGCGGTCGAATTTCATAAACAGGCCGAATCGGTAGAAAAGCGTGGTGCATATCAGCGTTTGCAGGATGTAATTGCTTAACGCCATCCGCCCAACGCAGGCCACCGCACTGACGATCCACAGGCGGGAAAGCTGGGGCCAGAAGCCGTAGATCAGCGCCGCATAGCCAATAGTCTGGAACGGCGCGCTCAGTTCGCGCGGCACCTGCAACAGGAACGCACACCAGCGGTAATCCCACTGAAGATGCCACTGCATCATCACCGCCGGGAGGTTGATGATCACGCCGAGCAGCACCAGCCCTGCTCCCGTACGACGATAGTGTCGCAGGCTAAATTCCCCTTTCAGCCAGCCGGTGCGCATCAGGGCTGCGCCCATCAGCATCATCCCCGCCAGCTGCCAGCCGTATTGCGCGCCCAGCGCCAGCAGGTTATCGCCGAGCATATCGGCCCGGTTGCCTATCGCTTCCATGCCGCCTTTCAGCTTCCAGAACTGCTCATATTGCAGGTTGGCCGCATCCGGGATCCATGAACGACTGGTGGAAGCATCGGCAATCATGCCAAGCAGCAATAACACGGCCAGTCCCATGACATAGAGCATCACGCCGGTATTAAACAGGCTTTTCACACCGGGCGCGTCGCGGATCAGCCGCCAGCAAATCAGCCCCACCAGACCATACGCGAGCAGAATATCGCCGTCCCAGAACAGCAGCCCGTGAATAAAACCGAGGATAACCAGCAGCGTTAAACGCGACTGGATCCAGCGCGTACCGCGTTTGAGGAGAAGCTGAAGTCCCGCGCCAAACAGAAGCGCAAAGAGGGTCAGGAATTTAACCTGTGCAAAGAGATCGAGGATTGCCCACGTCCAGGCGTCGCTGCGCGTGATGTCGCCATACCACGCAGGATTCAGATAAGCGGCCTTCGGCAGACCGAAGGCGCTGATATTCAGCAGCAGGATACCGAGAATGGCGACGCCGCGAACAAAATCGAGCGTGACGTTTCGCTCCATGGTCCCTGCCCTGTCTGATTAGTTGTGGTGACGCACGGCGCGCAGGAACTCCTGGCGGGTGTTCTGGCTCGATTTGAACAGGCCGCCCAGCGAAGTGGTGGTGGTTGCGCTGGTTGCATCACGCACGCCGCGCGCTTTCACGCAGTAGTGCACCGCGTCGATAGACACCGCCACGTTGTTAGTACCCAACAGAGTTTGCAGTGCGGTCAGGATCTGCTGCGTCAGACGCTCCTGCACCTGCGGACGCTGGGCAAAGAACTGCACGATGCGGTTGATCTTGGACAGGCCAATGACCGTATCTTTTGGAATATAGGCCACCGTCGCTTTACCATCGATGGTCACAAAGTGATGCTCGCAGGTGCTGGTCAGCGTGATATCGCGTACCGTCACCATCTCATCGACCTTCATCTTATTTTCAATGACGGTGATTTTCGGGAAGTTCGCGTAATCCAGGCCGGAGAAAATTTCGTCGACGTACATCTTCGCGATGCGGTGCGGCGTCTCCATCAGACTGTCGTCGCTCAGATCGAGATTCAGCAGTTGCATGATCTCCGTCATATGGCCGGCGATCAGACTCTTGCGGGTATCATTGTCCAGCTCCTGCACGGGCGGGCGCAGTGGCGTTTCAAGACCGCGCGCAACCAGCGCTTCATGGACAAGGGCTGCTTCTTTACTGAGTGATGACATTCTTTTCTCCTGCAGGTGTGGCGTCTTTTGCCCTCGTTGTGGCAAAAGTGTGCGCTCATTGTGCGTGAGGCGACGCACATAATCCAGTATTCACGACGATAATTATTGCAATTGCTGTTGCCTTTCAGCCTGACGGTTCCAGACTAACGCTCCGCCAACGAACAGCGCGATCCCCGCCAGCCCCAGCGCAGGTTCCAGCCGATGCGTGAGCCAGGTCGACAGTGCCGACGTGACCGGACCCACCAGCTGACCAATGGCATACCCGGTGGTGAGCAGTCCCGCCATATAACGCGTGTGGTCTGGCGCCAGCTCGCGACCGTACAAAAGAGAGAGCTGCACGGCGCAGAGGAACCCGCCGCCCACCAGCAGCCCACCCGTCAGCAAGCCGCCTATGCCCGGCAGCAGCCAGGCCGCCAGCACGCCAATCCCCTGTAACCACAGAACAATCGCCAGCCTGCGGTTAGCGCTTGATGTATGCCGCAGGGCAATGCTGAGCGCAATTCCCACCACCGAGGCGGCGCCAAATATCGGCCAGACAAACTGGGCAAACAGGCTGCCAGGAAAACGCACCGCCGCCATTTGCGATAAAAAGGTCGCCGGGAGGATATAGCCGAACCCTGCCAGGCTGTAGCTCCAGACCAGACGCTTGAGATCTGCGGTCAGCAGCAGCGGTTCAGGCGCGGTACCGGGCCGATGGAGCTGCCCGGACCGCGGCAGGTAGCGCGCCACCAGCACAATCAGCACCAGCGCCAGTACGCCGTAGATTTGCCATGCCGCCCCGGCGGACAAGGATTTCGCCTGAATATAGACCGCCAGCAGGCCGCTCAGGGCGATGCCGGCCCCGGGTCCGGCAAAGACGGCCGCACTGAGTCCCGGTTTGCCCAGCTGCCCCAGCCGCTCGTTGGTCCAGGCGGCAATCAGCACCATCGACCAGCCGCTCATGCAGCCGATCACAAAGCGCAGCAGACCGTGAACAACGGCATTATCTGCCGCCGCGGAGAGCAGCGTTAGCGCCACCGCACCGGTGATGCCAAGCCAGAGACGCGTTTCAACGAAGCGATGGGCGCGCATGGCATCCCATGCCCCCACCAGATAGCCCAGATAGTTCATTGCCGCCACCAGCCCCGCGCTGGTAAGCGTGAGTTGCCCGGCGGCTATCATCAGCGGCACCTGAGGCGTGAAGGCGAAGCGCCCTATCCCCATCGCCACGACCAGAACCACAAATCCGCTGAGCGCGATACGCAGCGCCATGATCGCTCCAATTGTTAAAGAAAAGTAAATTTATGATGCAACATCTCGCCGTCCTGCGAAAGTGAAAGTTGCTCACAGGTCAATGAAAACTCTGTATTATGCGTTTTATGAATCGTCTTACCTTTAAGGAGCCCTGCATGGAACTGCTCGAAGAGCATCGTTGTTTTGAAGGTCGACAGCAGCGCTGGCGGCACGACTCCACCGCGCTGAATTGTGCTATGACGTTCAGCATTTTCCTGCCCCCTGCGGACAATCCACCGGTGCTGTACTGGCTTTCAGGCCTGACCTGCAACGACGAAAACTTCACCACCAAAGCGGGTGCCCAGCGTATTGCCGCCGAACTGGGCATTGCGCTGGTGATGCCAGATACCAGCCCGCGTGGCGATGACGTGGCCGACGATGCCGGATACGATTTGGGTAAAGGCGCCGGGTTCTATCTCAACGCCACGGAAGAACCGTGGGCGAGCCATTACCGCATGTATGACTACATTCGCGATGAACTGCCTGCCCTGGTGCACTCTCAGTTCGCGGTCAGCGAGCGCTGCGCGATAAGCGGACATTCGATGGGGGGCCACGGGGCGCTGATAATGGCGCTGAAAAATCCGGGGAAATACACCAGCGTGTCCGCATTTGCGCCGATTGTGAACCCAACGCAGGTGCCGTGGGGGCAAAAAGCCTTTACGCACTATCTGGGTGAAGAAGCAGAAAAATGGCAGGAATGGGACAGCTGCGCGTTGATGCTGGCGAGCGACTCGGTGAATGCGATCCCGATGCTTATCGATCAGGGCGATGCGGATCAGTTCCTCGCCGGACAGCTACAGCCTGCGGTGCTGGCGGAAGCCGCGCGCCAGAAGGACTGGCCGCTAACGCTGCGCATTCAGCCGGGATACGACCACAGCTATTACTTCATGGCGTCCTTTATTGAGGATCATCTCCGCTTCCATGCGGAGCATCTGTTCAGATAAGTTCCGCCTTTTGCCCGGTAGTGCCTCCTGCCTACCGGGTCTTCCCCTCCCCCTCTTTACATACTTCTATCCGCTTGAATCCAGCCTGATTTCTGTCGCCGACACCCAAACACAAATGATTTCAATTATCATTTGTGTTTACAATTCTACATTCTTTTGTACAATTCCAGGCTCTTCTCCATCTCAAAGAGTTCTTACAAGACAAAAACATACAGTTCTCAGGGTTATCCCGATGGAGTTTTATTCATTTTTATACGGAATGTACAAATGACAATACCGCGCATTAAGCTCCTGGCCGTCGCCATTGGCGCTGCCACATGTTCCCCCTTCGTTCACGCAGCCGATCAGGACACCGTTGTCGTCACCGCGACGGGTTTTGAACAAAAAATCCAGAATGCCCCCGCCTCCATCTCTGTGATTTCAAAACAGCAGATTGAAGATAAAGCCTACCGTGATGTTACCGATGCCCTGAGAGACGTCCCGGGCGTTGTCGTCACTGGCGGCGGGAGCAGCAGTGATATCAGTATTCGCGGCATGGCCTCTCAGTACACCCTGTTCCTGGTGAACGGCAAACGCGTCAGTACGCGAAGCACCCGCCCCAACAGCGACAACTCGGGTATTGAACAAGGCTGGCTGCCGCCGCTGGAGTCCATTGAGCGCATCGAGGTCATCCGCGGCCCGATGTCCTCGCTTTACGGCTCCGATGCTATGGGTGGCGTAATTAACGTCATTACCAAAAAAGTCTCGAACACTAAAGCCTGGACCGGTTCGTTGCATGGCGATGCGACCTTCCAGGAAAACAATGATTCCGGCGATATCTTCCAGACCAACGCCTACGCTTCTGGTCCCCTGATCGACGGACTGCTGGGCGCAAAAGTGACGGGGCTGTTGTCACGCCGCGCAGAAGATAAAATCGTGAACGGCTATAACGAGCAGAAAATGCGTAACGGTGGCATTACGCTGAACTTCACGCCGGACGAGAAGAACGATTTCGACCTCGACTTTGCTCGCGAGCTTCAGGACAGAAACAGCACCCCGGGGATGTCGAAAGCGGCTGAAACCTGCCGGGGAACAACCTGTACGCCAAATACCAAAAGCGACTCGCGCTATGAGCACACGACCTACTCCTTAACGCACAGCGGGTATTACGACGACTTCAATACCACCAGCTATATCCAGCAGGAAGAGACCAATAATCCAGGTCGCAAAATGCGCTCCTATAACACCACCTTCAACAACCAGAACCAGATTTTCCTCGGCGATCATACGTTGACCCTCGGCGGGCAGTATCGTTATGAGAAACTGCGCGACAAGGGTAATCAGCTGGAAGCTGCTGACGGACTGAACAAACTGACGCGCTGGAGCTGGGCCCTGTTTGCCGAAGATGAATGGGCAATGACGGAAAGCTTTACGTTGACCGGCGGCCTGCGTATGGACAAAGACCAAAACTACGGTACTAACTGGACGCCGCGCGGTTACGGCGTATGGCACCTGGCCGATCAGTGGACGTTAAAAGGCGGGGTTTCGGCTGGCTATCGTGCGCCGGATCTGCGTCAGTCGTCTGCCAGCTGGGGCCAGGTAACGGGTGGCGGCCGTCTTGACGGTATCATCGTTGGCAACCCGGATCTGAAACCAGAGAAGAGTCTGAGCGAAGAGCTCGCCCTGCTCTGGGATAACAACGATAACCTGAATGCCGGCGTAACGCTGTTTAATACCGACTTCAAGGACAAGATTACGGAAGTTCGCCGCTGTAACAGCAGCGCCGATCCCGCCTGTACGATTGGCGATCACAGCTATGATTTCGTCAGCGATCGCGTCAACGTGGACAAAGCCAACATGCGCGGTGTGGAGTCCTCCTTCGGGTGGAAAATCACGCGCGATGTGAACTGGACTGCAAACTACACCTATACGGAGTCTGAGCAGAAGAGCGGCCAGTTCTCCGGCAAGCCACTGAACAAAATGCCGAAACACATGTTCAACACCACCCTGGACTGGCAGGCGACGCCAGATGTCGGATTCTGGAGCCGTCTGAACCTGCGCGGTAAAACGTCTGAGTACCTGAGCCGCACGTCAATGTCCCAGGGTACGCCGTCCTACACTCAGGTTGATGTCGGTATGCGCTACAACGCCAACAAAAACCTGCTGGTTACTGCCGGTGTGTATAACGTGCTCGATAAGCAGATTGATTACGATACGTATGACACCGTGCTGGATGGCCGTCGCTACACCGTCGGCATGACCTACAGCTTCTGATCTGCCCATAAAAAAGCCCGCTCAACTGAGCGGGCTAAAAGAGAGGAAGTGCGGTTATTGTTTAAATCGTTCCGGGAAATCCATTTCACTGTAGCGAACGAAGCGTGTTCCTTTCGTCAGTTTGTAGCCAAACCAGATGATCAGGAACAGCGGAATGCCAATATAGGTGGCCGTGACGGCGCCCCAGTCAATGGTGTCCGCAAGGAAGGCCTCATAGTTCTGACCCAGGGTAATAATCAGGCACAGAACGAAGGCGAAGATCGGCCCCAGCGGGAAGAACCCTGACCGGTACGGCAGATTATTCAGATCATGACCCTGCTTGACGTACCCGCGACGGAAACGGTAGTGGCTGATGGCAATGCCCAGCCAGGCAATGAAGCCCGTCATACCAGAGGTGTTAAGCAGCCACAGGTAGACCGTCTGATTGCCGAACATGGAGGTCAGGAAACAGAGACCCGCAATCACCGTAGTCGCATACAGCGCGTTGCGCGGCACGCCACCGCGAGACAGTTTCGAGAAAATACGCGGCGCTTTACCGTCGCAGGCCAGGGTGTAGAGCATGCGGGTGGAGGCGTACATCCCGGAGTTACCCGCAGACAGTACCGCCGTCAGGATCACCGCGTTCATCACCGCCGCGGCAGAGAGCAGACCCGCGTGCTGGAAGACCAGCGTGAACGGGCTGACGCTGATGTCTTTCACATCGTTACGCAGCAGGCTTGGGTCGGTATACGGAATAATCAGGCTGATAATCAGGATCGCGAACACATAGAACAGCAGGATACGCCAGAACACCTGACGCACCGCGCGCGGAATGTTCTTCTCCGGGTTTTCGGATTCACCGGCCGCGATACCAATCAGCTCGGTACCCTGGAAGGAGAAGCCGACAATCATCGCCACGCCAATCATCGCCGAGAAGCCCCCGGCAAACGGCGCATCGCCTATAGTCCAGTTACTCCAGCCCGCCGGTTCAGCCCCTTTGAAAATACCAACGATCATCGCCACACCGACAACGATAAAGATGATGACGGTTGCCACTTTAATCAAAGAGAACCAGTATTCCGCTTCGCCAAAGCCGCGCACGGAGATGTAGTTCAGCAGGAAGATGACCGCCAGGAACAGGGCGCTCCAGATCCAGCCTGGCGTGTCCGGGAACCACCAGGTCATCACCAGTTGTGCGGCGACGAGGTCAACGGCGATGGTCACCGCCCAGTTGTACCAGTAGTTCCAGCCCAGCGCGAAGCCGAAGCCTTCCTCAACGTATTTTTGTCCGTAGGTCGAAAACGAACCAGACACCGGCATGTATGCCGCCAGTTCACCCAGGCTGGTCATCAGGAAGTAGACCATCAGGCCAATCAGGATATAAGAGAATAATGCCCCACCCGGGCCGGCTGCCGAAATTGTTGCGCCAGAGGCAACGAAAAGACCCGTACCGATGGAGCCGCCAATGGCGATCATCGTCAGGTGACGCGCCTTAAGTGCGCGACGTAGCGCGGGCGCTTCTGTGGTTTTAGTTTCTGAAACCATGTGAAAATGCTGTCCATTCAATAAATGAGGCGCGATTGTAGCAGACGATCTGCGTTGCTTCCGGCAGAAATGCTCAGTTATAAGAGAGCTTCATGACTCGGCCAGGATTATAAGTAAAGCATAAAAATGTGGGGTGATAAGCGCACATAGCCCCGGTAAGCGAAGCGCCACCGGGGAACGTTAAATGGCGCAGTAGCGCAGAAAACGCTGGAGCGAGCTGGAAAGGTGTTTCTGACGATGATGGATGCACCACAGCGTGCGCACCAGCTTCGGCAGCGGAACGGGGATCTCAACCAGAGAGCCGGTCTCCAGCTGTTCGGCAATCACCCGTCGGGAAAGACAGCTAATGCCCAGGCCATGACGCACCGCATGCTTAATCGCCTCGGAGTTACCTAACTCCATCCCTAACTGGAACTGCGGCAGATGGGACAGCAGCAGATAATCGACAATCTCACGCGTGCCGGAGCCCTGCTCTCGCAAGATCCACTGCGCCTGCGCCAGACGCTCCAGCGTCACCTCGCCCTGGAGTAAAGAAGAGGCCGGGGAGGCAAACACCACCAGCTCATCCTCCAGCCAGGGTTCCGCAATGATATCCACGTTGTGGCACGGCCCTTCGATAAGCCCGATGTCCACGCGGAAATCGATCACCGCGTTGATCACATCCTGGCTGTTGCCGACGCTCATTTCCAGCGGCAGGGTCGGAAAATCCCGGCGGTAGCGGGCAATCACTTCCGGCAGGATGTAGTTACCGATCGTGCTGCTGGCGTAGACGCGAATAGCGCCGTTGTCCTCGCGGAACAGCTGTTCGATCTCCGTTGCCTGCTCCAGCAAGGCCAGGGCACGCGGGTACAGCAGGCGGCCATGCTCGTTCACCACCAGCCGCTTTCCTACCCTGTCGAAAAGCTGAACGCCCAGTTGCCCTTCAAGATCGGTCAAGGCCGCGCTAACGGCGGACTGCGAGAGCGCCAGCATTTGTGACGCCTGGGTTGTCGAGCCGCTTTTCAGCACCTCGGCAAAAACTTCCAGCTGACGCAATGTAATGTGCATGGTTGCTTACCACTTATAAAGATTGATTATAAATATATAATCAATTTTATTTTTAAGCCAGAGCGCCGTAACCTTTAGCCAGACAAAGGAGAAGGTTATGTCAGAAATCACCTTACAACATCATCGTACAGTGTGGCACTTCGTGCCGGGTCTCGCGCTCAGCGCCGTGGTGACCGGCGTGGCTTTATGGGGCGGGAGTATACCGGCGGTTGCCGGCGCAGGGTTCAGCGCCCTGACGCTGGCCATTCTGCTTGGCATGGTGGTCGGGAATACCGTTTACCCGCACATCTGGAAATCCTGCGACGGCGGGGTAATCTTTGCTAAACAGCATTTGCTGCGCCTCGGGATTATTCTTTACGGTTTCCGCCTCACCTTTTCGCAGATTGCGGACGTTGGCGTCAGCGGGATTGCCATTGACGTCCTGACCCTTTCGAGCACTTTTTTACTGGCGTGCTTTATCGGCCAGAAGATCTTTGGGCTGGACAAACAGACCAGCTGGCTGATCGGTGCGGGTAGCAGCATCTGCGGCGCGGCGGCGGTACTGGCAACAGAACCCGTCGTTAAAGCCGAAGCCAGTAAAGTCACGGTTGCCGTCGCGACGGTAGTTATCTTCGGTACGCTGGCGATCTTCCTGTATCCGGCCATGTATCCGCTGGTGGCGCACTGGTTTAGTCCGGAAACCTACGGCATTTATATCGGCTCAACCATGCACGAAGTGGCGCAGGTGGTGGCGGCAGGTCACGCCATTAACCCGGAAGCGGAAAACGCGGCGGTCATCGCCAAAATGCTGCGCGTGATGATGCTGGCCCCGTTCCTGATTTTCCTCGCGGCGCGGGTTAAACAGCTTGCTCCGGCAGGCGGCAGCGAGAAAAGCAAAATCACCATTCCGTGGTTTGCGATCCTGTTCATCGTGGTCGCTGTCTTCAACTCTTTCCACCTGCTGCCAAAAGCAATGGTGGATATGCTGGTGACGCTGGATACGGTCCTGCTGGCGATGGCGATGGCGGCGCTGGGCGTCACCACACACGTCAGCGCGCTGAAAAAAGCCGGCGCGAAACCGCTGCTGATGGCGCTGGTGCTGTTCATCTGGCTAATCGTTGGCGGTGGTGCGATTAACCTTGCGGTACACAGCCTGTTGGCATAAACCATCTCGTCCTTCTCCTGTTAACCCGCTATCATAGGCATTTCGGGTTAACAGGAGTCTTTTTATGAAATATGTTGGAGCGCACGTCAGCGCTGCCGGTGGCCTTGCGAATGCCGCCATTCGCGCCGCCGAAATCGAGGCGACCGCTTTCGCCCTGTTCACCAAAAACCAGCGCCAGTGGCGCGCCGCAGCGCTCACCGCTGAAGTGATTGATGATTTCAAAGCCGCCTGTGAGAAATACCACTACGGGCCTGGCCAAATCCTTCCCCACGACAGCTACCTCATTAACCTCGGTCACCCGGTTGCCGAGGCGCTGGAAAAATCCCGCGAAGCGTTCCTGGATGAGGTTCAGCGCTGTGAACAGCTGGGGCTGACGCTGCTGAACTTCCATCCCGGCAGCCATCTGATGCAGATTGACGAAGACGCCTGTCTGGCGCGCATCGCCGAGTCCATCAACATGACGCTGGATAAAACCCAGGGCGTGACGGCGGTGATTGAGAATACCGCCGGTCAGGGCAGCAACCTCGGCTTTAAGTTTGAGCATCTGGCGGCGATCATCGACGGCGTGGAAGATAAATCCCGCGTGGGGGTGTGCATCGATACCTGTCACGCCTTTGCCGCCGGCTATGACCTGCGCACAACCGAGGCCACGAAAAATACCTTCGAGGAGTTCGAGCGTATTGTCGGTTTTAAATACCTTCGCGGTATGCACTTAAACGATGCGAAAAGCGCGTTCGGCAGCCGCGTTGACCGCCACCACAGCCTGGGCGAAGGCAACATCGGCCATGATGCGTTCCGCTTTATCATGCAGGACGCCCGCTTCGACGGCATTCCGATGGTGCTCGAAACCATTAACCCGGATATCTGGGCGGAAGAGATTGCCTGGCTGAAGGCGCAGCAAACCGCTGAACAGGCGGCATAAAAAAAGCCGGGCTGCTTACGCACCCGGCTTTTTTTGTAGGTCGGGTAAGGCGAAGCCGCCACCCGACACCTCTTTTAGGCTGCTTTTGCGACCACTTCCGCTTCCGGGCGCTTCAGCACCGCGTAAGACAGGCCTGCCACCAGCGTACCGGCAACAATCGCCAGCAGATACCCCAGCACCGGCGTGATGGCGCCAGGGATGAGCAGGACGAACAGACCGCCGTGCGGCGCCATCAGTTTCGCACCTACCGCCATGGAGATAGCCCCCGTCACCGCACCACCCACGATACAGCACGGCAGAACACGCATTGGATCGCGTGCCGCAAACGGGATTGCGCCTTCGGTGATGAAGCACAGGCCCAGCACCAGCGCCGCTTTACCGCCTTCCTGCTGCGCTTTATCGAACTTACGGCGGGCAATAATCGTCGCCAGACCGAGCGCCAGCGGAGGCACCATACCGGCCGCCATGATCGCCGCCATCGGCGCGTAGGTCTGGGTACTCAGCAGGCCAACGCCAAACGCATATGCCGCTTTGTTCACCGGACCACCCATGTCGGTACACATCATACCGCCGAGGATTGCGCCCAGCAGCACCGCGTTCGCCGTCCCCATGGTTTGCAGCCAGTGGGTCAGACCTTCCAGAATGCCCGCGACCGGCTTACCAATCAGGTAAATCATCGCCAGACCGACCACCAGGCTGGAAATCAGCGGAATGATCAGGATAGGTTTCAGCGCCTCCATACTCTGCGGTAGCTTCAGCTTCGAGCTGATCAGCTTCGCCACATAACCGGCGAGGAAACCGGCAATGATACCGCCGATAAAGCCAGAACCGGTGCTCACGGCGAGCATACCGCCGATAAGACCCGGCGTCAGACCCGGACGGTCAGCAATGGAGAAGGCGATAAAGCCCGCCAGCACCGGCACCATCAACGCAAACGCGGAGCCGCCGCCAATCTGCATCAACGCGGCCGCCAGTGTGCCCGGCTCTTTAAACGCCTCGATACCAAAGGCGAAGGAGAGCGCAATACACAGGCCGCCCGCCACCACCATCGGCAGCATGTAGGACACGCCGGTCAGCAGGTGACGATACGCGCCCGCAGACTCTTTTTTCCCTTCGGTCGCAGTTTTAGCCGCACCGGTTGCCTGATACGGTTTGGCTTCTGCCAGCGCCTTATCAAACTCCTGCGCGGTCTTCTTCAGCGCCAGGCCGGTAGAGGTACGGTACATCGGCTTGCCGGCAAACTTCGCCAGATCCACTTCGATATCCGCCGCCACAATCACCAGATCGGCTTCCGCCACCTCTTCCGGCGTGATGGCATTGCCCGCACCAACAGAGCCGCGGGTTTCAACCTTCACCCACCAGCCACGTTTTTTCGCTTCGGTTTCAATGGCTTCAGCCGCCATAAAGGTGTGCGCCACACCTGTCGGGCAGGCCGTTACCGCAACAATGCGTTTCGGCCCAGCGGCGGCAACCGGCGCCGCCTCAACAGGTGCGCTGTAAACCGTCGCATGACCTTTTGCTTCGCTCAGAAACAGTTCAGGGTGTGCCACCGCGCGATTAATATCACCCAGCCACACTTTTTTACCGTTCAGGGCGCTGTCCGCGGGGATTTTGTCGCCCAGAACAATCGCCATTTCAGCATCACCCGGGTTATCAATGATATCCAGATGCGCTTTTTGTGCCGCCGCGCCCAGCAGGGTCTTCGCCATATAGGCACGAGCCTGTCCGAGACCGGAGTCAATGATCAGCAGCGTTTTCATTATTCCTCTCCTGCTGTTAGTTAAAAGGTTTTAAGTCAACGCGCGCCATCATCGCGGCTAACTGGGTACGATCGGTAATACCGACATTGCTCTGGCTCACGGCCAGGGCCGCAACGGCGGTAGCAAGACGTAAGGTATGTTCACTGGATTCGCGCATCAGCAGACCGTAGATCAGGCCGCCAACCATCGAATCCCCGGCACCCACGGTGCTGACCACCTCCATTGAAGGCGGTTTGGCAATCCATTCCCCGGAGGCGTTAACCCACAGGGCACCTTCTGCACCCAACGAAATCACCACGTGAGCGATACCCTGCTCGCGCAGCGCATGGGCAGCGTCAATCACATCCTTTAATTCTGGCAGCTTACGGCCCGCCCAGATCTCCAGTTCGCGGCGGTTAGGCTTAACCAGCCATGGCGAGGCTTTCAGACCGGCGACCAGCGCGTCGCGGCTGCTGTCGAAAATAATGCACGGGCACTGGCTGCGCAGGCGCGTCATCCAGTCGGTGAACGCTTCCGGGCTGACGCCGGACGGCAGACTGCCGCTGACGCACACCATGTCAAACTGGCCCAGCCAGCTCAGGGAATCGGCAACAAAGCGCTCCCAGTCAGCCGGGGTCACTTCGAAGCCGGAGAAGTTCAGATCGGTCACTTCACCGTCTTTCTCGGTCAGCTTAACGTTAATGCGGGTACGGCCCTGCACAACCTGAAAACGGTTAGCGATGCCCAGTTCACTGAACAACTGCTGAAAACCATCCTGGTTGTCTTTACCGAGGAAGCCGCCAACGGTGACGTCGATGCCGAGATCTTTCAGCACCTTCGCCACGTTAATCCCTTTTCCTGCGGCATGCAGGCCGGTCGTCCGCACCAGGTTGACTTCGCCACGCTCAATTTCCGGACAGAAACCCACCAGATCGTAAGCCGGGTTCAGCGTAATGGTCGCAACACGTCTGCTCATTATGCGCCCTCCCCCAGACCGGCCGCGATGGCGTCGCCAATCGCTTTCAGCGCCTGTTCAGCATCCGCACCCTGCGCGGTAAAGCGCAGACGATGACCTTTCTTCACGCCCAGCGCGACAACTTTCATCAGGCTGCGCCCGTTGGCTGGTTTACCCGAACCGTCCAGATTGGTCACGGTGATCTCACTTTCAAATTGTTTAATGGTATTCACCAGCATGGTGCCCGGACGGGCATGCAGGCCATGCTCGTTACGCACCACGTACTCTGCGCTCAACAGGTCATCCGTCAGCGCATCGTCGCCGGTCAGCAGGGCCAGCACCGTCGCCGCGTCTGCGTTCAGCAGTTTTTCAGCTTTATTGTTCAGCAGCAGATCGCCCAGACGCTTCAGCACGGATACTGGCTGATCGTCCGCCATGGCGACCGTTACCAGCATCGCGGCGCGTTCGCCGTCTGTCTCAAAGGCAACCGCAGCACGGCTGACCGCGATAGCGCTACGCAGGTTGCCTTCAGCACTGTCGTTCAGCCAGATGCCCTGACCCAGGTTTAAAGGCTTATCATTGATGGCGCGCGTCACAAAAGTGGTATCTGCCGCACCCACTTCTTTCAGGCGGGCCGCGTTCAGCGCCTGGAGCGTCAGCAAATCGGACGCAACGACGTCCAGCGTCAGGGTTTCATTATCCAGCTTCAGCGCTTCACTCTGTTTTTCGCCCATCAGCAGGGCACGCAGCTCTTCAGCAGTGGTGGCGGATTTAAGCTGTTCCGCGACGGCATCATCGCTCAGCACGTGCGTCAGCTGACGCAGCAGGCCCAGGTGTTCGTCACCGCTGGCCGCGATGCCAATCGCCACATAAGCCACCTGACCCTCGCCCCACAGCACGCCCTGCGGGAACTGGAAGACCTGCACGCCGGTTTTCAGCACCTGATCGCGGGTGTCCGTGGTGCCGTGCGGAATTGCAATACCGTTACCGAGGAAGGTGGAGGTCTGCTGTTCACGCGCCAGCATGCCGTTGACGTAGCCGTCAGCCACGTTGCCAGCCTGTACGAGCGCAGCGGCGACCTGGCGAATAGCCTCTTCTTTATTCCCGGCCTGTTCGCCCGGGTGAATATCCTGAACAGATAACTGGAACATGATTCTCCTCTCCTGCTGAAATTGAATCGTTTCAGCTTAACTGAGAAACCAGGCGCTAACCTGCTTCTTCAGGTCAGGCAAGATAGCGCTGAAACGTTTCAAGAAGTCTTGTCTTTTCTACAAAAGGTTGCAAGAAAAGTTACATTTCTTGTTGCAGAATTTAGAAGTGCAGCACATTTCTTCTTCTGTCGGGAGGTTTTTGCTGATGTTCAGCAAACAGGTTCAGCACGCTTCAGCGAAACGGCGATAAACTGAAATGCTATTTTGATTTATTGTGGCAATCTTGATTTTGCCCTCTGTTTATTTAATGACAGGCGGCGTAAACTCCGCCTCTCTCTGTTACTCGCAAAGACTGAACATGCATAACACCCCCGCTGCCGCCTCACCAAAGCCTTTTGATTTGACGTCAACGGCGTTTTTGATCGTTGCTTTTCTCACCGGTATTGCCGGTGCGTTACAAACGCCTACGCTGAGCCTGTTTCTGACCAACGAAGTTCACGCCCGCCCGGCGATGGTTGGCTTCTTCTTCACCGGGAGCGCCATCATCGGCATTTTCGTCAGCCAGTTTCTTGCCGGGCGTTCAGACCGCAAAGGCGATCGCAAAAGCCTGATCGTTTTTTGCTGCCTGCTCGGGGTGTTTGCCTGCCTGCTGTTTGCCTGGAACCGTAACTACTTCATTCTGCTGTTCGTGGGCGTCTTCCTGAGCAGTTTCGGCTCGACCGCCAACCCGCAGATGTTCGCCCTTGCCCGCGAGCATGCCGACCGCACCGGGCGAGAAGCGGTGATGTTCAGCTCGATACTGCGCGCGCAGGTGTCGCTGGCCTGGGTGATTGGCCCCCCGCTCGCCTACGCGCTGGCGATGGGTTTTGGCTTTACGGTGATGTACCTCAGCGCAGCCGTGGCCTTCGTGGTATGCGGCGCAATGGTCTGGTTCTTTCTGCCCTCCATGCGCAAAGAGCCGAAAGTGGCGACCGGTACGCTGGAAGCTCCGCGACGTAACCGGCGCGACGCGCTGCTGTTATTCATTATCTGTACGCTAATGTGGGGAACCAACAGCCTCTATATCATTAATATGCCGCTGTTTATTATTGATGAGTTGCATCTGCCGGAGAAGCTGGCCGGGATCATGATGGGAACCGCCGCGGGGCTTGAGATCCCCACCATGCTGATTGCGGGCTATTACGCGAAGCGCTTCGGCAAGCGCTTTTTGATGCGCGTCGCCGCCGTAGCCGGGCTGCTGTTTTATGTCGGTATGCTGACGGTTCATACGCCAGCCCTGCTTCTGGCTTTACAGCTGCTGAACGCCATTTACATCGGCATTCTGGCCGGTATCGGCATGCTCTACTTCCAGGATCTGATGCCGGGTCAGGCAGGCTCTGCCACCACCCTTTATACTAATACCACCCGCGTGGGCTGGATTATTGCAGGCTCACTGGCGGGCGTTGTGGCTGAAATCTGGAACTATCATACGGTGTTCTGGATTGCGCTGGTGATGTGCGTCCTGACGCTGAGCTGCCTGACGCGGATCAAAGATGTTTAAGGTGCGGTGAGCGCTTCCAGCTCAAGCAGATAAGTGATGGCCTGCTGGCGCGTACTGCCGCACATTTCGGCGGTTGGCTGGAGCCCGGAGCACACCTTCGGGCGCAGAGGCGAGCCAAAGATCATGCACAGGTTAGCGTCAGAGAGCTGAACGCAGCGGGTATTGGCAGGCTTGCCCTCCGGCATGCCTGGAATGGGGCTTGAGATGGACGGTGCGGTACAGCACGCGCCACAGTCGGAACGACAATCCATACATGCTCTCTGTTGGTGGCAAATGCCCGTGCAGTCGGGCATTGCGCGCACAGTAACACCTTTTATGTATTGATAGCAAAACCCACGAATTCCGCTTGCCTGAAAGGCCGCGCGCGAGTAATTTGGCGCGATATTTTTTACCTCCCGTAAACAGGATTACTGCAATGCCAAGAGCGAACGAAATTAAGAAAGGTATGGTACTGAATTACAACGGCAAACTGCTGATTGTGAAAGATATCGACATTCAGGCACCCAGCGCCCGTGGCGCAGCAACGCTGTACAAAATGCGTTTCTCCGATGTCCGCACCGGCCTGAAAGTGGAAGAACGTTTTAAAGGCGACGATATCGTCGATACCGTGACCCTGACCCGTCGCTACGTTGATTTCTCCTACATCGATGGCAACGAATACGTGTTCATGGATAAAGAAGATTACACCCCGTATATCTTCACCAAAGATCAGATCGAAGAAGAGCTGCTGTTTATTCCAGAAGGTGGAATGCCGGACATGCAGGTGCTGACCTGGGATGGCGTGCTGCTGGCGCTGGAGCTGCCGCAGACCGTTGATCTGGAAATCGTTGAAACGGCGCCGGGCATCAAAGGCGCGTCTGCAAGTGCGCGTAACAAACCGGCTACCCTGACTACCGGTCTGGTCGTACAGGTGCCAGAGTACCTGTCAGCGGGCGAGAAAATCCGTATCCATATCGAAGAAAAACGCTATATGGGTCGTGCTGACTGATCGTGCTTTTCGCCCGGTGGCGCTACGCTTACCGGGCCTACAAAAAAACCGGCTCTGATGCCGGTTTTTGTGTTTTTGTAGGCCGGGTAAGGCGCAGCCACCACCCGGCAACAACCTTTACAGCAGTTCAGGATACTTCGTCATTTTCAGCGCCAGCTCGATACCGCGCACTTCCGCCATCCCTTTCAGACGGCCAATCGCCGAATACCCTGGATTCGTTTTCTTGCGCAGATCGTCCAGCATCTGGTGCCCGTGATCCGGACGGAACGGGATTGGACGCACATCCCCCGCCAGCTTACGACGTACCTCTTCAGAGAGAATGGCATCCACCACCGCAACCATGTTCACGTCGCCGCCAAGATGGGCTGCTTCGTGGAAGGTTTTCGGGTTCTCTTCACGGCAGGTTGCACGCAGGTGGGTGAAATGAATGCGATCGCCGAAGGTTTCGATCATCCGCACCAGATCGTTATCCGCCCGCACGCCATACGAGCCCGTACACATGGTAAAGCCGTTGTAGATGCTGTCCACCGTCTCTTTCAGCCACTGCATATCTTCAATCGTAGACACGATACGCGGCAGGCCGAGGATAGGGCGCGGTGGATCGTCAGGATGAACCGCCAGCCGCACGCCGACTTCTTCTGCCACCGGCACAATAGCGCGCAGGAAGTGCGCCATGTTTTCACGCAGCTGGTTTTTATCGATATCGCCATATTCCGCCAGGCGCGCGCGGAACTGATCGAGGGTATAACCCTCTTCCGCACCGGGCAGGCCCGCGATGATATTGCGAACCAGCTTCTCAATGTCCGCTTCACCGGCGGCATTGAACCACGCCAGCGCCTGCTGCTGCTCTTCGGCGGTGTAGTCTGCTTCCGCCCCCGGACGCTTCAGAATGTGCAGTTCGAAAGCCGCAAAAGCGATTTGATCGAAACGCAGCGCCTTCGAACCATCGGCCATTTCATATTCCAGGTCGGTACGCGTCCAGTCCAGGATCGGCATAAAGTTGTAGCAGACGGTATCAATACCACAGGCTGCCAGGTTACGAATGCTCTGCTGATAATTCGCAATCCAGGTATCACACTCACCGGAGTGGGTTTTGATATCTTCGTGAACCGGAATACTTTCCACAACAGACCAGGTTAACCCCTTCTCTGCCAGCTGAGCCTGACGCTTTTGGATTTCCTCTACCGGCCACACCTGACCGTTCGGAATATGATGCAGCGCCGTGACCACACCCGTTGCGCCAGCCTGACGCACATCATCAAGAGAAACCGGATCGTTCGGCCCGTACCAACGCCAGGTTTGTTCCATTGCCCCACCCTCTCAAGTTGTTATACCAATATGTGTTACTTCAATGACGACTACCATACATGTTTAATCGAAGTGGTCAATACAGCACGCGGCATTGATTGATCAAACTCACATAACAGGGATATTTACGGCTTACCAATTTAATTTGTTGTCATATAACTTTACACTGGCATTGTTAATTAATGGTTAATCAGGTGTGTATTACATGAAGACTATTGCCTCCACCGCGCTTCCTGCTCATGTCCAGCAGCCCCGCTACGATCGCGAGCAGTTACGCTCCCGCATCGTCCATTTCGGTTTTGGCGCGTTCCACCGGGCGCATCAGGCGTTGTTAACAAACCGGGTACTGAATGCCAAAGGAGGCGACTGGGGAATTTGTGAGATTAGCCTCTTTAGCGGCGATGTCCTTATGGGCCAGCTCCGGGCGCAGGATCATCTGTTTACCGTGCTGGAGAAAGGTGCCGAAGGCAATCAGCCCATTATTATCGGTGCGGTAAAAGAGTGCCTGAACGCCAAACTCGACTCGCTGGCAGCCATTATTGAGAAATTCTGCGAACCGCAGGTGGCAATTGTCTCCCTCACCATTACCGAAAAAGGCTACTGTATCGATCCGGCGACGGGAAAACTGGATATGCGGAACAGCCGCATCCTGCACGATCTTGAGCACCCGTCTGAGCCGCATTCCGCACCGGGTATTCTGGTTGAAGCCCTTCATCGCCGCCGCGAGCGGGGCCTGCCGGCGTTTACCGTGCTCTCCTGCGACAATATTCCCGACAACGGCCATGTGGTGAAAAATGCCGTTCTCGGCATGGCCGGAAAGCGTTCCGCAGAGCTGGCCGCATGGATCGAGGCGCACGTGAGCTTCCCTGGTACCATGGTCGACCGAATCGTGCCCGCCGCCACCGACGTCTCACTCGCGGAAATCACCCAGGAACTTGGCGTTGAAGATCCCTGCGCCATCAGCTGTGAACCGTTCATTCAGTGGGTAGTGGAAGATAACTTTGTCGCCGGGCGTCCGGAGTGGGAGGTGGCAGGCGTACAGATGGTTGAGGATGTCCTGCCCTGGGAGCAGATGAAGCTGCGGATGCTGAACGGCAGCCACTCCTTCCTCGCGTATCTGGGCTACCTTGCCGGCTACGCGCACATAAATGAATGTATGCAGGACGACAGTTTCCGCGAGGCGGCCCGCAGGCTGATGCTGAATGAGCAGGCCCCTACGCTGCGCATCACCAACGTTGATCTGACAGCCTATGCTGACAGCCTGCTTGACCGCTTCGCCAACCCGGCCCTACAGCATCGTACATGGCAAATCGCCATGGACGGCAGCCAGAAGCTGCCTCAGCGCATGCTGGATGGGATCCGCGTGCATCTTGAGCGTAACACCGCCTGGCCATTACTGGCGCTGGGGGTGGCGGGCTGGATGCGCTACGTCAGCGGTACGGACGAACAGGGCAACGCCATTGACGTACGCGATCCGCTGAGCGACAAGTTTCAGGCCATTGTCACTACCAGCAGCGACGCAGAACGCGTTAGCACCCTGCTGACGCTAAATGAAATCTTTGGCGACGACCTGCCGCAAAACCCTGTCTTTGTCGAAGCAATCACCAGCGCGTACCAGCGCCTCGTCCGGCTCGGCGCGCGCCAGGCCGTTATCGAAACGTTAAAAATTTAGCGATTATTGCGTTTAAGGCGAACGGTTTTGTGCTCCGTTCGCCCTCCCTCTTCTCAATGCCCGATTTTTTCGTCAGGATGATAGATAGTTGTTACTACATCACAATTATTTATCGGAGCGCACGTGACCAAAACCAACCTGATCACCGGTTTTCTCGGCAGCGGTAAAACTACGTCCATTCTGCATTTGCTGGCCAATAAAGACCCGGCGGAAAAGTGGGCCGTGCTGGTCAACGAATTTGGCGAAGTGGGGATCGACGGCGCGTTGCTCGCCGACAGCGGCGCGATGGTGAAAGAGATCCCGGGCGGGTGTATGTGCTGCGTGAATGGTCTGCCGATGCAGGTCGGGCTGAATACGCTGCTGCGTCAGGGCAAGCCGGACCGTCTGCTGATTGAGCCCACCGGGCTGGGGCATCCTAAGCAAATCCTTGATTTACTGACCGCCCCGGTATACGAGCCGTGGCTTGAGCTGCGTGCGACGCTTTGCCTGCTCGACCCCCGCCAGCTGCTGGATGAAAAAGCGATCATTAACGACAATTTCCGCGACCAGCTCGCCTCGGCAGATATTATCGTGGCGAATAAATCCGATCGCGCGACGGCTGAGAGTCAGGCCGCGTTCCAGTCCTGGTGGCAGCAGGCTGGCGGTGGACGTCAGTATGTGCAGACGACCCAGGGCAACATTGATGGCGCCCTGCTCGACCTTCCCCGCCTCAACCAGACGCAACTGCCTGCCAGCGCTGAGCATTCGCATAGCCATGGCGCGAAGCAAGGCCTGGCTGCACTGAGCCTGCCGGAGCATCAGCGCTGGCGTCGCAACCTGAACAGCGGCCAGGGGCATCAGGCCTGCGGGTGGATCTTCGATGCCGATACGGTTTTCGACACCATTGGTATACTGGAATGGGCGAGACTGGCGCCGGTTGAGCGAGTAAAAGGGATCATGCGCACTCCGGATGGTCTGGTGCGCATTAACCGTCAGGGCGAGGATTTCTTTATTGAAACCCAGAACGTCGCGCCACCCGACAGTCGGATAGAGTTAATTAGTGCGGTTAATACCGACTGGAATGCCCTCCAGTCAAGCCTGTTGAAGCTTCGTTTAAGTTTGGGCGGCTAACGTTGCCCCTGATTTCACACATTGCTGAAGACTATGACGACTCGACTTCCTGCTATTTTATTGCTCAACGCTGCCGGCCTGGCGATCTTTTTCTCCTGGTATATCCCGGCGGATCACGGTTTCTGGTTCCCGCTGGATTCCGGGCTGTTCCACTTCTTTAACCAGGCGCTGGCGAAGAGTGAAGCCTTCCTGTGGCTGGTGGCGATCACCAACAACCGCGCGTTTGACGGCTGTTCGCTGCTGGCAATGGGCTGTCTGATGCTCTCCTTCTGGCTGAAGGAAGACAAAACGGGTCGTCGCCGTATTCTGATTATCGGCCTGGTGATGCTGCTGACGGCCGTGATTATCAACCAGCTGGCGCAGCATCTGATGCCGGTTAAACGCGCCAGTCCTTCGCTCTTTTTCCCGAATATTAACCGCGTCAGCGAGCTGCTTCATATTCCAACCAAAGATGCCTCGAAGGACAGTTTCCCGGGCGACCACGGTATGATGCTGCTGATTTTTGCAGGCTTCATGCTGCGCTATTTTGGTAAAAAAGCCTTCGCCATCGCCCTGGTTATTGTGGTGGTATTTGCATTCCCGCGGGTGATGATTGGCGCTCACTGGCTGACAGATATCGCCGTAGGCTCCCTCACGGCGGTGTTAATTGGTTTACCGTGGGTGCTGATGACCCCACTGAGCGATCGCATAATAGGCATTTTTGATCGCTATCTTCCTGGCAAATTTAAACAAGCTGGAAACAAATAAATAACGAAAATTAACACCATTCATCAGGGATCGTTTTCGATCCCTGCGTCACTTCTTTTCGGCGTCATTCAACGCTGTCATCATCCCGTCATACAATTCGTGATAAAAATGAAGCAATTGCAGGGATTACCGATATGAATGGCGGCATTTTGAGCAATTCCGCGCTGTAACTTTGTGTATCACATTTTCTTATAAAAAAACGGACTTTTTTGCTCGCAATACCCCGTGCAATCGGTTAACCTCGAACTCGTTTTGCCCCACTGAGATAATTATTATCATGGTGAATAATTTTGTGCGTTGAGCCACAGTTTTCACCATAAAGAATTGTCTCATTGTGAACAGATTATTAGTCTCGTCACGGTTGGCATTTTTATAACGATATTTTCGTTAAGGACTTCAAGGGAAAACAAACAAAATGGTCAAATCTCAACCAATCTTGAGATATATCTTGCGGGGGATCCCGGCGATTGCAGTGGCGGTTCTGCTTTCGGCATGTAGTACGACGAACACCGCGAAGAATATGCATCCTGAGACGCGTGTTGTGGGAATGGAAGATTCCTCTTCACTGCAAGCCTCTCAGGATGAATTTGAAAATATGGTACGTAATCTCGACGTTAAGTCGCGTATTATGGATCAGTATGCTGACTGGAAAGGCGTGCGTTACCGTCTGGGCGGCAGCACCAAGAAAGGCATCGATTGTTCCGCGTTCGTACAGCGTACATTCCGTGAGCAGTTTGGGTTAGATCTTCCGCGTTCTACTTATGAACAGCAGGAAATGGGCAAATCCATTTCGCGCACTAAACTGCGCACGGGCGATTTAGTCCTGTTCAGAGCGGGTTCAACTGGTCGACACGTTGGCATCTATATCGGTAACGATCAGTTTGTCCATGCTTCCACCAGCAGTGGTGTGACGATTTCCAGCATGAACGAACCTTACTGGAAGAAGCGCTACAACGAAGCTCGCCGCGTTCTGAGCCGTAGTTAATATTGCTGTCGTATCGTTGGTTATCCCTTGGCTGGCGATACGATAAAAAAAGCACTGCTCCGGCAGTGTTTTTTTTTGCCCGTTACACTGATAACTATCCAGCGGCATTTCAGGAATCACGACATCTATGTTTACCCGCTACTTCTCCAGCAACCGCAAGATTCTGTTTCTCAGTTTCCTTACGGGGTTATTCACTGCCCTGCTCCTGGGAGCATTACAGTTTTACTGGAGTTATCACAAGCGAGACGTCAGATTCGATACCCTTATTACCGATTTAAGCGTCTACATGGAGAGCTATTTCGATGAGCTCAAAATGTCGATTGATACGCTCCAGCCACTCACGCTGAACAGCTGCGAGGAAGTGAGTGCCGCCCTGACCTCCCGGGCGGCCTTTAGCATCAACGTGCGCGCCTTTTTGCTGGTCAGGGATAAAAACGCCTACTGCTCTTCCGCCACCGGCCCGATGAATGTCCCTCTGGAAGCGCTTATTCCTGAACTGCACATCAATAAACAGGTTGATATGGCGCTCCTGCCGGGCACTCCCATGCTGCCGGACAAGCCCGCGATTGCCATCTGGTATCGCAACCCACTGGTGAAGGACGGCGGTGTATTTACCTCCGTTAATCTTAACCTGACTCCTTATCTCCTCTACACCTCAAGACAGGATGAGTTTGCCGGTATTTCCATCATTATTGGCGATTATGCGTTATCAACCCATTCCGGAACGCTGGTCCCTGCGCGTGATTTGCCTGATATCCCGGTCCGTACCGCCACGCTGAAAAATGTGCCTCTGACCATCCATGTTTATGCGGAAGCCTGGACGACCGATGAAGTGCTGTACGCCCTGTTTTTCGGCCTGGTCTGCGGGATCGCGGCGGGCCTGTTGAATTTCTATATTCTTACTATCCGTCTTAATCCGGGGAAAGAGATCCTCACGGCCATCAAGCGCGACCAGTTTTACGTGGTCTATCAACCCGTCGTGGATGCGCAGTCGCTCAAAATGACCGGGCTGGAAGTCCTGATGCGCTGGAAGCATCCGGTGATGGGAGAAATTCCGCCGGATGCCTTTATTAATTTCGCTGAAGCGCAGAAGCTGATTGTCCCGCTGACGCTGCATCTTTTTGACCTGATTATCCGCGATGCCCCTGTCCTGCAAACGGTGCTCCCGCCTGGGGCCAAGTTTGGGATCAACATCGCGCCCGGGCATCTACATGCGGAAAGCTTTAAAGAGGATATGCGCGCGTTTGCCGCCGCCCTTCCACCCGATCACTTCCAGATTGTGCTGGAAATAACCGAGCGCGACATGATCAACCACCGCGAGGCTAATCAGCTATTCGAATGGCTGCACGAAGAAGGTTTTGAAATCGCCATCGATGATTTTGGCACCGGCCACAGCGCGCTGATCTATCTGGAACGCTTCACGATGGATTACCTGAAAATTGACCGTGGCTTCGTGAATGCCATCGGGACTGAAACCGTCACCTCGCCAGTGCTTGACGCAGTGCTGACGCTGGCAGAACGCCTGAATATGTTAACCGTTGCCGAGGGTGTTGAAACGCCGGAGCAGGCGGCGTGGCTGCGCGAGCATGGCGTGAACTATCTTCAGGGCTACTGGATCGGCCGCCCGATGCCGCTGGAGCAGTTCAGGACGTGGCAACCCGACATCACGCTCGGGGAATAATTTCACAATCACGGCGCTGTCCCTTATTATTCTGTTCAACCGAGCCTGCCTGTGAACAAAGGGATCCGCCGCACTATGATTATGCGCGTTGTGTTGACGCTATTGACGCTGGTGAGCCTGTCGAGCCAGGCGCAGACCATCAAAGAGAGCACGGCCTTTGCCGTCATTGGCGAGCCGAAGTACGCGGTTAACTTTAACCACTACGATTACGTCAACCCCGCCGCTCCGAAAGGCGGAAACGTGACGCTTTCCGCCACGGGAACGTTTGACAACTTTAACCGCTTTGCCCTGCGCGGCGTGGCGGCAGCACGTACCGAATCCCTCTATGACACGCTGTTCGTCACCTCCGACGACGAGCCCGGCAGCTATTATCCCCTGGTCGCCGAGAACGTGCGTTACGCCGATGATTTCAGCTGGGCAGAAATCGCGATTAATCCGCGGGCGCGTTTTCACGACGGTACGCCGGTTAGCGCCCGTGACGTGGCATTCACCTTTCATAAATTTATGACCGAAGGCGTGCCGCAGTTTCGTCTGGTGTACAAGGGCACCACGGTGAAAGCCATCGCCCCGCTGACCGTGCGAATCGAACTCCCTGAGCCGAACAAAGAGAATATGCTGAGCCTGTTCTCCCTGCCCGTCATGCCCGAATCCTTCTGGAAAAATCATAAGCTGAGCGATCCCCTCTCTACCCCGCCGCTGGCCGGAGGGCCGTATCGCATTACCGACTGGCGAATGGGCCAGTACGTGATCTATTCCCGGGTGAAAGATTACTGGGCAGCCACGCTGCCGGTAAACCGGGGCCGCTGGAACTTCGATACAATCCGCTACGATTACTACCTGGATGATAACGTGGCCTTCGAGGCATTTAAGGCAGGCGCGTTTGATTTACGCGTCGAGAACAGCGCCAAAAACTGGGCGACCCGCTATATCGGAAAAAATTTCGCGAAAGGGTATATCGTTAAAGAAGAACACAAAAACGAATCCGCGCAGGACACGCGCTGGCTGGCGTTTAATATTCAGCGCCCGGTTTTTTCCGATCGTCGGGTGCGTGAAGCCATTACCCTGGCGTTTGATTTCGAATGGATGAACAAAGCGCTGTTTTACGGAGCCTACAGCCGGGCGAACAGCTATTTCCAGAATACTGAATATGCCGCCCGTGATTATCCCCACGCGGACGAGCTGGTTTTGCTGGCGCCAATGAAAGCAGAGCTCCCGCCGGAGGTGTTCACCCGCGTATTTGAACCGCCCAAATCCGACGGAAACGGGTTCGACCGGGACAACCTGCTGAAAGCCAGCAACCTGCTGGATGACGCTGGCTGGGTGCTGAAAAATCGGCAACGGGTTAATGCGCAAACCGGTAAACCGCTCAGCTTCGAACTGCTGATTGCCTCCGGCGCAAACGATCAGTGGGTGCTGCCATTTAAGAAGAACCTTGCCCGGCTTGGCGTCACCATGAATATCCGCCAGGTCGATATGGCCCAGTTAACCAACCGCAAGCGCAGTCGCGATTACGACATGATGCAGACCCTGTGGGCCGCGCAGCCGTGGCCGAGTTCAGATCTGCAAATCTCCTGGGCATCGGGGTATATCGACTCCTCGTACAACGCCCCGGGCGTAAAGAGCCCGGTGATTGATGCGCTGATTGCAAAAATTGTCGCCGCTCAGGGCGATAAGAACAAGCTTCTGCCGCTTGGCCGCGCGCTCGATCGGGTCTTAACCTGGAACTATTACATGCTGCCGATGTGGTATATGGGCGAAGATCGCGTGGCCCGCTGGGATAAATTCTCCCTGCCTGCCGTTCGCCCGGTCTACACCCTCGGCTTTGACACCTGGTGGTATGACGTGAATAAAGCCGCAAAACTGCCCGCAGAGCGGCGTTAAGGAGTGACGATGGGCGCTTATCTTATCCGCCGGCTGCTGTTAGTGATCCCGACGCTGTGGGCCATCATTACCATTAACTTTTTTATCGTCCAGATCGCCCCCGGCGGTCCGGTGGACCAGGCAATTGCGGCAATAGAATTTGGTCACGCTGGCGGCATGCCGGGCGGCGGCGGTGAAGGAATGGGGGCCAGCCATGCCCGGACGGGCGTGGGCAACATCAGCGAAAGCCACTACCGGGGCGGTCGCGGACTGGATCCGGAGGTGATCGCCGAGATCACCCATCGCTATGGTTTTGACAAGCCGCTGCACGAGCGTTATTTCAGGATGCTCTGGGATTATGTCCGTTTCGATTTTGGCGACAGCCTGTTTCGCAGCGCCTCGGTGTTAACCCTGATCAAACAAAGCCTGCCGGTTTCCATCACGCTCGGACTGTGGGGGACGCTGATTATTTATCTGGTCTCCATTCCGTTGGGGATCCGAAAAGCGGTCTACAACGGTAGCCGTTTCGATATCTGGAGCAGCACATTCATTATCATCGGCTACGCTATCCCGGCGTTTCTGTTTGCCGTGCTGCTGATTGTCTTTTTCGCCGGCGGCAGTTATTTCGACCTCTTCCCGCTGCGCGGGCTGGTCTCTGCGGATTTCAGCACCCTGCCGTGGTATCAGAAAATCACCGATTACTTCTGGCACATCACGCTTCCGGTGCTGGCGACGGTCATCGGCGGTTTTGCGGCGCTTACGATGCTGACCAAAAACGCCTTTCTTGATGAGATCCGCAAACAGTACGTCGTCACCGCGCGCGCCAAAGGCGTCGGTGAAAAGCAGATCATGTGGAAGCACGTTTTTCGTAACGCCATGCTGCTGGTGATTGCCGGTTTCCCCGCCACGTTCATCAGTATGTTTTTTACCGGCTCGCTGCTGATAGAGGTGATGTTCTCGCTCAACGGATTAGGGCTGCTGGGCTATGAGGCCACCGTCTCCCGTGATTATCCGGTGATGTTTGGCACACTCTACATTTTCACCCTGATCGGCCTGCTGCTGAACATCATCAGCGATATCAGCTATACGCTGGTCGATCCCCGTATCGATTTTGAGGGCCGCTGATGTCGCGTTTAAGCCCCGTCAATCAGGCCCGCTGGGCGCGCTTTCGCCACAACCGTCGCGGCTACTGGTCGCTGTGGATCTTCGCCGTCCTGTTCGCCTTAAGTATGTGTTCGGAACTGATTGCCAACGATAAACCCCTGCTGGTGCATTTCAAAGACCGCTGGTATGTGCCGGTGCTGACTACCTACAGCGAAAGCGATTTTGGCGGCCCGTTTGCGACGCCAGCCGAGTACCAGGATCCCTGGTTACGTGAACAGATAGCGCAGCACGGCTGGGCTATCTGGGCGCCGATTCGTTTTGGCGCGAACAGTATTAACTTCGCCACGTCCACCCCCTTCCCTTCGCCGCCTTCCGCGCAAAACTGGCTGGGAACGGACGCCAACGGCGGCGATGTGCTGGCGCGCATTCTCTATGGCACCCGCATCTCGCTCCTGTTTGGGCTGCTGCTGACGCTCTTTAGCAGCGTAATGGGCGTTGTGGCGGGCGCCGTGCAGGGCTATTACGGGGGTAAAATAGATTTATGGGGACAGCGCGTGATTGAAGTCTGGTCCGGTATGCCGACGCTGTTTCTGATTATCCTGCTGTCCAGCGTGGTACAGCCTGGCTTCTGGTGGCTGCTCGGGATCACCGTCCTGTTCGGCTGGATGGCGCTGGTCGGCGTGGTACGCGCGGAGTTTCTGCGTACGCGAAATTACGACTATATTCGCGCCGCGCAGGCGTTAGGCGTGAGCGATGGCGCAATCATCTTCCGTCACATGCTTCCCAATGCGGTGGTGGCGACCCTTACCTTCCTGCCGTTTATTTTGTGCAGCTCCATCACCACCCTGACGTCGCTTGATTTTCTTGGTTTCGGTTTGCCGCTGGGCTCACCGTCCCTTGGCGAACTGCTGTTGCAGGGCAAAAACAATCTCCAGGCCCCCTGGCTGGGCATCGCCGCATTCCTCTCCGTGGCGGTGCTGCTTTCCCTGCTGATTTTTATTGGCGAAGCCGTGCGCGATGCCTTCGATCCCAACAAGGCGGTATGACATGACCCGGCCTCTTCTGAGCATAGAGAACCTGTCGATTGCGTTTTCAAAACAGGGCGAATCACGCACGGTGGTGACGGATTTATCGTTGCAGATCCAGCGCGGAGAGACGCTGGCGCTGGTCGGGGAATCCGGCTCCGGTAAGAGCGTTTCGGCGCTGTCGGTGCTGCGCCTGCTCCCTTCCCCGCCGGTCAGCTATCCGCAGGGGGATATTCTGTTCCATGGACAATCGCTGCTGAACGCTGACGAGCAAACCCTGCGCGGCATTCGTGGCAACAACATCGCCATGATTTTTCAGGAGCCGATGGTGTCGCTCAACCCACTGCATACCCTGGAAAAACAGCTCTATGAAGTGCTGTCCCTTCATCGGGGAATGCGTAAAGAGGCAGCGCGGGGTGAAATTCTCGACTGCCTTGAACGCACCGGTATTCGTAATGCCGCGAAACGGCTGAACGATTTCCCGCACCAGCTTTCCGGCGGCGAGCGCCAGCGCGTGATGATCGCAATGGCCCTGCTCACGCGCCCCGAACTGCTGATTGCCGATGAACCCACCACCGCGCTGGACGTCACGGTGCAGGCACAAATTCTGCAACTGCTGCGCGAACTGCGCGACGAGCTGAACATGAGCCTGCTGTTTATTACGCACAACCTGAGCATCGTGAAAAAGCTCGCTGACACGGTGGCCGTGATGCAAAACGGCCGCTGCGTGGAACAGAACCGGGCATCCGCCCTGCTGAGCGCGCCTCAGCACCCGTATACACAGCGCCTGCTCGATAGCGAACCCGCTGGCGACCCGGTTCCGCTTAACGCTGACAGCGCGCCGTTGCTGAGGGTTGAGGGGCTGTCGGTGTCATTCCCGATCCGCAAAGGCATTTTGCGTCGCGTGGTCGATCATAATCATGTTCTGAAAGAGATGAGCTTCGCTCTGCGTCCGGGCGAATCGCTTGGGCTTGTGGGCGAGTCCGGTTCAGGCAAAAGCACCACCGGCCTGGCGCTGCTGCGCCTGATCGCCTCTCAGGGAAGCATTGTTTTTGACGGCATGCCGCTGCAAAACCTGAATCGCCGGATGATGCTTCCCGTGCGCCCGCGGATGCAGGTGGTATTTCAGGATCCAAACTCTTCGCTTAACCCGCGCCTGAGCGTATTACAGATTATTGAGGAGGGCCTGCGCGTCCACCAGCCGACCATGACGGCGCAACAGCGTGAAATCGACGTGATGCGGGTGATGGCGGAAGTGGGTTTAGATCCCGAGACCCGGCACCGGTATCCGGCTGAGTTTTCCGGCGGACAGCGCCAGCGTATAGCGATTGCCCGCGCGCTGATCCTGAAACCGGAGCTGATCGTGCTGGACGAGCCAACCTCTTCCCTGGACCGCACCGTGCAGGCGCAAATTCTGGCGCTGCTGAAGGGGCTACAGGAAAAGCATCGGCTGGCCTATATCTTTATCAGCCACGATTTACAGGTGGTGCGTGCGCTTTGCCATCAGGTGGTGGTATTGCGGCAGGGAGAAGTCGTTGAGCAGGGAGAGTGCCAGCGCGTATTCACCGCGCCGACGCAGGATTACACGCGCCAGCTATTGTCCGCTGACTAGCACTCAGAAAGGATATTGACCGGAGAACGGCTCGGCAATGGCCACGCCGAAGTTTTTCAGACGACAGGTGGCGGCAAACTCATCCTGGCTGTTAACAAACAGGCACGGCTCACCTTCGCATTCCAGCACGGAGCTGTCCACTTCGATGTCTGTCAGCGCCTGGCTGAGACGTTCCATGACCGGCCACGCATTTTCATCGCTCGGGCTGAGCAGTTTGAGGGCCACCAGACAATTATCCTCCCCGGCAACGCTTTGCGGAATCGGTTCAACTTTCGAACCTGCAAAACCCGTCGACCAGCGATAGCTCTGGGGCAAGCGATGGACAATGGAGAGTTGTAATGTATTCACGTTCAGATCCCCGGAAGCAAATTTACTTCACAATTTATTTACATTTATAGTAACACATCATCGCCAACCTGCACTGTTTAGCGGATTTTATAGGCGTTGCAGGCTCGCATCGGCGCTATATGTACCCGTTTCTGCGATCTAACTCAACCTTTTTAAATACAATGATGTGACTTTTTACATAAATAGATTTTACATAAAAGAAACAAACACAGGGTAAACGAACGGAGGGTTGGTTGATATGGGTCAACAAAAAGGCCCGTCACGGGCCTTAAGTGGTCATTTATGCGCCGTCTTTCGCGGCCGGCTGGCGTAAAGATAGAAGAGAATGGAGCAGGTCGCGCAGAGGGCAATCGCCCACAGCATCGGCCAGGCGGTATTAAACGTCGCCGTCGAGAGCAGCGCCCCGACTATCGCGCCAATTCCGAAACGGAACGTTCCTGCCAGCGACGAGGCGGTGCCCGCCATATGCGGAAATTCGTCGAGGATCACCGCCATCGCGTTGGATGAAACCATCGACACGCAGCCGACAAACGCCGCCACGCCCACCACCAGCGCCCAGAAACCGACGCCCAGCAACGCGCTCAATACCAGCCAGATAGCCATCACGAACTGGATCCACAGCCCGGCGCGGAACATATTCAGCGCCCCAACCCGCCGGACAAAGCGGCTGTTGATAATGGTCATCACAAACAGGAACACAATATTCAGCGCGAAGTAGTAACCAAAATGCTGGGGTGACACATGGTTCAGTTCGATGTACACAAACGGCCCCGCGCTCAGGAACGAGAACATTCCGGCAAAGCTGAAGCCGCTGGCCAGCATATAGCTGAGCACACGCTTATGGCGAAACAGCGAGGCAAAGTTGCCAAGCGTGGTGCGAATGTGGAACTTCTGACGTCGCTCGACCGGCAGCGTTTCATCGATAAAGACGAAGATCATCACCGAGGCCAGCAGCGCGGCAATCGCCAGGATCCAGAAAATCGCATGCCAGCTGAACCACACCAGGACCGCCCCGCCCACCATGGGGGCGACCAGCGGCGCAATTGTCGTGACCAGCATGACGAACGACATCATGCGTGAGAACTCTTCCTTCGGGTAGACGTCGCGCATCAGCGCGTTAATCACCACGCTTGCCGCAGCCGCCGCCAGGCCATGGAAGAAGCGCATCACAATCAGCTGATCGATACTCTGCGCCAGCGCGCAGGCCACCGCCGCCGCGGCAAATATCAATGTCCCGCCCAGGATAACCGGTTTACGCCCCAGGCTGTCGGCCATTGGTCCATAAAAGAGCTGACCGAGGGCAAAACCAAGAATGTAGGTGCTGAGCGTCATCTGCGCGCTGCCTGCCGGTACGCCAAACTGCGCGGAAATCACCGGCAGCGCGGGCAGATACATATCGATAGACAGCGGCATCAGCATGGCCAGCAGGCCAAGGATAAATACAATTTTAAACGACGAGTGTGGCCTGGTGGTCACAGGGTTCTCCTGAATTTAGCGTGAAGGCAGCCCGACGCTGGCAATCTCTTCTTCCGTCAGCGGGCGATATTCCCCTGGGGCCAGGTCTGGATCGAGTTCAATCGCGCCGATACGTTCACGATGCAGCCCCACAACGTGGTTGCCCACGGCGGCAAACATCCGCTTCACCTGATGGTAGCGGCCTTCACTGATGGTCAGACGGACGTCCGTGGGGGTGAGGATTTCCAGCACCGCCGGTTTGGTCAGATCCTTTTCATTATGCAGCTGAACGCCTTTCGCGAATTGCTCTGCCGTGTCATCCGAGACCGGAGACTCAAGCATCACCCGATAGGTTTTCTCAAAGTGATGGCGCGGGGAGGTGATGCGGTGCGACCACTGGCCGTCATCGGTCATCAGCACCAGGCCGGTAGTATCGATATCCAGTCGCCCTGCCGCATGCAGCTTGTGCGCCACAGGTTCGTCGAGGAAATAGAGCACCGTCGGGTGATCCGGATCGTCCGTTGAACAGACGTAACCTTCCGGTTTGTTGAGCATGAAGTAGCGCGGGCCATTCTGCTGGGTCAGCGGGTTGCCGTCATACTCCACCTGGTGCTCAGGCTGGAGTTTAAAAGCGCTGTCTTTCACAATGTCGCCGTCCACGGTTACGCGGCTGGCGCGAATTTCACGCCCGGCAATAGCGCGGCTTACGCCGAGTTGCTGAGCGATAAACTTATCAAGTCGCATGAAATCTTTTTAGCCTTAATGGTGCTGGAAGTCGGACTACGCGTCCGAAAAAGAAGCAGTCAGAAACAGTTCAGTATAATGGTCTGGTTGCGCCACTCAAGGGAAAAAGTTTCGTGGCATACTATATGCGAGTTAACTGAATAGAGAAGCCATGACGTTCACATTACGCCCCTATCAGCAGGAAGCCGTTGATGCCACCCTCGCCTGGTTTCGCAAGCATCGGGAGCCCGCCGCCATCGTTCTCCCGACCGGAGCCGGTAAAAGCCTGGTGATTGCCGAACTGGCGCGCCTGGCCCGCGGACGCGTGCTGGTGCTGGCGCACGTCAAAGAGCTGGTGGCGCAAAACCACGCCAAATATTGCGCACTCGGCCTGGAGGCCGACATTTTTGCCGCCGGACTGAAGCGCAAAGAGAGCCACGGAAAAGTGGTGTTTGGCAGCGTACAATCCGTTGCGCGCAACCTGGAACTGTTTCGCAGCGAGTTTTCCCTGCTGATTGTCGATGAGTGTCACCGCATCAGCGATGACGACGACAGCCAGTATCAGCAAATCCTCACTCATCTGAAAAAGGTGAATCCTCACCTCCGTCTGCTTGGCCTCACCGCCACGCCGTTTCGTCTGGGCAAGGGCTGGATTTATCAGTTTCATTATCACGGCATGGTGCGTGGCGATGAAAAGGCCCTGTTCCGCGACTGTATCTATGAGCTTCCGCTGCGCTACATGATCAAGCACGGCTACCTGACGCCGCCGGAGCGGCTGGATATGCCCGTCGTGCAGTACGATTTCAGCCGCTTACAGGCGCAGAGCAACGGGCTGTTCAGCGAGGCAGATCTTAACCATGAGCTGAAAAAACAGAAGCGGATCACGCCGCATATCATCAGCCAGATTGAAGAGTTCGCACAAACGCGCAAAGGGGTGATGATTTTTGCTGCCACTGTCGAACACGCGCGCGAAATTACGGGGCTGCTGCCCGCCGACGACGCGGCGTTAATTACCGGTGAAACCCCCGGCCTGGAGCGCGACAGCCTGATTGAGGACTTCAAAGCTCAGCGGTTCCGCTATCTGGTGAATGTCTCCGTACTAACCACCGGCTTTGACGCCCCGCACGTCGACCTGATTGCGATTCTTCGCCCGACGGAATCCGTCAGCCTGTATCAGCAGATTGTTGGCCGCGGGCTGCGTCTGGCGCCGGGCAAAACCGACTGTCTGATCCTTGATTACGCCGGTAACCCGCACGATCTCTATTCGCCGGAAGTCGGCACGCCAAAAGGCAAGAGCGACAACGTGCCCGTTCAGGTTTTTTGCCCTGCCTGCGGGTTTGCCAACACCTTCTGGGGGAAAACCACCGCCGACGGCACGCTGATCGAACATTTTGGCCGCCGCTGTCAGGGCTGGTTTGAAGACGATGAAGGCCATCGCGAACAGTGTGACTTCCGCTTCCGCTTCAAAAACTGCCCGCAGTGCAATGCCGAAAACGACATTGCCGCCCGCCGCTGTCGAGAGTGCGACACGGTCCTGGTTGACCCGGACGACATGCTGAAAGCGGCGCTGAAGCTGAAAGATGCGCTGGTGCTGCGCTGTTCCGGCATGGCCTTACAGCCCGGCGCGGATGAAAAAGGCGAGTGGCTAAAAATTACCTACTACGACGAGGATGGCGCAGACGTCAGCGAGCGGTTCCGGGTTCAGACGCCCGCCCAGCGCACCGCGTTCGAGCAGCTCTTTATCCGCCCGCATACCCGCACGCCTGGCGTACCGCTGCGCTGGCTAACCGTGGCCGATATCGTGCGCCAGCAGGCGTTACTGCGCCATCCTGATTTTGTTGTCGCCCGCAAAAAAGGGCAGTTCTGGCAGGTGCGTGAGAAGGTCTTTGACTATGAAGGACGCTTTCGCCGGGCAAACGAATTGCGCGGTTAACGGGACTTTTCGTTGATGCGCGAGCCATTTGAGTATAAAATGCCGCCCGCTTCACATCCGTGAGGCAGAACACTCACCTGCTGCTGGGTCGCCTGTAGTAGGGTTTTAAATACAGAGAGAAATCAATGTTCACTATCGAAGCAGAAGTACGTAACGTGCAGGGTAAGGGTGCGAGCCGCCGCCTGCGTACCGCAAACAAGTTCCCGGCTATCGTTTACGGTGGCGAAGCTGCTCCAGTTGCTATTGAACTGGATCACGACAAAGTATGGAACATGCAGAACAAAGCTGAATTCTACAGCGAAGTTCTGACCATCGTTGTTGACGGTAAAGAAGAAAAAGTGAAAGTTCAGGCTGTTCAGCGTCACGCGTTCAAGCCAAAACTGACTCACATCGACTTCGTTCGCGCGTAATCGCAAACCTGTCGAGAAAAACCCCGCGTTTGCGGGGTTTTTTTATGGCTGTTACTTACCGCCTGAAGTGCGACGCTGAAGCTGGTCGCGCAGATTCGGCGGTGTGCCTTTAATGGTCAGCGTGTCGGTGGCCGGGTCCCAGAAGATACGTTCCCCGAGCAGCATGGCATCAAAGTTAATGGTTAACCCACCGCCGCTACCGGCAAATTTCGTCAGCTGACGCAGCGTACTGCGATCCGCCGGGAAGCTCTCTTCCAGCTCATAGCCTTTTTCCGCAGTAAATTCCTGGAAGCTGACTTCGCTGACGCCTGCCAGCTCTTTGGACAGCGACTCCAGCTCAATCTCTTCTCCAGCCTGTAGCTGCTCGTTGCAGTAGCTGTAAACCTGCTGACGCACGGTCTGACGCTCAGATTTATCAAGCTGCGCCTCAGCCGTAAAGTCATCCACCGCCTGGAGGAGACCTTTGTTCTGCGCTTTGGCATTCAGCCCTTCGCTGGCGCCGAGGAAGTCCATAAAGAAATCCGCCACTTTGCGGCCCACGCGGCCTTTAAGGAAGGTCAGATAGCGCGTTGATTCCGGGTTGGTTTCCCATTCGGTTAAATCGATACGCGCCACAATATCCGCATGGTTGATATCCAGGTAGTGCGTTGAGCTGATATCCAGCTGCTCGTTCACGCGCATACTGCTTAAGTTATTCAGCACGGTGACCAGCAGATACTCTACCGCCAGATAGCGGTAGTGGCAGAACAGGACGATACCGCCATCGGCGAAGGGATATTTCGCCAGCTCGTCACGCAGACGGCCAGTAGCAGCGCGGCTGAATGCCAGGAAATCCTCTTCGCCCTGACGTTGCAGGCGCAGGCTATCCGCCAGTTCGCTCTCTTCGCTGAACAAGCCATAGGCTTTATTTTTCGCGCTGTAGACGCGATGCAACTCCGCCATCATCTCGACAACGGTAGGCGTTGGTTCCAGTAACGAATCGCGCAGCACCACTTCAAGGGTTTGCTCATCACGCTTGATAAGCTGGTGCAAGGCAATCTGGTTGATTTCCAGACTCATGATAAACTCTCCTTTTAGACCGGGCGGTATTCAACCACCACCAACGCATGTGTGCAACAGAAGATAAAAAAGGGGAAAAAAAGCTGTTGCTACGGTAATATGTCGCCCTTCTCTCAACAAACTGATTTTGATTTATGCCACAACATTCCCGCTACAGTGACGAACACGTTGAACAATTGCTCAGTGAGCTGGTCAACGTACTGGAAAAACATAAAACGCCAACCGATCTCTCCCTGATGGTTTTGGGAAATATGGTTACCAACCTGCTCAATACCAGCGTTGCTCCGGCTCAGCGTCAGGCGATCGCCAAATCTTTCGCCCAGGCTTTGCAGTCCTCCGTTAGCGACGACCAGGCACACTAAGGGAAACGAACAACAGTTTATGGTGACGAATCGTCAGCGCTACCGTGAAAAAGTCTCCCAGATGGTCAGCTGGGGGCACTGGTTTGCCCTGTTCAACATTCTGTTGGCGATGGTGCTCGGCTGCCGTTATCTGTTTGTGGCGGACTGGCCAACCACGTTAACCGGGCGCATCTACTCGTGGATGAGCCTTGTTGGTCACTTTAGCTTTCTGGTCTTCGCCACCTATCTGCTGATCCTGTTCCCACTGACGTTTATCGTCATGTCGCAGCGGCTGATGCGCTTCCTGTCCGCCATTCTTGCGACGGCGGGCATGACGCTGTTGCTGATCGACAGCGAAGTCTTTACCCGCTTCCACCTGCACCTGAATCCTGTCGTCTGGGAGCTGGTGATTAACCCGGATCAGAACGAGACCGCGCGCGACTGGCAGCTGATGTTTATCAGCGTGCCGATTATCCTGCTGATCGAAATGCTGTTCGCCACGTGGAGCTGGCAAAAACTCCGCAGTCTGACCCGACGCCGCCATTATGCGAAGCCCGTCGCGGCGCTCTTTTTCGCCTCATTTATCGGTTCGCACCTGATGTATATCTGGGCAGATGCGAACTTCTACCGCCCGATTACCATGCAGCGCGCGAACCTGCCGCTCTCCTATCCGATGACAGCGCGTCGTTTCCTCGAAAAACACGGCCTGCTGGACGCGCAGGAGTATCAGCGTCGTCTGGTCGAACAGGGTAATCCTGAAGCGGTCAGCGTGCAGTATCCCCTGAGCGATCTGAAATATCGCGACATGGGCCGCGGTCAGAACGTGCTGCTGATTACCGTCGATGGCCTGAACTATTCCCGCTATGAGAAGCAGATGCCAGCGCTGGCTGAATTCGCTGAGAACAACATCGTATTCACTCAGCATATGAGCTCCGGTAATTCGACCGACGCGGGTATTTTCGGCCTGTTCTACGGCATTTCACCGAGCTATATGGACGGCGTGCTGTCGGCCCGTATTCCGGCGGCATTGATTACCGGGCTTAATCAGCAGGGCTACCAGCTGGGGCTGTTCGCCTCTGATGGTTTCAACAGCTCGCTGTACCGCCAGGCGCTGCTGTCTGATTTCTCACTGCCCGCCGCGCAGAGCCAGTCTGACGATCGGACCGCTGACCAGTGGATAGACTGGCTGAAGCGCTATGCGCAGGAAGATAACCGCTGGTTCTCCTGGGTTGCGTTTAACGGCACAACGCTTGATGACAGCAATCAGAAAGGCTTCGCGCGCCGCTATAGCCGTGCGGCGGGCGATGTCGATGCGCAGATCGGCCGCGTGCTGACCGCCCTGCGCGACGCGGGCAAGCTGGATAATACGGTCGTGATTATCACGGCGGGGCATGGCGTGCCGCTCGGCGACGAGGCGAAGGGCATGGAGTGGTCGCGTCCGAACCTGCATGTTCCCCTGGTGATCCACTGGCCGGGCACTCCCGCGCAGCGCATCAACATGCTCACCGACCATAAAGACGTCATGACCACGTTAATGCAACGGCTGCTGCACGTCAGCACACCGGCAATTGAGTACTCGCAGGGACAAGACCTCTTTAGCGCCACGCGGCGTCATAACTGGGTCACGGCTGCTGGCGGAAACACGCTGGTGGTGACCACGCCGCCGTTGTCCCTGGTGCTGAACAGCAATGGCAATTACCAGACGTATAACCTCGAAGGTGAGAAGCTGAAAGACCAGAAGCCGCAGCTCAGTTTGCTGTTGCAGGTGCTGACAGACGAGAAGCGCTTTATCGCTAACTGATTATTTATGAATCAGTTAGCGTTGCTTGCCCCTTGCATTCAAAAAGGAATCGAGTAGTATTCCTTTTATGCGTCGGCACGTAGCGCAGCCTGGTAGCGCACCGTCATGGGGTGTCGGGGGTCGGAGGTTCAAATCCTCTCGTGCCGACCAAAACTACACAAAAAAACCAGCCGCTTATGGCTGGTTTTTTATTGCCTGTCTCCGCATGCGCAATGCTTAGTGTTTTTCACGCCCACCGAGAAAGAAAATCCCCAGCGGAATCGCCAGCAGGACGGTAAACACCAGGCTGTAAACAAAGATCATCGCCGATTGCAGGACAAACATGCTGGTTGTCCAGGCAGAGAGCGGGATGTTGTACTGCTCAATCACACCGACAATGGTTGCTCGCCCCACGCATGCAGCAGCAATCATAAACACAACCAGTAACGCCAGCAGGAACTTGCGGCCTTCAGGTGTCTTCAGTTTTTCCCGTACCATCTCCCCTCCCTTTACAGATGAATAACAATAATTAACGCGTAAAATAACACGATTGCCGCATCGACTCCAACACAGCATTAAACACCAATAAATGAACATAAAAGCAGTGCATTACTCCGTTTAAAATGAAAACATGAGTAAATTGCGCCAACTATTCACGTGCTATATGTTAGTCTTTCCAGGATCGTTTTAACAAAAAGGAATGACAGTGAAAAACGCACCTAAATTTGCCATCGCCCTCATCGCCGCTGCGTGCGCCAGCACCAGTGCTTTCGCCAGCGAAACCCGGAAAGAGCAGCCGCTGGAAAAAGTTGCTCCGTATCCGCAAGCGGACAAAGGGATGAAGCGCCAGGTTATTCAGCTCCCGGCTCAGCAGGATGAAGCAAATTTCAAAGTTGAGCTGTTAATCGGCCAGACGCTGGAAGTGGACTGCAACCAGCATCGCCTGGGCGGCCAGCTGGAAAGCAAAACGCTGGAAGGCTGGGGCTATGACTACTATGTCTTCGACAAAGTAACCTCGCCAGTCTCCACCATGATGGCGTGCCCGGACGGCAAGAAAGAGAAGAAATTTATTACCGCGTATCTGGGTGATAACAGTCTGCTGCGCTATAACAGCAAGCTGCCGATCGTCGTATACACGCCGGAAAACGTGGATGTGAAATATCGCGTATGGAAAGCGGATGAGACGGTAGGACGAGCGGTAGTTCGTTAAAAATAAGTCGGGTGGCGCTCTCGCTTACCCGACCTGGAAAGGGTGCGTTCTGGTGCCCTCACCCCAACCCTCTCCCACCGTGAGAGGGAGAAAACACTAAAAACGGTAACGGATGTTACCGTTTTGCGTTTACCTTACAGCGCGATATCCGCTACCGGCTTGCTTTCCGCCTGAGGCTTCAGCTCTGCCTTAGGCGCAGCATCCGCAGCCTGCGGTTTGACGTATTGCAGTTGCAGAACGCGGCTGGTGTATTCCAGCTCTTGTTCCGTGGCTTCAACGTTACCGTTCAGCTTCGTACCGTAGGATGGAATAATGGTTTTCAGCTTCGCCTGCCATTCCGGGCTGGATACTTTGTCCTTAAACACTTTTTCCATCAGGTGCAGCATGATTGGCGCAGCGGTAGACGCCCCCGGAGATGCCCCCAGCAGCGCGGCAATGGTGCCATCCTTATCGCTTACCACTTCGGTGCCCAGACGCAGCACGCCGCCCTCTTTCGGATCGCGTTTGATAATCTGCACGCGCTGACCCGCCTGCCACAGACGCCAGTCTTCTTTCTTCGCCTGCGGATAGTACTCTTTCAGCGCCTCGAAGCGTTCTTCATCAGAGAGCATCACCTGGCTAATCAGGTATTTCACCAGATCGAAGTTATCCAGCCCCACGTCCATCATTGGCTTAACGTTTGACGTCGTGGTCGCGCTCAGCAGATCCCACAGGGAACCGTTTTTCAGGAATTTGGTGGAGAATGTGGCGAACGGCCCGAACAGCACTACGCGCTTACCGTCCAGCATGCGGGTGTCGATATGCGGAACGGACATCGGTGGTGCGCCCACAGAGGCCTGACCGTACACTTTAGCCAGATGACGATTAACCACTTCCGGGTTTTCCGACACCAGGAACTGGCCGCCGACCGGGAAGCCCGCGTAGTCGTCCGCTTCCGGAATACCGGACTCCTGCAACAGTTTCAGCGCCGCGCCGCCCGCACCGATAAACACGAACTTCGCCTTAATCACATGCTCGGCTTCGTTGTTTTTCAGATCGGCAACGGTCACGCTCCAGCTGTTATCCGCGTTGCGCTTGAAACCACGCACTTCGGAGCTGAGTTGCAGGTTAAAGTTCTCTTTTTTCTTCAGAGAGGACACCAGCTGACGGGTGATTTCACCGTAGTTAACGTCAGTACCAATTTCAGTGCGGGTCGCCGCTACTTTCTGGTTCGGATCGCGGCCTTCCATGACCAGCGGCGCCCACTCTTTGATTTGAGCGTGATCTTCAGAGTATTTCATCCCGCGGAAAAGCGTGCTCTGTTGCAGGGCAGCGTAGCGCGCGCGCAGGAAGTTGACGTTTTGATCGCCCCACACAAAGCTCATGTGCGGTACGGTGTTGATGAAGGAGTGCGGATTGTGCAACACACCGCTGTTCACCTGGTGAGACCAGAACTGACGTGAGATCTGGAACGCTTCGTTGATCTCTACCGCCTTCTCGATACTAATGGAACCGTCCTTTTTCTGCGGCGTATAGTTCAGTTCCATGAGTGCCGAGTGCCCCGTCCCGGCGTTGTTCCAGCCGTTAGAGCTTTCCTGTGCCACGCCATCGAGGCGCTCGACCATGGTCATGGACCAGTTCGGCTCCAATTCCTGAAGATACGTTCCCAGCGTGGCGCTCATGATGCCGCCACCAATTAAAAGGACATCCGTTTCCTGCTCTTTTGGTGCGTCAGCCTTCGCCGCCAGCGAGACGACGTTCAGCCCCACGGCCAGAGAAAAGAGCACGGCAGTCATTTTTTTCATCATTTATGCCTTAGTTGAATAGTGCTTGATGCGTGGAAATTACAGGTGAAACACGCTGCGGTGGCACGGTAGCAACTTTTAAATATTGTTTAAAGGTTACGAAATTATTGTAATTGTGAAATTTAATGATGGATTGTTTGTAGGGATTTGGCTGACAGGCTGGCACCCGACGATTTTCCTGGCTATCATGCTGCACTTTGTGATCGCGCGCACGGAAGCCTGCCCCTACCAGCGAATTGTTATGTCATTACCCCACTCGTCTGTACCTCAAGAAGGCCATGTCGCCACTGTTTTACGTTCGCCTCACCGTCTGATGCGCGAAACCCTGGCCGGTGTGATTACCGCGCTGGCGCTGATCCCGGAAGTGATTTCGTTTTCCGTGGTCGCGGGCGTGGATCCGAAAGTGAGCCTTATCGCCTCCGTGGTGCTCTGTTTCGCCCTTTCCCTGCTCGGCGGGCGTCCGGCCATGGTGACGGCGGCGGCAGGTTCCGTCGCGCTGGTGATTGGGCCGATGGTCCATCAACACGGCGTACAGTACATTCTGCCCGCGGTGGTGATGGCAGGCGTGATTCAGATCCTGTTCGGCGCGCTGGGTATGGCGCGGCTGATGCGCTTTATTCCCCAGTCGGTGATGACCGGGTTTGTTAACGCCCTTGGCATTTTGATTTTCTTTGCCCAGGTGCCCCATTTCTGGAGCCGAAGCCCGCTGATTGTGGGCCTGTTCGTGCTGACGCTGCTGATTGTGCTCTGGGTGCCACGCTATATCAAAAGCGTGCCCTCCCCGCTGATTGCCATTGTGCTGCTGACTTTGTTCACCGTCACCAGCGGGCAAATCCTGCCGACGGTAGGGGATGAAGGTTCCATGGGCGGCGGTTTGCCGGGCTTTACGCAACTGCTAGTGCCGCTCAATCTGGAAACCCTGAGCATCATCTGGCCGTGCGCGCTAAGTATCGCTTTCGTTGGCCTGCTGGAATCCTTGTTGACGGCAAAACTGGTGGACGAGCTGACCGCTACCCCCTCCAGTAAGCGCCGCGAGAGCATCGGGCTGGGCGTGGGCAATATTATGGCCGGGTTCTACGGCGGCATTGCGGGCTGCGCGATGATTGGGCAGACCATCGTTAACGTGGAGATGGGGAAAGGCAGAAGCCGTATCTCCACCCTTGCGGCGGGCATCGTACTGCTGGTGCTGGTTACGGCGCTCAGCGATGTGATGGCCAAAATCCCGATGGCGGTACTGGCGGGAATTATGGCCATTGTGGCCGTCAAGACCTTTAGCTGGCATAGCGTTCAGCCCGGAACGCTGAAAAACGCGCCGGTGGCTGAAACCGTCGTGATGCTGGTGACGGTTGTGGCAACGGTTTTCACCGGCAACCTGGCAATTGGCGTGCTGGGCGGGATTATGATGATGTTCATCCTCCCTGCCCGACTTAAGCAAAAAGCGCTGGCTACAGAAGAAAAATCGTCGCCAGTCCAAGAAAAATAAAGAAACCGCCGGTATCGGTAATGGCGGTGATCATCACGCTCGACCCCACCGCGGGGTCGCGCCCCAGCCGGGTCATGGTCAACGGGATAATCACGCCCATCATCGCCGCCACCAGCAGGTTCAGCACCATCGCCAGCATCATGACCCCGCCCAGCGCCATATCATCATACAGCCACCAGGTAATGCCGCCCATGATGCCGCCCCAGACCAGGCCATTAATCAGCGCGACGCCCATCTCCCTGAAAATCAGCCACGAGAAATTACCCGGCTGAATGTTTTCCAGCGCCAGGGCGCGAACGATCATGGTGATAGTCTGGTTACCGGTGTTCCCGCCGATCCCCGCCACAATCGGCATCAGCGACGCCAGGGCCACCAGCTGGGAAATGGTATGTTCGAAGCCGTCAATAACGCGGGACGCCACGAACGCGGTGCATAAATTGATGGCGAGCCACGCCCAGCGCGTTTTGACGGCCTTGCCGACGGAGGCATGAACGTCATCTTCGGCACTGATCCCGCCAAGGGCACGCAGGTCGTTATCGGTCTCTTCATAGACCACGTCAACGATCTCATCGATGGTCAGACGCCCCATCAGCTTGCCCACCGAATCCACCACCGCCGCGCTCACCAGGTCATCACGTTCGAAGGTACGCGCCGCTTTTTCGGCATCGTCTTCCGGCGAGAAGACCATCGGCTCGGTTTCCATGACCTCACTCACCCGCTGCTGGGTGCTGTTCAGCAGGATCGTTTTCAGCTCCAGCTCCCCGAGCAGAGTTTTATCCCGCGAGGTGACGAACAGTTTATCGGTGTTGTCCGGCATACTGCCCAGGCGACGAAGATAGCGCTGCACCGTACCCAGGGTGACGTCCGGGCGCACGGTGATGACGCCAAACTCCATGATCGCGCCGACGCTGTTTTTCTCGTAGTGCATCACCTGACGCACGCGCGCCCGCTCTTCAGCAGGCAGGGAAGCCAGCAGGCGTCCGGTCAGGTTGCGCGGAAGATGCTGAACGAGGTAAATCTGCTCATCGATATCCAGCGTTTGCAGGGCGTCAAGGATGTCCCGGTCGCTCATCTCATCGATAAGGTCATCCCAGACGTTTTCCGAGGCTTCAAGCAATACCTGACCGCGCTCGTGATCCTGCACCAGCCGCCACAGGGCGTGGCGCTCTTCGGAAGGCAATGCCTCCAGGGTGTCCGCCAGGTCCGGGGGCGGTAAATGTGCAACCAGCGCACCTACCTCAGCAATATCGTCGGCCAGCGTGCCGACATCATATTGCTCAGCCAGGGTTAGCTTACCCAATAACGTTGACGTGACCGCTTTATCGGTCGTCAGGAGCCAGATGAGCCGCGCACGCTCCTGGTCACGCTGCCTGGCGCTGTTTTTCTTTAATACCGACATCAATCATAAATCCATTAAATGAGTTGGCGTTAAGCATAGCGCGGGGATATGTAAATAAGAATAAACGGCGGGTCGGGATGGAGAAAAAAACGGCATATATGAAAAATTAGTGTGCCGGGCGCCACCCGGCACAATTGCAATCAGGCCGTACGCGCCACCGCGTCCCGTGACGCCGCATCGCGCTCATCGCCGGTCAGCTCGCTCAGCTTGCCGTCGCGCATCTCCAGCAGACGGTCGGCGTGAATGAAGTAGTGATCGTCATGGCTGATGGCAAAAATGGTTTTCCCCATCGCCTGCATCAGCGGCAGCAGGACCTGATAAAACTCGCGACGGAAGTGCGGGTCCTGATCGGCGGCCCACTCATCCAGCAGGATGATGTCGCGCTCTTCGGCCAGGGCCAGCAGCAGCGCCACGCGCTTCTTCTGCCCTTTCGACAGCTTCAGATTCAGGATTTTGCCATCCTGAAGCTCCAGCTTGTGCGACATTTGCAGGTGCGCAAGCCACTTTTCTACCAGCGCCGGATCCGCCTGCTGCCCTTCCGGTCCCAGCAGCCGGTCGAACAGCCAGACGTCGGTAAATACCGCCGAGAAGAGCTTGCGGTAGTCCTCCGGTTTCTCCGCGCTCAGCGCTTTACCATCCAGCAAAATTTCACCCGCCTGCGGCTGGTAGAGGCCCGTCAGCAGCATCGCCAGCGTAGATTTGCCGCTGCCGTTGCCGCCGATAAGGAACAGCAGTTCGCCGCGATGAATGGTCAGGTTTATCGGCCCTACGGAGAAGGCGTTATCCTGATAGCGGAAGGTAACGTTACGCAGCTCCAGCGTTTGCCAGTTCGGGAAGGCCTGCGGGCGCGGGAACTCAGCCTTAAACGGCGCAAGGTCGAATTTCTTCAGCTTGTTGAAGGCCACCTGAGCGCTCAGCAGCGTCGGCAGTGCGCCAACGGCCGACAGCAGCGGCGTGCGTAAAAACAGCAGCGTCAGGGAGTAGGTTGCCGCCACGTTGGTATCCGCCCACCCCAGGCTGTTCGCCATCCAGAACACCAGGCCAATCGCGCCCAGCATCATGATGTTGGACCAGTTCACGGCGCTCAGGTGGAACGTATCGGCGCGGATAATGTGATGACGATATTCGTGCGCATCCGGGATATAGAGATGGTTGAAGATATGCTCGGCACGCTCGCGGTTCAGTGTCAGCTCTTTGCGCCCTTCCAGCACCGTCTGATAATCGTTATAGAGCTTGTCTTCCGTTTCGCGCAGCACCGCCATGTGCTTATAGACGCGTGATACCAGCAGGAACCCGCCCCAGATGGTAATAACAATCCACAGCGCCGTTACCGCCAGCATTTTGCTGGAGAGCCAGGCGAGATAGGCTGCCGAGCCAAATGTCAGGATGATCCCCTGCACCAGCTCCGGCAGGCGCACAAAGGCGATGGTAATGGCGCGCACATCGCTGGTCAGCCCCGCCAGCAGAGAGGCACTTCCCAGCTGCTCGATGCGTTCCACCTGAGTATCAAGGATCCGTTTGATGAACTCACTGCGCAGACGGAAAACGAAATGGTGGCCGAGGGCGGTCAGCGCCAGCTGTGACCCGAGCGTGACTGCCATCAGCAGCAGCAGTAAACCCAGAAATTCCGGCAGGACGGAGAGTGACGTGTCGACCATTTCGATCAAACGCACGTTAATGAAGGCAATCAGGCCGATCCCCAGCGCCGCGCTGGCAAGGCTTAACGCCATCACCGCGATAAAAGGCCAGCGATACTGCCGCCAGACAAGAAGAAGTAGTTGCATGCAGAGCAATCCGGACAAGAAAAATCAGCCAGCAGTGTAAACTGCCTTTCACACACATCAAGAATAATTCTTATTTTTATTCTCTGTATGCCGCCTGACGGAACGTGAGGTTGTAGCGAAATGCCCCCGCCACCGGGTGATCGCCAGGTTTAAGCGGCTGAATACCGTGGTAAAAAAGCCGTGATTCACCGCCCCAGACCACCACATCACCATGCTCCAGCATCAGCCGTTTGAGCGGGTCGTTGCGCCGCAGGCCGCCAAACTGAAAGACAGCGGGCAGCCCAAGGGATACCGAGACGATCGGCGCGCGCAGGTCCGGCTCGTCCTTATCCTGATGCAAGGAGAGCTTTGCCCCAACGGCATAGCGGTTGATAAGACAGGCATCGGGTCGAAAATCAGGATAACCGGCCGCCACGGCGGCGTCATGACACAGCGCCTGAAACGCCTCCGGCATCGGCGGCCACGGCTGATCCGTCAGCGGATCGTTCGCGGCATATACATAGCCCCGCTCATTCGTCGCCCATCCCAGTTCGCCGCAGTTGGTCATCGCCACGGACATGGTATACCCGCCCGGCGTAACCATATGGCGAAACGGTGAACAAGCGGTAACGGCATCAATACCGTCGAACAGCGCCGCCGCGCGGGAAAGCGCGAAGCGTCTCAGGATCGTCGCCCCCGGCGCGAGCGGCTCGTGCCAGGGTTCAGCATCAGCAAAAAGATCGAGCATTATCCCTCCGGGTTGTTCGCCTCACGTTTCAACAATAGCATCTTACGCGCTGCGCCCCAGCGATAACCCGACAGCGCACCGTCGTTACGCACCACGCGGTGACAGGGGATGACTATCGCCAGTTTGTTGGCACCGCAGGCCCCCGCCACGGCACGTACGGCATTGGGTTTACCAATGGCCTTCGCCACCTGCTGATAGCTTGCCGTTTCACCGCAGGGGATATCCCGCAGCGCCTGCCAGACCTGCTGCTGGAAGGCGGTACCACGGATATCCAGCGGCAGCATCAGCGGCGTCGCGCGGCTGTCGACAGAGGCAATAACCTGCCGAACACGCCCGGCAAACGCGCCTTCCATCGGTTCACGGACGGCAAGCGGAAACAGTGACAGCAGCTCAGCCGTCAGCCCGGCGTCGTCATCACCCAGCAGTATTGCGCAGATCCCGCGCTCGCTTTCCGCCACCAGACAGCGGCCCAGCGAGCAGTCACTGATGGCATAGCGGACCGCAGCCTCTCCGTTGCGGTACTGTTTTGCCGTCATGCCCAGCGCGCCGTTGGCTTTACGGTAGTAGCTGCTGCCGTCCGGAAAGCCAGCGGCCAGTACGGCGTCGGTGATTTTACCGCCCTGTGCAAGCAGGGTGCGCAGGCGTTGTTCACGCGCGGCCTGCTGCCATGCTTTCGGCGTCATGCCGGTGACGGATTTAAACAAGCGGTGGAAATGGAACGGACTCATGGCAACCTGCTGCGCCAGTGCCTCCAGGTTCAGCGCGGCATCCTGTTCAAGCAGTCGACAGGCCAGCGCAATGTTGGCCTTTTTCTGCGCCATAGGGTCGACCTGGTCCGGCCTACAGCGCTTACAGGGGCGGAAACCCGCCTGCGCGGCCTGGTGAGCGTCAGGATAAAAGCAGACATTTTTACGCAGCGCGTGGCGGGCGCGGCAGGACGGACGACAATAAATGCCGGTCGTCTGCACGGCAAAGACAAACTGGTTATCCGCACGCGGATCGCGGACCAGTACGGCCTGCCAGCGATCCTCATCGGTAAGATAGGTTGTGTTTTTCATTATCGGCTCCTCTTACAAGCATACGCTCAGCTTGCCTGAACGCCACCGAACAAAAACCCGCAACCTTGCTTTTTAATTTTTTTCGCTCACCAGGAAGCTGTTGAACTGCGGCGAACTCCAGGTTTTAAATCCGTCAGCCTCTTTGGTGATCATATAGACGGCCAGCCCTTCCTGACGCACCACCTCTTTGGCTTTCTCCGTGCCGAGCACCATCAATCCGGTATCCCAGGCATCCGCCTCCAGCGCGGTTGGGGCTATCACCGTTACGGACACCAGGTTGTGGGTAATCGGGCGTCCGGTTTGCGGATCAATCACGTGCGAGATACGTTTGCCATCCAGCTCGTAATAGTTGCGGTAGCTTCCGGAGGTGCTTATACCGTGCCCGTTGATGTCGACAATCGCCTGCACCGCGTTCTGCTGATCGGTTGGTTTTTGGATGGCCACTCGCCACGGCCTGCCGCTGGCGTTCATGCCCCGGCTGACGAGCGCGCCCCCGACGGAAACCAGATAACGGGGAATGCCTTCCTGCGCCATCAGGGCCGCGAGATGATCCGCAGCATACCCCTCGCCTACCGTGGAGAGATCCACAAACAGGTCGGGAATATCTTTTTGCAGGTATTGCTGACCGTACTGGGAGATCACCGCCAGATGCTGTAACCCTGTACGCGCGCGGGCGTCGTCGATGGCGGCTTGATCGGGTGTGGTCACCGGCTGCTTGTTGGGGCCAAATCCCCACAGGTTCACCAGCGGCCCCACGGTCACATCCATTGCGCCGTTGGTTTTGTAGCCCACGCGCATGGATTCCGTGACGATATCGGCCATCGCTTCGCTCACCGGCCACAGCGAGGTGCTGCTGGAGCGATTGAAACGCATCAGCGCTGAGTCATTTTTATAGGTAGAGAGTAGCTGATCGTCGGCATCCAGCTGCGCCTGAATTTTACCGCGTAATTCTTCAGCGCGGGATTTATCAATATCCATCACGCTGACGCGCCAGAAGGTCCCCATGGTTTTCCCTTCCAGCACCGTCGCGGCGGGTGCGTCGATTTTTGCGGGCTGTGTGGAAGAGTCACACGCGGTCAGGAGTAAAAAAGTCGCCAGAACGCTGGCGCGTAAAAAAGTCATATCCATTGGTTATTATCCTCATGCCAGGGCGGCAAGAGTACACTAAAACAGCGTATTTGTAAGACCCTAAAAAAGCATGAAAAAAGGGGCCTGATGGCCCCTTTGTCGCTGTATGAGCAATTAGAACTGGTAAACCAGACCCAGCGCGACGATATCGTCAGTACCGATACCTGCTGCGCGAGTGAAGTCGTTCTCATCAACCAGGTTGATTTTGTAATCAACGTAGGTGGACATGTTTTTGTTGAAGTAGTAAGTCGCGCCAACATCAACATATTTCAGCAGATCCTGGTCGCCGTAGCCGTTTTCCAGGTCCTTACCTTTAGATTGCAGGTATGCCACGGATGGACGCAGACCGAAGTCGAACTGATACTGCGCAACCACTTCGAAGTTCTGCGCTTTGTTAGCCCAGCCCAGGTCGCCCGCACGGGTCGCGTTGTAAGTCTGAGTATACTGTGCAGCCAGGTAGATGTTGTTCGCGTCGTATTTCAGACCACCGGTGTAGGTCTCTGCGCGATCGCCTTCACCGTAGTAGCCCGCAGCGTTCTGGTCAGCAGTACGTTTAGAACTGGTGACTGCCGTACCGAGTGCGAAGCCTTCGCCCAGATCGTAGGTCAGAGAGCCGCCGTAGCCATCACCGTTCTGACGCAGCGCGTCACGACCGTTGTTGGTCTGGCCTTCGCCGCTTGCGCTGCCGTTTTTACCCTGGTACTGCAACGCGAAGTTCAGACCATCAACCAGACCGAAGAAGTCCTGGTTACGGTAGGTCGCGAAGCCGTTACCACGCTGCTGCATGAAGTTGTCAGAACCGTAGGTGTCGCCGCCGAATTCTGGCAGAACGTCAGTCCAGGAAGTCACATCGTAAACAACGCCGTAGTTACGACCGTAGTCGAATGAACCCGCATCCGCGAATTTCAGACCTGCGAACGCCACACGCGTCCATGAGTTGTTTTCGTTCTCACCAGAGTTACCCTGGATCTGGTATTCCCACTGGCCGTAACCGGTCAGCTGGTCGTTAACCTGAGTTTCGCCTTTGAAGCCCAGACGCATGTAGGTCTGGTCGCCGTCTGCACTGTCGTCATCAGAAAAATAGTGCAGACCATCCACTTTACCGTACAGATCTAATTTGTTGCCGTCTTTGTTATAAATTTCAGCCGCATTTGCTGCGCCTGCCACCAGCAGAGCTGGTACCAGGAGGGACAGTACTTTAACTTTCATTTTATTAACCCTCTGTTATATGCCTTATTAACTTTATTTATTACCGTCATTCAGTTCTGAATGTCTGTTTATCCCTAATTGAACCGGATGCTTCGCATTCGGTTTTTTTTTACCTTTCTTTACGTCAGCCTACATTTTATGTGCTACCCCTCAGAAATGATAACGACTATTAACTAAATCCAGATTCCGGCTTTCGCTGAATTCTTTTTTATGCTATTGAAATTAATTTCTTGTTTATTCGTGCTATTTTCCTGCCGGTGCGATCGCGTATTTATACATTTCACGGGGTTTTGTACACCTTTCATCCGGGGACGTTGAAGCCGGTTACCCGGATAAAAAGTCAAGGTCATACCGTTAACGACGCTGGAAATTCAGTTATTACCCTTTATACTGCCCTATCCCATTACCGCGCGGCCATTACGGGTTAAACACATCGATGAGTCAGACTGAAACTACCGCCCCGAGCAAATTCTCCCTTCTACCGGGCAGCATCACCCGTTTCTTTCTTCTGTTGATCGTTGTGCTGTTAGTCACAATGGGGGTGATGGTTCAGAGCGCCGTTAATACCTGGCTTAAAGATAAAAGCTATCAAATCGTCGATATCACCCATGCGGTGCACAAGCGCATTGATACGTGGCGCTATGCGACCTGGCAAATCTACGACAATATCGCTGCCGCGCCTGCCACCTCGTCAGGCGAAGGGTTGCAGGAAACGCGCCTTAAGCAGGATGTGTATTACCTTGAAAAACCGCAGCGCAAGACGGAAGCCCTGATTTTCGGCTCGCACGACAGCGCAACGCTTGAGATGACGCAGCGGATCTCCTCCTATCTGGACACCCTGTGGGGCGCCGAGACCGTACCGTGGTCAATGTATTACCTGAACGGTCAGGACAACAGCATGATCCTGATCTCGACCCTGCCGCTTAAGGATCTTTCGTCCGGCTTTAAAGAGACCACCGTTGGCAGTATTGTGGATTCCCGTCGGGCAGAAATGCTGCAACAGGCCAACGCGCTGGACGAGCGAGAAAGTTTCTCGTCACTACGCCGTCTTGCCTGGCAGAATGGCCACTACTTTACGCTGCGAACCACCTTTAACCAGCCGGGCCATCTGGCGACCGTGGTTGCCTTCGACCTGCCGATTAACGATCTCATCCCACCGGATATGCCGCTGGACAGTTTCCGTCTGGAGCCAGACAACAGCACCCAAAATATGCGCACGCCGTCGGATAAAGAAGGCGCGGACAGCGTAGCGATCTCCTTTAATGGCTCAAAGATTGAGATTGCCTCATCGCTCAACTCAACCGGTATGCGTCTGGTGTGGCAGGTGCCTTTTGGCACCCTGATGCTTGATACTCTGCAAAACATTCTGCTGCCGCTGTTGCTGAATATTGGCCTGCTGGCGCTGGCGCTGTTTGGCTACAGCACCTTCCGTTTCCAGTCGGGCCGCCAGAGCGACTCGACGTCGGTATCAGCCGGGACCAGCAACGAGTTGCGCATTCTTCGTGCCCTGAATGAAGAGATTATTTCCGTACTGCCGCTTGGGGTGCTCGTTCACGATCAGGAGGCTAACCGCACGGTAATGAGCAATAAAATTGCCGATCACCTTCTGCCGCATCTTAACCTGCAAAATATTACGGCCATGGCGGACCAGCACCAGGGCGTTATTCAGGCCACCGTTAATAATGAACTGTATGAGATCCGCCAGTTCCGCAGTCAGGTCGCCTCGCGCACGCAAATCTTCATCATTCGCGATCAGGATCGCGAAGTGCTGGTGAATAAAAAGCTCAAGCAGGCGCAAAGGCTGTACGAGAAAAACCAACATGGCCGCGCGGCGTTTATGCAAAATATTGGCGATGCCTTTAAACAACCGTTGAAGTCACTCGCCACGCAGATTGCTGATCTGAGCACGCCGGAAAGCCGACAGCTAAGCAGCCAGGCCGATTCACTGGTTCGTCTGGTGGACGAAATCCAGCTTGCGAACATGCTGGAAAATGATATCTGGAAAGGCACCCCTACGCTCTTCTCCATCCAGGACCTGATTGATGAGGTGGTGCCGGAAGTCCTGCCGGTGATCAAGCGCAAGGGACTCCAGCTGCTGATCAACAACCATTTACCGGCCAACGACGAACGTCACGGCGATCGCGATGCCCTGCGTCGCATCCTGATGATGTTGATACAGTATGCCGTCACCACGACGCAGATCGGCAAGATCACCCTTGAAGTCAGCACCGATGAGTCCACCGACGATCGTCTGACGTTCCGCATTCTGGATACGGGCGAAGGCGTCACAGTGAGCGAAATTGATAACCTGCACTTCCCGTTCCTGAACGATACCCAGCGCGACCACTACGGCAAGGCGAATGCCCTCACCTTCTGGCTCTGCGATCAGCTGGCGCGTAAGCTGGGCGGTCATCTGAACATCAAGGCGCGCGAATCCCTCGGCACCCGCTACTCTTTACACGTGAAAATGGCGGCGAATCCCCAGGAAGAGGATGAAGAGCGTCTGCTGGACGATGTGGTGGTGATGGTGGATGTGACCTCCAGTGAGATCCGTAATATCGTCGTTCGTCAGCTGGAAAACTGGGGGGCGTCCTGCATTACCCCGGACGAAAGGCTCGCGAGTCAAGAATTTGATCTATTTTTAACTGATAATCCGTCTAATCTTACTGCCTCAGGCTTGCTTTTAAGCGATGATGAGCCAGGCGTGCGGAAAATCGGCCCTGGGCAGCTGCGCGTCAACTTTAATATGAGCAATGCAATGCAGGAAGCTGTATTACAACTGATTGAAGAGAATCTGGCGCAGGAAGAGATCCTGGAGTCACCGTTAGGCGGCGATGAAAATGCCGAACTCCATGCCAGCGGATATTATTCGCTCTTCGTTGATACAGTACCAGATGATGTTAAGCGGTTGTATACTGAGTCCGCTGCGCAGGATTTTGCAGCGCTGGCACAGACAGCACACCGGCTTAAAGGGGTGTTTGCCATGCTTAATCTGGTTCCCGGCAAGCAGTTATGTGAAACGCTGGAACATCTAATTCGTGAGAAAGATGCCTCTGGCATTGAAAAATACATCAGCGACATTGACGCTTACGTCAAGAGCTTGCTGTAGCAAGGTAGCCTTATACATGAACAATATGAACGTAATTATTGCCGATGACCATCCGATTGTACTGTTCGGTATTCGCAAATCACTTGAACAGATCGAGTGGGTGAATGTAGTCGGTGAATTTGAAGATTCCACAGCCCTCATTAACAATCTGCCTAAACTTGATGCGCACGTGCTCATTACCGATCTCTCCATGCCTGGAGATAAGTACGGTGATGGGATCACGCTCATCAAATACATTAAACGCCACTTCCCGGACATTTCGATCATTGTTCTGACCATGAACAATAACCCGGCGATCCTGAGCGCCGTTCTGGATCTCGATATTGAAGGGATTGTGCTGAAACAAGGCGCACCTACCGATCTGCCAAAAGCGCTGGCGGCGCTACAGAAAGGGAAGAAATTCACTCCTGAGAGCGTCTCACGCCTGCTTGAAAAAATCAGCGCGGGTGGTTATGGCGACAAGCGTCTCTCGCCTAAAGAGAGTGAAGTTCTGCGTCTGTTCGCTGAAGGTTTCCTGGTCACTGAAATCGCCAAAAAGCTGAACCGCAGTATTAAAACCATCAGTAGCCAGAAAAAATCCGCAATGATGAAGCTGGGTGTGGATAACGATATCGCCCTGCTGAACTATCTCTCTTCCGTGACGCTGAGCGCAACGGACAAAGATTGATCTTCGCTGTCTACGCCGGGTGGCGCTCGCGCTTACCCGGCCTACAGCCGCCGGAGAAATAAAAAAGGCCCTTTCGGGCCTTTTTTATTGTCTCGCTTTTCGTACCCGCTCCGCATACACGGATAGCGTCTGCTTCAGTACATCCAGCGTGACCGGCTTCGACAGGCAGCTGTCCATTCCCGACTCCAGACAGCGCTGCTTCTCCTCCGCCAGCGCGTTGGCTGTCACCCCTACCACCGGCAGCGTCAGCCCCAGCTGTCGGATACGCTGCGTCAGACGGTAGCCGTCCATGTTAGGCATGTTCACATCGCTGAGCACAATATCAATATGGTTCTTACTTAAGACATTCAGGGCATCCACGCCATCATTGGCCGTTTTACACTGATAGCCCAGAGAGCCAAGCTGATCTGCGAGCAGACGACGGTTAATCGGATGATCGTCGACGACCAGAATCATCATATCGTCGTTCACCGACGCCAGCTCATCAGGGGAAGCCAGCACGGTGGCGCCGTCGCTGTCCTCAAGCTGCACGCTGTAAATACGCGCCAGCAAGCCCAGCAGCTCGTGCGGTGTCGCCACGCTGTGCACCCATACCCCAGGCGAACGCTCAAGCGGAATACCGATATGACGGCGGCAGAACATCACCACGCCGCGCCCCGCCCATGCCTGCTCCGGCTCAACGTCGGTGATCAGCATGTCATCCGCGTCCGGCGTCTGGCCTTCGTAGCGTGAAACCCGCACGCCGCTGCTGGTCAGCATCGAGGTCAGGAAATCATGTAAGGAGGCGTTGTGCACCGCCAGCCAGCAGTGCTTATCGCTCAGCCCGTCGACCGTGGTTTTCGCCGGATAGTGCGCCGAATAGAGCGGAATACGAATAGTGAACTGGCTGCCCATCCCTGGCTCTGTATCGACGGAGATATCTCCATCCATCATACTGATAAGCTTCTCGCAAATCGCCAGACCTAGCCCGGTCCCCTGGAAATTACGCTGGACGCCGGTTCCCACCTGGAAGAACGGATCGAACAGGCGAACGACCTCTTTCGCCGGAATGCCAACACCCGTGTCGCGCACGCGAATGGTCAGGTACTCCCCTGCCCGACAGACGTGCAGCACAATACAGCCGATATCGGTGAATTTGATGGCGTTGCTCAGCAGGTTTGAGATGACCTGTTGCAGACGCATCGGATCGCCATGCAGCGTCAGCGGCACATCCGGCTCGATAAAGCAGTACAGCCCAAGCTGTTTACGCACCACCAGCGGCAGGTAGTTAGCGCAGATATGGTTCATCACTTCGCGCGGGGAGAACTCGCGCGGCTCTATTTTCAACTGCTCGGATTCAATTTTAGAGAAATCGAGAATATCGCTGATGATTTTCAGCAGCAGGCTGGACGAGTTGTTCATGGCCGTCACCAGCCGGTCGACCCCTTTCGGCAGCTCTTTGGTCTGGAGCAGGTCGAGGTTACCGATAATGCCGTACAGCGGCGTTCGCAGCTCATGGCTGACGGTCGCGAGGAACATCGATTTCGACTGACTGGCCTGCTCCGCCGCCTGCGCCATATCCTGCAATGACTCTTCCATTTTCACGCGCGCAGAGACGTCCACCAGCACGCAAATGGCCACGTTTTCATTGCGGTAGCGAGAATGGACGAAGCTGATTTGCAGGTTGGTGTGGGTGCTGGTCAGCACATCCACAAAGTTAACCTGCTGACCGCAGATGATCTGCGTTAACCGCTGGCGGTCTTCATGCGTGAGCATGTTCAGGTAGTTATGGGCAAGCTCGTTACTGAGGATATTTGTCCCGTCCTGAGTACGCAGGATGCAGATCCCTACCGGCGCCGAGGCGACAATTTTACGGTTAAACTGCTCATGCTCTTCCAGACGCTGAGCATCCGCTTCCGCAGGAATAAAGATCCGCCGCTCATACATTCTCGCCAGCATAAACAGCGCGACGCCTACCGCGATGTTTAGCAAAATGGCGTTAAGGATCAGGATGCGAATGCGCTCCAGGACCTTGTCCACCGGCAGCGAGTAGACAATGCTCAGCGACGATGGCGGTAAACTTTTCTTCAGCACCAGCTCGCGGAACCCGGAGGTATAGCCAAACCATGACCGCTCCTGCATCCAGCTGGGTTCCACCTTCAGGCGGTTTTCAGGCCCGGTAAGGGAGATGAGCGGATGGCCGTTTTCATCCAGAATGGTCACGCCCATCGGCAGACTGCCCGGCGTGAAGAAGTTTTCCATACGGATGGTTTGTTCAATCCCCAGCAGCGCTTGCAGGCGGTTTCCGAGGTAAACCGGAGTCAGGGCATAGAAATAGCCGACGCCCATGCGCGGCCCCTGGCTTATCCAGAAGATGTTGTTCCCGCGCTCTTCCTGAGGCGCATTGCGGTATTTCACTATACGCTCATGCAGACTTTTCAGCGCGTCTTCGCGTTCGACGGGCATATCCCGCAGGCCGAAATCCGCCATGCAGAGATTTTCGTTGCCAATCAGGTAGACACGGTTCAGATCGTAGGCGGCCGAGAAATTATCGCGCCAGTAGCGCATAAACCATGAGAGGGACTCCAGTGAACCACGCCAGGCTTTGCTCATGGCGGAACAATCGGAGTCCGGGAAGAGCGGTTCGAAATCAGGTACTTCGGTTTTTTCATCCCGACCGCGGATAGCAAGAATGCCGTTCTCCGCCGTGAGTCGATTCTCAGCAATATACTTAAGCTCTTTCATCACGTCAGACGTGCGCTGGATATAGCGCTGAGCCTGATCCGAGCTTAAGTTAAACTCCTGGCGGATCTCCGCTTCTTTCTGGTGTAACGCGTTAACGATGTAAAACACCGAGAGCAGTGCCACCAGCAACCATAGCAGTAGCGCAAGCGCCCGAAACAGATAGCGAGAGACTTTTAACGTGGTACGAAAGGAGACGAGGTATTTCAAAGGGGCGAGGCTCCGCCGTCGGGGTCAAAAAGAATGTGGTTAAGGTAGCGGTAAACGCGGCTTGTCGCAACGTTCACTTGTCTGCTTGCGCAAAACAAAAGGGCCGGAAACCGGCCCTTTACGCGTCAGGAGACGTTACTCGTCAGCGTCATCCGCTACTTCATCATCGGTGTCCGCTTCCGGGGCGATTTCATCATCCCCTTCCGCAACGCTGCCGTCGATAGAGTCGAGCTCTTCGTCATCCACCGGCTCAGCAACGCGTTGCAGACCGACGACGTTTTCATCTTCCGCAGTGCGGATGAGGATTACGCCCTGGGTGTTACGACCCACCACGCTGATCTCAGACACGCGGGTACGCACCAGCGTACCGGCATCGGTGATCATCATGATCTGGTCCGCGTCGTCCACCTGCACCGCGCCAACAACGGAACCGTTGCGCTCGGTCACTTTGATGGAGATAACGCCCTGCGTGCCGCGAGACTTGGTCGGGTATTCGCTTTCCGCCGTACGTTTACCGTAACCGTTCTGGGTGACGGTCAGGATTGCGCCTTCGCCACGAGGAACGATCAGGGAAACCACGCTGTCTTCACCCGCCAGCTTGATACCACGCACGCCGGTCGCCGTACGACCCATTGCGCGCACGGCGTTCTCTTTAAAGCGCACCACTTTACCGGCGGCAGAGAACAGCATGACTTCATCAGAACCGGAGGTCAGATCCACGCCGATCAGCTCATCGCCTTCGTTCAGGTTCACCGCGATGATCCCGGCAGAACGTGGACGGCTGAACTCGGTCAGCGCGGTTTTCTTCACGGTACCGCTCGCGGTCGCCATAAAGACGTTCACGCCCTCTTCGTACTCGCGTACCGGCAGAATAGCGGTGATACGTTCGTTCGCTTCCAGCGGCAGCAGATTGACGATAGGACGACCCCGCGCGCCACGGCTCGCTTCCGGCAGCTGATAGACTTTCATCCAGTACAGACGGCCCCGGCTGGAGAAGCAGAGGATCGTGTCGTGGGTGTTGGCCACCAGCAGACGGTCAATGAAGTCTTCTTCTTTAATACGCGCCGCAGATTTGCCTTTACCGCCACGACGCTGTGCTTCGTAGTCGGTCAACGGCTGATACTTCACGTAGCCCTGGTGAGACAGCGTCACTACCACGTCTTCGCGGTTGATCAGATCTTCAATGTTGATATCAGAGCTATTGGCTGTGATTTCGGTGCGACGCTCGTCGCCGAACTGATCGCGAACCAGCTCCAGCTCTTCACGGATCACTTCCATCAGGCGCTCTGCGCTACCCAGGATATGCAGCAGCTCGGCAATCTGCTCCAGCAGCTCTTTGTACTCGTCGAGCAGTTTTTCATGCTCAAGGCCGGTCAGTTTCTGCAAACGCAGATCCAGAATCGCCTGGGCCTGCTGTTCAGTCAGGTAGTACTGACCGTCACGCACGCCGAATTCCGGTTCCAGCCACTCAGGACGCGCAGCGTCATCACCGGCACGTTCCAGCATTGCCGCCACGTTGCCCAGATCCCATGGACGCGCAACCAGCGACGCCTTCGCTTCTGCCGGCGTCGGCGCACGGCGGATCAGCTCGATGATCGGGTCGATGTTCGCCAGCGCAACGGCCAGTGCTTCAAGGATATGGGCACGGTCGCGCGCTTTGCGCAGTTCGAAGATGGTACGACGGGTCACCACTTCACGGCGGTGACGCACGAACGCGCTCAGGATCTCTTTCAGGTTCATGATCTTCGGCTGGCCATGGTGCAGCGCAACCATGTTGATACCGAAGGAGACCTGAAGCTGAGTCTGGGAGTAAAGGTTGTTCAGCACAACTTCACCCACCGCGTCGCGCTTGATTTCAATCACGATGCGCATACCGTCTTTATCAGACTCGTCACGCAGCGCGCTGATGCCTTCAACGCGTTTTTCTTTTACCAGCTCGGCGATTTTTTCAATCAGTCGCGCTTTGTTCACCTGATACGGGATCTCGTGAACAATAATGGTTTCACGGCCGGTTTTAGCGTCCGCTTCCACTTCGGCGCGGGCACGGATGTAAATCTTGCCGCGACCGGTGCGGTACGCTTCTTCAATACCGCGACGGCCATTGATGATTGCCGCCGTCGGGAAGTCCGGGCCCGGGATGTGTTCCATCAGCCCTTCAATGCTGATGTCTTCATCGTCAATGTAGGCCAGGCAGCCGTTGATCACTTCCGTGATATTGTGCGGTGGAATGTTGGTTGCCATACCGACGGCGATACCGGACGAACCGTTCACCAGCAGGTTTGGGATCTTCGTTGGCATAACGTCAGGAATTTTTTCCGTGCCGTCGTAGTTATCAACGAAATCAACCGTCTCTTTTTCCAGGTCAGCCATCAGCTCATGGGCAATCTTCGCCAGACGGATTTCCGTATAACGCATTGCCGCGGCGGAGTCGCCGTCGATAGAACCAAAGTTACCCTGACCATCTACCAGCATGTAACGCAGCGAGAAGGGCTGCGCCATACGGACAATGGTGTCGTACACCGCGGAATCACCATGAGGATGGTATTTACCGATTACGTCACCAACGACACGGGCAGATTTTTTGTAGGCTTTATTCCAGTCATTGCCCAATACGTTCATGGCGTATAGTACGCGACGGTGTACCGGCTTCAGGCCATCGCGGACGTCCGGCAGCGCACGGCCAACAATGACCGACATCGCATAGTCCAGATAGGAGCTTTTCAGCTCTTCCTCGATGTTAACCGGTGTAATTTCTCTCGCAAGGTCGCTCATCTAACCGCTATCCCTCTACTGTATCCCGGATTCAAAGGTCGCAAATTATAACACAGCCGCGGTGATACAGGTAAACCTATACGCTTTATTCACAGGGATTGCCTGATATACTCATTTGTCTTGCTAAATAAGGAGTAAAAGCGCCCATGAATGCCGAAAAATCCCCGGTGGCTCACAACGTTGACCACGAAGAGATTGCCAAATTTGAAGCGGTGGCGTCCCGCTGGTGGGATCTCGAAGGTGAGTTCAAACCTCTGCATCGTATTAACCCGCTGCGTCTGGGCTATATCGCGGAGCGTTCCGGCGGTCTGTTCGGTAAGAAAGTGCTCGACGTCGGCTGCGGCGGCGGCATCCTGGCGGAAAGTATGGCGCGTGAAGGGGCCACCGTCACCGGTCTGGACATGGGCTTCGAACCTCTACAGGTTGCGCGTCTTCATGCGCTGGAGTCCGGCGTACAGGTAGAATATGTCCAGGAAACCGTGGAAGAGCACGCGGCAAAACATGCGCACCAGTATGACGTGGTGACCTGCATGGAGATGCTGGAGCACGTTCCCGATCCGCAGTCGGTGGTCAGCGCCTGTGCAAAACTGGTGAAACCGGGTGGACAGGTCTTCTTCTCGACCATCAACCGCAACGGCAAAGCCTGGCTGATGGCCGTGGTAGGCGCGGAATACGTGCTGCGCATGGTGCCGAAAGGGACGCACGACGTGAAGAAGTTCATCAAGCCTGCCGAACTGCTGGGCTGGGTTGACCAGACATGGCTTAAGGAGCAGCACATGACGGGCCTGCATTACAATCCGCTGACGGATAAATTCAAACTTGCCCCAGGTGTGGATGTTAACTATATGTTGCACACAACCGCCAAAAACGACTAACGTCATCCGTTATTCTTATAATGATTGCGCGACATCATGTTGCGCAATTCTGACCTCCCGTTGAAGAAATCAGCACTCGATCAAATTTTGAATTTTTTTTCTTAATTATTGACATCTCTTCCAGGCCTTACGGCACGAGGACTTAGCCTTTTTTACCCTTTCACAACCTCAATTTAACGTCAAAATCAACCCTTGTGCTGAAAAGATTCGATACTAGAATACTCACCATATAGCGTTCTTCTTATCGCAAAACCCCTATATGTAGTATTTATCCACAGAGTTAGTCACAAGACGGTTCTGTGGATAAGCGGGGGATATTTTTTTATTTCACGGACAGGTAAAAACCCACATGAATCAGAGTCTGCTGGTGACAAAGCGCGACGGTACCACCGAGCGTATCAATCTGGACAAAATCCATCGAGTTCTCGACTGGGCAGCAGAAGGACTGAACAACGTATCTATCTCCCAGGTTGAACTGCGTTCTCACATTCAGTTCTACGACGGCATCAAAACGTCTGATATCCACGAAACCATTATCAAAGCCGCGGCAGATCTGATCTCCCGCGACGCACCGGATTATCAGTACCTCGCTGCGCGTCTGGCGATTTTCCACCTGCGTAAAAAAGCCTACGGCCAGTTCGAGCCGCCGAAGCTTTACGATCACGTAGTGAAAATGGTCGAGCTGGGCAAATACGACACGCATCTGCTGGAAGACTATACGGAAGAAGAGTTCGAGCAGATGAACGGGTTTATCGATCACTGGCGCGACATGAACTTCTCCTACGCGGCGGTGAAGCAGCTCGAAGGTAAATACCTGGTTCAGAACCGTGTGACGGGCGAAATCTACGAGAGTGCCCAGTTCCTCTATATTCTGGTGGCCGCCTGCCTGTTCTCTAATTACCCGCGTGAAACCCGTCTGGACTACGTGAAGCGTTTCTACGATGCGGTCTCTACGTTCAAGATTTCTCTGCCTACGCCAATCATGTCTGGCGTGCGTACCCCTACCCGTCAGTTCAGCTCCTGCGTACTGATCGAGTGTGGTGACAGCCTGGATTCCATCAACGCGACCTCCAGCGCCATCGTGAAATACGTCTCCCAGCGTGCCGGTATCGGCATCAACGCCGGCCGTATCCGTGCACTGGGCAGCCCGATCCGCGGCGGTGAAGCGTTCCACACCGGCTGTATTCCGTTCTACAAGCACTTCCAGACGGCAGTAAAATCCTGCTCTCAGGGCGGCGTGCGTGGTGGTGCAGCGACCCTGTTCTACCCGATGTGGCACCTGGAAGTGGAAAGTCTGCTGGTTCTGAAGAACAACCGCGGCGTGGAAGGCAACCGCGTGCGTCACATGGACTACGGCGTGCAGATCAACAAGCTGATGTACACCCGTCTGCTGAAAGGGGAAGACATCACCCTGTTCAGCCCGTCCGACGTCCCGGGTCTGTACGACGCCTTCTTCGCCGATCAGGACGAGTTCGAGCGTCTGTACACCAAATATGAAAAAGACGACAGCATCCGCAAGCAGCGCGTGAAAGCGGTCGATCTGTTCTCCCTGATGATGCAGGAACGTGCTTCTACCGGCCGTATCTACATCCAGAACGTTGACCACTGCAACACCCACAGCCCGTTCGATCCGGTGGTTGCACCAGTGCGCCAGTCCAACCTGTGCCTGGAGATCGCCCTGCCGACTAAACCGCTGGAAGACGTGAACGACGAAAACGGTGAAATCGCGCTTTGTACGCTGTCCGCGTTCAACCTGGGTGCGATTAAGAGCCTGGACGAGCTGGAAGAGCTGGCGGTGCTGGCGGTTCGTGCGCTCGACGCCCTGCTGGATTACCAGGATTACCCAATCCCGGCGGCAAAACGCGGCGCAATGGGCCGTCGCACTTTAGGTATCGGCGTGATCAACTTCGCCTACTGGCTGGCGAAAAACGGCAAGCGTTACTCCGACGGCAGCGCCAACAATCTGACGCACCAGACGTTCGAAGCGATCCAATACTACCTGATGAAAGCCTCTAACGAGCTGGCGAAAGAGCAAGGCGCGTGCCCGTGGTTCAACGAAACCACCTACGCGAAAGGCATTCTGCCGATCGACACCTACAAAAAAGACCTGGATGCGATCGTCAGCGAGCCGCTGCACCTCGACTGGGAAGGCCTGCGCGAGTCCATTAAAACTCACGGTCTGCGTAACTCCACGCTCTCTGCCCTGATGCCGTCCGAGACCTCTTCGCAGATCTCCAACGCCACCAACGGTATTGAGCCACCGCGCGGCCACGTCAGCATCAAAGCGTCGAAAGACGGCGTGCTGCGTCAGGTGGTGCCGGATTACGAAACGCTGGGTGACAACTACGAGCTGCTGTGGGAAATGCCAAACAACGACGGCTATCTGCAACTGGTGGGTATCATGCAGAAGTTTATCGACCAGTCGATCTCTGCCAATACCAACTACGACCCGACGCGCTTCCCGTCTGGCAAGGTTCCGATGCAGCAACTGCTGAAAGACCTGCTCACCGCCTACAAATTTGGCGTGAAAACGCTGTACTATCACAACACCCGTGATGGTGCGGAAGACGCCCAGGACGACCTGGTGCCGTCAATTCAGGACGATGGCTGCGAAAGCGGCGCATGTAAGATCTAAGCACTTCGCCGGGTGGCGCTACGCTTACCCGGCCTACGGTTTTGTAGGCCCGGCAAACGCAGTGCCGCCGGGCAATAAAATCTCAACAGGACTCACCGCAATGGCATATACCACCTTTTCACAGACGAAAAACGACCAGCTCAAAGAGCCGATGTTCTTCGGCCAGCCGGTCAACGTGGCACGCTACGATCAGCAAAAATATGACATCTTCGAAAAGCTGATTGAAAAGCAACTCTCCTTCTTCTGGCGTCCGGAAGAAGTTGACGTTTCCCGCGACCGTATCGATTTCCAGGCGCTGCCGGAACACGAAAAGCACATCTTCCTCAGCAACCTGAAGTACCAGACGCTGCTGGACTCCATTCAGGGCCGTAGTCCGAACGTGGCGCTGCTGCCGCTGATCTCGATTCCTGAGCTGGAAACCTGGGTAGAAACCTGGGCGTTCTCCGAGACGATCCACTCCCGCTCTTACACCCACATCATCCGCAACATCGTGAACGATCCGGCGGTGGTGTTTGACGATATCGTCACCAACGAGCAGATCCAGAAGCGCGCGGAAGGCATTGCGCACTACTACGACGAGCTGATCGAGATGACCAGCTACTGGCATCTGCTGGGCGAAGGCACGCATAACGTGAACGGCAAAACCATTACCGTAAACCTGCGGGCCCTGAAAAAGCAGCTGTACCTGTGCCTGATGAGCGTTAACGCGCTGGAAGCGATCCGCTTCTACGTGAGCTTCGCCTGCTCCTTCGCCTTTGCCGAGCGCAAGCTGATGGAAGGCAACGCCAAAATCATCCGCCTGATCGCCCGTGACGAAGCCCTGCATCTGACCGGGACTCAGCACATGCTGAACCTGCTGCGCAGCGGCGCGGACGACCCGGAAATGGCAGCGATTGCCGAAGAGTGCAAGCAGGAATGCTACGATCTGTTCGTGCTGGCCGCCCAGCAGGAGAAAGAGTGGGCAGACTACCTGTTCCGCGACGGCTCCATGATTGGCCTGAACAAAGACATTCTGTGCCAGTACGTGGAGTACATCACTAACATCCGCATGCAGGCTGTGGGGCTCGATCTGCCATTCCAGACGCGCTCTAACCCGATTCCGTGGATCAACACCTGGCTGGTGTCCGATAACGTGCAGGTTGCGCCGCAGGAAGTGGAAGTGAGTTCTTATCTGGTCGGTCAGATTGATTCTGAAGTCAACACCGACGACCTGAGCGATTTCCAGCTCTGATGAGCCGCGTAACGCTGAGCCTTTCTGGTACAGAGGTGTTGTGCCAGGAAGAGCACCCTTCTCTGCTGGTGGCGCTTGAAGCGCATCAGGTAGAAGTAGAGTACCAGTGTCGTGAAGGCTACTGCGGCTCCTGCCGCTGCCGTCTGGTCGCAGGCCAGGTAGACTGGCTGACCGAACCGCTGGCCTTTATCAGCGAAGGGGAAATTTTGCCCTGCTGCTGCCGGGCAAAAGGCGATATTGAGATCGAGATGTAATTATGTCGGGTGGCGCTTCGCTGACCCGACCTACAAAACCGCAGTTCGTAGGCCGGGTAAGGCGCATCCGCCACCCGGCAATTTCAGCGTTTATCCTTCAAAAAGCTCACCGCTTTATCCGGGAAATCCGTAAACAACCCGTCCACATCCGCCTGGTTATACAGCACGCCGTAAAGCTGATTCACGTCCGTCGCATACTCCGGAAGCTGGTCTGCGCGTACGGTATACGGATGCACCTGCATCTTGCTCGCATGCGCCTCTTTCACCATCGCCGTCAGCTTGACGTGACCCGGCGTTGAGCCTTCCGCCACCAGCATGTGGTAATCCGGCCCTATGCCGTCGGCGTACTGCGCAATCTGCTTCATCGCGCCCGGCTTAAACATCCAGTCGTAGCTGTAGTTCACCCACTTCCCGTCCGGCTGTTTTTCCTGGGTTTCATTCCAGTCGGTATACGCAATCAGCTGCACCAGATTGAGATCCATCCCCATTTTCGGCTCCAGCTCGGTTTTGATGCGCTTCAGTTCCGCGGCGTCGAAACATTGCAGGAAAACCTTATCCTGCTTGCTGGTGTAGCCGTACTTTTTCAGTACCTCCAGCGTCTTCGCGGCAATGTCCTTCCCTTCCTGATGGTGGAACCACGGCGCTTTGATTTCCGGGTAGATACCGATATTTTTTCCTGTCGAGTGGTTCAGCCCCTGAACAAACTCGATCTCCTCTTCGAAGGTGTGAATACGGAAGTCAGACTTGCCCATCGGGAAACGTCCCGGATAGACCTGTACCTTCTTACCGTTTTCAATCTCGAAGCCCTCGGTAAACTTCAGCGAGCGGATCTCCGCCAGCGTGAAGTCGATGGCGTAGTAGCGACCATCTTTACGGGCGCGATCCGGGAAACGCTCCGCCACGTCCGTCACGCGGTCAAGATAGTGGTCATGCAGAACGACCAGCTGGTCGTCCTTCGTCATCACCAGATCCTGCTCCAGATAATCCGCGCCCTGGGCATAGGCCATCGCTTTTGCCGGCAGCGTATGCTCCGGCAGATAACCGCTGGCGCCACGGTGTGCGATCACGATCTTATCCGCCGCCAGCGCGGAGCTTGTCATCAGGCCCGCCAGCAGCAGACCTGTCGCTAACTGAGTTAATTTCATCGCAATGCTCCTTATTGACGACGCGCCAGCACTTCGGCGTGGTGACGTTTTTCACCAATCATCACAACAACCAGCAGCAGAACAGCCAGCACGCTGCCGCCAATCATCACCATAAAGCCGCCGTCCCAGCCGAAGAAGTCGACGGTGTAACCGACGATGGCACTTGCCGCCACTGAACCGCCGAGGTAGCCAAACAGACCGGTAAAGCCTGCCGCCGTGCCTGCCGCTTTCTTCGGCGCCAGCTCCAGGGCATGCAGACCAATCAGCATAACCGGACCATAAATCAGGAAGCCGATGACGATCATACAGGCCATATCCACACCCGGATTACCCGGCGGGTTTAGCCAGTAAACGACCGTCGCGATGGTGACCAGCGTCATAAAGAACACGCCCGTCGCCCCACGGTTGCCCTTAAACACTTTGTCCGACATCCAGCCGCAGATCAGCGTGCCGGGAATGCCCGCGTATTCATACAGGAAATAGGCCCAGGAGGATTTATCCAGCGCGAAGTGCTTCACCTCTTTCAGGTAGGTTGGCGACCAGTCGAGGATGCCGTAGCGCAGCAGGTAGACAAATACGTTTGCCACCGCGATGTACCACAGCAGCTTGTTCGGCAGCACGTACTTCATGAAGATCTGCTTTGCCGTCAGCTCTTCTTCGTGCTTCTCGCTGTAATCATCCGGGTAGTCGTTTTTGTACTCTTCAATCGGCGGCAGGCCGCAGGACTGTGGGGTGTCGCGCATCAGAGCGAAGGCGATAATCGCCACCAGAATGGCGCCAAAGGCTGGCATATAGAGCGCGGCATGCCAGTCGTTGAACCAGGCCATCCCCAGCAGGAACAGCAGCGGCGGAAGCCCGCCCCCGACGTTATGTGCGCAGTTCCACACAGATACAATTCCACCACGCTCTTTCTGTGACCACCAGTGAACCATGGTGCGTCCGCATGGCGGCCACCCCATCCCCTGGAACCAGCCGCAGAGGAACAGCAGCACGAACATGATGGCAATGCTGGAGGTCGCCCACGGCACAAAGCCCATGAACAGCATCACCGCTGCCGCGAGGATCAGACCGGCGGGCAGGAACACGCGCGGATTCGAACGATCCGACACCGACCCCATAATAAACTTCGAAAAACCGTACGCGATGGAGATCCCCGACAGCGCAAATCCCAGATCGCCGCGAGAGAAGCCCTGCTCCACCAGGTACGGCATGGCGAGCGCAAAGTTTTTACGTACCAGATAGTACGCCGCATACCCGAAGAAGATCCCGAGGAAGATTTGCCAACGCAGACGGCGGTAGAGAGGATCAATCTCTGCCTCTGGCAGTCGCGCCCGATGTGGCGCAGGTTTAAAGATACTGAGCATAACAGCCTCCGTGGCCTTTCAAAAAATGACCGGGCATCTCGCGCCCGGCTACAGAGGCGGCGATGTTAAGAAATCACGGTGAATGTTACTGTGAATCAACGCACAGATTGTTACAGAAATATGACAGAATGCGCAAAAAAGCGCATGAAATCACGTTTCACTTTCGAATTTCGCGCGTTTATGTTCGAAATCAAACAAACCACACGATCAATGTGGCTAAATGCTAAAAAACGAACATAGAGGAAAGGCAATGACAATTCACGATCCACGCTTCAGCGATGTGATTATCATTGGCGGTGGCGCGACGGGTGCCGGCATCGCACGCGACTGCGCCCTGCGGGGATTGAGCGTCACGCTTCTGGAACGCCACGATATCGCCACCGGCGCGACGGGACGTAATCACGGTCTGTTGCACAGCGGCGCCCGCTATGCGGTCACTGACGCTGAGTCAGCACGCGAGTGTATCGCTGAAAACCAGATCCTCAGGCGCATCGCCCGCCACTGCGTTGAACCGACCAACGGTCTTTTTATCACCCTTCCAGAAGATGACCTCGGCTTTCAGCAAACCTTTATCACCGCCTGCACGGCGGCAGGCATTCAGGCCGAGGCGATCGATCCTGCGCAGGCGCGCCGTCTTGAACCCTCGGTAAACCCGGCGTTACTGGGCGCGGTAAAAGTACCGGACGGAACCGTTGATCCTTTCCGCCTGACCGCCGCCAATATGCTCGACGCGCGGGAACATGGCGCCCAGATCCTGACCGGGCATCACGTCACCGGGCTTATTCGTGAAGGTAATACCGTGCGCGGGGTGCGCGTGTTTGATGCGCAGTACAACGAACACCGCGAGCTGTATGCCGCCGTCGTGGTCAACGCGGCGGGGATCTGGGGCCAGCGCATCGCGGAATACGCGGACCTGTCGGTGCGCATGTTCCCGGCGAAAGGCTCGCTGCTAATCCTCGACCACCGCATCAATAACCATGTCATCAACCGCTGCCGTAAACCGTCTGACGCCGATATCCTCGTGCCGGGGGACACCATTTCGTTAATCGGCACGACCTCAATGCATGTGGACTACAGCGAAATTGATTACAACCGCGTCACCGCTGAAGAGGTGGATATCCTGCTGCGCGAAGGGGAAAAGCTGGCCCCGGTGATGGCGCAGACGCGTATTCTGCGTGCCTACGCGGGCGTGCGTCCCCTTGTCGCCAGCGATAACGATCCGAGCGGGCGTAACGTCAGCCGCGGCATCGTGCTGCTCGATCACGCCGAACGCGACGGCATGGACGGGTTTATCACCATTACCGGCGGCAAGCTGATGACCTACCGGCTGATGGCCCAGTGGGCCACCGATGCCGTCTGCCGTAAGCTCGGCAACACCGCACCGTGCGTGACGGCGGAACAGGCTCTGCCCGGCTCGCAGCAATCGACAGAAAAAACGCTGCACAAAATCATTTCACTCCCTGCCCCGCTTCGCGGTTCAGCGATTTACCGCCACGGCGACCGCACCCCAACCTGGCTCGGTGAAGGGCGACTCAGCCGCAGCCTGGTGTGCGAATGCGAAGCCGTGACCGCAGGCGAGGTGCAGTATGCCGTGGAAAACCTGACGGTGAACAACCTGCTCGATTTACGCCGCCGCACGCGCGTCGGGATGGGCACCTGTCAGGGGGAGCTGTGCGCCTGCCGTGCCGCCGGGCTGCTGCAACGTTTTCACGCCACCACGTCAACCCAGTCGCTTGCCCAGCTCAGCGATTTTTTAAACGAGCGCTGGAAAGGCATTCAGCCCGTCGCCTGGGGCGATGCCCTGCGCGAAAGCGAGTTTACCCGCTGGGTCTATCAGGGGCTTTGCGGTCTGGAGAAGGAGCACAACCATGAAATTTGATACCGTGATTGTGGGTGGGGGACTGGCGGGCCTGCTGTGCGGCCTCAAACTGACGCAGCGGGGTCTGCGCTGCGCCATTGTCACTCGCGGTCAGAGTGCCCTGCACTTCTCTTCCGGCTCGCTGGATTTACTGGGCGCGCTATCGTTCGCCGATCTGCCGCCTGAACATCCCTACCGCCTGACGGGCGCAGAGAATATGGCCCGCTTTGCCTGCGAAACCGAACACCTGCTCACCACCTGCGGCGCACGCATGCAGGGTGACGCCGAGCAAAATCATCAGCGCGTCACGCCGCTCGGCACCCTGCGCGCCGCCTGGCTTAGCCCGGAAGAGGTGCCTGTCGCCCCCATCGCTGCCGAGCGCGTGCGGGTGGTGGGGATCAGCGGCTTCCTCGATTTCCAGCCGCATCTGGCCGCCGCGTCTCTCAGACAGCAGGGTGTTCAGGTGGATACGGCGGAGATTGATCTCCCCGAACTCGACGTGCTGCGCGAAAACCCCAGCGAGTTTCGTGCGGTGAACATTGCCCGCCTGCTGGATAATGAAAGTTACTGGCCGCAGCTGTACGCGGCGCTTCAACCGCTCGGCGAGACCTGCGACGCCCTGTTTATGCCCGCCTGTTTTGGCTTAACGGACAACCGGCTCTGGCGCTGGCTCTCGGCGCGCCTGCCCTGTACGCTCGGTTTACTGCCGACGCTCCCCCCTTCCGTGCCCGGCATTCGTCTGCACACCCAGCTTCAGCGTCAGTTTGTTGCCCAGGGTGGCGTCTGGATGGCAGGCGACGAGGTGAAAAAAATCACCCTGGCTGAGGGCGCGGTAAGCGAAATCTGGACCCGCAACCACGGCGACATCCCGCTTCGCGCACGCTTTACGGTGCTGGCAAGCGGCAGTTTCTTCAGCAACGGTCTGCTGAGCAGCCGGGATGGCGTGCGTGAGGCGATCCTCGGTCTGGACGTCCGGCAAAGCGCTTCCCGCGCAGACTGGTATCAAAGCGATTTCTTCACCCCGCAGCCCTGGCAGCAGTTCGGCGTGATCGTCGACAGCCAACTGCGCCCGCGGCTGGGCGGGGAACCGGTTGAAAATCTTTACGCCATCGGCTCGGTTCTGGGCGGGTACGATCCCGTGGCGCAGGGCTGCGGTGGCGGCGTCTGCGCCGTCACTGCGCTGCATGTCGCGGAGCAGATTCTCCAGCGCAGGGAGGGAGCACAATGAACGACACCCGATTTGAAAGCTGTATCAAATGCACGGTCTGCACCACGGTTTGCCCGGTCAGCGGCGTCGATCCGCGCTATCCCGGCCCGAAACAGGCCGGTCCCGACGGGGAGCGTCTGCGCCTGAAGGATGGCGCGCTCTACGACGAGGCGCTGAAATACTGCATCAACTGCAAACGCTGCGAAGTTGCCTGCCCGTCGGACGTGAAAATAGGCGATATCATCCAGCGCGCCCGCGCCCGCTACAGTACGCAAAAACCGACGCTGCGTGACGCGATACTGAGCCACACCGATCTGATGGGTAGCCTCTCGACGCCTTTCGCGCCGGTCGTCAATGCCGCCACCGCCCTGAAACCGGTGCGCAGGCTGCTGGATGCGACGCTCAAAATCGACCACCACCGCAGCCTGCCGAAATATTCTCACGGCACTTTCCGCCGCTGGTATAAATCCGTGGCGGCAGAACAGGCGCAGTTCGCTGAGCAGGTCGCCTTCTTCCACGGCTGCTACGTGAACTACAACCATCCGCAGCTGGGAAAAGACCTGCTGAAAGTGCTGAACGCCATGGGAACGGGCGTTCAGCTGCTGAGCAAAGAAAAGTGCTGCGGCGTTCCGCTGATTGCCAACGGCTTCATCGACAAAGCGCGCAAGCAGGCGAGCAGCAACGTCACCTCTTTACGCGAGGCGATCGTCGACAAAGGGATACCGGTACTGGCGACGTCGTCAACCTGCACCTTCACGCTGCGCGATGAATATCCGCATCTGCTGGATGTGGATAACACCGGCCTGCGCGAACACATTGAGCTGGCGACCCGTTTTCTCTGGCGCAAACTGGACAGCGGTCAGACGTTACCGCTGGGCAAATTGCCGCTGAAAGTGGTGTATCACACGCCATGTCATATGGAGAAGATGGGCTGGTCGATCTATACGCTTGAGCTGCTGCGGCTGATCCCGGGGCTGGAGCTGACGGTGCTGGACTCACGCTGCTGCGGCATCGCTGGCACCTACGGCTTCAAGCGTGAAAACTACCCAACCTCACAGGCCATTGGCGCGCCGCTGTTCCGGCAGATTGAAGAGAGCGGCGCAGATATCGTGGTGACGGACTGCGAAACCTGCAAGTGGCAGATCGAGATGTCCACCAGCAAACGCTGTGAACATCCCATTACCTTGCTGGCAAAAGCGCTGGCGTAACCGTTGCCGGGGACACGGCCCCGGCACACTCTCACTCTACGAACAGCGATTCGACGACGTTGATCCAGCCGTGCTCGCTGGCGACCTCTTTCCCGTTCAGCCAGCGGCGCAGCATGTTCAGCGCCATCATCGCGCACACCTCCTGACGCACGGCCAGGCTGTGGCGGGTAATGCTCATCCTGACCCGCAGGGCGTGCGTCCCTTCCGGCGTTGCAAGGGCAAAGTTGAGATGCTCCTCATCCAGCCCGCCCACAAACAGCGCCAGCCCGGCGAAATGCTTCACTCTGCGCTCGGACGCCCAGCGCGCGGTCTGCGCCAGCGTCTCCTGCTGGAACGGCACCACTTCACTGGCCAGCAGCGGCGCACCCGCCCGGGTAAGCTGAAGCGCCAGAAGCCCACCGGTAAACTGCTCGCTTAACGTCACGCTCAGCTGGCGGGACTGCAAATGCGCTGCGATCTGCGCCGGCAGCCCTTCCGTTCCTTCGAAAATCAGGCTTTCCCCGGCGACGCGCTGCACTTCCGGCCACAGCGCCAGCATGGCGGCTTTCTCTGACGCCGGTCCGGTCAGCTTCAGTTCAATAATCGGCATGGAGGAGCGATAGCCCATCGACACGCCAGGAGGCAGTTGCAGGTGATCGAGGCTCTGGGCCAGATCGCTTTCCGAGCGACCAAAGGTGGTCAGACGCAGGCACAGCGGCGGTTCAGGCAGCGTAAAGCGCGCGCGCAGGCGCGGCAGGATCTGCTGCTCGACCATCACTTTAAATTCCGACGGCACGCCCGGGGTGAAGAACATCAGGCAGCGGTTCAGCTGAACGGCAAACCCGCAGGCGGTGCCGACCGGGTTATCAATCAGTTCCGCGCTGGCGGGAATTTCAGCCTGCTTGCGGTTGCTGGGGGCCATCACGCGGCCACGCCCGGAGAAAAAGCGCTCCATCTGTGCCAGCCACGCCTCGTGCAGAACCAGGCCTTCGCCTTTGGCCGTGGCGGCGGCCAGCGCGCTGAGATCGTCGCTGGTGGGTCCCAGCCCGCCGTTCACAATCAGCACGTCGCAGCGTTCGCTGCGCTCGCGCAGAACGTTGACCAGCGACTCAAGATTGTCACCTACGGTGTTGCGGCGCGTTAACGGTAATCCTTGCTCAAAGAAGAGATCGGCGAGCCAGGCGGCATTGGTATCAATGATTTGCCCATGCAGCACTTCGTCGCCAGTGGATAACATTTCCACATTTATCATTGTGTTCTCCCATTTCAATGGTCAAAACACTATAGCGCAATCGAAGACCGGGGGAAGAGAGAAACTGGCGCGACTGAACGCCGCGCCGAGAGGATTAGAAACCGGCGCTCACGCCAATGTACGGGCCGTCTGCCAGGGCGTTGTCGCGGTTGCCGTCTTTACCGGCCAGGTTCAGATAGCGATAGCCCGCTTCGATGGTGATCGGACGCATGATGGTCCAGCGCGCGCCGGCATTAGCTTCCTGATAGCTGTCGATACCGCTGGAGAGGGAATCCGGGGAGTAGTAGTACTCACCGAACAGGCCAAAGCTGTCGCCAATTTTCCACTGCAAGCCGCCACCCACTGCCGCCGCGTAGCCTTCGTCGCCGTCGTTCGGGTTGGTGTAAATGCCTTTACCGCCGACGGTCGCCAGGAAGGGACCCAACGGCACGTTGAAGCCGAGGCCCAGGCTTGCCGCATCCCCATCGTCGTCGTTGTGCGTCCAGCCGCCGGTCATTGCCAGGCCTGCGCTATCCGTGCCAAGACCAAAGCCTAGATGGGTATAATCTTGTCCCGCCGAGCCGTTGAAGGAAATTGCGTTTGCCGCTGCTGAAACAAACATCAGGCCGCTTAAGCCCATTAATGCCACTTTTTTCATTGTCGTGATCCCGCACAATTTATTCAGAGATGTCCAAAAACCGCGAGATTTTAACCTGACTGCCTGTGTGATCAATGGACTCCGCGTGCGGCGGGCAATTAGTTTATAACGATTTGATAATATCGGCATTTATACCAGCATCAGAAAGCGCATTTTCACGCTCAGCCCACCCAGATTTTCACTGGGCATCAGCTGAAGATGGCTGCGGTGCAGGCGGGCAATATCGTTAGCCAGCGCCAGGCCAATGCCGGACCCGGCGGCATCGCCCACGTTATCCAGCCGATGAAACGGCAGCATGGCCTGGGAGATCTGGTCTTCAGCAATGCCCGGTCCGCTGTCCTCCACGCTCAGCTCAACGGCATCGTTAGCCGTGCGCAGGTACACCGTCACGACGCCCTGCTCCGGTGTGTATTTGATCGCGTTCTCCAGCAGGTTGGCGCAAAGTTCGCCCAGCAACACGTCATCCCCCTCAATCATTACCGGCTGCTGTACGCCGTCATAACCGAGATCGATACCCTTGCTGCGCGCCTGCGCCAGCCGGGAAAAGCAGCAGTTTTGCACCACCTGTACCAGATCGACAGGCGCAAACTGTCGCTCCCCCTGCTCTTTTCGCTTCACCGCCGAAAGCTGCAACAGCCTTTCCGTCAGCACGATGGTGTTATCCAGCGTGACGTTCATCGCCCGTAAGCTCTCCTGCCACAGCGCCGGATCGTTACGCGTGAGGGCAACCGATACCTGGGTTTTCAGCACCGCCAGCGGCGTTTTGAGCTGGTGTGAGGCGTCAGCGTTAAAGCGCGCCTGCCGCGAAAGCACGCCACGTAACCTGTCGATATAGCGGTTAAATGCCACAATCAGCAGCCGCGTTTCCGACCAGGGCAGCAGCTCCGGCAGCGGAGCCAGCAGTCCGGGCTCACGGCGCACCATCAGGGACGAGAGCTGCCGCATCGGGCGCAGCACACGACGCAGCAGCCACGCGGTCAGGACCAGCGTCAGCAGCACCAGCAGCCCCTGCGACACGAGCGAGGAAAACAGCAGCTGAGTGGCCAGATAGCGCCGCGACTGCAACGTTTCGGCGACGTAGATCTCCGCCATCCCGAACACACTGTCCTCGTTAACCGGCTGGAGCAGCTTCGCCACGCGGATCGCCTGCCCGCGATACTCGGTATGATAAAACCACGCCAGCGCCGGATAGTGTGTAGTGCGCGACGTGGAGGGAGGCATATTCGGCAGATCGTCGTAGCCGGAGATCGTCCGCCCGTCAGGGTCCACGACCTTGTAATAGAGGCGATCGTTCATGTTCAGCTCGAAGCTGTCGAGCACGACCCAGGGCACGTTAACCTGGAGTTTACCATTGTGCACCACCAGCCGCTCTGACACCGTGCGCGCCGAGGATAACAGCGTGCGGTCATAGGCCTGCGTCGCCGCCTGTAGCGCGCTAACGTAGCTGTTAAAGGCTGACAGCCCCCATAACAGCAGCAGCGGCAAACCCAGAAAAAGCAAAAGTTGCAGGTAAAGCGACTGCGGCTTAACCCACCTCATCGCCGCACTCCAGCACGTAGCCCAGCCCCCGGAGGGTAATGATCCGCACCCCGCTGCCGGTCAGCTTCTTACGCAGGCGGTGAATATAGAGATCGATGCTCTCGGGGCTGACGTCGTCGTTCAGGCTGAATACCTGGTCGAAAAGCTGTTGCCGGGAGACGGGACGGGTCCGGCGGTGCATCAGCACCTTCAGCAAAGAGAGTTCGCGCGGCGTGAGGGAAAGGGGTTCATCGCGCAGCAGAAAAAAGCCTTCATCATCGTACTCCAGCTCTCCCAGCCGCTGGCGCTCCTGGGTTCGTCCTTCGCTGCGGCGCAGCAGCGCGCGCAGGCGGGCATCAAGCTCCTCCAGCTCGAACGGTTTCGGCAGGTAGTCATCCGCCCCGGCATTCAGCCCCTTCACCCTGTCTGCCACGTTGCTGCGGGCGGTAAGAAACAGCACCGGCAGCGTCTGCCCGCGCTTTCTCAGGCGATGCACCACCTCCAGCCCGTCGAAGCCGGGCATGCCGATATCAAGGATCGCGACGGCATAGTTTTCTCCCTGCAAAAGATGATCGGCCGCCCGTCCATCGTTGACGCAATCCACGGCAAATCCGTTTTGTACCAGCGCTTTTTCCAGCCAGTGAGCCAGCTCACGATTATCTTCCGCCAGTAAGAGACGCATATCACATCCTGTAAAGTTGGTGTCGCAGTGAAAGGGAAATGAAAGGTTATTGTTTTAACAATCACGCAACGGAACCGCTACAAGGTGGTTCACATAATCAGAAAAAATACACCCGTACCCGTACTCCCGGTTCTCCGGCGTGAGGATAAACGATGAAAAAACAATTACTTTCTACCCTTGCTGCAAGCGTATTGCTGTTGAGTGCCTCTGTCGTTCAGGCGCAGGACGCGCCATCCCGTACCGAATGTATCGCCCCGGCCAAACCCGGCGGCGGCTTCGACCTGACCTGCAAGCTGATTCAGGTCAGCCTGCTGGAGACGAAGGCCATTGAAAAACCGATGCGCGTCACCTACATGCCCGGCGGCGTGGGCGCGGTAGCCTATAACGCCATCGTCGCGCAGCGCCCTGCCGAAGCGGGCACCGTGGTGGCCTTCTCCGGCGGTTCGTTGCTGAACCTGTCGCAGGGGAAATTTGGTCGTTATGACGTGAATGACGTGCGCTGGCTCGCCACCGTAGGCACCGATTACGGCATGATCGCCGTGCGCGCGGACTCCCCATGGAAATCCCTGAAAGATCTGCTGACCGCCATGGAAAAAGATCCGAACAGCGTGGTCATTGGCGCGGGCGCCTCTATCGGCAGCCAGGACTGGATGAAAGCCGCGCTGCTGGCGCAGCAGGCCAAAGTGGATCCGCACAAGATGCGTTACGTGGCCTTTGAAGGCGGCGGCGAGCCGGTGACGGCGCTGATGGGCAATCACGTCCAGGCGGTATCGGGCGATCTCAGCGAAATGGTGCCCTACCTGAGCGGGGATAAGATCCGCGTGCTGGCGGTCTTCTCGGAAAACCGTCTGCCGGGCCCGCTGGCAGACGTCCCAACCGCCAAAGAGCAGGGTTATAACCTGGTCTGGCCGATCATCCGCGGCTTCTTCGTCGGGCCAAAAGTGACCGACGCCGAGTACCAGTGGTGGGTGGATACCTTCGCAAAACTTCAGCAAACCGAGGAGTTCAAAAAACAGCGCGATCTGCGCGGGCTGTTTGAGTTCAACCTGAACGGCAAGCAGCTGGACGAGTATGTCAAAAAACAGGTGAATGACTACCGCGAACAGGCGAAAGCCTTTGGTCTGGCGAAATAACCGGAGGCGCTATGAGCGATCGCATTTTTGCCGGGATATGGCTGCTGCTCTGCATTGGTGGCATGTTCGTCGCCTGGCAGATCCACAGCGAATACAGCTATGAACCCGTGGGGCCACGCCCCTTCCCCGTCGGCATTGTCGGCCTGATGCTGCTCTGCTCGGTGGCGCTGCTGCTGCGCCATCCGGATACCGTGGAGTGGCCGCCACGCCGTACGCTGCAACGTCTGCTGGTAATGGTAATTGTCCTGCTGATGTATGCGTGGGGCTTTGAGTGGCTCGGCTTCCCGATTGCCACCGCCCTGCTGACGATGGTGATTGGCATACTGTTTAACGCCTCGCTGCCTGCGGCGGGGATCTCCGGGGTCGTACTGGGCATTTTACTCTGGTACGCCTTCGACCGCCTGCTGGACGTAACCCTGCCGCTCGGCGCATGGTTTAACTAACGGAGCACGCTATGGATACCTGGATCTATCTCTCTCAGGGGTTCGCGGTAGCGATGACCCCGGAAAACCTGGTGATCGCCCTGATCGGCTGTTTCGTCGGGACCATCGTCGGCCTGCTGCCGGGCCTTGGCCCTATCAACGGCGTGGCGATTTTACTGCCGCTGGCCTTTGCGCTGCACCTGCCTGCGGAATCGGCGCTGATCCTGCTGGCGACGGTCTATATCGGCTGCGAATACGGGGGGCGTATTTCCTCGATTCTGCTTAACGTGCCCGGCGATGCCGCCGCCATTATGACCGCGCTGGATGGCTACCCGATGGCGCAGCAGGGGCGCGGCGGCGTGGCGCTCTCTATTTCTGCCGTCAGCTCGTTCTTTGGCTCCATGATCGCCATTGGCGGCATCATCCTCTTCGCCCCGGCGCTGGCCCAGTGGTCGCTGGCGTTTGGTCCGGCCGAGTATTTTGCCCTGATGGTGTTCGCCATCGCCTGTCTCGGCAGCATGATGGCGCAGAATCCGCTGAAGTCGTTTTTGTCTGCGTTGATTGGCCTCAGTCTGGCCACCGTCGGCGTGGATGCCAACACCGGGGTTTATCGTTTTACCTTCGACAGCGTTCATCTCTCCGACGGCGTGCAGTTTATCGTCGTGGTGATTGGTCTGTTCTCTGTCTCAGAAATCTTACTGATGCTGGAGCATACCAGCAGCGGGCAGACGCTGGTGCGTAAAACCGGACGTATGCTCTTTAATGCCAAAGAGGGGGCGCAGTGTATTGGCGCCACCCTGCGTTCGTCGGTGATCGGTTTCTTCGTCGGCATTCTGCCCGGCGCGGGGGCTACTATCGCCAGCGCTATCACCTACATGACCGAGAAAAAGCTGAGCGGTAACAGCGACAGCTTCGGCAAAGGCGATATCCGCGGCGTGGCGGCGCCGGAGGCGGCGAATAACGCCTCGGCCTGCGGCTCGTTTATCCCGATGCTGACCCTCGGCGTGCCGGGCTCCGGCACCACGGCGGTAATGATGGGCGCGCTGACGCTCTATAACATCACCCCGGGTCCGGCGATGTTTACCGAGCAGCCCGATATCGTCTGGGGTTTAATTGCCGCCCTGCTGATCGCCAACGTGATGTTGCTGGTAATGAACATCCCGCTGATCGGCCTGTTCACCCGCATGCTGACCATTCCCCTGTGGTTCCTGGTCCCGGCCATCGCCGCCGTCTCTGCGGTTGGGGTGTACGCGGTGCACAGCACCACCTTCGACCTGGTGTTGATGGTGCTGCTCGGCGTGCTGGGCTACATTCTGCGCAAGATGCACTTCCCGATGTCGCCGCTGATTTTAGGGTTTGTGCTGGGGGAAATGCTGGAGCAGAACCTGCGCCGCGCCCTCTCCATCAGCAATGGCAACATGGGGATCCTGTGGGAGAGCAGCGTGACGAAGATCCTGCTGGCAATGGCGATTATGGTGATTGTCGTGCCGCCGGTGCTGCGCTGGGTCCGCCGACGCCAGCACAAACCGCAGCCGGATATCGGTTGATTAGCCCCTCAACAGGGCATTGACCCACTGCTTTAACGCCTGGCGGGAGATTTTAATCCCGCCATTTTTCAGTTCTGACGGCAGCGCCAGCCAGTGTACCGGCTGCTCAAAGCGCGCCAGCCTGCCCTGAACCCACTCCGGCAGCAGCGTGATATCCGTGCCCGGCTCGCATTCCACTACCGCCACCGGACGTTGCCCATACTCGGCATCATCCAGCGGAACGACAAACGCCTGGCTTACCTGCGGATGCGTGGCGATAACGCGCTCCAGCGCTTCGGGCTGGATCCCTTCTCCACCGCTGAAAAAGAGATTGTCCATTCGGCCCAGAATGGTCAGGCGTCCGTCATGCCACTCGCCGCGATCGCGGGTGGCGAACCAGCCCTGCTCATTGACCAGAGGCAATAATGCGCCGTCTCGCCAGTAGCCCGCCGCCATGCTTTCCGCCCGGATCCAGACTTCACCATTCACCACCTGAACGTCTCTGCCCGGCAGCGCGCTGCCCACGTCCGGCGCGCCGTCGGCCTCTTTGGCGCAGACGGTGGAGGCGAACTCGGTCAGACCGTAGCCGCAGAACGTACGGATCCCCTGCTCGCACGCCTGTTCGGTCAGCGCAACGGGGATTTCCGCCCCGCCGAGCAGCACCGCTTTCAGCGCGACGGGATGGTGTGAATTAAGCAGCCGCCACAGCTGCGTTGGCACCAGCGAGGCGTGGGTACAGCCCTGTAGCGCCTGCTCCAGCGGCTGTTTTTCACGCACGGTGAGACGGCCTCCGCCCTGCAACCAGCGCCACAAAATCCCCTGACCGGAGACGTGAAACAGCGGCAGAGAGAGCAGCCAGTCATCGCTACCGCCGTAAGACATCAGCGCCAGCACGCCCTTTGCGCTGGCAAGGTGGGCGGCACAGGTGTGCACCGCCGCTTTCGGCAAGCCGGTGGAGCCAGAGGTGAGCGTCATTGAGGCCAGCCGTTCTGCCCGCCACGTCACGCCGCCCTGCCCCTCGCCCTCTCTTAATACCAGACCGGGCAGACCGTCATACTCACCGTTAAGCACCAGCGCAAAGCGCAGGGTCATCTGCGGCAGGAGGACGTCCAGCAGCGGACGGGGAAGCTGAGGGTTCACCGGCAAAATGCGGGCGCCGCACTGAAGCAGCGCCAGCCAGGCCAGCAGGGTCTGCGGGTGGTTGTGGGCGAGCAGCATGACGCCATCACCGTCCGTAACGCCCTGAGACTGAAAACCGGCTGCGAGACGATCGATACGCTCGCCCAGCTGAGACCAGCTGAGCGTTATCTCGTCTAAACGCAGCGCGGGTTTATTGGCACTCCGGGTGCGCCAGTGCCGCCACGGCCAGTCGGTAAAACTCATCGCAATGGCTCCAGCGCCCCGACGTCGAGGCACGGCAAGGTGCTGCCAGGCCACTGACGAATCAGCTGGGCCTGCATAAGGTTTAGCGTATCGAGACCGGGAACGGTGTCCGGCGTTAACCATGCAGCGATGCGCGCCAGCTGCGTCAGGCCGAGGCTGGATTCGATGGATGAACTGATCACCGCCGTCAGCCCTGCGGCATGGGCCGCCGCAACCTGCTCGCGCACCTTGTCGAGGCTGCCGGTCAGCGTTGGCTTAATCACCACGGCCCTGACGCCCGGCTCGGCGGCAAACGCGAAATCGGCTTCGCGCAGGCTCTCATCCCAGGCAATGGCAATGCCGGTTTCCCGGGCGAAGGCGCGCGAGTCGTCGCGCGTTTTGCACGGCTCTTCGAGAAACGCGATGCGGCTGCGGTACGCCGGGTTGACGTACTTCGCGAACTGTTGCGCCCTGAGCGGCGTCCAGGCGCGGTTGGCGTCCAGGCGCAGGTGCAGATCGGGAATGGCTTCCAGTAACAGGTTAACCACCATTCCGTCGCGCACTGCTTCGTACAGGCCAACCTTTATTTTCGCCACCTTCTCGCCAGGCATCGCGGAAAGGAGCGCGAAAAGTTCATCCGGATCGCCGGTACAGAGCGGCGCGGCGCGATAGTTCGCCGCGTCCGGCAAACTGCCGTCCAGCTCTGCCAGCGCACAGCTGATGCCGAATGCGGCGGAAGGCATGTCCGGCAGCGCCGGAGCTGCCCCCTCACGCCATTCGTACGTCCAGGCCATCAGCGCAGCCTGCGCCTCGTCCAGCGTTTCCAGGCTAAAACCCGGAAGCGGGGTGATTTCGCCCCACCCTTCCCGCTCGCCCTGCCGGAGATGCACGCAAAAGCCGTCACGGGTTTTTAACCGCCGTTCACGCAGCACCACGCCCGCGTCCATCGGTATCTGCCAGCGGTAAACCTGCACGCAACGCATTACGGGTTCCGTTTGTATTTGCTGAAGTCTGGCTGGCGTTTTTCGTTGAACGCGTTGCGCCCTTCCTGACCCTCTTCGGTCATATAGAACAGCATGGTGGCGTTACCTGCCAGCTCCTGAAGGCCCGCCTGACCGTCACAGTCGGCGTTGAGGGCCGCTTTCAGGCAGCGCAGCGCCATTGGGCTGTTTTGCAGCATTTCGCGACACCAGCGCACGGTCTCTTTTTCCAGATCGGCGATCGGCACCACGGTGTTAACCAGCCCCATATCCAGCGCTTCCTGGGCGTTGTACTGACGGCACAGGAACCAGATTTCGCGGGCTTTTTTCTGACCGACAATGCGCGCCATATAGGACGCGCCCCAGCCGCCGTCGAAAGAGCCGACTTTCGGGCCAGTCTGACCGAAAATGGCATTTTCCGCCGCGATCGTCAGGTCACACATCATGTGCAGCACGTGACCGCCGCCGATGGAATACCCTGCCACCATCGCGACCACCGGTTTTGGACAGGTGCGGATCTGGCGCTGGAAATCCAGCACGTTCAGGTGGTGTGTGCCCGCATCATCCTGGTATCCGCCGTAGTCACCGCGGACTTTCTGATCGCCGCCGGAGCAGAAGGCTTTCTCCCCTTCCCCGGTGAGGATGATGACGCCGATAGTGTCATCGTAGCGGGCATCCGCCAGCGCCTGGATCATCTCTTTTACGGTCAGCGGACGAAATGCGTTGCGCACCTGTGGACGGTTGATAGTGATTTTGGCGATACCATCGGCGGATTTGTGGTAACGAATGTCGGTGTAGCCTTCGGAGCAGTCCTGCCATTCAACCGGCGCGTAAAGCATGTGTTCATCAGGATAGATCATAGCGTGTCCTTTGTTCGATAACGCAGTATCTGAGCCAGACTCGCGGCAACCGCGTCCGGGTTGTCCCGGTGGGCGTTGTGTCCGGCGTGAGGGATAGCATGACGCGTGGCGTTAAGTTCAGCGGCGATAGCTGCAAACTTCCCGTCACGTTCGCCATAGAGATAGTCAAAAGAAAAATCACGCGCGATGAGCGCGGGACGTAAATCAGGCTGAACGGCAAGCGAGGTGGCCTCCAGCATCTCTGCCAGCCTCGGGCCGTTGTTCCGGCTGCGCAGCGCGATCAGCGCCCTGCGCTGATCATCCGTAAGTGAGGCAAAGACCGGCTGTTGATACCAGTCGGCAAAGACGGCCTCCAGCGGCTCACTGCGAAACCGTGACGCCCAGCGGCGGTCAGAGATCAGCCGGGCCTGGCGCGCATCGGCGTCTTGCAGGCCCGGGTGCCCACCTTCCACAATCACCCCGTCTAACCCCGCAGGATGCTGACAGGCATGGAACATCGCAATGCGGCCGCCGAGGGAGTACCCCACGAGCCAGTATCTTAGTATGTTGTAACTAACAAGGGTATGCGAGAGCAATTCACTTACCTCTGCAAACCCCGTCACGCCCGTATCCGCTGAACCACCGTGCCCGGGCAGGTCAATGTAGAGCCGGGGGTAGTCATGCAGCGACGCCCCGACAGCCTGCCACTCGCGACAGTCGCCGGAAAAACCGTGCAGGAAAACCAGCCAGGGGTAGCCTGGTTTTCCTGGCTGGGAGACGCCTGCGAGGATCACAGGTGACTCACCTGCGCAAGCAGATGTTGCAGCTTCTGCGCGCCGTCAGCATCGTTTACCACCAGCTCAATCAGCGTCGCGCCAGGCTGCCGCCAGGCGGTGTTCAGCGCCGTCTCCAGCGCGTCCCAGTTTTCCGGGCGATGGTACTTCAGGCTGAACATGGCGGCGGCGTGTTCGAACTGCACGTTTTGCGGCATCAGATAGAAGCGCTCACGCTCGCTTTGCGGCGTCGGCAGCAACGAGAAAATCTGCCCGCCGTTATTGTTCACAACAATCAGCACGAACGGGGCCGACGCCTGACGCAGGAGCGCCAGCGCGTTGAGATCGTAGAGGGCTGAGAGATCCCCCACAATCGCCAGCGTGGATTTCGCGCTGGCCCGCTGTACGCCAGCGGCTGTGGAGATCAGGCCGTCAATGCCGCTCGCGCCCCGGTTGCTGTACACCGGATAACCCGCCGGCAGCTGCGAAAAGGCGTCAATCAGGCGCACCACCAGGCTGTTACCGACAAAAAGTTGTCCCTGCTCGGGAAGATATTTGCGGATACGGTGCGCAAGCCCGGCTTCACTGAACGCCTCGCACTGCGTTTTGGTGAGTTCCCACGCCTGACGTGACAGCGCCGGGATCTCCACCGCCCAGGGTTTGCGTTTTTCCGCCGGATGCAATTCCAGCCAGCTGTCAATATCGCTCACCAGGCGGCGGCCACGATGGTGCGCCGGGTCAAGGCGTCCTTCGAGCGGGTCCACCAGCCAGTACTCTTCAGGCGTACAGGTGGCCTGCCACTGGAGCAGACGCTTACCCGTCAGACTCGATCCCAGCTGGACGACAATCTGCGCCTGCGCCAGCTCGGTGACCGCTTTCGCGTTCCCCAGCCAGAGGTCGGCGCAGGGCAGCGGCTGGCCCGTCTGGGAAAGCACGTCACCAATCAGCGGCCAGCCAAGCGTTTGTGCCCACTCCGCCGCCAGCTTGCCTTCCGCCGCACTCATGCGCCCGGCAATCACCACGCCGCGCTTCTGACGCCAGAAGAACCAGTCGCGCTGTTTTGCGCTGTCCAGATGCGTCTGCTCGCGCAGCCAGGGTTTTTCGCTCTCCCACCAGTCTCCCAGCTGCTGTTGCCAGGCGAGGCCGGTATCGTTCATTTCACCGTACAGCGGCTCGGCAAACGGGCAGTTAATGTGCAGCCCGCCGCTGCGCAGTGCGTTCATGGCGTGGTCGAGGGTTGAGACCAGCCAGCTGGCGGGAATATCCTGGGTGGGGCGCGGCAACGAGACCGTCTGTGAAGGATGCGAGGCAAAAATGCCAGGCTGACGAATCGCCTGATTAGCACCGCAGTCAATAAGTTCCGGGGGACGGTCGGCAGTGAGTAAAATCAGCTTTTCGCCGGTTAATCCCGCTTCTATCAGCGCCGGATACAGGTTCGCCACCGCCGTGCCGGAGGTGACTATCACCGCCACGGGCGCTTTGCTGACTTTCGCCAGCCCGAGCGCCAGATGGCCCAGACCCCGCTCATCAAAATGGGTGTGGTGAATAAAAGCCCGGTTTTCCGCGGCAGCAAGGGTGAGCGGCGTGGAGCGAGAGCCCGGGGCAATACACACATGCCTGACACCATGACGGGTCAGGGCTTCAAGGATCACCGCCGCCCAGCGTCGGTTAAAAGAACTTACTGACATGAGATTGTCCAGTATCAAGAATGCGACACAGTATAAATAATAGAAAAAGTCAGAATTTTGATATGAATCGGGATTGCACGAATCAGTATTAATCCCTTAGGAGAAGGGAACGCAGCCCGGCGGCCTTGTTTTCGATCTCCTGCCACTCCTGCTCCGGATCGGAGCCGCTGACGATGCCCGCCCCCGCATAAAGACGCAGCGCAGCGTCGTGAACGCGGGCGGAGCGTAATGCCACACAGAATTCGCTTTGATCGCGCGATAAATAGCCCGCCGACCCGGCGTACCACTCCCGGTCAAACGGCTCCACTTTCGCAATAAATTCTCGCGCCGCCTGTCGCGGCAGCCCGGCCACCGCCGCCGTCGGTTGAAGAATATGCAGGCACTGCTCGTCGTCAGGCTGTTTAAGTTCGGTCCAGATACAGCGACGTAAATGCTGCACCTTGCGCAGACGCAGCACCTGCGCAGGCAGGATCTCCAGCGTCCGGGTATGGTGCTGAAGACGCTGGCAGATATCTTCCACCACCAGCATATTTTCCCGCTGATTTTTGTCGTCATTCATCAGCCAGTCGCCCAGACGCTGGGCCTGCTTATCGTCAGAATGGCTGGCGACGGTGCCTGCCAGCGCTTCAGTACGCAGCAGCGTGCCGCGTCGCCGCCACAGGCGTTCGGGCGTCGAGCCGAGGAACGCGTTGCTGGCGTCAAAGACCATACAAAAATGATAGCAGTTGAGGTTTAGCGCGCGGCTGGCAGCCATCAGCGCGATGGCGTTCACGGGCTGCTGGCAATGCACGTCTGTAGCACGTGCGAGGACCACTTTCTCAAAATCGCCGCGAGCAAGGGTATCCGTCGCCTGACGAATCAACGCCAGCCATTCCGGTTTTTCCGGATGATGGGTTTCCTGCACAATCTGCACGGACAACGGGCGGATCGGCGCGGCGTCGCACAGGTTATCGACAAAATTCAGCGCCTCACGGGCATCTTCCCGCAGCGACGTTTCGCTCCACAGTTGCAGACGCAGCGTGGCGACCCCGCCAGACCGTCGCCAGAGAAGGCGCGGTAAAAACAACTTGCCCTGCGCCGGGTTGAAGGCGTTCAGGCCGCAGATACGGGTGTCATTGGCTACGTCGTGGGTGTGCAAAAACCGCGAGGCAGAGGCCAGAGAATCGAAATGGGCGAGGCTTCCGAGCGCGGCAAGTTCTTCATCACCGCTGCGCTGTTGCCAGTAAAACTGAGGATAGTATCGCTGCACACCGAGCCAGGCCAGCGGATCGAAGGCGTCGTTTAACGGGAAAGAGACATCGAAATGGCGTAAACCGGGTGTAGCTGGCAACGCTTGCACAAGCTGAGTACGCAGGCTTTGCAGCGCGAGGAAAATCGAGTGCACGCGAACCTCTCCCTGTTAAAGCCTTATATTATACGGGGTACTGACGATAAATAGCAGTACCCACGTGTAGGGAGTGGTTTACCGGCTTAACGACGGGCTAACAGCAGACCCAGCACCAGCCCTACGGCCGCACCGACCCCAATGCCCTGCCACGGTTTTTCATGCACATAATCGTCAGCACGATAAACCGCCTGCTTGGCGCGGTAGTAGTAATTGTCGGATGCGTTACTGACGCGGTTTTTCACGTCATGCAGCGCCTGCTCGGCGCGGGCTTTGAGCTCAATGTACTTCTGATCGGCAGGATCGCCTGAAGAGCGCAGCACTTCTTCCAGCGTTTCGCTTAGCAGCGTCAGGTCGTCGTCGACTCGGGTATCCCAGGATTGAAATGACATATTTTTCTCCATGTTAGTACACCAGTCCGGTAACTATAGACAACGTATTGCTATTGCGCCTGTTTCGCTTCGCGTGCCATGCCGATGTGTGGGATGCCGTCTTCGTCGTAAATGTCCGTGACCGGGGTAAAACCAAAATGGCCATAGAATGATTGCAAATGCGCCTGCGCGCCCAGGTATAACGCCTTGTCCGGCCACTGTTTCTGGCATGCGTCCAGCGTTTTTTCCATCAGCTGATAGCCCAGCTTTTCACCGCGCGCGCGGCCGCTGATAATGACGCGGCCAATGACGACAGGGTCAAAATCCTCTTCGCTTTTCAGAATCCTCGCATACGCCACCAGCTCGTTATCGCGCCAGCCGAGGATGTGCCGGTTCTCGCCGACCAGGTCATCGCCGTCGATATCCTGATACGGGCAGGTTTGTTCAACCACAAAGACTTCGCAGCGCAGCTTGAGCAGGGCGTAGAGTGAATGCACGGTCAGTTCGCTGTGGTGTAGATCTTGCCACTGGATCATGTGTTTCTCCTTCCTGGTGTTCATCACGTTATACTAAACCCCTTCCCATTCGGCAAAGGGCTGATTGCGTTATGGAACTGATTTTTCTGGGTACGTCCGCCGGGGTGCCAACCCGCTCACGAAACGTGACGGCGATTCTGCTGGATCTTAAGCATCCTACCCGCGGTGGGCTGTGGCTGTTTGACTGCGGCGAGGGTACGCAACATCAGCTGCTGCATACCTCATACCACCCGGGGAAAGTGGATAAAATATTTATCACCCATCTGCACGGCGACCATCTGTTTGGCCTGCCGGGCCTGCTGTGCAGCCGTTCGATGGCCGGTAACGCTAACCCGCTGACCATTTATGGCCCCGCGGGTATTCAGGAATTCGTTGAAACCACGCTGCGCCTGAGCGGCTCGTGGACCGATTATCCGCTGGAGGTGTTAGAGATCGGCGAGGGTCTGGTGTTCGATGACGGAGATTACCTGGTGCGCGCTTACCCGCTTAACCATCCGGTGGAATGCTACGGCTATCGCGTTGAGGGGCATGACAAGCCCGGGGCGCTGAACGCCGCCGCGTTGCAGGCTGATGGGGTGAAACCAGGCCCGCTGTTCCAGCGTCTGAAGCACGGCGAGACCGTCACGCTGGAAGACGGGCGCGTCATCAACGGTCAGGATTACCTCGCCCCACCGCAGCCGGGCAAAAAACTGGCTATTTTTGGGGATACCGCCCCCTGCCCTTCGGCGCTCAGGCTTGCCAGAGGTGTAGATGTGATGGTGCATGAGGCGACGCTGGAAGCGGCGATGAAAGAAAAAGCCAACAGCCGGGGGCACAGCTCTACGCGTCAGGCGGCGCAGCTGGCACGTGAGGCTGGCGTCCGGAAACTGATTGTTACTCACGTCAGCTCACGCTATGACGTCCGCGGCGCTGAAAGCCTGCTGGCAGAGTGCCGGGAAGTATTTCCGGCATGCGAGCTGGCGGAAGATTTTGCTCAGGTCAGCGTTTAGTCCTTCATTTTTCCCTCAGCGTGCCGATAACGATTAAAAGGCCAGCATTTCTCTTGAGGGTAGAATGGATAATTTCCAGAAAGATATTGATGACAGGGCAAACCTGACCCTGTCCAACCGTTTTGAACTGTTGCTGTTCCGTCTTGGCACCTCTCTGAACGAAAATAAATCCGAGCTGTTCGGCATCAACGTATTCAAATTGCGCGAAATTGTGCCGATGCCGACCTTCACCAAACCGGCGGGAATGAAGTCTCCGCTGATGGGGATGGTGAACATTCGTGACCAGGTGATCCCGGTGATCGATCTGGCCGCCGTCGCCGGCTGCAAACCAGCCACCGGGCTGAACATCCTGCTGATCACCGAATATGCCCGCAGCGTGCAGGCGTTTGCCGTGGAATCGGTGGAAAACATCATGCGTCTGGACTGGAAGCAGGTGCACGCCGCGGAAACCGCCGTCAGCGGTCGCTACATCACCAGCATTGCCTGTCTGGACGAGAAGACCGATACCAACGATCTGGCGATGGTGCTGGACGTGGAGCAGATCCTGTACGACATCACCCCGGCGAACCACGATCTGCACGCCACCCATCTGGAAACCACCAAATTCAACATCAAGCCTGGCTCTGTCGCGATTGTTGCAGAAGATTCAAAAGTAGCGCGCTCAATGCTGGAGAAGGGATTGCAGGCGATGGAGATCCCGGCCCAGCTGCATATCACCGGCAAAGACGCATGGGAGAAAATCACTCAGCTGGCCGCGCAGGCACAGGCCGAGGGCGTTCCCGTTACCGATAAGATTGCCCTGGTATTAACCGACCTCGAAATGCCGGAGATGGACGGATTTACGCTGACGCGCAAAATCAAAACCGACCCGGTACTGAAAGATATTCCGGTGGTGATCCACTCGTCTCTTTCCGGCAACGCGAACGAAGATCATATTCGCAAAGTGAAGGCGGACGGCTATGTGGCGAAGTTTGAGCTGAACGAGCTGTCGTCGGTGATTGAAGAGGTGCTGGACCGCTCGATGAAGAAGATTGAAGGGCCGTTGATTAGCCGCAAGCAGCTGGCTTAGTCGGGTGGCGCTACGCTTACCCGACCTACAGGACCCGTAGGCCCTGCAAGCGTAGCGCCGCTGGGCAATAAAAAAGGCAACTTTCGTTGCCTTTTTGCTTTCACCTTACATCAGCGGCATCGCGCGCTGCACGATATCAATCAGCGGCTGCGGATAGATACCGAAGATCAGCACCAGCAGCGCGGAGATGAGCACCACAATGCCCCCCGCGCTGTACTGCCAGTTAGACGGCGCATCGCGGTTGAGCTGCTGAGGCGCGCTCAGGTACAGGCTCACCGCTACGCGCAGGTAGTAGTAGAGACCAATCGCGGAGCCGATAACGACACCCGCCGTCAGCCACCACAGACCCGCCTGCACACCGACGGCCAGCACGTAGAACTTACCGATAAAGCCCAGCGTCATCGGGATACCCGCCAGAGAGAGCATCATCACGGTCATTACCGCAGACAGAATCGGACGGTGCCAGAACAGACCACGGTAGGAGAACAGGGAATCCGCATCCGGGCCACGGTACGGGCTGGACATCAGGCTCACCACGCCGAACGCGCCGAGGCTGCTAAACAGGTAACCGGCCAGATAGACGCCCACAGTTTCCATCGACATCTCACCGCTTTGCAGCGCAATCAGCGCCACCAGCAGGTAACCCAGATGGGAGATAGAGGAGTAGCCCAGCAGACGCTTAATGTTGGTCTGGCTCAGCGCCATCAGGTTACCGAAGATGATGGACACGAACGCGATAATGCCCAGCACCACGCGGACCGCTTCGCTGTCACCCACCGGGGCGTACAGGAACAGACGCATGACCACACCGAAGATAGCGATTTTGCTCGCCGTCGCCAGGAAGGTCGAGACCGGTGCAGGGGCACCCTGGTATACGTCTGGCGTCCACAGGTGGAACGGAACCAGTGAAAGTTTAAAGCCAAGGCCAACAATCATCATGCCCAGACCCGCCAGCAGCAGCGGCTCATGCATCATGCCGTCGCCAAGGCTCTTACCGAGCGCCATGAAGGAGAGGTTCCCCGTCTGTGCGTACAGCAGCGCGATACCAAACAGCAGGAACGACGACGCGGCAGCAGACAGGATCGTGTACTTGATTGCCGCTTCCAGAGAGCGCTTCTGGCGGAAAGCGTAACCAATCAGGCCGAACAGCGGGAGTGAGATCAGCTCAATACCGAGGAACAGCGCGGCCAGGTGGTTCGCGTTCGCCAGCAGAATACCGCCCAGTGCGGCAATCAGTACCAGCAGGTAAAACTCTTCTTTGTTGTCGTTGTACCCTTCGAGCCACGGGTACGCAAAGGTACAGGTTGCCAGGCTCGCCAGCAGCACCAGACCGGTGTAGAGCATGGCGTAACCGTCAACGCGCATCAGCGGCGTGACGTCCATCGCTCCCGCCTGGCCAACAAACCAGAGGGAAACTAACGCAGCGTTCAGACCCAGAACGGACAGGGTCGCATTCAGGAAGTGATTGCGTCGCCACGCAATGGAGAGCATCACAACCACCACCGTCAATCCGACGATCAGCAGCGGTAGCAGCGCGATCAGTTGTTGTGGAGTTATTGTCATGGCGAATTACGGCCTTGTAGTAGAAGCAGAATTAACAAACCACTGCTGGATGTTACCCATCGCGGAGTGCGAGGTATCCAGAATCGGCTGCGGATAGAAGCCCAACAGCACCAGCAGTACGACCAGCAGCAGGATGATGAACAGCTCACGCAGCGACATCCCCGGCAGTTCTTGTGCAGCAATTTCACTCTTCGCTTTACCGAAGTAAGCGCGGTGCAGCATCGCCAGCGAGTACACGGAGGCAAATACCAGACCAAAGGTGGAGATGACGGTGATCGTCGGTACCACGTTGAAGCTGCCGAACAGGATCATAAACTCGCCGACGAAGTTACCGGTACCCGGCATACCTAGGGTCGCCACCGCGAAGAACATCGAGAGCGCCGGCAGCCATTTCATTTTGCCCCACAGGCCGCCCATCATACGCATGTCGCGGGTATGCAGACGTTCGTACAGCTGACCACACAGGATGAAGAGACCGGCAGCAGACAGGCCGTGCGCAATCATCTGGATCACCGCGCCCTGGTATGCCAGCTGGCTGCCGGTGTAGATGGCAATCAGCACGAAGCCCATGTGGGAAACGGAGGTATAGGCAATCAGACGTTTGATGTCGTACTGCGTGAAGGCCATCCATGCACCGTAGAAGATACCGATCACGCCCAGCCACATGGCAATCGGCGCGAACTCTGCGGAGGCGTTCGGGAACAGCGGCAGGGAGAAACGCAGCAGACCGTAGGCCGCCGTTTTCAGCAAGATACCCGCCAGGTCAACGGAACCCGCCGTTGGCGCCTGAGAGTGCGCGTCCGGCAGCCAGCCGTGCAGCGGTACGACCGGCATTTTCACCGCGAAGGCGATGAAGAAGCCGAGCATCAGCAAGTATTCCACGCCGTGGGACATCGGGGTCTTCAGCAGATCTTCGTAGTTGAAGGTCCAGACGCCGGTCGCATTGTAATGCACGAATACCAGCGCCAGGATGGCAATCAGCATCACCAGACCACTCGCCTGGGTGTAGATGAAGAACTTGGTGGCCGCCGTGATACGCGTTTTACCGTCGGATGCCTTGTGGCCCCACAGCGCGATCAGGAAGTACATCGGCACCAGCATCATCTCCCAGAAGAAGAAGAACAGGAACATGTCGATGGCCAGGAACACGCCGATCACGCCGCCCAGGATCCACATCAGGTTCAGGTGGAAGAAGCCCTGGTATTTTTCGATTTCTCGCCAGGAGCAGAGTACCGCCAGAACGCCGAGCAGACCGGTCAGCACCACCATCAGCAGCGACAGACCGTCAATCGCGAGGTGGATCGTAATACCGAAACGTGGGATCCATGGCAGAATGAACTCAGACTGCCACTGCGGAAGGCCCGCGGACTGGGTCAGTGAGTAGCCACCCTGCAACCAGAGTTGCAGACCAAGCGCGAGCGTCAATCCCATGGTGATCAGCGCGATCCAGCGCGGCATCTTCACGCCAAAGCGTTCGGTCTGCCAGCACAGGAAGCCGCCGATGAAGGGAATTAATATTAGCCAGGGTAGTAACATGGCGATTTACATTCCTTTTTAAGGCCCCCAGCAGGGGCCTGATTTTCAACGAATTCGAATAAAATTCACGTTTGAGTGCGGGGCCTTTTGCCCGGTGGCGCTTCGCTTACCGGGCCTACGGTCCGTAGACAATCTCCGCTAACTCAAAATCAACGCAACACCATCAGCAGCGCCAGTACGACAACCGCACCGATGCTCATGGACGCCACATACCAGCGCAGATAACCGTTCTCGCTGAACAGCAGGCCTTTACCTGCAAAGCGAGAGAGGATCGCCGGGACATTCATCAGGCTGTTCAGTGGATCGCGCTTCAGCAGCCACGCAATGCCCAGGAACGGCTTCACGAAGATCATGTCGTACAGCCAGTCGAAGCCCCATGCGTTGTACCACCAGGTGCCCAGCAGACGGCCCGGCGCGCTGTTGGCAACGGCAGTCACCAGCGTGCGTTTGCCCAGCCACAGCCATGCGGCAATCAGGATGCCCGCGATAGCCACTACGCCGGAGGTGATTTCAAGCGTCAGAACGCGACCGTGCTCAAGCTCGGTTGTCGCCGGCAGTACGCCCTGCAACGGTGGCACAATCATCGCGCCAACGAAGGTGGACAGGACCAGCAGCACAATCAGCGGCAGGTGGTGGGTAATCCCCTTCCCTGCGTGAGCGTGAATTTGTTCTTTACCGTGGAAGACGATGAAAATCATACGGAAGGTGTACAGGGAGGTCATAAACGCACCGACCAGACCCGCAACCATCAGATTGATATGACCATTCGCCATGGCGCCCGCCAGGATTTCGTCCTTACTGAAGAAGCCCGCGGTGATCAGCGGCAGTGCCGCCAGCGCCGCGCCGCCTACCAGGAAGCAGACATACACCAGCGGGATAGACTTACGCAGTCCGCCCATTTTGAAGATGTTCTGCTCGTGGTGGCAGGCCAGAATCACCGAACCGGATGAGAGGAACAGCAGCGCTTTAAAGAACGCGTGCGTCATCAGGTGGAAAATGGCCGCGTCCCACGCCTGAACGCCCAGCGCCAGGAACATGTAACCAATCTGGCTCATGGTGGAGTATGCGAGCACGCGCTTGATGTCGGTCTGCACCAGCGCGGCAAAGCCTGCCAGCACCAGCGTAACCGCACCGACAATACCCACCAGATGCAGAATTTCCGGGGTCATCAGGAACAGGCCATGGGTACGCGCAATCAGGTAGACACCGGCGGTGACCATGGTTGCGGCGTGGATCAGCGCGGAGACAGGGGTTGGACCCGCCATGGCGTCGGCCAGCCATGTCTGCAACGGCAGCTGCGCGGATTTACCCACAGCGCCACCCAGCAGCATCAGCGTTGCCCACCACAGCATGTTGTTGCCTGCTTCGAAGTGCGCCGGCGCCAGTTCCACCATTTCGCGGAAGTTCAGCGTGCCCAGTTCGTTGTAGAGAATGAACAGCGCGAAAGCGAGGAACACGTCACCCACGCGGGTCACGACGAACGCTTTCATGGCCGCTGCGCCATTCTTCGGATCGGTGTAGTAGAAACCGATCAGCAGGTAAGAACACAGACCCACGCCTTCCCAGCCCAGATACATCAGCAGCAGGTTATCGGCCAGCACCAGAACCACCATGCTGGCGATAAACAGGTTGGTGTAGGCGAAGAAGCGGGAGTATCCCTCTTCACCGCGCATGTACCAGGAGGCGAACATGTGGATCAGGAAGCCGACGCCGGTGACCACGGAGAGCATGGTCAGAGACAGACCATCCAGCACCAGGTTGAAACCGATGTTGAAGTTACCGACCGACATCCAGTTCCACAGCGGTACGCTGTAGGCCTGACGTCCATTGTTAAAGAAGTCGATACCCGCATACGCTGTGACCAGCGCAGCCAGGCCGATAGAGCCAATGCCCACGGTGGCAGACAGATTCTCAGACCAGCGGCCGCGAGAAAACGCCAGCAGCACGAAGCCAATCAGCGGAAAAATAATGGTTAAGGCAAGCATGTTCATCCACGCAACTCACTTACTGAATCGATGTTCAGGTTCTGGCGGCGACGATGGAGCTGTAGCAACAGCGCCAGGCCAATACTCGCTTCAGCAGCCGCGAGGCTGATGGCGAGAATGTACATCACCTGACCATCGGTCTGGCCCCAGTAGCTACCGGCGACCACAAAGGCCAGCGCGGAAGCGTTGATCATGATTTCCAGACCGATCAGCATAAACAGCAGATTGCGGCGGATAACCAGACCGGTTAAGCCCAGAACGAATAAAATCGCAGCGAGGATCAGTCCATGTGTTAAGGGGATCATGCGCGTTCCTCCGTTTTTCTTTTCGCGCGGTCGTCAGTGCGGTTGCTCAGCACCTCGCCGACACGCTCTTCGCGGCCAACGTGGAAGGCCACAACCAGACCCGCCAGCAGCAGCATTGAGGCCAGCTCAACCGCCAGAACGTACGGACCAAACAGGGTGATACCCACGGCTTTCGCGCTGATTGGCGTCCCGTCGATACCCTGGTCGTTGACGCCCAGAATGGCGTAAACAATCACCGCCAGCATGATGGCCGACAAAATTGCCGGACCAATCCACACCTGCGGTTTTAACCACTGACGTTCCTGCTCAATTTCAGAGCCGCCCAGGTTCAGCATCATCACCACGAACACAAACAGCACCATGATGGCCCCGGCGTAGACGATGATTTCCAGCGCACCGGCGAAGTGCGCGCCAAGCGCAAAGAACACCCCGGAAATAGCCAGCAACGAGATGATTAAATACAGCAGCGCATGCACCGGATTGGTGTGCGTGATCACTCGCAGCGTAGCCAGGATGGCGATAAGGCCACAGATATAAAAAGCGAATTCCATTGCCCTCTCCTTACGGTAACAGGCTCTTGACGTCGATAGGCTTAGCTTCGTTCTCTGCTTCGCCTTTATCTTTGCCGTCGATTGCCATACCCGCCATCCGGTAGAAGTTATATTCCGGGTATTTGCCCGGACCGGAAATCAGCAGATCCTCTTTCTCGTACACCAGATCCTGACGCTTGTACTCACCCAGCTCGAAGTCTGGAGTCAGCTGAATCGCCGTGGTTGGGCACGCTTCTTCACACAGACCGCAGAAAATGCAGCGTGAGAAGTTGATGCGGAAGAACTCAGGGTACCAGCGGCCGTCTACCGTCTCTGCTTTTTGCAGAGAGATACAGCCCACCGGACACGCTACCGCACACAGGTTACAGGCAACGCAACGCTCGGAACCGTCCGGATCGCGCGTCAGCACGATACGTCCACGGTAGCGCGGCGGCAGATATACCGGCTCTTCCGGGTACATCCGGGTTTCGCGTTTGGCAAACGCATGCAGGCCGATCATCCAGATACTGCGTACCTGGGTGCCGAAACCTACCAATAATTCTTTTAAGGTCATGATCTCAAAGCCCCTTATGGCTGCTGCCAGAGAATGACAGCCGCCGTTACCAACAAGTTGACGAGCGTCAGCGGCAGGCACACTTTCCAGCCGAAGGACATTACCTGGTCATAACGCGGACGCGGTAACGCTGCGCGAATCAAAATGAACATCATCATGAAGAACGCGGTTTTCAGCGCGAACCAGATGAACGGCGGTAAGAACGGGCCATGCCAGCCACCAAAGAACAGCGTTACCATCAACGCGGAAATGGTGACGATACCGATGTACTCGCCCACGAAGAACAGACCGAACTTCATACCGGAATATTCAATGTGGTAACCGTCGGCCAGTTCCTGTTCGGCTTCTGGCTGGTCAAACGGGTGACGGTGACACACCGCCACGCCCGCGATGGCAAAGGTAATAAACCCAAAGAACTGCGGGATAACGTTCCAGATGTCGGCCTGGTTGTTGACGATGTCGGTCATGTTAAATGAACCGGCCTGCGCCACCACGCCCATCAGGGAGAGCCCCAGGAACACTTCGTAGCTCAGCGTCTGCGCGGAAGCACGCATCGCACCCAGCAGCGAGTATTTGTTGTTACTGGACCAGCCTGCGAACAGCACCGCGTAAACCGCGAGGCCTGCCATCATCAGGAAGAACAGAATGCCGATGTTCAGGTCAGCCACCACCCAGGTCGGGCTGACCGGAACGATAGCAAACGCCAGCAGCAGCGAGGTGAAGGCAATCATCGGCGCCAGCGTAAAGATCACGCGGTCCGAGAAGCGCGGAACCCAGTCCTCTTTAAAGAACATCTTGATCATGTCGGCGACCAGCTGGAGTGAACCACCCCAGCCCACGCGGTTCGGTCCGTAACGGTTCTGGAACAGACCGAGCAAACGACGTTCACCAAAGCTCATGAACGCGCCGCAGGTGACGACCACCAGCAGAATCACAACCGCTTTCAGAATGCTCAGCAGGATGTCGATAAGATCCGGCGTTAACCAACTCATGCTTTTGCCTCCTGAAGGTTATCAAGATGCGCACCCGCCAGGACCGGCGCGATGCCAGGCATACCCATCGGCAGACCCACCTGCCCTGCTGACAGGCGTTCAGAAATAATCAGCGGCAGGCTGATTGTCTGGCCGTCGTAGCTAAAGGCAATGTTCGCACCCGCGTTAACGCCAAGCTTCGCGGCATCCGCCGGGTTGAGCTTGATGTACGGCTGCGGCATACGCTGCTGGAATACCGGAGAACGCTGGGACATTTCGTCGCTACCGAACAGATGGTAGTACGGTGCAATACGCCAGTGACCTTCCTGCGCCTGGAAGCTCGCCGGAACGGTGGTGAAGAAGTCCAGACCGGTTTCGGAGGCTTCAATCAGACGCACGCCCGGATCGCCGTGGCGCAGGTGACCGCCCACTTCAGCCTGGAACTTGTTCCATGCCTGCGGGGAGTTCCAGCCCGGTGCCCATGCAAACGGGATTTGCGAACGCGGCGCAGACGGCTGGTTGTTCCCTTCCATCGAGAAGGCAAACATGGTGTCTTTGTCCTGCGGCTGACGCGGTTCGTGCACGCTGATGTTGGCGCGCATCGCGGTACGACCGCTGTAGCGGTGCGGCTCACGCGCCAGTTTCTGGCCGCGAATGCGGAAGCTTGCGTCAGGCGCGGCGTCTTTAATACCCGCCAGCTGAGGCAGTTTCTCAACAACCGCGTCGATAACGTGGTCGAGCTGCGTCCAGTCCACTTCACGGCTCTGCACGGTGCTGTGCAGAGAGTGCAGCCAGCGCCAGCTTTCCAGCATCACAGTGTTGCTGTCGTAGTAGGCCGGGTCATAAACCTGGAAGAAACGCTGGGCGCGGCCTTCGTTGTTGATCACCGTCCCGTCGCTTTCTGCGAAGCTTGCCGCAGAGAGCACGAGGTGCGCTTTGTCCATGATCGCGGTGCGCTGATGGTCGATAACCATCACCAGCGGCGCTCTGGAGAGCGCGGCGTCAACGCGAGCGGCAGAAGCATGGCGATGCAGGTCGTTTTCCAGCACCACAACGGCGTCAGCGGCACCGGATTCCAGTTCGCTTAACGCGTCTTCCAGCGAGCCGCCGCCAATCATACCCAGACCGATGCTGTTCACCGCACGGGCAATCATAGTCACACCGACGTCAGCGCCACGGCCCTTCAGGGCTTTGGCAACGTTCGCTGCGGCCTGAATGATTTCAGCGCTACCGGCGTTGGTACCGGAAATAATCAGAGGTTTCTTCGCCCCCGCCAGTGCCTGAACAATCACATCGACCTTGTTTTGCAGGTCGCGATCCAGTTCAACGGCCGGCGAGTTGCTGTCCAGCGCGTGGGCAATGGCAAAGCCGAGACGCGCCTGATCTTCAACCGGCGCGCAGTAGGTCCACGCGGCGATATCGTCCAGACGAGTGTTGTCAACGTTAGTCACAAACAGAGGATGCTTCGCGCGCTGACCGATGTTGAGGATGGCCGCAATTTGCCAGTCAGCCACTTTTTGCGCCGCTGCCATTTCACGTGCTTTACCTTTCACCGCCTGACGAACCGCCAGAGCCGCGCGTGCGCCGGTCTGCGTCAGGTCTTCACCCAGCACCAGAACCGCATCATAGGATTCGATTTCGCGCAGCGCAGGCGTATGAATGCCGCCTTCACGCAGCACTTTCAGCACCAACTGGAGACGTTCCTGCTCGCCCTGGGCGATACCGGTGTAGAAGTTTTCCGCCCCAACCAGCTCGCGCAGCGCGAAGTTGCTTTCGATGCTGGCGCGCGGGGAGCCGATGCCGATCACTTTCTTCGACTGACGCAGAATATCCGCCGCGCCCTGCATCGCCTGCTCGGCGTTGAGGGTAATGACGTCATCGCCACGGCGCTGAACCGGCTGACGCGGACGGTCTTTCAGGTTCACATAGCCATAGCCGAAACGACCGCGGTCGCAGAGGAAGTAGTGGTTAACGGTACCGTTGTAACGGTTTTCGATACGACGCAGTTCGCCGTAACGTTCACCCGGGCTGGTGTTACAGCCAAGGGAGCACTGCTGGCAGATGCTTGGCGCAAACTGCATGTCCCATTTACGGTTGTAACGTTCAGAGTGGGTTTTATCCGTGAATACGCCAGTCGGACAGATTTCTACCAGGTTACCAGAGAATTCGCTTTCCAGCGTACCGTCTTCCGGACGACCGAAGTAGACGTTGTCATGCGCGCCATATACGCCCAGATCCTGACCGTCTGCATAATCTTTGTAGTAACGCACGCAGCGGTAGCAGGCGATGCAACGGTTCATTTCGTGAGAGATGAACGGCCCCAGATCCTGGTTACGGTGAGTACGCTTGGTAAAGCGATAGCGACGGAAGCTGTGACCGGTCATGACGGTCATATCCTGAAGGTGGCAGTTACCGCCCTCCTCACATACCGGACAGTCGTGCGGGTGGTTGGTCATCAACCACTCCACCACGCTTTCACGGAACTGTTTGGCTTCTTCGTCATCAATCGAAATAAAGGTGCCTTCGGCGGCTGGCGTCATACAGGACATCACCAGGCGACCACGCGTGTCTTCCGCGTTTTGATATTGCTTCACCGCACACTGGCGGCAAGCACCGACGCTGCCCAGCGCCGGATGCCAGCAAAAGTACGGAATATCGAGGCCAAGAGACAGACAAGCTTCCAGCAGGTTGTCCGCCCCGTTGACTTCGTATTCTTTGCCGTCTACATGAATCGTAGCCATTAGCATGCTTCCAGTTGGCTCGGCCGAAACCGAGCGTTAATCAAAATTCTGTTTTTACCAGCGCGCTTTCAGCAGGTTCGGCTGAATACCATTGATCGAATGGGTATTACTGAACGGCTGCTTGATGCCTGCTTCGAATTCGTCGCGGAAATATTTAATCGCGCTTTGCAGCGGCTCGACGGCGCCCGGTGCGTGGGCACAGAAGGTTTTACCTGGCCCTAAGAATCGACACAGTTGCTCAAGTGTCTCGATATCGCCAGGCTGGCCTTCGCCACGTTCGATAGCACGCAGGATCTTCACGCTCCACGGCAGACCATCACGGCACGGTGTACACCAGCCGCAGGACTCGCGGGCGAAGAACTCTTCCAGGTTACGCACCAGGGATACCATGCCGATCTCGTGGTCGACGGCCATCGCCAGCGCGGTACCCAGACGGCTGCCTGCTTTACCAATGCTTTCGAACTCCATTGGCAGGTCAAGGTGGGCTTCGGTCAGGAAGTCCGTCCCTGCCCCACCCGGCTGCCAGGCTTTGAATTTCAGGCCATCGCGCATGCCGCCGGCGTAGTCTTCAAGAATTTCGCGTGCGGTGGTGCCGAACGGCAGCTCCCAGACGCCAGGGTTCTTCACGCGACCGGAGAAGCCCATCAGCTTGGTACCGGCATCTTTGCTTGAGGAGATGCCCTGATACCACTCCACGCCGTTAGCGAGGATCGCCGGGACGTTACACAGGGTTTCGACGTTGTTTACGCAGGTCGGTTTACCCCACACGCCGGAGCTTGCCGGGAACGGTGGCTTGGAGCGCGGGTTCGCGCGGCGGCCTTCCAGGGAGTTAATCAGCGCGGTTTCTTCACCGCAGATATAACGTCCGGCACCGGTGTGCACGAACAGCTCGAAGTCAAACCCGGTGCCCAGGATGTTTTTACCCAGCAGACCGGCTTCAGTGGCTTCGGCAATCGCGCGACGCAGGTTTTCAGCCGCTTCGATGTATTCACCGCGCAGGAAGATGTAGCCACGGTACGCTTTCAGCGCGAACGCGGAGATCAGCATGCCTTCCACCAGCAGGTGCGGCAGCTGTTCCATCAGCAGGCGGTCTTTATAGGTACCCGGCTCCATTTCATCGGCGTTACACAGCAGGTAACGGATGTTCATGGATTCATCTTTCGGCATCAGACTCCACTTCAGACCGGTGGAGAAGCCCGCGCCCCCGCGGCCTTTCAGGCCAGACTCTTTCACCGCGTTAACGATGTCGTCCGGCGCCATGCCGCCGAGGGCTTTACGCGCGCCGGCATAGCCGTTTTTGCTCTGATATTCGTCGAGCCAGACCGGCTGTTTGTCATCACGCAGACGCCAGGTCAGCGGATGCGTCTCAGCAGTACGAATTACAGTTTTCATTTGTACTGCTCCAGCAGGTCAGGAATCGCTTCCGGCGTCAGATGGCTGTGAGTGTCCTCATCAATCATCATGGTCGGCCCCTTGTCGCAGTTACCCAGGCAGCAGGTTGGCAGCAGAGTAAAGCGTCCGTCGAAGGTGGTCTGGCCCGGCTTGATATTGAGTTTCTTCTCAATCGCAGCCTGAATGCCCTGATAACCGGTGATGTGGCAGACCACGCTGTCACAGTAGCGGATCACATGGCGGCCTACCGGCTGACGGAAGATCTGGCTGTAGAACGTGGCTACGCCTTCTACGTCACTCGCCGGAATACCCAGCACTTTTGCGATCTCGTAGATCGCCCCATCCGGCACCCAACCACGCTGTTTCTGTACGATTTTCAGCGCTTCAATGGACGCCGCACGCGGGTCTTCGTAGTGGTGCATCTCGTGCTCAATGGCGGCACGCTCTGCTTCACTCAGCTCAAAAGCCTCGGTTTGTGGTTGTTGATTCTCGTGCATAATTAGCGGTCCACATCTGACATAACAAAATCGATACTACCCAGATACACAATCAGGTCGGAGACCAGACTGCCGCGAATGGCGGCCGGGATCTGCTGCAAGTGTGCGAAGCTTGGCGTACGCACGCGGGTGCGGTAGCTCATGGTGCTGCCGTCGCTGGTGAGGTAGTAACTGTTGATACCCTTGGTCGCTTCAATCATCTGGAAGGATTCCTGTGCCGGCATGACCGGGCCCCAGGAAACTTGCAGGAAGTGGGTGATCAGGGTTTCGATATGTTGCAGCGTGCGCTCTTTCGGTGGCGGCGTCGTCAGCGGGTGATCCGCCTTGAACGGGCCTTCCGGCATGTTGTTGAGGCACTGCTCAAGGATGCGCAGGCTCTGGCGCAGCTCTTCCACTTTCAGCATCACGCGGGTGTAGCAGTCGGATACGCCGCCGCCAACCGGGACTTCAAAGTCGAAGTTCTCGTAACCAGAGTAAGGACGGGCTTTACGCACGTCGAAATCAATCCCGGTCGCACGCAGGCCAGCACCTGTGGTTCCCCACTCCAGCGCTTCTTTCGCGCCGTAGGCAGCAACGCCCTGGGAACGGCCTTTCAGGATGGAGTTACGCAGCGCGGCTTTCTCGTAAGACGCCAGACGTTTCGGCATCCAGTCGAGGAATTCACGCAGCAGACGGTCCCAGCCGCGCGGCAGATCGTGCGCCACACCGCCGATGCGGAACCAGGCCGGGTGCATACGGAAACCGGTAATCGCTTCCACCAGATCGTAGATTTTCTGACGGTCGGTAAAGGCGAAGAAGACCGGCGTCATCGCGCCGACGTCCTGAATGAACGTGGAGATGTACAGCAGGTGGCTGTTAATACGGAACAGTTCAGACAGCATCACGCGAATCACGTTAACGCGATCCGGGACGGTGATGCCTGCCAGCTTCTCAACGGTCAGCACGTATGGCATTTCGTTCACGCAGCCGCCGAGGTATTCGATACGGTCGGTGTACGGAATGTAGCTGTGCCAGGACTGACGCTCGCCCATCTTCTCGGCACCACGGTGGTGATAGCCGATGTCAGGCACGCAGTCGACAATCTCTTCGCCGTCAAGCTGAAGAATAATACGGAATGCACCGTGCGCAGACGGGTGGTTTGGACCGAGGTTGAGGAACATGAAGTCCTCGTTTTCGGTGCCGCGCTTCATGCCCCAGTCTTCCGGCTTGAAGGTCAGCGCTTCCATCTCCAGATCCTGCTTGGCTTTGGTCAGCTCAAACGGGTCGAATTCGGTGGCGCGTGCCGGGTAGTCTTTACGCAGCGGGTGGCCGGTCCAGGTCTGCGGCATCATTATGCGCGTCAGATGCGGGTGACCGTCGAAGGTCATGCCGAACATTTCCCAGGTTTCACGCTCGTACCAGTTGGCGTTCGGGAAAAGTTTGGTGATCGTCGGCAGATGCATGTCGTTTTCAGACAATGCCACCTTGAGCATGATATCCGTGTTGCGGTCTATTGAGATCAGGTGGTAGAAAACGGAAAAATCCGCAGCAGGGAGACCCTGGCGGTGCGTTCTCAGACGTTCGTCCATGCCGTGTAAGTCAAACAGCATGACGTAAGGTTTTGGCAATTTCTTGAGGAAATCGACAACTTCCAGTAATTGCTCACGCTTCACCCAAACAACGGGTACCCCGGTGCGGGTGGCCTGAACAGTAAAGGCATCCGGCCCAAAACGGTTGCGCAGTTCGCCAATGACGGGGTCATCGAGATGATCCCGGGTCTGCCAGGCGGCTTCTTGCGCGGTTAAGTCGGTCATATTGTTCACCATTGCAAATGGTCCGTGGTGACTGTTAAGCCTGGCTTCGCGCTATTTGAGTAGTGATATGCGAAGGTGTTCTCCAGGCCCACAGGCGCAAATTAAATTTCGTCAGGCGTACGCAGGTTGGTGACGGCAATACGTTCACCACGTTTACGCTCGCGCTCAGACTGCATGTTCGCGCGATAGACACCCTGATCGCCAACAACCCATGAAAGCGGGCGGCGTTCTTTACCAATTGACTCCTGGAGCAGCATCAGCGCCTGCATATAGGCCTCTGGACGCGGCGGGCAGCCCGGGATGTACACATCCACCGGAATGAACTTATCAACGCCCTGCACAACGGAATAAATGTCGTACATACCGCCGGAGTTTGCACATGCGCCCATGGAGATAACCCATTTTGGCTCCAGCATCTGGTCATAAAGACGCTGAATAACCGGTGCCATCTTGGTAAAGCAGGTCCCGGCCACCACCATCAGGTCAGCCTGACGTGGAGAAGCACGCAGTACCTCGGCCCCAAAACGCGCAACGTCATGCACCGCAGTGAATGACGTCACCATTTCAACGTAGCAGCAAGAAAGGCCAAAGTTGTATGGCCAGATGGAGTTCTTACGACCCCAGTTGACCATGTCGTGCATGGCATGTTCGAGCTTGCCCATGTACACGCTTTTGTTGACTTCTTGCTCCAGGGGGTCGGTTACGATCTCCTGTTTTTGCAGGGGGTAACGGTCATTCTCACCGTTAGGATCTATGCGGGTGAGCGTATAATCCATCTTATTGCCTCGCTGTTACTGCTGACGATTAGAGATACTGTTTTCCGGGTTGATGTGTTCACGGCGTGAACGCACAGGTGTCCAGTCCAGCGCGCCAATACGCACCAGATAAACCAGACCGGCCAGTAACACTAAAATGAAAATTGCGGCCTCGACAAAGCCCACCCAACCACTTTCGCGAATGGAGGTAGACCACGCGAAGAGGTAAAGCGCTTCCACGTCAAAAATGACGAAGAACATGGCTACCAGGTAGAACTTGGCAGACAGGCGTAAGCGAGCGGTACCTACTGAATCAATACCTGATTCGAAAGGTGTGTTTTTGTGCCTTGCGCGGGCGCGACCGCCCAGGAACCAGCCGCCGACTAACATCAGGCAGCACAGGCCAATGGCTACAATAAGAAAGATTGCGAATGCCCAGTGATGAGCGATGACTTCTGTGGATGTTGACATACTCATTGCTTACTCATCAAAAGTGATACCGACGACACTGCTCTTGCTGGCAGATGGGCATCACATCGATTCATGGGGAGGAACAAAATAACCTTACACTAACTGTCAGAAATGAGACATAGACAGCAAAATGATGGGGTTTTTTACTCCTTTCTATAACCTTTTGTCAACTTTAACAAAGGTTTCTTCACATTAAATTACAACGTGCGATTCTCATTAACATTTGGTGCCCTTTAACCCTGGTGGGTACATGACTTTCCGTCAAATGCATCTTGTTGAATCGTGTCCGTTTTGGAAGTAAAAAAAATAACCCTCCTATTTTGACAGGATTTGCCAACGATTCCTCCCCCCAAATAGGAGTATTTTCTTGATCTGAGACACGCTTTTGTTAATTCAATCAAAAAAACAGCAACATATTTCCTGTTTTTTTAACATCGGCGGGGTATGAGGTAAGTTAGAACAGGTATTGTTTACATCTTAACCAAAAACATTTTCTGCATTGATAAATAAGCGGTATTTGCTTTATCCCTGCTCCGTTCACGGTTATGAATAGCAAAAAAAACCACTCGCAGGAAAAAATCATGCGAGTGGCTCTTTTTTGCACTTACATTTTGTTACGAGAATTTTGAGGGAATGATCACTCAAAATCCCCTTCCACGATCAGGGAGTCATCCCCTCCTTCGGGAGTAACAGGCGCGTACTGCCATGGATTGTGGTAGTTTTCCATTGCCTCGAATACCACTTTCGCCAGCTCGTTGTTGCTGGCGGCGTTATGGCACAGCAGGTACTCCGTATCCGGCAACGACGGGAGTCCCTCGGATTGACCCAGCACACGCAGATCGGGGCTCATCATCTCCACCGGACGGGCCGTTACGCCAAGCCCGGCCTTCACCGCCGCTCGCACTGCGGGCAAGGTTGACGCCACGTACGCCAGGCGCCATGGAATACCGGCTTCGTTGAGCGCTGCCAGCACCATATCGCGGAACGGACTGGGATCGTCCAGCAGGACCAGGGGTATTGGCTCACCTTTCTGCAATACATACTCCGCAGCACAGTACCAGTGCGTTGGAGAAGTACGCAGCGTCAGGCTTTCAAACTGGCCAGGTCGATGCGTGGTGACCACCAGGTCAACCTCGTTTTCTTTCAGCATCTCAACCATGAAGGCATTGCGTTTAACGCTAACGTCCAGGGCAAGCTTCGGATAAACCGAGCTAATTCGGTTGAGAAGGAAGGGTAAAATGGTATCTGCTGATTCATCTGACGCCCCTAATGTTAACACTCCCTGAAGGTTGCTAAACATTAATGACATACAGGCTTCATCATTAAAGCGCAGTATCTTTCTGGCATAACCCAGAAGCTGAATACCATGTTCTGTTAAAAGCTTATTACGTCCATGACGCGCAAAAAGCTCTTTACCAACCAGTTGTTCCAGCCGCTGCATTTGCTGACTCACGGCGGACTGGGTACGGCAAACGGCGGCAGCAGCTGCTGCAAAAGTGTTGAGATCGGCGACCGCAACAAACGTTCTCAGCAGATCGAGGTCGAGATTCATTATCGGACGATTTGCATTTATCATATCTTTTCACTTTCAGGTTGCTCGTGCGGAGCTGCCCGGGTTGAAGCTGTGTGTAACAGTTAAGCAATTCCTTCTGAAGAGTTTCCCTCGCATCCCGGCCCGGCAGACTGCCTGACAGATAGTTATTGTACTGCGGTATATCACCAGTCAGAAATCACGTTTCATGACGTTATTTTTATTCTCTTGCGTCCAGGATATTTCGTTGTTTGCAGGTCGATGTTAATACCATAAAGAGTAAGACATGTTTTCTGCCATCTATATCGCAGCGTTGGCAACGTAGCAAGATGTGACTTACCCAATCAGCCAGAGATAATTTTAACAATAACAATCGATTAATACAGGAAAGCAGTATCCGATATACGTAACAGGCCTATCGCTATGCTGCATTCCCGAAACACATCTTAACCCAAATCCACTATATTTATAAGTCTTATTGCAATATTAAGGATTTACCGCCAATGATAAGCAACTACACTCTTTTTATTAAAATTAACGAAAGTTGCATTTTCGTCGTTAATAATAAATAAAGTTTAATTTAGATTCAGGCCATTCATTAATAACCCTTAACATTAATTTCACATGAGTAACTTTTAACCTGGCTTTGCTAATATGGCAATCGGTATCTCAGCATTCAGGTTTTACGAATGGTCACTCAGGGGGACTAATGCATCAGCCCGAATAGTCTTTTTATTTATCCCAGAATAATATTCATCTTTATATGAAATTTTTAGCACAAACAACCCAACCTCCCTCTTTATCACGATAAATTCAGGCACAAAATCACTCCGTCGTTAGAGTAAGCGATCACCGCGGCATTGCCCGGTTGGACGAAATCTTCTTCTGTGCGCCCTTCAAAACGAAGCGCGGTGGGAGTACATTGTTCCGTGCTCACTTCCACGGCAGGAAGTTGCAATAATAGCGAAAAGGTTAAAGGTTCATGTCCCCTATCGAAAAATCCAGCAAGCTCGACAACGTCTGTTACGACATCCGTGGCCCGGTACTCAAAGAGGCAAAACGCCTTGAAGAGGAAGGCAATAAGGTTCTGAAACTCAACATCGGCAACCCCGCGCCATTTGGTTTTGAAGCGCCGGATGAGATCCTGGTGGATGTGATCCGTAACCTGCCCACTGCACAAGGCTACTGCGATTCAAAAGGGCTTTATTCCGCCCGTAAAGCCATCATGCAGCACTATCAGGCTCGCGGTATGCGCGACGTCACCGTTGAAGATATCTACATTGGCAACGGTGTCTCGGAGCTGATCGTTCAGGCGATGCAGGCGCTCCTGAACAGCGGCGATGAAATGCTGGTTCCTGCCCCGGATTATCCGCTGTGGACGGCTGCGGTGTCCCTGTCCAGCGGTAAAGCGGTGCACTACCTGTGCGACGAATCCTCTGACTGGTTCCCGGATCTGGATGATATTCGCGCCAAAATTACCCCGCGCACCCGGGGTATCGTGATCATTAACCCGAATAACCCGACGGGTGCGGTCTATTCAAAAGAGCTGCTGATGGAGATCGTCGAGATCGCCCGCCAGCACAACCTGATCATCTTTGCCGACGAGATTTACGACAAGATCCTGTACGACGCGGCGCAGCACCACTCTATCGCCGCGCTGGCGCCCGATCTGCTGACGGTCACCTTTAACGGACTGTCTAAAACTTACCGCGTTGCCGGTTTCCGTCAGGGCTGGATGGTACTGAACGGTCCGAAAAAACATGCGAAAGGCTACATTGAAGGGCTGGAGATGCTGGCATCCATGCGTCTGTGCGCCAACGTACCGGCGCAACATGCGATCCAGACAGCTCTCGGCGGCTATCAAAGCATCAGCGAGTTTATCGTTCCAGGCGGCCGCCTGTATGAACAGCGCAACCGCGCATGGGAATTGATTAATGATATTCCGGGCGTCTCCTGCGTGAAGCCTAACGGCGCGCTGTATATGTTCCCGAAAATCGACGCGAAGCGCTTCAATATTCACGACGATCAGAAAATGGTGCTCGACTTCCTGCTACAAGAAAAAGTGCTGCTGGTTCAGGGGACGGCGTTTAACTGGCCGTGGCCGGACCACGTGCGTATCGTGACGCTGCCGCGCGAAGACGATCTCGAGATGGCCATCAGCCGCTTCGGGCGCTTCCTCTCCGGGTACCATCAGTAACGCTGGCTTTCCGCCGGGTAGCGCTGCGCTTACCCGGCTTCACCATCCGCAAATTTGCATCTTCCCTCCCCTCCCCGCACAATGAAGTCTGTCGCAGTGAAGACATAAGGTAACCTATGAGTCAGAGTCATTTCTTTGCCCACCTCTCCCGCCTGAAACTCATCAACCGCTGGCCGCTGATGCGCAACGTGCGTACTGAAAATGTGTCTGAGCACAGTTTGCAGGTTGCCATGGTCGCGCACGCGCTGGCCGCGATTAAAAACCGCAAATTCAACGGGCAGGTGAATGCCGAACGTATCGCCCTGCTGGCGATGTATCACGATGCATCGGAAGTGCTGACCGGGGATCTGCCTACGCCGGTGAAATATTTCAACTCGCAGATTGCCCAGGAATATAAGGCCATTGAGAAGATTGCCCAGCAGAAGCTGATCGACATGGTGCCTGAAGAGCTGCGCGATATCTTCGGGCCGCTGATCGATGAGCATCAGTATACGGAAGAGGAGAAATCCCTGGTTAAGCAGGCCGATGCGCTGTGCGCCTACCTGAAGTGTCTGGAAGAGTTATCCGCCGGGAATAACGAATTTTTACTGGCAAAAACGCGTCTGGAAAAAACGCTGGAATCCCGTCGCAGCGAAGAGATGGACTACTTTATGCGCGTGTTTGTGCCGAGCTTCCATTTGTCGCTGGATGAGATTAGCCAGGATTCGCCACTCTGATTTTCGCCCAGCGGCGCTGCGCTTGCAGGGCCTACGGGGTTGTAGGCCGGGTAAGGCGTTGCCGCCACCCGGCAAAATGCTCAGAACGGAAACAGGACCGGTATCAATACCACGCACACCACCATCACCAGCACGGTGAACGGCACACCCAGCTTCACGAAATCACTGAACCTATAATTCCCGGGCCCCAGCACCAGCGTATTGACCGGGGAAGAGACCGGCGTCATAAATGCCGCGGACGCCGCCATCGCAACCATCATCGCAAACGGATACGGCGAAACGCCCATCGATTTTGCCATCGCCAGCGCAATGGGCGCCATCAGCACCGCCGTTGCGGTATTGGAGATGAACAAACCAATGGTGGCGCACATGACGAACAGGCAAACCATCATCAGGTACGGACCATATCCCCCGCCCGCGTCCATTAAGCCTTTCACGATCAAATCCACCCCGCCGGTTTTCTGTAGCGCCAGGGCGAAGGGCATCATCCCGACGATGAGAATGATGCTCGGCCAGTGAATCGCTTTGTAAGCGCTTTCGGCGTCAATACAGCGGAATTTGCCCATTAACAGACAGGCGATTATCGCCGCCACCGGGTTAGGGATCTCGTCCGTCAGCATCAGCGCGACCATCAATACCAGGCAAAAAATCGCATGAGGCGCCTGGCTGTGCGCCGGTGATGCATCGTTCTCTTCAATCGGCATATTCAGCACCACAAAATCGCGGCCTTTCTGCCCGAGCTGGCTAATCAGTTTCCAGTTGCCGACCACGAGGAAGATATCCCCCAGCAGGATCGGCTCATCCACCACCGCCCCTTCAAGGGCTACGCCATCGCGCTTCAGGCCCACCACGTTGAGGCCATAGCGGGTACGAAAGCCGATTTCACGCACGGTTTTGCCCAATAACTCCGATTCCGGGATCAGCGACACCTCGGCCATTCCCACATCCAGCGCCTGGTCAGAGAAATACTCGCCGCGCAGGACCATCGGCTCCAGCAGCTGCTCGCTACAAAACTCCCGCAGATCCACGTCTGCGGTGGACATATCAATCAGCAGGACGTCACGCGCGCGAAACTCTGACACCCCGTTCACGTTAACGATCACCCGACGAAAACGACGCCAGCGCTCAACCCCGATGACGTTCGCGCCATAGCGTTCGCGTAGCTTAAGGTCATCCAGCCGCTGCCCCACCATAGGCGATCCCGGGCGGATAGCCAGACGTCGGGCACGCCCGGTCAGACGATACTCTTTAATCAGATCGCGGAAAGAGCGCCGCTTCCAGCCCTCTTTGGCTTTATCCTGCTTCTCCCCTTTCAGCGCGAAACGGGTCAATAGCATATAGATAATGCCCATCACCAGTACCACCAGCCCGATCGGCGTAACGCTGAAAAAGCTAAACCCCTCAAGCCCCTCACGGATCAGTTCGCTGTTCACGACGAGGTTCGGCGGCGTTGCGACCAGCGTCATCATGCCGCTGATGAGCCCGGCGAAGCTCAACGGCATCATCAGCCGCGACGGGGAGATCTGCATCCTCATGCAGACGCTCAGCACGACCGGAATAAAGATGGCCACGACGCCCGTAGAGCTCATAAACGCGCCCAGCCCGGCGACCGTCAGCATCAGGTAAATCAGCATTTTGGTTTCGCTGCTGCCCGCCACCTTAACCAACCACGACCCCATCATCGTCGCCACGCCGGTGCGTACCAGCCCGTCGCCAATAATAAACAGGGCGGCAATCAAAATAACGTTGGGATCGCTAAACCCGGAAAAGGCTTCCGGCAGGGAAAGGGTACCGCTCAGAACGAATGCGACAATCACAAACAGGGCGACGGCATCCATGCGCACCTTGCCCGTGGCAAAAAGAATGATGGCGATTAACAGCAGGCTCAGGACCCAAATCAGTTCACCGTTCACAACATGTCCTTGTCAGTGGAGGAGAAGCAATTCTGCCATAAAAAAGCCCCGGTAATGCGGGGCTATATCATGGGATTACATTTTTAGCGAGACGGTTACAACTCCGTCTGACGCCTTCGAGACGTCGATGGCGGTCAGGGTGTTAAGCACGAAATCCGCCTCTTCCAGCCGGGGGGAACCCGCCGGGACGTTAACGGCAATGACGTGGCTTCCGGCGTTCAGCCCGGCCAGCACGCCTGCCGCCGCGTCTTCCACCACCACGCACTCCGCTGGCGCAAGGCCAAGCAGTTCTGCGCCGAGCAGAAACGCATCCGGTTCAGGCTTGCCGCGCTTCACGCGCTCAGCGGTAATGAAGACGTCCGGCGTCGGTAAACCTGCCGCCTTATGACGGGCATGCGCGACGGGAACCGAGCCGGAGGTGACGATAGCCCACGGGATCTGCGCTTCATTCAGGTGCTCAAGCAGTTCACGCGCACCGGGCAGCGCGGTGATGCCTTCGGTATCGGTAGCTTCAATCTGCTCAAGATAGCGGAACTCCGCCTGAATATCTTCCTCAGAACGTCCCGCAAGGAAGTGCCGCAATGAGGTAATGGCCTGTTTGCCATGGATGAAATTCAGTACGTCCTGATGGTCGATGCCGTGCCGGTCGGCCCAGTGGCACCACGAGCGCTCCACCACCGGTAGCGAATCCACCAGCGTACCGTCCAGATCAAACAGAAAACCTTTACACTGCACACGCACCTCCGTCAGGCATTAATGATTTGTTGAATTTCGTTGCTGCTTAAATGGTACTGACGCGGACAGGCGTGCCACGCGCTCAGCATACGTTGATACTTATCCCACATCGGGGTCTGGGCGTTGAAGCCGTGCGTACCCGCATCAAAATGGGTGTAGCGCCCTTCGGTATTCACCATAAAGCGTACATAGCTCAGATAGCGCGCTTCCGTCGCAGCATCAAAGCCCAGGAACGTCACGCGGCGCTCGTCAATGGTCTCCTGGTCCTTCAGATTGGTCCAGGACACATGCAGCGCATGGTACATCTCCATGATGTCGATAACGATACGGCAGGTTTCCTCTTTCAGTTCGCCGAATTCGCGATCCAGTTCGCGCATCTGCAAGCCAAAACCACGTTCGACAATGGTTTGCAGGCGGCTGTAGCGCGCAGCGTTATCGGGATCAAGCATAGTCATCATCTTGTACTGGTTAGACAAAATCAGACGTTGAGCATGGGTCATTTCCATCTTTCGACTCCTGTAGCGCATTGCACTGTAAAAAAAAGACACGGTAACTGATTGTTACTGTGCCTTCTTTTGGTCGTCGTTTCGATGATCAATCACAAGTCATCGAGGAATGTTTTATCAAGCTGTTTAAACGCACGCTTGAGGGTATCCGCCAGCGCCTGATAGTCCGGCTTGCCTTCAACCGGCGCCAGCGCCTGGCCCGCCTCCTCCAGCTTTCCACGCACTTCATAAAACCAGTGTAAAATAGTAGGCGGAAGTGGCGTGACGGAACGTTTACCTAACCACCATAGCCCCTGCATCGGCAGGCTTAACGCAAAGAGCGCCGTCGCGACGGCAGGGCCAAGCTGTCCACCTAACGCTATCTGCCAGCACAGGGTAAAAACGGCAATCGGGGGCATAAAGCGAATCGCATAACGCGTGGCGCGAATAGTGCGATTTTCAATAAACATGGGCGCGAGGCGCTTTTCCATCGGCCATGTCTTTGCGTAATGCTGTCCCCGACGAAACAGACTAAAAAAGTTCACGGACGGGATTTCGGGTGTCGACATGGCTGTACCTCAACTTCACATATAAAAATTAAAATTTTCGTGCAAAACCACAACAGGCTATGACAACGTTCAAAATATTTTGTCATCGCTACCCCGTATCGGGTATCCTGTGCCAGCCTGATAGGGCCGTAGACGATAAGCGTTAACTCGTCAAATTATCGCATATTATGCCATTGTCTGAAAAATGTTCAAAATGGCTTAAAATCATAGGTATTTCTTCCATCCTGCCAGAATGTTCGTTTGGCATGATGTTAATCATAAATGTCTGGGTCAGCATGCGTTACGCTTTTAGACTCACTGACGTTTTTTTAGCCACGTATCAATAATAGGTACTTCCATGTCGAGTAAGTTAGTACTGGTTCTGAACTGCGGTAGCTCCTCACTGAAATTCGCCATCATCGATGCGCTCAACGGTGACGAGTACCTCTCTGGTTTGGCCGAATGTTTCCATCTGCCTGAAGCACGTATCAAGTGGAAGATGGACGGCAGCAAACAAGAAGCGGCTTTAGGTGCAGGCGCCGCTCACAGTGAAGCGCTGAACTTTATCGTTAACACTATTCTGGCACAAAAACCAGAACTGTCTGCTCAGCTGACCGCAATTGGTCACCGTATCGTCCACGGCGGCGAAAAATACACCAGTTCCGTGGTAATCGACGACTCCGTGATTCAGGGTATCAAAGACTCTGCGTCTTTCGCACCGCTGCATAACCCGGCTCACCTGATCGGTATCGCTGAAGCACTGAAATCCTTCCCGAGTCTGAAAGACAAAAACGTGGCCGTGTTTGATACTGCGTTCCATCAGACCATGCCGGAAGAGTCTTACCTCTATGCCCTGCCATACAGCCTGTACAAAGAGCACGGCGTCCGTCGTTACGGCGCTCACGGCACCAGCCACTTCTATGTGACTCAGGAAGCCGCAAAAGTGCTGAACAAGCCGGTTGAAGAAGTCAACATTATCACCTGCCATCTGGGCAACGGTGGTTCTGTTTCCGCTATCCGCAACGGTAAGTGTGTTGACACTTCTATGGGTCTGACCCCGCTGGAAGGTCTGGTGATGGGTACCCGTTCCGGTGATATCGACCCGGCGATCATCTTCCACCTGCACGACACCCTGGGCATGAGCGTTGACGACATCAACAAAATGCTGACCAAAGAGTCTGGCCTGCTGGGCCTGACCGAGGTCACCAGTGACTGCCGTTACGTTGAAGACAACTACGCAGAAAAAGCTGACGCTAAACGTGCAATGGACGTTTATTGCCACCGTCTGGCGAAGTACATCGGTTCTTACACCGCGCTGATGGAAGGCCGTCTGGATGCTGTTATCTTCACCGGCGGTATCGGTGAGAACGCGGCAATGGTACGTGAACTGTCCCTGGGCAAACTGGGCGTTCTGGGCTTCGAAGTTGATCATGAGCGTAACCTGGCTGCCCGCTTCGGCAAGTCTGGCTTCATCAACAAAGAAGGCACCCGCCCTGCTATCGTTATCCCAACTAACGAAGAGCTGGTCATTGCGCAAGACGCGCACCGCCTGACTGCCTGATTCCACACCGCCAGCAATGCTGGCGGTGCTGTTTTGTAACCCGCCCAACGCGGCGGTAACGAAAGAGGATAAACCGTGTCCCGTACTATTATGCTGATCCCTACCGGAACCAGCGTCGGCCTGACCAGCGTCAGCCTCGGCGTGATCCGCGCTATGGAACGCAAAGGCGTTCGTCTGAGCGTCTTTAAGCCTATCGCCCAGCCACGTGCCGGTGGCGATGCGCCAGACCAGACCACCACCATCGTTCGCAAGAACTCCAATCTGCCAGCGGCTGAACCGCTGAAGATGAGCCACGTTGAATCTCTGCTCTCCAGCAACCAGAAAGACGTGCTGATGGAAGAGATCATTGCCAACTACCACGCAAACGCGCAGGACGCGGAAGTGGTGCTGGTTGAAGGCCTGGTCCCGACCCGTAAACACCAGTTTGCCCAGTCTCTGAACTTTGAAATCGCGAAAACCCTCAACGCAGAGATTGTTTTCGTGATGTCTCAGGGCACGGATACCCCAGAGCAGCTGAAAGAGCGTATCGAACTGACGCGCAGCAGCTTCGGCGGTGCGAAAAACACCAGCATCACCGGCGTGATTGTTAACAAGCTGAACGCGCCAGTAGATGAGCAGGGCCGTACGCGTCCTGACCTGTCCGAAATTTTTGACGACTCTTCCAAAGCGAAAGTCATTAAAGTTGACCCGGCTAAGTTGCAGGATTCCAGCCCGCTGCCAGTTCTGGGCGCGGTGCCATGGAGCTTCGATCTGATTGCCACCCGTGCAATCGATATGGCGCGTCACCTGAACGCCACCGTGATCAACGAAGGCGATATCAACACCCGCCGCGTGAAGTCCGTAACTTTCTGCGCACGTAGCATTCCACACATGCTGGAGCACTTCCGTGCAGGTTCCCTGCTGGTAACCTCCGCAGACCGTCCGGACGTGCTGGTTGCAGCCTGTCTGGCCGCGATGAACGGCGTGGAGATCGGCGCGATCCTGCTGACCGGTGCCTACGAGATGGACCCACGCGTAAGCAAGCTGTGCGAACGTGCGTTCGCCACTGGCCTGCCAGTCTTCATGGTGAACACTAACACCTGGCAGACCTCCCTGAGCCTGCAAAGCTTCAACCTCGAAGTGCCGGTTGATGACCACGAGCGTATCGAGAAAGTTCAGGAATACGTTGCGGGCTACATCAACGCAGACTGGATCGAATCCCTGACGGCGACCTCCGAGCGCAGCCGTCGTCTGTCTCCTCCAGCCTTCCGTTACCAGCTGACCGAGCTGGCGCGTAAAGCGGGCAAACGCGTGGTTCTGCCAGAAGGCGACGAACCACGTACCGTTAAAGCGGCAGCCATCTGTGCAGAGCGCGGTATCGCGACCTGTGTGCTGCTGGGTAACCCGGATGAGATCAACCGCGTTGCGGCGTCTCAGGGCGTTGAGCTCGGCGCGGGCATCGAAATCGTTGATCCTGACGTGGTCCGCGAAAGCTACGTTGCCCGTCTGGTTGAGCTGCGTAAGAACAAAGGCATGACCGAAGCCGTTGCGCGCGAGCAGCTGGAAGACAACGTGGTGCTGGGTACGCTGATGCTGGAGCAGGACGAAGTTGACGGTCTGGTTTCCGGTGCGGTTCACACCACCGCAAATACCATCCGTCCACCGTTGCAGCTGATCAAAACTGCACCGGGCAGCTCTCTGGTCTCCTCCGTGTTCTTCATGCTGCTGCCTGAACAGGTTTACGTTTACGGCGACTGCGCGATCAACCCGGACCCAACCGCAGAGCAGCTGGCAGAAATCGCTATCCAGTCTGCGGACTCCGCGATTGCCTTCGGTATCGAACCACGCGTCGCGATGCTCTCCTACTCCACCGGCACCTCTGGTGCAGGTAGTGACGTAGAGAAAGTCCGTGAAGCGACCCGCATTGCACAGGAAAAACGTCCGGATCTGATGATCGACGGCCCGCTCCAGTACGATGCCGCGGTAATGGCTGACGTGGCGAAATCCAAAGCGCCGAACTCGCCGGTTGCAGGTCGCGCTACCGTGTTCATCTTCCCGGATCTGAACACCGGTAACACCACCTATAAAGCGGTACAGCGTTCAGCAGACCTGATCTCCATCGGGCCAATGCTGCAAGGCATGCGCAAACCTGTGAACGACCTGTCCCGTGGTGCGCTGGTTGACGATATCGTCTACACCATCGCGCTGACCGCGATCCAGTCTTCGCAGCAGCAGTAAGCTAAAAAGCCCGGTGGCGCTAGCGCTTACCGGGCCTACGGTTTTATAGGCCGGATAAGCGAAGCGCCATCCGGCAAGAGAGGCGACCACAAATGGTCGCCTTTTTTATTACAGCAGCTCCCGCGCCGCCGACACAATGTCATGTGCCGTCAGGCCATACTCCTTCTGCAAGAAGTCCTGCGTACCCACCTGACCATACCGTTCCTTCACCCCCACCCGCCGCATAGGCACCGGACAGGTTTCCACCAGCACTTCCGCCACCGCCGACCCCAGCCCGTTGTGAATGCTGTGATTTTCGCAGGTCACAATACGCCCGGTTTTCTCGGCATAGTTTTTCACCAGCATCCGATCGATGGGCTTCAGGGTAAACATGTCGATGACCGCTGCGCTTACCCCCTCCTGCTCCAGCTGGCGCGCCGCCTCCAGCGCTTCCGCCACCATAATGCCGTTAGCAATCAGGGTAATATCGGTTCCCTCGCGCAGCACGTTGCCCTTGCCGATGGTGAAGGTTGACCCCGGGGCATACACGCTCGGCGCCTGTTTACGGATGGTCCTTACCCAGTAAAAGCCTTCCAGGTCGATAAGCTGACGCAGCACATCTTCGAACATCACCGCATCGGTCACCTCCAGCACCACTGAATGCGCCAGACCGCGCACGATGCCCATATCCTCAAAAGACATATGCGTCCCGCCGTTGTGGCAGGCCGTCACGCCCGCATCCGAGGCAATCACCTTCACGTTATTGCGCTGGTAGTCCAGGGACATAAACAGCTGGTCGAAGCAGCGACGGCTGGCAAAGGCGGTAAAGGTATGGACGAACGGCTTACGTCCGGTGAGCGACAGCCCGGCGGCCGTCCCAATCACGTTGGCCTCCATAATGCCGCAGTTGATAACGTGCTGTGGATAATCACGCGCTACGCCGTCCATCGCCATCGAACTCATCAGATCCGCTTCGAGCGCAATGATCTCGCTCCCGGCCTCAATCTGTTTTGCCACAAAACCCGCGTAGACCTTACGCATCTCAACGGCATCTTTCTGTCCTGTCGGTGCAACCTTAATCATGTGAAGCCTCCAGTTGGCGAATCGTCTCGTTAAGCGCCGCTTTGCTCTCCTCGGTTAATCGCAGGTGATGCGAGTTGCTGAGCTGTTCCAGGTATGGCACCCCCTGCCCTTTGATGCTGTCGAGGATCACCACCCGCGGACGCGCATCAGCCTCAGGAATCGGCGCGGTCACCTCCAGCAGCGCCGGAATGTCATCCCCTTTCACCGTCACCACGTCAAAACCAAAGGCGCGGAATTTGCCTTCCAGGTCGAAGGCGCTGATGATTTCGTCCAGCTCGCCGTCGAGCTGCTGTTTGTTCCAGTCCACGAATACCGTCAGGTTGTTCAGTCGATGGTGAGCGATAAACTGGAAGGCTTCCCAGCACTGCCCTTCATTCAGTTCTCCGTCGCCAACGATGCAAAACACCCGGTTTGGCCTTCCTGCCAGCTTGTGCGACAGCGCCATGCCGCCAGCGATAGAGATCCCCTGCCCCAGTGAACCGGTGGTGGCATCCACGCCGCGTGTTTTCAGGCGATCCGGGTGACTTGGCAGACGCGTCCCGTTCTGGTTCAGCGTGCTCAGCTCTTCAATCGGGAAGTAGCCCTTAATCGCCAGCGTGCTGTACAGCGCCGGCCCCGCATGGCCTTTCGACAGCACAAAGTAATCGCGCTCTGGCCAGTCCGGATCGGCCGGGTCAATTTTCATCACCGCGCCGTACAGAACGGCCAGCGTTTCAACGACTGACATGCTGCCACCGTAGTGACCAAAACCCAGCTGCGTAAGGGATTTCAGCGTCTCAAGGCGGATCTGACGCGCCAGGTCGGTTATTTCATTCTCATTCATGATTTGGCTCCGGGGTTTTCCTGCGCGTTACCGCTGGCAGGTTTGTTTTTAGCGAAGACGTTGTAGGCCACCAGCAGCGCGAACAACACAACAACCAGTCCGGTGATGGCAAGCGGCGACAGGAAGCGTGCCAGGTTGCCCAGCACAATCCCGACCGCACCAAAATCAGCGTCCGAGAAGGTCGTATTCGCAAAGCCAATTGCGCCCAGAACAGGCAGCAGCAGGACCGGCAGGAAGGTGATCAGCAGGCCGTTAGCAAAGGCGCCAATCATTGCCCCGCGGCGTCCACCGGTGGCGTTACCGAACACGCCCGCCGTTGCGCCGGTGAAGAAGTGCGGAACGACGCCCGGGAGGATCAGCACCCAGCTAAACTGACCGCAGATGAACAAGCCCACAATCCCGCCGAGGAAGCTAAACAGGAAGCCAATCAGCACCGCGTTTGGCGCATACGGGTAGACCACCGGGCAGTCCAGCGCAGGCCGCGCATTGGGCACCAGTTTTTCCGAGAAGCCGGTAAAGGCCGGGACGATTTCCGCCAGAATCAGGCGCACGCCCTGCAAGATGATGAACACGCCTGCCGCGAAGGTGATGGCCATAATGATGGCGTACACCAGGTAGTTCTGGCCGCCGCTGAAGGTGGCCTCCACGTACTCACGTCCGGCGCTCACCGCCATGATCAGGTAGATAATCATCATGGTAAGGGAGATGGAGATTGAACTGTCACGCAGGAAGCTAAGGTTCTTCGGCAGGTTCATCTCTTCGGTGGAGCGCGAGCCTTTCCCGACCTTGCTGCCAATCCAGCCGGACAACACGTAGCCCAGCGTACCGAAATGACCGAAGGCGATCTCATCGTTGCCGGTAATACGCTTCATATAGCGCTGCGCAATCGCCGGGAAGAAGGCCATAATCAGGCCGAGGATCAACGAACCGGTAAAGACCAGCCCGACCCCCTCGAAGCCTGCAACCGTCAGGATCACGCCGATCATGCATGCCATGTAGAAGGTGTGATGCCCGGTGAGGAAGATGTATTTCAGGCGGGTAAAGCGCGCAACAATAATATTCGCCACCATCCCGAAGGCCATAATGAGCGCGGTGGAAGCGCCATATTTCTCCAGGGCAATCGATACAATAGCTTCATTGTTGGGAATAATGCCCTGAATATTAAAGGCGTGCTCAAACATACCGCCGAGCGGATTTAAAGAGCCCACCAGCACAGTTGCGCCGCCGCCCAGTACAATAAAGCCGAGAATGGTTTTAATTGTGCCTTTTACCACATCCGAAAAGGCTTTTTTCTGCGCCACAAGACCAATCAGAGCAATTAACCCGACCAGCACTGAAGGGACTTTTAAAATATCAACAACGAAATTCAGCGTTTCAAGGATAAACATATCCACCTCGCCTTATCAGGATTATTGTCTTTCGAACCAGGCGCGCAGCTGCGCTTCGAGTTCGTTGATATCGATGATATTGTTGATTACCACCAGCTGGCTTTCCGGCACGCTGGCGCTGGCGGCAATGTCTTTCGCCATTACAAACAGGTCCGCCGCGCCCGGCGTGGCCGAGGAGAGATCGGAGTGTTCAACTTCGGCCTCAATTTCCAGTTTTTTGAGCACCTTTTTAATATTCATTTCGACCATAAAACTGCTGCCCAGGCCGGAGCCGCAAATAGCCATGATTTTCATTGTTATCCCCTTTTTTGAGTAGAGTACGCCCCATCACGCTGACGCGTAATGTTGAGATGAATCGGATTAAATAATTAAATCAGAAGCGATCGATAACGGTTTTTATCTCCTCCAGCGTATTCGCCCGATGTAATTCAGCCATATCTTCGTCGCTGGAAAATAATTCCGCTAAGGCTGAGATCATTTCGATATGGCTATGCTTGTCCGGTGCCGCCAGCATCACAATCACATCGACGGGGTCAAACTCACCGGCACCAAAAGAGACGCCCTGTTTTAGTTTTAATAATGACAGGCCAAGTCCTTTCGCCCCTTCTTCCGGTCGCGCATGTGGCATTGCCAGCCCTGGAGCCAGCACATAGTAGGGACCTAACGTCTGGTGCTGCTCGATGATAGCCGTGACATATTCCGGCGCAATGACCTGCAAATCCAGCAGCGGTTTCGCGCACAGTTCCAGCGCCTGGGGCCAGCTTTCAACGCTATCCTGTAGGATGATGGTTGTATCATATATCCACTTTTTGAGCATTTTTCACTCCCGCTAAAGACCAGACATGGGCAAACTCTATTCAACCCATCAATCAATGACTGCGATCGCGATCACAAAGATAGCGCTACCAACGACTAACATGCAGAACTGTGATAGCGCTATCAAATTGCTATCATGGTGCGAAATCACAGCAAAAAAAGGGATTTAAGGCGTATACTGCCTGTCACGTAAAATGAAGGATGAAACTGAATCGCGTCCTGTCAGCAGGAAGATGTATGTCTTTAACCCGAAAACGGCGCAGTACCGGAAAAGTAACGCTCGCGGATGTCGCACAGCTTGCCGGCGTAGGCACGATGACTGTTTCCCGTGCCCTCCGCACGCCCGAACAGGTTTCCGATAAACTGCGTGAAAAAATTGAAGCCGCGGTGCAGGAGCTGGGTTATATGCCCAATCTTGCCGCCAGCGCACTGGCATCGGCGTCGTCATGGACGATCGCGATGGTAGTTCCCAATCTTTCCGAAGCTGGCTGTTCCGAGATGTTCGCCGGGCTACAGCAGGTGCTCCAGCCAGCCGGATACCAGATCATGCTGGCGGAATCTCAGCATCGTCTTGAACAGGAAGAGAAACTGCTTGAAACGCTGCTGGCCTCGAATATCGCCGCGGCGATACTGCTCAGCGTCGAGCACTCCGATACCGTACGCCACTGGCTGAAAAACGCCTCTATCCCGGTGATGGAAATGGGTGCAATGCGTGCCGATCCGATTGATATGAATATCGGGATTGATAACGTCGCCGCCATGTATGAACTTACCGAGATGGTGATTCAGCGTGGCTACCAGAATATCGGCCTGCTGTGCGCTAACCAGGAGCAGTGGATTTTTCAGCAGCATTTGCAGGGTTGGTACAAGGCGATGCTGCGCCACCACCTGTCGCCGAACAGAGTGATTAATGCCGCCATGCCGCCGAACTTCTCCACCGGCGCGGCACAACTGCCAGAGTTCCTGCTGGCGTGGCCGGAACTGGATGCGCTGGTGTGCGTATCAGATGAACTGGCCTGCGGCGCGCTGTATGAGTGCCAGCGTCGACGCATCAAAGTGCCGGACGATTTAGCGGTCGTGGGCTTTGGTGACAGCGACGTCAGCCGCGTCTGTCAGCCGCCGCTGACAACGATGGCAGTACCGCATCGCAAGATTGGGATTGAAGCCGGGAAAGCGTTACTGGAACGTCTGAATGACGGAGACTGGCGCGATCATAAACCCATCGCGTCCAGCCTGTGTATGCGGGAAAGCTGTTAAGGCTTACTCAGCCTCTTCCTCTTTTTCCGCCTTATTTTCCGGTTTAGCGGATTCGTTTTTGGCGTTGCGGGTCATCCACAGCGCCAGTGCTTTAAGGGAATCTGGCGTGAACTCGTCGCAACGCGCGGTGATCTCTTCCGGCGTCATCCAGCACACTTCGCTCACTTCCTCTTCCTGCAAGGCGAAAGGTCCGTGGGAAACGCAGCTAAACAGCCCGCCCCAGACGCGACAATGTTCATCTTCGAAATAAAATTGCCCGTGCTCGGCAAACGGCACGCCAGCGATACCTAACTCTTCTTCCGCTTCACGACGCGCGGAATCCAGCAATACTTCATCGGCCTGCACAACGCCACCTGCTGTGGCATCCAGCATACCAGGAAGAAAATCTTTGGTGTCGGTGCGACGCTGGACCAGAATCTTGCCCATGCCATCATGAACAACGATGTACGTCGCGCGGTGACGCAGACGCTCCGCACGCATTTGTTCGCGGCTGGCCTGCGCGATCACTTCATTCTCTTCGCTGACAATGTCAACCCACTCAGTACTTGCCAAATGATTCTGCTCCACCATCGGGAAACCTTCTCGTCTAAGCGCTCTTTCGGCGCGTTTGCAGTTGTGGTGTAACTTACGGATTAATCGCTATCTGCGCAATAACTTGCTGATCATTAAGTGCGATAACGCTTAATGTCCCGTCTTCATACATGCCGTAGCTTGCCGGATTGCCGCCTTTAGGAATGCTGACAGACCCGGGATTAAAGTGATAAAACGCCCCGCGTTTTTCCGCCACCGGAATATGAGTATGACCATAAACCAGGACATCGCCAGCGGCGAGTGACGGCAGGTTATCCGGGCCGAACAGGTGCCCGTGGGTCAGGAACAAACGGCTGTTTTCCATCAACACCTGTTGCCAGGGAGCGGTGATGGGAAAATGCAGCAGCATCTGGTCAACTTCGCTGTCACAGTTGCCGCGAACGGCGATAATGCGCGAGGCAAAATGATTAAGTTTTTCCGCCACCTGCGCGGGAGCGTAGCCTTCCGGCAACGCATTGCGTGGGCCGTGGTTTAACACGTCGCCCAGGATCACCAGCCATTGCGCTCCGCTTTGGGCGAACAGAGAAAGCACGCGTTCGGTCGCGGGCAGCGATCCATGAATATCCGACGCAAACATCAGTTTCATCAGTTACTCCTCAGGAATTCAGACTGCCCCTATCATACCTCAAGCGCCCCGTCTTATCAGCCCGCGCGCTTAGCAGAGAGTGCCAGATAGCGCTGTACCGACGCGCGTTGCCACTGGAATGTGGCGTAATCCACCAGCAGCTGTGGGACGTCATCGCCATTGAGGATCAAGCGATTGAGCATCAGCGCCAGATCGGTGTCGGCAATACACCACTCGCCAAACAGGTTGGGGTTACCCTGCGCCAGCAGCGATGAGGCAGTTTCGATCAGCTTCCGGGCGCTGGATAAGCCTTCCTCGCTGAGGGCGGGCTTTTTGACGCCAGCGAACACCACGTCCGTAGAGCGTTCTGTGCGAATCGGCACCAGGTCGCTACGCAGCCATGCCTGGATCTGGCGAGCGCGGGCGCGCTTTTGCAGATCGTGAGGATAGATGCGTTCCCACTCTGGCGGGGCAAAGCGGTCCTCAAGATACTCGTCAATCGCCGAGGATTCACTCAACTCAAAACCGTCGATCTCCAGCACAGGGACTCGGCGAGTGAGCGCGTAGCCCTGCCACTGGGGCTTCAGATGTTCGCCGCTGTCCAGGTCGACGGTTTTCAGACTAAAAGTAAGCCCCTTTTCTGCCAGCGCCACATAAACGCTCATGACATAAGGAGAAAAAAAGTTCGCATCGGACCACAACGTTATTACAGGCTGGCTCATAACATCCTCATCGGCTGATCGGTTTTCACTCAACATATAATCTCTTTGCCTCGCTGTCACTTGATGAAAACTCACGATTTACAACAAGCACCTATACTGATTTTTTATGGCAACACTATTCGCACTGACAGGAGTTGAGAATGATAGATCTCTATTATGCCCCCACCCCTAATGGCCATAAGATCACCCTCTTTCTCGAAGAAGCCGAAGTGGACTACCGGATCATTCGCGTGGATATCAGTAAAGGCGACCAGTTCCGCCCCGTTTTTCTGGCCATATCGCCCAACAATAAAATTCCGGCCATCATTGATAACCTGCCTTCTGACGGCGGCAAACCGTTAAGCCTGTTTGAGTCTGGAGAGATTTTGCTCTATCTGGCAGAGAAAACCGGCAAGCTCCTGAGCGGTGAGTTGCGCGAGCGTCATCACACGCTGCAATGGTTATTCTGGCAGTCGAGCGGCCTGGGGCCAATGCTGGGGCAGAATCACCACTTTACCGCCTATGCGCCGCAGACGATCCCTTACGCCATTGAGCGATATCAGGTCGAAACCCAGCGCCTGTACGGGGTCCTGAACCGTCGGCTGGAAAAATCACCGTGGCTGGGAGGTGAGCATTACAGCATTGCAGATATCGCCTGCTGGCCGTGGATTAACACCCATGAACGCCACCGGATCGATCTGGCCACTTATCCGGCAGTGAACAACTGGTTTGAGCGCATCCGGACGCGCCCGGCCACCGAACGCGCCATGCAAAAAATCCATCAGATTTGAGCCTGCGCCCCGTTGGGTGCAGGTGTTTTCCTCATGTATGATGAGGTGAAAATACTGACACGGAGAAGACCTGCAATGTCCCAGCATGACGCTATTATTCGTATAAAAAACTTACGCTTACGCACGTTCATTGGTATCAAAGAGGAGGAGATCGCGAATCGCCAGGATATCGTGGTGAATGTAGTGATCCACTACCCGGCAGACAAGGCGCGTGCCAGCGAGGACATCAATGACGCGCTGAACTATCGCACGATCACCAAAAGCATCATCCAGTACGTTGAGAACAACCGTTTTGCGCTACTGGAAAAATTAACTCAGGATGTGCTCGACATCGCACGCGAACACCACTGGGTCACTTATGCTGAAGTGGAGATCGATAAACTTCACGCCCTGCGCTACGCCGACTCCGTCTCCATGACGTTAAGCTGGCAGCGCCAGGCGTAAACCTGGAGGTTGTATGAAGATCCTGCTCACCGGCGGTACGGGCCTGATTGGTCGCCATCTCATTCCACGTTTGCAGGCGTTGCATCACGACATTACCGTGGTCACGCGCAGCCCGGAGAAAGCGCGCCAGGTGCTGGGCGTCGGCGTTGAGATCTGGAAAGGCCTGGCGGAAAGGCAGGATCTGAACGGCTTTGACGCCGTCATCAACCTTGCTGGCGAACCTATCGCCGATAAACGCTGGACCGAAGAGCAAAAACAGCGTTTATGCAGCAGCCGCTGGAACATGACCGAAAGGCTGGTTGAGCTGATTCGCAACAGCGAGACGCCGCCTTCGGTGCTGATTTCCGGCTCTGCTACAGGCTACTATGGCGATCTCGGTGAAGTGGTGGTGACCGAAGAGGAGCCGCCGCACAACGAGTTTACCCATAAACTCTGCGCCCAGTGGGAGCGCATCGCCTGCGCGGCGCAAAGCGATCGTACCCGCGTCTGCCTGCTGCGCACCGGCGTGGTACTTGCGCCGAAGGGCGGTATTCTCGGTAAAATGCTGCCGCCGTTTAAAATGGGGCTTGGCGGGCCCATCGGCAATGGTCGTCAGTATCTGGCGTGGATCCATATCGACGATATGGTCAACGGCATTCTCTGGCTGCTGGATAACGATCTGCGCGGGCCATTTAACATGGTATCCCCTTACCCCGTACGTAATGAACAATTTGCTCACGCCCTGGGGCATGCCCTGCATCGCCCGGCGGTGCTGCGCGTACCTGCAACGGCGATTCGTCTGTTGATGGGTGAGTCTTCGGTGCTGGTGCTGGGCGGGCAACGCGCGCTGCCAAAACGGCTGGAAGCGGCCGGGTTCACGTTCCGCTGGTATGACCTGGAAGAGGCGCTGGGGGATGTGGTGCAGTGAATATGTTAGAGTTATACGCCATGTCTGGATGAGATGGCGTAACTATGGCAACCATTACCACAACCCGGCTTCACCTCACCCCTATCGAACCTTCTGACTGGGCGTTCTTCCGCTCTCTGCGTGAAGACCCCGCCATCATGCGCTATATGGCCGCTATCACGCCGGAAAAAGAGACGCGCCGCGTATTTGCCGCGCGCCTGATGGCGGAGCATGTCTTTGTGATCCGTCTGCATAACGACGTTACGCCGCTCGGGGATATCGGCCTGCAAATCAGTGCGGCGAACCGTGAAGAGGCGGATATTGGCTACACGGTTGTGCCTGCCGCGCAGAGAAAAGGCATTGCCAGCGAAGCGCTGCGCGCGGTGTGTGAGTATGCATTTAACCAGACGGGCGTGAAGGCGATAAACGCGTACGTGCTGGCGGATAACGTTGGGTCGGTGCGGGTCCTTGAGAAAGCGGGTTTTGTGCGCACGCAGGTGCTGGAGAAGGCGTACGAGATTAAAGGCGTACGGTATGACGACTGGGTGTATCGGCTGGAGTGTTGAATGCCGGGCGGCACTGCGTTTGCCCGGCCTACGGGGTTTGTAGGCCCGGTAAGCGAAGCGCCACCGGGCAATTGGGCGGCTCTGCGGCCTGATGCCCTCACCCCGGCCCTCTCCCACAGGGAGAGGGAGAAAGGCCAAACCTACTTCAACGAGCCTTTCAGGAACTGCTGCAAGCGCGGGCTTTGCGGGTTCGCCAGCACCTCATCGGGGTGCCCCTGCTCTTCAATTTTCCCCTGATGCAGGAAGATAACGTGGTTAGAAACGTTACGTGCGAAGCCCATCTCGTGCGTCACCACCACCATCGTTTTGCCCTCTTCCGCCAGCTTTTGCATGATGCGCAGTACTTCGCCAACGAGTTCAGGATCCAGCGCAGAAGTCGGTTCGTCAAACAGCAACACTTCCGGCTCCATCGCCAGCGCACGGGCGATGGAAACACGCTGCTGCTGCCCCCCTGACAGGTGCACCGGATATTTGATCTGCTGCCGCTCGTCGATACCCACTTTCGCCAGGTATTTGACCGCACGCTCGCGGGCTTCCTGCTTGCTTAAGCCGAGCACCTGAACCGGCGCTTCCATCACGTTCTCCAGCACCGTCATGTGGCTCCAGAGGTTGAAGTGCTGGAACACCATCGTCAGGCGTGTACGCAGCAGGCGCAGCTGGTTTTTATCCGCCACTTTAAGCTGGCCGTCTTTATCACGGACCATGTTGATGTTCTGTCCGCTCACCACATTCGATCCTTCGCTCGGCTTTTCGAGGAAGTTGATGCAGCGCAGGAAGGTACTTTTACCCGAACCTGATGAGCCGATAATACTGATCACGTCGCCCGCGTTAGCCTCCAGCGACACCCCTTTCAGCACTTCATGTTCGCCGTAGCGCTTGTGCAAATCAATTACGTTTAATTTGTTCTCAGCCATCATAAATTCTCAGTGCGTCGACGGTTTTATATGCTGCAACCAGCGTTTTTCAGCCTTACGGAACAGACTGATCAGGACGTAAGAAATGATCAAATAGAGCACTGCCGCAATGCCAAACGCCGTAAACGGCTGGTAGGTGGCAGAGTTAATATCGCGGGCAATCTTTAACAGATCCGGTACCGTGGCGGTAAACGCCAGTGCCGTCGAATGCAGCATTAAAATCACTTCGTTGCTGTAGGCCGGCAGCGCAATACGCAGCGCCGAAGGCAGAATAATACAGCGGTAGAGCTTCACGGAGGAGAAGCCGTACGCGCGCGCCGCCTCGATCTCACCGTGCGGCACAGAACGGATGGCCCCGGCGAAGATCTCGGTGGTATAGGCGCAGGTATTGAGGGTCAGCGCCAGCACCGTACAGTTCAGACCGCTGCGGAAGAACGCGTTCAGCATCTCGGTGCCTTTCACGATCTCCAGCGTGTACATCCCAGAATAGAACACCAGCAGCTGCACGTACAGCGGCGTACCGCGAAACACGTAGGTGAACAGCCAGATCGGGAACTGGATAAATTTATTGTTCGACACGCGGCCAATGGCGAGAAACACCGCCAGAATGCCGCCCATTACCACCGAGGAGATCAGCAGCCACAGCGTGATGGCCACGCCAGTAAAGCGGTAGCCATCCGTCCACAGCAGGGATTTCCAGTACTCCTGAATAATCTCAATCACAGGTCAGCCCTCTTCACACCCACGGAGTAGCGACGTTCGAGCAGAAGCAGCACACCATTGGAGACGGTCGTAAAGACCAGATAAATTACGCCGCAGACCACCGCAAAATAGAACGGTTCCCAGGTGCTTTTACCCGCCAGCTGCGTGGCCTTCACCACATCTTCCAGACCCAGCAGGGAGACCAGCGCCGTAGCCTTGAGAATAACCTGCCAGTTGTTACCGATGCCCGGCAGCGCGTAGCGCATCATGGCCGGGAACATGATCCGGCGAAACGTTTGTGAGGAGGTAAAACCGTAGGCGGTCGCCGCTTCAATATGCCCTTTCGGCACGGCCATGTAAGCGCCGCGGAAAGTCTCAGTGAAATAAGCGCCGTAGATAAAACCAAGGGTAATAATACCGGCCACCATCGGGTCGATATCGATCTGCTCCATGCCAATGGCATCCGTCACGCCGTTAAGTGCGATTTGCAGGCCGTAAAAGATCAGCAGCATCAGCACCAGGTCAGGCACGCCGCGAATCAGCGTGGTATAGCCTTCAAATATCAGCGCCAGCGGTCTGTTGGCGGATAATTTTGCCCCCGCGCCCGCCAGGCCTATCAGCACCGCCAGCACCACGGAGCTGATAGCCAGCTCAAGGGTGACAAGCGCGCCCTGTAAAATAACGCCAGAAAATCCGTACAGCATACCGCGTGCCCTGTCGTCTCGTGAGTGGTGGAACCGTGTCTTTTCCCCTCCCGCAACGGGAGGGGCCGCACGTTATCAGACGGGGCGATTAGCCGCCGTAAACGTTAAAATCGAAGTACTTTTTAGCCAGCTTGTCATAGGTGCCGTCCGCGCGCATCTCGGCGAACGCTTTGTTCAGGGCTTCACGCAGTTCGTTGTCTTCTTTACGCAGGCCCATACCGGTACCGACGCCAAAGAGTTTTTCGTCCTTAATGGACGGACCGCCGAACTTGTAATCTTTACCCACAGGCTGTTTCAGGAAGCCTTCGCTTGCCGCCACTTCATCCTGGAATGCCGCGTCAATACGGCCTGCCGTGAGGTCTGCGTAGATGTTTTCCTGGCCCTGGTAAGAGACAATTTCAATCCCCTTTGGCGCCCAGTGCTCGTTGCCGTAGGTTTCCTGCGTCGTACCCTGCAACACGCCCACGCGTTTGCCTTTCAGAGATTCAAGGGTTGGCTGAATGTCAGAGGATTTCGCCACCACCAGACGTGAGTCCGCCGCATAGAGTTTGTCCGTGAAGGCAATCTCCTGCTGACGTTTTTCTGTGATGGACAGGGAGGACATGATCACGTCAATTTTCTTCGCTTTCAGGGACGGGATCAGCGCATCCAGCGGGTTTTCAACGTAGGTACATTGCACTTTAATGCGTTTGCACAGCTCGTTAGCCAGATCGATGTCAAAACCGACCAGTTCTCCCTTCGCATTCTTCGATTCGAAAGGTGCATAGGTTGGGTCAGTTCCAATACGAATTTTCTGCGGAATTGCTGCGAATGCCGCGGTGGCGCTGGAAAAAGCCAGTACCAGAGAAAGTGACAACACCAGTTTTTTCATATCTGTCCTCAACAAACTGTCTTAATACGAGATTTTTACGACGACGGGGTGTTGTTAATGTGCCATTAATCCCCTCATTCAGGCAAAGATTAATGCCTTTGAACGGGAATTTTTGCATTTTAAATGCTTAACTATGCACACAGCGATCCAGTATGGTGCATGTATTGCACCATACTGGAACATAACCCCGTTAGGATGCACCACTTCAGTGCATCTTATTCAGGCATTAATCACCGTAGACGTTGAAATCGAAGTATTTCTTCGCCAGTTTGTCGTAGGTACCGTCTTTACGCAGCTCATTAAACGCTTTGTCGAAGGCGGCTTTCAGCTCGGTATCATCCTTACGCAGGCCAATACCGGTACCGTCGCCAAAGTATTTTTTGTCTTTTACCGACGGGCCGGCAAAGGCGTACTCTTTACCCGCAGGCTGTTTCAGGAAGCCTTCGCTCGCGGCGACTTCATCCTGAAACGCGGCATCCAGACGGCCTGCCGCCAGGTCAGAGTAGATTAGATCCTGGTTCTGGTAAGCCACAACATCGACGCCCTTCTCGCGCCAGTTAGCATTGGCGTAACCTTCCTGGGTCGAGCCCTGAAGCACGCCAACATGTTTGCCTTTCAGCGAGTCGATGGTCGGCTGGATTGGCGAGCCTTTCGCGGCAATCAGACGTGAGTCGGCAGCGTAGAGCTTCTCAGAGAAGGCGATCTCCTGCTGACGTTTTTCCGTGATGGAGAGAGAAGAGATAATGGCATCAATTTTCTTGGCTTTCAGCGACGGGATCAGCGCGTCAAAGTCACTGCCCACCCATGTGCATTTCACTTCCATGCGTTTGCACATCTCATTTCCCAGATCGATATCAAACCCCACGAAGTCGCCTTTCGCATCCTTGGAGGAGAATGGCGCGTAGGTTGCGTCTGTACCGATACGAACTGTCTGTGGAAGCGCTGCATAGCTACTTGCTGCTGCACTCAAGCCCACGAGCAAAGACAGAGCCAGAACCGTCTTCTTCATACATTTACCCTCAAGAACCGTGATTTTATTATGGTTTATGTTGTGTGTTGTGTTGCAGGCTGTTCTTGCAGGTCTTATGCCACATTGTCGTCGGGTTAAAACTACGACGTTAAATATGTTAATAAAACGTTGCGATACTGCCTTAATGGTGAAAGATAGCAGGTCTGCCGAACGAACCGGAAAGAGAAAAAGGGAAAAAGCGAATTAAATGTCGAGGATATGATCGCGGTTGCAGTTTTGCCCTGAAACAGGGCAAATTGTCTTTTCATGCACCTTGTTTGTGCACAGCTTCACGCCCCCTGCCAGCGGGTAAAGAGATCTTCCGGCAGGTCGATATCGAACTGATCCAGTACGCGGTTAACGGTCTGGTTGATGACATCGTCCAGCGTTTGCGGACGATGATAGAACGCGGGGACCGGCGGCATAATCACGGCCCCCAGTTCGGCTGCCTGCGTCATTAAACGCAGATGTCCCAGGTGCAGCGGCGTTTCCCGCACGCAGAGCACCAGAGGACGACGCTCTTTCAGCACCACATCCGCTGCACGCGTCACCAGCGTGTCGGTATAGCTGTTTACAATGCCGGAAAGGGTTTTAATCGAACAGGGCAAAATAACCATGCCGGCCGTTTTAAACGAGCCCGAAGAGATGCTGGCGGCGATATCGCGGGCATCGTGGACAACGTCAGCCAGGGCCTGAACGTCGCGCAGAGAGAGATCGGTTTCAAGAGAGAGGGTCTGACGCGCCGCCTGGCTCATCACCAGATGGGTTTCTACGCCTGCAACGTCACGCAGCACCTGTAAAAGCCGGACGCCATAAATCGCGCCGCTGGCACCGCTGATCCCTACAATGAGTCGTTTCATGATTTTCGCCCTTGCTGATTTCAGGGCAGACTGTGCAGGATTTTACGGGGAGTTGCAAGTGAGGGCGAGCGCCCTCACCTGCATACGCATCAACCTTCGTTGTGCATCTCTAAGCTTTCGAGATCGTTTTGCAGCTGGACGGCTTTCGCATCGTCGTTACGCAGCGAATCCAGATAGTCGAGATACTGCTGGTCAACGTCTTTCGTTACGTAGATCCCATTGAATACCGAGCATTCGAACTGCTGAATATCCGGGTTCTCGGCGCGCACCGCGTCGATCAGATCGTTCAGATCCTGGAAAATCAGGCCGTCGGCACCGATGATCTGCCGAATTTCGTCTACTTCACGACCGTGAGCAATCAGCTCGTTAGCGGTTGGCATATCAATGCCATACACGTTCGGGAAGCGAATTTCCGGCGCTGCGGAGGCGAGATACACTTTCTTCGCCCCGGCCTCACGCGCCATCTCGATGATCTGCTCAGACGTCGTGCCGCGCACAATGGAGTCGTCCACCAGCAGCACGTTCTTGTCGCGGAACTCGGCACGGTTAGCGTTCAGCTTACGACGTACGGACTTACGACGCAGCTGCTGGCCCGGCATGATAAAGGTGCGGCCCACGTAGCGGTTTTTCACGAAGCCCTGACGGTACGGCTTGTCCAGAATACGGGCAATTTCCAGCGCGATATCACAGGAGGTTTCAGGGATTGGGATCACGACATCAATGTCGAGATCGTCCCACTCGCGGGCAATCTTCTCGCCCAGCTTCGTCCCCATGTTGACGCGCGCGCTGTAAACGGAAATCTTGTCGATGAACGAGTCCGGACGCGCGAAGTAAACGTATTCGAACAGGCACGGGTTGCTCACCGGGTTGTCGGCGCACTGACGGGTAAACAGCTGGCCCTTCTCAGTGATGTAGACCGCTTCGCCTGGCGCGACATCACGCAGGAATTCGAAGCCCAGAGTGTCCAGCGCCACGCTTTCGGAGGCAACCATGTACTCGGAACGGCCATCGCCGAGGTCACGTTTGCCGAGCACCAGCGGGCGAATGCCATTTGGATCGCGGAAGGCCACCATGCCGTGACCGATGATCATCGCCACGCAAGCGTACGCGCCACGGATCAGGCGGTTAGTCGCGGCAACGGCGGCAAAAATGTTGTCTGCTTCCAGCGGATAATGGCGGAAGTTATCCAGTTCGCTGGCAAAGATATTGAGCAGGATTTCAGAATCAGAGGTGGTGTTAATGTGGCGACGTTTCTCTTCGAACAGCTTTTTACGCAGCTCGTGGGCGTTGGTCAGATTGCCATTGTGGGCAAGCGTGATGCCATAGGGGGAGTTAACGTAAAAAGGCTGAGCCTCAGAGGCGCTGGAACTGCCAGCAGTAGGATAACGAACGTGACCGATCCCCATATTACCTTGCAGACGCTGCATATGGCGGGCTTCAAACACATCGTTTACCAGGCCATTCGCCTTGCGTAAACGGAAGCAGTTGTTTGCATCAATGGTGATGATACCCGCAGCATCCTGCCCACGGTGCTGAAGCACCGTTAACGCGTCATAAATCGACTGGTTTACCGGCATGAAACCGGCGATACCGACAATACCGCACATTCGTCTTTTCCTCGTTAAGCCACATCTCAGGGTTTATGCCCTGGGCAAGAAACTCGACGAGCTTTGCAGATAGTCAAAGAACCATCTGATGATGAAGCTGAACTCCGGAATGAGCTGCGATTTTTGCCAGTCTTCACTTTTGGAGAACCCGGTAAAGGTATCCAGGAAGAACAGGATCGCGGCCACAATGAGCACGCCTCGCAACGCGCCGAAACAGATGCCGAGTACCCTGTCCGTTCCTGACAGACCGGTTTTCTCGACCAGCTGACCTATCACGTAATTGACGATAGCGCCGACAATCAGCGTCGCGATAAACAGCACCGCGATGGCGATTCCGTTTCGGACCAGTTCATCTTCAAAGCCCGTGAACCAGACAGACAGGTAAGTGTAGTAATGACTGGCAACAAAGAAAGCACAACCCCAGGTTACCAGCGATAACGCTTCACGAACAAAGCCACGGATCAGGCTAACCAGACAGGAAAAACCAATCACCGCAATGATGGCGTAATCAATCCAGACCATATGTGTCCCACGATTAAACGCCCTGTCATCCAGTTCGGGGCGAATTCTAACAGAAAAAGAAAACGTTTGCGTAGGGATTTCCTTCCCACGCGTAAATAAAAAAGGCGCTGAAAAAATGCTCAACGCCACCGCACCTTTGACGTTTCTGTGAACGTCTGCCTCCCCCTCACCCCGGCCCTCTCCCTCAAGGGAGAGGGTTAGGGTGAGGGGGTAATTTCTATCAGTTTGCGCTGTAGTTCATCACCACACCGCTCAGGCCGGAGATTTGCTTCAGCTCGCCAAGCGAACCTTTGAGCTTATCTTTAGACGCATCCGGCCCGACGAGGATACGGGTAATTTTACCCTGTACCGGCGTGGTGGGTGAAGTATAAACACGGTATCCCGCGCCGCGCAGTTTACTCACGATCTCATTGACCTTATCTGCATTTTTCAACGCACCGAGCTGAACGACATAGGCTTTACCCGTAGGGGCGGCCTCCTGCTGGGTCTGTTTGGCCGGTGGCGGCGTTTCCGTTGCCGCAGCCAGCTGCTCGTCGGCTTTGTCACGCTGCGGTTTAGGCTGCGTTTTCTCTACCGGCTTCGGTTTTTCAACCGGTTTGGGTTGCTCTACCGGTACAGGATCGATTTCAACGTTGTTATTCGCGGCCAGACGCGACGGATCAAGAGACGGCGCGGCTGCATCACCTGCGCGCACCTCTTCCGCTGCACCTTCTGGCGGCTGGGCAGGCAGCGCCTGCGTTGCCGCTGGCAGCATATCGGGCTCGTCGCGATCGCCCGGTTTGGGTACCAGCGGAATGGCCGCAAATTCATCCTGGTAATGCTTTTTTTGCCCGTCGAGCAGTCCCGGGAGAATAATCACCCCGAGCGCGACCAGCACAATGGTTCCTGTTAAACGGTTCTGAAACTTACTCGCCACCGGTTCTCCCCGCGTCCATCACTTCCATGACATGTGCCACCGTGTGGAATGACCCACACACCAGCACGGTATCTTCTGGTTTAGCCTCCGCCATCGCGGCACGCCAGGCCGAAACCACACTGCTGTAGATTTCGCCTTTGCCGAGATGTTCCATCAACTGCTCAGCAGTCGCGCCGCGCGGCCCTTCCAGAGGAGCACAATACCAGCTATCGACCACACTCTCCATGCAGGCCAGCGTGCCGCCGATATCTTTATCATGAAGCATACCGATAACCGCCAGCACGCGCCCGGTTTTTGGTAACGATTTGAGACGTCCTGCGAGGTACGCCGCCGCATGCGGATTATGTGCAACATCCAGAATCAGACGCGGCGACTCACTCACAATCTGAAAACGTCCCGGTAACAGTGCGTTCTGAATGCCATCGCGGATCGCCTGCTCGCTTACCGCTAATCCGCTGGCGCGCAGGGCTGCCAGCGCAGTCGCCGCGTTAGGCTGTGGCACCTGCGGCAGCGGCAGATTCTCCAGCACGCCCTGCGCATCGCTGAAGCGCCAGCCTTTGTCCTGCACCTCATACTGCCAGTCCACGCCGCGACGCAGCAGACGAGCGCCCTTCTCTTTCGCTACCTCAGCAATGGTGTGCGGCATGTCCGGTTCGCCTACCACGGCAGGCTTATTGGCCCGGAAAATACCGGCCTTCTCACGGCCAATGCTCTCGCGGTCCGGGCCCAGCCAGTCGGTGTGATCCAGCGCGATGCTGGTGACGACGGCGACATCCGCATCCACCATATTGGTGGCATCCAGACGCCCGCCCAACCCCACTTCCAGGATCACCACGTCCAGCTGCGCCTGCTTAAACAGCCACAGCGCCGACAGGGTGCCGTATTCGAAATAGGTTAATGAGGTTTCGCCGCGCGCAGCTTCGATAGCGGCAAACGACGCCGTATGGGCGGATTCCGCCAGCTCGGTGTTTTGCACGCGCACGCGCTCGGTATAGCGCACCAGATGCGGCGAGCTGTAAACGCCAACCTTGTACCCCGCCGCCATCAGGACAGATTCCAGCGTGCGGCAGGTGGTGCCTTTACCGTTAGTGCCGGCCACGGTAAATACGAAAGGCGCGGGTTTCAACACGTCAAGACGCGCGGCAACCTGGCTTACGCGCTCAAGGCCCATGTCGATAGTTTTACTGTGCAGGTTTTCCAGATAAGAAAGCCACGCGGCCAGGGGCGACGTGGCTTGAGGAATGCTTTTATTTTCCATGATGCCCGGTTGTCATTAACGGTTTAGAAAGCAAAAGGGCAGCGCCATTCGGCCCTGCCCTTTTCAGTTATCAGGCCTCGGGTTCCTGATCCGGTACCACCACGCCTTCGCGCGGCTCGTCCGGGTTCGGCGCCGGCAGATTCATCAGCTTCGCCAGGACGCTTGCCAGTTTCAGGCGCATTTCCGGACGGCGGACGATCATGTCGATGGCGCCCTTCTCAATGAGGAACTCACTGCGCTGGAAGCCCGGCGGCAGTTTCTCACGTACGGTCTGCTCGATAACGCGAGGACCCGCAAAGCCGATCAGCGCTTTTGGCTCAGCGATGTTCAGGTCGCCCAGCATCGCGAAGCTTGCAGAAACGCCGCCCATGGTTGGATCGGTCAGTACCGAGATGTACGGCAGACCGCGCTCCTGCATTTTCGCCAGCGCCGCAGAGGTTTTCGCCATCTGCATCAGGGACATCAGCGCTTCCTGCATACGTGCGCCACCGGAGGCGGAGAAGCAGATCAGCGGGCAGTTGTCTTCCAGCGCCTGCTCAACGGCACGCACGAAGCGCGCGCCAACCACAGAGCCCATTGAGCCGCCCATAAAGGAGAACTCAAACGCGGCGGCAACCACCGGCATCTCGTGCAGGGTGCCTTTCATGACGATCAGCGCGTCTTTCTCGCCGGTCTCTTTCTGCGCAGAGGCCAGACGATCTTTGTATTTTTTGGAGTCGCGGAACTTAAGCACATCTTTTGGCTCCAGTTCGCTGCCCAGTTCTACCAGAGAACCTTCGTCCAGCAGGCTATGCAGGCGGTTGCGCGCCGACATACGCATATGGTGGTCACACTTCGGACACACCTCAAGATTGCGTTCCAGCTCTGCGCGATACAGAACCTGGCCGCAGCTATCACACTTCGTCCATACCCCTTCAGGAATGCTCGCTTTACGCGTTGGGGTAATGTTGCTTTTAATTCGTTCAATCCAGCTCATTGATAACCTTTCTGCCTGAACCTGGTCGTATGCCAGTTTTGCTGTAAGAGGCGAATAATGCCATTTTTGCCTCCAACAGACCATGAATGTTGCACATTAAAACATAACAGCCCGAAACTTTGGATAAAAAAGTGGTCGAACCGCCAGCGTGCATTTACTTCGCTTGCTTTGCCGCCGCGCGTTTGTGACGGATAATTTCGATGACGCCAGGCAGTACGGAAAGCACAATAATCGCTACAATCAGTAACTTAAGGTTTTCCTGAACCACCGGCAGATCGCCAAACAGGTAGCCTGCATAGGTGAACAGCAGCACCCACAGCAGCGCGCCCACCACGTTGTACATGGCAAAATGACGATAGGACATGTGACCCATTCCCGCCACAAACGGTGCAAATGTACGCACAATAGGCACAAAACGGGCAAGGATTATGGTCTTACCGCCATGGCGCTCATAGAACGCATGGGTCTTATCTAAATAACTGCGGCGGAAAATCTTCGAGTCCGGATTACTGAACAACCGCTCGCCAAACACCCGCCCGATGGTGTAATTGACCGCATCACCAACAATCGCGGCGATGATCATCAGGACCACCATCAGATGGACATTCAGGTCATTCGTTGGCAGTGCGGATAACGCGCCCGCCACGAACAGCAGTGAATCTCCCGGCAGGAACGGCGTAACCACAAGGCCGGTTTCACAGAACAGAATGAGGAACAGAATGGCGTACACCCAGACGCCGTACTGCGCGACCAGCTCCGCCAGGTGAACATCAATATGCAGGATGAAATCAATCAGAAAACGTATTACGTCCATATTGTCTAAGCCCTAATTGCACCTTTGTTTAGTCCGCTAAAAACAGCGGGCCCATTGGCGGTTTTGGCAGGTCGAACCGGTCCGGATAATCCACCGAAACCAGATACAGCCCTTCCGCTTTCGCCGTTGCTGCCGCAAGCGTTCTGTCCTTCGCTGCCAGCAGTTCTGCAATCCAGCTCTCCGGCTGGTGTCCGGCGCCCACTTCCATCAGGCTGCCTACAATATTCCGCACCATATGATGTACAAAGGCATTGGCTTTGATATCCACCACCACATACGCGCCATAACGACTGACGTTAATGTGCATGACGTTACGCCACGGCGTACGGGACTGACACTGCACCGCACGAAACGACGTAAAATCATTCTCTCCAATCAGACACTGCGCCGCACGCTGCATACGTTCTGCATCCAGCGGTTCATAAAAATGCGTCACGCCCTGGCTTAACACCGCCGGGCGCAGGCGCTGGTTATAGATGACATAACGGTAGCGCCGCGCCGTCGCGCTGAAACGCGCGTGAAAATCATCCGGCACAGCTTTCACCCAACGTACGGCAATGTCACCAGGCAAATTCGCATTTACACCCAGCGTCCAGGCCGCGTCTTTGCGCACGGCGGTGGTGTCAAAATGCACCACCTGCCCCGTGCCGTGAACGCCGGCATCGGTGCGGCCCGCACAGAAGACGCTTATCGGTTCATTCGCCACCTGAGAGAGCGCTTTCTCCAGCTTCTCCTGGACGCTGCGCACCTCATTCTGCCGCTGCCAGCCATAGTATTTACTGCCATCGTATTCAATGCCGAGGGCAATTCTGTGGACCGGCTTTTGTTCCACATCTGACATCAGTACAGATACTCCTGCACCAGTTTCTCCGCGATTTTGACCGCCATCAGCGCGCCGCCAAAACGCACGTTGTCGGCAACGGACCAGAACTGCACCTGCTCCGGCATACCGTAATCGTTACGCACGCAGCCCACAGAGAGATGCGCGCTGCCGGTGGCGTCGCCCACCTGCGTCGGGAATTCGCTCTCTTCGGACAGGACAATGTCCTCACCGCGGCCAAACGCGTCGCGGGCTTCTTCAGCCGCCAGCGGACGCAGGGCTTCAAACCCGACCATCTGCGCGTGGCCGTAAAAGACCGGAGACTGCACGACATTCGCGGAGATCATCAGCCCGTCATCCTGCAAAATTTTGCGTGCTTCATCGACGATACGACGCTCTTCCCGCACCGAACCTTCACGATCCGGCAGCAGCGGCAGCATGTTGAACGCCAGCTGGCGGCCAAAGAAATCATCTTCGTCGATCGGGATACCGTTCAGCAGCTTCGCGCTCTGCCCTGCCAGTGCGTCTACGGCTTTTTTACCGTTAGCGGAGGCTGAAAGCAGGCTGGTCACGGAAATACGCGACAGGCCACCGTCGTCGATCAGCGGCTTCAGCGCGGTCAGCAACTGGCTGGTGAGACTGTTCGGTACTGCAATGATGTTGCGGTTGCGGTAGTCAGCCAGCACAAACGGGTTGACGTCCGGCACCACCAGCGGCACATCCGGCTCCAGGGAGAACAGGCCGCTCAGGTCGATCACCAGACAGCCTGAATTTGTCGCTTCTTCAATGTAAGACGCCGTGGCTTCCGCACCTGCGGCAAAAAACGCCAGCTGAGCCTGCGTCCAGTCAAACGCGGCGGCATCCTGCACCATCACGGATTTGCCGCCGAAACGCAGATGTTCTCCTGCGCTGTCGGTACGCGCCAGTGCGTAAATCTCACCCACCGGGAACTGACGCTCAGCAAGGGTTTCAAGCAGGGCTTCGCCCACGGCGCCAGTGGCACCCAAAATGGCAATGTTCCAGCCTTCAGACATGGTGGTTTACTCCAGAAATAAAAAGCGTCCCTGCCGGAATATCCGACAGGGAGCATTAAGAAGACATTAACGTGCCGGGTGGTGAACGGCGTTAAATCCCAGTTTATGCAGCAGCCCCGCCGCTGACGCGTCATCGCACATGACATACAGGGAAGACCACTCGCGGCGCTCAAGATAATTTTTGCGCAGCTTGTCAAACTCACCCGGAATACCCGCCACTTTACGCAGCAGCGCGTCATCGCGGCGCACATCATACACCAAATGCACCAGTCTTTTCAGCGTTGCCTGATCGAGCGGGCCGTGCAGAGTGATGCGACCAAATTCTGGCGCGGGGAGTAAGGTATCCAGCGCTACCTGCTGCGGATGACCGATAAAGGCGCTGTAGGCTTCAAACACCTGCGTCGTGCCGCGCGCTTTGCCTTCAAGCGTGTAGCCAGCGATATGCGCGGTGCCCACGTCCACCTTGTTGAGTAGCTCAACGTTGAGATCCGGCTCGGGTTCCCAGACGTCCAGCACCACGCTGAGGTTTTGTCGTTCGTTCAGACATGCCAGCAGCGCCGCGTTATCCACCACCGGTCCCCGGCAGGCATTTATCAGAATAGTGCCAGCCTTCAGACGGCGGATCAGCTTTTCGTCGGCCAGGTGCAGAGTCTTGTACGGCCCCTCTTTAAAGAGCGGCGTATGGAAGGTGATGACGTCGCACTCGTCGACCAGCTCATCCAGCGTGCGGAAGTCGCCTTCATCGCCGTTATCCTTACGCGGCGGATCGCACAGCAGGGTGCGGATACCCCAGGCTTCCAGACGCTTTTGCAGACGTCCGCCCACGTTGCCCACCCCCACAATCCCGACGGTGCGGTCTTTCAGCGCAAAACCATCGCGCTCGGCCAGCATCAATAGCGAGGAGAAAACATATTCCACGACGGCAATGGCGTTACAGCCTGGCGCCGCGGAAAAACCAATCCCCGCCTGCTTAAGCCACTGGTCATCCACATGATCGGTCCCGGCCGTTGCCGTCCCGACAAATTTAACCCCTTTGCCGGTGAGCAGTGCCTCATTTACTTTGGTCACCGAGCGCACCATCAGGGCGTCTGCATCGTCCAGTTCGCTGACCGGAATCGGGCGACCAGGGACAGCCTTAACCTCACCCAGGCGGCTGAACAGCTCACGGGCGTAAGGCATATTTTCATCAACGAGGATTTTCACGTCTGAGTACCTGTTTGAGAGGAAGTAAACCTGCCAAGTGTGCCATAATCTCGCCGCCGGGCATATATCTCCGCCCGGTTACGCAGAGTTTGACTTTAAGGATTTTTGACGATGCAGCCCATTTCAGGTACGCCTCCGCGCCCTCCGGGTGAAGGCCCCGTAACGCCCAACACGCCAGGCGAACAACCGCTCTCCACGCAGCAACGCACCGTACTGGAGCGTCTGATCACGCGTCTTATTGCGTTAACCTCACAGCAAAACGCAGAGGTATGGGCCGGCGTTAAGCACGATTTGGGCGTCAGAAACGATGCGCCGCTACAGTCGCGCCATTTCCCTGCCGCCGAACAAAACCTGAACCAGCGTCTTACAAGCGCACAGCAGCAACATACTACCCGCCAGATTATCTCGCAGCTGACCGAGCTATTGGGCCAGGGGAATAATCGCCAGGCGGTGAGTGATTTTATCCGTCAACAGTACGGTCATACCGCCCTGAGCCAGCTTTCGCAAGAACAGCTGAAAACCGTGTTGACCCTGCTACAAAGCAATCAGCTTTCTATCCCGCAGCCGCAACAGCGCCCGTCTACAGAGCGGCCATTGCAGCCTGCGGAGCATAATACGCTCAAGCAGATGGTCACTAAGCTGGCTGCCGCTACCGGCGAACCCACAAAGCTTATCTGGCAATCCATGCTGGAACTTTCCGGTGTGAAAGCGGGCGAGATGATCCCGGCAAAACAGTTTACCCATCTGGTCACCTGGCTCCAGGCGCGTCAGACGCTCAGCACCCAGAGCGCCCCGACCCTGCACAGCGTACAGGCGGCGCTGAAACAACCGCTGGAACCGCACGAGTTCGATATGATTCGGGATTACGCTCAGCAGAGCTGGCAGGCTACGCCGCAAACGGTGCTGACCACCGCGCAGGTGCAGGATGTGCTCAATCAGATCTTCATTCGCCGCGCCGAGCGGGAAGGCGACGTGCCGGAGGTAAGAAACATTCAGCCGATCTACAGCCCGCTGTTTGCCCCCGTAGTTGATACGTTCAAAACGCTTTCTTCCCGTCCGGGATTGATGTTTATCGCGTTGGTGATTGCGCTGGCGATTTTCTGGCTGGTTGCGTGAGGATTTGCCCGGTGGCGCTTCGCTTACCGGGCCTACAACGGCTCGAACAGTAGGCCGGGTAAGGCGAAGCCGCCACCCGGCAACATACTACCGCTTGCGAAACGCCACCAGCGTCACCACAATTCCCACCACCGCTGACACCGCACCGGCCAGGAAGACGGAAGGATAGCCAAACGACGTTGCAAGCAGCCCCGCGAGCGGCCCGGTGATGCCGTATGAGATATCCTGAAACGCCGCATAGCCGCCCAGCGCCGTGCCGCGCACCTGCGGAGCGACGCGCTTCACCACTTCAACGCCCAGCGCCGGGAAGATCAGCGAGCAGCCGCAGCCGGTTAACGCCGCACCCAGCAGCGCAACGGATGCAGAGGGCGCCTGCCAGAGCAGTACCAGACCCACGGTCTCAATGACAAGTGACGCCACGGCCACCTTCACGCCGCCAAAGCGATCCGGCATCCAGCCAAACAGCACGCGCATCAATACAAACGCGCCGCCAAAGGCCGTCAGCGTAAAGCCCGCCATCGCCCAGCCGCGGCTCATGAAATAGAGGGAGACAAAGGTACCAATAACCGCGAAGCCCACCCCCTGAAGCGCCAGCCCGAGCCCCGGCTGCCAGATTTGCCCCACCACGCTCCACAGCGAAGGACGCTCGCCTTTATGGGCGGGCACCTTACGTACCGAACCGTTAAACGCCCACGCCAGCAGCGGCAATACCATGGTGGTGCCTGCCAGCGCCGCAAAACCAAACTGGCTGTGGATCAGCAGCCCCAGTGGAGCGCCTGCCGCCAGCGCGCCGTAAATCGCCATTCCGTTCCAGGACATCACTTTTCCGGAACGCGCAGGCCCCACCAGCCCCATTCCCCAGGTCAGGGTGCCGGTCAGCAGCTGGCTTTCGCCAAAGCCGAGGATCAGACGCCCTGCCACCAGCAGCGCGAATTTATACGCTGCATCTATTGGCAACAGCGCCGCCAGCAGCCAGGCTCCCCCCGCCAGCCCGCAGGCAAACATGCCCTGCAACGCCGAGCGTTTTGCGCCGTGCTGATCCGCCAGGCGACCGGCGTAGCCCCGGGTTAATACCGTCGCTAAAAACTGAATGCCCACCGCAATGCCGACCATGGTGTTGCCATAGCCCAGCTCCTGGTGAACGAACAAGGGGATCACCGGCAGCGGCAGGCCAACGGTCATATAGGTCAGAAACACCGCAAAGGCGATGCGGAAAAGGGGAAGATTCCCGGAAGGAGCGCTCTTCCCAGGGGTAACAGCCTTCATGCATAACTCCGTGTTCAGGCATAAAAAAAGGGAGCCGCGCGGCTCCCTTCTACTATACCTTCAAACGCTTACGCTTTCAGCTTACGCATCACCAGCGTGGCGTTGGTGCCGCCGAAACCGAAGCTGTTGGACATAACGGTCGTCAGCGCACGTTCGGTGGTTTCGGTCACGATGTTCAGGCCAGCCGCCTGCTCGTCCATCTCTTCGATGTTGATGCTTGGCGCGATAAAGCCGTTTTCCAGCATCAGCAGAGAGTAGATCGCTTCCTGCACGCCCGCCGCTCCCAGAGAGTGACCGGTCATGGCTTTGGTTGCAGAGATAGCCGGGCTGTTGTCGCCGAACACTTCACGGATCGCACCCAGCTCTTTCACGTCGCCTACCGGCGTTGAGGTGCCGTGGGAGTTCAGGTAGTCGATTGGAGTATCAACACCGTGCATCGCCATCTTCATGCAGCGCACCGCGCCTTCACCGGATGGAGCAACCATGTCAGCGCCGTCAGACGTTGCGCCGTAGCCCACGATCTCAGCATAGATGTGCGCGCCACGCGCCAGCGCGTGTTCCAGCTCTTCAACCACAACCATACCGCCGCCGCCAGCGATAACAAAACCGTCGCGGTGTGCGTCATAAGTACGGGACGCTTTGTCTGGCGTTTCGTTGTATTTGGTGGACAGTGCGCCCATTGCGTCAAACTCACAGGCCATTTCCCAGCCCAGCTCTTCGCCGCCGCCAGCAAATACGATGTCCTGTTTGCCCAGCTGGATCTGCTCAACCGCATTACCGATACAGTGTGCGGAGGTCGCACATGCAGAGCTGATGGAGTAGTTCACACCGTGGATTTTGAACGGCGTTGCCAGGCACGCGGAAACCGCTGACCCCATGGCTTTGGTCACAACATATGGACCGACCGCTTTCAGGCCGCGCGGGCTGCGCATGGCGTCAGCACCGAACACCTGAGCTTTAGAGGAACCGCCGGAGCCTGCAATCAGGCCCACGCGTGGGTTGTTCTGGTAAGCGTCTTCGCTCAGACCAGAATCCTTGATCGCTTCCTGCATGGAAAGATAGGCGTAGATAGAGGCATCGTTCATGAAACGAACCACTTTACGGTCAATTAAACCGGTGGTGTCCAGTTTAACGTTACCCCATACGTGGCTACGCATTCCAGAATCTTTAAACTCTTCAGAGAAAGTGATCCCGGAGCGTCCTTCACGCAGAGATGCCAGGACTTCCTGCTGGTTATTACCGATGCTGGAAACGATGCCCAGGCCAGTAATCACTGCACGTTTCATTCAATACCTCTGTAAGTCGCACTATAAAAAGTTTCGAGTCGCACAATAGCGTACACTTGTACGCCGAACAAGTCCGATCAGCCATTTTCTGTGGAAATTTGCACCGATGGGCTCACATCGCTAAGATCGTGCCACTGCCTGTCGGACGAGTAACTTACGTGAAACAAAACGCCATACAACCTGCCAACCTCGAATTCAACGCTGAGGGTACACCTGTTTCCCGAGATTTTGATGACGTCTACTTTTCTAATGATAACGGACTGGAAGAGACGCGCTATGTTTTCCTCGAAGGAAATCATCTCAGCACCCGCTTCCCTGAGCATCCGCGCAGCCTGTTTGTCGTAGCGGAGAGCGGTTTCGGCACCGGGCTGAATTTTCTGACCCTCTGGCAGGCGTTCGACCAGTTTCGCACTGCACACCCCGAGGCTACCTTACAAAGATTACATTTCATCAGTTTCGAAAAATTTCCGCTTACCGCGCACGATCTGCGGCTTGCCCATCAGCGCTGGCCGGAGCTTACCCACTGGGCGGAACAGCTTCAGGCCCAGTGGCCTCCGGCTATCGGTGGCTGTCATCGTCTGATTCTGGACGACGGACGCGTCACCCTCGACCTGTGGCTGGGCGACATTAACGACCTGACCGATAAGCTTGATGACTCAATGAATCAGAAGGTGGACGCCTGGTTCCTGGATGGTTTTGCGCCCGCCAAAAACCCGGACATGTGGAGCCCGCACCTGTTCAGCGCCATGGCACGTCTGGCGCGCCCGGGCGCAACGCTTGCCACCTTCACCTCGGCGGGATTTGTTCGCCGTGGGTTGCAGGAGGCGGGGTTTACCATGAGGAAAACCAAAGGCTTTGGCCGCAAACGCGACATGCTGGTCGGGGTGATGGAACAGGATCTGGCGATCCCGGCGCAGGCCCCCTGGTTTGCCCGTCGCGCCAGCACCTCGCGTGAGGTCGCCATTTTGGGCGGGGGTATCGCCAGCGCCCTGCTCTCGCTGGCGCTGCTGCACCGTGGCTGGCAGGTGACGCTCTACTGCGCTGACGAGGCGCCGGCGACGGGCGCATCAGGCAACCGTCAGGGCGCGCTTTATCCCTTATTAAGTTCACACGATCCGGCACTGTTCCAGTTCTTCCCGGCGGCGTTTACGTTTGCTCGCCGCCTTTACGATAGCCTGCCGGTTGCGTTCGACCACAACTGGTGCGGCGTGACGCAGCTCGGCTGGGACGAGAAGAGCCAGCAGAAAATCACACAAATGCTGTCGCTGGGTCTGCCGGAGGCCATCGCCCATGCAGTGACGGCACAGCAGGTTGCAGAGACCACTGGCGTCGACACCGGCTGCGGGGGTATTCAGTATCCACTCGGCGGCTGGCTGTGTCCGGCTGAACTGACTTCTGCGGCGATAGCCCTCGGGCAGTCGCGTGGGTTGACAGTGCATTATGCCCATAAGGTTCAATCGCTAAGCCGCACTGCGCACTGGAAACTGCGTTTCGCTGACGGCAAAGAGGTCCAGCATGCCAGCGTTGTGCTGGCCAACGGACATCATATCAGCCAGTTTACCCAGACAGCATCATTGCCGGTTTATCCGGTCGGCGGCCAGGTGAGCCATATTCCTGCCGCCCCCCAACTGAGCAAACTGCGTCAGGTGCTGTGTTACGACGGCTACCTGACGCCGCAAAATCCGTCCAACGGCCATCACTGCATCGGTGCCAGCTACCATCGCGGTGAAACAGATATGCAGTACAGCGAAGCGGATCAGCAGCAAAACCGCCAGCGCCTGCTCGACTGTTTCCCGGATGCGTCGTGGGCAAAAGAGGTGGATGTCAGTGAGGGTCAGGCGCGCTGCGGCGTACGCTGCGCGACCCGCGATCACCTGCCGATGGCGGGAAACGTGCCGGACTATGACGCCACGCTTGAAGTCTATCAGGATCTTGCTGACAACAAAGAAACGGCGGTAAGTGCTCCCGTTCACCCCGAGCTGTTTATGCTGGGTGGCTTAGGCTCGCGGGGATTATGCTCCGCGCCGCTGCTGGCTGAAGCGTTAGCCGCGCAAATGAGCGACGAGCCGGTTCCGCTGGACAGGGTTACGCTCGCGGGGCTGAATCCAAACCGACTGTGGGTGCGGAAATTGCTGAAGGGGAAAATGGTCAAGTAGGGTGCGGTCTGGTGCCCTCACCCCGGCCCTCTCCCTGTGGGAGAGGGCGGTGATACACTTACTTCGCTTTCGCCTGCTGGAACAAATTGTCCCACATGCCCAGCACTAAAGACTGGTCGCGCGGAGAGAGTTCCCCGGCCAGAATGGCTTTTTCCAGGCTGCGAGTGACTTCCGCGTGAACGGCGTCGGCAGAGTGATCGTCCCCGGCTTCCAGCGCGGCTACCGCCAGCGTCAGGTGACCACGCAGATAACCGCTGGCGAACAGCTCATCATCACTGGCGTGTTCCACCATGTCATCAATTAACGCCAGAATGCGTGATTCAAATTCTGCGATCATCTTCTTTCCTCTGTTAAAGATCTTCCGGCCAAGGGAAGCATTCCGCCGTGATCTCCGGCGTGTGGTAATAATTCTGTAAAGCCTCGATCAAGCGTGCCGGACGTGCCGGGATGCCTTTCTCAAGATATTCCATCACCTGCGCATGAACGCGGCGCTGGAAGACGATACGGTCTGGCTCGAAGTCGCCTTCGAGATTGTCACAGCTTACGTTGAACGGGAAACCCGCCGCTACGCAGAACAGCCATTCCAGCGCCTGAGGTTTCACCTCCACATCTTCGAACTGCCCCTGGGTGGCGGCGTCGCGCCCGTCCGGGCAGTACCAGTAACCAAAGTCCACCAGCTCGCGACGCGCTTTCCCGGCGATACACCAGTGCGAAATTTCGTGCAAACCGCTGGCGTAAAAGCCGTGGGCAAAGATGATGCGGTTATACGGAACCTCGTCATCAGCTGGAAGATAGATCGGTTCGTCGTCGCCTTTAATCAGACGGGTATTAAAATCATCAGCGAAACAGCTATCGAAGATCTCAATCAGCTGTTCGTAGTTATGCGTACTGTTCATTAGTTCATCCCCAACCAGGTGAGGATCTCCTGTCCATGGCTGTCATAAAGAAGTTTGGCGCTCATCACCGCCGAGACGACAACAATCATCGGGCGGATCAGCTTTTGTCCTTTGCTTAATACCAGACGCGAGCCTGCGCGCGCGCCCAAAAACTGCCCTGCCATCATCACAAACCCGGTTGCCCATATAACCTTGCCGCCAATGATAAACAGCAGCAGACCGCCAACGTTGGAGGTCGCGTTGAGGACTTTGGCGTGGGCGGTGGATTTGGCGAGGTTGAATCCGGCCAGCGTCACGAATGCCAGCGCATAAAACGAACCTGCCCCCGGGCCAAAGAAGCCATCGTAAAAACCGACGCAGCCACCGGCAATCAGCGCAAACGGCAGGCCGTGAAGACGACGCTGTCGATCTTCTTCCCCGAGCTTTGGCATCAGCAGGAAATAGAGGCCGATACAGATAACCAGCAGCGGCAGGATCTGGCGCAGAATGTCGGACTGAACGTGCTGGACCAGCAGCGCACCCGCCGTTGAGCCAATAAACGTCATCAGGATATTGAGCTTCTGATCGGCGAGATTCACCACTTTGCGCCGGATGAAATAGAGCGACGAGGAGAGCGAACCGCCGCATGCCTGGAGTTTGTTGGTGGCAAGCGCCTGGGCAGGGCTCATGCCTGCCGCCAGCAGCGCCGGAACGGTGAGCAACCCGCCGCCGCCCGCCAGGGCATCGATAAATCCGGCTAACATCGCAACAAAAAAGAGCACCGCCAGCAGCAGCGGTGACACCATGAATAGATCGACGAAATTATCCATTAAAGTACATGCTCATCCAGTAGCGCCTGGCAGGAAGGCGGCAACGGAGGCGGTGTCTTCTTCTCAGGCTTAGAGGTTCCAGGCTTGGCTGGTTCAAACCAGCTTTGCAGTTCGTAACCACAACCATCGCCAGGCGGTGGCAGCGGCTGATCTTCACATTCCAGGCTGTTCGCCGGACAGCGCAGGCGAACATGCATATGCGCCCGGTGCTGGAACCAAGGGCGCACTTTACGCAACCAGTCGCGATCCGTTCCCGCATCCAGGCAAAGCTGCTGCTTGATGGCCGGATTAACAAAGATCCGCGTGACGTCGTTATCCTCTGCCGCCAGCTTAATCATGCTGGAAATTTCCGGCGACCAGCGCGAGGCGACGACCCGTTTACCGTCGGCCGAGACCAGATCCAGCGCCTGCGGTTTCAGCAGCTGCGCTGAGCTCCAGCGCGTTTTCGGCAACTGCAGGAAGATATCCACATCCAGTCCGGTCTGGTGGCTGGCGTGACCGCCGTTGAAGCGACCACCGGCAGGCATCCCCATATCGCCAATCAGCACCGTCCCCAGCCCCAGGTTATGCACCTGGTTGCCAAGACGCTGAATAAAAAGCACCAGGTCAGGATGGCCGAAATAACGGCGCTGATCGGTACGCATCACCTGATAAGTATCCGACTGCAACGGCAGCGCCTGTGCACCGACGATACACCCGTTGGAGAAAGCGCCAATGGACTGCACGCTTCCCGCTACCGGGTGGGTGATTTTCTGCCACGGCGTAGCGGCCAGGCTTGCTCCACTGGCCAGCAGCGCCAGCAGAGCGATTGCGGTTTTTTTCATAGTTACCAGCGTGGAATGGTGGTCGTCACATCCGCATTCTGCGCGCGCTGGCGCAGGAAGTGATCCATCAGCACGATCGCCAGCATCGCTTCTGCGATCGGCACCGCGCGGATCCCCACGCACGGATCGTGACGCCCTTTGGTGATCATCTCAACTTCATCGCCAGCGCGGTTAATCGTGTGGCCCGGGACGGTAATGCTGGACGTTGGTTTCAGCGCAATATTGGCAATAATTTGCTGCCCGCTGCTGATGCCGCCCAGAATGCCACCCGCATGGTTACTCTGGAAACCCGCCTTCGTGATTTCGTCGCGGTTCTGGCTGCCGCGAAGCTTGACCACGTCAAAACCGTCGCCGATTTCGACGCCTTTCACCGCGTTGATGCTCATCAGCGCGTGGGCGATGTCGGCGTCAAGGCGGTCAAATACCGGCTCGCCCCAGCCAGCCGGCACGCCGTCGGCCACCACGGTGACTTTCGCACCAATGGAGTCGCCCTCTTTTTTCAGGCCACGCATCAGCTCATCCAGCGCGTCCAGCTTGTCGGCATCGGCGCAGAAGAACGGGTTGAGCTCTACTTGATCCCAGTCTTTGATTGCCAGCGGAATGTCGCCCATCTGGGACAGACAGCCGCGGATAACGATGCCGAATTTCTGCTGGAGATATTTTTTGGCAATTGCCCCTGCCGCCACGCGCATCGCGGTTTCACGCGCGGAAGAACGTCCGCCGCCGCGATAGTCGCGAAAGCCATATTTTTGTTCGTAGGTATAGTCGGCGTGACCAGGACGGAAAACGTCCTTAATCGCGCCGTAGTCCTGAGAACGCTGATCGGTGTTTTCAATCAGCAGACCAATGCTGGTTCCTGTGGTACGGCCTTCAAATACGCCGGAGAGAATTTTGACCTGGTCCGGCTCGCGACGCTGCGTGGTGTAGCGAGAGGTACCCGGACGACGACGGTCAAGGTCATGCTGTAAATCGGCTTCGGTCAGTTCGATGCCTGGCGGGACGCCATCAACGATACAACCCAGTGCCAGACCGTGCGACTCGCCAAAGGTGGTCACACGGAATACCTGTCCAATACTGTTTCCTGCCATCACGGCTCCGATGTTGTTGTTTGTGTTTGAGCGTTGTGAAACGGGCCGAAGCCCGCTGGATTAATCTTTGTAAATGCTGAAGTATTCGCGTGCATCAAGCAGTTGCGCCTTGGTCAGCATAAAGACGCCGTCACCGCCGTTGTCGAACTCAAGCCAGGTGAACGGCACATCCGGGTACTGCTCTATCAGATGTACCATGCTGTTGCCTACTTCACAAATCAGAACGCCGTCGTCGGTCAGATAATCCGGCGCGCAGGCCAGGATGCGGCGGGTCAGCTTCAGCCCGTCAGAGCCTGACGCCAGGCCCAGCTCCGGCTCGTGACGATACTCGTTCGGCAGGTCGGACATATCTTCTGCATCCACGTACGGCGGATTGGTGACGATCAGGTCGTATTGCAGCGTCGGCAGGTCGCGGAACAGGTCAGAGCGGATAGGCGTGACGTGATGAATCAGCCCGTGCTCTTCAATGTTGTGTTCGGTGACGGCCAGCGCGTCGGTGGAGATATCGACGGCGTCCACTTCCGCTTCCGGGAAGGCGTACGCGCAGGCAATGGCTATGCAGCCGCTGCCGGTGCACATATCAAGAATGTGCTGCGGCTGATGGTTAATCAGGCCGTCAAAATGGTTGTTGATCAGCTCGCCAATCGGCGAACGCGGCACCAGCACGCGCTCATCAACGTAGAATTCGTGGCCGCAGAACCAGGCTTTGTTGGTCAGGTAAGCCACCGGAATGCGCTCGTTTACGCGACGGATCACGCGCTCAACGATGCGGTGTTTTTCACTGGAGGTCAGGCGCGCGGTGCGCATGTCTTCCGGAATATCCAGCGGCAGGTAGAGAGACGGCAGCACCAGTTGAACGGCCTCATCCCATGGGTTATCCGTACCGTGGCCGTACCAGATATTGGCGGCGCTGAAGCGGCTAACCGACCAGCGCAACATGTCCTGTATGGTATGCAGCTCGTTTACTGCTTCATCGACAAAAATTTTATCCACTCTTTCCTCCAGGGCATGCTCGCATAATTTTCGGCGGCTAGTTTGCCATGAAGACGGCGATAAATCAGCAATGACGCGTACCGCTTGAGGTTAAAAAATGCGTTTAGTCGGGTACACTATCGGAAATACGAGATGAGAATGACGAATGAAAAAGAAAACATCGCTCAGCGAGGAGGATCAGGCTCTCTTCCGCCAGCTGATGACCGGGACGCGTCAAATCACGCACGACACCATTGTCCATCGCCCGCAGCGTAAAAAAGTCAGCGAGGTACCGGTCAAACGGTTGCTTCAGGAGCAGGCCGATAACAGCCACTATTTTTCAGATGAGTTTCAGCCGCTGCTAAATACGCAGGGTGCGGTGAAATACGTGCGCGAAGACGTCAGCCATTTTGAACTGAAAAAATTACGCCGGGGAGATTATTCGCCGGAGCTGTTCCTCGATCTGCATGGGTTGACCCAGATGCAGGCGAAACAGGAGCTGGGGGCGTTGATCGCGGCATGTCGTCGCGAGCATGTTTTTTGCGCCTGCGTGATGCACGGCCACGGCAAACATATTCTTAAGCAACAGACACCGCTGTGGCTGGCTCAGCATCCACACGTGATGGCTTTTCATCAGGCGCCAAAAGAGTACGGCGGAGATGCCGCATTGCTGGTATTGATTGAGGTGGAGGAGTGGCAGCCGCCAGAATTGCCCTGACAGGATGGCGGGAGGCACGCTGCACCCCGCCATATCGCACGTCACGTCAGATGGCTTTTGCCATCTTCAGGTTGCACGGACTCATTTGCCAGTTAAAGACCCCTTTGCCGGTTTCGTCGAGGGTGACGTTGGCAATGGCGGACGTTGTGAACATCGGTGGCGTTTCGCCCGGGCACAGCTCAGATACCAGATAGCCGACCAGCGGCAGGTGGGAAATGACCAGTGCGGAAGCGACACCTTCATTGCACAGCGCCTGAAGGTAAGCACTGACAAGGCCAACATCGCCACACGGCGTGAGTTCAGGGAGAACATCCACACTGGATGGCAGGTTCATACACTCCCCTACCACATCCAGCGTCTGTTCTGCCCGCAGGAACGGACTCACCAGAACGCGTTCAATGTCCACTTTTTGACCTTTAAGCCATGTCGCCATCTGACGGGATTCGTCGCAGCCACAGACGGTTAAAGGACGTACTGAGTCACTGGCGGCATCGAGTGCCGCGTCGCCGTGACGCATGATAAAAACTTGCATATTGCACCGCTTTTGTTAACCAGAATCACCGGCGTTAACTACCCGCGATTAATGCTCTGAGGTAGAAAACCCGATGGCCGGGCATTGTGCCTGATCCATTCGGTGAATGAAACGCTGTTTTTTACCTCAATGGCGTAAGTATAGTCAATCTCTGTTTACAATTTCGCCAGAACAGGTTCCATCACCTCAGGATTTACCCTTCTTTGACTTCAGTTTACGCAATCAGTTTCCCTTGCGGGCCAGAATGTCTGACCCCGTTCCGCCATCTGCAATAATTCGTCACAAGGTGTAAACCGTGGACCGTATTGCGAGGCCAGACGTTGCAGGATCGCAACCACTTCACCCGCCCCGAGGGTATCCATATACCGGAACGGGCCGCCAAGGAATGGCGGAAAACCGATACCAAACACGGCGCCGATGTCGCCGTCGCGCGCGCTTTTGATCACCTGCTCACCAAAGCAGCGCGCCGCTTCATTGAGCATCATCATCACGCAGCGCTCAGCACACTGAACCGCCGACAGTTTTCCCTGACCCGTGACAGGAATAAGCGCATAAACTGAAGGGTCGACCTGTTTCTTGCTTTTACGCCCTTTCGCGGCGTAAAGATAGAAACCGCGTTCATTTTTTCTGCCTTTGCGATCGTCCTTCAAAATTGCAGAAACAAAGTTTGCAGGCGGCGCAAAACGATCGCCATAAGCCGCTTCCAGCACAGGGATAATTTTAGTCCCCGTATCAATTCCTACCTCATCCAAAAGTTGGATTGGGCCGACGGGGAAACCAAACTTCACCAGAGCGTCATCGACGTGCTCAATTTTCTCCCCTTCCGTCAGCAACCGCATCGCTTCGTTAATGTACGGCGCCAGAATGCGGTTGACGTAAAAGCCGGCTTTGTCCGCGACCACAATCGGGGTTTTGCCCTGTTTTTTCGCCAGTTTCACTACGGTGGCAATAGTTTGCGGGCTGGTTGTGGCATGCGGGATAACCTCCACCAGCGGCATTTTTTCTACAGGGCTGAAATAGTGCAGCCCTATCACCTGCTCCGGGCGCACGGCTTTCGCCGCGATGTCGCCGATCGGCAAAGACGAGGTGTTTGACGCGAAAATAGTGTGCGGCGCGCAATGCTGTTCAACGTCCGCCACCATCTGCTGCTTAAGGGCGAGATCTTCGAACACGGCTTCAATCACCAGATCGCGGTGTGCAAACCCACTGTAGTCGGTGGCGCCAGTGATCATCGAGAGGGTTTTATCACGCTCACTGGCCTTGATATGGCGGCGCTTCACTTTGCGATCAAGGTTCTGCCAGCTGTACTGCAACGCGTGGTTGATACCCTTAGGGTTGATATCTTTGATACGTACGGGCAATTTGCCTTTGCTGGCGGTGACAAATGCGATGCCGCCGCCCATCAGCCCACCACCCAGAACGCCAACGGCGCGCAGCGGAGCCGGTTCAGCTTCACTGCCCGGATCTTTTTTAACCTCCGTGCTGGCAAAGAAAATGCCGCGCAGCGCCTGCGACTGCGGCGTCATCGCCAGCTCGCCAAAGGCTTTCGCTTCCGCAGCATAACCGCTGCTGCTGCCCTGCGATAAACCGGTTTCAATCACCTTCAGAATGCGCGTCGCTGCCGGATAGTTCCCTTTGGTTTTTTGCTCGGTTTTTTTACCCACCATATTGAACAGCAGCGTGCGCCCCAGCGGCCCGGCGAGGATACGCTCGCGCACCGGCAGAGGGCGTTTCGCCTGACGACCTTTCAGCGCCCGCTCAACGGCGGCCTCAAGCAAGATGGCGTGCGGAACGACCTCATCAACCAGACCCGCCTTTAACGCCTGACGGGCGCGCAGCTGTTTACCGGTTAAAATCATCTCCAGCGCCGTACTGACGCCCACCAGACGCGGCAGGCGCTGCGTGCCACCTGAACCGGGCAGCAATCCAAGCTGTACCTCCGGCAGTCCGAGTACGGTTTTCGCATCGTCGGTACAAATTCGGCTGTGACAGGCCAGCGCCAGCTCAAGCCCACCGCCCAGGCAGGCCCCGTGGATCGCAGCGACAACGGGTATCGACAGCGCATGGATCTCCGCCATTACCTGCTGCCCCTGACGCGCCAGGTCTTCTGCTTCCTGAGCGCTTTTCGCCCGGGCAATCATGTTGATGTCGGCCCCGGCAATAAAGTTATCCGGCTTTGCCGAGATAAATACCAGGCCACGTATCGCTTTGTTTTCGCGGATCTGTCTGAGCATCGCACGCACCTGAACACCGAACTCGGCCTTCAGAGTGTTCATCTTTTCGTCGGGTACATCAATGGTGATAACAGCCACGTTATCAAGGCGAACAGCCAGATTAAATGCAGATGTCGTTTCCATTATTTAGCCTCCAGAACCATTGCTGCACCCAGGCCGCCCGCCGCACAGGCGGTAACGAGACCAAAACCGCCGCCGCGGCGACGCAGCTCGTGCAAAGTCTGAGTTATCATTCTCGCGCCGGTCGCCGCAAATGGATGGCCGTAGGCGATGGATCCGCCAAGCACGTTAAACTTACTCTGATCCACTTCGCCGGTCGCGTGGGCGCGGCCCAGTACATCGCGCGCGAAGCGCTCGCTTGCCAGCAGCTGAATGTTTGCCAGGGTTTGTGCGGCAAAGGCTTCGTGCATATCGATCAGGGTTAAGTCAGCCAGCGTCAACCCCGCACGCTCCAGCGCCAGCGGCGTGGACCAGGCCGGACCGAGCAGCATGTCCTGCCAGACATCAATGGCGGTAAAGGCGTAGCTACGCAAATAGCCCAGCGGTGTTATGCCAAGCTCTTTCGCCCGGGATTCCGTCATCAGGATCACGGCGGCGGCACCGTCCGTCAGTGGCGTACTGTTCGCCGCCGTAACGGTGCCATGTTTACGATCAAACGCCGGGCGCAGTTTTGCGTAATCCTCCAGCGTCGAGGTGCCACGGATATTGTTATCTTCCACCAGCGGTTCGCGGAAAGGCGGGATGTAAGCCGTCATCACCTCGTCGGCAAGTTTGCCTTCCGACCACGCCTTCGCAGCGAGCTGATGCGAGCGATGCGCCAGTGCATCCTGCTGTTCGCGGGTAATACCGTAGGTTTTTGCCATCTGCTCGGCAGTGTCGCCCATACGCAGGCCGGTGGAGTATTCAGCAACGGCAGGTGGCACGGGCATGAGGTCGCGCAGACGTAAACGCGAGAAGAGTTTGAGCTTCGCACCGGTGGTCCGGGCTTTGTTGGCATCCACGAGGATGCGGGCCAGCTGTTTGCTAACACCGATGGGCAGCACGGATGAGGAATCCGCGCCGCCGGCGATCCCCGCGCGAATGGTCCCCGCCATCAGGCTTTCCGCCACGTTCGCCACCGCCTGGAAACTGGTGGCGCAGGCGCGGCTGACGCTGTATGCGTCGGTGTGAACATTCATGCCGGTGCCCAGCACGATTTCACGTGCGATATTGGGCGCTTCCGGCATTTGCACCACCTGGCCGAAAACCAGTTGCTCAATAACCTCTGGCGGGATCTCGCTGCGAGCCAGCATCTCCCCCACCACCATTTTTCCCAGATCGACAGCCGGTATACCGTGAAACGCGGTTGCCTGACGCGCAAACGGCGTACGTAACCCGCTGACAATGGCAATGCGGTCACCGTGTCGGGTGATAAGCGGTAATGCCTGACTCATAACACTCCCCTGTAAAAAAATTTTGCGCACACATTAAGTGGTCTGACCTGATAATAGTCTTAACTATTTTTTTACATTGAGCCAATCGGGGAAGCGAAAAATTGCGAGCTAAGGCACAGAGAAGAAAAAGAAAATGCCCCTGCATGGCAGAGGCATTTGTGAGATTTGTTGCCGGGTTGCGGCGTTGCCTTACCCGGCCTACACGATCGTAGGCCCGTGCAAAAAGTATTAACGCAGGCCCAGCTGGAAGATCAGCGTTTCTGCTTCGCAGGCGAACACAAAGTCGATATCCAGCCGCACGCCGCCTTCCACTTCCGTGAAGGTGGATTTGATTTCACACGGATCGGATTCGACTTCACGCGCGCGCTGGCTCAGCGCGGCCAGCGTCTCTTCCGCTTCAGCGCGGTTAGGGAATACGCGGCTGTAAGAGGCGGTGCAATCGGTGTTGTCCATAATGGTGCCAACATCCATACAGCAGCAAACCGGGGTTTCATCAGCACTGCATTTACTCATAGCTCAATTTCCTCTGTATTCGCGCAGGGCGCGAGATAAACACGATGCGTCTATTTTACGCCCCCGAACGAGCCCCCTCCAGCCGTTAATGGCGCAAAATCGGATAAGTGAGCAATATCACACTAAAAAATGATCTAAAACAAAATTCCCCTTTTCAGAGGAATCGCACTGGTCACAATTTTGCCAACCAGATCTCGTTTCAAGAAACATATCTGAAAATATTAATAAACAAACTTGCAACATCCCAGCTGGTCAGACCTATACTCTCGCCACTGGTCTGATTTGTAAGTCATACCTCAGACCCTACACTTCGCGCTCCTGTTACGGTATGTAACAATTATTGAATAAAAATAACTCAATGAGGTTATGGTCATGAGCCAGAAAACCCTGTTCAAACAAACTGCTTTAGCAGTTGCAGTGGCAATCGTCTCAACGTCCGCCTGGTCAGCGGGCTTCCAGTTAAACGAATTTTCTTCCTCTGGCCTTGGCCGTGCGTATTCCGGGGAAGGTGCGATTGCCGATGACGCAGGCAACGCGAGTCGTAACCCGGCACTGATCATGATGTTTGATCGCCCTACCTTCTCTGCCGGTGCGGTTTACATCGATCCTGATGTCAACATTTCTGGCAAATCTCAGTTCACCGGCGCAGATCTGAAGGCGGATAACATTGCGCCGACCGCGTGGGTGCCTAACCTGCACTTTGTTGCCCCAATCAATGAACAGTTTGGTTGGGGTGCCTCTGTCACCTCTAACTATGGCCTGGCAACGGAGTTCAATAACAACTATCCGGCCGGTGAATACGGCGGTAAAACCGACCTGACGACCCTGAACCTCAACCTGAGCGGCGCATATCGTCTGAACGATAACTGGAGCTTTGGTCTGGGCTTTGATGCTGTCTACGCCGATGCAAAAATCGAGCGTTACTCCGGGGAGCAAACTGCTGCACTGCCGAAAAACAGCAATAAAATTGCCAGCCTGAAAGGTGATGAATGGGGTTACGGCTGGAACGCCGGTATCCTGTATGAACTGGATAAAAACAACCGCTGGGGTCTGACCTATCGCTCAGAAGTGAAAATTGATTTCGATGGCGATTACAAAAGCGGCATCCTGAGCCCAGTCAACGGTATGGTCCCAGGCGCGGGCACCACCATTCCATGGGGTACCTCGAATCAAACCGTACCGGGTTCACTGTCGCTGCATCTGCCAGAAATGTGGGAAGTGTCAGGTTATAACCGCGTTGCGCCGCAGTGGGCAATTCACTACAGCCTCGCGTATACCAGCTGGAGCCAGTTCGAGGAGCTTAAAGCCACCGGCAGCAACGGCCAGACGCTGTTCTATAAAGACGAAAGCTTCCACGATGCTTACCGTATCGCGCTTGGTACGACCTATTATATGGATGATAACTGGACGTTCCGTACCGGCGTGGCATTTGATGACAGCCCGGTACCGGCCGATAAACGTTCTATCTCCATTCCGGATCAGGACCGTTTCTGGGTGAGTGCGGGGGCAACCTACGCGTTCAACGAGAATGCCTCTATCGACGCGGGCGTGTCGTACATGCATGGCCAGAAGGTGACCTTCCAGGAAGGCCCGTACGAGTTTACCTCTGAAGGTAAAGCCTGGCTGTTTGGTACCAACTTCAACTACGCGTTCTAATCCCAACACGATTAAAAAAGGTGAGCATTGCTCACCTTTTTTATTTATTCCGAATCGATATCTTTTAATTCGTTCTCGATGGCTTTCGCGTTCGGATTATCTTCCGGCTTCAGCTTACCGCCGTTGGCAATAAAATCATGGTTCTGGAAGTAGGCCTCGCGGACCATGATGTACGGATCGGAAGACTGACGCAGCAGACCATCAGAATCCAGCAGTTGCGCACGCGTTTCAATTCCTTCCACGGTCCATTTACCAATCGACAGCGGCCAGGTGAGCCATGACAGTACAGGATACAGCGTATCCACCATGTCGCCGCCATCATCACGCACGGTAAAGCTGCCGTAGAATGGCAGGTGCACATACGGACCATAACCTACGCCATAGTGACCCAGCGTGCTGCCGAAACGGTGCGGCTGTTCACGCTGTAATTTCGGGTTCGCCATGCCTGCGACATCAATTAAGCCGCCCATACCCAGCAGGGAGTTCAGGAAGAAGCGGGTGAAATGCACCATCCCCTGATACGGGTCGCCCTGAAGGAAGTAGTTGACCATAACCGCTGGCTCTTCCAGGTTACTGGTAAAGTTGCTCAGCCCGTTACGCGCCGGCTGCGGAACATAGTCACGCCATGCCACGGCAACCGGACGAACCAGATATGGATCCAGCACATTATAGTTAAAGCTGTACATTGAACGGTTAAATCCTTCGAGAGGATCGGAGCGTCCCGTTTGCTCGCCAGAGCTGGCGCAGCCCACAAGCATTGTTACGCCCAGCGCAAGCGCCGACAGCCGAAGCTTCATAAATTTCTCCCTGTTCAATATGGCTATCGTTGAATGCCATCTGTGACGGAGCCTGAGATGCTCCGCCTGAAACGTGCAAGTGATTGTAACAGCACGCTTACCGATGTCTACGAGGACAATGACGACCCGCTCGCGTCATCACGCTAATTTCAGCATAGCCTGTCTTTCGGAATTCGTTTCGCTGGCAATTTTATATTGGCTTTGAAAGAGATGTCTCACCTTTATTGCCATTTTCAGCAATTTAAGAGCATCCCCACGGGGAAAGCGCTAAAAGCCGCTACGCTTAAATGAGCAATTACCCCGAAGGAGCTGTTATGAAAGACATTAGCGAAGAGAAAATTGGTGAAAGCAAAGAGGAACATGAGATTGAAAGCGAGGAGAAAGACCGGGGAGAAGAGATAGAAGTCGATGAAGATCGCCTGCCGTCGCGCGCCATGGCTATTCATGAGCATATTCGCCAGGACGGGGAAAAAGAGATGGAGCGCGACGCGATGGCCCTGCTGTGGTCAGCCATTGCAGCCGGTCTGTCGATGGGTGCCTCTCTGCTCGCCAAAGGGATATTTCACGTTCAGCTGGAAGGCGTACCGGGCGGGTTTTTGCTGGAAAATTTAGGCTACACGTTCGGCTTTATTATCGTCATTATGGCGCGACAGCAGCTTTTTACGGAGAATACCGTCACTGCCGTACTGCCCGTCATGCAAAATCCGACCCTCGGTAATTTCGGTTTACTGATGCGCCTGTGGAGCGTCGTGCTGCTGGGGAACCTGATCGGTACGGGCATAGCCGCCTGGGCATTCGAGTATATGCCAATATTTGATGAACCGACCCGCGACGCATTTGTGAAAATTGGCATGGATGTGATGAAAAACACGCCGGTTGAAATGTTCTCTAATGCCATAATTTCCGGCTGGATCATCGCCACTATGGTCTGGATGTTCCCGTCAGCGGGTAGCGCGAAAATCGTGGTGATTATCCTGATGACCTGGCTTATCGCACTCGCCGATACCACGCACATTGTTGTCGGAACCGTGGAGATCCTTTATCTGGTATTTAACGGCACACTCCACTGGAGCGACTTTTTCTGGCCGTTCGCCCTGCCAACCCTCGCAGGCAACATTTGTGGCGGGACCTTTATCTTTGCGCTGCTGAGCCATGCGCAAATCCGTAACGACATGTCCAACAAGCGTAAGGCCGAGCTTAAGGCTCAGGAAAAAAAGGATAAAACTGCCGAAAAATCGGCGTGAACGGTGACTCTTTGACCAGTCAGGCGGCAATGCGCTTAACGAAAAGTGTAAATAACGCTATACTCTTGCCGCTTCGTCCCCTTAGTTAAATGGATATAACGAGCCCCTCCTAAGGGCTAGTTGCAGGTTCGATTCCTGCAGGGGACACTTCTGTCTTTCCTTACGCCCCCTTCCAAAGCTCCACGCAGTTTCGGCCACGCCGTTTCGCGCCGTATAAGGCTTCATCCGCCGCCTGAATCAATCGCTCGTAATCGGGATGCCCGTTGAACATCGCAACGCCTATCGAGAGGGAGAGCGGGATAATATCGCCGGTTGGGGAGTTAACCTTGATTTTTTCCACCCGCCTGCGGATACGCTCGGCAATTCGCAGCGCGTCCACCTCTGAGATTTCCGTTAGCACAATCAGAAATTCATCGCCGCCGTAGCGAAAAACGTAATCACAGGTTCGCACGTTGTCGTAGAACGCGCCGGAGACTTTTCGCAGGATCTCGTCCCCGGTATTGTGCCCCCAGGTATCGTTGATTTGTTTAAATTTGTCGACGTCAATCAGCAGCGTCGAGAGCTTTGTTCCCGCCCGGGTGGCGTGCAGGATTTCGCGTTTGAAGATGGTTGGCAGGAAACGGCGATTCAACAGGCGGGTCAGGACATCAACCCCCACCTCGTGTCGCGACACTTCGTCAAACAGTTCGCGCAAAAGCGTGATGATTTGCGAGAGGGTATTACGCATTCGCTGCAAGAATTTATCCCGCTGCGCTTTATCACTCAGACCCTGCCCTGCAAGACGGACCTCGTTAAAAAGGTCATCGAATTCCTGAATCAGACGAGAGATATGACCGGCCTCAGCGATCCCGCTGAAGTAGTGCCGACCTTTATGGCTAAACCACAGTCCAAATTCAGACTGCCCCAGCGGCAGACTGTTGCCGATACTGGAATTAAGCGTGATCTTATACAGAAGCACCATTTCCCATGACAGCAGCGCCGCGGTCTGTCTCTCCTTCTCCTCTTCTGCGTTCTCCATTAAGGAAAAGATGCGATAATTTTCGTCCTCTTTCGCCGCATTGTTCTCGCTAAATACATAGGCCCGCGACATCACTTCCATGGCCAGATCGATACTGTTTATCGCGTAGTGATAAATATGCAGCTTCACCTCAGGCGAATGGGCGCTGGTAGTAATGACAGGTAACAGCAGCTTTTTCAGAACACGGAAGCCCATTTCAACTAAATCAACCGAAATACCAATACGGGCATGAACATCCGCAGCGCGCTGCTGCGCCCGCATCTGCTCTTCAACCTGCTCCACACGGCATGAGAGCACATCAATAAGCCAGCGACGAAGCGCCTCCTGAAGCTGCCTCTCCACCTGTTCGGTTGTCAGGAATTCAGCTGCCGATGGATCTGCCAGCACAACACGATAGAATTCAGCGACCAGGGGAGTTGCGTTGTCTCTGGCAAGCTCAGTCGCAAGCCGATGCACATCGGGATCGGTTTCATTAATCAGCTTCACCCACTCTTCTTTCACCGTTTGCAGGTAGGTTTCCATGGTCTGCACCTTCAGGAGACATGCGGGAACGCAGATTAAACAATAGCAAAATCAAACCACTCCGCAATTGCCGCTTTTTTAAACAAAAACGAGTGATGGCTCATAATGTATAACGGTGCTACATTATGCCGCCCACCCAAGTCAGCAATGGCCAGGCAACGTCGTAAAGAACGGTAAAGCCTGCAACCATGACCTCGTCCTACGGTCTCAATGGCACGTGGTATCGCGAAGTCTGCGCTACCTTCACAGGCTTCACATAGGTTCCACTATTTTGTCTCAATCCAAATTTCAGCGGGCGTTTCTGCACCCGCGCTACTGGTTTACATGGTTTGGCCTTGGCGTGCTTTGGCTGCTGGTTCAACTTCCATATCCCGTGATCCGTTTCCTGGGTTCTAAGCTCGGCAGCGCATCGCGTTACTTTCTTAAGCGTCGTGAATCCATTGCCCGAAAAAATCTCGAACTTTGCTTTCCGCATTACAATGCGCGGCAGCGCGAAACGCTGATTGCGGAAAACTTTAAATCTATCGGTATGGCGCTGCTTGAAACCGGTATGGCCTGGTTCTGGCCAGACGAGCGTGTCCGTAAATGGTTTGACGTGGAAGGCCTGGATAACCTGAAACGTGCCCAGATGCAAAACCGCGGCGTGATGGTTGTGGGTGTGCATTTTATGTCGCTTGAGCTGGGCGGCCGCGTTATGGGTCTTTGTCAGCCGATGATGGCAACCTATCGCCCGCATAACAGCGCGCTGATGGAATGGGTACAAACGCGGGGCCGCATGCGTTCAAATAAGGCGATGATCAGCCGTAACAATCTCCGCGGTATGGTTGGCGCCCTGAAAAAAGGTGAAGCCGTCTGGTTTGCCCCGGATCAGGACTACGGTCCTAAAGGCAGCAGTTTTGCCCCTTTCTTTGCGGTTAAAGATGTCGCTACGACGAACGGTACCTTTGTGATTTCACGTCTCTCAGGCGCCGCGATGTTGACGGTGACCATGGTCAGAAAAGCGGATAAGTCAGGCTATCGTCTGCATATCTCCCCAGAGATGGCGAACTATCCTGAAGATGAGAGTGAAGCCGCGACCTTTATCAATAAGGTGATTGAGTTTGAAATTATGCGTGCGCCTGAGCAGTATCTGTGGATGCACCGCCGCTTTAAAACCCGCCCCCTGGGCGAAGCCTCGCTCTATATCTGACCCCTTTCGAAGGTTAGTTTCGCTAAGAAACTAACCTTTTCAAACACCTGTAATCGCAGTGCGTAACGGCTTTTTTCGACCGTCGCTCAACAGGCATTTATTGCGTACCGAAATCAAACTGTCGCCGTTCCACGACACTCGTAAGTGTAGGAAATTATTTAAAAAAATGCCTCTTGTCACTCCTGAAATTTAGGCGTACATTAGCGCCGTCTGGCGACAGGAAAGCACAGAATTCAGAGCTGAAGTTAGCGACGTCACGGGATAATTCCGATTTCCCCTTTCGCATGATTTCAACCCTCTATACTCAGTTGGACTCTGTTTTTTTAATGCGTACCGGAAGATACGCGGAGCGATGAAACGTGAAATATTTCTTTATGGGCATTTCGGTTATTGTTTTAGTTTGGGCCGGAACGTTTGCTCTGATGATCTAGTTAAGAAAATGCAGTCAAAAAAACAGGCGCCGTTGGCGCCTGTTTTTTTTTGTCCGTTACGACTCGGGTTGTTCCGCAACGCTCTTCGCTGCAAGCAGGCCATCCGCGCGGAACATGCTTTTAATGCCCCGCACTGCCTGACGGATACGGTCGCTATTTTCAATCAGCGCGAAACGCACGTGCGTGTCACCGTAGTCACCAAAGCCAATGCCTGGAGAGACGCAAACCTTCGCGTCCTGAAGCAGTTTTTTGGCAAATTCCAGAGAACCCATCGCCGCATACGGCTCAGGGATTTTCGCCCAGACGTACATAGAGGCTTTAGGCATTTCCACCATCCAGCCTGCTTCATGAAGCCCTTTTACCAGCACATCACGGCGGCGTTTGTACTGAGCGGCAATATCGAGCACGCATTGCTGATCCCCTTCCAGCGCCGCGATGGCCGCGACCTGTAACGGCGTAAAGGTGCCATAGTCATGGTAGCTTTTAATACGCGCCAGGGCGCTCACCAGCGTTTTGTTTCCCACCATAAAACCAATTCGCCAGCCCGCCATGTTGTAGCTTTTCGACAGGGTGAAAAACTCAACCGCCACATCGCGGGCACCGGGTACCTGCATAATTGACGGCGCTTTCCAGCCATCATAAACGATATCGGCGTAGGCGAGATCGTGTACCACCAGCACGTCGTAACGCTTAGCCAGCGCGACCACTTTCTCGAAGAATTCGAGTTCAACGCATTGTGCCGTTGGGTTTGACGGGAAACCGAGGATCATCATTTTCGGCTTCGGATAGCTTTCACGAATCGCCCGTTCCAGCTCGTTAAAGAAGTCGACGCCTTCCACCAGCGGGACAGAACGCACCTGCGCGCCGGCAATCACCGCCCCATAGATGTGAATCGGGTAGCTCGGATTCGGCACCAGTACGGTATCGCCGTGATCCAGCGTCGCCAGCATCAGGTGGGCCAGCCCCTCTTTGGAGCCAATGGTCACAATCGCTTCACTTTCAGGATCGATATCGACCTGATAACGATCCTGATACCAGCGGGAGATCGCCCGACGTAAGCGTGGAATGCCGCGTGAGGTGGAATACCCATGGGTGTCAGGACGCTGCGCAACCGTGCAGAGTTTCTCAACGATATGCGGCGGCGTTGGGCCGTCAGGGTTACCCATACTGAAATCGATAATGTCTTCGCCGCGCCGACGCGCAGCCATTTTCAGTTCAGCAGTGATATTGAAAACATAAGGGGGGAGACGATCGATACGCGTAAAACGGCGTTCAGGACTGAATTCAGCCATAGATTCCTCAGAGTCACGTTAGCGCCCGGACCGTCCGAGCGACGCTGCCACCCGTGTGGCGTGCTTAGAAAATAACCTGAAGAAAAAGACGCTGTCGAGAGGATAACGGCAAAACAATATTTTGCGCTAAAACGGGAATGTGATTGCAGTGAAAAGCGGAACCCTTATCGCGAACAGGCAGTTTTAAGCGCTACGATTTAACACAATATTTTCAGTATCGTTACCTGACGTTTCTCCCCAAACGGAAAAGCACCGGCTTTCAGTCAAAAGCCAGCAATCCCCTTTGAGAATTATGGTTTTTCCCCATTTGATAAATCTGATGGATAGCTGGTCATCAGGCCCTATGTTTTCTATCATAGATTTTTCCCGTTTTCCCAGGCCTGACCGTGCACGAAATCTTCAATATGCTCCTGGCGGTGTTCGACCGCGCGGCATTAATGCTGATCTGTCTCTTTTTCCTTATCCGCATCCGCTTGTTCCGCGAACTGTTGCATAAATCTGCCCATTCGCCAAAAGAGCTGCTGGCCGTCACGTTTATCTTTTCGATGTTTGCCCTGTTCAGCACCTGGTCCGGGGTGCCGGTAGAAGGCTCGCTGGTGAACGTGCGCATCATCGCCGTCATGTCGGGCGGGATCCTCTTTGGTCCCTGGGTAGGGATTATCACAGGCATCATCGCCGGCACCCATCGATACCTGATTGATATTGGCGGCGTGACGGCAGTCCCCTGCTTTATCACCAGCATTATTGCCGGGCTGCTCTCGGGCTGGATTAACCGCAAAATCCCGAAAAAGCAGCACTGGCGTGCAGGGATTATCGCGGGGATGGTCTGCGAAACGCTGACCATGATCCTGGTCATCGTCTGGGCGCCAACCGTTGCGCTGGGGCTGGATATCGTCTCGAAGATCGGTATTCCTATGATCCTCGGGAGCGTCTGTATCGGTTTTATCGTGCTACTGGTGCAAAGCGTGGAGGGCGAAAAAGAGGCCAGCGCCGCGCGTCAGGCCAAGCTGGCGCTGGATATCGCCAACAAGACGCTGCCGCTTTTCCGACACGTTAACGCCGAATCTTTACGTCAGGTTTGCGATATCATCCGCCGTGATATTCACGCCGATGCGGTCGCCATCACCAATATTGACCACGTGCTGGCTTACGTTGGCGTCGGGGAGCACAATTATCGCGACAGCGACGATACCATCAGCCCGACCACCAGACAGGCGATTAACTACGGAAAAATCATCATTAAAAACAATGATGAAGCCCACCGGACGCCAGAGATCCACTCAATGCTGGTGATCCCGCTGTGGGAAAAAGGCGTGGTCACGGGGACGCTGAAAATTTACTACTGCCATGCGCACCAAATCACCTCCTCGCTCCAGGAGATGGCGATTGGCCTGTCGCAGATTATCTCCACTCAACTTGAGGTTTCGCGTGCAGAGCAGCTGCGCGAGATGGCAAATAAGGCAGAGCTGCGCGCCCTGCAAAGCAAGATCAATCCCCATTTCCTGTTTAACGCGCTGAACGCTATCTCCTCTTCCATCCGTCTGAATCCGGATACCGCGCGGCAGCTGATATTTAATCTGTCGCGCTATCTGCGCTACAACATTGAGCTAAATGACGACGAGCAGATCGACATCAAAAAAGAGCTGTATCAAATCAAGGATTACATCGCCATCGAGCAGGCACGCTTTGGCGATAAGCTCACGGTCATTTACGATATTGATGAAGAGGTCAGCTGCGTGATCCCAAGCCTGCTGATCCAGCCTCTGGTGGAAAACGCCATTGTTCACGGTATTCAGCCGTGTAAAGGTAAAGGCGTAGTAACGATTAGCGTGACGGAAAGCGGTAACCGCGTGCGCATCGCCGTGCGCGATACCGGGCACGGCATCGATCCGAAAGTCATCGAGCGCGTCAAATCAAACGAAATGCCGGGCAACAAGATCGGACTGCTGAATGTGCATTACCGGGTCAAACTGCTGTACGGTGACGGGCTGCATATTCACCGTCTTGAGCCGGGCACCGAAATTGCCTTTTATGTTCCGAATGAGCGAACGCCCGTGAATGCCCCGATATCCTTGTTGCCGTAGGCCGGAGTAACAGATGAAAGTCATCATCGTAGAAGATGAATTTCTGGCTCAACAGGAGTTGAGCTGGCTTATCAAAACCCACAGCCAGATGGAGATTGTTGGCTGTTTTGAGGATGGTCTGGACGTGCTGAAATTTTTACAGCATAACCGGGTCGACGCGATATTCCTCGATATTAATATTCCGTCGCTGGACGGCGTCCTGCTGGCGCAAAATATCAATCAGTTCGCCCACAAGCCGTTTATTGTGTTTGTCACCGCGTGGAAAGAGCATGCCGTGGAAGCCTTCGAGCTTGAGGCGTTTGACTATATTCTGAAGCCGTACCAGGAGTCGCGTATTATCAGCATGCTGCATAAGCTGGAAGCCGCGTGGCAGCAGCAAGCATTACCCGCCAGTGCCAGCCCGGTAGCGCGGGAAAACGACACGATTAATCTGGTGAAGGACGAACGAATCATCGTCACGCCTGTCGACGATATTTACTATGCCGAAGCGCATGAAAAAATGACGTTTGTCTATACGCGGCGTGAATCCTACGTCATGGCGATGAACATCACCGAATTCTGCAATAAACTCCCGGCCGCTCACTTCTTCCGCTGCCACCGCTCGTTCTGCGTCAACCTGAACAAGATCCGCGAAATCGAACCCTGGTTTAATAACACCTATATTTTGCGGCTGAAGGATCTGGATTTCCAGGTGCCGGTAAGCCGCAGCAGGGTGAAAGAGTTCCGCCAGCTCATGCACCTGTAACGCGTTCCCTCTCCCGCAGGAGAGGGGAATGAGCATCAGAGGATCTGACCCAGTACCTGACGCAGATGCGCCCCGGAGCCCAGTAAGCCTGGGTTGTCGTGGACAATCAGGTAAACAGGAATGTCCTGGACATAGCTCCTGAAGCGGCCTTTGTCTTCGAAGCCGCCACGGAAGCCGGAGGCGGTAAAGAAATCGAGGAAGCGCGGTACGATCCCGCCCGCAATATAGACCCCGCCAAAGGTGCCAAGGTTCAGCGCCAGGTTGCCGCCAAAACGCCCCATGATGACGCAGAACAGCGACAAAGCACGGCGGCAGTCAATACAGCTGTCGGCCAGCGCGCGTTCGGTCACATCTTTAGGTTGCAGATTTTCCGGCAGACGACCGTCTGATTTTACAATCGCCCGATACAGGTTCACCAGGCCCGGGCCAGAAAGCACCCGCTCGGCCGACACGTGCCCAATCTCGGCGCGTAGCTCCTCCAGAATAATGCCCTCTTCTTCGCTGTTCGGCGCAAAATCCACGTGACCGCCCTCGCCCGGCAGGCTGACCCAGCGTTTGTCGACGTGGACCAGGTGCGCCACCCCCAGGCCGGTGCCTGCGCCGTAAACGGCAATCGGTTTGCCTTCAACCGGGGCCGTACCGCCGAACTGAATCAGATGCTCTGGTTTAAGCATTGGGATAGCCATGGAAACCGCAGTGAAGTCGTTGATAATTTCAAGGTGCGAGAAGCCGAGGTTTTTCCGCATTTCGGCAATTGAGAAGGCCCACGTGTGGTTGGTCATCGCCACCCAATCGCCGGTGATCGGACAGGCAATAGCGATACAACCGTCTTCAACGCTCACTTTATGCTCTTCCAGATAGACGCGAACCACCGCTTCCAGGCTTGGGTAATCCAGCCCTGAATAGGTTTTCGCCTGAGAAATTTCACCGCTGTTCACATCGCACAGGGCAAGGCGCGCGTTGGTGCCGCCTACATCACCTACCAAAGCATACTTTGTCATTCTTCTACTGCTCCGCTAAAGTCAGAATAAATCTTTGGGACACTGTAAATTCAAGGCGTGATAACAACAACGACCAGAAGGTGACTGCCCATGGATTATCGATCTTCGTCACATTATAACTTTACCGTTTCAGCACCTTTTGCACTATTGCCACAATGCTGATTGTGCAAAGTAACGTTAAGCCGTTTTGTACAAGGAAATCATCATGCTCCATCCGCGAGCCAGAACCATGCTGTTATTGGCTGTCCCGGCGCTGATTATTGGCGTGGCGTCGAGCCTGGTGCTCATCGTCGTCATGAAAGCGGCGGCGGTGCTGCAAACGATTTTATGGACCGCGCTTCCGGTAAAACTCGGCATCAGCATTGACTCGCCGGGCTGGATCATGATGATGCTGACCCTGACCGGGATTGCCGTAGGGCTGGTGATCCGCTATAGCCCGGGTCATGCCGGGCCGGATCCGGCACTGGAACCCTTGATTGGCGCCCCTGTCTCTCCCTCTGCTCTGCCGGGGCTTATTATCGCGCTGATTATCGGTCTTGCAGGCGGCGTAAGCCTCGGGCCTGAACATCCCATTATGGCGGTTAATATCGCGCTGGCGGTCTTTCTGGGGGCGCGTCTTTTTCCGCGCGTTGGCGCGCTGGACTGGACGATCCTGGCGTCAGCAGGCACCATCGGGGCGCTGTTTGGCACTCCGGTCGCGGCTGCGCTCATTTTTTCGCAAACCCTCAGCAGTGATCATGAAGTACCGCTGTGGGATAAACTCTTCGCGCCGCTAATGGCCGCCGCTGCGGGAGCCCTCACCACCAGCCTGTTTTTCCATCCCCATTTTTCACTCACCATCCCCCACTACGGCCAGATGCAACTCACCGATATTTTCAGCGGTGCCGTCGTCGTCGCGATCGCCATTGCGCTGGGGATGGTCGCGGTGTGGTGTCTCCCTCGCCTGCATCGCCTGATGCACAGGCTGAAGCATCCGGTGCTGATTCTGGGCATGGGGGGTTTTATTCTGGGCGTTTTAGGCGCCATCGGCGGGACGGTTACGCTGTTTAAGGGTCTGGACGAGATGCAGCAGCTGGCCTTCAGCCAGGTCTTTAGCGTCTCCGATTATCTGCTGTTCGCGCTGGTAAAACTGGCGGCGCTGGTGGTCGCTGCGGCCTGTGGTTTCAGGGGAGGTCGAATCTTCCCGGCGGTATTTGTTGGCGTCGCGCTGGGGCTGATGCTGCATGAGCACGTTGACGCTGTCCCTGCGGCGATTACCGTCTCCTGTTCCATTCTGGGGCTGGTACTGGTGGTCACGCGCGATGCGTGGCTGAGCCTGTTTATGGCGGCCGTTGTCGTGCCGGATACCACGCTTCTGCCGCTGCTCTGTATCGTGATGTTGCCCGCCTGGCTCCTGCTGGCGGGCAAACCGATGCTGATGGGATGGCGAAACGACAGGTAATCAGGCGTTATTGCGCGCCTCCAGCGCTTTGGTCAGCGCGCTCAGCAGCGGCGGAATATCGGCTTTCGGCAGCATCACCTCGATCAGCGAAAGCCGCTCATGGTGTGCCACTTTATCCAGCACCTCCGCCAGCGCTTCCGCTTCGCTGACGCGCCAGCATTCTGCCTGAGGCGCCAGGCTCAGCGCCTGCGGGATCTGCGTCCAGTTCCAGAGGGCAATGTCGTTATAGCGCTGCTCCGGCCCGTGGATGGCCCTTTCCACCGTGTATCCTTCGTTGTTAAGCACCAGAATAATCGGGCGCTGCTTGTCGCGCAGCATCGATCCCAGCTCCTGAATGGTCAACTGCGCGGCGCCGTCACCCGTCAGGACAATCACGCGTCGGTTCGGACACGCCGTTTGCGCGCCAAACGCCGCCGCCAGCGTGTAGCCAATCGATCCCCACAGCGGCTGGACGATAAAGTTCACGTCCGCCGGTAAACGCAGATCGATAGCGCCGAAAGCAGACGTTCCCTGGTCAGCCAGAATAATGTCTCCGGGGCGGATAAACGTTTGCAGGGTACGCCAGAAGCTCTCCTGAGTCAGCGCCCCTTCGATAGTCGGGAACGAAAAGCCGCTGTGATCCAATGGCGCTCGCGTATCACGAACATAGGTTTTACACAGCGCTGTCAGCGTTTCAATGGCCTCCCTCATCGGGATACCCGTAAACCAGACGTCGCCGACGCGGGACGCGTGGGGCTGAACCTCTATCGTCTGGTCTGGCGTCAGCTGGTGGGTAAACCCGGCAGTGAGCGTATCGGTAAAGCGCGTGCCAATACACAGCACCGTATCAGCCCCCTCGATGGCCTCTTTGACCGGCGCGGCGCTCGCCGATCCGCTGTAGGTGCCGTAAAAACCGCTCTGTCGTTCGTCAAAAATGCCCTTGCCCATCAGCATGGTGGCGTGTGCCATCGGCACCTCTTTCACCCACGTCTGAAGGGCCGTGCGCAGACCATGGCGGAGTACGAGGAAGTCCGCTAACAGCGCGGTGCGTTTGCTCGTGGACAAGCGCTTTTCGGCAGCCTCACGGAACGCCTGCAAGCAGGCTGAATCAGCCGGTGCGGGGCTAACAGTGAGAGCGCTTACAGGGGGCGTAGCGGCTTTTTTCGCCACATCAGCGGGCAGCATCAGGTAGCCCGGACGGCGCTCCCGCAGCATAGTGGTCAGGACTCTGTCAATTTCATAGCAGGCGTTTTGTTCGGTAAGCACCGCCTGTGCTACGGTGATGGGTTCGCTCATATGATAGAAATGGCGGAACTCGCCGTCACCCAACGTATGGTGCAATAACTCTCCTCGCTGCTGCGCCGCCATACCCGGGGCCCCCACAATATGGAGGACGGGAACATGTTCGGCAAAGCTGCCCGCCACACCGTTCATGGCGCTTAACTCCCCAACGCCGAATGTCGTCAGGAGCGCGGCAAAGCCCTTACAGCGGGCATAGCCGTCTGCGGCGTAAGACGCGTTCAGTTCATTGGCACAGCCCACCCAGCAGATGTCCGGGCTGTCTATCACGTGATCGAGAAATTGCAGGTTATAGTCGCCTGGCACGCCAAACAGATGATCGGCACCACAATCTGTTAGTCGGTCCAGCAGGTAATCGGCGACGCAATAGGGGGTACGCATATTATAAGTGTCCTTCTGACGTTGACCTCACTCTGAGTATTAAATAAGCGTGAAGCGTGTCCAGAATTGGCGACAATCAGGGTCTGGAAAGAATGCTTTACGAAAAAAGCTGAGCTATGCTCATTTTCTTCAGGTTAGTGTAAACGTATACACTGATGTTTCTTTCCAGCGCCAGAGGTCTCGTCAATGGGTTATCAGCCTGACAAAAATCGTTATCAGACAATGCAATATCGCCGTTGTGGACAAAGCGGCCTTAAGCTTCCCGCCATCTCGCTGGGGCTTTGGCATAATTTTGGCGACGCGACGTTACTCGAAAACAGCCGTCAACTTTTACAGCGTGCTTTCGATTTGGGTATTACGCATTTTGACCTTGCCAATAATTACGGCCCGCCTCCTGGTTCGGCCGAACGTAATTTCGGGCGCATTTTGCAGGAGGATTTCCTGCCCTGGCGCGATGAGCTAATCATCTCCACCAAAGCGGGCTACACCATGTGGGACGGGCCTTACGGCGACTGGGGCTCACGTAAATATCTGATCGCCAGCCTGGACCAGAGCCTCAGGCGTATGGGGCTGGAGTATGTCGATATTTTCTATCACCACCGCCCGGATCCACAAACGCCGCTACGTGAAACCATGAAAGCGCTTGACCATGTGGTGCGTCAGGGCAAGGCGCTGTACATCGGTCTGTCCAACTACCCGGCAGAAGTGGCAAGGCAGGCGATTGAAATACTGGAGGATCTGGGCACGCCATGTCTGATCCACCAGCCGAAGTACTCCATGTTTGAACGTGCGCCTGAAGAGGGGTTGCTGGACGTGTTGCAGCATAAAGGGGTGGGATGTATCCCCTTCTCCCCCCTGGCGGGCGGACAGTTGACCGATCGCTATCTGAACGGTATCCCGGCGGATTCTCGCGCAGCAAGCGGCAGTAAGTTCCTTAACCCGGAGCAGATCACCGACAAAAAGCTGGAAAAGGTACGCAAGCTGAATGCGCTGGCGGAAAACCGGGGGCAAAAGCTATCGCAAATGGCACTGGCCTGGATCCTGCGCCACGATGCGGTGACATCCGTGCTCATCGGCGCAAGCAAGACCGGACAAATTGAAGATGCAGCAGGCGTGCTTGAGAATTGTCGGTTCACGGCAGAAGAGCTGAAGACGATAGATACGATCCTGTCCAGTTCAGATTAAAAACACTTTTAGCAAAAAGTGCTCTCGTTCCTGATTTAGGAGTTGAGGCGATGAAACGAATGTTTACCAACTCGTAAAATTGCGTTAACAGGTCGCACAGCGGCCCCGATCGTGAAGGAGAAGAGTATGTTCAGGTCACTGATTCTTGCAGCGGTATTACTGGCTTCGGCCCCGCTGGTCGCCAGTGCGGGCGAAATCACCCTGTTGCCATCGATTAAATTACAAATTGGCGATCGTGATGACTACGGCAGATACTGGGACGGTGGCTACTGGCGCGACCGTGACTACTGGCATCGCCATTATGAATGGCGTCAAAACCGCTGGTGGAAACACGATAACGGCTATCACCGTGGCTGGGATAAGCGTAAGGCTTACGAACGCGGCTACCGCGAAGGCTGGAACGATCGTGACGACCGCCGTGGCGGCTGGGGTCATGGAAAAGGCAGAGGCCACGGTCACGGCCATCACCATTAACAACAAAAAGGAGCCTTCCGGCTCCTTTTTCTTTTACAGGCCTGCGGCTGTGCCTATCAGCAACCACAAGTTTAACGCCACCACCACGACCACAATGGCCCACCCGGCGCGCTTCACCCACGTCGAATTCACCAGTTCGCCCATCAGCGATTTATTACTGGTGAAGATCAGCAGTGGCACCAGCGCCAGCGCAATCCCGAAACTTAGCAGTACCTGACTCATCACCAGAATGCGGGTCGGATCCAGCCCCATCAGGATCACAACAAAGGAAGGCAGCATCGTGACCGAGCGGCGAACCCACAGCGGAATATGGAAACGTACGAACCCCTGCATCACCACCTGCCCGGCCAGTGTCCCCACAACCGTAGATGAAAGACCCGCAGCAACCAGGCTTAAACCAAAAATAGTGGCAGCGGCATGACTCAGCAACGGCTCCAGCGTCAGGTAAGCCTGGTCGAGATCGGCAACCCCGGTATGCCCGTTAAAGTGGAACGCGGCGGCGGCGGTCGCCATCATCGCCAGATTCACAAATCCGGCAATGGTCATCGCGATAGTCACATCCCATTTCGAGGCGGAGTAGCGCTCTTTACTCGTCCCGCCATGCAGATTCTGGGTTAATGAAGAGTGCAGATAAATGACGTGCGGCATGATGGTCGCCCCCAGCACTCCGGCAGCCAGAAAAACGGCTTCAGAAGTGGGTAACGACGGGATCACCATCCCTTTCGTCAGCTGCGCCAGATTCGGCTGGGAGAAAATCAGCTCAACAATATAGGCGGCAGCGACGAACAGCAGCAGGCCGCCGATGACTTTCTCCAGCGGTTTTTGTCCCCGCCGCTGGAGCATCAGAATCAGGAAAGTGGCGATACCGGTCAGCACGGCCCCCTGAAGCAGGGAGACGCCCAGGATAAGCTTAAAGCCGATCGCCGCCCCGATAAACTCGGCGAGATCGGTGGCCATGGCGATAATTTCCGCCTGAACCCAGTAAAACCAAACTGCCGGACGTGGATAATGATCGCGGATTTGCTCCGCCAGGTTTTTTCCGGTAGCAATACCCAGCTTCGCGGAGAGCATCTGAATCAGCATCGCCATCAGATTGGCCCAGACCACAACCCACAGCAGTTTATAGCCGAAACTGGCCCCGGCCTGAATATTGGTCGCAAAATTACCCGGATCGATGTAGCCAATCGCGGCAATGAATGCCGGTCCCATTAATGCGAACCGCAGCTTGCGTGCCGCTCTGCCGCTGCTACTCTCTACGCGACTATTCGTCATTTCTGCCTCTGGAAATATAGCCTTTGCTATGTTTTATGCTATCAAAATGAGAATGATTATCAAGTTCATTTGTAACGGTTAACATGATTTCTCTGATAGTCAGGAACGATAGACAGGCAGGTGGAGCAAGGTCACAGAATGTGAAAATGCGCAGACATTTGTGAAGCGTAGCACACAAACTTAACTTTTCACTCATTTACCTAACATAACAAAAATGTCTTGTTGATCACTATTTTTGAGACTCGTCACAGGATGTAACTATAGTGTGGGCTTGATCTCGTTTTCTTTGTGCTTGTTACATAGAATGTGCACGGAAATTAAACCTGCCTCATATTTGGAGCAAATATGGACCGCGTCCTTCATTTTGTCCTGGCACTCGTTGTCGTTACTGCACTTGCATTGCTGGTCAGCACAGACCGCAAAAAAATTCGTATTCGCTATGTTGTCCAACTGCTGGTCATTGAAGTTTTACTTGCGTGGTTCTTCCTGAACTCCAACGTAGGCCTGGGCTTCGTGAAAGGCTTCTCCGAAATGTTCGAAAAACTGCTCGGATTTGCCAACGAAGGGACAAACTTCGTCTTTGGCAGCATGAACGATCAGGGTCTGGCCTTCTTCTTCCTGAAGGTGCTCTGCCCTATCGTCTTCATCTCTGCCCTGATCGGTATCCTTCAGCACATCCGCGTTCTGCCGGTGGTTATCCGTGCGATCGGCTTCCTGTTATCGAAAGTTAACGGCATGGGCAAACTGGAATCCTTTAACGCAGTCAGCTCGCTGATCCTGGGTCAGTCTGAGAACTTCATTGCGTATAAAGATATTCTCGGCAAGATGTCCCGTAACCGCATGTACACCATGGCGGCAACCGCAATGTCTACCGTTTCCATGTCTATCGTGGGCGCGTATATGACCATGCTGGAACCAAAATACGTAGTTGCGGCGCTGGTTCTGAACATGTTCAGCACATTTATCGTGCTTTCGCTGATTAACCCGTACCGCGTGGATGCCAGCGAAGAGAACATTCAGATGTCAAACCTGCACGAGGGACAGAGCTTCTTCGAAATGCTGGGTGAATACATTCTGGCGGGTTTCAAGGTTGCAATTATCGTCGCCGCAATGCTGATTGGCTTTATCGCGCTGATCGCTGCGCTGAACGCCCTGTTTGCGGCCGTACTCGGTATCTCCTTCCAGGGTATTCTGGGCTACATCTTCTACCCGATTGCCTGGGTGATGGGCGTGCCCGCTCACGAAGCGTTGCAGGTGGGCAGTATCATGGCAACGAAACTGGTTTCCAATGAGTTCGTGGCGATGATGGATCTCCAGAAGATTGCCAGCACACTCTCCCCTCGTGCGGAAGGGATCCTGTCCGTCTTCCTGGTCTCCTTCGCGAACTTCTCTTCCATCGGTATTATCGCTGGTGCGATTAAAGGCCTGAACGAAGAGCAAGGTAACGTCGTTTCTCGCTTTGGCCTGAAGCTGGTTTACGGTTCAACACTGGTGAGCGTCCTGTCTGCCTCTATCGCAGCACTGGTTCTGTAATTCATACCGCGTAATAAAAACCGGGAGTCCTCGCTCCCGGTTTTTTTATGCCTCCAGCGCCGTCAGGGGCACTGGTTTACCAATCAAATAGCCCTGCAAATAGTCCACGCCAAATCGCAGCAACATCTCGCGTTGTTCAGCCGATTCCACATATTCAGCCACCACACAAAGCGATTTCGTTTTGGCCATGTTGCAAATGGACTGCACGATCATCGCATCCATGCTGTCGGTGCAGATATCTTTCACGAAGCAGCCATCGATCTTAATGATATCGGCCTCCAGCCGCTTCAGGCGCTCAAAGTTGGCATAGCCGGTACCAAAGTCATCAATAGCAATGCGGAAGCCGTAATCCCGCAGCTGCTGGATATTGTTGATGCTGCTTCCCGAGTCAGAGAAAGCCTGTTCCTCGGTGATCTCAATGACGATATCTTGCGGCGCAATAGCGTAGCGTTCAAAAAGCGCGATGATCTCAGCCGCTATCTCATTTTGCATCAGCGTCAGCGGCATCAGATTAACGGAGAACTGCGTTCCGGCCCGTTCGGACGGATGGCTGCGCATCCACATCAGCAATTTTTCCACCACGTTCAGGTCAAATCGGTGGCTCAGGTTAAACTGAGCAATCAGCGGAATAAAGCGATCAGGCGTGATGATCTCCCCCTCGCTTTCAAGCCTTGAGAGGATTTCAAAGTACCCTTCCCCACGCGCGTTATGGATTGGCTGGGCGTAAAGGTGAAGCCCACCGATATCAAGGGCGCGTTTTATGCGGGCCAGCATCAGCACTCTGTCCGTCGTCTGACCGGAGACATCATCCAGACTGTTGGTTAACGCCAGGACGTTGTGCCCGGCACAGGACTGCTCGGAGAGCCAGCTCAGCTGACCCAGCGTGTGATGCAGGCTTTCTCCATCCGGCACTTCACCCCAGGAGGCGCCAAACTCGATGTCGAGCTCAGTCTTGTTCCAGATAATCTTACGGCTGTTCAGATGATCAACCATATATTGCAGACGTTCAGCCGTGCCCGGACCCAGCAAGACCACTACCAGCTCACTGCCCGGCAACTGGAAGAGCTTCTCGTCTTTTTGCAATAACGGTTGCAGCGACGCGGTTATCATCTTTTTACAATGTACACGCATGAGGATGCCGTAGTGACGGCTCAGGAATTCGAGATTATCCAGGCGCAGGCAGCAGACTTTGGCCTCGGGATGGTGCTGTAAAAACACTTCCAGCGCACGAATGTTAGGCAGACCGGTGAGCGGATCGGTAAGCGCCCTCTCCTGCCACCCCTGTTTCAGCCATTCACTTTTCTGATAGATCTGCGACATGTAAAGCAGGCAGATGGCGAAAGAGATAAGCACCGACAGGATAAAGGAGAGCGAGTGGCCCGATTCAACACCATTAAGAAAATTATAATTATAGGTCAACAGCATGAGCGCCGAGGCCGCCCAGAATAAAGAGATGAGCGCATAGCTCAGACGACCAATCCCCAGGGTGAAAAGAATGAAAACGATTGGCATCAAATAACCCGCAATAAACTGCGACTCAAAAGGCGCGCATAAAATAGCGATCATCGAGATCAACAGCATCAGCCACACAACGATAAATAACGCTTTTTTGTGACAAAAGAGGGGCTTCACGCTTCTCCGCCAGAATGTTCGGGCATAGCGAGGATTAATAATCATTCTTAACGGATAATAGAACATCATGGTGAAAATCAGGGCGGCACAAATCAGACTCTGAATATCGATAACGTTATAAATTGCAGAGCCTTCGCCAAAATATGAGGAGATTGTCACCGGGAAATCAAATAAATATCCCGCCAGATACATCGATAATTTGATGCCCACAGGCACCATAAATCCGAGCCAGAAAATACGTATGCCAATGTACTTATTCGGTATGCTGTGTCGCCAGCGCTTGCCCAGCACCAGACGGATGACGCCACAGGCGGCGAAGACGGTAAACGTCTGACAACATAATAATACGGCAGATTGTAGTGGTGCTAAATCAAGATTATAAATATTAGTAATACTAAAACTTAACAGCAAAGGAATGATTGCCCGCCGTCCAAATAACAACACGATGGCGAGCATGGCACTTAAGGGCAACCACGCCAGATAAACATCATTTTCGCTGACGATGGCCCGTGGAGAGATATAACGAGAAAAAGGAATCGCAATCAGGCTTAGCGCCAGGGCAATCATAAATATCTTTACATTATTGTAAATTTTTCTATTCATTAATCCGGATAATCTATTTTACCATCGTCTCATTGACCGCATGGATAATAGGTTTATTAATAACACGAATCAAGTTCAGGTCTATTTATAGACTTGTTTATTGATTTGGATTGAGGTGAGGTGTAGAAAACGACGTTAATTGCAACAAAAACAGTCTAAAATATTTTACAAGATATAAAAAAACCCCCGTCTTGCGACGAGGGTTTAAATTTTGGTGGAGCTAAGCGGGATCGAACCGCTGACCTCTTGCATGCCATGCAAGCGCTCTCCCAGCTGAGCTATAGCCCCACATGTTACTTTACCTACCGCACTCTGTTGGGTTCAGAGTTTGGTGGAGCTAAGCGGGATCGAACCGCTGACCTCCTGCATGCCATGCAGGCGCTCTCCCAGCTGAGCTATAGCCCCGTCGTAAAGCTGTCATGTTGACGGGCGGCATAATATGAATTCCGCCGCAGAGTGTCAACGGCAAATTCAGCCTCCGCCTTTCAATCGCCGAAAAATCATGCAAATGAATCACTTTGAGAGCCTGCTCGCAGCCAGGAGTTAAGCTTGTCACGTTTTCACGTAAAACGGTGCTATAAAATGAACCACTAATTAACCCCACAGATATTCAGGAAATTGTATGATCAAGGAACGAATGACGCCAGAAGAGTTAGCCCTGCTGACTGGCTATAGCCGACAGACCATCAATAAATGGGTACGCAAAGAGGGTTGGATTACATCGCCAAAGCCAGGCGTTCAGGGTGGCAAGGCGCGTCTGGTACACGTCAATGAAAAAGTGCGCGACTTTATTCGCAGCGCGCGCAGGGCAACAGAGACGCCGGAACTGCCAGATAAGGCGTACCACGAGGGCTCGCTTCATGCCCTGCTCCTGACGCTGGCGAATGAAATGACGCCGGAAGAGCAAAAGCAGATGACATCGCTGTTACTGCGGGAAGGGATTACCGGCTTGTTACAACGTTTAGGGATTCGCGACCAACGCTGATATGAAAAGATTACGCAGCAAAATGACCACGGAAGAGCTGGCGGACAGTCTGGGCGTAGCCCGACAAACCGTTAATCGCTGGATACGACAGAAAGGATGGAAAACGGAGGGTATCAACGGTGTAAAAGGCGGAAGAGCGAGGGTGATATGTATTGATGCGCACGTTAAGGAGCACATCATTAGTCTTCCCGCCATTCGTAACCGTCGGGCTGTTTACCATGTGGCGGAAAGCCCCTCCCACTACGGCGTGGCAACCTCATCCAGCCTGCTTCCACAAATTATCGACTCGCTGGAAAACATGACGACTGTCGAACAGGAACGTTTGCACAAGTTGCTCGCTCGTGAAGGGTTGCAGGGTTTTCTCACGCGTCTTGGTATTGCTGAATAACAGGCATAAAAAACGGCAGGTTACCCTGCCGTTTTTTGTATTACACGAGTATTACTGCTGGCTTTCACGCTCAGCAATAAAGCCCAGCGCTTTGTTGATACGCGCAACGCTACGTGATTTGCCGATGGCATGAACGGTCACGTCCAGCGCCGGAGACTGGCCTGCCCCCGTCACCGCAACGCGCAGCGGCATACCGACTTTACCCATGCCAATTTCCAGCTCATCAGCGGTAGCCTGAATCGCGTGGTGAACATTTTCCGCAGTCCATTCGGTAATGGCTTCGAGTTTATCACGCACCACTTCCAGCGGCTGACGCGCAACCGGACGCAGGTGTTTCTTGGCCGCGTCGGCGTCGAACGCGTCAAACTCTTCATAGAAGTAACGGCAGCTTTCAGCAATTTCTTTCAGCGTTTTGCAACGCTCGCCAAGCAGCTTCACCAGATCCGCCAGTTCAGGGCCCGTACGGGTATCGATGTTTGCCTGTTCAATGTGCCATTGCAGATAAGTCGCCACATATTCTGGCTGCATGGTATTGATGTAGTGATGGTTCAGCCACAGCAGTTTGTCAGTGTTGAACGCGCTGGCTGATTTGCTGACCGAGTTTAGAGAGAACAGCTCGATCATCTCTTCGCGGCTGAAGATCTCCTGGTCACCATGAGCCCAGCCCAGACGCACCAGGTAGTTCAGCAGCGCTTCCGGCAGATAGCCGTCATCACGGTACTGCATCACGCTCACCGCGCCATGACGTTTGGACAGCTTTTTACCGTCGTCACCGTTGATCATTGATACGTGCGCATACACCGGTACAGGCGCGTTCAGCGCTTTCAGAATGTTGATCTGACGCGGGGTGTTATTGATATGGTCTTCACCACGGATCACGTGAGTGATTTCCATATCCCAGTCGTCCACAACTACGCAGAAGTTATAGGTTGGCGATCCGTCAGTACGACGAATGATAAGGTCATCCAGCTCCTGGTTGCTGAATTCGATCGGACCACGGATCTGGTCATCAAAGATAACAGAGCCATCCTGTGGGTTAGCAAAACGCACTACGCAAGGCTCATCCGCAGCATGCTCGCTGTGGTCATGGCGGCAACGACCGTCATAACGCGGTTTTTCGCCTTTTGCCATTTGCTCTTCACGCAACGCATCCAGACGCTCCCTGGAGCAGTAGCACTTATAGGCCGTGCCTGCCACCAGCATCTCGTCAATTACGGCGTTATAGCGGTCAAAACGTTTGGTCTGGAAGTATGGGCCTTCGTCCCACGCCAGATTCAGCCAGTTCATCCCATCCATAATGGCTTCAATTGCTTCCGGCGTTGAGCGCTCCAGATCGGTGTCTTCAATACGCAGCACAAACTCACCGTTGTTGTGACGTGCGAAAAGCCAGGAGTAGAGAGCGGTACGTGCACCACCGACATGCAGATAGCCTGTCGGGCTCGGCGCGAAGCGAGTTTTGATTTTCATGAAATGGCCTTACGTTATAAAGATGCCGGTAATCGGCAAATTCCGGGAAGAAAACAATGGGCAATATTCTATCACTGTGGGCCGATTCCTCAATGTCGATCACTTTATCCGGTTCGAGATTGCTGTTTTTGTTTATAAATCATGCGCCACAGTCCGTTTTGCGATCGTTTTGACTAATTTTACGACGAACGAATAAAAACTTTAGAAAATGCGTTGACTCATTTTCAACTCTCCCTATAATGCGACTCCACACAGCGGGGGTGATTAGCTCAGTTGGTAGAGCATCTCCTTTACACGGAGGGGGTCGGCGGTTCGAGCCCGTCATCACCCACCATCTACTTCGGTAGACTCGCAGTGTAGATAAGCATGAGATTGGGCGATTAGCTCAGTTGGTAGAGCATCTCCTTTACACGGAGGGGGTCGGCGGTTCGAGCCCGTCATCGCCCACCATTTCGGGTCGTTAGCTCAGTTGGTAGAGCAGTTGACTTTTAATCAATTGGTCGCAGGTTCGAATCCTGCACGACCCACCAATGTAAAAAAGCGCCCTAAAGGCGCTTTTTTGCTATCTGCGATATAGCACATCCCCATTGCAGCCAGATCGCTTGTTTTACTCAAGCTCACGCCTTCTTTGCCGATACCTCTATTTTATGGCGAAAAGGATCTCAATATGACAACTCTTAAGCCCGTTTCTCTGTCGGCGATGGAAATCGGCAGCGTAGATAACAGCTCCGGCGGAAACGACATTGCTTCTCAAATCACCCGTCTGACCAAACAGATAACGAAAGTCACTCAGCAGCTCAAAGAAGTGACCATGGGTGATGCCACAGCAGAAGAGAAGCAAAAGCAGCAGGAATTACTCGAATCTCAGCTGGCTATGTTGCAGGCACAACTGGCGCAATTGCAGCGTCAGCAGGCAGAAGAGGCGATGCCAAAACAGGAAAAAGGTCAGGCAGTCGCGGAAGGCATCAATAAGCCCTCCGCGGAGCATCAGATTAATATCTACATCTGATTATTGGTTTCGTTAAAAAGTGGATCGCGTGTGCGGGCCTCCATCAAACGTTCGGCCTGCATACGCACCACATCCCAGCAGGCATGCGCCGCGCCGGAAAGTGACCTGTTTTTACGGCGTACCAGCATCAGCTGGCGTTCGACACAGGGTACGAAACGCTTCACCGTTAAACGACTCCCCTGCGGCAGTGGCAGCGCCAGCGCCGGCAGAACGCTGATGCCAATCCCCGCTTCGACCATCGGGAAGAGCGTGGCAGGATGCCCGATCTCCTGCACAATGGTTGCCTTAACGCCCTGCGCGGCCAGTGCGGCATCTATCAGCGGACGGCTGCCTGATGCATAATCCTGTAACACCAGGTTCGCCCCCTGCAAGGCCTGCCAGGCCACCTGTGGCAGCGATGCCAGCGGATCATCATCGCGGCAGAGCAATAAAAAGGGCTCCGAGAGCACCACTTCACATTCCAGGTCGCTTACCGCTCCGGGATCAATAACGATGCCAAAATCTACATCCCCCTGACGGATACTCTCCAGTACCCACTGCTGCGGCCTGTCGTGCAAAACAAAATCGATATCCGGATAGCGGTGATTACTTTCAGCGATACACTGGGGAATAAGATGCGCTGAAATCGTCTGGCTCGCCGCCACTCTCACGGTGCCGGAAAGCTGTTGTCCGATCCGGCCGACATCCCTGAGCGTACTGTTCAGTTCATCCAGCAGCCTCTCCAGACGCATTGCCAGTTGCTGTCCCGCTTCGGTGAGTACCACTTCTCGCGTCGTACGGTCGAGCAGCTTCACTCCCGTTTGCGTTTCAAGCTCCTTAACGCTATGGCTCACCGCCGACTGGCTGAGGCCAATGATCTCCCCTGCCCGGCTAAAGCTGCGGGCCTGCGCGACGGTGACGAAAACGCGAAGCTGACGTAACGAATAATTCATCTGTTTAATTCATGAATGGATGCAATAAATCAATTTTATTTCTCAAAGGGAAGAAAGCACAATAGCGGCATCTGTTTTCAGGAGTGATTATGAAACTTTTTCGTATCCTTGATCCGTTTACGCTGACCCTGATTGGTGTCGTCTTGCTGGCCTCGTTCTTCCCGGCGCGGGGCAGTTTCGTTCCGGTTATTGAAGGACTGACCACGGCAGCCATTGCCCTGCTGTTCTTTATGCATGGCGCCAAACTCTCACGGGAAGCCATTATTGCAGGCGGTAGCCACTGGCGACTGCACCTGTGGGTAATGTGCAGCACCTTTATCCTCTTCCCGGTTTTGGGCGTGCTGTTCGCCTGGTGGGCGCCGGTGAATGTCGATCCGGCGCTGTATACCGGTTTCCTTTATCTGTGCATTTTGCCGGCCACCGTGCAGTCCGCTATTGCCTTTACCTCGCTGGCGGGCGGTAACGTCGCGGCGGCGGTTTGTTCTGCTTCCGCTTCCAGCCTGCTGGGGATCTTTGTTTCACCGCTGCTGGTCGGTCTGCTGATGAATATGCACGGGGCGGAAGGTAATCTGGAGCAGGTGGGTAAAATTTGTCTGCAACTGCTGCTGCCGTTTGTGCTCGGACACTTATCCCGTCCCTGGATTGGGGCGTTTGTGGCAAAACATAAAAAATGGATCGGGAAAACGGACCAAAGCTCAATTCTGCTGGTGGTTTACACGGCCTTCAGCGAAGCCGTGGTGAACGGCATCTGGCACAGGGTGGGCGCTGGATCGCTGCTGTTTATTGTGGTGGTAAGCATCGTTTTGCTGGCCATTGTCATCGCGGTTAACGTCTTTGTGGCCCGCAAATGCGGCTTCAACAAGGCCGATGAAATCACCATTGTATTTTGCGGATCGAAAAAGAGCCTGGCCAACGGGATCCCGATGGCCAATATTCTGTTCCCGACGTCCGTCATTGGGATGATGGTGTTGCCGCTGATGATTTTCCATCAGATCCAGCTGATGGTGTGTGCGGTACTGGCGCGGCGTTACAAGGCGCAGACAGAAAAGCTGGCGCAGGAAGAGACCCGCGCCGCGAAAGTTTAAGGACGTTTCAGGGGCTGAACCAGCTGGGTCAGCCCCTCTGTTTTGATCAGTAACGTGATAGCCATCAGCTCGCCCAGACGCCCGGCGGGGAACTCATCCTTACGGGCAAACCACAGCAGATACTCTTCCGGTAAATCAATCAGCCTGCGACCCTTATATTTACCGAACGGCATCTCCGTATTGGCGATCTCAACGAGCTGCTCTTTTTCCACGTCACTCTCCTAACAGGCGCATCATTTCCGCTTCGTCGATTACCTCGATGCCAAGCTCCTGCGCTTTTGCCAGCTTCGAACCGGCCGCTTCCCCGGCAATCACCAGGTCGGTTTTCTTCGATACGCTGCCCGCCACTTTTGCCCCCAACGCCACCAGGCGCGCTTTCGCGTCATCGCGCGAAAGCTGGCTCAGGCTGCCGGTCAGCACCACCGTTTTACCGGCAAACGGGCTGTCGATCTCTTCGGCATTAACCACTACCGGTGCAGGCCAGTGAATGCCCTGTTCCAGTAATTTACCGATCACTTCACGGTTGCTTTCTTCGGCGAAGAAGTTGAAAACGTGGGTAGCGACCACAATGCCGACATCAGGGACTTTCTGTAGCTCGTCGATGGTGGCTTTCTCCAGCGCGTCCAGCGTGCCGAAATACGCCGCCAGCCCTGCCGCTGTCGCCTCTCCGACTTCACGAATGCCAAGCGCGTAAAGGAAACGGGCAAAGGTGGTGTTTTTGGCCGCCTCGAGCGCGTTAACGATGTTCTGGGCAGATTTTGGCCCCATACGATCAAGACCGGTCAGCTTACCTGCCGTCAGGGTAAAGAGGTCCGCTGGCGTATGGACGTACTCTTTCTCAACTAACTGGTCGATAATCTTGTCACCCATTCCGTCGACGTCCATCGCCCGGCGGGAGACAAAGTGCTTCAGGGACTCTTTACGCTGCGCGCCGCAGATTAACCCGCCCGTACAGCGCGTTACCGCTTCACCTTCCACGCGCTCAACGTCCGAACCACATACCGGACAGTGGGCTGGAAACTCGATGGCACGGGTATCGGCAGGACGTTCAGACTCAACAACGTTAACCACCTGTGGGATCACGTCGCCCGCGCGGCGAATCACCACTTTGTCACCAATGCGCAGGCCCAGGCGGGCAATTTCATCGGCGTTATGCAGCGTGGCGTTACTTACCAGCACGCCAGCCACCTGCACAGGCTCCAGACGCGCCACAGGCGTAATCGCCCCCGTACGCCCTACCTGAAACTCCACGTCGCGAACGAAGGTCATCTGCTCCTGCGCCGGGAACTTAAAGGCTACCGCCCAGCGCGGCGCACGGGCCACAAATCCTAACTGTTCCTGCAACGCCAGCGAGTTAACCTTGATCACCACGCCATCAATATCAAACCCGAGCGTGGGACGATCCTCTTCAACCTTGTGATAGAACGCCAGCACCGCCTCCGGAGAGTCGCAGAGCTGCACACGGTTGCTAACCGGTAACCCCCACTCTTTGAACTGCATTAAACGACCCAGGTGGGTATCTGGCAGGTCACCGCCTTCCAGGATCCCGACGCCGTAGCAGAAGAAAGTAAGCGGTCGCTTCGCGGTGATTCGCGGATCGAGCTGACGCAGCGAACCTGCCGCCGCGTTACGCGGGTTTGCAAACACTTTCCCACCCGTACGACGCGCTTCTTCGTTGATCTTCTCGAAGCCCGCCTGCGGAAGGAACACTTCCCCGCGCACTTCCAGCCGGGCGGGAATGTTATCGCCACGCAGTTTCAGCGGGATCGCACGAATAGTGCGCACATTAGTGGTGATGTCTTCCCCGGTAGTGCCGTCGCCGCGCGTTGCGGCACGCACCATCACGCCGTTCTCATAAAGAATGCTAACGGCCAGACCATCCAGCTTTAGCTCGCAGCACCAGCTCAGATTGTCGATGCTCTTCAGGCGATCCTGCACACGCTTGTTGAAAGCCAGAAAACTCTCTTCATCAAACACGTTATCCAGCGACAGCATCGGCACTTCATGGCGCACCTGGCTGAAAGCGCCCAGCGGTTCCGCGCCGACGCGCTGCGTTGGGGAATCGGGCGTAATCAGTTCGGGGTGCTGCGCTTCCAGCTCGCGCAGTTCACGCATCAGGCGGTCATATTCCGCATCCGGCACTTCCGGTGCGTCCATAACATGATAGAGATATTCATGATGGCGAAGCGTGGTTCGCAGTTCAGTAAGTTGTTGTTCGATTGAGTCCATATCGCACCATCAATGAGAAAAACCCCCGACAGGCGGGGGTTGAGGAGGAGGTGAAGTTAACGCGACGATTACGCGTTCGCTTCCTTAACTTCGCGGATGCGGTCCTGATACTCGCGCAGTTTCTGCGGCGTCATCATTCGACGCTGATCGTCGAGCACCACACCGCCCACTTCGTCGGCGATGTGCTGAGCGGACTGTAGCATCAGCTTAAAGTTTTGCAGCTCGTCACCGTAGGACGGCACCTGCATAAAGATCGTAACCCCCGGCGTGACGAAATCACCGGTCATTTCCGGGTCAAACGTGCCTGGATTGACCATATTGGCCAGGCTAAACAGCGCCGGACCGCTACCGTCAGGACTCAGGTGGCGATGGAAAATATTCATGTCGCCGAACTTGAAGCCTGCCTGTTGGATGCTGTTAAGCAGCACGTCACCGTTCAGATGGGTGCCATGATGAGCAGCCACGTTCATGATGATCACCGCTTCTTTACGCTGCGGCTTTTCAACAACCGGTTCTGGCTCTGCGACCGGCTCTGGCTCAACGCGCGGAGCGGGCTGTGGCGCAGGCGGTTCAGGCTGCGGCTGCGGTTGTTGTACCGGCTGCGGCTGCTGAACAGGCTGTGGCTGATGCACTGGCTGTGCAGGCTGTTGCACAGGTTGCGGCTGTACAGGCTGTGGCGCAACGGGCTGCTGTTGCACAGGCTGCTGCGGCGGATGACGAACAGGTTCTTCCACTGGCGGCGGCGCTGGCTGGCGCGGCTGGGCAGAGGCATACGGTGGTTGATACTGGTGCTGCGGAGCGCGGGGGGCTTCATGCTCTCCATGCGCTGCGCCGGGCGCAGTATTGACCCGATGAACACGAACTTCACCCACGCCGTCGTCGTCAGGACCGTCGATGTCGTCTTCAACGTCATCGTCGTCACGACTGGACTTCATGCGCTTCAGTGGACGATCGCGAAACATAGAGGAACGCTCTTTACGGCTGGTCCAGAAACCATGTACCAGTAAAGCGATTATGGCGATCGCGCCAACAATGATTAATATCAGACGCAAATCCTGCATCATTATATTCTCTGTTGTTCTAACACCTTGCCACCACGGCAAACATTTACTCACTAAGAGTATTTGCCGTTTACGTCAAGTGCAAGTGTATGCAGAGCATTCACAGCATAAAGATGAACTAAATCGTGCTTTTTGCTGGTTTTTCGAACATTTCCGAACTGGTCATTGGCCCGTAAGTGGATAATATAGGGGGGCAATTCCACTGGTTGTGTAAAAAGGAGTACAGCCTGGTATGGTTTCAACATCTTCTTCTGCCCCACGCAGCGGGGTCTGGTACTTTTCTCAGGGCTGGAAACTGGTCTCCCTGCCGGGCATTCGACGCTTCGTTATTTTGCCGTTACTGATCAACATTATTCTGATGGGCGGGGCCTTCTGGTGGCTGTTCACCAGACTGGAAAGCTGGATCCCTTCCCTGATGAGCTATGTGCCGGACTGGTTACAGTGGCTAGACTACCTGCTCTGGCCGATTGCGGTTATCTCCGTGCTGCTGGTTTTCGGTTATTTCTTTTCGACGATAGCAAACTGGATAGCCGCGCCGTTCAACGGTCTGCTGGCCGAACAGCTGGAAGCGCGCCTGACCGGTGCGACGCCACCTGACACGGGCGTACTGGGGATCGTGAAAGATCTCCCCCGCATCATGAAGCGTGAATGGCAGAAGTTCGCCTGGTACCTGCCGCGGGCGATTGTGCTGCTTATTCTTTATTTTGTACCCGGGATTGGCCAGACGGTCGCGCCCGTGCTGTGGTTCCTGTTCAGCGCCTGGATGCTCGCTATCCAGTACTGTGATTATCCGTTCGATAACCACAAAGTGCCGTTTAAAGAGATGCGCACTGCCCTGCGCACTCAGAAGGTTGCCAACATGCAGTTTGGCGCGCTGACCAGCCTGTTCACCATGATCCCTTTCCTGAATTTGTTCATCATGCCCGTCGCCGTTTGCGGCGCGACGGCGATGTGGGTGGACTGCTACCGTGCTAAGCACGCGTTATGGAAGTAATGCAAAAATGTGTAAAAGAGGGGTGGCTTATGCCGCCCCTTATTCCATACTGATCCCCATTATTTCCTTGCAGCATATAGATATGCGATTTCCTTACTTCCCCATACCTGTTCAACAGGTATGCTGGGTCGGTATCCCAATTTCATACAGTTAAGGACAGGCCATGAGTAAGATTTATGAAGACAACTCGCTGACTATCGGTCATACGCCCCTGGTTCGACTGAACCGTATCGGTAATGGACGCATTCTGGCGAAGGTCGAATCTCGTAACCCAAGCTTCAGCGTTAAATGCCGTATCGGTGCGAATATGATTTGGGATGCTGAAAAGCGTGGCGTGCTGAAACCTGGCGTTGAGCTGGTTGAACCCACCAGCGGCAATACCGGTATCGCTCTGGCCTATGTTGCGGCGGCGCGTGGCTATAAGCTGACGCTGACTATGCCTGAAACCATGAGCATTGAGCGTCGTAAGCTGCTGAAAGCGCTGGGTGCGAACCTGGTCCTGACCGAAGGCGCAAAAGGCATGAAGGGCGCGATTCAGAAGGCCGAAGAAATTGTTGCCAGCGATCCGGCAAAGTATCTGCTGCTCCAGCAGTTCAGCAACCCGGCCAACCCGGAAATTCATGAGAAAACCACCGGCCCGGAAATCTGGGAAGATACCGACGGTCAGGTTGATGTGTTTATCTCCGGCGTAGGCACCGGCGGTACGCTGACCGGTGTGTCTCGCTATATTAAAGGCACGAAAGGTAAAAAAGATCTGATTACCGTTGCCGTTGAGCCAACCGACTCACCGGTTATCGCTCAGGCGCTGGCAGGCGAAGAGATCAAACCTGGCCCACACAAAATCCAGGGTATCGGCGCTGGCTTTATTCCAGGCAACCTGGATCTGAAGCTGATCGATAAAGTCGTCGCCATTACCAATGAAGAAGCCATCTCCACGGCGCGTCGCCTGATGGACGAGGAAGGCATTCTGGCGGGTATCTCTTCCGGTGCGGCGGTTGCGGCAGCCCTCAAACTGCTGGAAGATGAAACCTTTACCAATAAGAACATTGTGGTTATCCTACCGTCTTCGGGTGAGCGTTACTTAAGCACAGCACTGTTTGCCGATCTCTTCACAGAGAAAGAACTGCAACAGTGATGCCAGCATGTTAAAAACGCGTAAAAAAGCACCTTTTCAGGTGCTTTTTTGTGGCCTGCTTCAAAGTTTTACCCCTCCTGGCATTGCTTCACCCCGTTGGGTCTGGTATTTAAACCAGCAATTATTTTGATGCGCGAAATTAATCGGTGAACGAAATAGCGCTGCTGAATCGATTTTATGATTTGGTTCAAGTCTTGCTTTCACTGCATAATGTTTAATGACGATTGAAACGTCAGCGCTAACTATACAGGCTAAAGTTAAGTCGCCAGGCTAGACTTTAGTTCCACAACACTAAACCTATAAGTTGGGGAAATACAATGTTCCAGCAAGAAGTTACCATTACCGCTCCGAACGGTCTGCACACCCGCCCTGCTGCTCAGTTTGTTAAAGAAGCGAAAGGCTTCACTTCTGAAATCACCGTGACTTCCAACGGCAAAAGCGCTAGCGCAAAAAGCCTGTTCAAGCTGCAAACTCTGGGCCTGACTCAGGGTACCGTTGTTACCATCTCCGCTGAAGGTGAAGACGAGCAGAAAGCAGTTGAGCATCTGGTTAAGCTGATGGCTGAACTCGAGTAAGTTTACCGGGTTCTTTTCAATATCAGTCACAAGTAAGGTAGGGTTATGATTTCAGGCATTTTAGCATCCCCGGGTATCGCTTTCGGCAAAGCATTGCTGCTGAAAGAAGACGAAATCGTCATTGACCGGAAAAAAATTTCTGCCGACAAGGTTGATCAGGAAGTTGAACGTTTTCTGAGCGGTCGTGCCAAGGCATCTGCGCAACTGGAAGCGATTAAAACTAAAGCTGGCGAAACTTTCGGTGAAGAAAAAGAAGCCATCTTCGAAGGGCACATTATGCTGCTCGAAGATGAGGAGCTGGAGCAGGAAATCATAGCCCTGATTAAAGATAAAGGCATGACGGCCGACGCGGCTGCGCATGAAGTTATCGAAGGTCAGGCATCTGCCCTGGAAGAGCTGGACGATGAATACCTGAAAGAACGTGCGGCTGACGTACGTGACATCGGTAAGCGCCTGCTGCGCAACATCCTGGGTCTGGCCATCATCGATCTGAGCGCGATTCAGGACGAAGTCATCCTGGTTGCCGCTGACCTGACCCCGTCTGAAACCGCACAGCTGAACCTGAACAAGGTGCTGGGTTTCATTACAGATGCAGGTGGACGAACCTCCCACACCTCAATCATGGCGCGTTCTCTGGAGCTGCCAACCATTGTGGGTACCGGTAGCGTTACCTCCCAGGTTAAAAACGACGACTATCTGATTCTGGATGCCGTAAACAATGTGGTTTACGTCAACCCAACTAACGATGTGATCGAGCAGCTGCGTTCCGTTCAGGAGCAGGTTGCTACCGAGAAAGCGGAACTCGCTAAACTGAAAGATCTGCCAGCCATCACGCTGGACGGCCATCAGGTTGAAGTGTGCGCTAACATCGGTACCGTACGTGACGTTGACGGCGCTGAGCGCAACGGCGCGGAAGGTGTAGGTCTGTATCGTACTGAATTCCTGTTCATGGATCGCGACGCTCTGCCAACGGAAGAAGAGCAGTTTGCAGCGTACAAAGCGGTTGCGGAAGCGTGCGGCTCGCAGGCTGTAATCGTCCGTACCATGGACATCGGTGGCGACAAAGAGCTGCCGTACATGAACTTCCCGAAAGAAGAGAACCCGTTCCTGGGCTGGCGTGCCGTGCGTATCGCCATGGATCGCAAAGAGATCCTGCGTGACCAGGTTCGCGCTATTCTGCGTGCCTCCGCTTTCGGTAAACTGCGCATCATGTTCCCGATGATTATCTCTGTTGAAGAAGTGCGTGCACTGAAGAAAGAGATCGAAATCTACAAACAGGAACTGCGCGACGAAGGTAAAGCATTTGACGAATCCATTGAGATCGGCGTGATGGTGGAAACACCGGCAGCCGCGACCATTGCGCGTCATTTAGCCAAAGAAGTTGATTTCTTTAGTATCGGTACCAATGATTTAACGCAGTACACCCTGGCAGTTGACCGTGGTAATGATATGATTTCACATCTCTACCAGCCAATGTCACCGTCCGTACTGAATTTGATCAAGCAAGTTATTGATGCTTCTCATGCAGAAGGTAAATGGACTGGCATGTGTGGTGAGCTTGCAGGCGACGAACGTGCTACACTTCTGTTGCTGGGTATGGGTCTGGACGAATTCTCTATGAGCGCCATTTCCATCCCGCGCATTAAGAAGATTATCCGTAACACGAACTTCGAAGATGCGAAGGTGTTAGCAGAGCAGGCTCTTGCTCAACCGACAACGGACGAGTTAATGACGCTGGTTAACAAGTTCATTGAAGAAAAAACAATCTGCTAATCCACGAGATGCGGCCCAATTTACTGCTTAGGAGAAGATCATGGGTTTGTTCGATAAACTGAAATCTCTGGTTTCTGATGACAAGAAAGACTCCGGAACTATTGAGATTGTTGCTCCGCTCTCCGGCGAGATCGTCAACATCGAAGACGTGCCGGATGTAGTGTTTGCTGAGAAAATCGTTGGTGATGGCATTGCTATCAAACCAACTGGCAACAAAATGGTTGCTCCAGTTGACGGCACCATCGGTAAAATTTTTGAAACCAACCATGCGTTCTCTATCGAATCCGATAGCGGTATCGAACTGTTCGTTCACTTCGGTATCGACACCGTTGAACTGAAAGGCGAAGGCTTCAAACGTATCGCAGAAGAAGGCCAGCGTGTTAAAGTTGGCGACCCGGTAATTGAATTCGATCTGCCGCTGCTGGAAGAAAAAGCGAAGTCTACCCTGACTCCGGTTGTTATCTCCAACATGGACGAAATCAAAGAACTGATCAAACTGTCTGGCAGCGTCACCGTGGGTGAAACCCCGGTTATCCGCATCAAGAAGTAATTCTTGCCGCACAGAAAAATGGCGCCTTCGGGCGCCATTTTTGTTTATGCCGGCAGGATAAGCTCGTCATAGCCTTTCGACTGCGTATAGATCATAACGTCAGTCACCCGATCGCCCGCCATGCGAATGGCATCGGCAACGGTTTTCCCTCCCACAATGCCGCTGACCAGCTCCGAACAGAACAGATCGCCCGTTCCTTTCAGATCCGTCTCTACGCGCGGGTGCGCGCTTACGGTAACACCTTCTTCGCTCACCAGCACAACGTGGATATTCTGCGGATCGTCAGACACTGGCGCACTGGTGATCGCTACCCATTTCAGCGAGTCGGACAGCAGCCCCTGCGCGGCGGCAATGGCGCTCTCCGGCGTACGGCACGGTTTGCCGCTCAGCACTTCAAGTTCATACACGTTGGGCGTAATGCCCTGGGCCAGCGGGAGCAGATGCTCACGGTAGGCTTCAGGAATATCCGGCTTCACGTACATCCCGCTATCGATATCCCCAATTACCGGGTCGACCAGCACCAGCAGATCGGGATGTTGCACTTTGATTGCCTTCAGCCACTGCGCCAGCAGCGCGATCTGGCTGGCGCTGCCCATATAGCCGGTGGTGACCGCTTTAAGCTCGCGCAGGATCTCGCGCTCTTCCAGCGCCTTAAGGTAGCCGCTGAACCACTCGTCCGGGATCACCCCGCCGTAGAAGGTGTCGTAGTGAGGCGTATTGCTGAACAGCACCGTTGGCACGGCGGTAACGTTCAGCCGGTGGGTGCGAATATTCGGCACCGCGATGCTGTTTCCCACGCTGCCGTACACCACCTGCGACTGTACGGCGACAATATCGGTTTGCTGCGCCCGGGTGTTATCCCGGAATAAAATCATCTCCATGACGCTTAAATCCCCGCCCCCTGCGAATAACTCTCTTCACCAAAGACGCCGGTAGACAGATAACGGTCGCCGCGATCGCAAATAATCGCTACGACCACCGCCCCCGGCGTGGACTCAGCCACCCGGATCGCACCCGCTACGGCACCGCCAGAGCTGACGCCGCAGAAGATACCTTCACGCACGGCCAGCTCACGCATGGTATTTTCCGCCTCGCGCTGATGAATATCCAGCACCTGGTCCACAAGCTGCGCATTAAAGATGCCCGGCATATACTCCGCCGGCCAGCGGCGGATGCCCGGAATGCTGCTCCCCTCTTCCGGTTGCAGGCCGACAATCGTCACCGGCTTCTCCTGTTCGCGCAGAAAGCGTGACACACCGGTGATCGTGCCCGTGGTCCCCATGCTGGAGACAAAGTGGGTGATGCGCTCGTCGGTTTGCTGCCAGATTTCCGGGCCGGTGGTGGTGTAGTGCGCGTACGGGTTGTCCGGGTTGTTGAACTGGTCGAGAAGCTTGCCTTCCCCGCGCTCCGACATCGCTAACGCTAAATCTCGCGCCCCTTCCATCCCCTGCTCTTTGCTCACCAGAATCAGCTCGGCTCCATAGGCGCGCATGGCGGCCCGGCGCTCCTGGCTCATGTTATCCGGCATCAGCAGCTTCATGCGGTAGCCTTTCAGGGCGGCAATCATCGCCAGCGCAATTCCGGTATTTCCGCTGGTGGCCTCAATGAGCACGTCGCCTGGCTTAATTTCACCGCGCTTCTCGGCCTGGACAATCATCGACAGTGCCGCCCGGTCTTTCACCGACCCCGCCGGGTTATTGCCTTCGAGTTTGACCCAGATTTCGCTGCCGTTATCAGGCCCCATGCGCTGAAGTTTGACCAGAGGGGTGTTGCCGATGGTGTGTTCGAGTGTATTCACGATTTTTACTCAATAAAAAAGCCGGGTGGCGCTTAGCTTACCCGGCCTACAAGACGCAGTGATAACTGTAGGCCCGGTCAGCGCAGCGCCACCGGGCGATAAACATACTAATAACCTATCAGGCTGACTCCGCCAGAGCAATATCCTCGCGCGTTTCAATGCGCTCGTTACCGTGATAAATGCGCGCGTGTTGCAGCCCGACAAACAGGCGCTCCCCCCGGTGCGGCGGCACGTCGTCACGCATAATCACGGTCAGCGGCTCGGTGTACCAGCCCAGGGGCTGTACCACCAATTGGGTGTAGTGCCCTTTAGGGCTAGCTTCCAGCACCTGCACCGGAAGCGGTGAATCCAGGCTGGTACGGCGGCTGACGTCCACTTCCCACGGACGCAGGAACAGATCCACCGGCCCCTGATGCGCGGAGGTATACCCCAGCGGCCAGCGGTGCGCGCCAACGTGGAACTGACCGCCGCGAATGGTGCCCTGAAGGCGGTTTACTTCCCCCATAAACTCCAGCACAAAGCGGGTCGCCGGTTCACGCCAGAGCTGCTCTGGCTCGTCAACCTGCTCAATGTTGCCCTGACTCATTACCACCACGCGATCGGCCACTTCCATCGCCTCTTCCTGATCGTGGGTCACGAAAACGCTGGTGAACTGGAGTTCCTCATGCAGCTGACGCAGCCAGCGGCGCAGCTCTTTTCGCACCTGCGCATCCAGCGCGCCAAACGGTTCGTCCAGCAGCAGGATTTGCGGTTCAACGGCTAACGCACGCGCCAGCGCCACGCGCTGCTTCTGCCCGCCGGAAAGTTGAGCCGGGAAGCGGTCCGCCAGATGCGCAAGCTGCACCATCTCCAGCAGTTTGGTCACTTTCGCTTTGATGGCGGCGGCATCTGGACGTTCACGACGCGGCAGCACGGTCAGGCCAAACGCGATGTTGTCGAATACCGTCATGTGGCGGAACAGCGCATAATGCTGAAATACAAAGCCCACTTTACGGTCGCGGGCGTGCAGGCGGCTAACGTCCGTACCGTGGAAGCGAATATGTCCGCTGGTCTGGTGTTCAAGCCCGGCGATAATACGCAGCAGCGTGGTTTTACCGGAGCCAGACGGCCCCAGCAGCGCCACCATTTGTCCGGAAGGGATATCCAGCGAGATATCATTCAGCACCTGGGTGCGACCAAAAGACTTCTTAATATTGGCAATCTCAATGCTCATGATTTCCCTCCTGATGCTGACGTTTTTCCTGATTCTCTAAACGCCACTGCACCACACTCTTCAAAAACAGGGTCAAAATCGCCATCAGCGTCAGCAACGCTGCGGCAGTAAAGGAACCGACGGTGTTGTAGTCCTGTTCCAGTAATTCAATCTGTAATGGCAGCGACAGGGTTTCGCCGCGAATCGAGCCGGATACCACCGACACCGCGCCAAACTCACCGATCGCACGGGCGTTGGTCAGCACCACGCCGTAAAGCAGTGCCCAGCGGATATTCGGCAGCGTGACGCGGCGGAACATCTGCCAGCCGGAAGCGCCGAGCAGCACCGCGGCTTCATCTTCATGGCTGCCCTGGCTGAGCATCACCGGCACCAGCTCGCGCACCACGAACGGACAGGTGACAAAGACGGTCACCAGCACCATCCCCGGCCAGGCGAACATGATTTGCAGGTCGTGCTCATCCAGCCAGCCGCCCAGCGGGCCATTGGAGCCGTAGAAGAGCAGATAAACCAGACCCGCCACCACCGGAGACACCGCAAACGGGATATCCAGCAGGGTCAGCAGCAGCTGACGCCCCGGGAAGTTAAAGCGCGTTACCAGCCAGGCCAGCAATACGCCAAACACCAGATTCACCGGGACGGTGATCAGGGCAATCATCACCGTCAGCCAGATGGCGTGGAGCATGTCCGGATCGGCCAGGTTTTGCAGCGCGGGCATAATCCCTTTGCTGAAGGCCTGCACGAAGATGTACACCATCGGCACGACGAGAATGAATGCGGAGACCAGCACGCCGGTACCAATCAGAAACCATTTGCCCCAGTTGATGCGGGGCGCGTCATAGCGCTTCAATTGCGTAACTTCCGCCATCAGTGACCTACCACACGTCGACCAAAGCGACTTTGCAGAGTGTTAATCGAAAACAGTAGCAGCAGCGACGCGGCAAGGATCACCGAGGCAATCGCGCTCGCGGCCGGATAATCAAACTCCTGCAAACGGACAAAAATCATCAGCGAGGTCACTTCGGTTTTCCACGCGATGTTCCCGGCGATAAAAATGACCGCGCCAAATTCACCGAGGCTGCGGGTAAAGGAAAGCGCCACCCCCGCCAGCAAGGCCGGAGAAAGTTCCGGCAGCACAACCTTACGGAAACTCTGCCAGCGCGTGGCGCCCAGGGTCTCCGCAGCCTCTTCGTATTCGGGGCCTAACTCTTCCAGCACCGGCTGCACGGTACGTACCACAAACGGGATGCTGGTGAAGGCCATCGCCACCGCGATACCGATCCAGGTATAGGTCACTTTAATATCAAACTTCGCCAGCCATTCGCCGTAAAAGCCGTTCACGGAGAACAGCGACGCCAGCGTCAGACCGGCCACCGCCGTCGGCAGGGCAAACGGCAGATCCATCAGGGCGTCGAGCAGCGTGCGGCCCGGGAAGCGATAGCGGGTTAAGATCCATGCCATCAGCAGGCCAAACACGCCGTTAAAAATCGAGGCCACGAATGCAGACAGCAGCGTGACCTTGTAGGCCGCCACCACCTGCGGGTTGGTGACCACTTCCCAGTACTGGGACCAGCTCATCTCAGCGAGCTGCATCACCAGAGCGCTGAGCGGTAACAATAAAATCAGACAGACGAACAGCAGGCTGGTCCCGAGGCTTAAGGTAAAACCCGGCAGCACACGTCTTGTTGATCCTGCAAACATTACTTACGCCCCGCCGCCAGCAATTTGTCTAACTCACCGCCGCTGGCAAAATGCGTTTTCATCACCTCAGGCCAGGCGCCGAAATGATCTTCCACGCGGAACAGCTCGGTCTGCGGGAATTTGTCTTTCAGCTTGTTCATCACGTCCGGATTATTAACGCGGTAGTAATAGTCAGTAATCACCGTCTGCGCCTGCGGGCTGTACAGATAGTTGAGATAGGCTTTTGCCGCTTTCTCTGTGCCGTTGGCTTTGACGTTTTTATCCACCCACGCCACCGGGAACTCGGCCAGAACGTTGGTTTTCGGGATAACCACTTCGAAGCCCTGCGCTTCGTACTGTTTACGAATATTGTTCACTTCGGATTCAAAGCTGATCAGCACATCGCCCAGCCCGCGCTCGGCGAAAGTGGTGGTTGCGCCCCGGCCGCCGGTGTCAAACACTTCGACATTTTTCAGGAACTGGGTCATAAACTGTTCGGTTTTCGCTTTATCGTTACCGTCAGCTTTGTCCGCCGCGCCCCACGCCGCCAGATAGGTATAACGCGCGTTGCCGGAGGTTTTCGGATTCGGGAAAATCAGCTTGACGTCAGAACGCACCAGGTCGTTCCAGTCGTGAATGTTTTTCGGGTTGCCCTTGCGCACCAGGAAGCCCATGGTGGAGTAGAACGGCGAACTGTTGTTCGGCAGGCGGCTTTGCCAGTCCGCCGGGATCAGCTTGCCTTTGTCGTGCAGGATCTGCACGTCCGTGACCTGGTTGTAGGTCACCACATCCGCTTTCAGCCCCTGCAAAATGGCCAGCGCCTGCTTGGATGAGCCAGCGTGCGACTGTTTGATGGTCAGCTTGTCGCCGTTGTTCTCTTTCGCCCACTGCTGTTCAAATGCGGGATTAAGGGCGGCAAACAGCTCGCGCGAAACATCATAAGAACTGTTCAGCAACTCGGTTGCCTGCGCCTGCGCCACCAGCAGTAAACCTGCCAGTGCCAGCGATCCTTTTTTCAGTACAGTAACGGCCATTGCGCACCCTTATAAATGTGATGACTATCTTATAGTCATAATATTTATAACGGAGTCTAAAGGAGTAACGGTTTTATATACCGTTTGGTGATTTAGAAGCAGAAAAGGGAATAAGGGGTGCGGGAGAAATTGCCGGGTGGCGCTAACGCTTACCCGGCCTACGAATGGAGAGCGATTTACAGCGCCAGCAGGCGCTCAACGGACGGCGCAAAGTAGTAGCCGCCGGTCACCGGACGGGTGAAGCGCAACATGGCGTCACGCTTGCCGTCGGTATCGCCAAACATGCTCAGCAGCTGCTGTTCGATGTTGTAGAGGCGTGCACAGTAAGCGCAGAAGTACAGGCCGTGCGTACCGCTCGCGGTGCCGTACGGCAGGCTCTGGCGAACAATCTTCAGCCCCTTACCGTCTTCTTTAAGGTCAACGCGGGTCAGGTGGGACGTGACCGGACGCGCATCGCCGTCAATCTCTTCATTGGCGTCTTTGGTGCGGCCAATCATCATCTCCTGGTCATGCACGCTCATGCGGTTAAGCTGCCTGAGGTTATGCTCCCAGCGCTGGACGAACACGTAGCTGCCGCCCGCGTCCACGCCATCCTTGATTACAGCCACCTCGCGACGCGTCTCTTCCCCGGCCGGGTTTTCGGTGCCGTCGACGAAGCCGCTCAAATCGCGCTCTTCCACCCAGCGGAAACCGTGGATCTCTTCCTGCACGTCGATGCTGTCACCAAAGGCCTCAATCGCTGCCTGAGCGACGGAGAAATTCACGTCATGGCGCAGGGAGAGGATATGAATCAGGACGTCATACTGGGTGGCGGGCGCAAGACCTTTGCCATAAGGAATAAAGTCTTTCAGCTCTTCTGCGCCTTCGCCGCCGCTCAGCTGACGCCAGACGGTATTGCCAAAGGCAACCACCGCGCCCAGATGGGCTTCGGGGAATTTGGCCTGAAAGGTGGCCAGTTTATCAACGAAAATTTTGCTGGCCGCGCGCAGGGCATCCACGTCCCCTTTGACGTTGGCTTCAATCCAAATCGCCGCGCGGCAATGTTCTGGCAAAATGCCACTCTGAACCTGAGACATCGCTCCTCCTGAAAAAAAGATGCCACGACAGCGTGGCATTGATGGCGGCTATTATACCTGGATTACAGCGAGGCGGCTTGCTCAGGCGCAAATTACTGCTTCCAGATAATTTTGCTCACTTTCCACTTTTTCAGGGTGTCGTCAGAGGGCATTAACCCTTCCGGACCGTTCCAGGTGCCGCTGAATACATAGCTAATGTGCTGGCTGCCGTCGGCCTTACACTCGACCGCCACGCTATCATCCGACGGCACGCTGGCGCAGTGGCCAAACGCTTTCTGGTAGAGCTCGCCAAACGGCGTACCTACCTTCACGCCACCTGAGGTCGGGATCTCTTCATCCATCACCGCAATGCGGTTGACCGTACCTTTATCGCCGTTGATGACCATCGCCACCTTGTCGTCTTTCAACGCTTCGAAATAGCGCACGATGTTGCCGTTCTCGGTTTTCATGCCGCTGCGCAGGCGATAATCACTGCCGATGGCCTCCTGAATGGCATCCTGATCCAGCGCCGTCGAGGCGGTGATTTTGCCCACGCCCTGCTCGGTCACTTCCGTTGAGGAGCCAAACCAGTTCCACGGATAGGCCGCAGACCAGTTGATGGATGAGAGCGTGGAACAGCCGGTTAACGCCAGCGGGAGAGCGCATAAAAGTAAACGCAGCGATTTCATTGAGACGTCCTTACGTAGTAAATCAACGCTTGTTGGAGTGCAGTATCGGCAAAAAGTGCCGTTTTAATCTGACTCTTGCGTAAAACAGGCGCGTAAACGGGGATTCGTGACCAGCCACAGCAGCGCGACAATATCCGCCACCACCAGCGCAATCCCGATACCGGAAAGCGGCTCGCCGTACAGCCAGAGCACGGGCTGCCAGACCAGGAGCACAACCTGCGCCAGAATCAACAGCCAGCGAAGTGCGCGCCAGAAGCGCGGGAGGAACTGCCGCCGACCGCTGCACAGGAACGCCAGCACCGCCGGTACACCGGGCAGTAACCCCAGCCAGAACGCATCGTGATCGGGATAAAAGAGATTCAGTAGCGTATCGCCCTGCCCGCGTGACGCGCCAGCCATCACGAACAGCACCCAGGTGCGGGCCTGCAACAGCAGAACGCACCAGAATAAAAAAGGCAGACGCAGACGACCGTGAACATCATAGTCGCCAGGGTGGAACTCAGTACTCTTCATCTTCGATCAGGCGCTTACCCAGCGTCAGTACATCCGCGTGCTCGTAGCCCAGACGTTCATACATGCCCAGCACTACGTCGTTATCTTCCCGCACCATAATCTGGATTTTCGGGCAGCCACGGGCGATCAGTTTCTTTTCCAGACGGTTAAGCAGCGCGTTGGCGATGCCGCGCGCGCGATATTCCGGGTGCACGCCCAGATAGTAGGCCGACCCGCGGTGGCCGTCGTACCCGCCCATTACCGTCCCGACCACCTCGCCGTTGACCTCAGCGACCAGAAACAGACTGACGTCGTGATTCACCTTCCGTTCGATGTCCATTTCCGGATCGTTCCACGGACGCAGCAGATCGCAGCGCTCCCAAAGGGTGATCACCTCTTCGAAATCTTCCTGGCGAAAAACGCGTATCTCCATGGTATTAACCGCCTTTTCGGGTTTAAAAACAGTGATTATGGCGTGAACAGGGCATTTAGCCAATAACCGGGGAAAAACTCGCCAAAATTTGGCATAATGTCACTTTGTCACGTATTGAAATGAAAAGTAAAACAATTCTCAATAAGGAATGTCGTCACGCAAAACGCGATACGATATAACACCAGGACCCCAATTTTTACAATTCAGGCCGCATGAGCACATTCAAACCATTAAAAGCACTCACATCGCGTCGTCAGGTTCTCAAAGCGGGGCTGGCGGCCTTAACGTTAACAGGCATCGCAAAGCAGGCTCAGGCAAAAGAAGAGAGCTCGCTTAAAACCAGTAACGGACACAGCAAGCCGAAAACCAAAAAAGCCGGCGCAAAGCGTCTGGTCATGCTCGATCCGGGCCACGGCGGGATCGACACCGGCGCCATTGGCGGAAACGGGTCGAAAGAAAAACACGTCGTGCTGGCAATTGCAAAAAATGTGCGCGCAATTTTACGCAGCAACGGCATTGACGCCCGCCTGACGCGCACGGGCGACACGTTTATCCCGCTGTACGATCGCGTGGAAATTGCCCATAAGCACGGCGCCGACCTGTTTATGTCCATTCACGCGGATGGCTTCACAAACCCTTCCGCCGCAGGCGCATCGGTGTTCGCCCTCTCCAACCGTGGCGCCAGTAGCGCCATGGCGAAATACCTCTCCGATCGCGAAAACCGGGCGGATGAAGTGGCCGGGAAAAAAGCCACCGACAAAGACCATCTGTTGCAGCAGGTTCTGTTTGATCTGGTACAGACCGATACCATCAAAAACAGCCTGACGCTCGGCTCGCATATCCTTAAACGGATTAAGCCCGTGCACCGTCTGCACAGTAAAAGCACCGAGCAGGCCGCGTTTGTGGTGCTGAAGTCCCCGTCCATTCCGTCCGTGCTGGTTGAAACCTCGTTCATTACCAACCCGGAAGAGGAGCGTTTACTCGGCACCACGGCGTTTCGTCAGAAGATCGCGAACGCTATCGCCTCCGGGGTCATCAGTTATTTCAACTGGTTCGATAATCAAAAAGCGCACTCCAGGAAACGTTGATGAAACCGAATGCACAACTGGTCAAAACTTTCCTGATGCAGTTACAGGACGCGATTTGCCAGAAACTGGCCGCCGCAGACGGCGGTGAATTTCAGGAAGATGCCTGGCAGCGCGAAGCGGGCGGCGGTGGACGCAGCCGCGTGCTGCGTAACGGTGGCATTTTTGAACAGGCCGGGGTCAACTTCTCCCACGTCCACGGTGATGCAATGCCGGCGTCCGCCACGGCGCATCGGCCTGAACTGGCGGGCCGCAGCTTCGAGGCGATGGGCGTCTCGCTGGTGGTGCATCCGCATAACCCGTTTGTGCCAACCAGCCACGCCAACGTGCGCTTTTTCATCGCGGAAAAACCGGGGGCCGATCCGGTCTGGTGGTTTGGCGGCGGTTTCGACTTAACGCCTTACTATGGCTTCGAAGAGGACGCCGTGCACTGGCACACCACCGCGCGCGACCTCTGCCTGCCGTTTGGCGAAGACGTTTACCCGAAATACAAAAAGTGGTGCGATGATTATTTCTATCTGAAGCATCGCGACGAGCAACGCGGCATCGGCGGGCTGTTCTTTGACGATCTCAACACGCCGGATTTTGATACCGCGTTCAGCTTTATGCGCGCAGTGGGTGAAGGCTTTACCGATGCCTATCTGCCGATTGTCGAACGCCGCAAAAACACCGACTACGGCGTTCGCGAGCGTGAGTTCCAGCTGTACCGCCGCGGGCGTTACGTGGAGTTTAACCTGGTATGGGATCGCGGGACGCTGTTTGGCCTGCAAACCGGTGGGCGCACGGAGTCCATTCTGATGTCGATGCCGCCGCTGGTGCGCTGGGAATACAGCTTTGAACCCAAAGAAGGCAGCCCGGAGGCTGCCTTGCGTGATTTTATTCGGGTTCGGGACTGGGTGTAACCCCCTCACCCCTGCCCTCTCCCAAAGGGAGAGGGAGTATAAATTCCCTCTCCCTTTGGGAGAGGGTTAGGGTGAGGGTAAAAATTACAGCGGCTGCGTCTGTGCCTCAACCACCGCCAGCGCCACCATGTTGACGATACGACGCACGGAGGCAATCGGCGTTAATACATGTACCGGTTTTGACACCCCCATCAGCACTGGCCCTACGGTCACCCCTTCAGAACTCGACACACGCAGCAGGTTATAGCTGATACGCGCCGCTTCCACGTTCGGCATAATCAGCACGTTCGCCGAGCCTTTCAGCGGGCTGTCCGGCATACGTTCATTACGAATGCTCTCCACCAGCGCGGCGTCGCCGTGCATCTCGCCGTCGATCATCAGTTCCGGCGCACGCTCGCGCACCAGGTCCAGCGTCTGGCGCATTTTGCACGCCGCCGCGGATTTGGATGACCCGAAGTTAGAATGCGACAGCAGCGCCACTTTCGGCTCGATACCAAAGCGGCGCACGGTTTCCGCCGCCATCACGGTGATTTCCGCCAGTTCGTCCGGGGAAGGATCGTCGTTGACGTAGGTATCGGCGATAAAGGTGTTACCGCTTGGCAGCAGCAGCGCGTTCATTGCGCCGGCAGTATGGACACCCTCGCGATAGCCGAAGATCTCCTGCACCACGCTGAAATGCTCATGGTACTCGCCGATGGTGCCGCAGATCAGCGCATCCGCCTCACCGCGGTGAACCATGATCGCGCCGATCACCGTGGTGTTGCTGATCACCGCCCGCTGCGCCTGCTCCTGGGTGATCCCACGACGCTTCATGATCGAATAGTATTCGTTCCAGTACTCTTTGAAGCGCGGATCGGATTCGTTATTGACGATCTCAAAGTCGACGCCCGGCTTAATTTGCAGGCCCAGCTTCTGGATACGCATCTCGATCACGCTCGGACGACCAATCAGGATCGGTTTCGCCAGCCCTAAGGTGATCAGCTCCTGCGTGGCATGCAGCACGCGCGCCTCTTCCCCTTCCGCCAGCACCACGCGCTTCGCGTCAGCGCGCGCCTGGGAGAAGATCGGCTTCATAAACAGGTTGGTTTTGTAGACGAACTCGGTGAGTTTATCGACGTAGGCATCGAAATCTTCAATCGGCCGCGTCGCCACGCCAGAGTCCATCGCTGCTTTGGCCACCGCTGGCGCGATCTTCACGATCAGACGCGGGTCAAATGGTTTAGGGATGATGTAGTCCGGGCCGAAGCTCAGATCCTGATCGCCGTAGGCGGAGGCCACTACTTCGCTCTGCTCGGCGTGCGCCAGCTCTGCGATAGCATGAACGGCGGCGAGCTTCATCTCTTCGTTGATTGCCGTAGCGCCGACGTCCAGCGCACCGCGGAAGATGAATGGGAAGCAGAGCACGTTGTTCACCTGGTTCGGGTAGTCCGAACGTCCGGTACAGATGATCGCGTCTTCACGCACTGCCTTCGCCAGCGGCGGCAGAATTTCCGGCTCCGGGTTCGCCAGGGCCAGGATCATTGGCGCGCGCGCCATCTTCTGCACCATCTCCTGGGTCAGTACTTTCGGGCCTGAACAGCCGAGGAAAATGTCGGCACCTTCAATGACGTCTTCTAGCGTGCGCTTGCCGTCGTCTTCCACCGCATAGGCCGCCTTGGTTTCCGCCATGTTTGGCTCGCGGTCTTTGTAAATCACGCCTTTGGAGTCGCAGACCACGATGTTGTGTTTCTGCATGCCCAGCGCCACCAGCAGGTTCATACAGGCGATGGCCGCGGCGCCAGCGCCGGAGACCACCATGCGCACGTCGGAGAGGTTTTTCTCCACCACACGCAGACCGTTCAGAATGGCGGCGGTACTGATAATCGCCGTGCCGTGCTGGTCGTCATGGAACACGGGAATGTTCATACGCTCGCGCAGCTTCTGCTCGATATAGAAACATTCCGGCGCTTTGATGTCTTCCAGGTTGATGCCGCCGAAGGTCGGCTCCAGCGCCGCCACCACGTTGATGAATTTATCCGGGTCCAGTTCGTCCACTTCGATATCGAAGACGTCGATACCGGCAAATTTCTTAAACAGAACGCCCTTCCCTTCCATCACCGGCTTACCGGCCAGCGCGCCAATGTTCCCTAACCCCAGTACCGCCGTACCGTTAGAGATAACGGCCACCAGGTTGCCACGGGCGGTGTATTTGTACGCTGCCAGCGGATCTTTTTCGATTTCAAGGCACGGGGCAGCTACACCTGGCGAGTAGGCCAGCGCCAGATCGCGCTGGGTCGCCAGCGGTTTGGTCGGGGATACCTGGATTTTACCCGGAACAGGAAACTCGTGAAAATCGAGAGCGCTTTGTTTTAACTGATCATCCATCTTGTTATTCCTTTCACGTTTCGGTCAAAAAGGGTGATGTTGACGTTCCTATGCACACCCTGGTGTGCCGCATAGTATCGCCGCAGGCAGGCTCCTAAACTTTGAAGGCTGCCAAACTCTCACCATTGCAGAATAAAAATTGTTATCAATTTATAACAGCCATGTTACCCGTCTCAGACAGCAATGCCTCCCCCGTCTGCTATGCTTTTTTGTTAAGTCCATCATGATTTTCTCAGAAGTGTGACCTGACGCACTCGACTAACTCTTTTATTTCCAAGGAGTAATTATGAACCAGCTAGACGGCATCAAACAATTTACCACCGTGGTTGCAGACAGCGGCGACATCGAATCGATTCGTCACTACCAGCCGGAAGACGCGACCACCAACCCCTCGCTGCTGCTCAAGGCGGCCGGTCTTGCGCACTTTAGTCATCTGATTGATGACGCCCTTGCCTACGGCAAACAGCGCGGTAAAACGCAGGAGCAGCAGGTCGCCGAAGCCAGTGACAAGCTGGCGGTCAATATCGGTGCGGAAATTCTTAAAAGCATACCGGGACGCGTCTCCACCGAAGTGGATGCCCGCCTCTCATTCGACCAGGAAAAGAGCATTAGCAAGGCTCGCCGCCTGGTGGAACTCTACCAGGAGCAGGGGATCGATAAATCACGCATCCTGATCAAGCTTGCCTCCACCTGGGAAGGCATCCGCGCGGCGGAAGTGCTGGAGAAAGAGGGGATCAACTGTAACCTGACGCTGCTGTTCTCCTTCGCCCAGGCGCGTGCCTGCGCCGAAGCGGGCGTGTTCCTGATTTCACCGTTTGTCGGGCGTATCTACGACTGGTATCAGGCAAAACAGCCGATGGATCCGTATGTGGTGGACGAAGATCCCGGCGTGAAATCGGTGCGTAATATCTACGATTATTACAAGCAGCACCGCTACGAGACCATCGTGATGGGGGCCAGCTTCCGCCGCACCGAGCAGATCCTCGCGCTCGCGGGCTGCGACCGGCTGACCATCTCCCCTGACCTGCTGAAAAAGCTTCAGGAGAGTGAAGAGACGGTGATCCGCAAGCTGGTGCCAACCTCCACGGTTCTGCCAAAACCAAAACCCATGACCGAAGCGGAATTCCGCTGGGAGCACAATCAGGATCCAATGGCCGTGGAAAAACTGGCGGACGGCATCCGTCAGTTCGCCGTCGACCAGCGCAAACTCGAAGATCTTCTCGCCGCCAAACTTTAACCTTGCCACGGAGTGAACTATGTCCCGTAAAGAGCTCGCCAACGCCATTCGCGCCCTCAGCATGGATGCCGTACAAAAAGCCAATTCAGGCCACCCTGGCGCCCCCATGGGTATGGCTGATATCGCCGAAGTGCTGTGGAACGACTTCCTGAAGCACAACCCTACCGATCCGACCTGGTACGACCGCGACCGTTTTATTCTTTCCAACGGGCACGCCTCGATGCTGCTCTACAGCCTGCTGCACCTTTCCGGCTACGATCTGCCGCTTGAGGAATTAAAAAACTTCCGCCAGCTGCACTCCAAAACGCCAGGCCATCCGGAGATCGGCTATACGCCGGGCGTTGAAACCACTACCGGCCCGCTGGGCCAGGGGCTGGCGAATGCGGTTGGCCTGGCGATTGCCGAACGTACACTGGCCGCGCAGTTCAACCAGCCCGACCACGAGATTGTCGATCACTATACCTATGTCTTTATGGGCGACGGCTGTCTGATGGAGGGGATCTCTCACGAGGTCTGTTCTCTGGCGGGCACCCTGGGGCTGGGCAAGCTGATTGGCTTCTACGATCACAACGGTATCTCCATTGACGGGGAAACCGAGGGCTGGTTTACCGACGACACGGCGAAACGCTTTGAAGCCTATCACTGGCACGTGGTGCACGAGATCGACGGTCACGATCCTGAGGCGGTGAAAAAAGCGATTCAGGAAGCGCAGAGCGTGAAGGACAAACCGACCCTGATCATCTGCCGCACCACCATCGGCTTCGGCTCGCCGAACAAAGCGGGCAAAGAAGAGGCGCACGGCGCGGCGCTGGGTGAAGAGGAAGTGGCGCTGACCCGCCAGAAACTGGGCTGGAAACACCCGGCCTTTGAGATCCCAAAAGAGATCTACAAGGCCTGGGATGCTCGCGAAACAGGTGAAAAAGCGCAGCAGGCCTGGAACGAGAAGTTTGCCGCCTACAAAAAAGCGTACCCGGAGCTGGCGGCTGAGTTTACCCGCCGCATGAGCGGCGGCCTGCCGGAAGACTGGGAAGAGAAAACTCATGCGCTGATTGAGAACCTGCAATCCAACCCGGCGAAAATTGCCACCCGTAAGGCATCACAAAACACCCTGAACGCGATTGGCCCAATCCTGCCCGAACTGCTGGGCGGCTCGGCGGATCTGGCGCCAAGTAACCTTACCATCTGGTCCGGCTCTAAATCCCTGAAGGAGGACATTGCCGGGAACTACATCCACTACGGCGTGCGCGAGTTTGGGATGACCGCCATTGCCAACGGCATCGCCCACCACGGCGGCTTCGTGCCGTACACTGCCACCTTCCTGATGTTTGTCGAATATGCCCGTAACGCGGCGCGTATGGCGGCCCTGATGAAGGCGCGGCAAATCATGGTGTATACCCACGACTCTATCGGGCTGGGTGAAGATGGGCCGACGCACCAGGCGGTAGAGCAGCTGGCAAGCCTGCGCTTAACACCAAACTTCAGCACCTGGCGTCCTTGCGATCAGGTGGAAGCGGCAGTGGGCTGGAAGCTGGCCGTAGAGCGTCATAACGGACCCACAGCGCTGATCCTGTCGCGCCAGAACCTGGCGCAGATCGAGCGCACGCCGGAGCAGGTGAAAAATATCGCCCGCGGCGGGTACATCCTGAAAGACAGCGGCGGCAAGCCAGACGTGATCCTGATCGCCACCGGTTCCGAGGTGGAAATCACGGTAAAAGCGGCGGAGAAACTGACCGCCGAGGGTCACGCGGTGCGCGTGGTTTCACTCCCTTCAACGGATATCTTTGATGCTCAGGATGAGGCGTACCGCGAATCGGTGCTGCCTTCAAACGTCGCGGCGCGCGTGGCGGTTGAAGCTGGCATTGCCGACTACTGGTACAAATACGTGGGTCTGAAAGGGGCAATTGTCGGGATGCATGGTTACGGTGAATCCGCCCCGGCCGACAAGTTGTTCCCGTATTTCGGCTTTACCGTTGAGAACGTGGTGGAGAAGGCGCTAAGCGTGCTGTAGTGCGATCTGCGTTGCCCGGTGGCGGCTACGCCTTACCGGGCCTACGGTTCTAAAAAGTAGGCCGGGTAAGCGACAGCGCCACCCGGCAAAACCCTACCTTGTGATCCACAGCGTGGGCCAGGCATCTGGCCCATTCCAGTTATCACAGCTTGGCTCTTCCGCGTAGCGTACCAGGCGGAAGCGCTGGCCGTTAAAACGCCAGCGGGTCTGGATCCCACAGTCGCCAATCCCGCGTCCCAGCGCCAGCGTGGTCAGCTCGCGCGTTTTTTCGTCGAAGCTGGCATTCATCAGCTCCATGTCGCTACTCTGGCTGGAAGGGGTAAACGGCAGGCGCAATCTCACGCTCCTGGCCGAAAATGGTTTTTTACGCGACACCAGCCACGCCAGGTCGACGGTGTTGTACGCCCCCGCCTCACAGCTGATGATCATCAGCGCTTTGTCATCGGTCAGCGCGGTCACGCGCACTTCACGCCGGTTCGGATCGAGAGAGCACTGGCTGTGGTTCATGCGCCAGGTACCGTAATCCAGCAGATCGTTGAGTTCGTTATGCGTCAGCGGCGTTGGCGTGGGGTTCACCACCGCCACCTTTTTTAATGCCGGCGCAGGCGGCACGCTTAGCGGTGGACTATCCCCTTTTTTAATCCACGCCGTTTCACTTCCGACGCGTTTTTGCTGGGCATCGATAAACAGCAGCGCCGCTTTCAGACCGGCCAGAGAAATTGTCTGCTTCCCCCCGCGCAGGGTCAGCGCCTGCCCTTCCTGAATGGTTTTCAGAAACGTGGTGATGGTGGCCGTATCGTCTGTTTTAAGATGCCAGGGGGCTAACTGCCAGTGTTGCGACGTGAACGTAAGCGGCACATTGTCGAGCAGCAGGCGCGGGGCGATGTCAGGCTCTTTCACCGGTGGCGCCGAAAGCCCGCCGAGATCGATGCGCAGGCTGGCGTCCGTTTTTGCCCCCGCACTGCGGCTCAGCGTCATGACCAGACCGCGATGCTCGCCGGTATTGCGCGCTACGCAGAAGTTCTGGTTATTGCAGGTCACCTGCCAGTCTGAAAAAGACTGCTGCGCAGGCGCAGCCCACACCAAAGGCGCGGGAAGCACGCAAATGAAGAAGAGAAGATAAACGCAGTAGCGCATGAACGGCACAGCCCCGGAAACGAATAGGTCAATCTGGGGCGTATCTTCGTGCCCAGGGCGGGCTGGCTCAATCGGATTTATCGGATAGATTTATCTGAAATACAACTTATCGCGCTTCCGCCGCCGCATTCATCAGCCCGCTGGTTTGCAGATACTGCAACAGGATCACCGCTTTACCGTCGCGGATCTCGCCGCGTTTCACCATGTCGACAGCCTGAGCGAAAGGCATTTCCAGCACTTCAATGTCTTCATCGTCCACGCCGCCGCCCCGGTGCGTGCGCTGAGCATCGGTATATTCCGCAATGAAGAAGTGAACCAGCTCGGTAACCCCGCCAGGGGACATAAACAGCTCATAGACTTTCTGCACCGCACCCACTTCAAAACCCGTCTCCTCAATGGCTTCTTTGCGGATACACACTTCCGGCTCATCGTCATCAAGCAGACCTGCACAGGTTTCAATCAGACGTCCGTCCGCGTTGCCATTGACCCATGTCGCGATGCGAAACTGGCGGATCAGCACCACGCTTTGCTTTTCACGGTTATACAGCACGATGGTTGCACCATTGCCCCGGTCGTAGACTTCGCGTTTATGGCGAATGACGTCCCCGTTCTTACGGGTGAGATCGTAAGTGATGTTACGCAGGACAAAGTAATTTTCAGAAAGGATTTTGTCTTTAATAACGGTAATGTTCAGGGACATACGGGCTCCACGGCAAAATGAGTCTGTTTATACTACGCCGTGAAGCCCGCTTTGTCGCCCGTCTGCATTAATGCATGTTGCGCGGCGGCACGCCAAGCCAGTCCATGATCCCCTGCCCGGCATGACGCCCTTCCGCCATCGCGGTGACCACCAGATCCGCACCGCGTACCGCATCACCGCCAGCAAAAATCTGCGGATTCGAGGTCTGGTAGCGATAACGGCTCTCTACGGAGGCCCTGATGCGCCCCCAGTCGTCGGTGTCGACGCCCTGCGCCTGAAGCCACGGCATGGCGTGCGGATTAAAACCAAACGCCATGATCACCGCATCCGCTGGCATGACAAACTCACTGCCCGCCACCGGGACAGGAAGCCGCCGCCCCTGCGCATCCGGCTCGCCCAGCCTGGTGCGCAGCATCCGGATACCGTTAACCTTCCCGTCGGTATCCAGCGTGAGCTCAACCGGCTGGACATTAAATTCAAACGCTGCGCCCTCTTCTTTCGCGTTTTTAACCTCTTTCTTTGAGCCCGGCATGTTGGCCTCGTCCCGCCGATAGGCGCAGGTGACTTTCGCCGCGCCATGCCGCAGCGCGGTGCGCACGCAGTCCATCGCCGTATCGCCCCCGCCGAGCACCACCACGTTTAAACCCTGTGTGTCGATAAACGGTTCGTCTGCGGCAGGATCAAGGCCCATCACGTTCCGCGTGTTTGCCACTAAAAACGGCAGCGCGTCGTACACGCCCGGCGCGTCTTCGTGAGGGATACCCGCTTTCATGGAACGATAGGTCCCTACGCCGATGAACAGGGCATCGTAGTCGTTTTGCAGTTGGGCCATCGACACGTCTTTTCCCACCTCGCAGTTCAGCTCGAAGCGGATGCCCATCGCGCTGAATATCTCTCTGCGCCGCGCTAACAGGGATTTATCCAGCTTGAAGGCCGGAATACCAAAGGTCAGCAATCCGCCGATTTCCGGATGGCGGTCGTAGACCGTCACGCCGACGCCGCTGCGCACCAGCACGTCGGCGCAGGCCAGCCCTGCCGGACCGGCGCCGATGATGGCGACGCGCTTACCGACCGGCTTAACGTGGCTGACGTCCGGCGTCCAGCCCATCGCCAGCGCCCGATCCGAGATATACCGTTCGATATTACCGATGGTTACTGCTCCTGACGCATCCCGCAGGGTGCAGGCGCCTTCACATAATCGATCCTGTGGGCAGACGCGGCCGGTAATTTCCGGTAAACAGTTAGTCTGGTGAGAAAGCTCAGCCGCACCGACGATATCCCCCGCCCCGATCCGCTCAATCCACTGGGGAATGTGGTTATGCAGCGGGCAGGTCCACTCGCAAATGCTGTGCTCGCCACATTTCAGGCACCGGGAAGCCTCGCGCTGCGCCTGTTCCGGGCGAAACGGCAGGTAGATCTCGTTAAAATGGTATGCGCGTGCTTCGGGGCTGAGCTTATCCGGCTCACCGCGCGCCGGGGTGTTTTGCATCTGTTGCCGTTTGGTTTGCGGAGGGGCTGACTGAACCGCCTCGCTGTGCCACGGCAGCGCGTCCAGCCTTGCGCTGCGCTGTCGGCGCTGCTTAACCAGCTTATCCAGTACGGCTGGGGTGGCGAGCGTAAGCACCTCCGCCGGGCAGTTTTCCACGCAGGCCGGGCCTTGCGGCCTTTCCAGGCAGAGGTCGCATTTGTGCGCCGAGGCCTTAACGCTGTCGTTTTCCAGCGGGGCGATCAGCATGTCCATCGTGCCAAACGGACAGGCCACCACGCAGGCTTTACAGCCAATGCATTTTTGTTGATTGACCTGTACGCTGTCGTTGTGTTGCGTGATGGCTCCGTTCGGGCAGCTTTGCGCGCAGGGCGCATTTTCACAGTGGTGGCAGGTCACGGGACTTTTTCGCAAGCCAGAAGTAAGGACCGTAATGCGGGGATGAAAATGGCGCTCGCTCAGCGCGTGCTGTTCCCCGTTGTGCGCCATCACACAGGCGACTTCGCAGGCGCGACAACCGATACACTGCTGAGCATTGGCCATAATAAAACGATTCATAACAACACCTGTTTTTGGTTCAATAACCTTATTCTTTCTATTGTTATCGTATTTACCCACAGCGGCATGGCGACGCAATGTTCAAATGCCCAGGAAGCCGAACTATTTCCAGTGAACCTGTGGCAGATCAATTTAATTCAGGAAGCTGATGAGTGACCGTTAAACGCCCCGTATCGGGAAGCCTGGCTCGGGCTTTCTTTTCGATGATTGTCTTGTCCGTTCTGATCAGCGCCATTGCGCTGGTCACACTCGCCAGCAGCCAGCGCGACGCCGAGGCGATTAACATCGCCGGCTCGCTGCGTATGCAGAGCTACCGCCTGGGCTACGAAATGCAGCGCGCCGGCCCATCGCTGGCAGAGCACCGCGCGGTCTGGCAAAAAACGCTGAGCGCGCCTGCGTTGCAGAAGCTAAACCGCTTGTATGTGCCAGAGGACGTCAAACAGCGTTACCAGCAGTTGCACCTTGGCTGGCAAGAGATGGACACGCGCATCGCCAGCGGCGATACCGGATGGTATCAGAACCACATAGAGGATTTCGTGGGCCGGATAGATGCCTTTGTGCTGGCGCTACAGCACTACACCGAACATAAAATTCAGCTGGTGATTTTCATGTCGCTGACGGGTGGCCTGGGCATCCTGCTGCTGGCGGTGGTGACCCTGCGGCGCATCCGCCGTCAGGTTGTGCTGCCGCTGAATAATCTGGTGGCGGCGAGCGAGCGTATCGAACAGGGGCAATTCGACACTCCCGCGCCGGATACTACGCTTCCCAACGAGCTGGGCCAGCTTTCCCGCGCCTTCAACCATATGTCGGCGGAATTACACACCCTGTACCGTTCACTTGAGCGCTCCGTTGCTGAAAAAACCCGCCACCTGAATGAAGCGCATCAGCAGCTCGAAATGCTGTTTAAATGCTCACAGGCGTTGAATACCGGGCAGATAGACAGCCACTGTTTCCGGCATATTTTGCAGATTGTGCATGACTATACGCAGATGAATTACCTGCAATTGCGCACCAGCGACGACTGGCAGCTTTACGAAGGACAGGAGTCCCCGGGCGAGAAAATGCACAATTTACCGGTGTTAATGCAGGACACCCTGTACGGCGAACTGCGCTGGCAAAGCGCGACCGGGGATGTTCCGCTGCCGCTCATGGAAAGCGTGGCGACGATGCTGGGCCGGGGGCTCTATTTTAATCAGGCGCAGAAACATTATCAGCAGCTGCTGCTGATGGAGGAGCGCGCCACCATCGCGCGCGAGCTGCATGATTCGCTGGCGCAGGTGCTCTCCTATTTGCGTATTCAGCTTACGCTGCTGAAGCATGCCGTGCCCGGCGACAATGCTCCGGCGCAGACCATCATTACGGACTTCTCCCGCGAGCTGAATAATGCCTGGCATCAGCTACGCGAGCTGCTCACCACCTTCCGCCTGACGCTCAATCACGCCAATCTTCCTGCCGCGCTACAGGAGTCTCTCGACGGGTTGCAAAGCCAGACCCGCGCGAAGCTGGTGCTCGACTGCCGTCTCTCATCGCTGGCGCTGGACGCACAAAAACAGGTGCACCTCTTACAGATTGTGCGTGAGGCAGTGCTGAATGCGATTAAACATGCCGACGCGAGCGAGATTGTGGTCAGCTGCGTCACCACCGCGGACGGCACTCACACGGTCACGATCCGCGACAACGGCATTGGTATCGGCGACGCCAGCGAACCGCCGGGGCATTACGGGCTGAATATCATGCGCGAACGCGCGGGACGGCTCGGCGGGACATTACACTTTTCTCAGCCGCCACAGGGCGGGACACAGGTCAGCGTAACGTTCCGGACGCCTGCGGCGCAGGCTGAAAAATAGCGAGAAAGAAGGCGCGCTGAAAAAAGCGCATGATAATTTACATTATCTCCTTTATTTCTCCACGTTTGACCTGGGCCTTACCGCTAAAGTTAGGCGGGCAATAAACAATAATGACGTGCAGCAAAACGAGGTCACACTTTAATGGCGAATTTTTTCATCGATCGCCCCATTTTTGCCTGGGTGCTTGCAATCCTGTTGTGTCTGACGGGTGTCCTGGCGATTACGTCCCTTCCTGTTGAGCAATACCCTGACCTCGCGCCCCCCAACGTGCGTATCACGGCGAACTACCCTGGTGCCTCGGCACAGACGCTGGAAAATACCGTCACCCAGGTTATCGAGCAGAACATGACGGGTCTCGATAACCTGATGTACATGTCCTCACAGAGCAGCGCCACGGGCCAGGCGACGGTAACCCTGAGCTTTACGGCGGGCACGGATCCGGATGAAGCGGTGCAGCAGGTGCAAAACCAGCTGCAATCGGCCCTGCGTAAACTGCCTCAGGCGGTGCAGAACCAGGGGGTGACCGTGCGTAAAACCGGTGACACCAATATTTTGACCATCGCGTTTGTTTCAACCGATGGCTCAATGGATAAGCAGGACATCGCGGACTACGTCGCCAGTAATATTCAGGACCCGCTCAGCCGTATCAACGGCGTGGGTGATATCGACGCCTACGGCTCGCAGTACTCCATGCGTATCTGGCTGGATCCCAACAAGCTGAACAGCGTGCAGATGACCGCCAAAGATGTCACCGACGCTATCGAATCGCAGAACGCCCAGATTGCCGTGGGGCAGCTCGGCGGTACCCCGTCCGTGGATAACCAGGCGCTTAACGCCACCATCAACTCCCAGTCGCTGCTCCAGACACCTGAACAGTTCCGCAATATCACCCTACGCGTGAATCAGGACGGTTCGGAAGTGCGTCTGGGGGATGTCGCCACCGTGGAGATGGGGGCGGAAAAATATGACTACCTGAGCCGCTTTAACGGCAATGCCGCGTCCGGGCTGGGGGTGAAACTGGCCTCCGGCGCCAACGAAATGGCGACCGCGCAGCGGGTGCTAGAGCGTCTGGATGAGCTGTCGCATTTCTTCCCGCACGGACTGGAGTACAAAGTCGCCTACGAAACCACCTCGTTCGTAAAAGCCTCCATCGAAGATGTGGTGAAAACCCTGCTCGAAGCTATCGCGCTGGTGTTCCTCGTGATGTACCTGTTCCTGCAAAACTTCCGCGCTACGCTGATCCCCACGATTGCGGTGCCGGTGGTGCTGCTGGGTACCTTTGCGGTGCTGTATGCCTTCGGTTACAGCATCAACACTCTGACCATGTTCGCCATGGTGCTGGCCATCGGTCTGCTGGTGGATGATGCCATCGTGGTGGTGGAAAACGTTGAGCGCATCATGAGCGAGGAAGGGCTTTCGCCCCGCGAGGCCACGCGCAAATCGATGGGACAGATTCAGGGCGCGCTGGTCGGTATCGCCATGGTGCTGTCGGCGGTATTTATCCCGATGGCGTTTTTTGGCGGCACCACGGGCGCGATTTATCGCCAGTTCTCGATCACCATCGTCTCTGCAATGGTGCTCTCCGTACTGGTGGCGATGATCCTTACCCCTGCCCTGTGCGCGACGCTGCTGAAACCGCTGCATAAGGGCGAACACCACGGTCAAAAAGGCTTCTTCGGCTGGTTTAACCGCATGTTTAACCGCAATGCGGCGCGCTATGAAGCGGGCGTGGGTAAAGTACTGCACCGCAGCGTGCGCTGGATGGTGGTTTATGTCCTGCTGCTCGGCGGCATGGTCTTCCTGTTCCTGCGGCTGCCAACCTCGTTCCTGCCGCTGGAAGATCGCGGCATGTTTATCACCTCCGTACAGTTACCCAGCGGCTCGACCCAGCAGCAGACCCTGAAAGTGGTGCAGAAGGTTGAGAACTACTTCCATACTCAGGAGAAAGATAACGTGGTCTCCGTCTTCTCCACCGTCGGCTCTGGCCCTGGCGGTAACGGGCAGAACGTGGCGCGTATGTTTGTGCGCCTGAAAGACTGGGACCAGCGCGTCAGCGATACCGGCTCCTCCTTTGCCATCATTGAGCGTGCAACCAAAGCGTTCAACAAAATCAAGGAAGCGCGCGTTTTCGCCAGCAGCCCGCCCGCCATCAGCGGCCTGGGCAGCTCAGCCGGGTTTGATATGGAGCTTCAGGATCACGCGGGTGCCGGGCATGACGCGTTGATGGCTGCTCGCGACAAGCTGCTGGAGCTGGCCGGGAAAGATCCGCAGCTTACCCGCGTTCGTCATAACGGTCTGGATGACAGCCCTCAGCTACAGGTGGATATTGACCAGCGTAAAGCGCAGGCGCTGGGCGTCTCCATCGACGACATTAACGACACCCTGCAAACGGCATGGGGCTCAAGCTACGTGAATGACTTTATGGATCGCGGCCGCGTGAAGAAGGTCTACGTTCAGTCTGCCGCCAAATACCGCATGCTGCCGGACGATATCAACCGCTGGTATGTGCGCAATAACACCGGCGGCATGGTGCCGTTCTCGGCGTTTGCGACGTCACGCTGGGAGACCGGTTCACCGCGTCTGGAGCGTTACAACGGCTATTCGGCGCTGGAGATTGTCGGTGAAGCCGCGCCGGGCGTCAGTACCGGCACCGCAATGGATATAATGGAAAAACTGGTTCAGCAGTTACCGACCGGCTTTGGCCTGGAGTGGACGGCGATGTCCTACCAGGAACGGCTTTCCGGCGCTCAGGCGCCTGCCTTGTATGCCCTTTCGCTGCTGGTGGTGTTCCTCTGTCTGGCGGCGCTGTATGAAAGCTGGTCAGTGCCGTTCTCGGTGATGCTGGTGGTGCCTCTCGGGGTCATCGGCGCGCTGCTGGCAACCTGGATGCGCGGCCTGGAAAATGATGTCTATTTCCAGGTCGGACTCCTCACCGTAATCGGATTGTCGGCGAAAAACGCCATTCTGATCGTCGAATTTGCCAATGAGATGAATGCCAAAGGTCACGAACTGATGGCCGCCACGCTGCACGCCTGTCGTCAGCGCCTGCGTCCGATCCTGATGACCTCTCTGGCGTTTGTGTTTGGCGTCCTGCCGATGGCCACCAGCTCCGGCGCAGGCTCCAGCAGCCAGCACGCGGTGGGAACGGGCGTTATGGGGGGAATGATTTCGGCGACGATTCTGGCTATCTATTTCGTACCGCTGTTCTTTGTGCTGGTACGCCGTCGTTTCCCGCTGAAGGATAAGCCGGAATAACACGTTGAAATAAAAAAGGCGGCTTTACAGGCCGCCTTTTTATTGTGTGATTCTTTCACACTATGGTTATTTTAGTTAATTAAGTGCTCTTGCATTTCTTACCGGAAATTCATTTACGAAGCATGCCTTCGATAAAATCTTTCCAGTTCCCCAGTTCACGTTCAATCATAACAACCTCTCTTATTATTATGTGCATTCTACGAAAACGTATCATCATTGTGAAGCCACTTTAACCGATTGCTGTGATTGAGCCCCGCTGTGCTGGTAGGTTTAGGATCACTATGAGCGTTGTCGGGTAAATTTTATGTGACCTACAGCAATATTTTGAAATAGTCGGAAAAATAACAGCATTTTTAATTTCCCCCTGAGTTTATTGGCAATTTAAACAGGGTGGACAACTATGCTTAAAAGATGAAAGACTATTCAGCTTACAGCTGTTCGTTGAATTATGGAGAATTGTAAATCCCGAAAAATTCCGAATGTGTTATATTCCACTTAAGGATATATCTTCGAAAATATTGAACATTTAATCCACAAAAGAACAAAAGGATTCACTATGGTTGTGATGTATGGCATTAAGAATTGCGACACGATTAAAAAAGCCCGCCGCTGGCTGGAAGCACACAACATCGACTATCGCTTCCACGATTACCGTGCCGACGGGCTTGACCCCGCGTTTCTCCATTCCGCCATCAACGAACTGGGGTGGGAAGCGCTACTAAATACCCGCGGGACCACCTGGCGAAAACTGGATGAATCTCTCCGGACCACGATCAACGACGCCGACAGCGCAGCCAAACTGATGCTTGAAATGCCGGCAATCATCAAACGCCCATTGCTCTGCAAGCCAGGTCAGCCTATGCTGCTGGGTTTCAGTGAAACCCTTTATTCAGATTTATTCGTTGAGGTGTAGTCTATGTCATGCCCGGTCATTGAGCTGACTCAGCAGCTTATTCGCCGTCCTTCCCTTAGCCCGGACGACGCAGGTTGTCAGGCATTAATGATTGAGCGCCTGCGTGCCATCGGTTTTACCGTGGAGCACATGGATTTTGGCGATACGCAGAACTTCTGGGCATGGCGCGGTCAGGGAGAGACGCTGGCGTTTGCCGGACATACTGACGTAGTTCCCGCAGGCGACGCAGACCGCTGGATCAACCCGCCTTTTGAGCCGACCATCCGCGACGGCATGCTTTTCGGACGCGGCGCTGCGGACATGAAAGGTTCTCTGGCTGCGATGGTCGTGGCGGCAGAGCGTTTCGTCGCCCAGCATCCGAACCATAAAAACCGTCTTGCGTTTTTGATTACCTCCGATGAAGAAGCCAGCGCCCACAACGGCACCGTGAAGGTCGTTGAGGCCCTGATGGCGCGCAATGAACGTCTGGACTACTGTCTGGTGGGCGAACCGTCCAGTACCGAAGTGGTTGGCGATGTGGTGAAAAATGGCCGCCGTGGATCCCTGACCTGTAATTTGACTATTCATGGCGTGCAGGGCCACGTTGCCTATCCACACCTGGCGGATAACCCGGTACACCGCGCCGCGCCGATGCTGAACGAACTGGTAGGCATTGAATGGGATAAAGGCAACGAATTTTTCCCGCCAACCAGCATGCAGATAGCCAACATCAAGGCCGGCACCGGCAGCAACAACGTCATTCCCGGCGATCTCTTCGTCCAGTTTAACTTCCGCTTCAGCACCGAACTGACCGACGAGATGATCAAAGCGCGCGTGATTGCGCTGCTCGAGAAATATCAGCTGCGCTATACCCTCGACTGGTGGCTGTCTGGCCAGCCGTTCCTGACGCAGCGCGGTAAACTGGTGGATGCGGTGGTGAACGCCATTGCGCACTATAATGAAATTAAGCCACAGCTGCTGACAACGGGCGGCACGTCTGACGGACGCTTTATCGCCCGCATGGGCGCACAGGTTGTCGAACTGGGTCCGGTTAACGCGACGATTCACAAAATCAATGAATGCGTGAACGCTGCCGATTTACAACTGCTGGCCCGCATGTATCAACGTATTATGGAGCAGCTCGTCGCCTGACGGGTGCTTAAAGAGGATTAGCGAATGGACTGGCTTTCAAAGTACTGGTGGATTCTGGTGTTGGTATTTCTGGTAGGCGTGCTGCTTAACGTGATTAAAGATCTCAAGCGCGTTGACCATAAAAAGTTCCTTGCCAACAAACCGGATCTTCCGCCGCACCGTGATTTTAACGACAAGTGGGACGATGAAGACGACTGGCCGAAGAAGGACCAGAAGAAGTAATCGCTCTGTTTCCCCTCTCCCTAAAGAGAGGGGGACACCTCACATAAACTCGACGATATCATCGTCATTCGGCTTACCGCCGCTGAGCGCTTCATCAAAGTAGTGCTTCGGTACGGTATAACGCAGATGATCGAGCGCGAACTGCATGCTGCGATCGTCAATGGCATGCCCCAGATCGTCTACGATATCCAGCGTCACATCTCCGCCCTCGCGCATCAGCGTCTCCTGGGCAGCCACCGCATGCGAAAGCTCAATTACCCGGTCTTCCCCCCCATGAATGAGATGGATCGTGGTCTGCGTGGTCGCGCTTTGCGGTAACGTCGCAAAACGCCCGTTAAAGGCAATCACGCGGGACACCAGTCCGGGCTGCGCTTTTACGCTTTCCAGCGACATGATTGAGCCCTGAGAGAAGCCAATCAGCGCCGTTGCGTCGGCGCCTACGCCGCTCTGCTGCTGCCAGTAACGCACAGTATCGATAAAGGCTGGCATAACGGCATCAATACGCGCCTGACGATTCTCCTCCGTCACGCCCTCGACGGAAAACCACTGCCGCCCGTCCGGACCGCACGGCTCCACGCCGCCGATGCTGACGATCAGCGCCTGTGGGAAAACGGGTGCAAACCAGCTGCCAATCTGTCCCATATTGACGGCATTGTCGCCCACGCCATGAAACAGAAGCAGGAGCTGTTTAGCAGGTGTATCCGGGCTTTGCACAACAAAATGGTCATGTTTCATGGCGATCTCCTTAATTGATAAGCAGGATTTTACGCCTCTGCGGGGTAATGACCATGCCACTTTACTGAAGAACTCATTGAAAAAATTGCCATTGCAAAATGTCGGCTTTCAGCTGCTGGCTACGGGAGTAATCAAGCCTTTCAAGCGCGTGAGCGGTTTCCTCGCGTAGCTTCGCCAGCAACGCTTTGCGCCCGAAACCGTGCGTATTCTCTTCCATTTTCCCCCGCAGCGCCGGAAGTGGCATGTCCACGGCTAACAACAACCGCGTCAGCGCCGCAACCGAAGTTGAAAACGCCCGGTGAGCAAAGGCAAACCCCGCCAGCTCCAGACAGTCGTCACTATTAAGGGTAGCTTCCCATGCATCCGTCACCGGGATCTTTTCGCCATTCCAGGCCGACAGGACGCGCATATCACGACATAACCGCTGATGCGCCTGTTCGCAGAGCTGATGCCCCGCCTCGCTCAGCGGCAGCAACGCCATCGCCGTATAGCACCCGCTGCTGGCTTCCCGGTGGCTGCCCATTCGCACCAGCACAAACCCGCACTGCCGCCAGAAACGCCACAGCTCGTCGGTATAGCCAAAGCTGACCGAGAGATAATCTTCTCCGCTGGCACTGCGGATCAGCCGCTGGCCGATGCCTCCCCGCTGGCGATGGGGATGAACCGCAATGCGGCTGACGCGTCGGCCTTTCAGCGTCGCCGCGAGCGGCGAGCCGCCGTGCGCTGCCAGCGACTGCGCCACCAGATTTCCACGCGGCCGACGAAAGCCCGCCCAGACTGCGCGGCTAAGTTCAGGGGGTAATCCCCCCTCCTCCACCAGCCAGAGCGCGCCCGCGATCTCCGCGCCCGCCTGAGCAACAGCAAAGTGCTGGCCGGGGGCGTCCATCATCCGGCGTAAATCGAGGGGTGACGTCCGGTAGTGCGCGGCGCAAAGCAGTTCATACACGCCTGCCCCGCGCGTCGGATCGCTCTCCCACATCCCGGGCTCCAGCGACGTTAAACGTACCTCGCCTTCCGGTTTGCGATCAATAAGCGCATCGTCGAACAGCAGCGCGTTCGCCACTATCCGCTCAAGGGGACATCCGGCAGCCCAGCGAACAGGCGTGGATAAGGTATAACGCCGCAGCCCGCTGAACCGGGCGCAGAACTTCAGCAGGAATCCCCTGCCCGTGCCTTCATAACCCTGCACCGTGGTGGTCAGCAACACGCGGGGAAAGCGCGACGCCAGCTTCTCCAGCAGCGGGCCGGGGATGGCGGCCGCCTCATCGACAATCAGCCAGTCAGCTTCTGTTGTGGAGGCCAGCAGCGCATCCGGGGCCATAAAGTGAAAATGTTCCCCGGCGAAACGCGCGATGACATCCGTCGCCCCTTTTGCCGGTGCCGTCACTACTGCACTCCCCTGAATGCCGTTGAGCAACATGCCCGCCAGGGCGGACTTTCCGCGTCCGCGCGGTGCCGTCACGGCGGCCACGCCCGCAGGCATGGTCAGAAGAGCGTCGAGGATCTCAGCCTGCTCGCGCTGCGGTTCACCGCTGGCGGGCTGCCAGGCGGGTAAATCTGGCATAACGGGAAGGCACAGAGGACGATGTTGATGCCAGACGATGGCATCTGAATCGGCGGCAAGCGTCCGGCAAAAGTGGTGAACAAAGTGCGGGGTGGCGATCGGCTCGGCGCTGTCGCTCCAGCGTAGAGAATCCGCGTCGGGCCTGTTAGCCCAGACGGAGAACGGCGGCACCAGCAGCATCAGAAGGCTTCCGGCGCGCAGGGTCCCGCTGAGGGCGGCGAAGGCCGAGACGTCAAACCCACGACGCGCGTCAAAAACGGCGTGAAGGTATTCACGTCCCAGCAGGCCGCTGATGGCCTTAGAGGGGTTTTCCTCCAGCCACAGCCAGTCTCCTGGTAACGTATCGCGCAGGATGGTCGCCTGGCTCAACGTCCACGCTTCATCGCCGCTGAGCACCACCAGCCGGCGGTGCCCGGTACGCTGAAGCTGGTTGACCAGCTGTTCAAACCCCAACATCACATAGCTTTGCCGAAGGTATTACACTGCGACGGGTTGCCGCTGTCGAAGCCACGCTTAAACCAGCTGTAGCGCTGCTCTGAGGTGCCATGGGTAAAGCTGTCCGGCACAACGCGCCCCTGGCTCTGCTGCTGCAAGCGATCGTCACCAATCGCCTGTGCGGCATTCAGGGCCTCTTCCAGATCGCCTGTTTCCAGCACGCCCTGCTGCTGCATGCTGTTTCCCCAGACGCCAGCGAAGCAGTCGGCCTGAAGCTCCATGCGTACGGACAGACGATTCACCTCCGCCTGAGAAGCATTCTGCTGCATCTGACGCACTTTAGGCTCAATGCCGAGGAGCTTCTGCACGTGGTGGCCGACTTCATGCGCGATCACGTAGCCCTGGGCAAAATCGCCGTCGGCGCCCAGCTTGCTTTTCATGTCGTCATAGAAGGAGAGATCGATATAGACGGTGCTGTCCGCCGGGCAGTAGAACGGCCCCATAACGGACTGCCCGGTGCCGCAGCCGGTGCGGGTTGCGCCCCGGTACATCACCAGTTTTGGCGGCTGATAAGTCCGCCCCATTTTCTCGAACTGCTGACCCCAGGTATCTTCGGTCGTCGCGAGAATAACGGAAGTAAATTTCGCCGCTTCATCTTCATTCGGGCTGATGGAGCGCTGAGAATACTGCTGCTGTTGCCCGGTTTCACCGGTCATCAAACCGGTCAGGTCGACGCCGTAGTAGCCCGCCACCAGCACGACGACCAGCAGAATAATGCCGCCCTTGCCGCTGGGTAACCGGAAACCTGGCCCGCCCATAGACGGACCACCGCCACCACTGCTGCGTCTGTCTTCTACGTTGTCACTTTCACGACGCCCTTGCCAGCGCATAAACACCTCGAACTATTCCATTTATAATAGCTATGATCGTAGGCGGTTAATGAAAGGATTACCATAGTAAACAAGGATAAGACGCCAAAGGATGCCAACATCCTTTGGCAAATGCGCAGTTTAGTCGAGCTTAACGCCTAAACGGTGAGCAACCGCTTCGTACGCTTCGACCACGCCACCCAGACTCTGGCGGAAACGGTCTTTGTCCATTTTATCCAGCGTCTCTTTGTCCCACAGGCGGCTGCCATCCGGCGAGAATTCGTCGCCCAGCACCACTTCGCCCTTGTACAGACCGAACTCCAGTTTGAAGTCGACCAGGATCAGGCCCGCGTCATCAAACAGCTTTTTCAGCACGTCATTGGCTTTGTAGGTCAGTTCCTGCATGCGCGCCAGGTTCTCTTTGCTTACCCAGCCGAAGGTTTCGCAGTAGGATTCGTTGACCATCGGGTCGTGCATGGCGTCGTTTTTCAGGAACAGATCGAACAGCGGTGGATTCAGTTCGATACCCTCTTCAATGCCCAGACGCTTCACCAGGGAGCCTGCGGCACGGTTACGGATCACGCACTCAACCGGCACCATATCCAGTTTTTTTACCAGACATTCCGTATCGGACAGCAACGCTTCCATCTGAGTCGGGATACCGGCTTCGGCCAGTTTGGTCATAATGAAGTGGTTGAACTTGTTGTTCACCATGCCCTTACGATCGAACTGCTCAATGCGTGCGCCGTCTCCTGCTGACGTATCATTGCGGAATTCGAGCACCAACAGATCCGGGTTTTCCGTGCTGTATACGGTTTTCGCTTTGCCACGATACAACTCAGCTTGCTTCTGCATCTTCATTACTCCTGGTGTGATGATTTGTATTCAAAACTGGCCATATTATGCCACGCACACGTTTGCGTAGCACGAAAATAAAAAGGGCTGGATTAACCAGCCCTCACTATTATTTGCTGAATGCGGCCTGGAAGGCAGCGACCAGCGCATCGTTCTGCGCCTGGGTCAGCGTGTGTCCTTTCGGATCGATAAATTGCAGGCTGCTGCGGTTATCGAGGTCGCCAACCTGGATTTTGTAGTCACCGGAAGGCAGCTGTGGATCGCTTGCCCCCAGCTCCTGCCAGGCGCTATCAGACAGCGGCTTATAGGTCGCTGTGATGCTGCCCGTTGAACGGGTGCTGTCGGTCACCTTCATGCCCACTTTTTCAAGCGTTGCTGGCAGGCGCTGCCAGGTCTGGTTAAACGGCGCACGCACCACCAGCATTGGCAGGCCGGTATCGTCTGCACCGCTCTGCACATCAAACGTTGAACCGTTACGGTTCTGCGCGGCGTTTGCGGCATCGGAAGCGTTCTTATCCAGACCAGCGGCAATCACGTTCAGCATTTCAGTGCTGTAGCGCTGCATGGCGGCCGGATCGGCAACCGGTTTACCTGCCTGCTCAAGATTCAACAGCTTAACGGTAACCGCCTGCTGATAACCCTGCGGCTTAACGGAGACTTGATAACGACCACGATACTGCTGGTCTTCATCGAGACGGTTCCACTCAATCCAGTCGGTAGTTAAGGTCTGGCTGGCGTCGTCGCGTTTATCAATCGTATAGTTTTTCGACTGAATAACGCTCACAACCTGCGGCCACAGCGTGGTACCGCGTGCGCTTTCCACCAGCAGAGAGGCCGTATCACCGGTAAACTGCGTGCGCGCGCCACTCACCAGCGCCAGAGGCTGAGCCGGCGGACGAATATCAAGCGCTTTACCCACCAGGCCACTGCCGTTGGTAACCGGAATATTATAATCACCGTTCTGGATCGGCAGGATCATGCCGGCAGGCGCGTGAAGTTCAGCAAGCGGCGGCGCATCCAGATAGGATTCATCACCGCTCACCTGGCGCTTGTAGCGCGAGTCTGAACTACAGGCAGCGAGGAGCATAACAAGCGAAACACCCGCAACCTTCGCCAGGCGCGACTTCTGTACTGAATAAGCCATCAAATCTCCCTAAACTTTACAGCAAACCGGCATGCTTCAGCGCGCCAGCGACAATTTCACGACCGTGGTCGGTAATCGGTGTCATTGGCAGACGCAGCGTGTCGGTTGCTACAAGCCCCAACTCCTTACATGCCCATTTCACTGGGATCGGATTGGGTTCGACAAATAATTTATTGTGCAACGGCATCAGACGCTGATTAATCACGCGAGCTTCATCAAAGTGACCGGCTGCGGCCAGTTTGCACATGTCAGCCATATCACGCGCCGCCACGTTCGCCGTAACGGAAATCACGCCATTACCACCGAGCTGCATAAAGTCCAGCGCGGTCGCATCATCACCGCTCAACAGGATAAAGTCGTCTGAAACCAGCTCTTTGATCTGATGAACGCGGCTTAAGTTCCCTGTCGCCTCTTTAATCCCGATAATATTTTTTACTTTCGAGAGACGGCCAACGGTTTCCGGCAGCATATCGCAACCGGTACGGGACGGCACATTATACAGAATTTGTGGCAAGTCAGTATGTTCAGCGATGGCTTTGAAATGCTGGAACAAACCTTCCTGAGTAGGACGGTTGTAATAAGGGGTCACCGTCAGGCAGCCGACAATGCCGCTGTCGTTAAAACGCTGAGTCAGGCTAATCGCTTCTGCCGTTGCGTTTGCGCCCGTCCCCGCGATGACCGGAATACGCCCGTCCGCCAGTTCCAGGGTCAGCATCACAACGTTGCCGTGCTCTTCGTGGCTCAGCGTAGCGGATTCACCGGTAGTCCCTACCGAAACGATCGCCGAGGTTCCATTGGCGACATGGTAATCAATGAGCTTCTTCATGCTTGACCGGCAGACATTACCTTTTTCATCCATCGGTGTAACAAGCGCGACAATACTTCCCGTGAACATGAGCCATCCTCTGTGCGAACAAGAGCCTCAATGTTACGTTTGGAACTGTAATAAAAGCAAGCGACCTGAGGCTCTCAGGCGGTTGTATGCATGTTTTTTTTATGCTTTCCTTAGGAAGACTTAACCACGCAAAGGAAGAACAGGTTTGACAACCTCATCACAACATTACCTGGTTATCACTGCGCTGGGTGCTGACAGGCCGGGTATCGTGAATACCATCACTCGCCACGTGAGCAGCTGCGGCTGCAACATCGAAGATAGCCGGCTGGCTATGCTTGGCGAAGAGTTCACGTTCATCATGCTGCTTTCCGGAACATGGAATGCCATTACCCTCATTGAATCTACCCTGCCGCTGAAAGGCGCAGAGCTGGATTTACTGATTGTGATGAAGCGCACCACCGCGCGCCCGCGTCCGGCTCTGCCTGCCACGGTCTGGGTACAGGTTGAAGTGCCTGATTCACCTCATCTGATTGAACGTTTCACGGCGCTGTTTGACAGCCATCAGATGAACATTGCCGAACTGGTTTCCCGCACGCAGCCGGGCGATGAAAACGCAATCCCGACGCTGTTTATTCAAATTACCGCACACAGCCCTGCCTCGCAGGATGCGTCAAATATCGAGCAAGCGTTCAAAGCCCTCTGTACAGAATTACATGCGCAAGGCAGTATAAGCGTCGTCGATTATTCGCAGCACGAACAGGATGGAGTTGAGTAATGAACCCACTGAAAGCCGGTGATATCGCACCGAAATTTAGCTTACCGGATCAAGACGGTGAGCAAGTAAATTTGACCGACTTCCAGGGACAGCGTGTTCTGGTCTATTTCTACCCGAAAGCCATGACCCCGGGCTGTACCGTACAGGCCTGCGGTCTACGCGACAACATGGATGAGTTGAAGAAGGTCGGTGTGGAAGTGCTGGGCATCAGCACCGATAAGCCAGAGAAGCTGTCACGCTTTGCGGAAAAAGAGCTGCTGAACTTCACGCTGCTTTCCGATGAAGACCACCAGGTTTGCGAGCAGTTTGGCGTCTGGGGTGAGAAGTCCTTTATGGGCAAAACGTACGACGGTATTCACCGCATCAGTTTCCTGATTGACGCTGACGGTAAAGTTGAGCACGTGTTTGATGATTTCAAAACCAGCAACCACCACGACGTGGTGTTGAAGTGGCTGAAAGAGAACGCGTGATCATTTTAGTGCCGGGTGGCGCTGCGCTTACCCGGCCTACAAGGTAAATGCAAAACGGTAGCATGCGCTACCGTTTTTAGTGTTTGCCCCCTCTCCCCGCAGGAGAGGGTGGGGTGAGGGCATCAGCCCGCACTAAATCTACTTCTCTTCCACCGCTGGCACATCCGGCCACGCGTGGACCACGGCTTTAATCAGCGTCGCCAGCGGAATGGCGAAGAATACCCCCCAGAATCCCCACAGCCCGCCGAAAATCACCACTGACAGGATAATCACCAGCGGATGCAGGTTAACTGCTTCTGAGAACAGCACCGGTACCAGCAGGTTCCCGTCCAGTCCCTGAATAATCAGGTATACGGCGAAACAGCTCCAGAACTCCGTACCCAGACCAAACTGGAACAGCGCCACACCGACTACCGGAATGGTCACCACAAACGCGCCGATATACGGGATCAGAACCGAGAATCCGACCAGCACCGCCAGCAGCAGCGAGTAGTTCAGTCCGAAGATCATGAAGCCAATCCAGGTCGCCACGCCCACCACAATCATCTCCAGCACTTTGCCGCGAATGTAGTTGGTGATCTGCTGGTTCATCTCCTGCCAGACCTGACCGGCGAGACCGCGATTGCGCGGCAGCACGCGGCGTACCGCGTTCAGCATCTGCTCTTTATCTTTGACCAGGAAGAACACCATTAGCGGCACGAGAACAAGGTAAACCGCCAGCGTCAGCAGGCCTACCAGCGAGGCCAGAGAGTATTTCACCACCGAGTCACCCATGGTCATGATGCGGGCGCGCATGTTTTCGGCCATCGCATCGATGATCCCGGCGTCCATCAGCGCAGGATAGCGGCGCGGCAGCGTGGCGGCAAAATCAGACAGTTTATTCAGCATGCCGGGCATATCGCGGATCAGGTAGATCCCCTGTTGCCAGGCGATGGGCATCACCACGAAGGACATCAGCAGCAGAATGCCGACAAACAGCACCAGAACAATGCTGGTCGCCCAGCGCCGGGAACAGCCGATATGTTCCAGACGCGCGGTGGGCCACTCCAGCAGATACGCCAGCACAATCGCTACCAGTAGCGGCGCCAGCAGGCCACTAAAGAAGAACAGGATACCGAATCCGGCAACCAGAATGACCAGCAAAGCAATGGCTTCCGGGTCGCTAAACCGACGCCGATACCACTGCATTAACATTTCGAGCATACAACCCTTCCCTGAATCGAATGGCGGGAGTGAGACGGTGAATTGTATCTAACTGTCACAAAAAAGACTTTCCTTTTTGTTTCACTGTCAGGTTTCGCAAAACCCTGATGAATGGGATTTTCTTCATCTCTTAACACGGCTACACTCGCAGAGCAGCGGAGATGAACGTTATGCGGGTTCATCGGTCAAATTAGCACATCCAACATACAGGACAGTGGTTATGTTCAGGCAGTTGAGAAAAACACTGGTTGCGACACTGATTGCCGCCGTGACGGTGGGTCAGGTGTTGCCCGCTTTCGCTGACTCGTCCGATTCATTGCCGGACATGGGCACCACGGCAGGAAGCACGCTCTCCATCGGGCAGGAGATGCAGATGGGTGATTATTACGTACGCCAGCTGCGCGGCAGTGCTCCGCTGATTAACGACCCTTTGCTGGTGCAATACATTAACGGCCTGGGGATGCGTCTGGTGGCGCACGCCGACTCGGTAAAAACGCCCTTCCACTTCTATTTAATCAATAACGACGAAATCAACGCCTTCGCTTTCTTTGGCGGGAACGTGGTACTGCATTCGGCGTTGTTCCGTTATTCCGATAACGAAAGCCAGCTGGCGTCCGTCATGGCGCACGAAATTTCGCACGTCACCCAGCGCCATCTGGCGCGTGCGATGGAAGATCAGAAGCGTAACGCCCCGCTAACCTGGGTGGGCGCGCTGGGCTCTATTCTGCTGGCGATGGCCAGCCCGCAGGCCGGGATGGCGGCGCTTACCGGGACGCTGGCGGGGACGCGTCAGGGGATGATCAGCTTTACCCAGCAGAATGAGCAGGAAGCAGACCGCATCGGCATTCAGGTTTTACAGCGTTCCGGCTTTGACCCGCAGGCCATGCCGAGCTTCCTGGAAAAACTGCTCGACCAGGCACGCTACTCGTCGCGCCCGCCTGAAATTCTGTTGACCCACCCGCTGCCGGAAAGCCGCCTCTCGGATGCGCGTAACCGAGCCAACCAGATGCGTCCGGTCGTGGTGCAGTCTTCGCAGGATTTCTACATGGCCAAAGTGAGAACGCTTGGCATGTACAACTCCGGACGTAATCAGCTCACCAGCGATCTGCTGGACGCGCTGGCGAAAGGCAACGTGCGCGAGAAAAACGCGGCGCAGTATGGTCAGGCGCTCCAGGCGATGGAGGCCAGCAAATACGATGAAGCGCGAAAAGCGCTACAGCCGCTGCTGGCGGCGGCGCCTGACAATCCGTGGTATCTCGACCTCGCCACCGATATCGATCTGGGGCAGAAAAAAGCGACCGATGCGATTAATCGCCTGAAAGGGGCGAAAGATCTTCGTAATAATCCAGTATTGCAGCTTAACCTGGCGAACGCCTACCTACAGGGCGGCCAGCCCGGCGAGGCGGTGACCATTCTGAACCGCTACACCTTTAACAATAAAGATGACCAGAACGGCTGGGAGCTGCTCGCCCAGGCCCAGGGGCAACTGGGTAACCGCGATCAGGAGCTGGCCGCGCGTGCGGAAGGTCTGGCGCTGGCGGGTCGTCTCGATCAGGCCATTTCCCTGCTGAGCAGCGCCAGCTCGCAGGTGAAGCTTGGCAGCCTGCAACAGGCCCGCTACGATGCGCGAATCGACCAGCTGCGCGGCCTGCAACAACGCTTTAAGCCGTACGAGAAGATGTAATAAAGGAGAAGTCATGACAGACGCGGTAAAAATTTACCATAACCCTCGCTGCTCCAAGAGCCGAGACACCCTCAGCCTGCTGAAGTCTAACGGCATCGAACCGGAAGTGGTGCTGTACCTGGAGACGCCGCCGGACGCGCAGACTATCCGCCAGCTGCTGAAGATGCTGAACATGGGCAGCGCACGCGACCTGATGCGTCAGAAAGAAGATCTGTATAAGTCGCTCAATCTGAACGATACCAGTCTCACTGAAGATCGGCTGATTCAGGCGATGGTCGACAATCCAAAGCTGATTGAGCGCCCGATTGTGGTGGCAAATGGCAAGGCGCGTATCGGCCGTCCGCCGGAAGACGTGCTCGAGATCGTCTAATCGTTACGCCGCAGCGCTTCCAGAAACGCCTGCGGCGTACGCTCTCCCAGCTTTTTCTGCGCTTTTCCCCGGTTGTAAAACTCACACAGTTGGATCAACAGCTCTCCCATCGGTTCACTGTTCACCCGCGGAATGATTTCGCGTAACGGCACGGTGACCTGAAGGGCGAGATAATACTGTGAATGCACTTTTACGGTGACGTTATGCTCTGGCAAGTTCACTTCCAGCCCAAAAGTCTCAACAGATTGAATATCAGCCGGACAGGCAGCCAGCACCTCGTTCGTCCAGCGGGTCAGCAACTGCGGCGATACGCCAGCATAAAGCCGGGCGTAACCCCAGCCGCTGACGGGTTCACGCGCCCAGAGCAGGTGTTGCTCGCCATCGTCGTCCATATGTAGCGACAGCGGCTGATGATGCAGGAGTAGCTTCTGCGGCATGATCCCGGCCTTCAGCGCCTTTTTGCCCTGCAACGACGCCCCCTTTTGTTTTAGCGAGGCTGGTTTGAGGTAGCGGTTCAGGGTCGCGCGGGAAACGGCGATCCCGAGTCCGTCATTCACCAGCAGCAGCAGTTCATCCAGCGGTGCCCCTGTGATATCCCGCAGGGCATTTATCAGTGCCGCCTGCTCTTGTCTCAGCGCTTTGTGTATCACTTTTGGCGTTGTGTGGTTATCCGAAACCTGGTCGCGGTTGCGCCAGCGCCTGACGGTGGTGACCGAGATCCCCAGCTCAACGGCAAGTTCCCTGTCGCTTTTATCTGACTGCTGAAGATAACGACGGATACGCGGTGTGGTGGTGGCGTTGGCATGCAGTTTGATTTCCATCGCGTCTCTCCGGAACTAATCTTATGAGATTTATATCAGAGCGGCGAATGCTTTGTGACCGATTTCACCTTTCGCTCGCCACGCTTCACTGATAATCCACAGACATAACATAAACAACACCTCTCAATCTTGTACGGAGTTCACAATGAACAATGTTCTGGGATTTCTTGAAGCAAAACTGATGCCGCTGGCGGCGAAAACGGCCCAGCAGCGTCATCTTGGGGCCATTCGCGGCGCCTACGTGTCATTCATGCCGTTTATTATCGTCGGCTCCATTCTGCTGGTGATCTCCTCCTTCCCGAATCAGGCCTATCAGCAGTTTATGTCTCAGGCCTTTGGTGAGAGCTGGAGTGCAATTATAGAGATCCCGTTTAACGCGGTGTTCTCAACCATGTCGCTGTTTATCAGCTTCCTGGTGGCCTACCGCCTGGCTGAGCATTATGGCGAGGACCGCATCTCCTGCGGCATCCTGGCGCTGGTCGCATTTCTGATCCTGACGCCCTTTATCAAAGTGGCGGAAAACGGCGGCATTACCGTGATGCCGGTGGAGTGGATTGGCAGCAAAGGGCTGTTCGTGGCGATGATCGGTTCCCTGCTGTGGACGGAACTGTTCTGCTGGCTGAAGCGCAAAAAGCTGGTCATCAAAATGCCGGACGGCGTGCCTCCGGCGGTGCAGGAGTCATTCGCGGCCCTGATCCCGGCCCTGCTGGTAATGATTCTGGTGCTGCTTATCCGCATCATCTTTGAAAACACCCACTACCACACCATCCACCAGTTTATTTATGAAGTGGTTGCCACCCCGGTACGCCACTACGGCACCTCTTATTTCGGGGCGCTGATGACCGTATTCAGCATCACCATTCTGTGGTCAGTGGGCATTAACTCCGGTTCGATGATCAACGGGATTATTCGCCCGCTGTGGATGGAGAACCAGACCGACAACATCGCCGCGATCCAGGCGGGAACGACGCCGCCGCACATCATCACCGAACAGTTTTTTGACATGATCTGGATGGGCGGCGCGGGCGCCACGCTGTCGCTGGTGATTGCGATGCTGATTTTTGCCCGCAGCAAAAACATGCGCGAAGTAGCGCGCCTCGGTGCGGGCGCGTCGGTGTTTAACATCAACGAACCGATCCTGTTTGGCCTGCCGGTGATCATGAACCCGATCATGCTCATCCCGTTCAATCTGGTGCCGCTGGTGCTGGTCACCGTGCAGTATGCGGCGATGAAAATTGGTGCGGTCGCCGTCACCACCGGGGTGTTTATCCCCTGGACGCTGCCGCCGGTTATCAGCGGCTTTATCGTCACCGGGCACCTGAGCGGCAGCGTGATGCAGCTGATCAACCTGCTGATTGGCGCCATGCTGTACCTGCCTTTCATGCGTATCGTGGATAAACAGTACCGCGCCGCGGAGCTGACTACCGCTACGCAAACCGACACCACCCTTGCAAAACAGGAGTAAAGCATGTGGGGAATTATCGCAACCTGGCGAATGGCGCTTGAAGGCGTCACGGAATCTGCGTCTGCGCTGGCTGCGGGCAAACCTGTCGCTCCGGCGGTGGTGGATGCCGTCGCCGCCGTCGAGGACTTTCCGTTTTATAAATCCGTCGGCTACGGCGGGCTGCCGACCGAGAACGGCGAGGTAGAGCTGGACGCGGCCTATATGGACGGCGATACGCTGGCGTTCGGCGCCGTGGGCAATCTGGTGGATATCGCCAACCCGGTACGCGTGGCGCACGCGCTCAGCCGCCAGCGCTATAACAGCCTGCTGGTCGGCCAGGGCGCGCGCGAATGGGCGCTGAGCCAGGGCTTTGCCGACAAAACCATGCTCACGGATCGCGCCATGCAACACTACCGTAAGCGCTGCCGCGAAACGCTGGACAAGGGGTTAAGCCCCTACGACGGACATGACACCGTCGGCATCATCGGCCTCGATAAACAGGGCTCGATGAGCGTCGCCACCTCCACCAGCGGCCTGTTTATGAAAAAACGCGGTCGCCTCGGTGACTCACCCATCATCGGCTCCGGCTTTTACTGCGACAGCGAAACCGGCGCGGCCACCGCCACGGGCGTCGGTGAAGATCTGATGAAGGGCTGTACCAGCTACGAAATCGTTCGCCGGATGGCGCAAGGGATGACGCCGCAGCAGGCGGCGGATTCGGTGGTGTTCGAACTGGAAGACAAGCTGATGTCGCGCTTTGGCCGCGCGGGCGATCTCTCCGTGGTGTGCATGAACAGCAAAGGAGAATTTGGCGCCGCGACCAACATCAAAACCTTCTCGTTTGTGGTGGCGACGGCTCGCCAGCCCCTCACCGTTTTCCGTACTGAACGCCTGCGGGAGAAAACGCACTATCACGCGGTAGATGAGGAGTGGATGCAGGCCTATGCCGCGCGGATCCGCGCACCGATTGAGGAGTCATGATGATCACATACCAGTTTATCAACGCGCTTTCAGACGCGAAGCCGCAAAGCCATTTGATTGCGCGCGCTGACAGTTCCCTGTTACCGGAAAGCGCTCTTGTCGCTGAAATGCGCCAGCAGAGCACCGTCGCGGACGCGCGCTTTGGCTGCGCGCCGTTTGCCCGCATCACCCTTTTGCCGGATGCGCTCTGGCATGACGCCCTGACCGAAGGGTTGCTAACCGCTCTGCGACCGCTGCTTGCCGCCCCCGCCAGCGCCGAACTCGTGCTGGACGTGACGGATATTGACGATGTGGTGCTGGCGCAGGTACTGCGTTTTCTCTTTAATCAGGCGCACAGGCTCAGTGACCTGAAGCTGAAGAAGACGGACGAAGCGCTGCGTCTTACCTGCATCACTGCCCTCTGCTTGCCGGAACAGCAGGCGAAGCTGGAGACGACCTTCCGCCAGCAGCAGACCATTGCGCTCGGCATGGTTGCGGCGCGACGTCTGGCGGATATGCCGTCCGACCGCTGCACGCCGCAGTTTGTGGTGGAAGAGGCGCAAAAACTGTGTGCCGCCAGCCCTGCCCTGCGCTGCGAGGTGTTGGATGAAAAGCAAATTGTTGAGCAGGGGCTGGGGCTACTGCACGCCGTTGGCAAAGGGGCGACCTGCCCGCCGCGCCTGCTGGCTATTCACTATAACGGCGTGTCTGATGGCCCGGTGCGCTGCTACGTGGGAAAAGGCATTACCTTTGACACCGGCGGCCTGTGGCTGAAGGAAGGCGCGGGCATGTACACCATGAAATATGACATGTGCGGCGCGGCTAACGTGCTCGGGCTGATGCTGACCGTTGCGGAGCTGAAATTACCCGTGCGCATCATGGGCGTGCTGGCGCTGGCGGAAAACGCTATCGGCCCCCACGCCATGCAGCCCGGCACGGTGGCGACGGCCTGCAACGGCACCACCGTTGAAATCAACAATACCGATGCCGAGGGCCGGCTGGTGCTGGCAGACGCTATCGCCTGGGCGAGTCAGCGCCATCCGCAGGCTCACTATATCATTGATATGGCGACCTTAACCGGAGCGGTGGTGAAAGCGCTGGGGTATGAGCTGAGCGGACTGATGACCCAGGATGAACCGCTGCGTCAGGCACTGACGCTCGCGGGCAAACGGAGCGGCGACGAGGTGTGGTCCCTGCCGCTGGATGCGCGGCTGAGAAAGCAAACCGACAGCGCGATTGCCGATCTGTGCAACACGCCGACCAACAACGCGGCGATCAGCGCGTCGGCGGCGTGGCTGCTGCACCATTTCTGCCCGCCGACCATTCCGTGGGCGCATCTGGATATCAGCGGGACGGCGCTGTGGCGTGAAAGCGGACGAAGCGTGGCGTCGGGAAGGCCGATTCCTCTGCTGGTGGAGCACTTGTTGGGGGATCTTTAGCCGGGTGGCGGCTGCGCCTTACCCGGCCTACAAGGTATGACGGGTTTTCGTAGGCCCGGTAAGCGCAGCGCCACCGGGCAAAAAACTCAAAGCTTAAGAATATCTTTCACAAACGGAATGGTCAGCTTGCGCTGGGCGGTGATGGAGGCGCGATCGAGCTGATCGAGCGTGTCAAACAGCGTGCGCATTTCCCTGTCCAGGCGTTTAAGCAGGAACCGACCCACGTCCTCCGGCAGCTCAAACCCACGCTGCTTAGCGCGCAGCTGAAGTGCCTGGAGTTTGTCTTCATCCGACAGCGGTTGCAGCTTGTAGATTTGTCCCCAGTCCAGACGAGACGCCAGATCCGGCAGCCCCAGATTGAGCTGACGCGGCGGACGATCGCCAGTGATCAGCAGCCGGGTTTTGCCCGACTCCAGAATGCGGTTGTAGAGGTTAAAGATCGCCATTTCCCACGGTTCGTCCCCCGCCACGCATTCGATATTATCGATGCAGACCAGGGAGAGATGTTCCATGCCCTCCAGCACTTCAGGCACAAACCAGGTGCGTTTATCCAGCGGCACATAGCCTACCGCGTCACCGCGCGCCGAAAGCTCCGCACAGGCGGCATGCAGCAGGTGGCTGCGTCCCGCGCCTTCGCGTGACCAGATATAGATGTATCCGCTGTGTTCCTGGCGCAGCACGTTTTGCAGTGCAGCCAGTAAAGAGGGGTTATCACCCGGCCAGAAACTCGCGAAAGTTTCGTCGTCAGGGAGATAAAGTGGCAGAGAGAGCTGTGCCGGTCCGTTCAGAAATACCTCAACCAGAGATCTTACATAAAATCGGAATGGAGTTTAACACGGAACCTGCAAGGAGAGAACCGGGCGATCCTTCGCCCGGCATGACGATCAATGTGGCGCTTTTTCGCTGTCGTCCGCGTCCAGCACCACCTCTTCCGGGCGGATCACCGAGATCAGCTTGAAAATCAGGCTCAGGCCGACGCCGACGATGGTCGCCAGCGCCATCCCCTTCAGCTCTGCCGCGCCGATGTGCACCTTCGCGCCGCTCACGCCGATAATCAGGATAACGGAGGTCAGGATCAGGTTCTGCGCCTTGCTGTAATCCACTTTGGATTCAATCAGCACGCGAATACCGGAGGCACCGATCACCCCGTACAGCAGCAGAGAAACGCCGCCCATCACCGGAACCGGGATAATCTGGATCGCCGCCGCCAGTTTACCAACGCAGGAGAGCAGAATGGCGATGATCGCCGCGCCGCCGATAACCCAGGTGCTGTAGACGCGGGTGATCGCCATTACGCCGATATTCTCACCGTAAGTCGTGTTTGGCGTGGAGCCGAAGAAACCAGAGATGATGGTGGAGAAACCGTTGGCAAACATGGAGCGATGCAGGCCCGGGTCGCGGATCAGGTCGCGCTTCACGATGTTCGCCGTCACCACCAGGTGGCCGACGTGCTCAGCAATCACCACCAGCGCGGCAGGCAGAATAGTGAAAATGGCGAACCATTCAAAGCGCGGGGTGTAGAAGGTTGGCAGCGCGAACCAGTGCGCCTCGGCAATCGGGGTGGTATCCACAACGCCCATCACGAAGGAGAGCGCGTAACCCGCCAGCACGCCGATCAGGATCGGGATAATCGCCATAAAGCCGCGGAACAGGACGGAACCGAAAACCGTCACGCCCAGCGTCACCAGCGAAATAATGATGGTTTTGGAATCCGGTGACTGACCGTCCGCAGGCAGCAGCCCGGCCATGTTCGCCGCCACGCCCGCCAGCTCCAGGCCGATGACGGCAACGATGGCCCCCATTGCCGCAGGCGGGAACATCACGTCCAGCCAGCCGGTACCGGCTTTCTTCACGATGAAGGAGACCAGGCAGAACAGCACGCCGCACATGATAAAGCCGCCCAGCGCGACCTCATAACCCAGCGGCAGCAACAGCAGAACCGGGGAGATAAACGCGAAGCTCGACCCGAGATAGGCCGGGATTTTGCCTTTACAGATGAAGAGGTAAAGTAGCGTACCGATGCCGTTAAACAGCAGCACGGTAGCCGGGTTAATGTGAAACAGGATTGGCACCAGCACTGTTGCGCCAAACATGGCGAACAGGTGCTGCAAACTAAGCGGGATTGTCTGTAAAAGCGGCGGTCTTTCACTCACCCCGATAGCACGGCGCGTCATAGTGTTTTCCTCTGAGTGTCATTGTTGGTTTTTATTCAAAAAAAAGCCGACTATCAAAGTCGGCTTCTTTATCGTTATTCGATTATTTAGTACCAAAAATCTTATCGCCGGCATCGCCGAGCCCCGGGATGATGTACCCGTGCTCGTTCAGTCCCTGGTCGACAGACGCGGTATAGAGTTCAACGTCCGGGTGCGCTTTTTCCAGCGCCGCGATACCTTCCGGCGCCGCAACCAGCACCAGCACTTTGATGCTGCTGCATCCCGCTTTTTTCAGCAGGTCGATGGTGGCGATCATCGAACCGCCGGTCGCCAGCATCGGGTCAACCACCAGCGCCATACGCTCGTCGATGTTAGAGACCAGCTTCTGGAAGTACGGGACCGGCTCAAGCGTCTCTTCGTTACGGTAGATACCCACCACGCTGATACGCGCGCTTGGGACGTGCTCCAGCACGCCTTCCATCATGCCCAGACCCGCACGCAGGATTGGCACCACGGTAATTTTTTTACCTTTGATCTGCTCAACCTGTACCGGACCGTTCCAGCCTTCGATGGTCACTTTTTCCGTTTCCAGATCAGAGGTCGCTTCGTAGGTCAGCAGGCTACCCACTTCAGAAGCCAGTTCGCGAAAACGCTTCGTGCTGATGTCATGCTCACGCATCAGGCCCAACTTGTGTTTAACGAGTGGGTGTTTCACTTCCACAATCTTCATTCTCTTTCTCCTCTGAGGTGGCATCCGCAAAAAAATCGCGGGATTATACCGCTTTTTTCGGATTGCGCCATACCCATCTTGCTTGACGTATATCAATCAAAAACAAAAAAGCCGGAGGCTGGGCTCCGGCTTGGGGGCGGGATTCTGCCGGGTGGCGCTAACGCTTACCCGGCCTACACATCCCGTAGGCCCGGTAAGCGCAGCGCCACCGGGCAATTATAGCTGCTCGCCGTTGCTGGCAATCAACTGCTTATACCAGTCGAACGATTTCTTCTTGCTGCGGTTCAGCGTGCCGTTACCTTCGTTATCTTTATCGACAAAGATAAAGCCGTAGCGTTTTTTCATCTCGCCGGTGCCGGCAGAGACCAGGTCGATACAGCCCCACGGGGTATAGCCCATCAGGTCTACGCCATCCTCCACCACCGCTTTTTTCATCTCGCGGATATGCGCGGAAAGGTAGTCGATGCGGTACTGGTCGTTCACCGTGCCGTCGCTCTCCTGCACGTCGATCGCGCCAAAGCCGTTCTCAACGATAAACAGCGGCAGCTGGTAGTGATCCCAGAACCAGTTGAGGGAGTAGCGAAGCCCCACCGGGTCAATCTGCCAGCCCCAGTCCGATTTCTGCACGTACGGGTTAGAGACCAGGCTCTTGCTCTCGTCGTAGTCCAGCTGCGGGTTGTCCGCCGTCGCTTTGGTGGCGAAAGACATGTAGTAGCTGAACCCGATGTAATCCACGCAGCCCTGCGTCAGCGCCACTTTATCTTCTTCGGTGATATCCAGCGCGAAGCCGCGACGTTCAAAGTAGTTGAGCAGATGCAGCGGATACTTGCCGCGCACGTGAACGTCGGTGAACCAGTAGCGACGATGCATGGCGTTCATCGCCATCATCATATCGTCCGGGGCACAGGTCAGCGGATAGATGGGGCACATGGCAATCATGCAGCCGATTTGCAGCGACGGGTTGATCTCGCGCCCCGCCTTCACCGCCAGGGCACTGGCCACCAGCTCATAGTGCGCCGCCTGGAACATCACCGGCTCGCGATCTTCTCCCGGCGCATATTTCAGCCCGGAGTTGGTAAACGGCGCAAAGTCTTCGTGGAAGTTGGCCTGGTTATTGATCTCGTTAAAGGTCATCCAGTACTTCACTTTATGCTGGTAGCGCTCAAAAACGACCTTCGCGAAGCGAACAAAGAAGTCGATCAGCTTACGGTTGCGCCAGCCGCCGTATTCCGTCACCAGGTGGAAAGGCATCTCGAAGTGGGAAAGCGTGATCACCGGCTCGATGCCGTGCTTCAGGCACTCGTCAAAAAGATCGTCATAGAATTTGAGTCCCGCTTCGTTCGGCTCCAGCTCGTCGCCTTTCGGGAAGATACGCGTCCAGGCGATGGAGGTGCGGAAGCATTTGAACCCCATCTCGGCAAAGAGTTTGATGTCTTCTTTATAGCGGTGATAAAAGTCGATGGCTTCGTGGTTTGGGTAATTTTTCCCCTCCAGCACGCCGTTGGTGATTTCACGCGGTACCCCGTGGGCGCCTGCCGTCATGACATCGGCAACGCTCACGCCCTTGCCGCCCTCTTTCCAGCCGCCTTCGAGCTGGTGCGCCGCAACGGCCCCACCCCACAGAAAACCTGCTTTAAATCCTGACATTCGCTTTCCCTCATTCTGCGTTATTGTCTGCAAAAACAGTTACAGAAACCGGTTTCAGTCTGATGATGTGCAAAGGGGATAGGCGTTGCAAGCAGATCGCCGAAACCGGTTTCATTTTCGTGAACGGAGTCAAGTTTGTTGCCCTGGACAGCCCGCACAGAAAAAAAGATCCCCGCGCCGAGAATAGGCTCGCAAACGTTTGCCTGGACTGTTAGAATTGCGCCGATTTTTCTTACTAGCTATGCAATCGCGTGGGGATTTAAGCCGTGACCAACAAAACTTCTCTCAGCTACAAAGATGCCGGTGTTGATATTGACGCAGGTAATGCGCTGGTTGACCGAATCAAAGGTGTGGTGAAAAAAACCCGCCGCCCGGAAGTGATGGGTGGCCTGGGTGGATTCGGCGCACTGTGCGCGCTGCCGCAAAAATATCGTGAACCTGTGCTGGTCTCGGGTACGGATGGTGTCGGTACAAAACTGCGCCTGGCGATGGATCTTAAGCGTCACGATACGATTGGTATCGATCTGGTGGCGATGTGCGTCAACGACCTGGTGGTACAGGGCGCCGAGCCGCTGTTCTTCCTCGATTACTACGCGACCGGCAAGCTGGACGTAGATACCGCAGCCAGCGTCATTAACGGTATCGCCGAAGGCTGCCTGCAATCCGGCTGTGCGCTGGTCGGCGGTGAAACCGCGGAAATGCCTGGCATGTATCACGGGGAAGATTATGACGTCGCAGGCTTCTGCGTCGGCGTGGTAGAAAAATCAGAAATTATCGACGGCAGCAAAGTGGCTGACGGCGATGTGCTGGTTGCGCTGGCTTCCAGCGGTCCGCACTCCAACGGCTACTCTCTGGTGCGTAAAATCCTCGAAGTGAGCGGTTGCGACCCGCTGACCACCGAGCTGGACGGCAAACCGCTGGCCGATCACCTGCTGGCCCCGACCCGCATCTACGTGAAAAACGTGCTGGACCTGATTGAGAACGTTGACGTGCACGCCATCGCTCACCTCACCGGCGGCGGCTTCTGGGAAAACATTCCGCGCGTGCTGCCGGACAATACCCAGGCGGTGATCGACGCATCCTCATGGCAGTGGCCGTCCGTCTTCAACTGGCTGCAAACCGCAGGCAACGTGAGCTCTCACGAAATGTACCGCACCTTTAACTGCGGCGTGGGCATGGTTATCGCCCTGCCCGCCAGCGAAGCGGATAAAGCGGTTAAGCTGCTGACAGAAAAAGGTGAAAACGCGTGGAAAATCGGTACGATTAAAGCTTCCGATTCCGAACAGCGTGTGGTCATTGAATGAAAAACATCGTGGTGCTCATTTCCGGCAACGGAAGCAATTTGCAGGCAATCATAGACGCCTGCAAACAGAAGAAAATCAATGGCACCATTCGGGCAGTATTCAGCAACAAGGCCGATGCATTCGGCCTTGAGCGCGCGCGGGTAGCGAACATTCCTGCGCACGCGCTGGAAGCCAGCCAGTTCGCCGGGCGTGAAGCCTTTGACCGTGAGCTGGTGCAGGAGATTGACGCCTACGCACCTGACGTGGTGGTGCTGGCAGGCTACATGCGCATCCTGAGCCCGGCTTTTGTTGCACACTACGCCGGACGACTGCTCAATATCCACCCTTCCCTGCTGCCAAAATACCCCGGTCTGCACACCCATCGTCAGGTGCTGGAGAACGGCGATGAGGAGCATGGTACCTCCGTGCATTTCGTCACCGACGAGCTGGACGGCGGTCCGGTCATTTTGCAGGCAAAAGTACCGGTCTTTGACGGCGACAACGAAGACGACGTGACCGAACGTGTGCAGACGCAGGAACACGCCATTTATCCGCTGGTGGTAAGCTGGTTTGTCGATGGACGTCTGGAGATGCGCAACGGCGCAGCCTGGCTGGACGGCGTGAAGTTGCCCCCGCAGGGTTATGCGGCTGAAGAGTAGTCTGTTTGAATTGCCCGGCGGCGCTTCGCTTGCACGGGCCTACGGTCCCGTAGGTCGTGGTAAGCGCAGCGCCACCCGACACCCCCTCCCCCAACCCTCTAAATTCCCCAACAAAAAAATAACTGTCATACTTTTCTGGCACTGTTGGACATATCGTGGAAATGCTCGCCATAATAAGGACGAGACGGATTTACCACGTCCTGTGATTGAACTGGAGTGTGAGCTGTAATGGGTCAGGAAAAGTTATACATCGAGAAAGAGCTAAGCTGGTTAGCATTCAACGAACGTGTACTTCAGGAAGCGGCCGATAAAAGCAACCCGCTGATTGAACGTATGCGTTTTTTAGGCATCTATTCCAACAATCTGGATGAGTTCTACAAGGTTCGCTTCGCCGAACTGAAACGCCGAATCATTATCAGCGAAGAACAGGGCTTAAACTCCCACTCGCGGCATCTGCTTGGAAAAATCCAGTCTCGCGTCATGAAAGCCGATCAGGAATTTGATGGCCTCTATAACGAGCTGCTGCTGGAAATGGCACGCAACCAAATCTTCCTGATCAACGAACGCCAGCTCTCCGTGAATCAGCAAAACTGGCTGCGCCACTATTTCAAACATTATCTGCGCCAGCACATTACCCCGATTCTGATCAACCGTGAAACCGATCTGGTGCAGTTCCTGAAAGATGATTACACCTATCTGGCGGTAGAAATCATTCGTGGTGAGACCATTAACTACGCGTTGCTGGAAATACCGTCTGATAAAGTCCCACGCTTTGTAAACCTGCCGCCGGAAACCCCGCGCCGGCGTAAGCCGATGATCTTGCTGGATAACATCCTGCGCTACTGCCTGGACGATATCTTCAAAGGCTTCTTCGATTACGACGCGCTCAACGCCTACTCGATGAAGATGACCCGTGACGCCGAGTACGATCTGGTGCATGAGATGGAAGCCAGCATGATGGAGCTGATGTCTTCCAGCCTCAAGCAGCGCCTGACGGCGGAGCCGGTGCGGTTTGTCTATCAACGCGATATGCCGGACGCGATGGTGGAGATGCTGCGCGATAAGCTGACCATCTCCCGCTACGACTCCATTATCCCCGGTGGGCGTTACCACAACTTTAAAGATTTCATTGGCTTCCCGAACGTCGGCAAGGCCAATCTGGTGAACAAACCGCTGCCGCGCCTGCGCCATATCTGGTTCGATAAGTTCCGCAACGGGTTCGACGCCATCCGCGAACGGGATGTGCTGCTCTACTATCCGTATCACACCTTTGAACACGTGCTGGAATTGCTGCGTCAGGCCTCGTTCGATCCGAACGTGCTGGCGATCAAAATCAACATTTATCGCGTGGCGAAAGATTCCCGTATCATCGATGCGATGATCCACGCGGCGCACAACGGCAAGAAAGTGACCGTGGTGGTTGAGCTCCAGGCTCGCTTCGACGAGGAGGCCAACATCCACTGGGCGCGCCGACTGACGGAAGCGGGCGTACACGTCATCTTCTCCGCGCCAGGGCTGAAAATTCACGCCAAGCTGTTCCTGATCTCCCGTAAAGAGGGCGACGACGTGGTGCGCTACGCCCATATCGGTACCGGGAACTTTAACGAGAAAACCGCGAGAATCTACACCGACTATTCGCTGCTGACTGCCGATGCCCGCATCACCAACGAAGTGCGTCGGGTGTTCAACTTCATTGAGAACCCGTACCGCCCGGTGAGCTTCGATTATCTGCTGGTGTCACCGCAGAACTCACGGCGCCTGCTGTACGATATGATCGATAAAGAGATTGCTAATGCGCAGAACGGCTTGTCGTCCGGCATCACGCTGAAGCTCAACAATCTGGTGGACAAAGGGCTGGTGGACCGCCTGTACGCGGCCTCCAGCTCCGGCGTTCCGGTAAATCTGCTCATTCGCGGCATGTGCTCGCTCATTCCGGAACTGGAAGGCATCAGCGACAATATCCGCGTGATCAGCATTGTGGATCGCTATCTTGAACACGATCGCGTCTATATTTTCGATAACGCCGGTGATAAGCGCGTATACCTCTCGTCCGCCGACTGGATGACGCGTAACATTGATTACCGTATTGAAGTGGCGGCACCGCTGCTGGATCCTCGCCTTAAGCAGCGTATCCTGGACATTATCGAGATCCTGTTCAGCGATACGGTGAAAGCACGTTATATCGACAAAGAACTCAGTAATCGCTATGTACCGCGCGGCAATCGCCGTAAAGTGCGCTCGCAGCTGGCGATTTACGATTACATTAAATCACTTGAGCAATCCGATTAACATATGCCAATAAACGATAATACCCCACGCCCGCAGGAGTTCGCCGCGGTCGATCTTGGCTCAAACAGTTTCCATATGGTCATCGCCCGCGAGGTGGATGGCGCGATGCAGATCATCGGTCGTCTGAAGCAGCGTGTGCATCTGGCCGATGGACTCGACGCGCGTAACATGCTGAGCGAAGAGGCCATGGAGCGCGGGCTGAACTGTCTGTCGCTGTTCGCAGAACGTCTGCAAGGCTTTTCGCCGTCCAGCGTCTGCATCGTCGGGACGCATACGCTACGCCAGGCGCTGAACGCGCCGGAGTTTCTTAAGCGCGCGGAAAAGGTTATCCCCTACCCGATTGAGATCATCTCCGGTAACGAAGAAGCGCGCCTGATTTTTATGGGCGTGGAGCATACGCAGCCGGAAAAAGGCCGCAAGCTGGTGATTGATATCGGCGGTGGTTCCACGGAACTGGTGATTGGCGAAGACTTCGAGCCGCGTCTGGTGGAAAGCCGCCGTATGGGCTGCGTCAGCTTCGCGCAGATGTATTTCCCTGGCGGCGTCATCACCCGCGAAAACTTCCAGCGCGCGCGCATGGCCGCCGTACAAAAACTGGAAAATCTGGCCTGGCAATACCGTATTCAGGGCTGGAACGTGGCGCTGGGCGCATCGGGTTCGATTAAAGCGGCCCATGAAGTGCTGCTGGCAATGGGTGAAAAAGACGGGTTTATTACGCCTGAGCGCCTGGTGAAACTCACCGAAGAGGTGCTTAAGCATAAGAGCTTCGACGCCCTGAGTTTGCCGGGTCTGTCCGACGAACGTAAAGCCGTGTTCGTACCGGGGCTGGCGATCCTCTGCGGCGTGTTTGACGCGCTGGCGATCAAAGAGCTGCGCCTCTCTGACGGCGCCCTGCGTGAAGGCGTGCTGTATGAGATGGAAGGCCGTTTCCGTCATCAGGATATTCGCAGCCGCACCGCGCAGAGCCTGGCAAACCAGTACAACATCGACCGCGAACAGGCGAAACGGGTGCTCGAAACCACGGTTCAGATGTACGAGCAGTGGGAGGAGCAGAATCCGAAGCTGGCGCATCCGCAGCTGGCCGCGCTGTTGAAATGGGCCGCCATGTTGCACGAGGTGGGGCTGAACATTAACCACAGCGGAATGCATCGCCATTCAGCCTATATTCTGCAAAACAGCGATCTGCCTGGTTTCAACCAGGAGCAGCAAACCATGATGGCGACGCTGGTGCGCTATCACCGCAAAGCCATCAAGCTCGACGATCTGCCGCGCTTTACGTTATTTAAGAAAAAGCAGTTCCTGCCGCTCATTCAGCTGTTGCGCCTGGGCGTGTTGCTCAATAATCAGCGACAGGCAACCACCACGCCGCCGACGCTGAAGCTAAAAACGGATGACTATCACTGGACGCTGAGCTTCCCGAACGACTGGTTTAGCCAGAACGCGCTGGTGCTGCTGGATCTGGAAAAAGAGCAGCAGTACTGGGAAGCGGTCACCGGCTGGCTGTTGAAGATTGAAGAAGAGAGTTCTGAGGCGGCAGCGTAACGGCTCAGGCGCTCTCCTGAGAAGGCTGCGTGTTGAGCAACGTATCAAGCTCAGCCGGCAACCCAATCAAATAGCCCTGCACATAATCGATACCTAGCGCGTGCACCGCGCTACGTATCTCTTCTGTTTCCACATATTCCGCCACCACCAGCATTTTCTTCATCCGGGCCAGATGGCAAATGGAAGCCACAATCTGGTAATCCAGGCTGTTGCTGACAATATTGCGAATAAAACCGCCATCGATTTTGAGAATGTCTGCGTCCACGCTTTTTAACCGCGCATAGCTGGCGTAGCCCGTGCCAAAATCATCAATGGCGATCCGGATGCCCATTTTTTGTAATTTCCTGAGGGTCGACGCCGCCAGATCCGCATGACCAAAGGCGCTGCTTTCGGTCACTTCAAAGATCAGCTGCCACGCTTCAACGGCGTATTTGGCTAACAGGCGGCTCACTTCAAGCGGGAACTGCGCCCTGTAGGCGGTAGAAGGTGCGAGGTTGATCGCAAAGCGCTGGCCCGGCAAACGCTGGCGGTGCTGTGCCAGAAAACTCAACGTACGCTCCAGTACCCATAAATCAACACGCGACGATAAACCAAACTCCTGTGCAATGGGCAGGAACTGCTCGGGAAAGATCAGCGCCCCGTTATCATCACGCATTCGCAGCAGCACCTCGTGATAACAATCACCGCGCAGCCCGCGAACGGGCTGAACCAGCAGGGTAAAAGCGTCCTGCTCCAGCGCGGCCTGCAAACGACTCATCATCGCGACCTTATCTTTCAGGCTACGCTGCAAATGAACAGCCCCGCGCTGCTGAAGATTTTCCGGGTGGTTGGTAGAAAGGGAGAGATCGGCCACGATGCCCAGTTCCCCCAGCACCAGATAGAGATGATTGACGGGTGAGCGTACATAGCAATAGCTCACGCCGACCTGAGGCTGTACCGGCATACCATCCCAGATAAAAACAAACTGCTTGATATGCTCGTCCAGCGTTTCAATGCGCTGTTGATGCGACTCCGCCTCCAGACGCACCGCCATGTCATACCCGGTGAGGTGATAGACTCGCTCATTGGGCTGAAGGGTGCCGTTTATCCATTGCGCCAGCTGCTGTTTATACTGGATCCGCAGCATCACGCCGTAATTGCGTCCCAGCACCTCCAGCTCGGGCACGCGCAGTAAACAGAGCGCTGACCACGGATGACTGGCCAGCTCGCGCGACAGCGCCCGCAGGTTGGGCATATGCACCACCGGATCGAGAAAAGCCTGACTGCGGGAGCGAATATTGATGGCCCGCTGACGTGTCGCCAGCATCGACATGTACGTCACAACGAAGGAAAAGACCAGATAGCTGGATGAGGTGATCGCCAGCTGAATGCCATACCCTTCTTGCACCGGAATGTAGTGATAAAAAAAGTGAATCGACACCAGCAGGACCGGCGTCCAGATGAGTGACATCAGCTTGTAGCCAAAGCGCATCGCCCCCCAGAGCATCACGGGCATCAGCAGGGACAAGGTGTAGTTGGTACTGAAAATGGAACTGTTTGCATTCATAGGCAGCAGCAGCATGACCAGCAACCCGCCCAGGGCTAAAAACCACACCACAAACTCAAAGGCCGTCACCTTTTTGTCTATTTGCGCGCGGAGCTGGGACACCAGTCCCTTGATATAGCGCGGATGACGTATCAGACGGATCAGCAGGTAGCTTAGCGGCACGCCCGTCAGCCCGCTCACCAGCAGCCCCTGATAGTTAATAAGGGTCCGAATATTGAGGGGATTCAGTCCTGCGAGGCTATGGCGGCTCTCATAGACGCCGAGATAGACCGCAAACTGAAACAGCAGCAGAAATAGCGTTGCCGGGCAAAACACCTGCCAGAAAATACGCTGCCCCATCAGGCGTATGTCACCGTAAGCGGTCATATTGCGCCGGGGCGCAAATACGCGATAACCGCCCCAGCTGAGCACCAGAGGAACGATAAAATGCAGAATGCCGGCCATGGCTTCAAATAACCCAACGGAGGGGTAATAACGTAAAAACAGCGACACCACCACCCCGGGGAGGGCTTCCAGGCCAAAGAATAACATCAGCGTCAGCAAAAAGGAGAGCGGGAGATAATAGAGCGCAACGATACCGTCGCCCAACTGCGTTAAGGTATTAGCCACACTAAGCACCGGGAGTAACACGACGGGTAAAATAAGAGGAAGTGCCCACCAGCGGTCTTTATTTTGCTTCAGGATGTGGTGAATATTCATAGATGCTCGTTTACAACCCTTGCGCTCCAGAGGGTAAATGAAGACAGGCATCCAACCTGACGTACACGTTGCCTGGAAATTCCTGGCAAGCACAGTGGAGGAGGGATTTTAAATAGCAACGACGGGATGCGGTTGACCTAAATCAAATTAATTTATCTGAATAAACCTTTTTCACGTTTTTTTTGAATATTTTTCCTGTAATTATCAATGCGATAAATAAAAGCGTTGTTTTTAATAACATAAATTAATGTAAGCATTGACGCTATTTTACATTTCGCCGAATTGACCCTGACTTGCGGCTGTGCCTTAATAGCCGTATCGCCCAAAAGGGTATACTCAGGAAAAGAAAGTGAGTCAGGCTACGCGTATGCGAAAACGACATCGATTTAACACCCGGATGACCCGCATCATACTGCTTATCAGTTTCCTGTTTTTCTTTGGCCGCTTTGTTTATTCCTCCATTGGCGCCTGGTATCACCATCAGGACAAAATTCAGTCGCAGCATACCAGTCTTAGCGTTGAAACGCCCGAGCGCTAACGTACCGGGTGTTTTTGCACTATTCGAATAATGCCTGCAATCCTTTTGTACGAGCGATTTCATCCGACCGGGTATGGTCATCACCGCAGATTTACCTCGGGTTGACGCGGGTCTTTTCCGGACTGGCGATAGCCGCCAACTATCTCCGATACCTAAAAATGATTATCTGTCAGATGGCGGGTCGGGTCGGGAAAAAGTGACTCACGTGGCGTGGGATAACAAACCAGGATGGCTCGTGGTTAGTAAGAGTGAGCGGATGAATGATCCTGAACCTGAGCGCGCGATGGCAAAGTTTCGCAGGTCGGGTAGGCTCAGCGCCACCCGACAAGAAAAGCCGATTTCAGCGCCTGTTATCTACAGGATAACTCCTGTTAATCCATGCGTGGTCCTTCTCCCACGTAAACATCCATTTGCGCACCGGGCCGGCCATCACGTTGAGGTAATAACTGTCATACCCGGCCATCGTTGCCACAGGATGGTACCCCCTGGGCACCATCACCACGTCACGGTTATAGACCGCCATACACTCATCCAGCGTTCTGTCGTCGGTGTAGACGCGCTGCATGCAGAAACCCTGCGCAGGGTTAAGACGATGGTAGTAGGTTTCTTCCAGGTACGTCTCCTGCGACGGGTTATCGGTGTCGTGCTTATGACTGGGATACGAGCTGGTGCAGCCCTCACTGGTCCACACTTCCACCACCAGCAGGCTGTCGGCAGGCTTGTCTTCTGGCAGGATGTTGTGCACGTAGCGCTGGTTGTGGCCCATACCGCGCGCTTCGCCGTCGATATCCTGTGGGGCAATCAGCCGCGTCGGATACGCTCCTGTGCCCGGCGCAGCGCAGACGGCCAGCTCCAGCTTAGTCAGCGCTTTCACTTCTACAGTCTCCTGTGGGGTCACGTAAACCGCCCAGGGCTTAATGCGCTCGAACGGACTCATCCGCTCGCCGATGTCGTTAAACCGGGCGGAAGGGGTGCTGATGGAAGCGCGACCGGCAACCAGCACCAGACAGCGCTCTTCGCTGACAGCAGGCAGCGTCAGCTGCTGCCCCTCCTGCAACTCATAAGCTTCAAAGCCGACATACCCCCAGTCAGCGCTTTCTGGCGTAACGGACTGCGTGCGCCCCTCCGCGTTCGGCTGTTGCCAGCGTGATAACAGACGTGACATGTCACCTCCTCAAATAAGTCCGGCATTGCGCGCCAGGCGGTGCAGGTTGTTATACCCCAGTCGGGCATAGGTAAGCGGATGGGCGATTGCCGGGTCCTGCTCGGCCTCCACCACCAGCCAGCCGTGATAATTCTGCGCTTTCAGCAGCCGCATGATGGGCGAGTAATTCACACAGCCGTCGCCCGGCACGGTAAACACGCCGCTCAGCACCGCATCAAGGAAGCTGGTTTTGCGGTTTTTGACCTCCGCCAGCACGTCGGCGCGCACGTCTTTGCAGTGAACGTGGTTGATGCGCGACGCCCAGCGCAGCGCCACCGCCAGCGGATCGGCCCCGGCAAAGGTCAGATGTCCGGTATCCAGCAGCAAACCGACCGCCTCCCCGGTGTGGATCATCAGGTTGTCCACGTCCTCAGCGGACTCAATTACCGTGCCCATATGGTGATGGTAGGCAATCTGCACGCCCTGCTGCTGGGTGTAGCGGGCAAATTCGGTGAGCTTCTCGCCATACTCTTTCCAGCGTTCCTGCGGGAAGCGCGGGCGCAGATGCACCGGGGTCTGCTGCTCGCCATGAATGCAGCCGCTCACCTCCGCAAAGACCAGCACCTTCGCCCCCAGCTCGCGCAGCAGCGTCAGGTGCGGCTGCACGGCGGCGATCTCCTCCTCCACGCTGCGCTCCAGCAGGCGGCCGGAGTACCAGCCGGAGACCAGTTGCAGGTCGTGGCGCTGTAGAACAGGGCCGAGCAGGTGCGCTTCGCGCGGGAATTTGTTCCCCAGCTCGAAACCGGCAAAGCCTGCCGCTTTGCCTTCGCTCAGACAGGTCTCCAGCGAGGTTTCCGCCCCGAGAGAAGGCAGATCGTCGTTCGTCCACGTCAGCGGGTTAATGCCTAATTGCACACTCATTGTCGTCTCCATTATGCGTGTCCGCGCTCGCGCCACCAGGCGATAAGCTGTAGGTAGTTGTCCCGGATGCGCGCCACCAGCTGCGCATCGTCAATATCATGTTTCAGCCACGCGCGGGAAGCATCGCCAAACAGCGTGCGTCCCACGGCGAAACCTTTCACCAGCGGCTGCCCCGCCGCGGCTCTGAAGTCGGCCCGGAGCTGTTCTGCCGGAGCATCCAGCCCGAGGATCACCACCCCACGGCAGTACGGGTCCCGGCGTTCGATAATCTCGCTCAACGCCGTCCAGCCCTCTGCGGAGAGCGGTGGCAGTTTCCACCAGTCGGGGTAAATCCCCAGGTTGTAGAAGCGAGAAATGGCCCGCAGGTAAAGTTCGTCGCTGCGCGGCATGCTGGCGGGCAAAATCACTTCCAGCAGCAGCTCGTGCCCGGACTGGCAGCAGGCGTGGTAGACCTCGGCGATTTTCTGCTCCTGCTCCAGGCGCAGGCCGTGGGCATCTTCCGGGTGGAAGAAGACCAGGCACTTCACCACGTGCTCCTGCGGCCAGCTGATAAGCTGGGTGCCGATGTTGCCGTGCTCCATCTCCAGCGGACGCGATCCTGGCAGTTCAATGGGGCGGCCTATCCACCACCCTTCTCCGGTTATTGCGTTGAGCGCATCCTGACCAAATGTCCCGTCGCACAGCAGACCGGCTTTGCCCTCCAGCCCGGCGCGGCTTGCCGCCTCGCGGCTGGCCAGCAGGATCAACTGTTTCAGCGCCGGAATGCGCTTGAGCGACGCGCCGCACTGCATCGCCATATCCTCAAGCTGGCTGCGGTGATCGAAGGCCATCACGCACAGCTCTGGCCAGGCGCGGCGACGGGTAGTGACGCGGTGGAGATGGTTGAGACGCGGGTCGAGATCCGGGCGCGGAACGAGCGTCGCGCGCGAGAGATAATCATCCAGCTCAATTTTGCTCGGCATCGCCGGGGCGCAGCCGTGGCGCGACACCACCAGCGCGCCGCAGGCGTTGGCATAGCGGCACGCCTGCTCCCAGCCCTCGTCGTTCAGGTAGCCGCGCAGCAGGCCGGACATAAATGCGTCCCCCGCGCCGAGGACGTTTAGCACCTCCACGCGCACGCCGGTCACCGTCAGGCCGTCGTCCAGACGAGGCGGAATAGCGTCTGTATAGACCGAGCAGCCCAGCGCGCCGCGTTTGCAGACCAGCGTCGCCTGACTCACGCCACGCACCTGAGCCAGCGCCTGTAGCGTATCCGTACTGCCACCCGCAATGTGAAACTCCTCTTCGGTGCCGACAATGACGTCGAAGAGGTGCAGCACCTCCTGTAGCTCACGGGTGACCTTGTCGGCGGCGATAAATCGCGTTTCACCGTCGCCTAAGGAGGTCAGCCCCCACAGCACCGGACGGAAGTCGATGTCCAGCACCGTGCGCACGCCGTGACGGCGGGCATAGCCCAGCGCCGTCAGCACCGCCTCGCGGGTCTTCGGATGAGAAAGATGCGTCCCGGTGATGGCAAGACAACGGGCGGAGGCAATGTAGCTTTCGTCCACATCGCTGGCCGTAATAGCCATATCCGCGCAGTTATCGCGATAAAAAATCAGAGGAAAAGTGTCCCGGTCTTTAATGCCGAGTAGCACCAGCGCCGTGAGGCGTTCTTTATCAATAATCAGATGGCGGGTATCGCAGCCAACCTGGTTGAGCTCTTCGCGCAGGAAGCGGCCCATATGTTCATCGCCAACGCGCGCCAGCATCGACGAGCGTAAACCCTGGCGCGCGGTGCCGTACGCCACGTTGCCGGAAGACCCGCCGAGATATTTGGCGAAGCTCGACGCGTCCTCCAGACGGGCACCAACCTGCTGGCTGTAGAGGTCTACCGCCACGCGGCCCATGCATATCACATCAAACTGCTTTTCCACGTTGATACCTCATCAGACAATATCGTTCACGTTCAGCCAGCGGCCTTCCAGGTGTGAGAGCGCGATCGCGTCCAGCACGCGCGACACCTTCCAGCCCTCTTCGAAGTCCGGCCACATTGGCGCGTCGGCGGCAATCCCGTCCACCAGGTCGCGCACCTCCACCGTTTTTTGATCGTTAAAGCCAATACCATGGCCCGCGCCCATGCAGAACGCGGCGTAGTCCGGGTGCGCCGGGCCAACGAGCAGCGTGCGGAACCCCTGACGGTTCACCGGATCGTCATGCAGATAGAGCTTCAGCTCCGCCATGCGCTCCTGGGTGAAGCTGATGGCGCCTTTCGTCCCGGTGATGACGTACGACAGCCCCATCTTGCGGCCGCAGGCGACGCGGGAGGTTTCAATGACGCCCTGCGCCCCGCTCGCGAAGCGCACCATCGCGTGGGCCTGATCCTCGTTTTCGACGGCAATCATCTCCGACGATCCGGCCTTCGCCGGGCGCTCCGGGACCACGATCTTCAGGTCGCCGCAGACCTGCTCGATATCCCCCACCAGGTACTGGGCCATATTGACGATGTGAGCCGCAAGGTCGCCCAGCGCGCCCAGCCCGGCGGTCTCTTTAAAGCAGTGCCAGTGAATGGGCGACAGCGGGTCGGCCATGTAGTCTTCGTTGTGGGTGCCGTAGAAGTGGATCACCTCGCCAATCTCGCCGCGGGCGATAATATCCTTCGCCAGCTGCGCGGTCGGGTTCTTCATGTAGTTGAACCCCACCAGCGTTTTCACCCCGGCCCGCTTCGCGGCATCGACCATCGCGCGCGCGTCGTGGGCGTTAAGCGCCAGCGGCTTCTCCGAGTAGACGTGCTTGCCGTGGCGGATCGCCTCCAGCGCCATCTCTTTATGCAGATGGTTGGGTGAGCAAATATCCACTACATCAATGGCCGGGTCGGCCACCAGCGCCCGCCAGTCGCCAGTGGAGCGGTTGAAGCCAAACGCCTGCGCACGTGCTGCCGCCAGCTCCGGCGTCACTTCCGCCACCATCTCGCGCACCAGCCTACCGCGCAGGTTGAACACCGTCGGGGCCTGGGCATAGGCGATGGCGTGCGCCTTGCCGATATACCCGGTGCCAATCAATCCAATACGAATCTCTTTCATCACGATCCTCACAGTGCGCCGCGACGGCTCTTGGCATAGGTATCGAATGCCACCGCCAGAACGATAATTAATCCGGTAATAATTTGCTGGTAGTAGGCCGAGACGTTCATCAGCACCAGGCCGTTAATCAGAATGCCCATGATGATGGAGCCGATAACGGTGCCGCCGATGCGCCCGTAGCCGCCCATCAGCGAGGTGCCGCCAATCACCACCGAGGCGATAACGCGCAGCTCAAAGGAAATTCCGGCCACCGCCTCAGCACTGCCCAGACGCGCGCTCAGGATGAAGCCTGCCAGCCCCGCCAGACAGCCAATCAGCACGTAGACGCTGACCAGCACGCGCTTGACGTTGACGCCCGCCAGGCGCGCCGCCTCCGGGTTGCCGCCGATGGCGTAGACGAAGCGGCCCCAGCGGGTTTTATGCAGCGCCAGATAGCCGCCGACGGCGACGATGGCGAAGATCCAGATCGGAATGGATATGCCGAGCAACTCCCCGCGCCCCCACCAGCGGTAGCCTGGGTCGAAACCGGCGATCGGCGCGCCATCGTTAATCACCAGCGTCAGGCCGCGCCAGATGGTCATCCCGCCGAGGGTGACGATAAACGGCGGCAGGCGCAGGCGGGTGACGCCCAGGCCATGGAGAAATCCAATCGCCGTGCCCATCGCCAGACAAATCCCCAGGCCGATCAGCCAGCTCATGCCGCCCCAGGCGTTCGGGTCAACGGTGGTAAAGTTGTCGCCCTTAATCACGTACGCCGCGGTCATGGCGCACACCGCCAGAATGGAGCCGACGGAGAGGTCGATCCCGGCGGTGAGAATGACGAAGGTCATCCCCACGGCCATGATCCCGTAGATGGAGACTTCGGTCAGAATGTTGAAAATATTGCGTTCAGAGAAAAAGTTGCTGTTCTGCGACTGGAAGAAGATCAGCAGCAGGATCATGAAAATCAGCACCCCGAAGCGCTCGAAGAAGGCGATGGGATCGATGCGTCCGGCGCGTTTGACCGGGGCCTGCGTTTTAGAAATCATCTGCGTCATGGGAAACTCCGTTATGCCGCGTTCAGGGCGTTATGGTTGATAGCCATCATCGTCATCAGCCGTTCTTCGTTAGCGTCGTCACCGTGGATCTCGCCGGTTACCCGACCTTCGCTGAGGGTGATGATCCGGTCAGACACCGCCATCACCTCAGGCAGATCGGAGGAGATCACGATCACCGCCACGCCCTTTTTTGCCATGTCAAACAGCACCTGATGCACTTCCGATTTGGTCCCCACATCGATGCCGCGCGTCGGCTCATCGACGATCAGCACCCGCGGGTTGAGTGCCATACAGCGCGCGAGGATGACTTTTTGCTGGTTACCGCCGGAGAGCTTGCGCACCTCCTGCGCGCTGTTGACCATTTTGATCTGAAGCGCCTGGCGGTAGGATTCAATCAGATCGTCTTCCTTGCGGGTGTTCACAAACCAGCGCCATTTCAGCAGCGAAGAGAGACAGGAGAGCGACAGGTTATCTCGGATCGACAGCCCCAGCACCGCCCCTTCCTTTTTGCGATCTTCCGGCACCAGCGCCACGCCCTGATCGAGGGCATACAACGGGTCACGCGGCTGATACGGCACGCCGTCCAGCTCAAAGCTGCCCGAGGTAAACGCGTCTGCGCCAAACAGGCAGCGCGCCACCTCGGTACGTCCCGCGCCCACCAGTCCGGCGATGCCCAGCACCTCCCCGGCGTGGACGTGGAAGCTGATGTCGTGCAGGGCAATACCGTGCGGATCCAGCGGCGGCTTCTCGCGGCTCAGCCCCTTCACTGCCAGGCGGACGGGTTTGTCTTCATGATGCGTTTCGCTGGCAGGACGACGGTTAAAGGCTACGTCGCGCCCGACCATCAGGCGGATCAGCTGCTCTACGTTGGTCTCCACCACCGCGCCGGTGCCGGTGAAGCGGCCGTCCTGGAAAACGGTGAAGCGATCGCAGAGCTGGAAAACTTCGTGCAGGCGGTGAGTTACATAGATAATACTCACGCCACGGTTTTTAAGCTCCCGCACCACGCGGTGCAGGCTTTCTACTTCGCTGTCGCTCAGCGCGGCGGAAGGTTCATCCATGATGATCAGCCGAGCGTTAAGGGTCAGCGCTCTCGCGATCTCCACCATCTGCTGCTGGGCCACACTCAGGCGGGCAACCGGTGTGGTCGGCGCAACATTCAGTTGCAGGTAATCCAGAATGACCTGCGCCTCCTGGTTTACTGCTTTTTCGTCAACGATCAGGTTGCGCCTGCGCGGTTCGCGCCCGAGAAACATGTTTTCCGCAACGGTCATGTTGGGCAGCAGGTTGAACTCCTGATAGATGGTGATAATGCCCTTGTTCTGGCGTTCCACTGGAGAGTCATCTACCGGCAGCGTTTCGTCGTTAAACCAGATATCCCCGCGGGTTTGCGGCTGCGCGCCCGCGAGCGCTTTCAGCAATGTAGATTTTCCCGCCCCGTTTTCCCCCAGCAGGGCGTGGATTTCTCCGCTACCGACGGTCAGCTGAGCGCTGCTCAGCGCCCAGACGCCGGAAAAGCTTTTTGCCAGGTCGGTCACTTTCAGTAAGGGTTGCGACATCGGTCTGCTCCTCCTCATGTTGAGCCGCCAGAGGCGGCTCGGGACATATCAGTTACCGGCCTCACCGATACGCTCGGCCTGCTGTAGGTTCTCTTTGGTGATCAGCGTCGGCGGGTAGTCGGCCCCGGTGATGGCTTTTTTCTCGCGCACGTTAGCCACCAGCTGGCTCATCGCCGTCTGCACCGCAAAGCCCGGACGCTGATCCGCCGTCACCGCCAGCCAGCCGTCGCGCACGCGGGCCAGCGCTTCCGGTACCGCATCAAAACCGGTGACCAGAATCTCGCCCGGCTTCACGCCCTGGCTCTGCAGCGCTTCAATCGCCCCCAGCGCCATATCGTCGTTGGCGGAGAGGATCACCTGCGGGCGTTTTGGCAGCGAAGGCAGAACGCTTTCCACGATGCGCATCCCTTCTGAACGCATCCAGTTCCCGGTCTGATCGGCGACGATCTTGTACTTATCCCCGCCCGCCTTCAGGCTGTCGCGGATCCCTTCGGTGCGTTCAATATTGGAGGAAGAGCCCGGCTGGCCGGTGAGGAGAATGATCTCCGCGCCGTTGGGGAATTTGGTTTTGACGAAGTCGCCAATTGCCTGGCCGCCCTTGTAGTTGTTGGCGCCGAAGTGCGGCACTTTCTTCTGGCTGTCGACGGAGCGGTCGAGCGTGACCACCGGCAGCTTCGCATCCTGAATTTCATCCACCGCGCTGGAGACCGCGTTTACGTCGTTCGGGGAGACGATAAAGCCCTGCGCCCCGCGGGTGATGGCGTTTTCCAGGTCAGCTACCTGTTTCGGTGAACTGCCCTGCCCGTCCAGCACCTGAAGCTTCACGCCCATCTCTTTTGCGGCTTTCACCGCCGTGCGCTGCATGTGAACTTCAAACGGCATGGCCAGGTTTGGCGTACTGAAAACTATTTGCTCGTTTTCGGCGAGGGCGGCCCCGGACGTCATGGCGATGAGGGCGGCTACGATCAGTTTTTTCATTATTATGTCTCTCTGTGTAGGGTTGTGGTGTTTAGAGGACGATCTCGCGCTGGCTACGCAGCGACTCCAGCGCTTTATCCGCAAGGTACAGCGCACGTTCACCATCATCGCCGCTGCAGTCAGGTACCGCTTCGCCACGCAGGACCGCAACAAAGTGTTCCCATTCCGCGGCGTAAGCGGATTTGTAGCGCTGCAGGAAGAAATGTTCCGGCAGCGCGCTGGTGCAGCCCTGTTTACCGTAGTGTTGCACCTGGTTTTCAAGGATGTTGCCCGCGCACAGCAGCCCTTCGGAGCCGTGCAACTCCAGGCGCTGGTCGTAGCCGTAAGATGAACGGCGGCTGTTAACGATGGTCGCCATCGCGCCGGAGGCGTATTTCAGAACGATAAACGCGGTATCGATATCCCCCGCCTCGCCAATCGCCGGATCCACCAGGTTGCTGCCCTGGGCATACACCGACACCGGCTCTTCGCCCATGATGAAGCGTGCCATGTCAAAATCGTGGATAGTCATATCGCGGAACATGCCGCCGGAGACGCGCACGTATTCCACAGGCGGCGGAGATGGATCGCGGGAGATGATGAGCAGCGATTCCGGCTTGCCGATGCGACCGGCCTGGGCATCGGTTTTCACGCGGCGGAACTGCGGGTCAAAGCGGCGGTTAAAGCCGATAAACAGCGGCACATCGTACTCTTTGACCACTTTCAGGCAGTCGCGCACGCGGGCAAGGTCGAGGTGTACCGGCTTTTCACAAAAGATGGCTTTGCCGTGGCGGGCGGCCATTTCAATCAGGTCCGCGTGGGTATCAGTCGCGGAGGCGATCAGCACGGCGTGCACGTTAGGGTCGGTCATCGCATCAATCAAGCTCTGCTGGCGGGCCTGATACTGCGCGGCGAGACGGGTTGCAAATTCCTGATTCGGGTCAACCACGGACCAGAGCGTGGTCGCGCCGTGGCTGGCGATGTTAGCTGCATGAACCTGGCCAATTCGGCCAGCGCCCAGTAAAGCAATGTTAAACATAACGGCTCCCGGTGTTGGTGAATGCTGTGAACTAACGACCCTATAAATAAAACATTTATTTCATTTTTATAAATAGTGAAAATTATGTTTTTGAGTGTGAGTTAACACTTTTGAGATGAATGAGATAAATTTTGTTATCAATCTCACAACATGGAAGGACGTGCGGCAACTCCCCTCACCCCGGCCCTCTCCCCAAAGGGGCGAGGGAGAAAAGAGCGCACCAAACTATCCCCTCTCCCTTTGGGGAGAGGGTAGGGTAAGGGGAAAATGAAATGAAAATTTCGTTAAGGCGAAAAAACTTAATACTGCCGGGCTTTTTTCAGCTGCGCCTGCGTTTGCTCCGCGGCTTTGCGCACGGCAGACGACGCCGCCACCTGCGCGTCACCGGTACGCCACCACGACGCATAGTCATGGGTCATGGTCTTCGGCAGCACTTTAATGTCCAGCAGCGTCGGGCCAGGGTGCGCGCGTGACGCCTCAAGCGCCGCCAGCAGGCTTTGCTCATCGTTCACACGCCACGCACGGCAGCCGTAGCTTTCCGCATTTTGCGCAAAGTCGACCTTCACCAGCGGCCCGTCAAGCCGCCCGGTTTCCGGGTTGCGCCTGCGGTTTTCCGTGCCAAAACTGCCCATTCCGTGCCCCATCTGTAGGTTGTTAATGCAGCCAAAGCCGGCGTTATCAAATAACAGAATGGTGACTTTGATCCCCTCCTGTACGGCGGTTTGCAGCTCGGAATGGAGCATCATGTACGAACCATCCCCCACCATGGCATAAACCGGTAGCTGCGGTTTCGCGAGCTTCGCGCCAATAGCTGCCGCGATCTCATAGCCCATGCACGAGTAGCCGTACTCCAGATGATAACTGTCCGGCGTTTTGACCTGCCAGAGACGCTGTAAATCGCCCGGCAGCGAACCGGCCGCGCCCACCATGATGGCGTTATCCTCAATATGCTGGTTGATCAGCCCCAGCACCCGCGTCTGGGTCAGCCGGGTGTTGAGCGTCTCGCCGTATTCCGCCAGCTGCGCATCCAGGTGTCCAGCCACTTCGGGTGCGTCATCAGGACGCCACTGGCGATCCCACAGGCGGCAGCACTCGTCGCGCCAGGCGGACTTCGCCCCGGCAATCGCTTCTCCCCAGGCGCTGCGATACCCGGCGAGCGCGTGGGTCAAGCCTCTCAGCCCGGTTTGGGCATCGGCAATCAGCGCGGTGGCGTCCAGCTTCAGGGCATCAAACTCGGCCACGTTCAGCAGCAGGAACTCAACGTCCGGGTGGGAAAAGAGCGCCTTGGAGCCGGTGGTAAAGTCGGTAAGACGCGTGCCGATGCCAATCACTAAGTCAGCCTGTGGCGCAAGCTGGTTGGCGGCCATACCACCGGTTACCCCCACGCCGCCCAGGTTAAGTGGGTGGTCACTTACCAGCGCCCCCTTTCCGGCCTGGGTTTCGGCAAACGGCAGCCGCAGCGTCTCGACAAATTCGCGAAACGCTTCATGCGCGCCGGAATAGCGCACGCCGCCGCCGCAAACCACCAGCGGACGGCGCTTGCGGGCGATCAGCGCCCGCGCCTGCTCCAGGCGCTCCGGATCAGGCGGGCGGCGCTCGATGTGGTGCACGCGACGCGCGAAGAAGCTCAGCGGGTAGTCCCAGGCTTCTCCCTGCACGTCCTGCGGCAGGCAAATGGTCACCGCACCGGTATCGGCGGGGTCAGTGAGCGTTCGCATCGCGCTTAGCATCGCGCTCATCAGCTGTTCCGGCCGGTTGATGCGGTCCCAGTAGCGGGAGACCGGACGGAAGCAGTCATTAGTGCTGATGCTAAGATCGTGATACTGCTCGATCTGCTGCAGTACGGGGTCCGGCTGGCGGCTGGCGTAGATATCTCCCGGCAGTAGTAGCAGCGGGATGCGGTTCGCCGTCGCCGTTGCCGCTGCGGTAATCATATTGGCAGCGCCTGGCCCGACGGAGGAAGTGACGGCAAAAATGCGCTGACGGCGATGCTGTTTGGCGAACCCCGTCGCCATGTGGGCAATCCCCTGCTCGTTGCACCCCTGCATGATTTTCAGATGACCGGGATCCTGCTCCAGCGCCTGGCCGATACCGAGCACGTTGCCGTGACCAAAGATGGTGGCGACGCCCTCCACGAAGGGCGTTTCGTCACCATCGACGCTAACGTATTGCTGATTAAGGAATCTGACCAGGGCCTGGGCCATGGTCATACGTTCGGTTTGCATAACACCTCCTGTCAGCCCAGCGTCGGCATGGAGAACGCAGCGCCTGTCTCCTGCTGCATTTCCGGCCAGCGCGCGGTGATGGTTTTCATTCGGGTGTAGAAACGCACGCCGTCGTTACCATGGACGTTGAGCGCACCGAAGATGGAACGCTTCCAGCCACCGAAACTGTGAAATGCCATCGGCACCGGAATCGGCACGTTGACGCCCACCATGCCCGCCTGCACCTCCTCGCAGAAGCGGCGGGCGCAGCCGCCATCACGGGTGAAAATCGCCGTACCATTACCATATTCGTGGCGATTAATCAGGTCCACCGCGCTGCTGTAATCTGCTACGCGAACCACAGAAAGCACCGGGCCAAAAATTTCTTCTTTATAGATGGTCATCTCCGGGGTGACGGTATCGAACAGCGTCGGCCCGACGAAGTAGCCCTGCTCGTGGCCCTTCACGCTGAAGCCGCGACCGTCCACGCGAAGTTTCGCTCCCTGCGCTTCCCCGCTGTCGATGTAGCCCAGCACCTTGCTGCGGTGCGCGGAGGAGATGAGCGGCCCCATTTCGTTTTCTGGCGTCTGGTCCAGCCCTGGCCCAACGCGCAGCGCGGCAATCTGTTTTTCCAGACGGGCGCAGAGGTCATCGGCGGTTTTATCGCCCACCGCCAGTACCACTGAAAGCGCCATACAGCGTTCCCCCGCCGCGCCGTAGGCCGCGCCCATAATGGCGTTGGTTGCCATCTCCATGTCGGCATCCGGCATTAAAATGCAGTGGTTTTTCGCCCCACCCAGCGCCTGACAGCGTTTGCCGTGGGCGGACGCGGTCTGGTAAATGTATTCCGCAATCGGCGTAGAGCCAACAAAGCTCACCGCCTGCACGCGCGGATCGGTCAATAGCACGTCAACGGACTCTTTATCACCCTGCACCACGTTGAAGACGCCATCCGGCAGGCCGGCCTCTTTCAGGAGCTGCGCCAGCGCGAGCGCGAGAGAAGGATCTTTTTCAGAGGGTTTCAGCACGAAGGTATTCCCTGTCGCCAGCGCAATCGGGAACATCCACATCGGCACCATCGCCGGGAAGTTAAACGGTGTGATCCCAACGCAGACCCCGAGCGGCTGCATCAGCGAGTGGCTGTCGACGCCGGTGCCGACGTTCGCAGAGTGCTCACCCTTTTGCAAATGCGGAATGCCGCAGGCAAATTCCACCACTTCCAGGCCACGGGTCAATTCGCCCACCGCGTCGGAGAAGACCTTGCCGTGCTCTTCGCTGATGATGCGGGCCAGGCGCGTCATGTTCTCCTCCAGCAGCGACTTGAAGCGGAACATCACGCGCGCGCGCTTAAGCGGAGCCTGGCGCGCCCACGCAGGAAACGCCTGCTGCGCGGCGGCAATCGCCTGCCCGGTTTCCTGCGCCGTACTCATTACCACCTGGCGGATCTGCTCGCCCGTGGCTGGGTTGAAGATCGCCTGAACGCGCTGGCCTGAACCGGTGACACATTCGCCGTGAATAAAATTCGCTACCGTCTCCATCCTTAACCTCTCGCTGTTGATACGTGACTGTTGACTGAACACTGTGTACAAACACTATATATGAAACAAACGTTCCATTTTAAGTTGAAATAAAATAAATGATGATTATTGTGATCAAGGATGGATTTTTATGTTTACAGCCAGTAACACTGGCTCAGCGTGCGCTATTAAGAAATTTCGGGCGAGGAAATGACTGAAGTTTCTGTTTCATTTTTGCTGCCAGATGGATGGCCGACATTTAAAAGACGCGGTTTTGCGTTTAGAATCATGAGACTGTATTTGGGGGATAAGATGACGACAGCAACCAGCCTGAACGAACTGCAGCAGCAAATCCGCGAGCGATACGATAACCTGAGTAAGAGGTTGCAGCAGGTCTCCCGCTATGTACTGGATAACACCAACAGCGTGGCCTTTGATACGGTTGCCGTTATTGCCGAGCGCGCCGACGTGCCGCCCTCGACGCTGATCCGCTTCGCCAACGCCTTTGACTTCACCGGCTTTAACGAAATGAAACAGCTGTTTCGCATGAACCTGGTGGAAGAGACCGCCAGCTACAGCGACCGCGCGCGGCTGTTCCGTGAAATGGAGAGCGAGGCCGTGCCGGAGACGCCGCTCGATATTCTGCACGAGTTCGCCCGCTCGAACGCGCAGGCGCTCCAGCAGCTGGCCGCCCGCGCGGAACCGGAAATGCTGGAGCGCGCAGTGCAGCTGCTGGCTGACGCCGACACCATCTACATCGCCGGACTGCGCCGCTCCTTTAGCGTCGCGGCTTACCTGACCTATGCCCTGAGTCATCTGGAGTGCCGCCCTATTCTGCTCGACGGCATGGGCGGAATGCTGCGCGAACAGATCAGCCGCATTAAAGCGCGCGACATTGTGGTGTCGATCAGCTTCTCGCCGTACGCCGAAGAGACAGTGATGGTCAGTGAAACTGCCGCCAGCGTCGGCGCGCGGCAGATCGTGATTACGGACAGCCAGATAAGCCCCCTGGCGACGTTTAGCGATCTTTGCTTTGTGGTGAAAGAGGCGCAGGTGGATGCGTTTCGGTCTCAGTCGGCAACGCTATGCCTGGTGCAGTCGCTGGTAGTGGCCCTGGCGTATAGGTTGGGTGAAGGGAAGTGAGGAAATAAAAACCCCCTGCACAGGCAGAGGGTTTGGGTGTTAATTCAGAGGGAGATTATTCCCACTCAATTATTTACGGCATGCATAACCAATTGACTGATAACAAGTTTCTGAAAACTTATTTTCACCGTACCGTTTTATATACCGTCACCGGAAATCAGTACCATGAAAAATGCCATGTCACCGGGTCAGTGAATCGTACTGCTTTTCACAGACTCTTCCGGCTTCTGCGGCCCGGTCAGCGTACTCTGCCAGTTGTCGGTTTCGCTCGAGAGATTTGCTGAGCACGTCGGCAAGCAAAACTCCGGTGTCTGCGGCTGACGTCCCAGCGCCGACAGTGGCGTTATACTGCCTGAGCTGCTCACGGATGGCAACGAGCTGTTGCTGCAACCGGCCAGCGCGAGCGGCAGCATCAAGAGCATCATTGCGCGCCTGGTCGATCCTCTGCTGCGCTTCACGTTCATTGGTCGCTTTCTCCTGTTCTTTCAGCGAACGCAATTTTGCGTCGGCCTCTTTCTGATCTGCCTGTGCCTGCGCATACCCGGCGGAGTACTGCCGGTCACCGTGAGCATTCCAGGCAACCATGCAACCGATCACCAGAGCAGCAAGCATCAACACGATAAGCAACTGTTTCCAGTACGCTTTGACGAATGCCCAGATCATACCGCCAGCACCTTACTGGCAGTGATGTACCGCGCGCGCCGGTCGTCGATGCCGTTCTGCCCGCCATTGATGATCTGCGTGACGCGCACCAGGTCGCCGGTGTACTTCATGCAGCCTTTGGTGGCGAAGAACCACCCCGCGCTGCGGGCAGCATATTCATCCTGCGCCAGCAGCTCAGGCTGGCTAACCAGCTCAATTTTGAGCCCGTTGCCACAGTCGCGGTAGTTGTTCAGGCCGGTGATCTGGATAAGCCCTCGCCCGCGATAGAACCAGCCGTCAGTCGGGCCATTGTTCCCATTACGTTTGCTGTACACCAGGTTGGCGATCGCACGCTGGCGCTCCAGCGGTAACGATGGCTCACCAGCACGGCGGCCCAGAGCATTGGCCTGGCCCTGAGTGAGACGCCCGGCACGGACGAATCCTGCCAGCCCTGTAACGCTGTAGTTGAAGTTCTCCTGAAGCCGTGTGAACCCTGTCGATTCATGGCCTACCTGCGCGATAAACATCGCCTGGTGCACTGGCGCTTCAATACCAAACTCTTTCATGGCGGCGGTGATATGCGGGAACCAGCGCGCGGCCAGTTGCTCGGTAATGCCGGCGGCGCGGCGGAATTGGTTAATGTCCATGCTGGGACCTCGTTATCTTGAAAATTTGCACCACGTTCCCTTTTGTCTTGATGAGAGCAGCCAGGAACACAGCTTTGATGATGACTTCTGACCAGTCGGCGCTGACGTAGTACCCGTAGAACGTCCGGATGGGTACGCTGGCAGCCACGACGATTAGCAGGTAGGCAAGCCACCCGCCCCACCAGCGGTGGCGTGACCCGTCACGTCGGAACAGAAGGACTCGAATAGCAATGCCGCCGCAGATAGCGGCGTTAAGGATGAGAAGCAGCTCAGGACTGGTCATCGTCTTTTCTCCCCGGGATCAGGTCGCGCGGATTTTCAGAACGGTGATACAGCCAGATGCCAATGCGCACAGCGACGATTGCCGACACGAACGCCCCGGCAGAAAACACAATGCCCTTCTCGAAAGAGTCCTGTGTAATCGTGGGAATAAGGCTGGCAACGCCGATAAGAATGGATGCTGTCGCTTTGTAGAAAAGAACGCCGCAGAGGAAGCTGAGAAGAGCCAGGAGTAACCTGCGCTTTATCGGGTACTCTACTGCTGAGGTAACAAAAATTACCGCACCAGCAAGTGCCCCTAACGCCACCTCTGGCGGAATACCAACGAATACGGACGCCAGTGCCGTCAGGCTTAACCCCTGATTTACTGACTCCGTTGTCAGCACATGCGCCATAGTGACCACCGTTTAATGTGCATAAAGAACCCCCTTAGTTGGTGAGTTCATCATACACAATAAACCATATGTGGATTAAATTTCATCGGATAACTCTTAACGAAATTACCCTAAAGGTGATAAAGTAAGGTTTTGTATTTTACGGATGAAAAAGTGCTTAAGTTATTCGCCAGGTACACATCGATAGGTGTCATTAACACACTCATTCACTGGGTGGTGTTCGCCATTTGCATCTATGTATTCCACACGGGTCAGGCGCTTGGAAACTTTGCCGGGTTCGTTGTGGCGGTGTCGTTCAGCTTCTTCGCCAATGCCAGATTCACGTTTAAGTCATCCACGACAACCATGCGGTACATGCTTTACGTCGGCTTTATGGGGACGCTTAGCGCAGCTGTGGGTTGGTGTGCTGACAAATCTGGCATGGCCCCTGTCATCACGCTAATCGTGTTCTCCGCCATCAGTCTGGTGTGCGGTTTTATCTATTCAAAGTTCATTGTCTTTAGGGATGCGAAATGAAAATTTCTCTAGTCGTTCCGGTGTTTAATGAAGAGGAAGCAATTCCAATCTTCTATAAAACCGTGCGGGAATTTGAAAGACTTCAGCAGCATGATATCGAAATAGTATTCATTAACGACGGCAGCAAAGACGCGACAGAATCAATTATTAACGCGCTTGCCATTGCAGATCCGCTTGTAGTTCCATTGTCATTCACGCGTAACTTCGGGAAAGAGCCAGCCCTGTTTGCGGGACTGGACTACGCTACCGGCGAAGCAATTATCCCAATTGACGTAGACCTGCAGGACCCAATTGAGGTCATTCCGCACCTGATAGAGAAATGGCAGGACGGCGCAGACATGGTTCTGGCTAAGCGCTCTGACCGCTCTACGGATGGCAGACTGAAGCGCAAGACCGCCGAATGGTTCTATAAGCTGCACAACAAAATCAGCAATCCAAAGATCGAGGAAAACGTTGGCGATTTCCGCCTGATGTCTCGCGAGGTAGTGGAAAACATTAAGCTCATGCCAGAACGCAACCTGTTCATGAAGGGTGTGCTGAGCTGGGTGGGCGGTCGCACTGATGTCGTTGAATACGCCCGCGCAGAACGCGTTGCCGGCAGCACCAAATTTAACGGCTGGAAGCTATGGAACCTGGCACTTGAGGGGATAACAAGCTTCTCAACATTCCCTCTCCGCATGTGGACCTACATAGGCTTATTGGTTGCTGGTGTGGCGTTCATCTACGGCGCGTGGATGATTATAGACACCCTCGCCTTCGGTAATGCTGTTCGAGGTTACCCATCCCTCCTCGTCTCCATTCTTTTCCTAGGCGGCATTCAGCTTATAGGGATTGGGGTTCTTGGTGAGTACATTGGCAGGATTTATGTGGAAGTGAAAAACAGACCTAGATACTTATTAAAGAGTGATAAGAAATGAACGGATACATAAAAACGGATAAGGTTTTCTTATTTTTCGCTATATTTGCGGTGACTTTCATTCTGTTCGTTTTGCGTCGCCCAGATCTAATCACTAACCCTCAGTTTTGGGCTGAAGATGGAAGGTATTGGTACCATCAAGCATATACACTTGGTCCACTCCATTCTATAATTCTTCCCCAGAATGGATATTACCAGTCTATATCCAAAATTACTGCATCACTCTCTCTTGCACTTCCTCTTTGGTGCGCGCCTATATTCTTCAATGTTATAGCAATCTCCATCAGATGCTTTGTGGTAATGTTTTTACTCTCATCAAGAATGAGTTCATACAAACTATTACCAAGGTTTATTCTGGCTGTGTTCATTATTGCAATGCCTCATGTTAGTGAGGTTCATGCAAACATAACCAATGCTCACTGGTATTTATCAATGTGGCTATTTATGGTTATAATCTCGAACAAGCCTGACGGCACCTACTGGAAAATGCATGATTTTTTAATCTTGTTATTATCAGGACTAAGTGGTCCTTTTATCGTTTTTCTGGCGCCGGTTGTAGCCCTCAAATTGGTTGATGGAAGAGTATTCCAAAATCCATTCAAAACAATACGTAATGCTGTAAGAAATTTAGACGCTTTTTCTATAGCGTTTATCTTTGTGTGTCTTATACAGGTTGTGGCAATTTTGATTTCTTCAACAGCTGATAGAAGCCATGCCCCGCTTGGAGCAAGCCTGGACCTGCTCATTAGAATACTATCATCTAAAATATTTGCTGGCTTTGCTTTAACTACAGCCGAGACAATTGAGCTTTGGAATTCTGGCATTTACAATTACGTGATATGTATTGTTTCAATTGCTATCATATGCTGCGTTCTTGCCAAAGGAACATGGCGAGAGTGGTCTATGGTGATTTTCCCCGCACTGATGATTGGGTTTGCACTTGCCAAGCCAATGATTAGCAATACAGAACCTCAATGGCCTATAATAATGAGCGGTGGTGCTGAGAGGTATTTTGTTATCCCAAATGTATTCTGGGTTTCAATATTGCTTTCTTTTTTAGGCGGATTTAATTCTTGGTCTAAGTATTTGCACTCTGCTTTTCTGGTGGCGATACTGGTGATGTCGCACTATACATATAAATTAAAAACCCTTCCAGATAATAAATGGATAGAAAGCGTGAATGTGTTTGAAAACGCATCCGCTGGCGAGAATGTAAGCCTCCCTATAAATCCAAGAGGCTGGGTGATGGTATTGGAAAAGAAATAAAAACATAGTGCAGGTGCATATATTTGCACCTGCACTTATCATATTTTAGCCTCCCAATAAACTGTCGCATCTGAACCGGGAGCAGTTGCGATGGTTATGGTGAAAGTTGTAGCGCCTAAGGTTGTAGCTCTGACTTGCGATGTAGCGTTCGCCCCGGCTGAAACATTTACTGCTGAAGGTGTCAGCGCAAGCCCATGGTTAACGGTTATTGAGGCTAATCCAGCCGGAATAACTGCTGCCCCATGATTCTCTGAAACAAACCCACTATTGTTTGTAACCTTAGGGATAATGCCGCCAGCAAAGACTGGAGCGGTTGGGTTATCGGTCATATCAAACGAGCAACCAATTACCCTGTACAAGGTAGATGTAGCACTGAAGATAGAACTGTTGACCGCAGAAATGCGGAAGTGCATTCCCATGAATACAAACCCGCTTGAGCCAGTTGAAATTTGCACAAGTGCACCGGATGCGGTACTTGCCGGGTTTATAATTGCCCCGCCGACAAAGCGAATGCGGCTAACTGTAGAGGCGATGGTAACTGGTACTGTTCTGGTGCTAACGCTGTGCAGCTCTACGTCAAATCCATAGGTACTGTTGGAAATGCGCATGCTTTGGTTATCGTTACGGGAATAATGAGTAATTTTACCCATTCCCCAGCCTTCAACAAATACGCCAACGTCCCTGGTATTGCTCGAGTCAAGGTTTATCCATGAACTTGACTCTCCAGGAAGGAATGCACCTGCGGCGATATGTATCGCCCTGTAACTGCTGCCAACATGCATGCTAACGATGTGCACTGTATCACATGTTGCACCGTCATCTGCCGCCTGGAATCTAACCTGTTCAACAGTTCCCGCAGACTCATCCCCCAAGTTTAGGGCAATTAGATGAAGCGAACCGCAACCTTTAAAAATCATCCCGTTATTTGTCTGCCATCCTGCTTCCATATGATGAATGGTGACATCCAGAGCTTTGTTGAACACGGGGCCAAACATATCCCACAGTGAGTACCATGTAACAAACTCACCCATATTGGACAGGTCTCCAGCTCTTCCGTCAGCCCATAGAGATTGTCCACACGGATCACTTGTAGCTGTTCCGGTAATTAGGTGGCTAAAGGTTAAAGCTGATGTTTTCCATGTTTGCCCTGTAGCCCCATCTGAATTTCGCTCAGTGATGTGTACTACCCTGCCTTTGTACCCTTGAGCCCTCACATCGAATGAGCACTGCCGACAGGCCTGGATGTATACACCAATTTGTGCGCCGGTTGGCATGGTACTTGTTCCATAGGTTGGCGTACCTCCAGACCAGACCCCACCTCCCTGGAAGCTAAATTTAAAGTCAGACATGAGCGTGTCTAAAATCTTCAGGCAAATGCCTGTATCGGCGCCTGCAAATATAGGCGTCGAGAATAAAATTGAGCAATTTTTTCGGCCTTTGAAATCAGCTGTAACTGTAGACGTGATTCTGTAAAGCGTACCTGGACCAGAAATGAGCTGCCTGCCATTTGCTGCTGATACCCAATCAAACGCTAATTGCATTGCCGCCGTGTCGTCACTAATCCCGTCGCCTACTGCCCCGAAAGATTCCGGGGTTCTTGCCAAGAAACGTTTTAAAAGATCAATCATTACATCAGCAGCACTACCACCAGGTGGTGTTATAACAATGGCATTGCCATCATTATCGAATGCCGGAATTTTATTTTTCCTGGTAGCGGCATTAGGAAGTTGATTAATGATCTCAGGAACGCGCAATGTCCTGTTAAAGTTGAAATTAGAAACAGTATCAACATAATTCTTAGTAGCCGCGTCCTGCGGATCTCTGGGGTCCTTCAGGTTGCGGATATAATTATTCAGCGCGTCGTACCAGTTCGCGATACTGGAAGGCTTACGTAGCGCCAGGCGGAACATACTTCCCACTTGCTGGATCAGCATCGTCAGCTTATCGAAAGCGTCTTCATGCACTTCAGCGAAAAACTTACCCTGGTTGCGCAGGTCAGTTTCCTGCGTTGGCTCCAGCTCGCGCGCGATAGAGATCTGCCATCCTGTAGCCAACGGCGCGGTGAGCACTACATTACCGCCGTTGTAACCCCCGGCGATGGTCACTGTGTAGTCGGTGTCCAGTACCAGCACCGTGATGTTTTCGCTCAGGTCCACAACCGAAACGGCAAGATCTGTTTTTTTGAAAATGCGGAAGGTGTACGGGAAGGATGTCGTAACGCCATTCCCGGTGTAATCGTTATGGTCAACTACGGTTGATACCGTCATGGCCTCTCTCCATTAAAGCAGCGCCCGGCGCGCGTGCATCATCAGGACAGTTTATTACCTGGCAAACCTTATATGAATTGAATGAATAACAATCAGTAAAGTTATTACCTTTTGGGTAAATGGCAATTCGTGCTGGATAGTATTTCGAACTTTTGCTACTGTACATTTATACAGTGAATGCATGGAGATTATCAGATGCAACGTCAGTATCATCACCCGCTGGAAAAAGGATTTGCCGAACGAATACACACGCCGGGAGGCGTCCGCTCCCTTGTTGAAGATTCTCACCTGATGACGTTGCTGCGCCAACTGGGTGAAGATGGGTTTAACGTTGATGGACCGATGGCTGAGCTGACTGCTCTGGTTAACTATGTCACCAGCTCGCAGATGTCTATGAAGGATCTGCAAATGCATCTTGATTATTGCGTGGAAAAACTGAAGCAGGAAACGACATAAAGCAAAGGCCGCATGTGCGGCCTCGTGACATGTCACAGCAAAGGAAGTTTAAAGATAACTGCGGCAATGATGACGAAGGTCGAGAAGTAAACGACCTTCGCCGACCACTCTCCTAACCACTTTTTCCTGATAGCAATTATAATCACCCACAAATAGGCAGTACCGCATACAACTACGGCAGCAAACCAGAACAACATCAATCCAATACTGGCTAAGATTTCCATCATTGGCCCACCGCCTTCCCGAGATCTGGGGCACGGCGCGGCGCTGTTTCGCCGGGCTCCCACCAGCTCGTTGTGTTAAATTCCCGCTGCGCGCGGTCCCTTACCCGGTCGTTGTAGCCTGGGTTTGCCATCTCCTGAAGTTGTTGCAGGATCAGGTGATTGGTAATGGCTTTTGCATACCAGAGGTTTGCGAAAGGGGTGATCATTCGAGCCGTCTTAAGCGCGTCGGCACCGAAAGAAGTTTCTTCCCCCTGTAATGCCTTCTGCGGGTTCGTGATCAGCAGCTTGGTTAACTGTTCAGCAAAGCTGAGCACCGGCCCGCCGATGGTGGCCGCGATACTTGAGCCATATTGCGTATGGTCCTGGAAAAGGAAATCGCCGTAGATACCGAATGATCCGCCTTTCAGTAGAGCCTGTACCCATGTAGTTGGCTTTGTCATATCCAGTGGGTCATTGCCGGTCAACAGGCTATTCATCTGGTTTGCAAACATCCCGGCCAGAGTTGTGCCTGCAATGTATGAAGCGAGGAATTTAAGAGCTGGTACCGTGTCCAGATCATTAGCCCGGTTTACCAGCTGGCGGAACCCGGCGAATGGCGTGGTTTTGAAAAGCATGAAGCTCTTAATCAGCTGCCCGGCGTCGTCGCGGGCGTAAGTGTCAAGCCCAGTGGCGGTCGTTACAGCGCTGGTCATCTCGCCGTGTGTGATACCCAGCAATTTCTGAGCGGCTTCGGCGCGGGCATTGCGAACCATACGAGTGATGGTCTGCTCTGCTTCTGCGTCAAATGCTTCTTTCATCCGCTTCAGACGTTCAGGAGGCAGATCTCCAAGCGCCGACAGTGCTGCTTCGCTACCGGCACGCACCTGTGCAATACGGTCCGACATGATGCCGGTGATCACGTCATCGGGAACGGCGTAGATCGCATCAGGAGTCATACCCATGTGCCCGGATGTAGTCATTGGCTGTAGGTCTGCCGCTGCCATTATCGCCCAGTCTTCATTGCTCCAGCCTTTGTTAGCCAGGATGGTTTTATCTGACCCTTTAACGTCATCCAGCGTCTTAAATTTGCGGGTCAGTTCGCCAATGTTTTTATACATCAGCAGGCCGAACGCCGCTTTATTAGCACGGTCCATGGCGATCAGACCGGACCATTTCAACGTTTTTTCTGCGAACCAGCCGGTGATTCCGCGCGACAGGTCAAAGCCGCCCAACTTCGAGACTACAGCGGCATGCGAATCCACCAGCAAGCCGAGTTCTGCATTGGCTCGTTTCGCATCACCGCTGAACAGGTTTTTTATGGTGTTAGCCGACAGGCGCATGCCGTCTCGGGTGAAACCGAGCGCCTGGGCATTGGCGCGCATAATAGCCTGGTCGCTGGTTGCCGTCAGTACGCTGGTACCGAGCATCGCGCTCGTCATCAGGTTACGCAGACCGCCAACAGCAGAAGTGAAAACGCTCGATGTGGCCACACCGTTAAGCCCGGCCATAGAGTTAAACATCCGCTCGACCATCTTGCGTTCTTCGTTCATGTGCCCCACGGGCTTACCACCTGTGACTGCACGCTGATACACCCGGTCAAGCACCAGGGAAAAGTTGCGCGCAGCATCAGGGCCGAAGGCTTTAACAACACCCAGATCACGAGAGGAGGATTGCAGGTGGGACATCATCACTCCCACCACCGGCTGCTGCGTATAGCGCTCCATGTAGGCGAAGTGTGATTGTGCATCCTTGAACGCCATCACCCTGCTCTGTGAGCCACGGTTTTTTATCCCGCCGGTGCCCATGAACGCGCCCGGGTCGATTTTGTTGGCGCCGTCGGTGGCCTTCGTTTCAAAGATCGCTTCCAGCGCCTGGCGATACTCGATGTCATTCATCGGGCTGCCGTCCGGATTAACGTAGTTGCTGCGATCCTGTGTGTTGTAAACGTCGTCCACCCACGCCTGGCGGGCAAACTCTATCGGCGGCTGGCGGCCTGACAGTCGAGCTTTGGCCTGTTCTGCCACTGGCAATGATGCCAGCCATTCATCTCGTCCGGCGTTGCGAATAAAATCAGCGTCGTCCACATACGGCAGATGCCAGTCGTCTCGCAGGCCGATATCAAACCCGTTGTCGTTCATTTCCTGCCGGGCCCGGCTGGTGACGTCATTCCATACCTGGGCGATTTTTTTCGCCTGAGGGTTCCCGGTGTCCTCGCCATATAACTCTTTCAGGATCTGGAACTGTGCTGACTTTGCCGCCTGCTGGTCGAACAGGCTGCGGAAACGCTGCTCGCCGAGCGCTTTACTCTGCTCGAAGAATTTACGGACGTCATCACCGGCTTTGAGCAGTTCAGCACTGAGCTGGCGTGACCAGTCCTGATATGCTCCGGTTGCCAGTTCCTCTGCCGAGGTCACGGCAATATCCTTACCGTCAGTTGTGCGCCGCCCTGCGAAGATAAATTGCTGCAAATTTGCGGGTGTTTGCTGCTCTGGCGGGATATTAGCGTCGAGGGTATCTGTCACCCTGCTGATGGCGATCGCGTTCTGAGCGACGCGCTGGCGCTTCTTATAAACGTCATGCACAACGCGCTGTCGCACAAGATCGGCGGCCTCCATGTACGTCTGCGCATCAGGGATGCCAGTTTTACCTTCCCTGGCATTTTTTTTATGTACCTGGCGCACGGCCTCTTTGATACGGTCCTCAATACCTTTCAGTTCGTCAGCCTTTGGCTGGCGGCCCAGGGTCTGCGCAATGGCTTCAACACATGCCTGTTTCATTATGGATTCCTCAGGAAGCACGCGGCGGCGACTGAATAAACTTTCGATTCGTTCTGCACGGTCTGGATTTGTTCATCAAACTCAGCCAGAACATCGGAGAGTTTCGCCGGTTGCCCGGTGTCGGGATGCGTAATTGTCAGATCCGGATTAGTGGTCGCCATATCGCGCGCCGCCATCAGGTCGTAACTGTTGGATGAAATAGCCTGTCCAGTGTCTGGATCCACGCTGACCTGCCCGCCAGTTTCGTCTGCTGCCGTGAATGCACTTTCGGCGCGCGGCGCCGGAGCTTCCCCGGCAAGCTCTGACGGCGTTTCATACCTGACACCATTCTCTTCGAAAACCTGCTGCATTGCATGGTACTGCTCGTTTGCAGATTCCAGCATGCCGGGCCGGGCCGGGCCATCCAGCCCGCGCGCCATCATTCCGACGTTAACGGGCTGGCCGTCATTCAATTGCCGGTATGCTTCGTCCATGGCCGCCACATGGCTGTTAATGCTTTCGTTGCTGGCATGTAGCACCGGAGAGGATTCCAGATCGTAATAGAGACCCTCATTCAGCGTGTGAGCTGCATCGATGTCGCTCGGTTTTATGGCTGGAATATCTGGTGCGGCGGCAGGCTCTGTCACTGGTGCCTGAGCCTCAGATCGCAACGGTGCACCAGGCGCATCAGTCACTGGCGCTGACTCTGTTAATGGGGATGGCTCTGCGGTTGCGTCAAGTACGCTCTGCACTTCCGCCGCCGGGATCGGTGCTTCAGCATCAGGCGGTGGCGGTACGTCAGCATTTCGCGCGGCCAGGTGGTGAGCACCACCAAAGGCACCACCCAGCACTGCATCCACCAGCATTGCCTGGCCGTCGAACACGCGGTACTGCTTCGCCATCTCGGTGTATCCTTTCTCGTCCAGCGTTTCGCCGACGGAGTAACGGTTCAGGCCACCGAACCCGGTGTTTATTGCCACACCTGAGGCAATGCGCGTTGCCAGAGTGGTGCCGATGGCAGCAGGTAATGCCATGCCCGCTGCGTTGAAAAGGCTCTGCTGAGTTGCCAGGTTGCGCGCCGTCGACTCGTCTACCCCCTTTCCTTTGAAATCCTGATAGGACTGTTCATACGTAGAACTGAATGCCGTGGCAGCTCCGACCGCAGGTCCGCCGACAATGGTCGCACCGATGGCCGGCACGAACTGGCCGAGGCCATAAAGAACCTCGGCAGCGGTGCCCTGACTACCAGCATCCGGCTTCACATACCCTCGCGCATCCTGCAACTGTTTGCCAATCGTGTCGTATGTTTCATTCAGCGCTTTGTCGGCATCGGGAAACATCACGCGGAAGATATTGACCGTTGGCGCAACGTCTGCGGTGAATGCCGGATCGCTGATCAGGCGTTTACTGAATCCGACGGCAGACTGTGCAAGGCCGAGAGTGCCCTCCGCCACGCCGCGCACCGGTGCGGCGATTGAACCCTGGAAGAATGTCGGCTCATAGTCTTCTGGTCGTGCCGGATTGGCCGCTGCTTTATCGTCGGTCCACGCCTGGCCTTCCGGAGCCAGAGAAAATACATCAGACATTATTCGACCCTCACGACGATAGCTTCATTGGTTTTCGGGTCCGTTGCCCAGCGCCCGCTGCCGCTTACCAGCCGATACTGGTTGTTGCCAACGTTGACTGGCGTGAAGTTTGATGCGGCGTTTACGTTCAAACCGGCATCTTTCAGCGCCTGCTGCGCAGATGCGGTATAGCGGTCCTTGAAAGTGGATTTGTCCATGCCGAACGGCATTACCACATCGCCACCATTAAAGCCCTTGTACACGCCGCCTGTGGCATATTGCGCCGCCTTTTCCACTACGTCGGAGTTGGCTGCATCAGTGCGTGTCATGGAGGCATCACCTGACTGATAAGCGATCCCGGCGTAAGCTGCCTTGAAAAGGTTGTAACTGAGCTGGCGCGCCTGCGCGTTATTGGCGAATGCATTACCTACCTGATCGTCGAATGCTCGTTTCAGCTTATCTTCGCTCGGCAACTGCACCGGGGTTATACCAGCGTCTTTCATTGCCTTCGTTGGATTGAGCAACTGATCGCCAGCGAGGATCACCTTCGATACGTCGTACTTATTCATGGTCGGCTTGTAGCCAATGAACTGACTGTATGCGATGGATGGTTTTTTGTTGTCGTACTGGTTATCCGGCGTCCCCAGCAGCAGTGCGGAATATGCAGTTGCTGCGTTGTTCGGCGCAATGGCAGATGCTACCTGCCGCATTGCCGGAGCGGACAACGTCTCACCCATGCTCTGTAACAGGCTGATTGTCTGGTTTACGTCTTTGGTACCGCGCACCTGTTCGGACAGAGCCGCAGCCTCCTCACTGGACAGGATAGGCGCATTGATGCCCAGCGCGCGCAGGCTTTCCTGTGAAGAGAACCGGTTGGCCACCTCGGCTGTGATGTCGTTAGGGTTATTGCTGGAGATTGGCTTATAGGCGCCAATCTCCACCGCAGCATTGAACGGATTATTCTGGCGCTGGCTGATCACCTTCGTGGCCGCCGCCGATACCTGATCGAATAATTCAGCGCGGGATGCATATCCCTCGCCTGTTTCTTCGGTTCCTGGCTTCAGCTGATTGACGTAGGCTGTGATGCTGCTCGTCGGCATGTTGCGGAATGAGCCAATGTACTGCCCGGCGATCTGCGTATTCCGAAACTCGGTATAGCGGAGATTACCTTCCCGCACCCCATAGGCCGCTAGGAAGTCGGTCTGCGTTGGTGCATCAGGGAAATCAACACCGCGCATGTATGCCGCGCTGGCATCGCGAACCCGGCTGTCGATACTGGTGCGATACTCCGCCTGCTGCTGCTTGCGGATTTGGTCAGCCTGGCGGAGGAAGGTCGCCTGCGCTTCAGGAGATGCAGCGTCAAATGCAGCATTGCCGGTATATCGCTTGGTGCTGGTCGGAAGCTGTGACAGGCCAATAGCTGCACTGACACCGGTGGCGAGCTGCTGGTCGCTGTATGGCTGGCTCCCGTTCTCATGCTGAATGATTGCAGCACACAGGGCCTTCAGCGTGTCAGGGTTTGATGCGTCAAGCTGCTGATCCGCAGTCACGCCAAGTTGCGCGCATACTGCCTTAATGTAGGCATCTGTATTGTTATTGTCAGACGGCGGCGCCCAGCGGTTGATAATGTCACTGACGGTATCGATGCCCTGTCGCTGATAAGACAGCAGGTTGCGGCCCAGCGCGCGGATGCCATGCTCCGGAGTTTCAAATTTAGCAAATCGCCCATCATCACCGGTCTGACCAACCCATGGATTAGTTTTGCTGTACTCGAGGTTTCCTGGGTTGTTATTACGAATCCCGCGTGCGCTGTCCCTTGAACCGCCCTCAGATACCGCTCGACGTGATCCAACAGCTGTGTCGCTCAGCTCGCCATTGCTCTGGATAAACTCGATAGAGTTGTTAGCCGACCACTGAGAAAGAGCTGTATCAGCGACCTTCTCTTTGAATTCGGTCTTTTTCGCCTGAATCTGCTCGGCGCTCCAGCCATGCGCGGCGCCATAGGTTTCGATCTGCTGAAAGGTCTGCTGGTTGTACAGCACATAGTTGGCGTTATCGCCGTATGCAGATGCTGCCAGTTTCCCGTTGTTCTCCAGCGTAGCCTGGAACTGACCTTCTTCGTAGGCGTTAAGTTGGTTGATCTCGTGGCGCCCGGCCTGCGTCGTGAACTGAATGCGCTGCTGCTGTGCTTGCTGAAGGAACCCGGCACGGGCACCTTCTGGCAGGGTCATGGCGATCTGCTCTGCCTGGGAATCAAACTGCTGGGTGTACTCCTGGCCCTTACCCAGTGCATTCTTACCCTGAAGATTCAGCAGGCCGGTATCGGGATTCGTCAGCAGATCACTCGATACCTGACTCAGTTGCAGCGATGCATCCTGAGCCTGGGCGACATCCGCCCGCTGCTTGGCCTGCGCGAACATGTCGATCGCCTTTGGCGCGACCTGAGAAATGACGTCGCCGACATTCGGCTGTTCGAACGCCTGAAATCCTGGAGACTGGAATCTGCGGCTTTCAACCTGCCGCCCGCTGACTGTTGGTACTGTTGGCATTTCGATATCTCCTTATCGACCGGTTGGCGTGCCGACGGCTGCGCTGATAGGTGCTGCCTTCTGGGAGAATGGCGACCACGTCCCGCCAGCCATTTGATAGGCTCCGTAAGCCTGTAGCGGCGTTGTGAGCAGCGTTGTCATCGCCCCCATATTCCCCTGCTTACGCGCGGATACCGCCTGGGCGTCATAGTTGGCGGACTGCATCTGATAACCGTAAGCCTCGCGCTGGGCGTTGTTAACGGTCGTCAGAGCATCCAGCGTGCCGAACTGAGCGGTATCTCCGAAGATATCCAGAGCGTTACCGGTTGAGAGGTCAGCGCCGGTGGCCCCCATGGTTGCCGCCTGGGTTCCGGCTGCCTGGCGATTGCGGCGTCGCACTTCCTCGGCCTGGGCATTGCCACGATTAATCGAGTCCTGCGCCTGAGCTTCTGCCACATCCGCATTCTGCTCAGCAACAGCGGCAGAATATTTCCCTGTCTCATACTGGTTGTAAGCTGACAATGCGCCTGCCGCGAGCGTCGCACCGGCTAAGATTGTGGTGGGTTCGCACATTATTTTCTCTCCATGTGGAAGCGATGAAACAGAAGACCGTGAGCGCCATACGGCTGTGGTTCTTCAATGGTGAATCCCAGCCAGTGCAGCCAGATACGCGCTGTGTGGTTGCGGGCATCAACATAGTTTTCAAGATACGGGTAAACAGCCAGCATTGCATTGACCACTTTCCCGCAGCGGCGCAGGAAAGTGCGCTGGTATTTCTCCAGCGCATCGGTGCCCACCAGCCACGGGATACCGTTACCACCGATCATTGATGCCGGGGCCACGCCGAAGATGGTCACCACCTCACCGTTAATCAGCCCGGCACAGGCAAAGGTTGACGTGCGCAGACCGGTTTCAAGCACGCGGCGCGGGCTCCACCCGTTTGTCGCCAGGAATTCATCAACATCAGCCTGGCGGACATGCGGCAGCATGGCTTCGATATGTTCCTGGGTTGCCGGTACGATCTGGGCTTTAATCATCAGAATCCCCCGACCGTCATGCGCGGCAGGACCGCCAGAACAGAAAGCGGCAGTGGGTCTAGCTGGCGCACCTTAACGCGTCCGTTCTTATCCCAGTTGCTGTCGAGCTTCACTTCCACCTTCCCGGTAGCGTCATCAACCGGATCGTCGTAGAACTCGAATTCCCGCTGCGGATACTCGTACCACTCACCACCTGGCGTGGTTGCCCAGATGCCTCGGCTGGCGTTGACCACCATCGTCACAGTGGGGATCACCTGCTTTTTATCCAGCAGTGTTTCCTGCCCGTTGATATTGATGTCCAGCGTTTCGAATTCAGCGGTGATAGGCAGCCCGATATGCACCACCGCGCCAGGTGACTCCAGCGTGACAGCGCCACCGGTTACGATTTTTTGCGGCTCTACGCTGGCATCGGAAAGAATGTTTACTGTCTGGCCTTCGAGGTGTGCCAGGCCGCTGAAAGTCTGACGGGCCATCTGCCAGTTAGTTGTGGCCACAGTGCGCAGTACCGCGGGAACGTTACGGTTGAAGCGAACAACTACCGCCGTGGTGCTGGTTATGGAAAGGATGTCGCCGCGCAACTCTTTCGCCACAACCGCGCCTGTGTCTGGATCCGTCTCTGAGTACGGGAACTGGATCTGAGCACCAACGTCAGTGCCCACGAAATATGCCCCGCCGCTTATTGTTACCGGGTAGTCGAACTGATAGCTCCAGTCACCACTTCCCCCGCTGATGGTCATAGTACGTGTTGAGGTATTGCGTCCGTCATAGCTCAGCCCGCAATCGACAAAGAACGCATCTTCATCACTGGTAAACAGGCGGCTGGACAGGCGCTCGATGTAACGTTTCGTCTGGCCGTTGATGGTGCGGTTAACCACGAAATAAACAGCGTCCTCGCTGCCTTCGCTGATGGAGCAGGTGCTTTCGTACTTACCGGTGCTGGACTGCGGCGCCCAGGCGAATACCTGCTGATCTCGCAGGTAGGTCAGCACCAGCAGCTTACCGTCGTCACGAATGCAGAACGCGCTGCTGTACGGCACGATGCAGAATGACCAGTCGACAATGCTACGCTTCTGGAACAGGTGGTTTGCCAGTATGGTCAGGTCAGTTCCCTGGTATCCATCCACGTCGAAGGAATAAGCCAGATCACGGACCACGCTCCCCTTCTCCTGGATGAACAGCGCGATGTTTGCCACCGCGATCGGCGGAACATTGCTGGAACCATTGTTTCCCTGCGAGCTGAACGAGAACGCCGACGGCGTGAGGACCTTATTCTGGTCTCCGGATATCGTATACTCCCCGCCCGACGTCAGCGCGACCAGGTTTCCGACGTCGATAAGGTGGCGGATCTCATTCACCTGTCGCCCGGCGTAGGTGTAAATGATGCGATCGTCATCCTGGATAGGGTTGCTCTTGCCGAAGTCTTTATAGTCACCGGTCCGGCTCGCCCAGATCGTTTGTGGGTACGCGGTGGACGCGGCGAAATACAGGCGCTGCTGATAGTAAACAACCGTGCTCGGGTAGCCGTTGACACTGTTCCATGCGTACCGTGCCCACTTGTAGCTGCCATTAGCCGATCCGACAACCTGCGACGGGATGTAGCTAACCACCGTAGCAGTGGCGGTCAGTCCGTCGCTGGATACCGCAGTGATGCGCGCAATGCCGAAACCGCTGTGCAGGTATTCCCACTGGATTCCGGTATCACTATCCCCGGTTCCGCCCCATCCATCCCAGGACATGCCTTCCGTGTGAGACGGCCGCAGGGTCCCGGTCTTGCCGGAAGTATTGGCACGGTAGTAGTTGCTGTCGGCGCGGCGTACATCGTTGATAGCGGTGGTCTTGCTGGTCTCCCATACGGGAACGGAATCAACAGCAGGCTGCTCGAGATAAAACAGTTTACCGACCTGCTCAGATCCGAATATGGCGGAGCTGGCCGTCAGCGTAATAGTACCGGTGCTGGCGCTGGCGTAAACCTTCACTGATTCATCCACGTTGATATCTTCGAACGGTCCGTTTTTGGTGGTGACGTCGACGATCTGCCAGTTGTCGTGTGCGTACCGGCGCAACTCCTTCGGCGGATAGGCCGGGTGAACCAGCGTAAGCACGTCGGCGCTCTGCGTGAATTTAATGCGGAACAGGTCTGCCTCTGCATACGGCATAGCCAGCTCGTAGATCACATTGCTGCTGTTCAGCACATACGCACCATCTTTGATAACGCGCATGTAGTTGTGCCCGAACTCCAGCGCATAAGTCTGGACGGTAGAGAACTGGAAAGGGATAAGGCGGCATTTTCGCGTCGGATATTTGGCTTCGCCGACGAAGCGCGTTCCCGGGCGATTCTCCACCCCGCCATACTGGCGGACAATAAAGTTGTCGCACTTACGCAGCGCAACCTGATACTTCGACATATCGATGCGCCCGTACAGCGATGGGCCAATCTCGCCACCGGCAAAGCTCGGCTGGATCCAACTGAAAGCCATTATGACAACCTCGCTGCGGTGAACTCATCAACTGGCGGCTGCGGCTCCTGCGATTCGTTCTGGCTGTGCGAGCCAGCGCTCAGGATGACGCTGCGGTACATAGTCAGTGCGTTGTTACCGAGATCTGCGCTTCCGGTCAGCGGCATATTGATGGCGGCGGCCAGTCGCCAGGACAGCGCTTCCATAAAGATTGCATCGAACATGTTCACGTCGGTGACGCGCGCGATGTACTTCAGCCATGCCTGAGGCTGATCGGTGTAGATCAGCTTTCCGGTGCCGTCGGAATCAGCCCCAACCTCATAGTTGATGCGCATGGCCGCCGTCGGATTACGGATACCGGGCACCATAATTTCGGTGATACGCAGGCAGTCAGTCGGATACTGGTAGGAATAAGCCCAGTCCGGCGGCGGGTTGTTGGTATCGGCCAGCGCCAGGCGTTTGGTGGCAAAGTTCCAGTCGAAGTCCGCCAGCGCAGCATCGCGGCAGGAATCGAAATGCAGGGAGCACTGCCCGGCTTCTTTGCTGGCCTCTGTCAGGCTGTTAATGCTGCGGCTGTTCCCGATATTGCTCAGCGCGCGGTTGCAGATCTCGATAACGGAGGCCATTAATCATCCTCCCCGCCGTAGAGAGTCTGGGCGGCAGTTTTTGGCTTCTCACCTGACACAGGCGAGATTGCCATGTCGGTGATTTGCAGGCTGGCATCGTGCCGGACACCCTCACCATCTTCGCGAGTCGACATGCTTTTGATGATAGCTTTGGCGGAGATCATCACCTCAGTACCGACAGGCTGCGGCGTTGCACCGAGTTTCTTCAGTGTTTCATTGTCAAGGTTGATGCATAGACCCCATGGATAATCGTCACGGGTTTTTGTTTCACCAGATTCATCCTGGTAGCTGTCGGTGCCGGTTTTGAGGTTTACCAGTTCCATAACGGACTCCTGCAATAAAGGGGCCGAAGCCCCTTGTTTTATTAGCGAGGCTCAGACGCCCAGTTTTTGCCGTTCCTCAGCAATACGTTCTTTGATCGTTTCAACATTCATGTTGCCAGGTTTCTTGTTGAAAAGTTCTTCGTACTGCTGGCGTAGCGCGGCTTCATCTTCACTGAAGGTATTGGCATCTTTACCGCCAGTATCTTCCTGGCCATCATCTTCAGCCTGTGGTTCAGGCTGAGAGTCAACCGGCACGATTCCGCGCTTCTGGTCTGCCTTTTTCTTTGCCGCCTTCGCCGCTGCGTTGATCGGCTCCAGCGCAGATCCTGGCTCGCCGTCATATTCAATCTCTGAGCCTTCAGGCCAGAGGTTGTTATGAATATGGGATAAGCGCAGGACGCGGTATTTTGCTTTTTCCATTGCCATCACCTTAGCCAGTCACTTTGGAACGAATCGGGTAATAAGGAGTGTTGTTGTCAACATCCAGATTAATGCCCGAGGTGAACGCGCCAGCAGTCAGCGGACCGGTGCCGACTGAATAGTTAACGCGTAGATAACGCTGGACGCCCGCCGGAACTTTGGTAGAGAACAGGCGTTTACCAACTGTCATGGCAGACAGCGCCAGAGCGCCGCTGTCGTAGATAGTGGTCCACGTGGAGTTGTCAGGGCTGGTCTGCAACTGAACGTTGAGGGTCGCGGCACCAGAAGCGGTTGCAGTGGTGTCAACGGTTGCCCAGAACTCCAGCGGATAACCAACGCCGATATCGCGACGGGTTCCGTCGATAGGGCCGAGGTCAATCACGTCCGTAGAAGCAGCGGAAGCTGTAACCGCCTGCTTCTCGGAGAACATCAACAGTTTGTCGAGGATCATTTTCTTTCTCCATTTATGGGCCGGTTAAGGCCCATCAGTTAATGACAGGCGTTAAACAACGCGCGCTTCTGTTTCGAGAAGAGCGTCGGTCTCACGGATAGGGATGCCACGGAACGTGGTCCAGAATTCGCCTTCAGTCTCTTTTACGGAAAGAGCCAGAGAGGCTTTATCCAGAGATTGCAGATCCAGCGCCTGGGCAACGGTACGGTTCATGTAGAACGCCGCGCGGCCCATTTTCAGGTTAGGGACGCGGTGCAGCGCTTTAACCATCAGGCTGACGATATTTGCAGCTGAACCTGGTACTGACAGATCGCTCACATCGATGTTGGCGATGCGCACAACGTAGCGCCAGTCACGGAGAGCCAGGCCGTTATCCCACTTATAATGGGTGCGGTAACCCTGGTATTTGCCGCCATTGGCATCGGTAAGCGTCTGCTCGCCGAGGTTCTGAGTCTGCAAACCAGCCTTCTGCCCTTTGGGGAAGATGCCGTGCACAGTGTTTTCACCCCAGACCACCAGCCAGATAGAGGTGTTATCTGTACCGGTGCCGCCAGCATCAATGATGTTCTGGCCGTTGCCTGCGGATTTGGTGGAGTAGCGGGATGACAGGCCCATGAACTGCTGCGGGTTAACACTGGTGTCGCCGTAGAACAGGGTCTGAGCCATCTGCTGGTTCATGCCTTCGAGGAATGCACGATCTTCAGACAGGCGGAATTCAGCAGTGTTACCGTTAAGATCTGCCAGTGACTTATCCACTTCAGCATAGGTTTCCAGCATACCGACAGTGTCGGTTACCTGTACGGTCGTTGATTTGCTTGGCTGCACACCGTAGTTAAGCAAACGCCAGGTTGCCGATGGCAGACCGGAGCGGATCGTTGTACGGTGACCAGTTGGCAGGTTACCCTCTACGAACATCATGTCCGTCAGGATTTCGTTGGTCTGGGAAAGCAGCTCGACAATCTTATCGACTTTCCCGTCTGGATCAGTACGCTTAGCCCAGTCAGCCAGCGTCAGCGCATTTACGCCTTTAACAGCCATGGTTATATCCTCTCTTATTAGCCATAAAGCACTTCGGCAGCAGAACGCTGACCGCTTTCTTTCCCGGTAACCATGCCGTCTTCTGACATAGCCTTACCGATTTTCACGAACGTCTTAACAAGGTCTGGATGGTTACCAAGCCCGGTAGCGTTCAGATATTCTTTCAGTTCCGGCGTGCCGAACTGGTCCAGTGCACGCTGCGCAGCGCTGAGGTTTGCGGTCAGTTTGTCGCCGCCGATCTCCTTGTCTGCCTTCACGGTCTCTGCCCAGCCTTCGGTCTGCTTCTGCCAGGCTTCTGCCTGACGCTGCTGCACACCGGCCAGAATTTTGGGATATGCGTCCACCAGCTTCTGCGCCTGCTCGTTGGTCAGGTTCAGATCGCGGGCAACTGGCTCGAAGTCCTTCAGCGCTTCGGAATCCAGCTCTACGCCTTCGCCAGCGGTAAATTCGTATTTCTCCGGCGCACCTTCCTGCTTCTGCTCTTCGTCCTCCGGCTTATCAGTTGGCTTATCACCATCAGCTGGTTTTTCTTCCTGAGGCTTGTCACCTTCAGTGCCAGGCTGTGACTTATCGACTTCTGGTTTTGCCGGGTCAGCAGCTGATGCAGGAGCATCGGCAGCAGGTGCGGTTTGCTCTGACTGTGCCGGTGCAGCGCCACCATCAGCAGGCTGCTCATTGCAAAGACGTCGATGCAGCAGACGATCAAATAAGTTCATTGGTTATCTCCTTAAACCGGGATCGTTTTGGCTTTGAGTTGCGCCAGAACAGCTGAAAGAGTGGTGCGCAGTGCAGTGGTATCTGCCAGCAGCGCGTTGTATTTGGCGACCAGGTCGTTGTGGTCAGTAACAAGCCCGGCAACGTCTGATGCGGAAGAGTTGGTGTCAGCGGTAGCTGTCATTGCTGCCGGTGCTGCAATGGCTGCCCCCAACTTCACGCCGCCGTAATCTGTAGCGGTCGGGGCGCCAATTGTTGCCGGGGCAGGATCCGGAACCTCTACCACCTGATTTGCGCCATCAAAGCGCACGACGCGCTGGGTTTGTACCTGTGTCATACATTGTCCTCACCGGCCTCTGCGGCCATCTTCAGATACTGATCAGGGCAGTGCGCCATGACGCGTTGAAACAGAACCAGCGCCAGGTTGCGCTGCCCTTCGTTGAATGCGGTTAAATGCGAATCACCGGCGAAGCACGGCGCGAATACCTTCCCTTTCTCCAGCAGTGACCAGATAACGCGGCGGCCCTGCTCGCTGCCCATGACGAACTGGATGTCTTCGATATCGCGCTGAGCGAGGATCTGCTGTTCAGCTTCCAGCTCGGATTTGCGTTCTTCGTCGTCGATATACGTCATTGCTGCGCCGCTCCCACTGCGTTAGTGATTGCTGTCAGTGCGCTTGGATCTGCGGTTTGCGTATCGCTGAGCGTCTTCGCGCCCTGCGCTACGGCCTGACCCATTGCCAGCGCCTGAGCTGCCTGCTGCTGTTTGGCGCGGTCTTCGCGAATCTGCTGCACCTGCTCCTGCGGAACAATGACGGTTGGAGATGTGCCTGCCATCTCTGCGAACGCGTCGATAGCCTGATCCGCGTCCAGCTTGTCGAGCGCATCTGTTTTACCGACTGATGCCAGTTGCGCGATGAAGCCAACGGTCTGCGACAGGCTGGTGAGTCCGATAGATTTCTGCGCCTGCGCCATAACTGAGATGTACTCGATGCGCAGCGGCATTCCCTGCATAACGTCAGGCGGAGGCGGCAGCATGTTCTTGCGCGCCATGATGGAAAACACACGGTCGATAAGCGGATTGAGAGCCTCGTCGTTCAGGCGCTCTAGCACCGGGCCGAGCATCAGCAGTTTCTCTTCTTTCATCTCGATCACCGCCTCCACCGGCATTGAGCGGGTGTTGATGTTTTGCAGCATCATGAAGAGGTCGACAAAGTAGGCACTGCTGATGGTCTGGCGGGTGTCCTGAATGTCAGCCAGCAGGTCGGCGGTATTCGGGTTTACCAGGTACGCAGGTTTGAAACCGTCCTGGCCGCTCAGAACGTCGAGATACGTCACGTCGCCTGGCAGCAGAGAAACGCGCTGATTTTTCAGCGACGTCGGCGCGACCATTGGAGGATTGGTCGCCTTGTCGATGAGCTGAGCTTTACGTTTCTGCTCAACCTGAAGCGCTTTGACCTGCCCGAGCGCCAGCATGCCGGGGCAGGAAGACGCGTATACGTCCTCGCCGTTAACTTCCCAGCGCGGCGCCAGAATCGGGAATTCATCGAAGCCAGATTCACGCAGCAATTTGTCGGAGTCGCCGCCTGTCTCGAAATAGACAGAGCGATACGGCTTGTTTTTGCTGTCCATCTTCCCGCTGTCGCGGTTGATGTTTGGCGTGATGCAGTGGTTTACTTCGATCCAGTTTTCATACGATCCGCTTTCCCACATGCCCTTAACGGATGTGCTCACGTTGTCCAGGCCGAACTCTTGCACCAGCTGGCGCACGGTCATGGAGAACTGGCGGAAGGAAGTGTCTACGCTGCCGCGCGGGCTGTTAGCCAGGTAGTAGCTGCCAATCGGGAAAGGCATTGTGCGGATCACGTCCTGGTCATCTTCCAGCACAGCCATTGCGGCGGTACCGAAAGTACCCAGGCTTGCGTACATGACAGGCAGTGATTGATACAGATTCGACTTGTTGAACACTTCGTTCATGCGGCGCTGCACGACTTCCAGCCAGACCTTCACCGGGCCGTAATCCATCATGTCAGGGTCAGGCGTTGCCAGCTTGAACCACGGGCGCGCAGGGCTGGTGATGCCGGACATCATGCCACTGGCGAGAATGCGCTGAGCGAGTGAGCCGGTAGGGTCAACAATTTTGGTGTTGCGGCGATCGTCACGGTTAACGTCAGACGTCAGGAAGCGGGAACCGCGCGGATTGATAAAGTCGCTCAGGTCGCGCCAGTGCGGCTCGAACGATGTGCGCTCATTCTTCAGCTGTGCGAGCTGCTTCAGCAGCCGCTCTTTTTCGGTTTCCGCCATCTCTGCGTGCTCCGTTACTGACCGAGCAGCGTTTTACCGCTGGTATTTGCGGCGGAAGTGTCGCCCTGGGCACCGGTGAGCATGGTCGAGTTACGACCGGCGGCAGCACGGCGGCGGCGCTCTTCGTCATCGCGCGCACTGACCACAGCGGCGTCCTGCTCCTGAGGTGCGGCCTGAACTTCTGGTGCCGCTGGCACTGATGGCTTGCTGCCGATACACATAGCGATAACCTCACTCACGATTAAATTATTACCAATTTAACCATATACGGATTATTTTACGTAGTGTATTGACAGAATGGCGTGCAATTATTACCCTTCAGGTAACACATAATGAAAGCGCATTTCGATATCAATTCATTGAGGTCTTGTCGTTAAATCAAAATTGGGGAGTGCGCTTCCAGGTGTGAGCAGTACGGCATATGGCACATGTGTCGTAGCGGTCCGGCGGGGTTCCTTGGTTTCCTTACCCCCGACTGGGTAGCCGGAATGTGCAAGTCAGTGTTATCGGTATGCACGACATAGCGTTTCACCAGCGTGCCGATCAGGTGTGACACCTCGGAAGAGACGAGGATGTAGTGAAGAGAGCATTGGCGGAAACAACGCCTCCCTCGCCGGGTGGTCCACTGTGGTAATCGGTGCTCTCTTCACTACTGGTAGCGGTAGTGGAAGTAGTGTTTTCGAACGGGTATATCCCGTATTGCTGAAGGGTCTAAACAGCCCAGACGCCACGGCAAGCAAGCCGTGTTACCGAATTGCTGACAGCCTGGAAAGACAGGCACACAACAGGTAAGAGCATTGGACATTTCAGGGCTGTTCCACCCTCTGATGTCGAGCCAAGCCAGTGCTCTTTCCGTTGTGGTTAGCTCAGGAATTGGTTAGAGCTCCATCCATGCTTGCCATTGCTGCATGGGCGGGTAATGGGTTCCGAAAGGATCGCCGCGCCGGTTCGAATCCGGCACCACAACCAAATCACGTTAGGACCGTGGTAAACCGTAGTGCCCATGTAATTGCTGTGTGACTTTGTCGGTACCAGATTCATCCCGAGTTGCCGCTCGCTGGTACCGACACTTTTTTTACAGCAGAACGCCATTCAGATGACGTTGCGCTGTAAACCCTGCATCACCCGCCAAGGAAGGCACTCCGTAGACCCTTGCTTCCAGTTCGCCCGGTTCGTCCGGGCATTTTTTTAAGGTGATAATCATGAAGACCGTAGAGATATTGGCAAGGCATCTTAACTCATGGCCAGCTGATACAACTGGCATTTTTATGTCTCCTGATACCGGTGCATTCTTCGGATGGAGAGTTGGATTTGAAAATCCTCAAAGCATTTGTACAGAATCCTTATCCGGGCTCCAGCCTGCTGATGATGCTGGTACTGATGTTACCGAATGTGACTTTCGCGAAGAGAAATGCAGACTATCCATCATCACGCTCGCCAAGAGCACCAATCTGACGCCAGACGAACAATTACGAAAAGAGAACCTCTACCACACGAAATTGCAGTGCCTGGCTGAGGTTCTTGGTAAACAGTCATTCATTGACAAAAATTCAGCCAACAATGCAGCAGAAGCGATCAACGCCGCATTTGATAAGATTACTTTTTGAGGTAAGCAACCATGGTATCAACCGCATCCCCAGCACCATCCTGCATGGCTATCGAGCAGGAAATTCAGGCCAAAGAATCATCAGCTATTGAGCACCTCGAGTCTTTAACTGCTCATGATACTTATGCGAGGATGGTTATTGCGGCGCTCAGGAATGGTGCGATTACTGAACAACATGCCATCGTTCAGTACATGAAAATTCAGAAACAAAGAGCAGATCATTACGAAAGCGAGCTAATTAAGAATATCCAAAGGACGGCATCTGCCCCTCCTGTTTTTAAGCCGTGACATGTCACAGCCAGCCCGCCGATGCGCGGGCTTTGTTTTATGGGTTATTGCCAAAGGACATTTTTGGGCTTTGGCCTGGAGCAAAATTGCGCCCATTGATTTTATTGAAGAAATCCTAAGCTACAGAAATAGCTTTGCTACTTCCACGGGTCGTAATCCGTAACCGCTTTGCCCTGCTGACTCTCCTGACCAGGAATGCGCAGCCGCTTCGTAACCGGGAAAGCAAACGTCAGCAGCAGCGCGTCACCCTTACCAGGCGAGCGGCCTAAGCGCTCTTTGATATCTTCCTTCGGCTCAATGACGATCTTGCCATCCACCCTGACTTTGTACTCTGCCGCCGACAGGTCATCAGCCGTCTCCTGGTCGTCCAGCGCACCGCCAAGCTTCAGCCACGTTTTGCAACTGTTGAACATCTCGCCGCGCTTGTTGAGCATCTGCGGATCGGTCGAGCCTCCACCAAACGGAATTAGCTGCCACGTCCGGCCCCATCCGTCGCCGATGGACTTCAGCCCGGTACCGTAACCAAAGTCGATAAACACCGCGTCAGCCTGGTACTGATCTTCAAAGTCGGCGATACGCTTCGCCATAATCAGATCGTCAGTGGTCTTGTTGCCGGTCCATAGCACTTTGCTGTGCAGCCCCTGGCGCAGGTATATCACCGCGTCATCCACGCCGGAATATGCCGGGTCGACGCCGATAATAACCGGAGCGTGCGCCACTTGCCCGGCGGTCACTACGCGCTTCATCGCCTCGTCAGTGAGCCCGGTCGGGATAAACTGGAGTTCAGACGCGTCAGGGAAGATCCCCCGCACACGGACCTTCACGAAGTCGCTGTCCTCGCCGTAGTCATCCACCCATTTCTGGAGTTGCTGCTTATTCGTGCCTTCGACGGTACGGCTGTCAATCTGCGCACACTTCCAGCGGTGCTTGTACTTGCGGAAGCATTCGCGGAAACGCCCGGTGTTACGCGTCGGGTTCCCGAACGCCACCCAGATGATTTCCGTGTCTTCGTCCGTCAGCGCGCCCTCTGCTACCTCCCACACCAGATCGGCAATGTTCGATGCTTCGTCGAATACCACGATGATGCGCTTGCGCTCGTTGTGCAGGCCAGCAAACGCTTCGGTGTTGTGCTCAGACCACGGGATTGCGTCAGCGCGCCAGCGTTTATCGTGGCCCGGATCGTTGCTGTACATCGCCGTGGCGGTGCAGGTGAACCACTCTTTCGTGATAGCCAGATTCGACCACTTTATGATTTCCGGCCAGGTCTTGGTGCGCAGCTGGTTGTCGGTGTTGGCGGTCACCACCACCTTGCAGTCCTCGCAGGTGGACATGCCCCAGTTGATGAGCATCGAGATGAAAGCGGATTTGCCGATACCGTGGCCGGATGCGCGGGCCAGCATTATCGGCTGGTGGCGCGTCGCGGGGTTCTGAAGGTGATCGCGTATCTCGCGGAATGCATCAGCCTGCCACTTACGCGGCCCGGTGGCATGTGCCAGTTCTGTTCCTTCCTCGCCCCACGGAAACGCATACAGCGCATAGCCCAGCGGGTCATACGTGAACGAAGCAATATCCTCGACGAGCTGCTCTTCCGGCGACATGGCTGCGGCTGTCATTCTTCACCACCAGCCTGCTCTTTGACGCGGCGCCGGGCGGCGGCCATGCGGTCGGCGATGGTTACGGTACCGGAAACTTCCAGGCGCTCTTTGAACGCATTGACATCGACGTGCTTACCAATCAACTCGAGGTTCTTCACCTTGTCCGGCCACTTCACCTTCTTCAGGATGTGCTCGACATCCTCAACAGAGAGATCCGCCTCGCCATTCTCTTTTTGCAGAGAGGCCTGTGTCGTCTTGATGGTGGCGATATCCATTGCACTGAGCGAGGTACGCCATACCTTAGGCCATTCAGCGATCGGCTTCATCCCGCCGTCATCGTTCAGGATATCCAGCACATCCATCTGGTCGATCTCCACCAGGCGCATGAGGACATAGTCAGCGCTGACGCGGTTTCGCTTGTTGCGCTCCTCCATCAATTCAGCGATTCGTTTCTGGATTCTTTCGTCTCGCATCATCACGCTGGCTTTGACGGCTGCCGTATTAGGCGAAAATCCTGCGTCAATCGCCGCCTGAGACTGGTTTTCGGGTGTCTTAATGTAGGACTGGCAGTAAGCCTCCTGCATCGCTGTAAGAGGCTTATATTGCGTTGATTTGCGTTTGTGGGTTTTTGGTGTCGCGGGCATCATTACCACCTGAGTAATTTTATTACCATGAAGGTAATACTATCACGCCCGCGCAGATAGATGTTACATGACTGGTATCGGATCGTCTTCCTGGCTGCCGGCACGGTTGAGGAAATGTGTAACCACTCCCAGCACCGTTGTGTCGTCCAGCGCCTCACCTTCGATGGACTCACCCTCCGGAACAATAAGCGCCCGCCCCTGCACGATGGCGAACTCCGTGCGGCCGCAATAGGAAATCAGCACTGTATCACCCGGATGTGGTTTATTTGCGACATTGATGATTGCGTATCCAGCCGACGTCTCAACGGTGCGGCAGTTGCCGTCGTAGCCGCACATGCTGGTGATGGTAAGGCGGGATTCTGCGTAGTCTGTTGCCGGAGATGGAAAGCCCATAATGGAACCTCACATAAAAATACTGTACATTTAAACAGTATAATCATGTGAGGATTTAATCAATACGCCGTGACAGGTCACACCGCAAGTTTCGTTTCATGCCAGCCCTGCGTTACCCAGCAAGCCGAATCGCCGGCGCATGGGCAGGACTTCACCGGCAGGCTGTCGCCACACTTGCCGCACTGGTTGGCGCTGATAGCTTTGATGCGACCGCGTACCCGGGCATCATCCTGGCGGATCAGCAGAGCGATGTACTCGCTCAGTTCGTATGGGTCGCGGCCCGGGCGACGCTCAGCGCAGTTCCTCGCCAGCATCTCCATTTCCTGCTCATCGAGCACCAGCTCCAACTTACGCTCACCAGCTTCAGCCTGGCGGGCGCGCTGCGCTGCTTTACGTTCTGCCGCTGTCTTAGCCATCACTATCCTCCTTTTTCGCCAACTTCAGCATCGCATCGCCATAGCGTTCAATCCCCATCGCAAACGCGCCCTTCACGTTAATTCCCTGGATGATATCCGCTGGCACCACCACCGGCATCGGCGCGCGGATAACCAGCCTGCGGAGTTCGGCTATTTCGTCGGCCTGCTCCATGACTCTGGCGTACAGGTCCGAGGCTTCGCCTTTCCACCATGCCACGTCGGCTTTAAGGCGGCGCAGGCGCCTCTGTTTAAGTTTGCTCACCATGGCAGCCATCCATAAATCACTGCCATACATAGCAGAACCAACATCACGATGTAGAATGGGTTAGGCATCCTGCACCTCTAGCGACGCTTCAGGAACTGTATCCGCAATCCAGCCTGAGCATTTCCTGCACCGAAAAACAGTTACACCATCCTGCGAATAAACAAACTGACCTATCACCTCGGGCTCAACGTTCTCATCCGGATAAAACGGTCTCTTCCTGTCGGTGCGGCCGCATGAATTTGGATCGGCGTTTAACTCGATGCTGATGACCTCACCACAACTGCAAGTCCCCTGGATGATTTCCATCACTTCACCTCCTGCTGCGGTGCTGCTGGCAGTGGCATCCAGTGGGTGACGTTGTCGACAGGTTCGTCATCGTCATATCCGAGAGCCTGAAGATAGAAACCTTTCTTTTTGGAGTATGAAACCCCAGACATAACAATGTCGTCGGTGAACACAATCATGTCATCACCTGCTTCAGGCATCCGCTCACTGCAAGCCACCCATCCATCCGGAATCACCGCTGACCTGAAAGGCTTTCTTTCTTTTACCCAGGTAACCAGTGCCTGAATGTGCTTCTCACAGGTTGCAGCCATCATTTCATCTGACTCTGGAGCTGCTATTCCAGCGTTGCTGAGCGCTAAGCGCAGACCATCCGGAATCACCGGAGAGTTGAGTTGTTCGGAATTACCGAACGACTGAAGCATGGCTGCGCGATAGGCGTTCCAGCCGACAGCTTTTCCGTGTTCAAACGCGCTGTCAAAGTCATCATCCATTTCCATCGCAGCGGGCACAGATACCGGCGCTGGCGGGGCGGTGTAAAGAGCAACCTCTCCCTGATGACGAACTGTAAGCATTCCGCCTACTTTTATCTTTTTGCGCATCAGGTCTACATCATCAGCAAATGCAAACCCAATCGGCTCCGCTTCGAGCGATGCCAGCGCTAACTTCATCGCAGCAAGTGCCATGGCCGCATCTTCGTTTACTGCGCCGGGCACAGCGTCGCGCTCTTCTTCAAGCTCAGCGATTGTTTTCAGCAGCCATTCTTTGGTAATAGTGCTCATTTGTTAGTCCTTAAACTGCCAGTTGCAATTGCATTTCAAAGCGGTCGCGTTGTTCACAATACGCAAGAGAACCAGGGCTATTGTGTGCCTCAATCCGTTCTACCATTAATGCTGCGCGTGTCTCTTTACTTGCAGGTGCATAAGCCCCAGACCAGGCTTTATCAATACCGATGTTTCGAGCGACGTTCGTACTATCTGCGCTGGCTAAGGGTAATTTTGTGAATATCAGCGGATTTAACATGCGCAATCCATGTAGTTTCGTAACCGGCTGACCATGCTCATCAACAATGTGACGAATCAGGTCTTTCATTCTGGCTACCGCAAGAGTTGGGCGCTTTACGTCATAGTCGCCACAACTACCGATAGCCACTCGCGGAAACTCATTGCACAAATGAATAAATCGCTCGTCACTTTCATTCATGTGCCACACTGGAACGCCAGCTAGTTTTCCGTGAGGCCACTCATTCAGAAGCGCATCATTTTCCTCCTCTCCGCCATCAATAACATCCGGGATAATGGCAAAATCGAATCCTGGGTGATTCTTCCAGCGAGCAACAAACTCGTAGTAATCGCTCCAGTCGATTTTGTTTTTGCCAGCTGCTTTCCAGGCGGTGAATGCACCGTTGTCCAGCGCGAACGACTGACAGTATTCAGCAGCGAGATTGATCTGGCCTGAATGCGCAAAACTGATAAACGCATGTCGCCCTTTCCATGCTCTCATTGCGCACGTATCAGGAGTAATAGGCCCACCGTGGTAGTGAATCATCTCACTCTCCTTTGATGCGAATGCCAGCGGCGCGGGAATCATCCCATCGCTTTACTTCTTCACGAATTACGTCAATGCATTCTTTCGAATCCATTAGGTAATCTTCATCAAAAAGACGTTCCTGTTCGTTTTCTATCGCAACAATGATTGCTTCAACTAACTTTTGTGACTGAGAATCACTTTCTAACTCTGCTATGCGCTTCTCTGCGGCTTCTCTTCGGTTATTTGCACTATCGTACCGTTGCATCCATGACTTAATTTCAGCTTCAAGAAGGTCTTCCAGCTCCGCATTACGCTTGTCTTTAGTTTCCAGCTCATCAAGCAGCGCCAGCACATCCCGAGTGGGGACCATAAAGTTCGGCATGAAGTTATCTTTTGCCTTTTCTGCTGTTAGGCGCAGCGCCTGTTTGTCGATGTTGCTCATTGGACTGCCTCCTGGCGAAGTTTCTGCGCTAAATCGTCAAGCATGTTTGCGTAATTAAACTGGTTTACGTCATCAAGAGCGCAAGCCGCCATCTCCACCCCCTGCGCCATTACATCAGCCAGGAAAGCATCGGTGGCTGGGGTTTTAATGTCGACTAGCATTCGAACGCTTTCGATATTCTCCGGATCGGTTGATTGCTGCCATCCGATAGTTGCGTCAATCGCAGCCTTCAGCCCCGCATTCTCCGCAGCCAGCTTCTCATCCTGCATCTGCAGATTCTCGATAGTCGCATCAGCAGCACGGAATTCGCGCTGAGACTCTGCAAGCTTCTGCTCAAGTGCTGCGTAGTCTTCGTGGCTAACATATCCACCATCAGGTTGATCCAGCATCGCTGCATATCGACCTGATGCTGAGTCTTTGTATCCAACGCTATAACGATTCACGCTCATATCTTTACCCCCGCTTACCCGTATAAGTTATTGATTACGTTGATATCAAAAAGGATCGTCGATTCAGAACACTTCGACATTCCATCCGCCACCGGCTTTCTTCGGCTTCACAGTCACACCGATGATGCGGAACGGATACTGATCTGCTGCGACTTTGGTTTTCACCCTGGCGTCGTCGGTCCAGAAACCTTTCACCTCGTGTAATTCCATCTCGCCGGTGGTAAGCATCACCGCGAAGTCCGGCGTGTAGAACGTGTTGTCAGCCAGTCTCAGCTTGATACCTTCGAACCGGTACCAGGCCACCTCACCGGCATGCTTGCGCAGCTCCAGGTGCTGGCAGTACGCAGATTCTGTTTTGTTCATCTGGCCTGTCTTGAGTCGACCAAGAGCCTGTAACTGCTTTTTCATGATTTACCTCTCAGGTAATTTAAATCCACATTAGAATTAAAATCAATAGCTATGCGCATATTTTGTTACCTTCAGGGTAACTATGCAGGCGTAAAAAAATGCGCTGCCGCGCTGGTGCCGCTATGAGGGCTGGTATCCCCTGAATCCCTGCGGTATGGCTTTGTCCGGCTCCGGAACGTCGTTGATATCCCTTCGCTGCTGCTGGGCTACCGGCCTTGCCCTGGACTGCTGCACGCTTCTCGCCAGCTTCTGCTGCCACTGGTCGTGGTGGAATGCCTTCCCCTCCGCTTTCCAGTACGTGATGAATTCTGCCAGTTCGAACGGCGTGATGTCCGTCTTCAGGGTTATGCCCCATAGCGCAGCGCGCTGGATGAATTGCGGATCCGGCTTCCAGTTGTCGCGCATCTGGAATTTTCCAAACTCACCCATTCCGCCAGGCGCAATGTAGCCATTCAGCATCGCGTTGTTCGCATCCGGATCTGGTTCACCGCCACCAGCAGAGTTATCCACAGGTGAAATTTTTTCGCCCCCTGTGTGGGGTTTATCTTTTATATCTTCTCTTCTCTTCTCTTCTCTGGTCCGCTTTTTGTCCGCTTCTGATGCGGACGCTTTGCGGACATTTCTCTTCCTGTCAGCGTCCTGTGCTCGACGCTTGGCAGACTGCCCGTTATGGGCCTCGAAGCGCGGCATTACTAGGCTTTCGCCATTTTCTTCGAGCCATCCGACAGCCATCATTGCCCGGGAAAACCCAGGGAAGCCGATCAGGTCGTCGAGAGTGTCCGCGCTGTATCCGTCAAGCAAACCGTCAACGGAGTGGACATCAAAAAGACACCATGCGGAATGTAGTCCGCCAACTATCCGCAATCTGTCCGCTTTCAATGCGGACGCCATGCGGACAACTTTAGGGTGCGTGTGCAGGTCGGCACGCATCTTAATCCAGTCACCGGCCATATAAACCTCTCACTCACAGAGTCCATAACGGGACGAGCAAACTGATGTGTCCATGCTCGCTTTCACCAGGTCGTAAACCTTCCCCCCCCGACCGGTCTTGGCCCACTCTAAAACTTCATCAACTCCAGGGGTGTTCATCCCGCCGCGTGGGCCATAGAATCCAGACCATTCAACCCGTTCCACATCAGGTGTAAGCCCATAGAGTTGTACTTCCCTACCCAGAGGAAGGTTGAATTGCTTCATCCACCTTTGGCTTATTTCACCTACGCTCATCCAGTGAACCCAGCGACTGACAAGGCGAACCTTTAACTCCCATTGCCTGTGCTTTTCGATGTATTCAGGCCAGCGAGCTGCCGTCTCAGCTATTTCCTCTTTATTGCACAGCACACAGTTCATGCAGCCGACGCGCGCAGCACCCTGGGTATACAAAGGGTTCGGGGCAACACCGAAATATTTATGAAGGGCAAATACATCTGCTGCTGTCCACTGGTGGATAGGAAGGAAGTTGTAGAGAAATTCAGGGTCTCGCTGATCAGTTGAAAACCTCTCGTACCCGGCACGCTTCGACGACTCATCCGCCCGCACTCCGGACCACTGAACGATAACCTCACCATCATCCAACATGGGTTGCATGACAGCGTCGAATGCTATTTGGATCTTTAACTCATCTGTGCAGAAACGATCCCGTAGTTGAGGGAACTTGCCATGAAGTAAACAGGCATCAAGAAATGAATTTCCGCTTGGATGCAGAACAGAAAGCGCTGCCTCAAGTGGTGTATGAAATTCAATACCCCACTTTTCAGCAGTACGCTGCCAGGCCTTGCCAAATTTAGTATCACTTCTTGCCAGGGAAGGCATGATAATCCCCCGGTATGAGCCCATTCTTATTGCCTGTCGTTTGGTCCATGCTGAGCTTATGGCTTCGCGCCGACGTGAGAAATGCTCCTCTGAGTAAACTCGTTTAACCATGCTTATCGGTTTGCATCCGATTTGCTCATGAATGGTTTTGCCGAACTCAATTGTCAGCTCATGTTCGTTGTCGGTATCGGCCATGACCCCCTGCACCTTGTCTCCGAACAGCGCATGCGCGATCGCCATAGTGGCAGTGGAATCTTTCCCGGCAGAAAAGTTAACGATGATTTTGTGGTCTTCAGGGATCCTGAACTCATCGACGTAACGCTGGTAAGCTGATTCGATTTCTTTAATCTTCTGTGAAATATCAGTTGGCACGATAATCATTGCTGCGTCGCTCATTGAGCAGTCTCCCTGGCTAATTTATTTATTTTCATTTTCTCTGAGCGCAACTGCTGCTGGCGTCGAGCCCGCTCGTTGTTGCACTTAACGCATTCACCACTGAGGGTATAGCGCTCGCTGTCATGCCCGTGAATGCACTTCTTGCCGGTGTAGAACCTGGCGAGGCCCATTTCGAGAGCTTCACGCTGAGTTAATCGCTTCATTTGCACCTCTCTTTGAAATTTATCTTTGGTAATTTTGTGCGATGGCCGAAAAAAGATCAACCATATTTGGATCATTATTACCTGAGGGGACTGAATAGATATGAAAAGACCGCCAGAAGGCGGCCTGATGGGGGTTTGAAGGAGGTTTTATTCGTAGAAGAAGATAGCCAGTTCCGGCTTTGTTCTGACCCATCCGCGTTGTTTGCATGCCTTAAATAGCCCATTCATCAATGTCTTACCGGGCATTTTGCGACGGCCTGTCAGATGCGTCTGGATGTAGTGGCTGGTCGTTCCGGCCTCGTCAGCAAAGGCATTTCGCTCATCAGGAGTGAGTTGCAACCAGTGTTTTTTGAAGTCGAATTTTTCGTTCTCGCTCATAGCTATTGCCTGATATTAATTTCAGATAACAAATATTCACCCAGAAGGTAATAAAAATCAAGGTTTGTTACCCGTGAGGTGCATTTACCTGTAGGGTAAATTCGCTTTTAATTGAACCACTAACTAATTCATATATGAGGCGATTCACCAGAGCATGAAAAGTATTCAGGATATCCGCAGGCAGAATATTAACGATATCATCGACCGTGACTTCAACGGGGTGCAGACTCGTCTGGCGGAAAAACTGGGAACTCAGGCAAACCTGGTGAACCGCTGGGCCCGCGGGCAGAAGGTGGTCGGCGACACGGTGGCGCGCAAGATTGAGAAGGCAGCAAACAAGCCGTCGAACTGGCTGGACGTCGATCACTCATTATCTGCTGTTGCCATCCCACATGAGGAGATCACCCCTTCCGATATCGGCCAGCTGGCGGCGCATAACCTCGAAGCGTGGATGCAGAACAACCGCGACCTGTCATCTCAGGGAAAGGTGTCGAAAGCGTCCGGCGTTGCCCAGGCTACAATCCAGCGCATGCTGAACAATGAAGTCAGCGTTTCTATCTCCACCCTGGAGGCGATCGCCAGCGCGTTCGGGCGCCGGGGCTATGAACTGCTCATCCATCCTCGCGACCCGGCGACCATCCATTACGACCGGGCCCGCTACGCATTGTTACCTGAGAGCGAGAAAAGCAAGATTGAGAGTTACGTCGATTTCGTGATTGTTCAGAACGGTAAAACGCAAGAATAACTTTTTAAATTTCAGATACTAAGCCGCCACAGAGCGGCTTTTTTATTGCCCCAAAGATTACCTCACGGGTAATTTTTTATAATCATATCTATTGACATCAAACCACATAAGGATAATTATTACCTCAACGGTAACACTGAGGTAACGAATTATGCAGTGGAAAATCATCAACGGTTGGTACTGCGTTACGGCGTGCGGGCTGATGAGCACCAAGTGCCGCACTCTGCATGAGGCCATCAACTGGGCATTTGTCACCAAGATGGCAGTAAAAACTGAAATGGATATGGGGGTGAGCAAGTGAACATCCAGCAGATTAATAACCTGAAAAAAATCATGACCAGCATCGACAGCGACTACCAGCTGAGTCAGCTGCACTACGAGCGCCAGGTGGAGCTGATCGACGCTATCAAGTTCCACCAGCTGCAAAAGCCTTTCTATGAGCTGGAACGCAAAGGCGTGCGCACCGAGATTCTTGAAGAACTGATGATGAGCACGGAATTCGAAGAGGCGCTCGCAGCTTACCAGGCCGCGATGACGAGCATCATCGCGAAGTGGGATCTGGCTGACCAGCTGGACACGGCGAGGACTGCGGCATGAAGCCAGGAATTTACTTCGACATCAGCAACGAGGATTACCACGCTGGCGACGGCGTGAGTAAGTCGCAGTTGGATATGGTGGCGTTGAGCCCAGCCCTGTTGCAGTGGCAGAAATCCGCGCCGGTCGACACCGAAAAGCTTAAGGCGCTGGACATGGGTACCGCCCTGCACTGCCTGCTGCTGGAGCCGGATGAATTCGATAAGCGTTTCATCGTGGCGCCGCAGTTCAACCGTCGCACAGCCTCCGGAAAAGAGGATGAAGCTGCGTTTCTTAATGATGTTGCAGGAATGGGCATGACGGTTATGGATGCTGAGCAGGGCCGGAAGCTGCAACTGATGCGCGACAGCGCGATGGCCCACCCGGCGGCGCGCTGGCTGCTTGAGGCGGAAGGATTCTGCGAAGTATCGCATTACTGGACGGATCCGGAGACTGGCGAACTGTGCCGCATTCGCCCGGACAAGCGCCTGAAGCATCACCCGGTGCTGCTGGACGTGAAGAAGGTTGCCGATATGGAGCGGTTCGCCCGCCACATCGAGGAATTCAGGTACCACGTGCAGGATGCCATGTACCGCGAAGGCGCGCAGCAGACCACCGGAGAACCTCACGGATTCTTCTTCCTGGCAGTGAGCGAAACCATCGACTGCGGGCGCTACCCGGTGCGCGTGTTTGAACTGGATACGCCGGACGTAGATGCCGGGCACGCACTTTTCCGCCGGGATCTGAATACCTACCACCAGTGCCGGGAGTCTGGCGAATGGGGTGGATTTGAAATTATTAAACGCCCTGAATGGGCACGCAAACAGGATATGTACGTATGAGCAACGACATCACAATCACATCGCAGCCTGGCGCTACCGTTGGCACCGCTGCGGCAATATTCAGTCCTGAGGGTATGGACCGCCTGGTGCGTTTCGCAACCCTGATGGCTGACAGTAAGGCCACCGTTCCGGCGCATCTTGCAGGAAAGCCTGCTGACTGCCTGGCCGTGACCATGCAGGCGGCACAGTGGGGCATGAACCCGTTCGCCGTGGCGCAGAAAACACATGTGGTTAACGGCACGCTGGGTTATGAAGCGCAGCTGGTAAACGCGGTTGTGTCATCCTCCAATCTGCTGGCCACACGTCTGAATTATCGCTGGGATGGTGACTGGTCGAAAGTAAACGGAAAATCCGACAAATCGCCGAGCCTGACCGTTACCGTATGGGCAACCCTCAAAGGAGAATCAGAGCCGCGCGAGCTGACGATCAGCATGGCCCAGGCCGGTGTGCGCAACTCCCCTCTGTGGGAGCAGGATCCTCGACAGCAGCTCGCATATCTGTGCGTTAAACGCTGGGCTCGCCTGAATGCTCCTGATGTCCTGCTTGGCGTGTACACCCCTGACGAATTGCAGGAGACGGCGCCACGCGTTGAGCGCGATATCACGCCTACGCCAGCTACCGCGTCCGGCATGAACAAGCTGATCAACTCCAAGCCTGAGCAGCACCAGGAAGAGAAACCAAAGAGCAGCGATGACCGAGATCCAGATGAGATGTTGATGTCTTTCACTGATGCGGCTGGCAAAGCGGAGAGTGTAGAAAAGCTGGATTTGATCTTCAACGGCGGGGTATGGCCTGACGGGAAAAAGCGCCCTGGTGCCAAAGATGCGCTATCTGGCAAATGGCTTGAAATGGCAGAAGACGTTTATAACGTCCGCCGCAATGAACTGAACGAAGTCCCTATGTAATCACCACCGTGGCGCCACGGCGCCACACCTGCAACCAAGAGAGGTATTTATGAAAGGTGCATTTGGTAAGAAGGAACTCCTGGCGGTGGTGCCACTGTCATGGAGCACGATTGACCGCCTGGAACAGGCTGGCGAATTCCCGTCCCGTTTCTGGATAACCGATCGCCGCTGCGCGTGGGACCAGAGCGAAGTTGAAGCATGGCTGGATAAACGTAAGGCGGCAAGTCCGGCGACGTTCACCGGAAAAAAGCCGCCGGTTGACCGCCGCGTGTATCGCCCGGTGAGTGCGGCAGCATGACGGCGCTGAAGAAGCATATCGGCAGATGGTCAGATGTGTACCTGTATCTGGCCGTGGTCGCCTACCTGATGTGGCTGGCGGCGGTAATCAGTTGAGAGGTCAGGATCAGATGAAAAAGACGAAGCTTGAGCGCTATCACGAAGACTACGTGTCGCAGCGCCGTGTTGAAAGAGTGGTGGCAGTAACGCCGGAAGCAATGGAGATCGAAAGCCGGGCCATCGAGCGCGAGCGCCGCGGGCACTACCGAATCGCAGCCCGTCTCTGGCTCCAGTGCCTGGATGCGGCTGTCGGTGAAGTAGAGCGCGCCCGCATCGCGGTGCGCCGCCAGCAGTGCATCACCAAAGGTAACCGCACCCCGCATCTGGACTACAGCGGGATCGGATGTCGCGGGGTGGTGTATGACTAATCCGCACGACGGGATCACCGTGGGCAGTGTCACGCCGCCCTATTCCATTAATCGCCGTGGATGGGTAGCACCGAGCGGCGACGTTATCAGAAACCCATTGAAGGCTCAGCGCCTGGCTGAGCTGATGAACAGTAAGAAGGTGGCGGCATGACCGGAAAATACACTCTCATTTACGCAGACCCGCCTTGGGTATACCGTGACAAAGCAGCCGACGGCGAGCGCGGCGCCGGCTTCAAGTATCCGGTTATGAACGTGCTGGACATCTGCCGCCTGCCTGTGTGGGATCTGGCTGCCGAAGATTGCCTGCTGGCTATGTGGTGGGTACCGACGCAGCCGGTTGAAGCGCTGAAGGTTATCGAAGCGTGGGGATTCCGCCTGATGACGATGAAGGGATTCACCTGGCATAAGACGAACAAGCACAAAGGCAACAGCGCGATCGGAATGGGCCATATGACCCGGGCGAACAGTGAAGACTGCCTGTTTGCGGTGCGTGGGAAGCTGCCGGCGCGCATGGATGCCTCGATCTGCCAGCATGTCACGGCGCCGCGCATGGAGAACTCGCGCAAACCTGACGTGATCAGGGAGAAACTTGTGCAGCTGCTGGGAGATGTGCCACGCATTGAGCTTTTCGCCCGCCAGTCGTCGCATGGCTTTGACGCATGGGGCAACCAGTGCGATGGCCCGGCGGTGCAGCTGCACCCTGGTTACGCGCTGGATATAACTGGATTGACGCGGGCATTCGGAAATGCACCGCTTTCACCAACAGACAACCAGGGCCGGGAGCGTGCAGCATGACCATATCTGACCATGCGGATTTAATCCGTCAACTCGAAGAGTGCCGCGCCGTGATACATCAAAAAACAGCACAGGTGAAATGGTTACAAACTGAAAATAGCCATTTGCATAAGAAGTGTGAAGAGTTGCAAATGGCTGTAGAAATACAGAGGGAGTTTATTAGATCGCGAAATTAACAGCTCTGGTTCATCCACCTCTCAAATTTAGACGGGGAGAACGGCACCAGATCGGTGTGCTCCCCATTAATCCAGGCATCAACCATATCCGCCCACTGCTGCAACATATAGGCTCGCTGCCGGGCATACTCCGCTTTGTTGTACACCGCGCGCACGCCTTTCTGCTCATGTGCCTGTGCCTTCTCGATCCAGTCTGACGGGTAATCCGCTTCGTGCAGCAGCGTGCTGGCCGTGCGGCGCAGGTCATGCACCGTGAAAGCCTGTATCTTCTCACCGTCTTTGTTTATGGCATCAACGGTCCTGTCTATAAGGGAGTTCAGCGCGGCATTCGATAATGGCTTGCGGAAGTTGTAGCGCCCGGGAACCAGGTATTCGCTGCCACCAGCACACATCTGCAGGCCAACCAGCAGATCCTGCGCCTGCTTCGGCAGATAAATCACATGCGCGCGCCTGGCCTTCATTCGGTCAGCTGGTATCGTCCATGTCAAGTTCCTGAAATCAATCTCCTGCCATGTCGCGTAAGTGAATTCGCTTTTTCGAACCAGCGTCAGCAGCACCAGCTTCAGCGCCATCTTCATGGTGCCCATAGCACCGACGTCATCCAGCGCGCGGAAGAATATGCCAATCTCCTCAGGCGACAGCGTGCGCTCGCGAGGCTTAAACATGGCAATGGATGATGGCTTAATGTCGGCTGCCGGATTGAACAGACCATGCCCGCGGTCATTGGCGTACCGGTATACGCTGCTGATTATCTCCCTGACCTGAATCGCCGTCGCCCGGCCGCCACGCTCAACGATACGATCGCAAAGGTCGCGCACCACTCTGGTGGTTATCTCAGTCATCATCTTGTTGCCGAGCGCCGGGAGGATATCCCTGTCGATCACTGCCTGCTTCATGGCGCGGGTGCTGTCGGCCAGGGTGACGTGTTTCATGTAGGTGTCGGTATATACCGCGAATGTTTCGGCTCCGGCGATCTGCCTGATACCGTCACGTTTCGCCGCAGCAGGCGACCGGCCTGACTTCAGCAGTTTTTTGGCGGCAATGAGTTCCTCGCGAGCTTCCGCCAGGCTGATACCGTCACGGCCGTACTGGCCGATCACCAGCGTTTCCCGGCGGCCGTTAATGCGGTAGTCGTAGCGGAACGAGACAGAGCCTGAAGTAAGCACGGCAACATACAGCCCGTCACGGTCTGTAACCTTGTACAGTTTCTCCTGCGGCTTGAGGTTTTTCAGTTTGGTATCGGTAAGCACGATTCACCCGTAATGCATCCATGTTTTTATCGGTATGAGAGTATACCTTTCGGGTAATACCGTCACCTGTACCGTCGAAAAATGTGGTGTAGAGTGAATAGATATGAGTAGATATAAACAAAAACCCTCTGCAATTACAGAGGGTTATAGAGGATATTGAATAGATATGATGTGCTATGACCTAGCTATACATCATTCCCACTCAATCGTAGCCGGTGGCTTGCCGCTGATGTCATACACCACGCGGGAAATGCCGTTCACTTCGTTGATGATGCGGTTAGACACGCGGCCTAAGAAGTCATACGGCAGGTGCGCCCAGTGCGCGGTCATGAAGTCGATGGTTTCCACCGCACGCAGGGAGACTACCCAGTCGTACTTACGGCCATCGCCCATCACGCCGACCGAGCGAACCGGCAGGAACACGGTGAACGCCTGGCTCACTTTGTTGTACAGGTCAGCTTTGTGCAGCTCTTCGATGAAGATCGCGTCCGCGCGACGCAGCAGGTCGCAGTACTCTTTCTTCACTTCGCCCAGCACGCGTACGCCGAGACCCGGGCCCGGGAACGGGTGACGGTAGAGCATGTCGTACGGCAGACCCAGTTCCAGGCCAATCTTACGCACTTCGTCTTTGAACAGCTCACGCAGTGGCTCAACCAGGCCCATCTTCATCTCTTTCGGCAGGCCGCCCACGTTGTGGTGAGATTTGATGACGTGCGCTTTACCGGTAGCGGAGGCCGCAGACTCGATCACGTCAGGGTAGATGGTGCCCTGCGCCAGCCATTTCACATCTTCCAGCTTCAGCGCTTCTTCGTCGAACACTTCCACGAACACGCGACCGATGATTTTACGTTTCGCTTCCGGATCGTTCTCGCCTTTCAGCGCGTCCAGGAAGCGCTGCTCGCCTTCCACGTGAACGATGTTCAGACCGAAGTGGTCGCCAAACATGTCCATAACCTGCTGGGCTTCGTTCAGACGCAGCAGACCGTTGTCCACGAAGACGCAGGTCAGGTTTTTACCGATGGCGCGGTGCAGCAGCATCGCGGTTACGGAGGAGTCCACGCCGCCGGAGAGGCCGAGGATCACTTTGTCATCACCAACCTGCTGGCGGATACGCTCCACGGCATCGTCGATGATTTTTGCCGGGGTCCACAGGGCTTCACACTGGCAGATGTCACGCACGAAGCGCTCCAGCATGCGCATACCCTGACGGGTGTGGGTCACTTCCGGGTGGAACTGCACGCCGTAGAAACGTTTTTCTTCGTTCGCCATGATGGCGAACGGGCAGCTTTCAGTGCTGGCAACGGTCACGAAGTCAGACGGGATAGCGGTGACTTTGTCGCCGTGGCTCATCCACACGTCCAGCAGCGGTTTGCCGTCTGCGGTCAGGGAGTCTTCGATACCGCGCACCAGCGCGCTGTCGGTGACGACTTCAACCTGTGCGTAGCCGAACTCACGCTCGTTAGAGCCTTCTACGTGGCCGCCCAGCTGCATCGCCATGGTCTGCATGCCGTAGCAAACGCCGAACACCGGTACGCCCGCTTCGAACACGTACTGCGGCGCACGCGGGCTGTTCTCTTCGGTGGTGCTTTCCGGGCCGCCGGACAGGATGATGCCGCTTGGATTGAACTCGCGAATCTGTGCTTCCGTGACATCCCACGCCCACAGCTCACAGTAAACGCCCAGCTCACGCACGCGGCGCGCCACCAGCTGAGTGTACTGAGAACCAAAGTCCAGGATGAGAATGCGATGTTTATGAATGTTTTCCGTCATTGACGCTAATTCCGAGGCAAGTGAAACAAAACAAAGCGCCCGGCATTGAGCCGGGCGCGGAAATTTATCAGGAGCCCAGACGGTAGTTCGGGGACTCTTTGGTGATCGTCACGTCGTGAACGTGGCTCTCCTGGATACCCGCACCGCTGATGCGTACGAATTCCGCTTTGGTACGCAGCAGGTCAATGGTACCACAGCCGGTCAGACCCATACAGGAGCGCAGGCCGCCCATCTGCTGGTGAATGATCTCTTTCAGTCGGCCTTTATACGCCACACGGCCTTCAATACCTTCCGGCACCAGTTTGTCTGCGGCGTTATCGGTCTGGAAGTAACGGTCAGAGGAACCTTTAGACATCGCGCCCAGGGAGCCCATACCGCGGTAGGATTTATAAGAACGCCCCTGGTAGAGTTCGATTTCACCCGGGGATTCTTCGGTACCGGCCAGCATGGAGCCCACCATCACGGCTGCGGCACCTGCGGCGATCGCTTTGGCGATGTCGCCAGAGAAACGGATACCGCCGTCCGCGATGACCGGAATACCGGTACCTTCCAGCGCTTCAACCGCGTCAGAAACCGCCGTGATCTGCGGCACGCCTACGCCGGTGACGATACGGGTGGTACAGATAGAGCCAGGACCGATACCCACTTTCACCGCGCTGCAACCCGCTTCCGCCAGCGCGCGAGCGCCTGCGCCGGTTGCCACGTTACCGCCGATGATCTGGAGATCCGGGTATTTAGCACGGGTTTCACGAATACGTTGCAGAACGCCTTCGGAGTGGCCGTGGGAGGAGTCAATCAGCAGCACGTCAACGCCCGCAGCAACCAGCGCGTCAACGCGCTCTTCGTTACCCGCACCTGCGCCAACCGCAGCGCCGACGCGCAGACGGCCATGCTCGTCTTTACAGGCGTTCGGTTTACGTTCTGCTTTCTGGAAATCTTTAACGGTGATCATGCCGCGCAGGTGGAAGTTCGCGTCCACTACAAGCGCTTTCTCAACGCGTTTTTCGTGCATTTTCGCCAGCACCACGTCGCGGGTTTCGCCTTCACGCACGGTCACCAGACGCTCTTTTGGCGTCATGTAGACGCTGACAGGCTGGTTCAGGTCAGTCACGAAACGCACGTCACGACCGGTAATGATACCCACCAGTTCGTTGTCTTCAGTGACTACCGGATAGCCTGCAAAGCCGTTACGCTCGGTCAGGGCTTTCACTTCGTGCAGCGTGGTGGTTGGCAGAACGGTCTGAGGATCGGACACGATACCGGATTCATGCTTCTTCACGCGGCGAACTTCTTCCGCCTGACGCTCGATAGACATGTTTTTGTGGATAAAGCCAATGCCGCCTTCCTGTGCCAGGGCGATAGCCAGACGCGCTTCAGTCACGGTGTCCATTGCTGCGGAGAGCATAGGAATGTTCAGACGAATGGTTTTCGTCAACTGCGTGCTGAGGTCGGCAGTATTCGGCAGAACGGTGGAGTGAGCGGGAACGAGGAGGACGTCGTCAAACGTCAGTGCTTCTTTAGCGATACGTAGCATGGGCAATATCTCTGACCTGGGTGGTTAAATATTGCCGTGGCATTATACAGAGCGTAACCGATTGCATCCACACTTTTTTGAAAAAAATGCTTGCGCTCACCTCTCAGCAGGTTACTATCGACTGAATAACTTGCTGATTTAGAATTTGATCCCGCTCACATGTTATCCTCTCAATCCCCCTCAATTTATACTGTCAGCCGCCTTAATCAGACGGTACGTTTGCTGCTTGAGCAGGAAATGGGACAGGTCTGGATCAGCGGTGAAATCTCTAACTTCACGCAGCCTGCTTCCGGTCACTGGTACTTTACGCTGAAAGACGACACCGCTCAGGTGCGCTGCGCGATGTTCCGCAACAGCAACCGTCGCGTGACGTTCCGTCCTCAGCATGGCCAGCAGGTTCTGGTTCGCGCCAACATTACCCTGTATGAGCCGCGCGGCGATTATCAGATTATCGTCGAGAGCATGCAGCCCGCCGGTGAAGGCTTGCTGCAACAGAAGTACGAGCAGCTCAAAGCCATGCTTTCGGCTGAGGGATTGTTCGACCAGCAGTTTAAAAAGCCCCTGCCCTCACCCGCTCACTGCGTTGGGGTCATTACCTCGAAAACCGGTGCGGCCCTGCACGATATTTTGCACGTCCTGAAGCGCCGTGACCCTTCCCTGCCCGTCATTATTTACCCAACTGCCGTTCAGGGTGACGATGCGCCGGGGCAGATCGTGCGCGCGATTGAACTGGCAAATGCCCGTCAGGAGTGTGATGTCCTGATCGTCGGGCGCGGCGGCGGCTCGCTGGAAGACCTTTGGAGCTTTAACGACGAGCGCGTGGCGCGGGCAATCTTTGCCAGCCTTATCCCGGTGGTAAGCGCCGTCGGCCATGAAACGGATGTGACGATAGCCGATTTTGTCGCGGATTTACGCGCGCCCACGCCGTCCGCGGCGGCAGAGGTAGTCAGCCGTAACCAGCTGGAGCTGCTGCGTCAGATCCAGAACGGGCAGCAGCGCCTGGAGATGGCGATGGATTACTTCCTCGCCAACCGTACCCGCCGCTTTACCCAGCTTCACCATCGTCTGCAACAGCAGCATCCGCAATTGCGTCTGGCGCGTCAGCAAACCGTGCTGGAACGTCTGCGTCAGCGGATGAACTTCGCGCTGGATAACCAGCTTAAGCGGGCGGTATCTCGCCAGCAGCGCGTCACGCAGCGTCTGAACCAGCAAAACCCGCAGCCGAAGATTTATCGCGCACAAACGCGTATCCAGCAGCTTGAGTTCCGCCTCGCGGAAAATATCCGCTCACGCCTGAGCACCACGCGCGAGCGTTTCGGCAATGCGGTCACCCATCTGGAAGCCGTCAGCCCGCTCTCCACGCTGGCTCGCGGCTATAGTGTGACCACCGCGACGGACGGCAAAGTGCTGAAACAAACGAAACAGGTTAAAGCCGGGGATGTGCTCACCACCCGGCTTTCTGACGGCTGGGTCGAGAGTGAGGTGAAAGAGATCAAACCGGTGAAAAAAACGCGCCAGCGTAAAAGCGGATAAATCTTCGCCGGTTACAAACTATACTGCTGCTATTGCCTTTTTTAATAAGGAGAGCAGCATGCCCCATTTTCATAGCGTCATCCCTCCGTATATTCTTCGCCGTATTATCGAAAGCGGTTCTGAGCCGCAGCAGCGCTGCGCCCGTCAGACCTTAACCCACGTCCAGACGCTGATGGCCCATATGCCGGGCAAACCCGCCGCGCCGCATGTGAATAAAGCCGGTCAGCTTGAGCGTGACATCTACGATGCGAAACAGACCCAGGAGCTGCCGGGTACCCAGGTGCGCTATGAAGGCCAGCCCTCCAACGGCGATGTGGCGGTGGATGAAGCGTACGATTATCTGGGTATCACCCATGATTTCTTCTGGAAAGAATATCAGCGCGATTCACTCGATAACAAAGGACTGATCCTCACCGGCACCGTGCATTATGGTCGGGAATATCAGAACGCCTTCTGGAACGGCCAGCAGATGGTCTTTGGCGACGGTGACGGAGAAATCTTCAACCGCTTCACCATTGCCATCGACGTGGTGGCGCATGAGCTGAGCCACGGCGTGACCGAGACCGAAGCCGGGCTGATTTATTTTGAACAGTCGGGCGCGCTGAACGAGTCGTTATCCGACGTGTTTGGCTCGCTGGTGAAGCAGTATCATCTGAAGCAAACCGCCGATAAAGCAGACTGGCTGATTGGTGAAGGGCTGCTGGCAGCGGGGATTAACGGCAAAGGGCTACGTTCCATGTCTGAACCCGGTACCGCCTACGACGATCCGCTGCTCGGCAAAGACCCGCAGCCCGCGCACATGAAAGATTTCATCAAAACGCGCGAGGATAACGGCGGCGTGCATCTTAACTCCGGCATCCCCAACCGCGCGTTTTACCTGGCCGCAACGGCGATCGGTGGCTACGCCTGGGAAAAAGCGGGTTATGCCTGGTACGACACGGTTTGCGATCGCAACCTGGCGCAGGATGCGGATTTTGACGCTTTCGCAAAACTGACGATAGCGCACGGCGAGAAACGATCCGGTAGCGACGTTGGGGCGGCCATTAAACAAGCCTGGGAACAGGTGGGAGTACTGTAATGCAGGTTCCGGAACTGACGGATGACGCCGTGGTTGAGCTGGCCCGGGAAGGCGGCGTCGCCTTTATCCCTAAGCTGAGCGGCCAGCGCACCATTGCGCTCTCCTCGCTTAATGAGGCCCAGCGCCAGCGCCTGGTGAGCATTCTTGAGCAGGCTTTCCCGCGCGGCCAGCCGCCCGGGCAAGCCTCTTCCCCCGGCAGCGGTGACCAGCGCTATTTCCGCATCCAGATTATCTGGACCGGCCAAAATCAGGCGCACTACGCCGATATCATCGTGCTGGTACCCGAGCAGGAAGCACCCGAGTCGCTGGTGGAACTGTGGCAGAAAGGTGAAGGCTGCGTGTGCGATTAACCTTCGGCCCGAACAAACTCCACGCGTTTTTTAGAGATAAGACCGTGGCCGTTCTGGCAAAAATAGTCCACCGCACCGCAGGCTTTTAGTACCTGGAGTGGCTGATGACACTCCGGGCAGCGGGCTTCGAGCGCGATATCTTTATTACAACTTTCGCAGTGCGCTACCCCGTTCAGGGGCTCCAGCGGTGTCTGGCAATCCGGGCAGGTAATCGTCATGGTGACTCCTTCAAAGCGTTCAGGTCTGCGATAATTTTACCACGTCGCGTTCAGTGCGGGCCACGCAACTGTTGCTGTAAGGTTAGCAGCAGCGTCACCTCCTCGACCCTCCGGCGCGTCGTGCGGCTCACCTGGTGCGGATCCCGTTCAAAGAGACTTTTTGCCCCCAGAATATGCTCCGCAAGGCAATGCTCGTAGATCGTACCGGGAATATGCCAGCGCTGAATTTCTTTACCCTTAATCAGCTCCAGCACATCTTCTGCGCCGCGTCGGTCGTGGCTGACGATGCGCCCGTCGCGCAAATGGAAGCGTAATCCCTTTTGCCCGCCCGCAGGCCCCGCGTATTTGTTAAGCCAGATGTCCACCGGCACGCCGCTGATGCTTCCCTGCAAATGCGCCTCGCCTTCCGCCGTGGTCAGATCGCCCATTGCGATTTCGCGGCCCAGGCGGTCTTTTGCTGTCACCACCTGCAACGTCATATCGTCACTGCCGTCCAGGTAACGCACCGTTTCACGCAGCATCGCCAGCACGTGCGTACCGATATCCAGAATCACACCATCTGGATGGCGAAGCGTTCGCGCGTCTGGCTCGCCGGTGGCGAAGTTGAGCGCAATGGGCTCTCCTTCGGCGTTATACCCGCTTGGCTCCTGCAAAAAACCTTCGATTTTGACGATGTCAGAAACATGAGCGACCAGTGATTGCTTTACGCTATCGAGACGCGCCATCCAGTGATCGAGCGCCAGCACGCGGTCGGCGGCTCCCGGTTGAGCCAGCAGCGCTTTCAGTTTTTCAATTTGGGGCAGCGTGGCGACAATCGGTTTTTCTACCACAATACGCGACGCGGGTGAGGCCAGCGCCTGCTCAAGTACCTCGAGGTGGTACAGGGAGGAAGTGGTGATAAACAGGGTATCCAGCGGGTGGGAAAGAAGTTCACCGAGCGACGCGCAACGTGTGACCCCTTCAGGCTGCTTCTCGGGATGAATATCAAAACCTAAACAGCGCGGAGTATCAGGAAAAAGATTTCGTATTGCCGGTAAGTAAGCCGTTTCAACCACAGCACCAAGCCCAACAAACCCTAACAGCATGTTCTTACCTCGTTAAGTCAATTGCCGGGGCATAACGCCACCCCGGCAAGGTCGAGGTTTATCAGGCGTTAGCGGCCGGTTTAGTCTGCGCATTTTCCAGCATGCGGCGCACCGGAACAATGAGGACGATCAGCACCGCAGCACAAATCAGCAGCGCAATGGAGCAACGGGCAAAGAGGTCTGGCAGCATATCCAGCTGGTCGGCCTTCACGTGACCACCAATCAGCCCCGCAGCCAGGTTACCCAGCGCACTGGCGCAGAACCACAGGCCCATCATCTGGCCGCGCATTCTCTCCGGCGCCAGCAGGGTCATGGTCGCAAGACCAATCGGACTCAGGCACAGTTCCCCGAGCGTCAGCATCAGGATACTGCCCACCAGCCAGAACGGAGAAACCCCTGCCCCACCGTTGCTCAGCACGTTCTGCGCCGCCAGCATCATCAGGCCAAAGCCCGCCGCCGCGCACAGAATGCCGATCACGAACTTGGTGATGCTGCTCGGACGAATGTTTTTGCTCGCCAGCTTCGGCCATGCCCAGCTAAATACCGGGGCCAGCAGAATGATGAACAGGGCATTGATCGACTGGAACCACACCGCCGGGATCTCAAAATCACCGATCATGCGGTTAGTGTAGTCGTTGGCGAACAGGTTGAAGGAGGTTGGCTTCTGCTCGAACGCGGACCAGAAGAACGCGGCGGAGACCAGCAGAATAAAGCACACCAGCAGCCTTGCGCGCTCTTTGCGATTCAGCCCGGCGAAGATGAACAGATAGATGAAGTAGAGCGCGACGGAGGCGGCAATCACATACACCAGCACGCTGGCGACCGCGACCGGATTAATCACAATCACGCCCTGGGCAATCAACGTTACGATGATTGCAACACCCACAGCCAGCGCCAGCAGCCAGGCACCCACGCCGTTACGTTTCACTACCGGACTGTTCCAGGTGGAGTCCAGACCGACTTCACTGTCGTAGCGCTTCATGGCCGGAACGGCAAACACGCGGAAGATAATCAGGGCGACCAGCATCCCGATACCACCGATACCAAAGCCCCAGTGCCAGCCGTGGGTTTTAATCAGCCAGCCGGAAATCAGAGGGGCAATGAACGAGCCCATGTTGATGCCCATATAGAACAGCGAGAAACCGCCGTCACGACGCGCATCGCCTTTTTTATACAGGGTGCCGACCATGACCGAGATACAGGTCTTGAACAGGCCGGAGCCGAGCACGATAAACATCAGGCCGATGAAGAACAGGTTGTCGCCCATGATGGCCGACAGGGCGATCGACAGGTGCCCGAGCGCAATCAAAATCGAACCGTACCAGACGGCCCGCTGCTGGCCGAGCCAGTTATCCGCCAGCCAGCCGCCCGGCAGCGCAGCGAGGTACATGGTGCCGGCAAAGATGCCGACAATCGCCGAGGCGTTTTCACGCGCTAGGCCCATCCCGCCGTCATAGACGGTGGCGGCCATAAACAGAATCAGTAGCGGGCGAATACCGTAAAACGAAAAACGCTCCCACATCTCGGTGAAGAACAGCGAACCGAGCGGATAAGGATGGCCGAAGAAGGTTCGGCTCTCTTTTTGATTAACAGAGGATTGCATAATTCTCCCGAAAAGGTATGTGTCGTGCTTGTAAACACCAGCATGTACGCCGAACGGTTACGTATCCGATCGATTTTTTACATGCGGCGAAATGTTGGTTAACCATTTGATAACCAGGCGCTAGTTTTGTCTAGTACCGAACCCTGGACTTTAAGACGAAAATTCGATGATTGTCTACTTTCTTAGATATAAACATGGTTAAAAGCGAATAGTGATTGACATCACACAGGGAAGGCAGGCCTTTTGAATGGGCGAAAAAAACCCGCGACAGGCGCGGGTTTTAGTGAGTTCGGTAAGAATTATTTGCTTTTCTTAATGTGCTTAATCAAACGCTTACGCTTACGCATCTGGTTCGGCGTCAGGGTGTTGCGTTTATTCGCAAACGGGTTCTCCCCTTCCTTGAACTGAATACGGATAGGCGTACCCATCACGTCCAGCGACTTGCGGAAGTAGTTCATCAGGTAGCGTTTGTAGGAGTCCGGCAGATCCTTCACCTGGTTACCGTGGATCACCACGATAGGCGGGTTATACCCCCCGGCGTGAGCATATTTCAGCTTCACGCGACGACCGCGCACCAGCGGCGGCTGGTGGTCTTCAGCAGCCATGTTCATGATACGGGTCAGCATCGCCGTGCTCTGACGGCGGGTAGAGCTGTCATAGGCTTCACGAACGGATTCGAACAGGTTGCCAACACCACTCCCGTGCAGGGCAGAGATGAAGTGAACGCGGGCAAAGTCGATAAAGCCCAGACGGAAGTCCAGCGTCTCTTTCACCTGCTCGCGCACTTCATTGCTCAAACCGTCCCACTTGTTGACGACGATAACCAGCGAGCGCCCACTATTGAGGATAAAGCCGAGCAGAGAGAGATCCTGATCGGAGATACCTTCACGTGCGTCGATGACCAGCAGCACCACGTTGGCGTCTTCAATCGCCTGAAGGGTTTTGATCACCGAGAATTTTTCTACCACATCGGTGATTTTCCCACGCTTACGCACCCCTGCGGTGTCGATAAGTACGTACTCACGTTCATCGCGCTGCATTGGAATGTAAATGCTGTCACGCGTTGTGCCTGGCATGTCGTAAACCACCACGCGCTCTTCACCGAGAATACGGTTAGTAAGCGTAGACTTACCTACGTTTGGGCGACCCACGATAGCCAGCTTGATAGGCAGATCCTGCGGGTTGAAGTCGTCTTCCGGCTCTTCCTCGCCTTCCTCTCCGGCTTCAAACTGCGCCCAGTATTCAGCGTCCTCGTCCACCTCTTCCGGCGGGTTCACTTCATCTACCCACGGCAGCAGAACGGTTTCCAGCAGGCTGGTAACGCCACGACCATGCGAGGCCGCGATAGGATAAATATCGCCCAGGCCTAAAGACCAGAAATCCGCAACAGCCTGATCGGCATCGATGCCGTCAGTTTTGTTCGCCACCAGGAAGGTTGGCTTTTCGCGTGAACGCAGATGTTTAGCGATAGCAGAATCTGCGGGCATCAGGCCAGCGCGAGCATCCACCATAAACAGAACCACATCCGCTTCTTCGATAGCCAGCAGAGATTGCTCTGCCATGCGGGTTTCTACGCCGTCTTCCGTACCGTCAATACCCCCGGTATCGATACAGATGAACTCGCGTCCTTCCACCTCTGCACGACCGTACTTACGGTCACGCGTCAGCCCCGGGAAATCCGCAACCAGCGCATCACGGGTGCGTGTTAAACGGTTAAAAAGAGTGGATTTTCCAACGTTAGGGCGCCCGACAAGCGCGACCACAGGTACCATGTTTGAAGCCTCATAAAATTCAAAATAACGTCGCTTTCGCAGCGTTTTTAAAAATGTCAAAACGGCTCCTGAGTGAACAGGAGCCGTTTAGTATACTACAACCGCCGTGTAATTAACGCGTGATCGCGTACAGCGTGCCGTCTTTTGCCTGAATCAGCAGTTTGCCGTCAGCCACAACGGGCTCTGTCAGGAAGCCTGAGCTATCCACTTTCTGCTGTGCCACGAAGCGACCATTCTCTGGATCGATCCAGTGCATATAGCCTTCGCTGTCGCCCACCACCAGGCTGCCGTTATACAGTGCCGGTGCGGTCAGCAGACGGTGCAGCAGATCGCTCTGCGTCCACAGCGTCACGCCACCTTCGGTGCTCAGCGCCAGCAGACGGTCGTTCTGATCCACCATATAAATACGGTTGCCGTCGACGATGAAATCGTTCACGGAACCCAGCTCACGTTTCCACATGATCTGGCCGCTACGCAGGTCCAGCGCCGTCAGGTTGCCGTTGTACGCCAGCGCGTAAACCACACCGTCGACGATAACTGGCGTGGTGTCCACGTCACTCAGACGGTCAATTTCAGTTGAACCGGTCGCCTGGGAAATACGCTGCTGCCAGATCATCTGGCCCTGCTGCATCAGTACCGCGCTGACACGGCCGTTGTCACCGCCCACAATGGCGGCGCCAAAGGCGGTCGCCGGAGCAGATTCACCACGCAGAGACAGCGCTGGCATATCCAGGTTAACCGTCCATTTTACCAGACCATCGGCTTCGTTCAGCGCCTGCAACTGGCCGTTGCTGGTATGGATCAGCACCAGGCCGTCGCTGACAACCGGACGCGACAAGGATTCACCGGCAACGGTGGTCTGCCATGCAACCGAACCGTCGCTGGCATTCAGCGCGTAAACCTGCGCTTTTTCGCTGCCCACATACACATGACCGCCGGCAACGGTCAGGCCGCCAGAAAGCAGTGCAGGTTTACGGGAGAACCAGCCGTCTTTTTCCGCCAGGTTAATGGACCACACTTCTTTTCCGTCATCAGCGTTCAGCGCTTTAACGGTGCCTTTGCGATCGGCCGCATAGACAACGCCGTCAGCAAATGCCGGGTGCAGGTTGGAATAAAAATCGCCAATACCATCTCCCACAGAGGTGTCCCAGGCGGTGGATGGGGTGAACTGGTTTTCAACCGTCGGCAGCGGGGACATTTTAACAACGTCTTCTTCGCCACTGAACAGTGAACAACCACTCAATAACGTAACAGAAAGCAGTCCTGGCAGAAGTAATTTACGCAATTGCATTGGGTCCCTCTCAGACGGACAAATTATTTATTTTCATCTGCATCATTTCGCTCAGCGCAGGTGAAGCTTTACTATCCACGCCAGCTTGCCACGCTTTACGCGCGCCCGCTTTATCACCTTTACTCAGCAGTGCTTCACCGCGAAGATCGGCAACAATAGCGGCAAAGCCTTCGCCTTTGATGGTATCAAGCGTTTTCAGCGCGTCGTCGGCTTTTTTCTGCTGAACCTGGATACGCGCCAGACGCAGATTGATCACCGCTTTCAGATTTTCGTCACTGGCAGCAGCAAGCCCCTGAGACAGTTGCGCAGCGGCTTTGTCCAGTTCGTTTTTATCAACATACTGCTGAGCCACTTCCAGCGCAGCCAGCGCGCCGTAGGTGTTTTTGTTGTCAGCGGCAAATTTCTCCGCAGCCGTCAACGTTTGCGGCTGATCGGCACGGATTGCGCTAACGGTATTTTCGTAGTTCAGGGACGAACCGCGAGCAGAGTCAGCCTGATGATTGTTCCAGTAACGCCAGCCTACCAGCGCACCAACACCTAAAATAACCCCTACAACCAGTGCTTTGCCGTTTTCAGCAAAGAAGCGCTTAACCGCATCAACCTGGTCGTGTTCGTTCTCGTAAATTTCCACGCAGTCCTTCTCCTTAGCCCAATAGAGTGCGCAAGTGCGCCGCAACGCCATCCTGCGTTACCGTAGTTTGCTCACCAGAGCGCAGGTCTTTGACTACCACTTCGCCGTTGGCCACTTCGGACTCACCCAGCACCAGTGCGATACTTGCGCCCCACTTATCGGCACGAGCAAACTGTTTTTTAAAGTTGCCGCCGCCGTGGTTGGTCATCAGCTTAACGTCCGGCAGCGCATCGCGCACGCGTTCGGCAAGCTGCATCGCCGCAGACTGCGTATCCGCACCTGAGGCCACCAGGTATATATCGACAACAGGATCGGCTTTAAATTCCGGATTAACTGCCTGAACCAGCAAAACAAGTCGCTCAAGGCCCATCGCGAAGCCTACAGCCGGTGCTGCGCGACCACCCAGTTGTTCGACCAGACCGTCATAACGACCGCCGGCACAGACGGTGCCCTGCGAACCGAGGCTGGTGGTGACCCACTCAAATACGGTGCGGTTGTAGTAGTCCAGACCGCGCACCAGACGCTGGTTAACGGTATAAGCAATGCCCGCCGCTTCAAGCAGCTTGCACAGGCCGGCAAAGTGTTCGCGGGAATCCTCATCCAGGTAGTCACCTAGCGCTGGCGCATCGTTCAGCAGCGCCTGTACGTCAGGATTTTTGGAATCGAGTACGCGCAGCGGGTTGCTGTACATACGACGCTTACAGTCTTCGTCGAGCTTCTCTTTGTGCTGTTCCAGGAACGCCACCAGCGCATCGCGATAGTTCGCACGCGCTTCCAGAGAACCGATAGAGTTCAGCTCCAGGGAAACGTGCTCAGAAATACCGAGCGCACGCCACCAGCGGGCAGTAAGCATAATCAGTTCAGCATCGATATCTGGTCCTTGCAGACCAAACACTTCCACGCCAAGCTGGTTGAACTGACGGTAGCGGCCTTTTTGCGGACGTTCGTGGCGGAACATCGGGCCGATATACCACAGGCGCTGCTCCTGATTGTACAGGAGACCATGTTCGATGCCGGCGCGTACGCAACCCGCCGTCCCCTCAGGACGCAGAGTCAGGCTGTCGCCGTTGCGGTCCTCAAAGGTGTACATCTCTTTTTCAACCACGTCGGTTACTTCGCCGATCGCGCGTTTGAATAACGGGGTCTGCTCTACAATCGGCAAACGAATTTCGCTGTAACCGTAGCTGCCGAGCACCTGCTTCAGTGTGCCTTCAATGCGCTGCCAGATGGCGGTTTCGCCAGGCAGATAATCGTTCATGCCGCGGATGGCTTGAATGTTTTTTGCCACGTTTATTCTCTTTCTATATACAAAAAAGAACCCAAAGAATGGGTTCAATCATACATGGGAAGCAGCCTGCTTCCCATCACGTTATTTTTCAACCTGCTGAACGCTGATGCGCTTCGCTTCGTCCATCATCGTCGCTTTCGCGCGAATCCGGGCTTCGAGCTGGTCGATCATATCACTATTATCCAGACGATCTTTACGAACGCCATCTTCATAGAGACCACTTTTCTTGTTACCGCCGGTCACGCCTAGCGTGGACACCAGCGCTTCACCCGGACCGTTCACCACGCAGCCGATGATGGAAACGTCCATCGGGGTGATGATGTCTTCCAGGCGCTGCTCCAGAGCATTCACGGTGCCGATCACGTCAAACTCCTGACGTGAACAGGTTGGGCAGGCAATGAAGTTGATCCCACGCGCGCGGATACGCAGTGATTTCAGGATGTCGAAACCGACTTTGATCTCTTCCACCGGATCGGCGGCCAGGGAGACGCGTAACGTGTCGCCGATGCCTTCAGAGAGCAGCAGGCCGAGACCAATCGCCGATTTTACCGAACCGCTTCGCAGACCGCCCGCCTCGGTGATCCCAAGGTGGAGCGGCTGATCGATCTGTTTTGCCAGCAGACGATACGATTCAACGGCCAGGAAGACGTCAGACGCTTTCACGCTCACTTTAAACTGATCAAAGTTAAGGCGATCCAGATGATCGACGTGACGCATTGCGGATTCGAGCAGCGCCTGCGGCGTCGGCTCACCGTACTTTTCCTGGAGATCTTTTTCCAGAGAGCCAGCGTTCACGCCGATACGGATTGGAATGTTTTTGTCGCGGGCGCAGTCAACCACCATGCGAATGCGCTCTTCGTTGCCGATATTGCCTGGGTTAATACGCAGGCAATCGACACCATATTCAGCGACTTTCAGCGCGATACGGTAATCGAAGTGAATATCGGCAACCAGCGGAACGCTCACCTGCTGCTTGATCAGTTTGAACGCCTCGGCGGCATCCATGGTCGGTACAGAGACGCGAACAATGTCCGCGCCTACGCGTTCTAATGCTTTGATTTGATTGACCGTCGCTTCTACATCCGTAGTACGCGTATTGGTCATCGACTGGACGGCGATAGGCGCCCCATCGCCGACTGGCACGTTCCCAACGTAAATCCGTTTCGATTTTCTACGTTGAATAGGAGCCTGGTTATGCATGTAAAATCTCCCGCATTGCCCGTCTGTTACTGTGCTGCTGATTGTTCGGCATTAACGGTAAGACGCGCAACCTGGTTAGTTCTGATAAAGCGGCTCAGATCGACAGGTTTTCCTTGATACTGGATCTGTACCGCTGCCGGTGCGCCGATTTTAAGCTTGTAAGGTGCCTGGCCCGTTAGATTTAACGTGCCATCTTTACGTTGCAGGCCGCTGAACAGCTTTTTACCTGTCGCATCAGTCACTTCCAGCCAGCAATCCGCCGTGAAATTCATCACCAGCGCATTCGGGTCAACGGCAGGTGCCGCCGTACCCGCCGGGTCAGTTGGCAGTGACGCCGCGGTGTTATCTGCCGGTGCCGTTGCCGCAGGGGCGGTATCAACATTGGCCTGTGAAGGTGATACGACCGCGTTCTGATCCTGGGCCTGGGTGGCTGGTGCGGTATTCGCCGTCGCTTCTGGCGTCGTCGCTGGCTCGGTTGCAGGCGTGCTGCTTGCTGCCGCTTGAGGTTCGCTGGAGGTCGCAGCTCCTTCGGTGCTCAGCGGCACGCTTTGCGCGCCGTTATTACCAGACTGATTGAGCTCAGCGGAGGACTGATCGGCCATCGTCGTGATCTCTTCCTGCTGCGCTTTGTGGTTTTGCCACCACCATGCGCCCGTCAGGCCGACAACCACGAACAGGACCAGCCAGGTAAAGCTCATTAGCCAGCCATCGCGTTTTTTACGACGTTTACCCAGAGAGAAGCTCTGCATCGGCGCAACTTTTGCCGCACGCACAGGCGCCTGCTTCTCCATCATCGGCAGTAATTCGTCTTCAGGGATATGAACCAGTTTGGCGTAAGAACGGATATAACCGCGCAGAAACGTTGAAGCCAGATCGGCGGGTGCCTTATCTTCTTCAATATCGCGAACGGTGGAAACCTTCAGGCACAGGCGTTCTGCAACGGCTTGCTGGCTGAGTCCGAGTTGTTCACGGGCGTTGCGAAGACGAACGCCAGTGGAGAGTGCTGCATTTTGATCGTGAGTGGCTTCAGTATTCATTCGCTACAACTACTGGTACGTGAAAATAAGGGTTCAGGTGCCGGTGAGTCACAATGCCACCCGCACCGCGAAACTTTAGGTCAGTTAACCTGGAACAAACAGTATAAGACTGTCGGGCCGCAGATGACAGCGCTGGCAGGCCTTCACGCTAAACTGTTGTTACGTCGTTACATACTGCCCGAAAGTCGTATGAAACGCACCGTAATTATTAATCAGTCATAAGGATTGTGACTGAATATTCAGTAAATTAATGCTTCACGGCGCAAAAAACGCGCCGTGTCTACATAATAATCAAACGGTTTTGACCGCGATTGACTCACCCTGCATGCGCTTACGCAGCGTACGTTTGGTACGGTCAATAACGTCACCCGCCAGTTGACCACAGGCTGCGTCGATATCATCGCCACGCGTTTTACGAACGATGGTGGTGAAACCATACTCCATCAGCACTTTTGAGAAGCGATCGATACGGCTGTTCGAGCTACGGCCATACGGCGCGCCCGGGAACGGGTTCCATGGGATCAGGTTGATCTTACATGGCGTATCTTTCAGCAGTTCAGCCAGCTCATGTGCATGTTCGGTACCGTCGTTAACATGATCCAGCATCACGTATTCAATGGTCACGCGGCCCTGGTTCGCATTAGATTTCTCCAGGTAACGGCGCACGCCAGCCAGGAAGGTTTCGATATTGTACTTTTTGTTGATCGGCACAATTTCGTCACGGATGGCGTCGTTTGGCGCGTGAAGGGAGATGGCCAGCGCAACGTCAATCATGTCGCCCAGTTTGTCCAGCGCAGGCACAACGCCGGAAGTAGAGAGCGTAACGCGGCGCTTGGACAGACCAAAACCGAAATCGTCGAGCATGATTTCCATCGCCGGAACGACGTTGGTCAGGTTGAGCAGCGGTTCACCCATCCCCATCATCACCACGTTGGTGATTGGACGTGTACCGGTGACTTTCGCCGCGCCCACGATTTTCGCGGCACGCCAGACCTGGCCGATGATTTCCGACACGCGCAGGTTACGGTTAAAGCCCTGCTGCGCCGTAGAGCAGAATTTGCACTCCAGCGCACAGCCCACCTGAGAAGAGACGCACAGCGTGGCGCGATCGTCTTCCGGGATATACACGGTTTCAACGCGCTGATCGCCAACGGCAATGGCCCACTTGATGGTGCCATCTGAAGAGCGCTGCTCTTCCACCACTTCCGGTGCGCGGATTTCCGCCACTTCTTTAAGCTTATTGCGCAGCACTTTGTTGATGTCCGTCATGTCATCAAAGTTGTCGCTGCAATAGTGGTACATCCATTTCATGACCTGATCGGCACGAAATGGCTTCTCGCCCATCTCTTTAAAGAACTCGCGCATCTGCTGACGGTTCAGGTCCAGCAGGTTAATTTTTCCATTTTTATTGGGAACCGCAGGAATGGCGACTTCGGAGGTATTCACTAATTCAGACATAATTTTTTCCGGCCTCGTTGTTACACGTTGTGGCCCTTGGTGGGTTGAAAAGAAACGCCCCGGTAAGCAGTCTGCTCGTCCGGGGCGTTGCATTGTACAAAGTCTGGCGCAGGGATGCCACGTTTGCACGCGGCATTTACGAAATTATTAGCGAGTGCGCGGGCACACTTCGCCTTCAGCGAAGAAGAATGCGATTTCGCGCGCAGCAGATTCAACAGAGTCGGAACCGTGGGTGCCGTTCTCGGTGAAGCTGTCTGCATAGTCGGCGCGCAGAGTACCTGCCAGCGCGTTGTCCGGGTTGGTTGCACCCAGCAGATCGCGGTGACGCTGTACCGCGTTTTCGCCTTCCAGTACGGATACCACGATTGGGCCAGAGGTCATGAACTCGACCAGACCATCAAAGAATGGGCGACCTTCGTGCTCAGCGTAAAAACCGCGAGCCTGCTCAACGGTCAGGTGCAGCATTTTGGTGCCAACGATCTTAAACCCTGCTGATTCAAAGCGAGCGAAGATGCTGCCAATAACGTTTTTTGCCACCGCGTTTGGTTTGATGATGGAAAAAGTACGTTCAATAGCCATTGATAACCTCTGTAAAATGTTCTGTTGTTTTTGCATACCTGAGTATGGTGTGGCGCGGATTATAAAGAGCAATAGCGCCATTGCCTATGGTTATGCATAACATTTTTTTAAAATGAGACGAAGATTAGCAACAGCTCGTATTTCGCATACCGTGTTGATGATGAAAACAGAGCGGACACTGCTTTTCATCAGACGTAAATGACCAGAAATGACGGTGGCACGTCAGGCAAACGGCTTCATATGCCGGTATGGTCACGCTTTTCGCTGTTCCTTCTGTTTGCGTCACGTTTACCGCCGCATGCTGGCATACCGCTTCGCAGCCGCCGCACCCCGTACAGCGTCCGGTTTCCACGATCAGTTCAGCGTTCTCAAACCGAATCGCGTTTTCCATACAACTTCGCCAGCACGCGCCGCACAGTATGCAGGATTTGGCATCGAGAGTTATCTCTGCCTCGCTAAACGCAGAAAACGCCCTGCGCAGTTCACGCTGACCGGGCACGACGCTACAGGCCCGGACATCCTCACGGGGAACGTGCATCAGCGCACGCCGGGCGGTATTAACCTCGTTGACGGGTATATGTTTAAACGCCCACGCCGCTTCACCGCGTCGGCGAAGCGCCAGATTCAGCCGGGCAATCGCCAGCAACCAGTCAGGATTCTGCTCCGCGTCGATACTGATAAAACGAACGTGGTACTGCGCGTGCCACAGCAGAAGCTCATTCACCCCTGGCGCACGGTCAGTAAACGGCCCAACAAGCGTATCGCCACACAGAAAGCGTTTTCGCGGCGTGATGCCGGTGATGGCCTCAGCGGGGCAGACGAACAGGCAGTCACCGCATTCAATACAGCGGCTGTCATCAACCGAGACGCTTGAGTCGGTAAAAGTAAAAGCCTGCACAGGACAGACGTCCGCGCAGGCGAGGCAGGAAGCGTGGCGAAAACGGCGACGGACGCACGCATGCGTCACGTCCATCGCCGGGGCAAAGGTCAATCCACCCATCAGCCAATACTGAAGAAAACGAAGCGCAGCATCAGCTCACCGACAATCAGCAATGCGCTTCCCAGCAGCATGGGAGATCGCGCCGCTTTCAGACCGCCCGCAGCAAAGCACAGCATACCCGCAACGGATACGCACCAGCTCAGCAGATGAACGGTTCGCAGTTGTTCCAGCATCTGTAGCGGTGCGTGAGGGAACGTCACCACGGTGTTGTCCATAGCCGTAATATCTGCCAGCCAGACGGGCTGCATCACCAGACGCACAAGCACCAGCAGCGTGATAATGACAACCGCCGCACGCACGTTGATGCGGGCATGCGGCGCACAGGCCATGCAGGCTGAGCCGATTATTCCTACCGAGCCGATAAACAGCACCAACGTGTTAACGTGCTGCCATGTCACCACGGATGCGTGCATGTAGATCTGCGCCATGCAGAACACGTCGACTAAACCAACCAGACCTGCCACAACCAACAGTGGCTTCCAGCCTGGCTTTTTGACAAACATCAGCAGCGTTGCGAAGCCAAGCGCCGCAAGATAAAGACTGGCAAAGATAATCTCACGACTCAGCCAGGAGCTGGATACGTGGCGCAGCGCGTTAAGAGCATTAAGCGGATAGCCCATGTGCAGCGCGGAGGCGAGCAGCCCCAGGCTCGCCAGCACAAACGCTCCGGCTGCCGGCAGCAGCGCGCTGCGTTGCGTGCTTCCGAACGCCAGCCACAGCGTAACGCCAACCGATCCTTGCAGGAACAGCGTAAAAATCAGCAGCGGTAACTCATGCATGACGTTTCCCCTCTTTCTCTGCGCCCTGATGCGCTTTGATCACCAGGTTTGGTTTGGTGATGGAGGAATCAGGCAGGCCTTTCACATCACAGACCGCACCATACTTCGCCCGCAGTTCATCAATCAGCCCGAATTTAATCGCTTCGAGTGGACAGGTTGCCACACAGACGGGCTGCTCTCCCTTCGCCTGGAGATCTACGCAGAAATCACATTTGGACATCTGCCCGGTCTGCTCGTTGAGCTGTGGCGCGCCGTAAGGGCAAGACCATGCGCAGTAGCCGCAGCCGACGCACTTATCAGTATCAACGCGCACAATGCCGTCCCCCGGACGCTTATGCATCGCTGTGGTCGGACAATTTTTGGTGCAGACAGGGTCTGCGCAGTGGTTACAGGAAATAGAGAGCGTGTAGGCAAAAACGTTGTTGCTGACGCCGCCCTGCCCGGTCGGGATAAAACCCCCGCCGTTGACTTCATAAACGCGACGGAAACGACGTCCGACCTCAAGGTTGTTTTTATCTTTGCACGCCACCTGACATGCCTTGCAGCCCGAGCAGCGAGAAGAGTCGATATAAAAACCCAGCTGTTTGTCGCTCACCGGTGCGTAATGTTTAAACTGACTCATGCTTTAGCTACCTCCACCAGCATGGTTTGATGGGAATTCCCTTTCGCAAGCGCGGTAATACGGGCGGAACTGAGCACGTTCGCGCAGCCGCCTTTATCGATACCCTGCGCGTCCGGCTGCCACCAGGCGCCTGCCTGCATGGCCACCACGCCTGGAATGATGCGCGGCGTGACCTCCGCCGGGATCTCACAAATGCCGCGCGCGTTATGAATACGCACGGTATCCCCCTGCGCAATGCCGCGCTTTTGCGCATCCTGCGGGTTGATCCACAGCTTTTGCTGCTGCGCCTCAATTAACCACGGGTTGGCGTACTGGGTGGAGTTAGCGCGGTTTTTCCCTTTCCAGGTGATCAGCTGGAGCGGGAAGGTTTTGACCAGCTCGTCTTCCGGCCCTTCATGGGCAGGCACGTAGTGCGACAACGCCGGGATTTCCGGGTGCTGCATGTCGTACAGACGCTTCGAGAAGATCTCAATTTTTCCGGACGGCGTCGGGAACGGATGATTCTGCGGATCGCGAATGTTGTCTTCAAAGGCAACGTACGGCGCGCTTTTGAAAAGATGCTGACGCGTCTTCTGTAGCGTCGCGAAGTCCGGCAGGTTTTCATCCGGCATGGACAGCCGCGTCTGCTCCCAGATGTGCTCAATCCACGCTTTTTCGTCACGGCCCTCGCTGAACGCTGGCTCGACGCCAAGCTTAGCAGCGACCTCCCGTAGCCAGTCGTAGTCTGAACGGCGTTCAAATTCAGGTTCAATCAGCTTTTCTGACAGGATCAGATAGCTTGCCGTGCCCCAGGTTTCGCCGATATTCCAGCGTTCCATGAAGCTGGTTTCCGGCAAAAGCAGGTCGGCGTATCTGGCGCTCGGCGTCATAAACAGATCGCTTGCGACGATAAACTCGATTTTCGACTCGTCTTCCAGGACACGGGTTGCATGATGAAGATCCGGGTTCTGGTTAGCCAGATAATTGCCCGCCAGCGAGAACAGGATGCGGATATTGCTGTCCAGCTTCTCAGCATCCTTCAGGCCATCTTCCGCGGTTACCTTAGAAGCATCATCCGCGGCCTGGACCCAGTTCATGACCGAAATTTTGGCGTTGACCGGGTTGTCCGGCATCTCTGGCCCGGCCGCAAATTTGCGGTTTGCGCAGCCGCCATAGCCTGCTGCCCAGCCGCCTTTCACCCCGACGTTACCCGTTAGCGTGGCCAGTATCGTCGAGCCGCGCGCGGTGCGCTCGCCGCAGTTGTGACGCTGCGGTCCCCAGCCCTGGATCAGCGCGGCGGGTTTGGTGGTTGCGTAGTCACGCGCCAGCTGACGAATAGTTTGTGCAGGCACGTGGGTGATTTTCTCTGCCCACTCAGGCGTTTTCGCCACGCCATCCTTTGCACCGCTCAGGTAAGCCATCAGGGATTCATTGGCCGGAACGCCCTCTGGCATGGCGTCTTCGTCAAAGCCCAGGGTGTAGCGTTGAATAAAGTCGCGATCGTGCAGATTCTCCGTGACGATCACATACATCATCGCGTCCATCAGGGCGTTGTCTGTTGTGGGAAGCAGCGGGATCCACTGATCGGCAAGGGAGGAAACCGTATCGGAATAGCGTGGGTCGACAACAATGAAGCGCGTGCCGTTTTGCTTCATCTTCTGGTAGAAGTGGTTGCTGTGCCCGAAGATGGTTTCCGTCGGGTTATGCCCCCAGAGAATGACCAGTTTGGTGTCCAGCAGCGTGTCCAGAGAGCTGCCGCTGGCGGCGGTGCCATAGGTATACGGCGTTGCCGCCGCCGTGTTACCCATACTGACCGAGTGATAGCTTTCGAGATAGCCGCCGGTTAAGTTGAGCAGACGACGAACCATTTTATCGCCGGAAAAGGTCCCGCCGGACACCGCGGTGCCCACATGAACATAGCGTGACGCAGCACCGTATTTTTGCATAATAGTTTTTAATTGATTCGCAATGAGGGTGGTGGCTTCATCCCAGGTAATACGCTCAAATTTTCCTTCGCCACGTTTACCTACACGTTTCATTGGATATTTCAGTCGATCGGGGTGATAAACAAATTTCCGATAAGCCCGACCACGAACGCAGGCGCGCATTACTGGCATCTGCGGATCCAGCGCGTTATCCGGACGCGTTGAAATTCGGGTCACAACGCCATCACTGACGTGAGCACGAATATCACACTTCCCGCCGCAGTCAAACGTACTACAGGTTTGCACCACTTTTTCTTCAGGCGTAGCGTCTGAAACCGCCGCGCCCTGTGCCTGTACTTTGCCGGTTTTGACGACAAACGGCAGGGCGGCGAGCGCCGACCCTGCCTGAATAAACTGACGCCGGGATATGGCGGGAATAAGCCCTTCTCCCTGATGTTTATTTTTTTTCATTGCTCGTTCCTTCAAATAAAAACGCATTCTCGTTTTTTTTCAGGAACGAATATTGATAATTATCAAGCTAACTCTTGAGGGGTAATACTTAGCGATCTAATTCAAAATTCACTGTCGCCGTTTGTCCTGTTTCATCTAATACAATTAATTGATATTTACCCGGCAAATATAATTGCAGTGAATAATTCTTCTGATGCCCGTCCAGCGGTTCGCCATTCAAAAACCACCATCGTTGTCCCTCCCCGCCGCTGGTTGAAACGTTGAGGGTCATATTTTTCTCACCCGGAAGACGTTTAATTACCGCCCCTTCTCTGACGCCTGACAACATCATCGGCGCCGTATTATGGTTATCCAGCGGAGGGCAAACCGCTGAACGGGCGGGGAGACGAGCAGCCCGTTTTTCAGCAGCAGGCAGCCAGGGCTCCAGCGGCAGCGGCCAGACATCCAGCACTTTCTCTGTCGCATCAGGACAATCCGCCGCAACGCGCTTGCCTTCTTTATCCAGCCAGACCGGGAAACGGATCCCGCGAATACCTTCCTGTTCCGGCAGCAGTAGCGTAGGCGGTTCACTGCCTTCCAGCAGCCAGGTTGACAGCCGACGCCGACAGTTTTCGCTCCCTTCAGGCAGGGACTGGCCCCCCGGCCAGCAAATCACGCCCCGTCCTACGCTTGCAGGACGCGGATCGCGCGGCAGGCGCGCTTCATCCACCATCGAGCGGGACTGAAGCATGTTATTGACCTGATTCAGGAGCGGTACCGCGCTGGCGAAACCAAACTGCCCGGCAACGGGCGTGCCGTCCGGGCGTCCGGTCCAGATTCCAATGACATACCGGGCGTTCAGCCCGATGGCCCAGGCATCCCGGTAGCCATAGCTGGTGCCCGTTTTCCACGCCAGCGGTGCAACCTGGGGCAGCGCACTGTCCGGCAGGGGCTGTGCTTCATTAGCGAGAATGCGACGAATGATCCACGCCGCCCCCTGCGATAACAGCGGACGTTCGATCAGCGGATCGCCCGGCTGTAAACGCAGCCGGCCCGCCTTACCCTGACGCGCAAAGGCGCTATAAGCGGCAGCGATATCAGCCAGGCGTGCGCCTGCGCCCCCCAGGATCAGAGAGAGGTTGGGCTGTGCCCCCGCAGGCAGAATGAGCGGTAATCCCGCGTTGCTCAGCATTCCGGCAAAACGTTTTGGGCCGTACGCTTCCAGAACCTGCACCGCAGGCAGGTTGAGGGAACGCACCAGGGCTTCGCTCATACTGACCGGCCCATGGAAGCCGCTGTCAAAGTTGCCGGGACGATAATCCCCCGTTTTTCTTGGCACATCCTGTAATAACGAAGCGGGATGGATCAGACCATCGTCCAGCGCCATGCCATAGATGAATGGCTTGAGGACCGATCCCGGCGATCGGATCGCATTGACCATATCCACGTGGCTGAAACGGCTGTCATCATTGATATCTACCGAGCCTACCCAGCCACGCACTTTCATGGATGTATGATCCACGACGATCATCGCCAGCGAACTGCGGGCAGGCAGGCGTGATTTCCAGTTCATTGCCAGCTCTTCAAGCTGTCGTTGCAAAGCTGCATCCAGCGTGGTGACTATTTTTGTGTCACGACTTTTACTCAGCATCATGCGGGAAAAGAGCGGCGCCAGCTGCGGCATCTGCCGGGGAGCCAGCCAGACCGGCTCTTCACGGGACTCTTTCACCTGCCTCTCAGACCAGACGCCCTGAGTCAGCATACGGTCGAGCACTTTGTTCCGCGCCGCTTCGGCACGTTCCGGCCAGCGATCCGGGCGCAAACGGCTGGGTGCCTGCGGCAGCACTGCCAGCAGCGCCGCGTCGGAATAGCTCAGCTGAGACGGCGGTTTGCCAAGGTAAGTCCAGCTTGCCGCGCCCACGCCCTGCAACGTGCCGCCAAACGGGGCACGGTTAAGATACAGCGTCAGGATTTCACGCTTGGAGAGATGCCACTCCAGCTGCATCGCCCGCCACAGCTGACGAATTTTACCGCCAAAGGTACGCGGATGCGGATCCAGCAGGCGCGCCACCTGCATGGTAAGCGTGCTCCCGCCGGAAACCACTCTCCCGGAGGTGAGATCCTGCCAGGCGGCACGCAGTACAGAAAGCGGATTGACGCCCGGGTGATCCCAGAACCAGCGATCTTCATACTGGATCAGCGCCTCAAGATAGCGTGGGGAAACCTCTTCAATGGTAACCGGATAGCGCCAGATGCCTTCGCTGTCGGCAAAACGCCACAGCGGAACACCCTGCTCATCCACCACCACTCGCGCTGGGTTGACCTCTTTCAGGGGCAACGGCCACACGCGGTCAGCGACGACAATCAGCCCCCCTGAAACGAGAAGCGCTCCCGCCAGCCACAGCCAGCGGGAGCGAATCAGGCGTGCTATCCGCATCTTACGGAACAACGATCAGCGGGCCACTGGCCGCCCCCGTTGCCCGCCACTGCGGAACGTACATGGACTCGACCATCGGAACAGGCACCTGGTAGGTTCCCGGCGTAACGGCACGGGCCAGGTAAACCAGCGTGACCGGCTGACCTTCATTGACCGGCACCGCGGTCACAAAGCGATCGTCGCGGAATTCCATGTGCTGAATATCAGACTGTTGCATCTGATTCAGCAGGTTTTGCACTTCACTGCCGCTGTCCTGCAAGCTGGCGCTGCTGCTCGCCAGATTCTGGTTTTCCAGCTCCAGACCTGCCGGGAGCAGATCCACCACCAGCGCATCCGGCACGTTCTGGCTGGCCTTCACCTCCAGCCACACCAGAACCAGCTCACCGCTCTTCAGAGAAGAGAGCGACTTGCTGCTGCCGTCTGTCGCCAGGATATGACGTTCAATCTGCAAGACATTAGAGGATGGCTGAGGCGCGTACTCCGGATAGCCAGTCGTGTCCAGTCGTACCCACAGCGGCGTAGTGCCGGTATTCGTCACCTGCAAGGCATCAAGCTGGTCGCCGTTCAGGTTTTCTACCTGCGCTTTATCACTGCTCTGGGTCTGTTCAGAGAGGCTGGTCGTTGCCTGCCACGCGCCTGACAAGGTTTGCAGTGAACGTCCGGCCAGGAACAGCGCATTGCTCTCCTGGGTAGACAGCCAGCGCTGGCTGAACGCGTCTTCAGATAACGCGTTCAGCAGCCTGTTTTGCGCATCCGGCAGCAGCTTGTACTCTTCAAGCAGGGAGAGCATCAGGGCATTATCACGCAGCTGGCTGCCGTAATCCGCCATCCAGTTTCGGCTGTCGTTACGGGGAGTTTTGAGAGCCAGATCCAGCGCCTGCTGGCTGCGCGGTGCATCCCCCATCAGTTTGAGTGCCATGCCCAGCTGCATCAACGGAAGCCCGGAAGCAGCCTGAGCGTGGCGCTCCCAGATTTCACGCAGCGCACCGAGCGGCGCTTTTTGCTGACGAGCCAGCACCAGCGAAGCGTACGCCTGAACAGCAAATTTGCTGGCCTGGGTGTCGTCGCTGTAGCGGATGGACATCATCCCCGGATCCTGTAAATAGCGCAACAGTCGGCTGTTGGCGTTATTCACTGCCTCGGCAGGCACGCTGTAACCCTGCTCCCCTGCCCGCACCAGGAAGTCCGTGACATAGGCGGTCAGCCAGTACTCTTCCGGGCCGTTTTTATCCCACAAGGCAAAACCGCCATCGTCACGCTGCATTTGCAGCAGACGGGAGATCCCGATATCAATGGCCGCACGGCGTTTATCGTCGGTATCGCCTTTAATACCCAGTGCCTTAAGTTGTGCCGCGTTGGTGTAAAGCGACGGGAACAGGCCGCTGGTGGTCTGCTCAAGACATCCGTATGGATAAGCCTGAAGTTCACGAATGTAGCGTGCCAGATTTAAAGGTGGTTTACCACTGAGCAACAGCTGCCCCTGTAGCGTGGCAGGCGAGAAACCGTTGATATGCTGTGCTGGGGTACTCCAGGATTCGCCAGGGTTCAGCATCGTGCCCGTATTCACCGTTTGCGCCGGGAATGCGGGACGCACGCCAATTTTCCAGCTCTTCTGCTGCGGCGCAAACGTCTCCCCAGGGAGCTGAAGCCCCGACACCTGAGCAGTCACTTCACCATCACCATAGCCTTCCAGGGCGCGCACCGGAATAAACAGGGTGCTACGTGCGCCAGGCGGCAGCTTAACCGGCTCTGGCTGAGCGCCTTCGAGCGACAACTTACCGGTTGCGGTTAACGCAATGTTCAGCGTTTGCGGCTGGTCCGTCAGGTTAGTCAGGTCCAGCGTCAGGCGGGAGGTATCGCCACTGGCGAGGAATCGCGGCGTGTTAAGCTCGGTGATAATCGGAGCCGCCACAATGATTTTGCTTTCGCTGCTGCCGAAATCGTCTTCCGTCCAGGCCTGCGCCATCAGACGCAGTTCGCCGTTGAAATCGCCAATCGGCAGCGTGATGGTGCCTTCGCCGTTGGCATCAAGCGTAACCGGCTGCGCCTGCTGTGCAATTATGGTGACATGGTTCACCGGTGGCTTACCGCCGCGTTTCAGTTCATCGCCGTCTCCGCCAAAGCGCAGTGCGGCCAGACGTCCCTGACCTTCAATCACCTGGCCGTAAACATCATAGATGTCCGCGCCATAGCGCTTCTGACCGAAGAAAGCTTCCCACGGATCCGGCGTGACGTAGTCGGTAATGTTCAGCACGCCGCTATCGACAGCCGAGACCAGTACGTTCACCTTCTGTGGCACAGTCCCCTCTTTTACGCTGGCTTTCACTTTCACAGAAAGCGTCTGGTTCGGACGCATTTTTTGCGGGTTATCCAGTGCGATGTTCAGGCGACGATTTTCGTCCCCCATTGGCAGATGCAGCAGGCCAACCGCCCGTTTTGGCGTGGCGGATTTGGATTTATCGCCAGGACGAACCACCAGCGTGCTGAGATAGAGATCGTGACGTTTCCAGTCCTTATCCACCGGAATGGCGAGATCCAGACCGTTTGCTGGCACGTCGATCTCTTTCCACCACAGAGGTCCTTCGCTGGATTCGATCATTGCATAGCCCTTGCCTGCGGCCGGCGCTGCAATATGCAGGTTGATGGTATCGCCTGGCTGATAGGATGGCTTGTCCAGTTTCAGCGTCACACGATCCGGGCGAGCAGCGCCCGTGCCATCGCTGTTATCCTGCCAGCTGTACCCCGCCCAGAAGCGCACGCTGCTGACCATGTCATCAGGGGCTTTCACTTCCAGACGGTATGAGCCCCACTCCACCGGGAAGGTGACTTTACCGGTTTCATCGGCCTTGAGGTTTAGCTCCTGCTCGCCCTCAACCAGATCTTTTTGATCAAACTGAGACTGCCAGCCCTCACTCTCGGACCAGTTCCAGAAGTAGTCGCGACGCTCACGGATCAGACGCACCTGCAAACCAGATACCGCTTTTTTCGTCCCGCTGGCATCGGCATAGATGATGTCAAAGCTGGCGTTGCCGTTTTCATCGACTATCGGCTGATTGACGGTGGTATCGGTACGGTAGTCGTAAACGGCCTTGCTGGCGAACTGTGGGCGGATCCCTGGAAGTTCAGCCGCAGGCCAGATAGCCTGCTCGGCGCGTCGCGTTACCGGACGCCCACCTGATTCCAGCAGGCTGGCCTGCAAAATCAGTTGCAGCGGCGAGTGCGCCTCTTTCCACTGGCTTTCGGTGGTAACCTGTCCGCGCCCCTGTTCGTCCAGCGTAAGCTGCACTTCATCCAGGCTGCGGTTCAGGTTCTCCTCGGCAATATCACCAAACTGGAAGCCAGGCAGCGCAGGCACCGCGTCACGTAGCGGACGCAGGAAAAGCTGGCCTTGCAGAGAATTGCCGTTAGCTGGCGCGCCATACAGGTAATAGCCCACAACGTTAAAGTCCACATCCTCCTGCGGAGAAACCGGCGTTTTTTGCCCGGTCAGATTCAGCGCCATACGCTCAGGCATAAAATCTTCGACGTGGAAATCCCACATACGCTGCTGGTTATCGCCCGTATTCGCGCGAATATGCCACATGCCAGTCTGGGCGCCGCTATCAAGCGGATAGTTGAAGCGATAAAGGCCGTTCTCAGGTTGCACAACGACCGTACGCGCCACCTGTCCGTCCGGGCGCAGCACGTCAAGTTTTACCGGCTGATCGGGAAGCTGTTTGCCATCGCTGTCGCGAAGCAGGCCGTTCAGGATCACCGTTTCACCCGGACGATAGAGATCGCGCGGGCCAAACATAAAGAACTGTTTGCTGTAACCCGGGTTACCGGCGATATCAAACTCCGCCAGATCGAGCGCCGGAAGTTTGAGGTCGAGAAGCGTGGTCTGGCCATCTTTACTGGCCAGGATCAGCGCGGCTTCTTTATCGGTTTCCAGTTTCGCATGACCATCGGCGTCGCTGTTCGCCTCGGCCAGGGTCTGCCCTTTATCGTTCAGAAGGGTAATAGCCACACCTGACTGTGCCGCACCGTTTTCAAGACTCTGGGTGAAGATGTCCAGGCGGTTATGATAACGGTGAGCGGACAGCCCAATATCACTTAAGGTAAAGAGCGTCGCGGCGTTACTGTAGTTATAGTGACCAGCCTGATTCATCACGGCGATATAGACGCCAGACTGCTGGAGCGGCTTAATATCTTTGAGCGGCAGGAGCAGTTTTTCACGCGTATTGCGCGCCGGGTTGAGGTCGAAACGGCCGGTGTAGACCAGTTCCGCCATCTTCAGCAGGTTGTCAGATTCCCAGTTGGTCAGCGAGTTACGGTACTCCCACTGGCTGACAAACGAGGCCAGCGACTCCGGCTTCACGCGATAGAAGTTCACATCCACATTGTTGACGTTGAGCGCCATCACCGGCAACCCTTCCACCACCTTACCCGGCAGCAGCGATCCGCGGCTGGCGAATCCGACCGTCGGTTCAACATCCCGGGTGGTGATCGCTTTTTCATAGTCGATGCCGAATGTCGCTTTGTTCAGCGCCAGCAAATTACGTTCGACGGTGACGACCAGATTACGATTCGGCTCCAGATGGCGCAGGCGCAGCTCTTTCAGATTGGGGGCCAGTTCCCAGGCGCCGTCCACTTTGCCGCTTTTTTTATCCACCACATGCACCGTTTTCGCAAAATCCTGGCTGGGATCCAGCGGTACAGAGAAGGTCAGAACCAGCGTCGCAGCGCCGTCGAGTTGCACTTCAGAGGCATCCAGCAGCGTCAACGCCTTGCCCTGACTCTGCGCGACCAGCTTAGCCAGCTTTTCAGGATCCGGTTTTGCCGGGGTTTTCTGTTCTGATGCAGTAGACGCTGCGGGGGCAGCGGCCTGAGGTTTGTCGTCGCTGTTATCACAGCCGACAAGCGTAAAGGTGGTGAGCAGCGCGAGAGAGATCGCAGCTAAGCGAAACGGTTTCATCCTGTGTCCCTGGCCTGAGGGGCCTGTTGGTCATCGTCCGGATAAGTATTATCCGCAAGTTTCGTTAATACAAAAAGTCCAATTTTATAATCTGGAAAGCACCTCGCAGAATGGCATCACGCAGCCAAACCGTGATGGAACGGCGATCACAGCGCATAACGTAACATGTTACCTTTCGCGTCATTTGTTTTTAAAACAAGAAGATAGCTGGATAAGCTCGCATCAGGCCTGCTAGTTTTATGACCATGACGCACCCCGAGTGCGCGGTTCAATAAGAGAGAAAGCCATGAAACGAGCCGTGAACGCCCTACAAAATTTCGGAAAATCATTGTACGGACCTGTACTTATCTTACCCATCGTCGGCCTGTTTATCGCCTTTGGGAATGTGCTGGGTAACGGCAATCTGGCCGAGTACCTGCCGTTTCTCGGCCACCCGCTGATCCAGAGTGTCGGCCAGCTGATCGCCAAATCTGCCGTGTCGGTGCTGGTCAACCTGGCTCTGGTATTTGCCGTCGGGATCCCCATTGGACTGGCAACACGAGACAAAGGCTACGCGGCGCTGATTGGGCTGGTGACCTTTATCGTATTCATTAACGCGATGAACGTGACGTTACAGCTTCAGGGAGAACTGGCCCCTGCGGAACAGATGAAAGCCGCCGGACAAAGCATGGTGCTGGGCGTCCAGGTGCTGGAGATGGGCGTTTTCGCCGGGATCCTGACCGGGGCGCTCTCCGGTTATCTGTACAACAAATATTCCGGTGTCCAGTTTAACGGCGCGATGGCGATTTACTCCGGCCACTGCTTTGTCGCGATTGTGATGCTGCCTGTCTCTATGCTGCTCGGCGTGGTCATGAGCGAACTCTGGCCGTACGCACAGCATGGAATAAGCGCTCTGGCGCTGGCGATCAAAGGGTCCGGTCCGTTTGGCGTAGCGATCTACGGTTTCCTTGAACGCATTCTGGTGCCGACGGGCCTGCATCATCTGGTCTATACGCCGTTCCTGTATACCGAACTGGGCGGTACGCAGGAGGTGTGTGGCGCAACCTATCAGGGCGCGCGCAATATCTACTTCGCCGAGATGGCCTGCCCGGACGTGAAGCAGCTCAGCAGTACCGTGGTGTGGGATGCGCGCGGCATCAGCAAGATGTTCGGCCTTCCTGCCGCCGCGCTGGCGATGTACATGACCGCGAAGCCAGAGCGTAAAGCGATTGCGAAAGCGATTCTGATCCCGGCGGCGCTGACCTCGCTGCTGGTCGGCGTAACCGAGCCGATTGAATTCTCCTTCCTGTTCGTCGCCCCGCTGCTGTTCGTGGTGCATGCGGTGCTGACCGGCATCGGCATGATGCTGTTCTCGCTGTTTGGCGTTCACGCCATCGGCGCCAACGGGATTATCGATTTCATCCTCTACAACCTGCCGCTCGGCACGGAGAAGTCCAACTGGCCCATGTACATCGTGGTCGGGCTGATCATGTTCGCCCTTTATTTCGTGGTATTCCGCTTCCTGATCCTGCGCTTCAACATGAAAACGCCGGGGCGTGAAGATGAGGACCAGGAGACACGCCTTTACAGCAAGCAGGAGTACCAGGCGAAGGGCAATAACGACGAGCTGGGCGAATCCATCGTGGTGGGTCTGGGCGGTCGGGAAAATATAGAGGTAGTGGATAACTGCTACACCCGCTTACGCGTCACGGTGAAGGACGTCGACATCATCGACGAACCGCGCCTGAAAGCGACCGGCGCGAAAGGGGTTATCAAACAAGGTAACAACGTTCAGGTGGTCTACGGGCTGCATGTCAAAAAAATGCGAGAAGCCGTTGAGACGTTTCTCTGAAAGGAGCTAAAGATGTTTACATCCCCATTTATTCTGTCGATTGCCGGCGGCGGTAGCACCTACACGCCAGGTATTGTGAAAAGCCTGATGGTACGTCTGCATGATTTCCCTCTGGCAGAGATCCGCCTGTATGACATTGACGAGGCGCGCCAGAACACCATTGCGCCCGTGGTGGAGAAGGTTATTCGCGACCACAGCCAGAGCATCAAATTCACCGTCACCAGCGATCCGGAAGTGGCCTTCAGCGGCGCGCATTTTGTTTTTGCCCAGATGCGCGTCGGACAGTACAAAATGCGCGAGCAGGATGAAAAGATCCCGCTGCGCCACGGGGTGGTCGGCCAGGAAACCTGCGGACCCGGCGGGCTGGCATATGGCCTGCGTACGATTCTGCCGATGGTAGAGCTGATCGATCGGGTGGAACGCTACGCGCACGAAAAGGCGTGGATCGTGAACTACTCCAACCCGGCGGCGATCGTCGCCGAGGGCGTGCGTCGCCTGCGTCCCAACGCACGCGTGCTGAATATCTGCGATATGCCTGTCGCCGCGATGCGCAATATGGGCGCCATTTTGGGCGTGGATCGTCATAAACTGGAGGTGGACTATTTTGGCCTCAACCATTTCGGCTGGTTTACCCGCGTGCGGGTGGACGGCGAGGACAAGCTGCCGGAGCTGCGTAAACATATCGCGAAGTTTGGCCTGCTGACGGAAGATGCCGCGAAAACCGACCCGCAGCACTCGGATCCGTCGTGGGTGAAAACCTGGCGCAACATCAAGCCGATTATGGATAACTTCCCGGAGTACCTGCCGAACCCGTATCTACAGTACTACCTGATGCCAAACCAGATTGTGGAGCATCAGAACCCTGACTATACCCGCGCCAACGAAGTGATGAACGGGCGTGAGAAAAAGCTGTTTGCCGCCGCCGAAGAGTACCAGCGCACCGGAATTTTACCGGACGCCTTCCACGTAGGTGTTCACGGCGAATTTATCGTCGATGTCGCCTGCTCACTGGCGTTCAACCTGCGCCAACGCCATCTGGTGATGGTGGAAAACCGCGGGGCGATTACCAACCTGCCGTACGATGCGGTGGTGGAAGTGCCTGCCTATATCACCTCCGAAGGGCCGGAGCCTGTCCGCGTGGGTCAGGTACCGCTGTTCCACCAGACGCTCCTGCAACAGCAGCTGGCCTCTGAACAGCTGCTGGTTGAGGCAACCATCGAAGGCAGCTACGAGAAAGCGTTGCAGGCGTTCACTCTGAACCGCACCGTGCCGACCATGGAGCACGCGAAAGCGATTCTGGATGAAATGATCGAAGCCAACCGCGACTACTGGCCTGCGCTGCAAAAGGCCTGGCAGGACGGTGAAGCGGTGAAAAAATAGGGGCTTGCTCGCGAGTTGAACGTGGTTAGCTTGTCGGTGTCAGAAAAAACACCGACAATCCTTTTTTACGGAAAAGAATGGAGGCAACCATGTCCACCTCATATTTTGTCGCTGCCGACTGGCTGATTGAGCACGGCGACGACCCGGAAGTTCAGATTATCGACGCGCGCATGGCCCCTCCGGGCCAGGAGCATCGTGACGTTCCCGCTGAATACCGTGCAGGGCACCTGCCTGGCGCGGTATTTTTTGATATCGAAGCCCTCTCCGATCACACCTCTCCCCTGCCGCACATGCTGCCTCGCCCGGAAGCGTTTTCCGTGGCGATGCGCGAGCTGGGCATCAGCAAAGATAAACATCTTGTTGTTTACGATGAAGGTAATCTGTTTTCCGCGCCGCGAGCGTGGTGGATGCTGAAAAACTTCGGCGTGGAAAAGGTATCGATTCTGGCGGGCGGACTTGCAGGCTGGAAGCGCGACGAACTACCGCTTCAGCAGGGTGACGTCACGCTGCCGGAAGGGGAATTTGATGCCACGTTTGACGCTAACGTGGTCAAGCGCCTGACCGACGTGCTGGTCGTGAGCCACGAAAACACGGCGCAAATCGTCGATGCGCGTCCCGCTCCACGTTTCAACGCAGAAGCGGACGAGCCGCGTCCGGGACTGAAACGCGGACATATCCCGGGGGCGCTGAACGTACCGTGGGGCGATCTGGTGTTTGAAGGCGAGCTGAAAACCACCGATGAATTGCGTGCCATTTTTGAACGTCAGGGCGTGGATTTGCATCGTCCGGTTATTGCCAGCTGCGGCTCCGGCGTGACGGCCTGCGTGGTGATCCTGGCGCTGGCAACCCTTGGCGCGAATGACGTGACTCTGTACGACGGCGCCTGGAGTGAATGGGGTGCACGGGACGATCTGCCGGTTGAACCGGCGAAATAATGGATAACCGCCTGGCAACGCTGTTAACGCGCGGATCGTCGCTGACCCGCGCGGAGTATCGCGTCCTCGCCCACCTCACTGAGCATCCATTGCTGGTGGGCAACATCACGGTGCGCGAGCTGGCGCAGGCGACATTTGTCTCTACCGCGACGATTATGCGGCTGTGTCAGAAGCTGGGGTTTAGCGGCTTTAGCGAGTTTATCTGGCACTGCAAGCAGTTGCTTTCTGACACGCCGCATATCACCGTACAGCCTGAGCAACATGCGGAAATGCCCGGGCTTTTTACCCGGTTCGTTGCCAACTATCAGCAGACCTTCCAGTGGGTCACTCAGGACAAACGCCAGCAGTTTGCCAGCCTGCTGCGCCAGAAAGAGAGCTTCTTTCTCTACGGCGCCGGGTTTTCGTACCTTTTTGCCGAGTACCTGACCAAGAAGTTGCAGGTGCTGGGAAAAACGGCGTTCATCTCCGGGCCGGGAGACAGCCGGAATATTTTTCTCAGCAACGCCGCGCGCTATCAGGTGTTTATTGCCGTTTCACGCAGCGGCGAAACGGAGCAGGTACTGGATAAAGCGCGGATCGCCAAAAACGTCGGCATGACGATCGTCGCGTTTACCCGCGCGTCGGCCAATACGCTGGCGGGTATGGCGGACGTGCATTTTGCCCTCTATGACGAAGCGGTACATTTCGCCGCCGAAGCCGCAGGGGTAACGTCGTTTGAGTCGAATCTGGTGCTGCTGATGGATTTACTGCTGCTGGAAGCAACGGGGTGAAGGTCACCCCGCCGTAATCAGATAATGCGGTTGGTCTTGAGATCGCGCAGGAAGCCGCCCCAGCGACGCTCGTAGAACGGGGTGATGTGCTCGGTAATAAAGTGGCTGATCCCCTTCTCACCTTTCTTCACCTGACAGATATCAATCGGCTCATCGCCCGGCAGGGTGTCGGTTGCCACGCTTCCCGCTGCCTGGATGATCTCGTCGATATCGCCGTCGGCCTCAATCCCTATCAGCAGAACAGGCTTTTCGTCAGCGCTCTCTTTGATGGAGCAGAGAAACGCGCGTTTTACCGGCTTGATGGTTTTAAACAGCGTGGTCAGGGAGTCAATCATCTGCGCGGGCGGCTCGGCCACTTCAGACAGCAGCAGCGTTTCGCCCCCTTCCAGCACCTCCTGAGTGCTGAGCGGGTTGCCCTCGTCACCAATCAGGTGGCTGATTTCGCGCGGAGTAAACTCTTTCCCGGTCGGCAGTTTGGCGTTGAGGAACAGCGTCTGCCCCAGGGTCATTTCGAACAACGTGCGCACCGGCATCACCACGAACGCCTGTTCGTCTTCTACCGCTTCCTGCAAGGCCTCGAGCGAAGTAAAGAACGGGATCACCGAGGTGCCGTCGTCTTTCTCCCAGTGCAGCAGATCCAGCGCGCTGTCTTCGACAACCTGCTCCCCTTCCGCCGCGGTGCCCGGCACCCAGACGGTGGATTCCAGCAGCGTGCGGAAAAAGGCCGGACGGTGGGCGGGTTCGGTCGCCGCCTGCTCCAGCAGGGTTTCTAATTCGTTTTTGGTTTCTGACATAGTTTGGCTACTTCAAAAAACGCCGGGTGGCGCTTCGCTTACCCGGCCTACAAAACCGTAGGCCCGTGCAAGCGCAGCGCCGCCGGGCAATATGATGACTCCGAAGGCGCGCGTAAGCGTAGCGCTACCCGGCAAAAAAGATCACTCAGCCGTCAGCAGGTTCGCCACGGTACGCACGCCCAGACCGGTCGCACCCGCAGACCACTGCTCAACCGCCGCTTTACGGTAGGTTGCGGAGCAGTCAATGTGCAGCCAGCCTTCATGGTAGTTCTCAACGAAGTGAGACAGGAAGCCTGCTGCGGTGCTTGCCCCCGCCGGGTACGCTGCGTTCGCGGTGTTGTTCAGCTCGGCGAAGTTGGACGGCAGCTGGCTGCGGTGGAACTCGGCCAGCGGCAGACGCCAGAACGGTTCGTTTTCCGCCGCCGCGCTGGCCAGCAGGCGATCGGCCAGCTTGTCGTCGAAGCTGAACAGGGCGTGATAGTCGTTACCCAGCGCCGTTTTCGCCGCGCCGGTCAGGGTTGCCATGTCGATAATCAGCTCCGGCTTCTGCGCAGAGGCGTCGATCAGGCCATCGGCCAGCACCAGACGGCCTTCGGCGTCGGTGTTCATCACCTCAACGTTTTTACCGTTGCGGTAGCGAATGATGTCGCCCAGCTTGAAGGCGTTGCCGCTCACCATGTTGTCCGCGCAGCACAGGTAGAGCTTCACGCGCTTGTTCAGGCCACGGGTGATGGCGAACGCCAGCGCGCCGGTGATGGTGGCCGCACCGCCCATGTCGGACTTCATGGAGTCCATGAACGCGCTCTGCTTCAGGCTGTAGCCGCCGGTGTCGAAAGTGATGCCTTTTCCGACCAGACAGGCAAAGACCGGCGCTTCTTTATCGCCGGTTGGGTTGTAATCCAGCGCCAGCAGGACCGGAGGACGCTCGGAGCCACGGCCCACGGTGTGGATGCCCATGTAGTTCTGCTCGCGCAGGTCTTCACCTTTGGTGATGCGGTAAGACATCTTGTCGCCCGCCACGCCGCACAGCAGGTCGACGGCGCGCTGCGCCAGCTGCTCAGGGCCTAACTCTTCCGCCGGGGCGTTGATGGTGTCGCGCACCCAGTCGATGATTTGCAGGCGGCTTTCCAGCTCTTTCTGACCGGCTTCGTCGAGGTTCGCCCACTCGATTTTGCGGGTGCCTTTCGGCCCTTTGTAGCCTGCCCAGAACGCCCAGCTGCGGTCGGTGTCCCAGCCTTCGCCTTCCAGCGACACATGCTTAATGCCAAGGCCGTCAATTTTACGCGCGGCGCGCTGGATCAGGCCCAAATCATCATTGCCCGTCAGGTGCAGGGTAATACCGTCGTTGTTGATGCTGTAGGTGGCTTTTTCGCCCCAGCGTGAGTCGGCTGGCTGCGTGGAGAGCGTAATCTTCATCGCTTCGGTCATTTTATTTATCCTTATTAGCAACTAGCAAACGGGCCGCCTGAAGGCAGCCCGTTTATGTTATCTATTCTGCTTCATCTAACCAGACTAACAGAATCGCCTCCAGAATTTTTTCATTGGATGCGTTTGGATCGTCGTCAAAATCTTCCAGATCGCAAATCCACTGATGCATATCGGTGAATCGTACGGTCTTCGGATCGAGATCCGGGTTCGCGTCGTAGAGCGCCTCGCCGATTTCACGGCTGTCTGTCCACTTCAGTCCCATATCAATGCTCGCGTGCGTGGTTGATGGTGTAACGTGGGAACTCCACGACCAGATCTTCATCGGTCACCGCAGCCTGGCAGCTTAAGCGGCTGTCGGGCTCCAGACCCCATGCTTTGTCCAGCATGTCGTCTTCGTCTTCGGTGCTCTCTGCAAGAGAGTCGAAACCTTCACGCACGATGCAGTGGCACGTTGTGCAGGCACAGGATTTTTCACAGGCGTGTTCCACTTCGATACCTGCACGCAGGGCTACATCGAGAATGGTTTCACCGGTCTTCGCTTCCAGAACAGCGCCATCCGGACAGAGGTCCGCATGAGGCAAAATTACAATCTTTGGCATATTAAACCTCGTCCACGGACTGGCCTTTCAGCGCGACGCGGACAGATTTGTCCATGCGGCGAGCAGCGAAGTCCTGGGTTTGTTTATCAACGTTTTTAATGGCTTCTTCTATTGCGTCAGCGTCATTGCCTTCGGCGACTGCGCTTAAGCGCGCGGCAGCATCGTCAATCACCTGACGCTCAGCGGCGCTTAACAGCGCGGCATCGGCAGCGAGCGCGCCGTTCAGGCTTTCCAGCACGCGTGCGGCTTCAACTTTTTGTTCAGCCAGCATACGCGCCTTCACATCCTGCTCGGCGTAGCTCATTGAGTCCTGAATCATGGAGGCGATTTCGCCATCGGTCAGGCCGTAGGACGGCTTCACCTGGATGGACGATTCCACGCCGGTCGATTTTTCCATCGCCGTGACGCTCAGCAGACCGTCCGCATCCACCTGGAAGGTAACGCGAATATGCGCCCCGCCCGCCGGCAGCGCCGGAATTCCACGCAGCGCAAAGCGCGCCAGAGAGCGGCAGTCCTGCACCAGCTCGCGCTCGCCCTGCATCACGTGGATGGACATCGCAGTCTGGCCGTCTTTGAAGGTAGTAAACTCCTGCGCGCGCGCCACCGGAATGGTGGTGTTACGCGGAATGACTTTCTCCACCAGGCCGCCCATGGTTTCTAAACCCAGAGACAGCGGGATGACGTCCAGCAGCAGCATTTCGCTGTCCGGCTTGTTGCCGACCAGGATATCGGCCTGGATAGCGGCGCCCACGGCAACCACTTTGTCCGGGTCGATAGAGGTCAGCGGCGTGCGGCCAAAGAATTCGCCCACGCGCTCGCGCACCAGCGGCACGCGAGTTGAGCCGCCAACCATGACCACTTCCAGCACCTCGCTGGCCTCCACGCCCGCATCTTTCAATGCGCGACGGCAGGCCAGCAGGGTACGCTTAACCAGAGGCGCGATCAGTTCGCTGAACTGATTGCGGGTGATCTCACCCTGCCAGCCCGCAACGTTAACCGTGACCGATTGCGCGTCGCTCAGGGCGATTTTGGCGTCGATGGCCGCATCCAGCAGTTCACGCTGTACGCGTGCATCGCTGCGATCGCTGATGCCCGCCTGCTCGCGGATGTAGTCTGCCAGCAGATGGTCGAAGTCATCGCCGCCGAGCGCGGAATCCCCGCCGGTCGCCAGCACTTCGAACACGCCGCGGCTCAGGCGCAGGATTGAGATATCAAACGTCCCGCCGCCGAGATCGTAAACCGCAATCACCCCTTCCTGACCGGAATCGAGGCCGTAGGCAATGGCCGCCGCCGTCGGTTCGTTCAGCAGACGCAGCACATGCAGGCCCGCCAGACGCGCGGCGTCTTTGGTGCCCTGACGCTGTGCATCGTCGAAGTAGGCCGGAACGGTGATTACCACGCCGTCGAGATCGCCGCCGAGCGTCGCCGTGGCGCGCGCCGCCAGCGCTTTGAGGATGTCAGCGGAAACGCGAATCGGGTTCAGCAGACCGGCAGACGTCGCGATCATCGGCAGGCCGTTTTCGCTGGCCTGTAGCTGATACGGCAGATGCGGGTAACGGGTCTGGATATCAGCCAGCGAGCGGCCCATCATGCGCTTAACCGAGCTGATGGTATTGGCCGGATCGCGCGCGGCGTTGGTGCGGGCATCAAACCCGACCGCGTGACCCTGCTGCTGGTAGTGGACCACGGAAGGCAGCAGATGGCGCCCCTGCTCGTCAGCCAGCGTTTCCGCCTGGCCGCTACGCACGGTCGCCACGAGAGAATTGGTGGTGCCCAGATCAATACCGACCGCCAGACGACGCTGGTGCGGTGCGGCACTTAAGCCAGGCTCACTAATTTGTAATAAGGCCATAATTGCTTCCGAAATTAAAAATCGAGCAGCTTTTCTTCGAGTTGTTCAGCACTGCTTCGCAGTTTATCGAGAAAACGGAGTTTGCGCACAGTGTCTGCCGCCACGTCCCAGGTCTCGTTGTTCAGTTGCTCCACCATCTGCTGATGGCGGGTATCGAACATGCCCTTTACGCGCGTGATAAAGCTTTCCAGGCGTGCTTCGTCTTTAGCCTGTTCAATTTCATCCAGCTCTTCGCGCAGCTCCAGCTGTTCCATCAGAAAGGCGGTGTCGCGCACGGTATGCTGTTCGCTCGCCAGATCGAAACCGTGGAGCGAGAGCAGATATTCTGCACGCGCCAGCGGATGACGCAGCGTTTGCCAGGCCTGGTTGATGGTTGCGGAGTGTGACACCGCAGCCAGCTGCTCTGCCTGCGTCCCGCTGGCGAATTTATCCGGATGGTACTGACGCTGGAGATCCTGAAAACGGACCGTCAGCGCCTGGAGATCGATCGGGTATTGAGCGGGTAGTCCGAAGAGAGTGAAGTAATCCATAACAATCTCAGGGGTAGCCTGTTAGAACAAACCCCACGCGTAGCAAAGCCACGGTGGGGTTTCGGATGACGCGCGGTTAAACGTGGAAGCTTTCGCCGCAACCACACTCGTCTTTGACGTTCGGATTCGTGAATTTGAACCCTTCGTTCAGGCCTTCTTTTACGAAGTCCAGCTGAGTGCCGTTGAGGAATTGCAGGCTTTTGCCATCGACCACCACCTTCACGCCCTTGTCTTCAAACACGGTGTCATCAGACGCCGGTTCGTCAACAAACTCCAGTACGTAAGCCATACCAGAACAGCCGGAGGTACGTACGCCCAGTCGCAGGCCAAAGCCTTTACCACGGTTCGCCAGAAAAGAGCTTACTCGCGCGGCAGCGCTGTCGCTAAGGGTAATCGACATACTCAAACCTCAATTATTTTGCTTCACGTTTGCTTTTGTAATCCGCAATGGCGGCTTTGATCGCGTCTTCTGCCAGAATTGAGCAGTGAATTTTCACCGGCGGCAGTTCGAGTTCTTCAGCAATATCCGTGTTCTTGATTGCCTGTGCTTCGTCCAGAGACTTGCCCTTCACCCATTCGGTGACCAGGGAGCTGGAAGCGATAGCAGAACCGCAGCCGTAGGTCTTGAAGCGCGCGTCTTCAATGATACCTTCATTGTTGACTTTAATCTGCAACTTCATCACGTCGCCACACGCTGGCGCGCCAACCATACCGCTACCGACAGATTCATCGCTGTTGTCAAAAGAGCCAACGTTGCGCGGGTTCTCGTAATGATCGATAACTTTTTCGCTGTATGCCATGATTGAATTCTCCTTATGTACCGATTAGTGATGTGACCATTCAATGCTGTTCAGATCCACGCCCTGCTTGAACATTTCCCACAGTGGAGAAAGGTCGCGCAGACGGCCAATGGAGTTACGAACCAGTTTGATGGTGTAGTCAATCTCTTCTTCGGTAGTAAAACGACCTAAAGAGAAACGGATAGAGCTGTGTGCCAGCTCGTCAGTCATACCCAGCGCGCGCAGCACGTAGGATGGCTCCAGGCTTGCAGACGTACAGGCAGAACCGGAAGAAACCGCCAGGTCTTTCAGCGCCATGATCAGCGATTCACCTTCAACATAGTTGAAGCTGACGTTGAGGATGTTTGGCGCGCCCTGCTCGAGATCGCCGTTCAGATACACTTCTTCCATATCTTTCACGCCGTCCCATAGACGGTTACGCAGCGTACGCAGGCGTGCCATCTCGGTTTCCATCTCTTCTTTCGCGATGCGATACGCTTCGCCCATGCCCACGATCTGGTGAACAGGCAGCGTACCGGAACGCATGCCGCGCTCGTGACCACCGCCGTGCATCTGTGCTTCGATGCGGATACGTGGCTTACGACGAACGTACAGCGCGCCGATACCTTTCGGACCATAGATTTTGTGACCGGAGAAGGACATCAGGTCCACTTTCAGCTGGCTCAGGTCGATAGGCAGTTTGCCCACGCTCTGGGTCGCATCCACGTGGTAGATGATGCCGCGCGCACGGCACATTTCGCCGATGGTTGCGATGTCCTGCACAACGCCGATTTCGTTGTTAACGTGCATGATGGAAACCAGAATGGTGTCATCACGCATGGCCGCTTCGAGCTCTTTCAGGTCGATGATCCCGTTGCTCTGCGGCGCCAGGTAAGTCACTTCGAACCCTTCACGCTCCAGCTGACGGCAGGTGTCCAGCACGGCTTTGTGTTCGGTTTTGCTGGTGATAATGTGCTTGCCTTTTTTCTGATAAAAGTTGGCAGCACCTTTGATCGCCAGGTTGTCGGATTCGGTCGCGCCGGAGGTGAAAACAATTTCACGCGGATCGGCACCAACCAGGTCAGCAATCTGATTACGGGCGATATCAACCGCCTCTTCAGCATGCCAGCCAAAACGGTGAGAACGGGAAGCTGGGTTACCAAAGTTTCCGTCCAGGGTCAGACACTGCATCATTTTCTCGGCAACACGCGGGTCCACCGGCGTGGTTGCGGAGTAATCGAGATAAATCGGTAATTTCATTGCTCTATAAACTCCGTACATCGCTTCAATGCAAGGAATCAGGCAACCGGCTGGATGTACGACCGAGTACGCGGGGCGAGCTAACGCCCCGGCCTGATTCTGAAATACTTATCTTTTTATTACGCGCGCAGTTTAACGTCGATGGCGTCCTGCGAACGGGTGCTGCGCTGTGAATCCTGACTATGCTGACGACCCGACACGTCCAGAACTTCCTGGTTATTAACCAGTTCACCCAGGGTGATGTTGTTCAGGAAGCCGGTCAGACGGTCGCTCAGATCGCGCCACAGCGCGTGGGTCAGGCATTTATCGCCGCCCTGACAGCCGCCTTTACCCTGGCAACGGGTCGCGTCAACGGATTCGTCAACCGCGCTAATCACTTCGCCAACCGCAATACTGCCTGCGTCTTTACCCAGCAGATAACCGCCGCCCGGGCCACGAACGCTGGACACCAGTCCATTTTTACGCAGTCTGGAGAACAGCTGTTCCAGGTAAGAGAGGGAGATCCCTTGTCGTTCAGAAATATCAGCCAACGGAACCGGGCCCGCTTCGGAGTTGAGCGCAACGTCCAGCATCGCGGTCACGGCATAACGCCCTTTAGATGTCAGTCTCATGTCTTACTTAACCTCAAACTCGCCCCTGCCCGGGGTTTTTTATTGTAAAATGGGGGTATTGCATAGCAGGGCCAAGTCTGACATTCCTGACTAAATTGGTCAACTATTTACTTGACTGTTTTAGTCAGGTATTTAACCTTCTGTGCCGTATTTTGCCCGGCGGCGCTGCGCTTGCACGGGCCTACGGGCTTTGTAGGCCGGGTAAGCGCAGCGCCACCCGGCGAACACACTGCACTACTCTTTATTCTTCTGCTCAATCGACGCCAGAATCCCGCGCAGGATGTTCAGCTCCTGGCTTTCCGGACGCGCGCGGGTGAACATACGGCGCAGCTTGTTCATCACCTGACCCGGGTGGCCTTCACGGATAAAGCCGGTTGAGAGCAGCGTCTGCTCCAGATGACCGTAGAAGCGCTCAAGGTCGTCCACCAGCGGGTAGGCCGTCTCTTCTTTAGGTTCGACCGGTTTCTCCTGCGTCGCCAGCCATGCCATGCGCACTTCATAGGCAATCACCTGCACCGCCATCGCCAGATTCAGCGAGCTATATTCCGGGTTGGCGGCAATCGCCACATGATAGTGGCACTTCTGTAATTCCTCGTTGGTCAGGCCAACACGTTCACGGCCAAACACAAGCGCAACCGGCGCCTGTTCCGCTTCTGAGATGCTTTTCAGGCCGCATTCGCGCGGGTCCAGCATCGGCCAGGGCAGCGTACGGGAGCGCGCGCTGGTCCCCACCACCAGGCTGCAACCGGCCAGAGCTTCATCCAGAGTGTCCACGATCTGCGCATTCCCGATCACGTCGCTGGCGCCGGCCGCCAGAGCAATAGCCTGAGAGTCTGGTTTCACCAGCGGATTCACCAGCCACAGGTTCGTTAAGCCCATGGTTTTCATAGCGCGGGCCACAGAGCCCATGTTGCCGGTGTGCGATGTTTCGACCAGCACGATTCGAATGTTTTGCAGCATAATTTTTAAATGTCTGGATTCAGTGTCTGAAGAATATTCGGGCATATTATCATAAACGAGAGACATAATCCGATCCCGCTGCTATACTCTGCGCCGATTTTCCTGTTCTTTAACATCCAGTGAGAGAGACCGATGCATCCGATGCTGACCATCGCCGTGCGCGCAGCGCGCAAGGCGGGTAATGTAATTGCCAAACACTACGAAACCCCAGACTCCGTAGAAACCAGCCAGAAAGGCAGCAATGATTTCGTGACGAACGTAGATAAAGCCGCAGAAGCGATTATTATCGAAACGATCCGCAAATCTTACCCGCAGCACACCATCATCACCGAAGAAAGCGGTGAACATGAAGGTACCGATCAGGATGTTCAATGGGTTATCGATCCACTGGATGGCACCACCAACTTCGTCAAACGCCTGCCACACTTCTCTGTGTCTATCGCAGTACGCATCAAAGGCCGTACTGAAGTCGCCGTTGTTTACGATCCAATGCGTAACGAACTGTTCACCGCGACCCGCGGTCAGGGCGCGCAGCTGAACGGCTACCGTCTGCGTTGCAGCAATGCACGCGATCTGGACGGCACGATTCTGGCGACCGGCTTCCCGTTCAAGGCGAAGCAGCACGCAACCACTTATATGAATATCCTGGGCAAGCTGTTCACCGAATGCGCGGACTTCCGTCGCACCGGCTCTGCTGCACTGGATCTGGCCTACGTCGCGACCGGCCGCGTTGACGGTTACTTTGAGCTGTCTCTGAAGCCGTGGGACTTCGCGGCGGGCGAGCTGATCGCTCGTGAAGCTGGCGCGATTGTTTGCGACTTCACCGGCGGCCATAACTATATGTCTACCGGCAACATCGTTGCAGGTAACCCGCGCGTTGTTAAAGCCATGCTGGCAAACATGCGTGATGAACTGAGCGATGCGCTGAAGCGTTAATTCAGTCTGTTAAGCCCGGTGGCGCCACGCTTACCGGGCCTACAACACGCCTCAGATACGGCTAGAAAGGCCGCCCCCCCCTTCCCACCGGCACCGCGCTCATCCACATTGTCACCGCAGCCACCAGCAGAATCACCCCGCCCGCCAGCGCCAGAGTCGTCCAGCCAACCTGTCGCCACAATACCGGCGTTTTATTGCCGCTGAGTTTTACCGCCAGCTGACGGAAGCTGTGCACCAGCAGGGCTAACGAAGAGATCGTCAGAGACGTTCCCGCCGCCATCGCCAGCGCCGAGAGCATGCCCAAGCCAAATACGCCTGTCACTTTGCTGAACAACAGCACCATGATTGCGCCCGAGCATGGACGCATCCCCATTGAGAGAACAATCATCAGGCGCGCACGCCAGTCCTCACCGTTCTGTAATTGTTCCTGCGTCGGCAGATGCTGATGCCCGCACCCGCAGTTTTCATGGTGAACGTGATGCGGTGTAAAGGATTTGAATTTTGGTTTTCGCAGTAACGCGCGCAATTTTTTCAGCGCCCGCCAGCAGAGGATCAGCCCCAGCACGCCTACCAGCGCGTAACTCCCCTTCTCCAGCCAGAAGCTGCTCATATGCAGCTGGCGGGCCGGCAGCTGTAGCAGCGAAAGGACGACCACGACCAGCGCAATCGCCACACCGCCCTGAAGTAAAGAAGAAGCCAGCGTCAGGCCGATACTCGATTTCAGCTTCGACGGGTGCGTGGCAAGCCAGGTCGTGATGACGATTTTGCCGTGCCCCGGTCCCAGGGCATGCAGCACGCCATAGATAAAGCTGAACGCCAGAAGAGCGCCGCCCGCTTTGGTCGGATTTTCCGCCACGGCTTTCAGCAGACCGCTCATCTGCTGATTAACTTCCCGCTGCCAGAGGATGCTTTTCATCATCACCTGCGGCCATGCCTGCCACAGCCAGAGCGCGCCGCCAACCGCTAACAACAAAAAGAGCGCCAGAGGCCAGAGGTGCAGCCAGCGACGCGGCTTACTGACGGGAGAGGAGATCACTGACATTGTAACGTCACCTCCTGCGCAAACTGTTTACCTAACTCCATGTCTTCGGGGGGCGCATCCTCTTTATCAAGAGAAACGGCAAAGTTCAGCATCTCTTCGCTGGGTTTCGGGGTGTGCACGGCAATTTTGCAGCTTTTTTGCAGCGCGTCCGGCAGCCGTACGTCGCTGTCATTGTCATAGCGCATATCGACATAGTAGGTTGGGTCAAACGTGGAAAACCTGTACTTCTGCCCGGCCAGCGGTTGAGGGTGCGCCAGCGGAAGGATAAAGGTCAGCACCGCCTGATGTCCGTCGCGGGTCATACCGTACACCGTGGGACGGTTGAGAAATTTCACCTTTTGTCCGTTGTGCCAGAACTCGGTGAAGTAGTGCTGACCCAGCACGTTGGCCATCACTTCCGCCGCCAGCTTTTTCCAGATCTCATCGCCGGGCTTTGCGTTTCCGGCATCGTACAGCAGGTCGGCGGAGGTGATTTCATCCATCGTCCAGCGCATTTTCAGGCCGCTGAGCTGCGTGCCGTCCGTCACCAGTTCGGTTTTCAGGCTGATAAAACTGTGAGGATGTGCGCCGGCGGCACAAGTGAAAACCGCCAAAAATAACGCTACCGCGCTTTGTTTAACTATTTGCATCTGTTCCTCACGTCAAAAATTCTGTGATGTTCGCCAGCAATCCTGAGTGAAAGGCCTGCCGGTGCGCTTTTCAGCGCCCATCCTTTAGCTATTCTTATCAAACATTCACACTGGATACCCGACAGATGATGACGACGCTTGAAATTCCATCTGTGCTTTCCAGTTCGCAGCGCCGCTGCCAGGTGCTTTTGATGCTTTACCTGCCCGATGCTGCCATCACCGCACAGAGCATAATCGCTGCCAACGGCGTGGACGACGTCATGGCACGGCAAGATATAGCCGAGACGCGCGATGAAATCCAGCGCTATCATCGGCTTGATATCGTCACGCACCATGATGGCTGCTACCGAATTGAGGGTTCCGCCCTGAATCAACGTTTGTGCCTGCTGCACTGGCTGCGCAGGGCGCTTCGGCTCTGTCCACATTTTGTCGCCCAACAGTTTACCCCTGCCTTAAAAACCGCGCTTAAACAGCACGGCATTGCCCGCCCGCTTTATGACGATGCGAACCTTCGGGCGCTTATCAACTTTTGTGCGCGCAAGCTTCAGCGCCAGTTTGAGTCCCGCGACGTACAGTTTTTACAGCTTTATCTGCAATATTGTCTGATTCAGCATCATCTGGGCAATACGCCAGAGTTTTCGCCCGTTCAGCGCAGCTGGACGCAGTCCCGAGGGGAATACTTTACGGCGCAGGAAATTGTCCGCCACTGGAAACGGCGCGTCCCGCAGGGAACGCACAGCGATGAACAGCTGTTCCTGGCACTGCTGTTTATGATGCTTCGCACACCCGACCCGGTGATGGATAAACACCAGCAGGATCAGCGCCTGCGTCGCGCCATCGTGCGTATGATTGCCCGTTTCCGGGCGCAAACCGGGATGAACTTCAGCGATGAGCAAGGGCTGACCGATCAGCTTTATATTCATCTGGCTCAGGCGCTGGACCGCTCCCTATTTGACATCGGCATCGACAACAGTCTGCCGGAAGAGATCCACCGTTTATACCCCCGGCTGCTGCGCACCACTAAAGAGGCGCTGTTTGAGCTGGAAGCCGAATTTGGTCTGCGATTCTCCGGTGAAGAGATGGCGCTGGTGGCGGTGATTTTTGGTGCCTGGCTGATGCAGGAGACCGACCTGCATGAAAAACAGGTGGTCCTGTTAACGGGGGAAGATAAAGCCTGCGAAGCGTTAATTGAGCAGCAGCTTCGCGAGCTGACGCTGCTGCCGCTCAATATTCGTTATCTTAGCCTGGAGGCGTTTAAGAAGGAGGGCGCCCCCCGCGAGGCAGCGCTGGTCATTACGCCTTATCCAACCGCCCTGCCGCTGTTCTCGCCGCCGCTCATTCATGCCGTTGAGACCCTGAACACGCAGCAGCAGGAACATATTCGCGTTATGCTCGAATCGTAGTTACGTGCGAGCAGCGACTTTAGGGCGGATGACGATGGCAGGTAAAGCGACCAGCGCCATCACCCAGAACACACCGTGCCCCAGGTGCTGATAGAGGAAACCGGCAAATACGGTCATCACCGCAATACTGCCGCCCATCGCCACCGCTGAATAGACCGCCTGAAGACGAATAACGTCCCCACCCTCTCGCGCCGCGATGTAGCGCATCGCCGCCAGATGGCACACGGTGAAGGTTCCGCAGTGCAGAATTTGCGCCACAATCAGCCACGGCAGCTCAGTCGTCCAGCCCATGATGCCCCAGCGCACCACGCCGCAAACGGCGGAAAGCAGCAGCAGGTCACGCGCCCCGAAACGACGGAAAAGTTTTTGGCTCAGCGCGAAGATAATGACCTCCGCCACCACGCCGAGCGACCACAGGTAGCCTACCGCAGAAGCCGAGTAGCCCGCCCCCTGCCAGTAGATGGCGCTGAAGCCGTAATAGGCCGCATGTGCCCCCTGGAGCAGACAGACGCAGGCCAGGAAACGCCAGCTTTGCGCCACCAGCGAGCGCCAGGCGGGCCAGCCGGCGCTCTCCTGATGGCGGCTTTCGCCCTGCGGCATCACCGACGGACGCAGCAACATACCGAGCAGCATCGAGGCGATGCCGAGCGTTAACAGCGCCAGAATGGCACGATAGTCATAGAGGCTGACCAGTTTCCCGACCAGCGCAGAGCCGATCACGAAGGCAATCGATCCCCACAGGCGCACGCGGCCATAGTCCATGATGATCTGCTTTTGCCAGGTGTTCGCCAGGGCATCCGTCAGCGGCACCAGCGGGGAGAAGAACAGATTAAAGCCAACCATTACCACCATCAGCCAGGCAAACTGATGGCTGACCCAGAAGCAGGCCGCAAAGACCAGCGTCAGCAGGGCCAGAATTCGCACCGCTTTAATCAGTAAGGAGGGATCGCTGACGCGGGGCGCAATCAGCAGGCTACCCAGGAAACGTGCCACCAGCCCCGCGCCCAGCAGGATGCCAATGGTCTCAGGCGTCAGACCAATTCCCTTGAGCCAGACGCTCCAGAAAGGCAAAAAAATACCGTAACTAAAGAAATAGGTGAAATAGCTGAGCGCCAGCCAGCGCGTGGAATGCAAGACCATGAATCCCTCCCGAAATGGAGGCGATAGTCTGGCGTTAATCCCTGACTTTAGCAAGTCGTTAGCGCGCTATAAATTAACGATAAATTAACATCATCACCAGCCGGACAGCGTATGGCGAGAGCGGTAAAACTGTATTACGTTTATAAGACATCGCCTGAAGAGGTCGTTTGCCATGAACAGCTTACGTTATTTCGATTTCGGCTCCTCTCGTTCTTTCCTGCTTTTAATTGCCCGCATTGCTATTGTGGTCCTGTTTATTATTTTCGGTTATCCCAAGCTGACGGGGTTTAGCGGCACCGTTCAGTATATGACGTCGCTCGGCGCCCCCATGCCCATGCTGGCCGCCATTGTTGCGGTGGTGATGGAAGTCCCCGCCGCGATTCTGATTGTACTGGGCTTTTTCACCCGCCCCCTCGCGGTGATCTTTGTCTTCTATACGCTGGGAACAGCGGTGATTGGTCACCACTACTGGGATATGACGGGCGATGCGGTTCTGCCAAATATGATTAACTTCTACAAAAATGTAAGTATCGCTGGCGCCTTTATTTTGCTGGCGATTACCGGGCCGGGGGCCATCTCCCTTGACCGACGTTAGCCCATAAAAAAAGGCCGCATGAGCGGCCTTTTTCAGTTTTGCGACGCAGAGAATTATGCGTAAACCGGGAAGCGTGCGCAGATGTCCAGCACTTTACCTTTAACGCGCTCGATAACCGCGTCGTCATTGATGTTGTCCAGAACGTCACACATCCAGCCCGCCAGCTCTTTCACTTCCGCTTCTTTAAAGCCACGGCGAGTTACGGCCGGAGAACCGATACGGATACCGGAGGTCACGAACGGGCTCTTCGGATCGTTTGGCACGCTGTTTTTGTTCACGGTGATGTTGGCGCGGCCGAGGGCAGCGTCAGCTTCTTTACCGGTCAGGTTCTTATCAACCAGGTCCAGCAGGAACAGGTGGTTTTCAGTCCCGCCAGACACCACTTTGTAGCCACGGTTCAGGAACACTTCCACCATCGCTTTGGCGTTTTTAGCAACCTGCTGCTGGTAAACCTTGAACTCTGGCTCCATCGCTTCTTTCAGCGCGACGGCTTTCGCGGCGATAACGTGCATCAGCGGGCCGCCCTGGGCGCTTGGGAACACGGCGGAGTTCAGTTTTTTATACAGCTCTTCGTCACCGCCTTTCGCCAGGATCAGGCCACCGCGTGGACCTGCCAGGGTTTTGTGGGTGGTGGTGGTCACAACGTGCGCATGTGGAACCGGGTTCGGGTAAACGCCTGCCGCAATCAGACCGGCAACGTGCGCCATGTCGACGAACAGGTACGCGCCGATGCTGTCAGCGATTTCACGCATTTTTGCCCAGTCAACGATGCCGGAGTAAGCAGAGAAGCCACCGATGATCATCTTCGGCTTGTGCTCTTTGGCCTGCTTCGCCATGTCTTCGTAGTCAATTTTACCGGACTCATCAATACCGTAAGGGATGATGTTGTACAGTTTGCCAGAGAAGTTAACCGGGGAGCCGTGAGTCAGGTGGCCGCCCTGCGCCAGGTTCATACCCAGAACGGTATCGCCCGGCTGCAACAGCGCGGTGTAAACAGCGAAGTTAGCCTGAGAGCCAGAGTGCGGCTGGACGTTCGCGTAGTCAGCGCCAAAGAGTTCTTTCGCACGGTCAATCGCTAGCTGCTCAACGATATCAACGTATTCGCAACCGCCGTAGTAGCGCTTGCCCGGATAACCTTCAGCATATTTGTTGGTCAGCTGAGAACCCTGCGCCTGCATTACGCGCGGGCTGGTGTAGTTTTCGGAGGCGATCAGTTCGATGTGCTCTTCCTGACGTACTTTTTCCTGCTCCATAGCCTGCCACAGTTCGGCATCATAATCGGCAATGTTCATTTCACGCTTTAACATCCGCATCTCCTGACTCAGCTAACAAGTAAATTTTTGGCCTGAAAAGGCAGTCCTGTTGGACGACGGGCAACAGTATAACTGAATAGTTCTGCGATAACAGGTCTTGACAAACGATTTTACGCAAACGTTTACCTCCACGCCACGCAAGGGTTTGAGCAATAAAGCTCTCGCCATTTTCAACGGATTTCTTTTCAGCTTTGTGATGCATATTTTTCACGATGCAAAGAACCATTTACATTGCAGGGGTATTTTTATAAGATGCATATAAAATACATCATTAAAGTAACATCAGAAGGAAGCTGCTATGCTCGACGCCCAAACCATCGCTACCGTGAAAGCCACAATCCCCCTGCTGGTTGAAACGGGTCCTAAACTGACCGCCCATTTCTACGATCGCATGTTCGCGCATAACCCGGAGCTCAAAGAGATTTTCAACATGAGCAACCAGCGTAACGGCGATCAGCGCGAAGCGCTGTTTAACGCTATTGCCGCCTATGCCAGCAACATCGAAAACCTGCCGGCTCTGCTGCCTGCGGTGGAAAAAATCGCGCAGAAGCACACCAGCTTCCAGATCAAACCTGAGCAGTACAACATCGTCGGCAGTCACCTGCTGGCAACCCTGGACGAAATGTTCAGCCCGGGCCAGGAAGTACTGGATGCCTGGGGTAAGGCCTATGGCGTACTGGCAAACGTATTCATCAACCGTGAAGCGCAGATCTACAGCGAAAACGCCAGCAAGAATGGCGGCTGGGAAGGCACGCGCGCCTTCCGCATCGTTGAGAAAACCCCGCGCAGCGCACTGATCACCAGCTTTGAGTTTGAGCCAGTGGACGGTCAGCCGGTTGCCGATTACCAGCCGGGCCAGTATCTGGGCGTCTGGCTGAAGCCTGAAGGCTTCCCGCACCAGGAGATTCGCCAGTACTCCCTGACCCGCAAGCCAGACGGCAAAGGCTATCGCATTGCGGTTAAACGTGAGGAAGGCGGTCAGGTATCCAACTGGCTGCATAACGAAGCCAGCGTGGGCGACGTGGTCCATCTGGCGGCACCGGCGGGCGATTTCTTTATGGCCGTTGAAACGAATACCCCGGTGACGCTGATCTCCGCAGGCGTAGGTCAGACGCCAATGCTGGCGATGCTGGATACGCTGGCGAAAGCAAACCACAGCGCGCAGGTTAACTGGTTCCACGCGGCGGAGAACGGTGATGTGCACGCCTTTGCGGATGAAGTCAAAGCGCTCGGAGCGACCCTGCCGCGTTTCACCGCGCATACCTGGTATCGCCTGCCGACGGAGGCAGACCGCGCAGCGGCTCGTTTCGACAGCGAAGGCCTGATGAATTTAGGGCAGCATGAAGGGGCGTTCAGCGCACCGGGGATGCAGTTCTACGTTTGTGGGCCAGTAGCGTTTATGCAGTATGCCGCGAAGCAGCTGGTAGACCTGGGCGTGAATAAAGACAACATTCATTACGAATGTTTCGGCCCGCATAAAGTGCTGTAATCGCCCGGCGGCGCTGCGCTTGCACGGGCCTACGAAGGGTTTTTTAGGCCGGGTACGCGCAGCGCCACCCGGCAAGAATGTTAAATCGCCGCGTCGTCTTCTTCGCCGGTACGGATACGGATCACGCGCGCCACGTCAAAGACGAAGATTTTCCCGTCGCCAATTTTACCGGTCTGCGCCGTGCGGATGATGGTATCCACACAGGTATCGACGATATCATCGCTCACCACAATCTCGATTTTCACTTTCGGCAGAAAGTCCACCATGTACTCTGCGCCACGGTATAGCTCGGTGTGGCCCTTCTGACGACCAAAACCTTTCACTTCAGTTACGGTCATCCCGGTGATGCCTACTTCTGCCAGCGCTTCACGTACATCATCCAGTTTGAAAGGTTTAATAATCGCATCAATCTTTTTCATGGTGGGTCCTTAAACTCTTGCCAGTAAGCAGCCTCGTAATCGGTTGCTCACAGTATCATATTCAGGCGAATTTTGCGGTATTACTCTTTAAAATCGTTCGCTTCCAGCTCGTGGCGTGAGAGCAATTTATAAAACTCGGTACGGTTACGCCCGGCCATGCGCGCCGCGTGGGTCACGTTGCCTTTGGTGATTTGCAGCAGCTTACGCAGATAGTTCAGCTCGAACTGGTTTCGCGCTTCCGCAAACGTCGGTAAGGCCGTGTTTTCCCCCTCGAGCGCCTGCTCCACCAGCGCATCGCTGATCACCGGCGATGACGTCAGCGCCACGCACTGCTCAATCACGTTCACCAGCTGGCGTACGTTGCCCGGCCAGCTTGCGGTCATCAGGCGTTTCATCGCATCGGTGGAGAACGCGCGCACGAATGGTTTGTGGCGGTCAGCGGCCTGGCGCAAAAGGTGATTTGCCAGCAGCGGGATATCTTCCGCACGCTCGGCCAGCGCCGGGATTTTCAGGTTGACGACATTCAGTCGATAGTAAAGATCTTCACGGAACTCGTTGCGCGCCATCACCTTGGGTAAATCGCGATGGGTAGCGGAAATAATACGCACGTTGATATCGATATCGCGGTTGCTGCCAAGCGGACGCACTTTTCGCTCCTGCAACACGCGCAGCAGTTTGACCTGCAACGGCGCGGGCATATCGCCAATTTCATCAAGAAACAGCGTGCCCCCCTCAGCCGCCTGGAACAGCCCTTCACGGCTGCTCACCGCGCCGGTAAAGGCGCCGCGGGCATGGCCGAAGAGCTCAGACTCAAGCAGCTGTTCCGGCAGCGCGCCACAGTTGATGGCAATAAAGGCATTTTTACTGCGCGGGCTGGCGTTGTGGATCGCCTGGGCCAGGATCTCTTTCCCGGTCCCGCTCTGGCCGTTGATCAGCACGCTAACGTCGGATTGCGCCACCATCCGCGCCTGTTCCAGCAGGCGCAGCATCACAGGGCTACGCGTCACGATGGATTCACGCCAGGCGTCGTCGCCGGATGGCGCCGCATGCTCAAGGGCGCTGTCGATTGCTTTATAGAGAGCGTCTTTATCCACTGGTTTGGTGAGGAAGCTGAATACCCCCTGCTGCGTTGCGGCCACCGCATCAGGAATAGATCCGTGAGCGGTGAGGATAATCACCGGCATCCCGGGCTGCTGCTTCTGGATCTCCGTGAACAGTTGCAGGCCATCCATTTCATCCATGCGCAAATCGCTGATCACCAGATCGATTTTCTCGCGGCTGAGCACTTTCAGCCCCTCCTGCCCGCTTTCAGCGGTGACCACGCTGTAGCCTTCGCTGACCAGACGCATTCCCAGCAGCTTTAACAGCCCGGGATCGTCATCCACCAGTAACAGATGGGCAGGTTTACGGCTTGTCATGGCTTCACATCCTCTTGTTTCGGCGTCTCACTGTCTGGCGTCGTGGCAGAGTTGCCTTTCGACCCATCGGGCAGATAGCTGCCTGCCGGCTTACGCGTCGAGAGCTGTCTTTCGATATCGGTCAGATTTTCGAGCTTGCGGGTGGTGGTTTCCAGCTGCTCGCGCAGCGACTCCTGCTGCTGGCGAAGCGCATCAAGCTCGCTGTCGCTCGACTGCTGCAATTTGCTGTAGCGGAAACGCTCTTCAGACAGCTGTAATTGCAGGGTTTGTCCATCCCGCCAGAGCTGATAGACCGGGCGCACCTGCGGGGGAATATTGATCACGTAAGTATCCAGCCGCGTCACGTTGGCGCGGCGTTCGACAGGCGTGATTCTGGCATCCGCCATCACGATCCCACGTTTAAACGCGTCCTGCCAGGTATCGTCCACCAGCATCGCCGCCTGGGCACGGGCCTCGGCGGGCGCCAGCCGCTGGGCGCAGTCTATTCCGCGCAGCCAGAACAGCGGATTGGATTCAACATCACGCCCCGACAGGTTCCAGATATCATCGCAACGTGTTGAAAGGAAATCGGCCAGCTGTTTTTGCGGCCATTTATCTTCCTGTTTGTGGCTAATTGCACTTTTCGGCGCATGGGTTACACAGCCGGCCAGCAGTAAGCAGGGCAGGCTCAGGCGCACATTTTTGCTGGAAAACACCGCGCGCAGTGCGCGGTAAAAGACGTGTGACATACTCACCAGGTTGTTATTCATTTCATTGATTTTTCCGGCTCAAGAGGCAGTTCGATACGAAAACAGACATCGGCGCGTTCATCACTCACGATGTTAAGCTCACCCTGCATGCGTCGTATGCAGTCGCGGGCAATACTCAGCCCCAGACCACTTCCTTTTACCGCACCTTTTCGCTGATGACTCCCCTGGAAGAAGGGCTCAAAGATCATCGTTTTTTCATCATCCGGAATCGGGCTTCCCGTATTCGCTACGTCAATACATACCCGCGAACCGTTGTTATTGCTTCTGATATAAATGGTACCGGATTCAGTACCATAGTGCACCGCATTGGAATAAAGATTATCCAGTACGCTCATTAACAACATCGGCTCTGCCAGGCAGGAAGGTGCATTGAGATCCACCTGGGTATGCATCATTTTAGCTCTTGCTGGCAGGCTATGGGCGGAGATCACCATGTCCACCAGCGGTTCAATCTCAACGCTTTCAAGCACCACAGCACCATCCGCCAGCTTGCGGTTATAGTCCAGCAGTTGTTCAATAAGTTTTTGTAAATTGCGGCTACTGGCATCCAGAATCGCCACGATCTCTTTTTGCTCAGGGGTTAACGGCCCCGCTACTTCGTCTGCCAGCAGCTCCGTGCCTTCACGCATACTGGCCAGCGGTGTTTTGAGTTCGTGTGAGATATGGCGCAGGAACTGATGACGCTGCGATTCCAGCCACGCCAGGCGTTCAGAAAGCCAGATGATACGCTGACCGACCGAGCGCAGCTCGCGCGGGCCTTTAAAAACAACCGTATCCCCGAGAGATTTGCCCTCCCCCAGGCGGTTAATCATCCGCTGGATCCCCTTTACGGGGCCGATAATCATGCGGGTAAAGAGCAGTACCAGCCCAAGGCTGACGAGGAACAGCACCAGCGCCTGCCAGCCGAAGAACTGGCCGCGCTCGGCAATCTCCTGCTGGAGTTGCTGCCCACGGGAAAAGATAACCGTACGGGTGGACTGCACCATCTCCGTATTGGCGTTCGCGAAGGCTTCAAGTCGGGCGGCGGCGGCGGCATCAGGACCGCTGTTTTTGCACTGGAGCTGCGCCAGATCGTTCAGATCCTGACGCAGCGCCTGATAGAGTTTGTCATCCGGCAAGACCCCGGCATGGGCATCCAGCATTTCGCTGTAGCGTTTACGCTGGTTCTGATAGACCCTCTCCAGCGTGCGGTCGTCCAGCACGCAGTACTGGCGATAGCTACGCTCCATCTCCAGCGCGGCGTTGGTCATTGCCTCGCTACGGCGGGCATCAATAAGCGTGGTGCGGTTAGTCAGGGCCGCCTGGGCACTTAACGCATTCAGGCTTTGCCATGCCTGCCACGCCAGAACCAGCAAAGGTAGCAGGATCAGCAGGAAGGCCATCATAACGAGCTGTCGCAGGGAGCGAGGGAAAGCGGGCCAGCGTTTCAACACATTACTCTCATCATCCGGGTTTGAGGAGAGCGTAACTGAGTCTGCCCTTCAGATACAACAAAGCCGGGTAAAAACCCGGCTTTGTCATGGAATAAGGCGGTGCCTAACTCGACGTTTCGCCCTGGCCTGATAAAGCATTGCAATAATCAGTAGTTGGACGGCAGGCACCTTTTTGTGCGTCATTCGAAGTTTATGTAGCACGTCCCGAAGGGGCTGACATAAGAAGGTGAATGAGCCACTGGTTACTATTATGCAACGCGCGTGCCAGATTGCAAAAATTGATACTATCCTTATGATTAATAATCGTTTTATTATTAAAATGCATTGATTGTCAGGTGAATGATTTCCAGGCTAAGTGTCGCTATTAAGCAACACCTTAACGGGAACCCGTCCTGACATATATAAATCAATAAGTTAAATGTCTCTTATTGGAGACACTCAACCCAGAGGATTGTCGCGATTTTGCGACAGGTACAAAAAAGCCCGGTGGCGCTCGCGCTTACCGGGCCTACAGTCAGGGCGTTGAAACTTAACCCAGTTGTTTACGCGCGTTGCGGAAAATGCGCATCCACGGGCTGTCCTCGCCCCAGTTTTCCGGGTGCCAGGAGTTGCTCACGGTACGGAAGACACGTTCCGGGTGCGGCATCATGATCGTCACCCGACCGCTTTCGCTGGTGACGGCGGTAATGCCATTTGCCGAACCGTTCGGGTTAGCCGGATAGGTTTCGGTGACCTTGCCGAAGTTATCAACAAAGCGCAGCGCCACCAGTCCTTTGCTTTCAAGCTGAGCCAGGTGCGCCGCATCACGCACTTCAACCTGACCTTCACCGTGCGAAACCGCGATTGGCATCTGTGAACCGACCATTCCCTGCAACAGCAGAGACGGGCTTTGGGTCACTTCTACCAGGCTGAAGCGCGCTTCGAAGCGGTCAGACTGGTTACGCACAAAGCGCGGCCAGGCTTCGCTGCCCGGGATCAGCTCGCGCAGGTTAGACATCATCTGACAGCCGTTACACACGCCCAGCGCCAGCGTCTGCGGACGATGGAAGAAGGTTTCGAACTCGTCACGCACGCGGCTGTTGAACAGAATAGACTTCGCCCAGCCTTCGCCCGCGCCCAGCACGTCGCCGTAGGAGAAACCGCCGCACGCCACCAGCGCCTGGAAATCTTCCAGCCCGGTACGCCCGGCCAGCAGGTCGCTCATGTGGACGTCGATGGCGTCAAAGCCCGCCCGGTGGAAGGCCGCCGCCATCTCAACGTGGGAGTTAACGCCCTGCTCGCGCAGCACGGCTACTTTCGGACGCGCACCGGTCGCAATGTACGGCGCGGCAATGTCTTCGTTAATGTCGAAGCTGAGCTTCACGTTCAGGCCAGGATCGTTGTCGTTCGCCTTCGCGTTGTGTTCCTGATCGGCGCATTCCGGATTGTCACGCAGGCGCTGCATCTGCCAGGTGGTTTCCGCCCACCACATACGCAGCGTGGTGCGGCTTTCGCTGAACACCGCGTGGCCGTCGGCTTCAATCACGAAGCGGTCGCCCTGCACCGCTTTACCGAGATAGTGTACGCAGTCTGCCAGACCGTGCTGCGCCAGAATCGCTTCCACCGCGTCGCGATCTGCGGCGCGTACCTGAATGACCGCGCCAAGCTCTTCGTTAAACAGCGCCGCCAGGCGGTCTTCGCCAAGCGTGGCAATGTTTGCTTCAACGCCGCAGTGACCGGTGAAGGCCATCTCTGCCAGCGTCACCAGCAGGCCACCATCGGAACGGTCGTGGTAGGCCAGCAGCTTACGCTGCGCCACCAGCGCCTGAATTGCGTCGTAGAAGCCTTTCAGCTGAGCGACGTCGCGCACGTCGGCTGGCTTATCGCCGAGCTGGCGGTAAACCTGCGCCAGCGCGGTGGCGCCCAGTGCGTTATGGCCTTTGCCGAGGTCAATCAACAGCAGGGCGTTATCTTCAGTGGAAAGCTGCGGCGTAACGGTATGACGCACGTCTTCCACGCGCGCAAACGCGGTGATCACCAGCGACAGCGGAGAGGTCATCTCGCGCTGCTCGTTACCTTCCTGCCAGCGGGTTTTCATCGACATGGAGTCTTTACCCACCGGAATGGTCAGGCCGAGCGCAGGACACAGCTCTTCACCCACCGCTTTCACCGCTTCGTACAGGCCGGCATCTTCGCCCGGGTGACCGGCAGCAGCCATCCAGTTCGCGGAAAGTTTGATACGTTTGATATCGCCAATCTGCGTCGCGGCGATGTTGGTCAGCGCTTCACCGACCGCCAGACGGGCAGAAGCGGCGAAGTCCAGCAGCGCCACTGGCGTGCGTTCGCCCAGCGCCATCGCTTCGCCGTAGTAGCTGTCGAGGCTCGCGGTGGTCACAGCGCAGTTAGCGACCGGGATCTGCCACGGGCCGACCATCTGATCGCGCGACACCATACCGGTCACGGTACGGTCGCCGATGGTCACCAGGAAGGTTTTCTCTGCCACGGCAGGCAGGTGCAGCACGCGGTTAACCGCTTCTGCCACGGTGATGCCCTGGCGATCCAGCGCTTTGCCCGCCGCTTTGCGAGTCTGCACGTCGCGGGTCATCTTCGGCGTTTTGCCGAGCAGCACGTCCAGCGGCAGATCGATCGGCTGGTTGTCAAAATGGGTGTCGCTTAAGGAAAGGTGCTGCTCTTCGGTCGCTTCACCGATGACCGCATACGGCGCGCGCTCGCGGCGGCACAGCTCGTCAAACAGCGGCAGCTGATCGGCGGCAACCGCCAGCACGTAGCGCTCCTGGGATTCGTTACACCAGATTTCCAGCGGGCTCATGCCCGGCTCATCGCTCAGGATATCGCGCAGGTTGAAGCGTCCGCCGCGACCGCCGTCGCTCACCAGCTCAGGCATAGCGTTGGACAGGCCGCCCGCACCCACGTCGTGGATGAACAGAATCGGGTTGGCATCGCCGAGCTGCCAGCAGCGGTCGATCACTTCCTGACAACGGCGCTCCATTTCCGGGTTGTCGCGCTGCACGGACGCGAAGTCGAGATCCGCATCAGACTGGCCGGAAGCCATAGACGAGGCTGCCCCGCCGCCCAGACCGATGTTCATTGCCGGGCCGCCGAGCACGATCAGCTTCGCGCCGACGACGATCTCGCCTTTCTGCACATGATCGGCGCGAATGTTGCCGATCCCGCCCGCCAGCATGATCGGTTTGTGGTAGCCGCGCAGCTCTTCGCCGTTGTGGCTGTCCACTTTCTCTTCGTAGGTACGGAAGTAACCGTTCAGCGCCGGACGACCAAATTCGTTGTTGAACGCCGCGCCGCCCAGCGGGCCTTCGGTCATGATATCCAGCGCGGTGACAATGCGCTCTGGCTTGCCGAAGTCTTCTTCCCACGGCTGCTCAAAGCCCGGAATACGCAGGTTGGAAACGGAGAAACCGACCAGACCCGCTTTTGGTTTCGCGCCGCGACCGGTCGCACCTTCGTCACGGATTTCACCGCCGGAGCCGGTCGCTGCACCCGGCCACGGGGAGATCGCCGTCGGGTGGTTGTGGGTTTCCACTTTCATCAGGATATGCGCAGGCTCCTGGTGGAAGTCATAGCGCCCCGCTTCGCGGTCGGCGAAGAAGCGGCCCACCTCGGAACCTTCCATCACCGCGGCGTTGTCTTTATAGGCAGACAGCACGTGGTCAGGGGTTTGCTCCATGGTGTTTTTGATCATTTTGAACAGCGACTTCGGCTGCTGTTCGCCGTCGATAATCCAGTCGGCGTTGAAAATCTTGTGGCGGCAGTGCTCGGAGTTGGCTTGCGCGAACATATACAGTTCGATGTCGTTCGGGTTGCGATTCAGCTTAACGAATGCATCCTGAAGGTAGTCGATTTCATCTTCTGCGAGCGCCAGACCAAGACGCAGGTTTGCGTCGATCAGCGCCTGACGCCCCTGCCCCAGCAAATCCACGCTCTGTACCGGCGCAGGCTGATGGTGGGAGAACAGTTTCTGCGCATCATCCAGAGAATCAAACACGCTCTCCATCATGCGGTCGTGCAGCTCTGCGGCAACCACCTGCCACTGCGCGTCGCTCAGGGTTGACGCTTCCACATAGTACGCCACACCGCGCTCCAGACGGTTAATCTGGCTCAGGCCGCAGTTGTGAGCGATGTCGGTGGCTTTGGAAGACCAGGGGGAGATGGTGCCAGGGCGTGGCGTGGCGAGGATTAATTTGCCGGTCGGCGTATGGCTGCTCAGGCTTGGGCCATATTTAAGCAGGCGTTCCAGCTGTACGCGCTCCTCTGCATTCAGGGGGGCGTTCAGGTCAGCAAAATGGACATACTCAGCGTAAATATTGCTTACCGGAAGGTCGGCCGCCTGAAAACGTGCCAGCAGTTTGTTAATACGGAAGGCAGACAGTGCAGGCGAACCACGCAGAATTTCCATCATAAGTCTCTCGTCTTCGAAGCGCCGGGGCGCTTACAGTGTGCGCAAGGGGGGAAAACGGGCGTCATTATAGAGAATCCTGAGCGCCGACGAAACCGTTTGCGTCGAAATAAAATCATCCTTTATGTTTAACAATAGATGTGACCTGTCTCTCTAATTGGTTGCCAACTGGCGCTACTTTGCGCAAAATGCCGCTCAATCAATGGCAAACTCTACTCTTAACATGACTACAGCACACTGAGGCAACCGGCGTCGCAGAGAATTAACTAATTGAAAAAATTAAAGATTAATTATCTGCTCATCGGCATTGTTACGTTGCTGCTGGCAGTGGCCCTCTGGCCGTCTATCCCCTGGTTCGGCAAGGCCGAAAACCGTATCGCCGCCATTCAGGAGCGGGGGGAGTTGCGCGTCAGTACCCTCTCCTCCCCGCTTATTTACGACGATATCAACGGTAAAACCATCGGTCTTGATTACGAACTGGCACAGCTGTTTGCGGACTATCTGGGCGTGAAGCTGAAAGTTACCGTGCGGCAGAACATCAACCAGCTGTTTGATGATTTGGACCATGACCGTGCCGATATTCTCGCCGCAGGTCTGGTGTACAACAGCGAACGCAGCAAAAACTATCAACCGGGCCCGACCTATTACTCCGTGTCGCAGCAGGTGGTTTATCGTGTGGGTAGCCTGCGCCCACGCTCACTGGCCGACATCACCGACCAGCAATTGACCATTGCGCCAGGCCATGTGGTGATTGACGATCTGCGGGCGTTGAAAGAGAAAAAATACCCTAACCTCAGCTGGACGGTCGATCCTAAACTCGGCACGACTGAATTGCTGGAGCAGGTAAAAGATAAAAAGCTGGCCTATACCATTGCTGATTCGGTGGCGATCAGCCTTTTCCAGCGCGTTCATCCTGAAATCGCCGTGGCGCTGGATGTGACCGACGAACAGCCGGTGACCTGGTTTACCCAGCTAGACGACGATCAAACCGTCTCTGCGGCTATGCTCGATTTCTTTAATTCCATCAATGAAGACGGCACCCTGGCGCGCCTGGAAGAGAAATATCTCGGTCACGGAGACGATTTTGATTACGTTGACACCCGCACCTTCCTGCGCGCGGTGGACAGCGTGCTGCCGGATCTGCAACCGCTGTTTGAGAAGTACGCCCAGGAGATTGACTGGAAGCTGCTGGCGGCGATTTCCTACCAGGAATCGCACTGGGATGCTCAGGCCACCTCCCCCACGGGCGTGCGCGGGTTGATGATGCTGACCAAAAATACCGCCCAGAGCCTCGGCATCAGCGACCGGACCGATGCGGAACAGAGCATCAGCGGCGGCGCGCAGTATTTACAGGATATGATGGCGAAAGTGCCGGAGACGGTCCCGGAAGGGGAGCGGATCTGGTTTGCGCTGGCCGCCTATAACATGGGTTATGCGCACATGCTCGACGCGCGGGCGCTGACGGCGAAAACCAAAGGTAACCCGGACAGCTGGTCAGATGTAAAACAGCGCCTGCCGCTGCTTAGCCAGAAACAGTGGTACCAGAAGCTGACGTACGGCTATGCGCGCGGGCATGAAGCGTATGCCTACGTGGAAAATATTCGTAAGTACCAGATAAGCCTGGTGGGATATCTGCTGGAGAAAGAAAAAGAGGCGGCCGAGGCGCAACAGCTGGCTGAAAGCTATCCGGTGGTCGCACCGGACGAGCTTAATCATCCTGCGGTTTCAATTCTGCCTTTTGTTGCTTTTTCTGCTGCCGACGCATTCGAAAAAAGTCACTTAACAGACCCGAACATTCTGGTGCAAGTACCCCGCCGATAGTTTTCACCTGGTGGTTCATCCCCGGATGCCCAAGTACGTCCATCAGTGAACCAGCAGCGCCCGTCTTTTCATCCCGCGCGCCAAACACCAGCGTACCGATTCGGCTGTGCACCATCGCCCCGGAGCACATTACGCACGGCTCAAGGGTGACATACAGGGTGGTATCAAGCAGACGATAGTTTTGCAGCACCAGTCCGCCCTGACGCAGCGCCATAATTTCAGCATGCGCGGTAGGATCGTGACGGCCAATCGGACGGTTCCACCCTTCCCCAATCACCTGATTGTTATGGACCAGTACCGCGCCCACGGGCACTTCGCCCTCGTCCCAGGCGCGCTGAGCCAGCGCCAGCGCATGGCGCATCCAGTATTCATGATTGTGTTCAGGGTTGGACAAGGGCTGATACTCCAGTCGAAAAGCGGGCGGCATTATACACAGCCGGTACAGATAAGACTATTCGAGTTGCTGAAGTTCGCCCAGAGGCGTGACGCGCCAGCGGTGCTGGCAAAAATAGAGCAGCGGGTTGTCCTGCTTGCTGTCGCTGTAGCCGCTGTACAGACGCAGCGGCGTACCGATGCGTTTCTCCAGCTGCACCACTTTTTCATGTCCGAGGCAGCGCATAGTCAGCACCCAGCCGCCGTAGCCGCGCGCGATTTGTGTCGCGATAAGATTCACGCGCGGCAGCCAGGGCGTATCAAAATAGACATGCTCCACCAGCGTCTGCGGGGAGCCGGTAATCAGCCAGATATCGGCATCGTTGGCGTCGAGATAGCTGGTCAGGCGCGCCTGTACCACGGGAAACGCGGCGACGTGCCCGCGAAACCAGTGCGCAAAATCCTGTTCGAGCTGCTTAAGGCGCGCTTCGCTATGACCAAACGTGCATCCCCAGAGCAGCAGGCTCATCGGCCAGCGCGCTGCACGGCCTTTCACCAGCAGCGCGATACCAATAACGGGTAACAGGGGTAATACCAGCAACGCGTTAAGGGGCTGGCGCCGCAGCAGGTAGCGCATAAAGGTGCCGAACATATCCTGCTGATGCAGCGTTCCATCCAGATCAAAAAAGACAACGCGACGCTCGTGACTGGCCAAACCTTACTCCTCTGGGTCGTTGAATCCTAACAGCCAGGTAAACAGGAACCCGGCGATCACCGCTACCAGATAGCCTAACAGATAGAGCATCACTTTTCCGGTCACGATGGTTAATGCCAGCGGTAAACCGGAGATCCCGAAGGTAATGACGGTCGCCACTTTCCAGTAGCTGATTAACGCCCCGCCCACCGCGCCACCGAGGCAGGCGGCCAGGAACGGCTTACCCAGCGGCAAGGTCACGCCGAAAATCAACGGTTCGCCGATACCGAGTAACCCGACCGGCAGCGCCCCTTTAATGACCTTTTTCAGACGCGCGTTGCGGGTTTTCATCAGCACCGCGATGGCCGCGCCGACCTGCCCAACGCCCGCCATCGACAGGATCGGCAGCAGTGCGTTATAGCCGTGCGCCTGTACCAGTTCGACGTGGATCGGCACCAGCCCCTGATGCAGACCGGTCAGCACTAACGGCAGGAAGGTCCCGGACAGCACGGCCCCCACCAGCAGCCCGCCGCGATCGATCGCCAGAGACGCGCCGTGGGCGATGGCTTCAGAGATCGCGCCGCCTAACGGTTGCAGCGCCACAATCGCCACGCTCCCGGTAATCAATGTGGTCAGCAGCGGGTTGAGGATCAGCTCAATCGAGCCTGGCAGCAACGCGCGCAGCTTTTTCTCGATCCAGCACATCAGAATGACCACCAGCAGCACGGCAATCACCCCACCGCGGCCTGGCTGAAGCGCCTCGCCAAACAGCGTAATCTGCGCCAGCTGCGGGCTGGAGAGGATACCCGCCATTACGCCGCCCATCGCCAGCGAGCCGCCGAACACTTTGGCCGTGTTTACCCCCACCAGAATGTTCATGATGGCAAACACCGCGCTGCCGAAAATCGCCAGAATACCCAGCAGGTTCGGATACTGGGTGGCGAAATTCCCGACAATATCCGGACGCTTGAGGATATTGATAATCCCGGTGATCAGCCCCGATGCGATAAACGCCGGGATCAGAGGAATAAAGACGTTTGCCAGCTGGCGCAGCGCATCGCTCATGGGGGCTTTGTATTTGGCTTTCGCCTGCGCTTTGGTGCGTTCCGCGTCGTCAAAGGCGGGAGCCGTTTCACTGCCCGTCATCAGGGCGCGCATGGCATCAACCACCTGCGCCGCTTTGCCCGGACCGACAATCAGCTGGTGCTGTTGCCCCTGTTTAACGTACCCGCTCACGCCGGGGAGTTGCTTCAGGCGCGTTACATCAAGCTTTTCGTCGTTGTGCACCTCGACGCGTACACGCGTCATGCAGTTTTCCAGACGCTGAATATTTTTTTCCCCACCGATCCCAAGCAGGATGTCGCTGGCGAGCGCTGCTGTTTTGTCCATACACGCCTCTTATTGGTGTTCTAATGCCGCCCGTAAAAACCCGTGATGGGCTTCGAGCCTGGCTCTGGCCGCGGCTGCATCCAGCCCGGTTAATATCATCAGAATGGCGGGTTTGACGTCGTAATCGGTCTGTTTGAGTACCGCTTCCGCCTCTTCCCGACCTGCCCCTGTCGCCTCTATCACCATGCGGCAGGCTCTGTCCACCAGCTTGACGTTGGTGGCCTGCATATCCACCATCAGGTTTTGGTAGACCTTGCCGAATTTCACCATCGCGCCGGTGGAGATCATATTGAGCACCAGCTTCTGCGCGGTTCCCGATTTCAGGCGCGTGGAGCCGGTGAGCGCTTCCGGCCCGACGACCGGAGAGATGGCAATGGCAGCCACCTGCGCAATCGGCGAACCCGGGTTACAGGAGATGGCCACCGTGGTACATCCCGTCTGTCTGGCGTATTCCAGCCCACCAATGACGTACGGCGTACGACCAGAAGCCGCCAGCCCGACGACCAGATCCTGCGCGGTCAGGTTCAGCGCCCTGAGATCGTCTTCCCCAAGCTGTTTATTGTCTTCTGCCCCTTCCACCGCTTTCAGCAGCGCGCCGGGGCCACCGGCAATCAGGCCAACGACCAGACCATGCGGAACGCCAAAGGTCGGGGGACACTCTGAGGCATCCAGCACACCGAGGCGCCCACTGGTACCCGCCCCCATGTAAATAATGCGTCCTCCTGCTTTCAGAGCGTCGGCAGCGGCGTCTACGGCTTTCGCCACCTCGGGCAATGTCTCTTTGACTGCCAGCGCGACGAGGGTATCCTGTTGATTAAAGCGGTTTACCAGCTCCAGCGTGGACAGTGCATCAAGATCCATGGTTTGCGGGTTACGCGTTTCAGAAACAAGAGAGCCTAGATTCATGTTATTTACCTCTGGAATTTTTAATTCATAATAAACGCACTATAATGGAATATAAAATTCATTCAGGCGAGCAAAATTCGTATTTGCGCGGGTAATCACATTTTCGCCAGGAGACCGTATGAACTGTTTAATTCGTATTCGCCAGCGCTACGCAGGGTTTGCCCAGAGTGACAAAAAGCTGGCGGATTATTTACTTTCCCAGCCCGATCGCGCGCGACACCTCAGCTCCCAGCAGCTGGCAGGCGAAGCCGGGGTGAGCCAGTCGAGCGTGGTGAAATTTGCCCAGAAGATAGGCTATAAAGGCTTTCCGGCGCTAAAACTGGCGATCAGTGAAGCACTGGTAAGCAACCCTAATCCGCAGTCAATGCCGGTGCATAACCAGATCCGCGGCGACGATCCGATGCGTCTGGTCGGCGAAAAGCTGATCAAAGAGAACGTGGCGGCAATGCATGCCACGCTGGATGTGAACACGGAAGAGAAGCTGCTGGAAAGCGTAGCCATGCTTCGCGACGCGCGGCGTATTGTGTTGACCGGGATCGGCGCCTCCGGACTGGTTGCGCGTAACTTTGGCTGGAAGCTGACAAAAATCGGCTATAACGCCATCGTTGAACAGGATATGCACGCGCTGCTGGCGACCGTGCAGGCCATGGATCCTGACGATTTACTGCTGGCCATCTCCTATTCCGGCGAGCGTCGTGAAATTAATATGGCTACCGACGAAGCCCTGCGCGTAGGAGGAAAAATTCTGGCGATTACTGGCTTCAGCCCGAATGCGCTCCAGCAACGGGCCACCCGCTGTCTGTATACCATTGCCGAGGAACAGGCCACTCGCAGTGCGGCGATTTCGTCGACGAGTGCGCAGATGATGCTGACGGACCTGCTGTTTATGGCGCTGGTTCAGCAGGATCTGGAGCGTGCGCCAGAGCGTATTCGTCACAGCGAAGAGCTGGTAAAAAAACTGGTCTGAACAACGAATGAGCGTATAATGCCCGCCCTGTTTGTGATGTTTCTGAGAATTTCCTGATGGCGCTGTTAATCACCAAAAAATGCATCAACTGCGATATGTGCGAACCCGAATGCCCGAACGAGGCGATTTCGATGGGCGACAGCATTTATGAGATTAACAGCGACCGCTGCACCGAATGCATCGGCCACTATGAGACGCCGACCTGCCAGAAGGTGTGCCCCATTCCCAATACGATCTTAAAAGATCCGGCACACGTCGAGAACGAAGAACAGCTGTGGGATAAGTTTGTCCTGATGCACCATGCGGACAAAATTTAACTCTCGATGATCACCGTCGCACAGGCGTAGTGGCGTTCATCGGCAAGCGTTACGTGCATGTGCGCCACGCCCAGCTTTTCCGCCAGCTTAAGCGCCTCGCCCCATAAACGCAGACGTGGCTTACCCAGCTCATCGTTAAACACTTCAAACTGGTTAAACGCCAGGCCGTTACGAATGCCCGTGCCGAACGCTTTCGCCGCCGCCTCTTTTACCGCGAAACGCTTTGCCAGAAAGCGCACCGGCTGTTGATGCGCCTCCCAGATAGCCCATTCGTTATCGCTCAGCACGCGTCTTGCGAGGCGATCGCCGCTCCGGGCGATCACCGCTTCAATGCGGGCTATTTCAACGATGTCGGTGCCTAAGCCCAGAATAGCCATTACTGACGCGCTTCCAGCATCAGGCGCTTCATCTCGGAAACCGCTTCTTTAAGACCGCTCATCACCGCGCGGCCAATGATGGCGTGGCCGATGTTCAGCTCGTGCATTTCCGGCAGGGCAGCGATGGCTTTTACGTTGTGATAGGTCAGGCCGTGACCGGCGTTAACCTTCAGTCCCAGGCTCGCGGCGTAGGTTGCCGCTTTGGCGATTCGCTCCAGCTCTTTCGCCTGCGCTGCATCGTTTTCGGCATCGGCATAGCAGCCGGTGTGAATTTCAATATACGGCGCACCCACGTCGGCAGCGGCTTTAATCTGGGTGAAATCGGCGTCGATAAACAGAGAAACCAGGATACCGGCATCCGCCAGGCGTTTGCAGGCATCGCGCATTTTGTCGAGCTGCCCGGCCACATCCAGACCGCCTTCGGTGGTCACTTCCTGACGCTTTTCCGGCACCAGGCAGCAAAAATGCGGTTTGGTCTCGCAGGCAATCGCCAGCATCTCTTCGGTGACCGCCATCTCCAGATTCATGCGGGTGTCCAGCGTCTGACGCAGGATGCGCACGTCCCGGTCGGTGATGTGGCGACGATCTTCACGCAGGTGAACGGTAATGCCGTCGGCGCCAGCCTGCTCAGCGATAAACGCCGCCTGAACCGGATCGGGATACGCGGTACCGCGTGCATTACGTAACGTGGCGATGTGATCGATGTTGACGCCTAACAGTAATTCAGCCATGACAATCCTCGGTATTTTTGTTCATTTACCTTCTCCCTCCCCCTCCGGGAGAGGGCTGGGGTGAGGGGTAAAACATTAGCGTTTCGGCATAAACTGCCTGAATAATTCGCGGCTCTTTAAAGGTTTGCCCCCAAGATACGGCTTGAGCGCAATTCGGGTAAAGCGTTTTGCCGCACGCAGAGTGTCGGCGTCCGGGAACTCGCGTTCATACAGTGCTCTGAGCTGGCGCCCGGTAAAGGTGCTGTTATCGACGACGACACTGGCAATAAAGCCCTTTTCCTCACGATAGCGATAGGTCATGGTGTCTTCTACCTCGTCTCCGCTTCCCGCACAGTGCAGAAAATCGACGCCGTAACCAAGGTGCCCGAGCAGAGCCAGTTCGAAACGACGCAGAACAGGCTCAGGGGTGCCGGTTGCGCCAGCAAGTGCCTGAATACAGTGCAGGTAATCAAAGAAAAGTTCAGAGAAGCGGGTCTCATGTTCAAGAACCCGTGAGATGAGTTCGTTAACATACAAACCGCTGTAGAGCGTGATACCAGAAAGAGGAAGCGCCAGGGAGACGGCTTCAGCACTGCGCAGGGTTTTGACTTCCCCTCGCCCGCCAAAGCGGACCAGCAGCGGGGTGAAAGGCTGCAAGGCACCTTTCAGATTAGAACGTCTGGAACGTGCGCCTTTGGCAACAAGGCGCACGCGACCGGACTCTTCCGTGAAGACGTCCAGCATCAGGCTGGTTTCGCTCCAGGGACGACTATGCAGGACAAAGGCGCGCTGCCATCCATCCATATGCTCGTCGTCTTAGGTTACTGATCTTCGCCGTAACCGAGGCTGCGCAGCGCACGCTCATCATCGGCCCAGCCTGATTTCACTTTCACCCACAGTTCCAGGTGAACCGGTGCTTCAAACATGTCCTGCATGTCTTTACGGGCTTCGATTCCGATAGTTTTGATCTTGGCGCCTTTATTGCCGATCACCATCTTCTTCTGCCCTTCACGCTCAACGAGGATCAGACCGTTAATATCGTAGCCGCCACGCTCGTTGCTCTGGAAACGCTCGATCTCCACCGTCACAGAGTACGGCAGTTCAGCGCCCAGGAAACGCATCAGCTTCTCACGGATGATTTCAGACGCCATAAAACGCTGAGAGCGATCGGTGATGTAGTCTTCCGGGAAGTGATGAGTCGCTTCCGGCAGATGCTTGCGCACGATACCCGCGATGGTATCAACGTTCAGACCCGTTTCCGCAGACAGCGGGACGATGTCCAGGAAGTTCATCTGGCTGCCCAGCCATTGCAGGTGCGGCAGCAGATCGGCTTTTTCCTGCACGTTGTCCACTTTATTGACTGCGAGGATCACCGGCGTTTTGCCGTCGCGCAGCTTGTTCAGGACCATTTCGTCGTCCGGCGTCCAGCGGGTGCCTTCCACAACGAAAATCACCAGCTCTACGTCGCCAATGGAGCTGCTCGCCGCCTTGTTCATCAGACGGTTGATGGCGCGCTTCTCTTCCATGTGCAGGCCCGGTGTATCGACGTAGATCGCCTGATACGCGCCTTCAGTATGGATACCGACGATGCGGTGACGCGTGGTCTGCGCCTTACGCGAGGTGATAGAAATCTTCTGCCCAAGCAGATTATTCAGCAGGGTGGATTTGCCAACGTTCGGACGTCCGACGATGGCAATAAATCCGCAATAGGTTTTGTCGATGCTCATTCCAGCTCCAGCATTTTTAACGCCTGTTCGGCGGCAGCCTGTTCAGCCTTACGACGGCTTGAACCCGTGCCGACCACCGGTTCACTCAGGCCACTGACCTGGCAATGGATGGTAAATTCCTGATCGTGGGCTTCGCCACGCACCTGCACCACCAGATAGGATGGCAGCGGCAGATGACGACCCTGCAAATATTCTTGCAGACGCGTTTTAGGATCTTTTTGTTTATCGCCCGGGCTGATTTCGTCCAGGCGGGTCTGATACCAGTTAAGGATCAGCTTTTCTACGGTCTGGATATCGCTGTCCAGGAACACGCCACCGATCAATGCCTCGACCGTATCGGCAAGGATGGATTCACGACGGAAACCACCACTTTTCAGCTCACCTGGCCCCAGACGCAGGCATTCACCCAGCTCAAATTCGCGTGCGATTTCAGCGAGGGTATTGCCGCGCACCAGCGTGGCGCGCATGCGGCTCATATCACCTTCGTCCACACGCGGAAAACGATGATAAAGCGCATTTGCAATCACGAAACTTAAAATAGAGTCACCTAAAAACTCGAGACGCTCATTATGTTTGCTGCTGGCACTGCGATGGGTTAATGCCTGTTGCAACAACTCCTGATGATGAAAAGTGTAGCCCAGCTTCCGTTGAAGCCGATTAATTACGATGGGGTTCATGCGATACCAATAAATGAATGCGTCAAAAATGCAGCACACGAAACCGACCTGAGAAAACCAACGCGGTTTCGTGTGCCGTGGCACCCTTGCAGGGCCAACCTTAAACTTCGGGGGAATATTCTATACACAACGACAGGGGATGTCGTTAGTTCAAAGAGATTTATCGCTGAAATAATTCACGTAGCGGCGAATAAAAGCCGCTACGTGTTATTTTTGGCGAAAATTAATGAATTCCGCCAATACGATTCAGGCGAACGCCGGTCGGCCACTCGCCTTCCTGCTTCTCAAAACTCATCCAGATAGCGGTTGCTTTACCGACCAGATTCGCTTCCGGCACAAAGCCCCAGTAACGGCTGTCCGCAGAGTTATCACGGTTGTCACCCATCATGAAGTAGTGTCCCGGCGGCACAATCCAGGTCGCCAGCTGTTGGCCTGGCTGCTGGTAGTACATTGCCAGCTGATCCTGTGCGATGGGCACGGTCAGAATGCGGTGAGTAACATCGCCCAGCGTCTCTTTGCGTTCAACCAGACGAATGCCATTCTCTTTGGTTTCACCTTTTGGCACCTGGAAGAATCCGCTGGTCGCTTCACCGCCGTTACGGCGGGCGAAGGTCTGCACAAAATCAGCTGGCTCAACGTTGGAGTAAGTGACTGGCAGCGCATTTTCACATGCGGTGCCAGAGCTACAGCCTGGCTGAATGGTCACCTCTTTCGCCACCGGATCGTAGGTCACTTTATCGCCCGGCAGACCTACCGCGCGTTTAATATAATCCAGCCGCGGGTCTTCCGGATATTTAAACACCACGATGTCGCCACGTTTCGGATGACCCGTTTCGATCAGCGTTTTCTGATAGATCGGATCTTTGATGCCATAGGCAAACTTCTCAACCAGAATGAAATCACCGATCAGCAGCGTTGGCATCATCGATCCTGACGGGATCTGGAACGGTTCATAGATAAATGAACGCACCACCAGCACAATCGCCAGCACCGGGAATACCGATGCCCCTGTTTCCAGCCAGCCCGGTTTTGGGCCGACTTTTTTCAGGGTTTTCGCGTCCAGCGCATCGCCCGTGGCTGCCTGCGCGGCAGCCTGACGTTCACGGCGTTTTGGGGCGAAGATAAACTTATCGAGGCACCACAACAGACCTGTCACCAGGGTAGCGATGACCAGGATCAGGGCAAACATGTTCGCCATGCCAACTCCTTAAGGTTATTTACCGTTACCGTCTTTACCAACATGAAGGATGGCAAGGAATGCTTCCTGCGGCAGCTCAACGTTACCGACCTGCTTCATACGCTTCTTACCTTCTTTCTGCTTCTGCAACAGCTTTTTCTTACGGCTGACGTCGCCGCCGTAGCACTTAGCCAGAACGTTTTTACGCAGCTGCTTCACGGTTGAACGGGCAATGATGTGGTTACCGATGGCCGCCTGAATCGCAATGTCAAACTGCTGACGCGGGATCAGATCTTTCATCTTCTCAACCAGCTCACGACCACGGTACGGTGCGTTATCGTTGTGGGTGATCAGCGCCAGCGCATCCACACGCTCGCCGTTGATCAGCACGTCCACACGAACCATGTTCGAGGCCTGGAAGCGTTTGAAGTTGTAGTCCAGCGATGCATAACCACGGGAGGTAGACTTCAGACGGTCGAAGAAGTCGAGCACCACTTCCGCCATCGGAATTTCATAGGTCAGCGCCACCTGGTTACCGTGGTAAACCATGTTGGTCTGCACGCCACGCTTCTCAATACACAGGGTGATCACGTTACCGAGGAACTCCTGCGGCAGCAGCATGTGACACTCTGCGATAGGCTCGCGCAGTTCCTGAATATTGTTCAGCGGCGGGAGCTTGGACGGGCTGTCAACGTAGATCACCTCTTTCGACGTGGTTTCTACTTCGTAGACAACCGTTGGGGCGGTGGTGATCAGATCCAGATCGTACTCACGCTCCAGACGTTCCTGAATGATCTCCATGTGCAGCAGACCGAGGAAGCCACAGCGGAAGCCAAAGCCCAGCGCCGTTGAGCTTTCTGGCTCGTAGAACAGGGAGGCATCATTGAGGCTCAGTTTTCCGAGCGCATCGCGGAAGTTCTCGTAATCGTCGGAGCTGACCGGGAACAGACCCGCATAAACCTGCGGTTTCACCTTTTTGAAGCCTGGCAGCGCTTTATCTGCCGGGTTACGTGCACCGGTCAGGGTATCGCCCACCGGCGCGCCGAGGATGTCTTTAATTGCACAGACCAGCCAGCCCACTTCGCCGCATTTCAGTTCGGTACGGTCAACCTGTTTTGGCGTGAAGATGCCCAGACGGTCAGCGTTGTAGACCTGGCCGGTGCTCATGACCTTGATTTTGTCGCCTTTACGCATGGTGCCGTTTTTAATACGCACCAGCGAGACAACGCCGAGGTAGTTATCAAACCAGGAGTCGATGATCAGCGCCTGTAGCGGCGCATCCGGGTCGCCTTCCGGCGGCGGAATATCACGCACCAGACGTTCCAGTACGTCCGGAACACCGACGCCGGTTTTCGCCGAGCAGCGCACTGCATCGGTCGCATCAATACCGACGATGTCTTCAATCTCTTCCGCTACGCGCTCAGGATCGGCGGCTGGCAGGTCGATTTTATTCAGAACCGGCACCACTTCAAGATCCATTTCCATGGCGGTGTAGCAGTTTGCCAGCGTCTGGGCCTCTACGCCCTGCCCGGCATCCACCACCAGCAGCGCGCCTTCGCAGGCCGCCAGCGAGCGTGACACTTCATAAGAGAAGTCAACGTGCCCTGGGGTGTCGATAAAGTTCAGCTGATAGGTTTCACCATCGGAAGCTTTATAGTCGAGCGTCACGCTCTGCGCTTTGATGGTAATACCGCGTTCGCGTTCCAGGTCCATGGAGTCCAGAACCTGGGCTGCCATTTCACGATCAGACAGGCCACCGCAAATCTGGATAATACGGTCAGACAGCGTCGACTTACCGTGGTCAATGTGAGCAATGATGGAGAAATTTCTTATGTTCTTCATATGTATGAATTTATTTACTCGCTATGCGGATTAAATCTTCTTGATGGACACAGCGGTGGACACTCCACAGTAACTACCCCATCAACGACTGGCATGCATATTACACTGTAGCGCCCAAATCGTCAGCATACGATCTCCTGTTCATCGAGTGATAACGAGTGGCTACGGTTAAGCAATGTAAATTAAATTGTTGGGCAGTCATCATCACCCAGCGCGCGGTTGATGAAGAACGTCACCCTACCCAGCACTTCCACTCCTTCAAGCGCTGATCCCTCAATCGCTTCACCATCATCCGTAATGAGCGCCTTGCCCATGAGTTTTGCAAATTGTGTGTGGCCGTCGCACAAAATTAACAACACATCTCCAGGTGTCTTTTTCGTTGCTGGCTCTATGACCGCAAACCCCACATCCGTTTCAAGCACCCTACTATCAGCCCCCATATTGCACAGAATTGCTGGGGTTAGTCGGCGCTCAATGTAGTCTGTTGCTGGTGAAGGAAATCCCATTAGAGAACTCTCCCCATGTTGCGCAGGATCCAATAACGGTTGTCGCTGCCGTCTGTCGTCTTGTCGGCGAAGCCAGGCTGGTTCCGCTCTATCCACGAATTTGCATCGGCCCTGGTAAAGTGCCAGTTAAAGCCCCTCAACTTCTGAATGAAACTATCCGTCCTCAGATAGCGATAGCCTTTTGGGTTAAGCTCAATAGCCGCTATAAATGCGGCATTTATGTCTGCTGTGCGTGGCATCATTACCTCACCAAAAACACTGTATTTATATACAGTTTATTTTGACGATAAAAATGTTCAATCCCGATGTTGCCTATCAATTTTCTTCAGTGAGTAAATTATTGATAAATTTGGTGGCCGGGAATTTTTTATACAGCGTGCACACCGCTACGTCGTAAATAATCGCCACCTGCTTTCTGTCCACTCCGTTTGCGATCAGCCTGCCAGCCTGCGCCCATTGCTCAGGGGTTAACTTCGGCCGTCTGCCACCTATCCGCCCTTTCTCCCGGGCAGCCGCCAGTCCTGCCCGGGTGCGTTCCACGATCAACTCCCTCTCCATCTCGGCCAGGGCTGACATGATGTGGAATATGAAACGCCCCATTGGGCTGGAAGTGTCTATGCTATCCGTAAGGCTTTTGAAGTGGATGCCGCGCTGCCGGAGTTCGTCAGATTGGAATGTAACGGTTGCAGTCGACGTATGACTACCTTTGCGCCAGTCAATTTTAAGATTGAGCACTTTTCAGGTTAAGCTTTTCCTCAAGCTCACTTACTCGGCGCAAAAGCTGTTTAACTACAGGAACTAAATACGCAGCACCGACCTCTCCTGGATCGATGATTTTTCCGTCTTCATATGTTGTGCTTTCACTGCTCTCAGGATCAATAACGGTCAGTGCTGATACTGAGATTAACTCAGAATCAAGAGCCTCAACATTTTGCGCACTATAGCCAACCTTTACCTTTTCAGGAGCCCATTTGAAGGTGTACCTGATTGGTTTTAGTCCTGATATGAATTCAACCGCCTCCTCTTCGGTAATCTCTCTTATTATATTTTTCACGCGCTCGTCACAAACTGATGGGGTTATGTCCCCATTAGCCGTACTGATAGCACCAGAAGAATTTCTGAAGATCCATCGGTTTTGTTGCGAGCCTGTGCTTGCGAGCATAGGTCCACTGCTACCAATGCTGTTTGCATCAATCCAGTAACCAAAGGATGCACTGGCCGCATAAGTAGATGTTGCAACAATGGCAGTAGTGGCTCGCACCATGGCACCTACAGTAGTCCCGGTGTAACTTACCAGCGTTCCTGTGGAATAATCAGTGTCACCCCACAGTTGAGCACGCCCCGTGAGTCCGCGTATCAGAGTAAGGTCATCGTTTGTTCCAGATTTTGCCGCACCAAGATTAGCACGAGCGTCAGAAGCATTCTTTGCACCTGTTCCGCCCTGACTGATACTGAGGGCGGTAGTCAGCCCGGAAAGGCTGGTGATGTCGTTGTTTGCCCCTTTCTTCGCCAGCGATTTCTGACCCGGTACCGTGACGGCCACACCGTTAATCGTGATGGTGACGTCTGTAGTACCGTTCATCACATCAGCGAATCCGCTCATGTAGCGCTGGTACATCGTGAAGGTTTCAGCGATATCCTGCGCCAGCCCATCCACGCTCAGACTGTCACTCAGAAGAATGGCAAACCGGGTTCCAGCGGGAACAGTTGGGTTAGCTGCTGGCGTTACGGTGAGACTTGTTGCGCTGCCGATGGTGGTAATCTGAAATACCTGCACAGGGCTGGTCATTGCAATAACGGTACAGCCGTTACGAATAAGAGAACCAGCAGCAGTGAAGTTTGTGCCGGTACCTGTAAGGGTGTTTCCGCTGATGGCGATAGTGCCAGTAGTATAAATCATGTTTTCTCCAGGCAATAAAAAAACCCGCCGGAGCGGGGTTTGTTCAAAACTGAATGGGTTAGTGGCAGGTGGTGCTGGTAAACGTGTTGGCGCTCACCCATGACCAGTTAAAGGGATAACCGGCGCGGTACTGCGTCTGATTGTTTTGTTTACGGACTCCGTAGATCTGGACGCTGCTTTCCTGTCCGCCGACCAGGGCTGTTCCGGTGCATACGGGTTGCTGCTTCTCAATAACGCCAGCGCAACCGGAGAGCAATACCGCTACCGCCAGGCAAAGAATCATATTTTTCATAGTGGTTATATCCCAGGGCATTCATGAAACTACACAATAACAATATGAATCAATGGGATATAATTGATTTGGTAGATCAATTATTCAAAATTGATCGCTAAAAACGATCAATCATAATTGGCGCAGTTAATGGCCATAATCACGTTCCTCAGATTCGAATACGCGACGTTCTGAAGGTTGCCGCCGGGGGTTGTCTGCGGCCTGGCGAATATCCGCGTATTGCTTCCCTCAAGTTTTGCCATGCTCTTGTATATGGCCGAGTAGGGCTGCGGTTGACCGCCAGCCGATACAACCCCGGTAATTAGTCCCAGCATGGCAGGCATGCAGGCCCACTTCCCCGCCAGAGTTGTATTGATGTTGTATCCTGAGCTGGCATCCACCCCGGCGGTACCGAGGGTGACAACATCGCTCAGCGTGCGCGTTTCGTTTGTTAAAATCAGCGTCCCTGATGCATCCCACACAGCCAGCCCGTAGTCTGGCTTTGTCTGCGGGAAAATAGAGAAAAAATAAACGTACGCTGTGCCGGTTGCATTCGGTCTGAGAAAATCAATCGTGATGGTGTTCCCGCTTATCGTCTGAGTGATTTCGACCTCAACCGTGCAATGAACGAAGGCGACAACAGGCTGACCTGCGGGGAATGTGTGCGTCACTTTGGTATTGAACCCCGATGTTCCCTGAAGTGCCGCTGTCTTTCGCGCCTGAAGAGCGATTGGCGAGCTGTTCGCGGTCACCCATACTTCCCCGCTCGTGGTCGTCAGTAAAACGCCATACTCCGCCATTTATGCCCTCTCGATCTGGAAAATGAGATAAGCCGCTGCCGCAGGCTCAGTCCCTGCTGAGTAGTCGGTATCGCCTACAGCTGACACTGTTGCGGTTCCCCCCGAAATGGTGATCTTCCTCCGACTCGTTCCAAACTGATCGCCGTTCATGCTCTGAAAATAGGTCAGCCTGCAACCCGGTGGAAGCGCTACGGTGTAAGAGCCTGTTTTCTGGTTCTGGGCCAGCTGGAGATAGCCACAAACGCTGACAGGCTTAACGCCATAATTATTAACATTGCCTGAGGCGTCCCATGTCTGAACACCATATTCCGCCATCCAGTCCTCCTGAAAAAAAGAGGCCCCGTAAGAGGCCTCCCGTTACCATGTGCCCGTGATTCTCCCGATCTGAACCCTCAACACATTGTTGGCATCCTTGACACTGATCGTTTGATTAGTCTGCTTCATGGCCCCTTCTCCCGCGGTTGAACCGTAGTTCTCAAGCGTGCCGGTTCTAAAGTTTATGGACAGGCCAGCCTGGTTCTGAACGTAGTTAACCGAGCTGATTGTTTCAGCAAGTTTCGCTCGCGTGATAGTGGCATCACCTATTACCGTATCCCTGATAATTACCTGACCGTTCTGAATAACGAACGGTAAGGTCACCGTGGCTCCGGCCTGGTGAGTAACGGCGAAGCGGTCAGCCAGGAAGATAACCTGCGACTGCATACCAGAAGGCGTATTCTCAACGCCGATCCCCATCCCAGCCGCGTAATACTGACCGTTGCTGGATAACCCGACCTTGATGCTGTACATCGCCTTCAGGTCGCCGTTGACGTTCGCAATGGCCTGAGCGTTAGTGGTAATGGCTGAGGTATGTCCGTTGATGGTCGCCGTGATGCCGTTTATCTGCGTGGCGGTGGCCTGCTGGTAATCGGAGAAGGTCTGGTTCAGGCTGTTGATGGATGCCTTGTTGCCGTTCACGTCAGTCTGCAAACTCAGCAGCGAACGCGCCGTTGCCTCCCTGTCGCTTGCCATGACATTATCAAGACGATCGATGCTGGCCTTGCTGTCACCGTACTGCGCGCTGAGTCTCACCCGCTGATCAACCTGCGCCAGCGTACTCGTTATTAGTGCGATAGCGTTATTCTGGATGCCGCCGCTGGCAGTATCGGTTCTTGCTCCCAGCTCCTCCAGGCGGGATGCCATTGATGAAGTCGTGTCGGTGACAACCTGTCGCAACGTGGTAATATCAGCAGTGTTTTGTGAGCTGGCTTGTTCAGCTGCATCTGCCTTACCTGATGCAGCGTCAGCTTTACTCGAAGCCGAATCAGCTTTATCAGAAATGACCTGAGTACTCGCAGTAAGCTGGTCGACAGCTGTCGCCCTCGCCTGCGTTTCATCTGACAGAGCCTGCCTTACCTCGGTAATTCCCGCCTCGTTCTGCTCAGTTTTTACCTCAAGACGAGTAACATCCGTGACGCGAGCCTCCGTCTCAGTGGCGATCACCTCCCGGAGCTGTTCGAAGGTCGCAGAGTTAGCGCCCTGTTGGGCTGTCTGGCGCACGACAACATCGGCAATAGCCAGCGCGTTTCCGATGATTGCTTCAGCGGTCTGCTTGTTCGAGCCAACCGCAGCAGCAAGGCCGTCTGCGTTCTCTTTGATTGCATCAGCCAGTTCTGCCAGTTTTCCGCTGCTGTCCACCGCGTTCTCGATCAAGTCTTTGAACGTATCGGAGCCTTTCATGTCCTCCAGGATTGCATCGGTGATATCGGATACATCGATGCTGGCCTGCC